>Ga0079997_104436_pt1 | contig 444818 bp, 403 predicted proteins | sample PerSpoCPS_CMetaG_FD_69200 | JGI IMG/M metagenome (GOLD analysis project Ga0079997, IMG submission 69200) | Archaeal communities from Yellowstone National Park, Wyoming, USA - Perpetual Spouter C (PS_C) MetaG (SPADES assembly) (version 2) | ecosystem: Environmental > Aquatic > Thermal springs >... | reverse complement strand
TTAATCATTATCTTTTACTTGATACAATAAACCTAAATGTCTTTAAATTCCTCATTGGCATATTAAAACCGCATTTTAAGTTGTTGAAAATAAAAGGAAAGTATAGCAAAGGATATAATTTTTTTTGTCAAACCGTTAGTGTTGCTAAACACCCCCTCTTAAAATTTTTTATAATTTATTAAATAAAATCTATTCAAGTATATTACTAGTTATATCTTTAACATCAGTTAAAATTTTCCTTTTGAAATTAACCGAGTTTTCAAAAGTATAAATTATGACACTATCTCTATTTTTATCTACTATGCTTAAGATTTCTACTTCAAGTTTAGCTAATTTAGCTGAAGTTAGTTCTGCTTGAAAAACTGATTTTTGAACATGATGTAAGTATCTTCTTGCTAATTTCATAAGTTTAGTAAGCCTGCTTTGATCTTTCTTATCTATTAAAGATATATCATAAATTAATATGACTTTCATAATTACCACCAAACTTTTAAAGGTTCATATTCTTCTTCTTCTACTAAATGTTTTATTAATTTATATAGTTCTAATTTTATTAGATTCTTATATTTTACATTCCTTTTTAGTTTTCTATTTTAAATTCCTCATTTTTAAATTCCTCATTGGTATATTAAAACGCACATATAAAGAAAACTTATTATAATTGTATATTTAAATTCCTCATTGGCATATTGAAAATTTTATATTGTATTACTGCTATCTTTGCTTTCAGATTTAACGAAAAATATCCCTTCACAATATCTCTTTAATTTATCTTTTATTTTATCATCTAATCCATTAAGATATTTTTCAAGAACTGTATAAAATTTTTCTAATTCTTTTGATTTATATTTATAAATCCTTTCATTGATAACGTAATTAGCTATTATCTCCTTTTTAAACCAAATCCAATCTATATTATTTAAATTATTTACATTTTGCTTAATTTTATCAACTATTTTATCAACTATTTCTTTTAGTATTTTTCCTTCTGATTTTTGAGATTTATCATTTTGTGAATCATCATCATTTTTTGAGTTAATTTTATTAGGCTCTATGATTAACATAGGATCTATAACTGATATAGTATATATTTCTCTAAATATTTCATATGCTTCTTCTTTGTTCTCTGAAACATAACCAGATTCAAGTATCTCTAAAGTATTATAAAATTTCTTTAGGTATTCTGAAATATTTTCATTATTTTGATTATTTTCATTATTTTCTTTATTTTCTTTATTTTCACTATCCTTTTTATTATCTTGTTTTTTGTTATCCTTTTTCTGTTTTCTATTATTCTTTTCTTCCTCGTATTTTTTATTTTCATCTTTTTGTTTGTAAAATTCACAAACTAACCTTTGTTTCTCATTTTCTTTTATTTCTATTATTTCTGATTTATTTTGATTTTCTAAATCTTTAAGTATCTTAAAAGCTTTTTGTATTAATTGAGAATCATATACTTTACCTTGTCCAGATTCTTTTATCTTCTCATTTTTATTTTTATCTTTTTGATAGTAAATATAAATATTAGGTTTATCTTTTTCATTATTTTCGCCATTATTATAAAAATCTTCATATTTAAATTCTTGGTTATTTTCTTTTAGTTTTCCAGTTATTAAATCAATTCTTCTCATAACTCTTCCCATTCTTTGTATAAGGGAATCAATAGGTGCTATTTCAGTAAATAAATAATCAGCATCAATATCTAAAGAAGCTTCTACTACTTGAGTAGCAACAAGTATTTTTCCCTCTTGTTCATCATTAGGTTTAGGATTCTTAAATTCTTTCTCTAAATTCTCTTCTATTTCTTTTCTTTGATTTAAAGTAAATCTGGAATGTAATAAAAATATTTTATTGTTTGTGTTATTTTGTTTTAATTCTTCTTTTATTTTTTTATAAACTTCTTCTGCTTTTTCAATAGTATTTAAAACTACTAATACTCTTTTATTTTTATTAAATTTTTCTATTATCCGTCCTATTTCTTTATTATCAATAATATCTTTTTCAATTAGTTCTATTATATGTCTGGTAATATCAGCTATTTTTACTTTAAGCAAAGTTGTTTCTTCTGCTTTTTTTCCATTTTGATTTATTTTTCCTTGATATAAATTAATTTCAGTAAATTCTATATTTTGTAATTCATCTTTTATAAAATTGGGTAATGTAGCAGTCATAAGTAGGAATTTTCCTCCAAGCGAAACAATATCTTTTATCATTTTAACTATAACAGCACAAGCTTGAGGATCATAGGCTTGAACTTCATCTATTATAAGTTTTGAATATCCCAAAGTGGAGTAAATTCTTTCATAGCTCGGATATTTCAAAGCAGTTGGGAAAATCTGATCCCCTGTAGAGATAATAACAGGTAAGGAAAAATGTCTTGAGATCTCTAAAATTTTTAATATTTCTCCTTCTTTATCTGTATCTTTTGAATTATTAAAAATGTCTATAAGATATAGGTCTGCATCAGAATGTAAAAGCCCAACATTGCCATTTATAAAAGGATCTTCCTCATTATTAAAATTATTACAATTGTCAAGATTATTAAAATAACAATAAGCTCTTTTAAATATTTGATTAGTAGCAACTCTTAAGGGTAAAGTATAAAAAAATTTAGAATCATTAGCATATAAAAAAGCAAACTCGGTTTTTCCTATCCCTGTAGGTGCTATTAAAATAATATTCCTATCTCTTAAATTATATTCATTAACAATATTTTGCCAAAAATTATCACCAAATTTTTGTTTTAAAGTATCTTCTATTTTTATTTGAGAATTTATTTTTTCTATATCAAAAAAATGATTTTTTGTTTTACAATTTTCTATTTTGCAGAATGAAGAGAAGTGATCTATTCTAATTAGAAAACCTAAAAGATAAACCCATAAGTTTAGGTCTATTTTTTGTAGTTTAGTTTTTAATCTTTCAGGAAGGAAATATAGGGAGTAGGGTGGTATTATACCCGCACTTACTAAATTCCCTTTTGCTTTTATATGTTTTGCTAAATCTATGTCAAAACTTATTAAATCTTCTGCTTTTTCATTATCTACTACAAAATTTTTAAAATGATTTTTTAATATATCTGCTAATATTTCTCCATTTTGTTTATTATTTGATTCTTTAAGTAAAATATCACAAACCTTAATTAAATTATCATTAAGATGTAATAGATATTCTTTTTCATCTTTTCTCCAATGATGAAAAGCAACCGAAGAAATAAAAATCGAATAATAAATTTCATCATTATTACATATTTCTTTAACTTTTTGTTTATTAATGAAGAATAATGAGAGGATATTATGTCTTATTTTAGGGAAACTATTTGTATTACTAAAATTTGTATTTTTAAGAAATTCTTCAAAGGATTTATTTTTTAATACTTCTATTTGAAAATGAGGAGAAACTTTACCTAAATCATGAAAAAAACAAGCATATTTAAGTAATTTTTCTAAAAAATCTTGATTTTTAATTAAAAAATGGTCCTTATTACTCCCTAAATTTTGATTAATATTATTAATTAATTTTTCAGTATTATCAATTAAATTTTTGGTATGGTCTCTTAAGGTTATTTTTTTTCCATTTATTTCTGATTTAGCCAATATTTGTATAGTTTGATTTGGATTTTGATTTGTATTTATCATATTCTCACCTTTAAAGATTATTTAATTTTAATAAATTAATTATTTTTTTAGATCATTTTGGTAAGAAATAATGGAATATTTTCATCAAAGATAAATTCGAAAGGTTTTCCAAAGTGAAGGGGAAAAGAACCACCTTCAAAAAGCTTAACAGGTACATACCTAAAATTCCTAATACCTTCTATTATCTCATAAAAAGAAGTAATTAAATGATAGCTTCCTTGAATTTTATCATAGAAATCTTTATAATTATCAGGATAAAAATTAATGTCTATGAATTCTTCTCCTTGATTTGGATCTATTAACCAAGTAAAATTATAATTAGTTAGTTGTCCATATAGTTTTTCTTTTTTAGGATCTATTTCAATTATTTTTATTTCCTCAAATATTAATAGATCTTCAGCTCTACCAAGATGAAGAGGATATATTCTTTTAACAGGATTTTCAAAAGCTTCTTTTATTTTATTAAGAAAATTTTCATCAGTATGTTTTATATAAATTAGTAATCTAACATTTTCTAAGACATCTATTTTAATAGGTAATTGTCCTCCTGGATGTTCTATTAATTGATTAATAGATCTACTTTTAGTATCTCCAAATCTACTTTTATGTGATTCTTTGCTTAAATTTCTAAACCATATATACTCTTTATTTAGGAAATCATATTTTCCGTAAATACTAAGAGATAAACCATTCTTTAATTGTTTAAAATCTTCATTTTCTTGATTATCTATTCCTAAGACATTACATATTAATCCTATGATAGTAGAGAAAGGGGGAATTGGGTAAGTATGTCGTCTTAAAAATGTAAAAGGTACTCTATAGTGTGCAGACGGCTGAAATATTTTTAATCTTAAAAGTTTTATTTTATCCATATTTTACTTAATTTTTTAATTATTATTTTTTTTATGTATTTGTTTTTTCATGTATTAGAATTTTGGGGATTTTCTTGTAATCCTAATTTTTCAAGGAATTTTTCCCAAATATTAATGTTTTCTTGTTCTTGATTTATTATTTTATTTTTAATTTTTTCTTTTTCTTGGTCATCTAATTTTACTCTTTCTGTTTGTATAATACAAATATTTTCACCAATCCAGGAGTTATTATTAATACAATCAGCTATACCTTTTACTATGTAGCAGTTTTTTTGTTTTGGATTTTCTTCTAAGGTTATGTAAGGATGGAATATAGGAGATGGGATTTTAACATCTGATGCTACTATAAATAACGGAATTATAGTATTACATTCTCCCGAGGATTGAGAATATAACCCATTTTTTATTGCTTCTAAAATATTTTTTATCCTTCTCTTTTTTTCTTGTTCTCCTAATTCAAAAATGATTTTAACATTTTTAACATTTTTATCATTTTCTTTGTTTTCTATTAAACGAATAAATTTATCTTTATCTCTTTGATAAATAGTTTCAATAAATTCATCTTTATCTATTTGATATAGTTTTTCTATATAGTTTATGCTTTTTTTTACTTCCTCTTTTTGTTTTTTGCTTTTTTTTGATTTTTCTGGGTTGTTTTTTTGTTCTTCTGTTTCTTTATCTTTTTGATCGCTTTCTATAGTAGCTATTGTTATTTCTAACTTTTTTTCATTTTCTTTATATTCAGCTTTTTCAATTATCCATTCATCTTTTCCTAATCTTTTGGAATCAATAGTAAAGCTAACTTTGTAAAGAGATAAATGTTCTTCTTTATTGAAGGGATTAGGATTAGCAGATAATCCTTGATTTTTAGCTCTATTAACTAAATCGTGATTAGAATAGAAAGCAATATCACCATTCCAATTAAATAATGAAACTGCTTTAGTTATGCCAACTGGTGCTTTTCTTATAATTGAAGATGCTTTTTCTATTGTATACATATAACCAAATGCATCAAGTTCTTCAGATTCTAAAATATTATCTTTAAATATATCAAATTGTAAAACTTTTTCTTCTTTTTTAATATCTTTTTCTTCGTTTATAATACTTGCTTCTTTCCAGTTATAAGCTCTTTTTAATGTTGAAAATAAGTAATGTCTTATAGCGTTTTTGCTTATGAAGCTATGAGTTTTCCCATTTATCTCAAGTTTTTTAATAGAAAGTATATTACCTCCTATTTTTTCATCTCTATTTAAAGCAGAACCTTCAAAAATAATTGTTATTGTTATATCCTTGATTTCTTTATTATTCTGATTGTTATTTATCATTTTTATCACCTTCTTTATTTAATTATTATTTTTTATTGTTATTTTTTGTTATTATTTTTTTTGTTATTATAAGTATTCATTGCTGTCTTGGTTATTCTCGTTATCTTGATTATCTTGGGGATTATCTTGGTGTTTATCTTGGGTTTTTTTAGTATTACTTAAGATAGGGGTATTACTTAAGATAGGGGCAAGAAAGGAGAATATTAAAGTTTTAAAATATTTATCATTTTCAGGTTTAAAAGCACTTACTAATTTATCTGGAAATTTCTCTTGATTAGAGTAAAAACACCTTAAAAGCATATAATATACATTATCTTTATTATTAAGTCTAACTTGCTCTAATAGTTTATAGGCAATATTATTAATAGCTTCGGAAACTCCGCTACTTACTTTACTTCCTTCTAATTTTAAACTTTCAACTAATTTATCTATGTTTTCTTTATAATAGTTTTTAAAGTTAGTTTCTCCCATATTTTCCTCCCTGTTAATTAATTTATTTAGAATTTTAGCATAAAGAATAGGTAGTTTAGAGGCAATTTTTTTAAGATTTTCTAAATTTTTATATTTTTTAATGTATTGCTTTATTGGATTATTTTCATTAATATTTTCTTTATTTATGGGTTTGATAATAGCTTTTAAGGTAAAGTATGTAGCTTTTTCAAGTTCTGAAAATTTACCAGCTAATATTAAATCAAATATTTTTTCTTCATTAATATCATTGATTAAGTTAGCTATTTCGTAATCAAGTAGAATTTTTGTAATATTTGTAGGTAATTCAAAATAGTCTATATTATTTTGTTTTTTTATTATTAATTCTATATTCATCATAGTCCAGGAGCTTAGTAAAGTTCTTCTTTTGATTGCCCATTGTAAAAGTGATATACCTAATATTTTTCTAGTATTATAATCTTTATGTTTGTTTAAAATATTTTCTACAAATTGATTAAGGTCCCAAATTAATTCAAAATCAGGAGCATTTATAAAAATTTCTCCTTCTTCTGTTTTTATAAATCCAAATATATGATGTATAAATAAATAAACACATAAAGGACATATTAGAACTGAATTATTATTCCATAATGAATTTGGAAATTCTCCTATTGATGGTCCTAAGTATTTTGTATGAGGATTTTGGAAAATAATTATTCTCTTTTCTAATGATTTCTCTTTTTTTATAGAAGCACTATTAATATTGTTTTTGTTACAAAAAAAGCATGTTAAATTATTTTTGTTATATTTTTCTAAAGTTTCGTTAATTAGTTTAAATAATTCAAATTTTTCCCATTCTCCAAATTGTACTAAATTTTGAAATGGAGTATTAGTACCAAATAATTTTCCCCATGTTCTTATATATCTATATCCTTCCTCTTGGGAATTAAGAAAATACTGATCAACAAAACGTTTATATTTTTCTTTATTTGTTTTTTCTTTTTTATCTTTTTTTTCTTTCCAATCCTTTAGATCTTTGTTATCTACTATTTTTTTTATTAATAAACTAGTTAAGTAGGTAATAGTTTCATTTTTTGAAAGGAATAACCATTGTTTAGGAATCCTAATAGTTCCATTTTTAAATTGTATTTGTTCAAATTTACTAGAATCTAATTCATTTATTACTTTAAGTAATCCGATGATGCTGGCATTATATATCCAATTAGAAGGGTAAAGAATTAGTTGATTATTTGTATTATGATTATTTGTATTATTATTATGTTGATTTTCCATTTTTTAGGATATTTAACTATTTAAACTAATAATATAAACTAATAATAATTACTTATTAAGGATTTAATTCTTTAACTATTTCTAATAATCCGAAACCTTGGCCAGTTCTTACTCCTAAACCATAATCATATACAAATTGTAGGATCTCCTTATCCCCTTCTAATTCAAAAGTTCCCCTAAAACCTCTTATATATCCATCATAATGCTTAACTAATACTTCTTTTATAGATTCTTCTCCATCTTTTTGTATTAAGTTAAGTTTTATCCTATAAAAATTTGAATTATTCATTAAGAAGTTATATTTATCATTAGTAGTTTTTAAGAGAATTTCGTTAAATTTTTCAATATTATCAGAAGGTAAAATATAAAAATTTTGGAATTCTTTTTTATTAGCTTCAGGATTGGTAAAAACACATATTCCTAATGTTCTAAAAATTACCTTATTAGAATTTATTTTTTTATAATTTAGTAATTTTACACTTTTTATTTGTAAGCTTAGATTGCCAATAGATAAAAATTGATTTTTTAAGGTATTTTTTAGGGTAATTAACCCGTTATAAAAATTAGTTATAATAACAGGATCCCCACTTGAAAATAAAAAAGAAATCTTATTAGACGCATTAATTATTTTATTTGAATTTTCTATTTTAAAATTATTTTCAAAATATGAGGAAAATACAAAAGGTTTATATGTTTTTTCATTGTAAATTTCCTTAAACAAATTGGTTGATTCAAAAACTTTTTTAATAAACGAAATAAAATATCTACGGTAATCTAAATATAAATTAATATTTTCTTTGCTTTCAAGAATAGTTTTTATTCTCATTGATTGTAAATTATAAAATACTTTATTTAAAAATGTGTTAAATTTATTTATATTTTTATATTTTTATTAAAAATAAAACTTCCCTTTTATGAATCGTTAATTAAATAATTAAAAAAAGAAGATATTTTTTTGATTTTTAACAATATTTTAAAAATTAAAAATAAATTATTTTTCAAAATCTTTTAAAAATATATTAAAACTTAGTGAATAAAAATTTTTATAAAAAAGGGTGGTAAAGATGCTAATAAATACTTCAACTAATTTCTTAAATATAAATAATCAATTAAGATTAAATAATGATCAATTGCTTAAAAATAATTATGTTTATGATTATAATTACGATAACTATGAAATAGATTTAAGTGATATAGATAACACAATAGAATTGTCTTTATTACCTTATAGTGATTCTTATATTATGTCAAAGATTTTAAATAAATTAGAAAGAAACGGGAAAGCTAATTTAGAAGGAGAATTCTTTAATCAACCTATTAAATTAGAATTTTTATTAAATAAAGCTGAAGATAAGTCTAATATTAAACTATATGAGGTAAAAGTGAAGGGAAATATTGGAAAAAATACTATAGATCAAGATATATCAATAAAAAAAGAAAATATGAATGCTATAAATTTTAATTTGTTAATTCTAAGTTTTGTTAAAAATATAAATAATGAAATATATAAGGTATATTCAGAAAATATAAATACTCCAGAATTAAAAAGCGTAGAATCCTTAGTATCTTCAGATGAGAGTAATTTATCAACTTTAACAGTAGATTATGATATAAGAAATGAAAATAATAGTGAAAATATTACTTCAAAATATACAACTGTAGAAGTATTTTTTTGGTTCCCATTGGAGGTAGCTAATACTGAATTAAAAACTAATATAAAAGAAAATAATAATAATATTATCGTAAATAATGAAGTAATTCATAAAATAGAAAGTACTGAAAAAGAACAAAAATTTAAATTTTCTTATACTATTTCATAATTTAAATTAAACAAGTTAAATAAAGTAATTATTTAAAATTTGGGGTTTTTAATTATATCGAGTTTTAATTGTTGTTTTTCTATTTTTAAGTAATCATTAGGAAGTTCATATTTTTGTATATGAAAAACATCGTTAGATTCTTTTTTTATATCTAAATTTGTTATTTTAATTTCTTTTAATATTTGAAAATCTTTTGATTGCTTAATTTTTTGCTTAGATTCTTTTAAATACTTTGAATTCAATTCATCAGGATTCCTTAGATCTATTAGTAAATCAACATAGTCCCTAACAATAATTCTATTAAAAATTTTTTTTAAAATTTTTTTAAAAATTACATTAAAATCTAAAAATGAAAAATAACTAACAGCCAAGTTATTATTGCTCCATATAATAATATTACTTGCTAATCCTTTTTGAAATCCAAGAACCTTATGAATTGAAAGATCTTTTTTATTTATGTATATAATTTTTATTGTTGCAAAATTAGGATTTATTTTTTGGGGTTCAATTGTTATTAATGCAAATTTATCTTTATCTATGTTATTTATATATAATCCATAATCATCTGAATAGATTTTACTTACAACATAATTTTTAAAACTTTTGTTATTAAATAATTCATATATATTGGTCTTTATTATATTGATTTGTTTATTGATATAATTATTTCTTCTTTGCCTTTCTTTTATAAATAAATATATGTATTGATCTTCAATAAAGAAATCACTGAATTTTTTGTTCATACTATCTGATAAATCTAATAGTATATTATTAAAAAAATTATTTTGATCTAGTACTCCTACAGAAGTATAAGCATTTATATACATTTTGACAGGGCTACCTACTAATTTTAAAAAGTTATAATGATATGATCCATTGTAATTAAGAGAAAAATCTTTATAATAAGGCATAAGGTAATCAGGAAATGAGTATATTTCAGCTTTTTTTATATAAGTGTCATTTTTTTTATCTAATATATCTAAAAAATGATTTAATTTAATTTTTATTAATTTTTTTGTTGATAAAGATTTTTTTGTTTTTTGATTAGAATAAATGTAATTAAATGTAAAATATAAATTATCAGAAAATTTATCATAGAAAAGATTTTTAAATTCATTTTTATTTGTTATATATTTATAATCTTCATTGGAAATTTTAATTATTGTATTTAAATTTAATTTTATAGGGTAAATTTTATTTATATTCATATTTTGTTTATCTATTTTAAAAACAAAAAAGAAAGGATTTTCATTTTCTGACTTTGAATCTTTGAAAAATTTTGTATAATAATCTCTAGTTGGTCTTCTAAATAAATAAATGTGATTTTGGTTATAGGGTACAAAAAATTGTCTGCCGTAGTAAAATCTAATATTTGTTAAATTGAAATTGCAGCTATTTATTAAGTTCATTTGTTTGTTTAATTTTAAAATGATATCATCGGCATAAAGTTTTAAAATGCTATCATTGGGACAAACCAGATAGAAATAGTTATCATCAATATTAATTCCCCTTATATCAATAAAAGAGTTTTTGTTTTTATCTTTTATAGCGTATATATCTATACTAAAAGAGGTACTTAAAGAGATAAGTATATAAATAAAAATAAAAGTTAGGTATTTTTTAAAATTAAACATATTTGTATTGTATTTTTTTTTACACTTCTTAATATGTTTCGGGATTTAATAAAAAAATCCTTTATGTTTTGGTGATTAATTTTTAAAATTAGTTTAATAGAGGTTTTTAAAATGAATTAAAGAATTAGATAATAAAAGATTTTTTATAATTATATAAAAAGGAATTCATTAATAGAGTTTCTATAAAAATGTTGGATATAAATAAGGAAAAGTGGCTTCTATTTATTGCTTCTTTGCTTTTACTTCTTATAAAAACTTATTTAGTTTTTCTTATAACTTTTATATTATTCCCCACTATTTTTATTAAAAATTCATATTTGACTTATTTTATTGTATTTTTTGTATTATTATTTTACGGCTTTGCTATAGCTAATTTTTCAAAAAAAGTTAGGGATTATCAAATTGTTAAATATTTTGTTTATTCATCTATTTTTTTGATTTTAATTTTTTTAGTTGGGTTTAATTTTGAATTAATATTTTTGTATTCTTTTTTTGGTATTGAATTTTGTAACCCTATAATGCTTGTTATTTTTTTTACTTTTGTTTGGCTAATTCTAAGATTAAATGGAGTTTTTACTTCTAAGTATTTAGAAAAGTTTTATAATTATACCAATGAAAATTTATTTTTATTAGCTTCAAAACTAATATATTATTCTTCTTATGTAGGTGCTCATTTTATATTTTTTATATTGGTTCCTATTTCTTTTTTAAAAATCAATAAAAATTTGGATCTAAATAATATTAAATAATAAGTAATACTAAATAAATAATGAAGTAGGAGGGGATTATGTATAAAGTTTTAGATTCTAAAGAATATGTTAATCAACAGGGATTTAGATCTTATACTAAATACTTAGTATTTAATACTCCTAAAAGGAGGCAGTTTATTCATATAACAAAAGAAGTAGAGCAAGCGGTTAAGGAATCTAAGGTTAAAGAAGGGTTTGTATTGGTTTCTGCTATGCATATTACTGCTGGCGTTTTTGTTAATGATAATGAAGAAGGGTTTTTATACGATTTAGAGAAATTCTTAGAAAGATTAGCTCCTTATGGTAAGCATCCAGATGGTGAAGAATATAGACATCATTTAAGTGGAGAAGATAACGGAGACGCTCATTTAAAAAATATTCTAGTACATCATCAAGTTATTATCCCTATAACAGATGGAAAATTAGACTTAGGACCTTGGCAAAGAATATTCTACGCAGAATTTGACGGCCAACGTAATAAAAAACTCATCATCAAAATTATAGGATTTTAAAATACAGCAAAAAATTATTAAACTATAAAGATTATTAAAATATAAAAAGTAATTATGAACTACGTTCTTAAAACTAACAAAATTTTTTATAAAATAACCTATTACTTTTTGACGCTATTATTTTTATTATCTTTTATATTTTGGTTTATTAGTTGTTCTAATAAAGAAGAATTATCTAATAAAAAAGATGATAATAAGATAATATTTTGGACAGTTTCTTTAAAACCTTACTTTACTTCTTATATTGAAAATATTATATATAACTTTAAACAAATTTATAACATAGATGTAGAATGGCAAGATATACCTTTAGATTCTGTTTATCAAAAGCTACAAACTGCTTATTATACTGACTTTTGCCCTAATGTAGTTAATCTTAACTTACCTTTAGCTTATTCACTATTTATTAATAAGTATATATATTCATTTGATTTAAATCAATATCAAAATCAGCTAAAAGAATATAATAGAAATTTAATTGATAGTTGTATATATGAGCAAACTAATTTATTTTCAATTCCTTGGTATTCTTCAGTTAAATTATTAATCTTTAACAAAAGCATTTATGATTTTAATAATACAGAATTTAGAGATGTTTTTGAGTTTTTAGATATTGTAAAGAAAATAAAAAAAGAAAAAGGAGTTTTTGGATTTTATCCGTTTATTAAATTTGAACAGGATATGTTATCCTTTGGATTTATTGATAATCCCTTAGATGTTTTTAATGATAATGTTTTAAAGTTTTATAAAAGATTAAGGGAAATTAAAGCAGATTTACCTTCTGGGTTTTGGGTTTCTTCTGTTGATATAGCTTATAGTATGTATAAGGATAAAAAAGTAGCTTCTATTTTGATAGGCCCTCAATTTGTCTATAGAATTAAACAAGAAGATATTAAACTTTATGAAAACACAGATGTTATTAAATTTCCATTTAAATATTACCCCGTTAGTTTAATGGTATTAAGTGTTATATATAAAAAAGATTTTAATAACAATAAATATTCAAATTCTTTTAAGTTTATTAAATACTTAACAAATAAAGAAAACCAAAGTAATTTTTCAAAATTAGTACCTGTATTACCTAGTGTAAAAGTTAGTATAAATGATATTATTTATAAAAACGATGATGATTTAAATAAGAAAATAAAATCAGAAATGTTAAGTATATTTGATAAAGCTAAGGTTTTTGACTTATATTTTGTTAAAGTAGTACCTGATCCAGTTAAAAGAACTAATATATTTAAAGAATTTAATAATGAGATCTTTAATACTAACAATGATATAAACGCTATTTTTAACAAGTATCAAAAAATATGGGAATCTCTTTATCAAGAAAAATCTAAAAAATAATAACTCTACAAAATAAATTTAAAAAATAAATCAAAAAATAAATTTTAAATAAATATTTAATGATTAAGGAAGGCGATATAATAAAAATAATACTAATTGATGATCCTTCTAAACAATATATAAAAAAAGTAAAAAAAGGAGTTATTTTTGAAGATCATAAGCGGAATAAATTAACTTTTGAGGATATTATAAACAAGCATTATGGAGCTATAATTAATAATTTTATAATTATAAAGCCTACTACTCAGGAATTTATTTTATATTATTTAAAAAGAAAAACTCAGATAATATATCCTAAGGATTCAGCTTATTTAGCTCTTAAACTTGGTATAAATCCTAATTCTAAGGTTTTAGAAGTTTCTACAGGTAGTGGAGCTATGAGCATTATATTACTTAAATATTTATACCCTACTGGCTTGCTAATTTCTATTGATAAAAATTTAGATTTTTTATTAAATACTAAAAAAAATTTAGTTGATTTTTGTATCTTAGAAAATATTAACTATTTAAAGAATGTCTTTTTTCTTAATTTTGATGTTTTTTTTAAAAGTATAGATAATTTATTTAGAATAAAATTTAGTAGTTGTATTTTAGATATTCCTGAACTAAATGATATAGTAGATAAAGTTTTTAATTTACTAGATAATTCAGGGACAATAGGGATAATTTTACCTACTGTTAATCAGGTTATAGAAGCCATACAAAAATTAAAATCATCTAATTTTTGTGATATAGAAGTGGAAGAAATTTTATTAAGAAAATATAAAACAAATTATAAAAGGTTTAGACCTTTTGATATAATGACAGCTCATACTGCTTATATTATAACTGCTAAGAAATTTACTTCTTAAAATTCTTGTGAAGGGGCTATAAATACTGGCTGAAAATTATTAGGATGGTATTTAATTATTAGGATAGGATTTTAAGAATTAGGAATGGGAGGGGAATTAAGAATGGGCGGAACAGGAATTGAACCTGTGACCTCCTGCTTGTAAGGCAAGCGCTCTAACCACTGAGCTATCCGCCCCCTCATATTCTATATATTTTACAAAAACCCCTTTACCCCTTTTTTATTTATAATTTATAATTAATTATTATTTTTTTATTTTACTTGTTTTTCTATTTTTTTAAGGATTTCTTCCATTAATTTATAATACTGTGGTAGTTTGTTGTATAACTCTTTTGCTAATTCTTTATCATAGGTATGACTGGTTAAATTTCTATCATCTGTCATTTCTAAAAGTTTTATAGCTTTATTTTCATCTATTAATCCAGTAGAAAATAATTCCCTAAAGCAAGATTTTGGAGAGTTACAGATTATTCCTTCATGGTATTCTAAGTAAAGTTTAACTGTTTTCCAAATTATTTCAAAACAATATTCAAATCTTTGTATTGAGGCATCTCTTGTTATTTCTGAATATGGATATTTTAATATGTTTTTTAAGGTTTTTAATGCTTTTTGTGCTATTTCTATTTTTTTCTTTAGCTTTTCCATATTAAAACTCCAGTTTTTAGTATTTCTTTTTTAAATTCTTTAGATACTTTAGATAAATCAATTATCTCTACTTTGTAAGGAATATTCAGATTTTCTATTTGGTATCTAATATTTGTTATAGCTTCTTTATCTCCATTTTCAATAGCAATATCAATATCTGAAAATTTTTTATAATCACCTTTAACGCTTGACCCAAATAAATATACTTTTGCTTGGGAATTTAGATTTTTTCTTAAAACCTCTAAAATCAAATTAAGGGATTTTCTAAATATTTCATCATCCCTCATATATTAAAATAATTGAAATAATTTCCTTACATTAATCTATTTTTAATAGTAATTCTTTTACTTGATTTTCTAATTCATTTGTTAAGTATTCTGTGGTTTCTTTTTTTTGCTTTTTATAATTTTGATAATAATCCAATAAATTTATTTCTTTGCCTATTTTTATAATAGCTTTTAAAGGGCCATATCTTTTTTCTTTACCAAATAATTCCCATTCTATCCTTTTTATTACTTCTAAAAACTTTTCATCACTTGGGTTTTCTTTTATATATCCTTCATATATTGCTATAAATTTCCAAACTCTATGTAGATCATCATAAAAATTTATTAGCTCTTGTCTCTTTTCTTGATATAATCTTTTTTCATAATCTGTAGTATTTAATTCATTGTTTTCTATATAAATTACACTATTAATTACATTAAATAAAGTCCTTAATTTATTTAATAAATTCATATTGTCTTTAAGTTTTACATCTAAATATGTTGCTACTTTATTTATTATGAATTCTTTTATTCTTGTTAATCTTTCATTAAATGATAAATTAGGATCTTTTTTAAGGTTATAAAATTTTTCGGCTATTGTTAATAAATTTTCTGCTATTGCTAATAATCTTTCATATGGATCTTTGCTTTCATTTTGTATATTGTATATTTTTAATTTTTGTTCAATTCTTTTTAAAGCTAATAAAATTTCTTGTTTCATATTTTTTAGATATTTATATTTTATAGCAATAGGTAGTATAAATATGTTTTGGGGATTATTTTGTTTATTTAGTTCATCTAAAGCCCAGAAAGCTAATTGAATTACTCCACTTTGGAATGGCATTATATATTCATTTAATCCATTGGTATCTCCTTCAGGGAAGATAACTAAATAGTTTTTCCCTTTTACTATTAATTCTATAGTTTTTTTAAATGAATTGTTATCTAAGGTACCTCTTATTATGGAATATGCTCCTAAGTGTTGAATAATGTATCCTTGGATTGGGTTTTCTACAAATACATCCCACGCAGCTAAATAATTAAAATTATAATTTAGTGCTTTTGATAAATAAAACATAATAATGGGATCATTAGTAGTTGGATGATTAGGACATAATATTACTCGTTGGTTTTTTAAATTCTTTAATTTTTCTATATCTTTTTGCTCTATTTGAATTTCTTTAATTTTGTAAAGATATTTTAAAGAGCAGGGTAATATAAATTTAGCAAATTTTATGAAAAATTCATTATCTTTTGGTTCGTAAAATTTTCTAATCATTCTTAATTTCTTATTCAATTTGTTATATTTTTTTCCCTTTTTAAGTTTTAAAAATTAAATATTTTTAACATTTTTTCAAAGAAATTAATAAAAAATTTACAATTAAATGTAGTAGGATTTTTTTTTTTTTTTTAAGTTATTAATAGGAGGTGTGTTTTAAGGTGAAATTAAATACGCTAAGTCAAAGAAAATTAGATACTTCTGTTATTAAATTTAGATTATTAAGAAATAAAGCGTTTACTTTGGCTTATGTTTTGTTTTTTAGTACATTTCTATTAAGTGTAATTTTAGTTTCCTTATCTAATCATACCATGAATGTAAAGAAACTTAAGAAAAGTGGAGAAAATTATGATTTAAGAGCTTATGAAGTAGCTAAGGCAGGATTAATGGATACTTTATATTATTTTAGAAAACAATCTTCTCAACCAGTTTTAAATTTTAATCCCACTTCTAATGATAGTGAAGACCCTTCAATTGGTATAGTTAATTCTTTGTTTATAACATCTAATACAAATAATATTGTAGGTAGGTATGTGGTTAATAGGAATTTAGTAAAAGATGTTTCTTCATTGTATAATAAGCCTTCTGGTACTATATGGGAAATAGTTAGTCAAGGCCAGATAATAAATAGAGCAAGAAATAACGAAATAATAGCTAATACCAAATTAGCTGTATTAATAAGGAGAATCTCTATTTCTATACCTTATGAAAGTACTGTTATTTGGGGATTTGCTAATAAAATAAATCTACAAAGTAGAACAAGAATGGTTTCTAGTAATCCTGCATTTAATATAAGCAGCATAGGTGGAAGCGGTAGACCTTCTGTAAATAATCAAAGTGCTTTGCTACCTAATACTATAAACTATGTTAATAATTACTATGATCAGGTTAGTATTAATAATATATTTGGAATAACTATAAATGAAGTTAAGGGAATATCAGATTATATTGTAAATAATGTTAATGATTTTCCTAATTCTTTTAAATACAAGATTATATATATCCCTTCTTCTAATACAACATTAACTTTAAGTAATGTAAACGGTAGTGGAATAATAATAACTCAAAGAAGTTTAACTTTTCAAAATTATATTAATTTTAGTGGTATTATTTATGTAATGAATAATGCTAATTTAGTTTTTAATTGTTCAGGTACAATACTTGGAACGATAATAAATGATAAAGACAGTACTAATTCTAATTTGACTTTTAATAATACTAGTGGTTCTGATTTTCTACTTGTTCAATATGATAGATCTATAATTCAAAAGTTAAGAAATATTATAGGTAATTATAGATTTTATTCTGCTTTTTATGTAAAATAAAAAAAAGAAGGGGGGATAATTGAATGAATTATAAAAATAAATTAAGAAAAGGTTTAACTTTAATAGAAACTTTAATATCTATAGCAGTTTTAATGATAATATTGGTTGTAGGTATAACTTTTATAACTTATATTTCTAAGGAATCAAAAGAGCTGAAAGAGAAAGCATTTGCTGTTTTAAAAGCTAATCAAATTTTAAATGAAATTAGGAATTACGTTGATTCTAATAAAGAAGCACTTAATTTAAAGTACTTAGATAATTTTAATGATTCTAATTTTAATCCTTATCTAACAATTGAAAACTTGTCAAATCCATTACTTGCTCCTTCTGAAAATAAACTACTAAACACAAACGATTATACTTTTTATAGAAGGATAAGAGTTTATCCATTACCTAATAGACCTAATTCTGATAATGTTAGAGTTGTAGAGGTAAGTATTTTTAAAAGAGAAAACAATGGAAATTATAAATTTTTAACGAGTGCTACTACAGTTATTAACACATTAGCTAACTTTTCTCCTCCTACCCAAGTTTATGATATATATTTTTTATCTATTGGAACTGTTCCTGGATGGTGGGTATTTACTCCAGAAATTAGAAAAGTTGTAGATTATGTTATAAGCGATTTAGAAGATAGAAATAACGGCTTAAGAATTAATCCCCATTTTATAACTACAATGGCTTATGGTGGTAGAGATCCTTACTATTCTCCTTTTATTGGAGAAAAAATTAATAGTCCAAATGATGGGACCCCCTTAGATTCTCCTTTCGTTTATTATTTAGCAGGTACCAGTTATATCAATAATAGCCCATCTTTACCTTTTAGATATAATACCTTTAATTTAATAACAGGATATATTAACAAAAAAACAGAAACTGAATTTACTAAAACTTATGTTTATCCATATTCTATTGCAGATCAATATAATCATGCGGTTAGGTATCCCCAGGAACTAAGGAATTATCAAGCTATTGTAGAATATGCTAAACAAAATAATTTACCTAAACCAGAAATAAGCTATAGAATGCTTATAGAAAAACTATATAATGATCCTGCTTATCAGAATTCTATTATCATAAACCTACATGGTGAGCTAATGCCTATTTTACCTGTAAGAAACTATAGTGATCCGGCTAAGCTACCTTATATTGATAGTAGTTATTATCCAGTTCCGCCGGGTCAGGAAACTAAATATAAAAATATAAGAGTTGTAGTTCATCCAGAAAATATAGCTTATCCTGATACATCTACCCCTAATTTTGAAGATATTACTTTAAGAGTTTATGCATATCAACTTAATCCTAATGCTAATATATTACCTAATGATAGAGTAGAAAATATAACTCTTTTGATAGGACCTCTAAATTCAAGTACATATACTATTAGTGGTTATGCTATAGATGGGGGAACACCACCTTTAAATACTGATTATATTAAATATACTATCTCTCCTACTAATATAACTACTTCTGAAACAACTATAAATTTATCAGGTAATAATCAAGCTATGTACTTAAAAGCTAAAATCTATCAAAAAGATAGCAAGAATTATTTAGCAATATTACTAAAAAATACTCCTACTAAATGTAATATGATATCAAATAATAAAGGATTACCTTCTAATCAAAGATTGTATGGCTTAGAATATATTCCTTTTATGTTTCCTTTTGGAGGCTTTAAAGAATTAAGTGATACTTCTAATAGCTTACCGAAAAATACTGCTAGGTGGGTTATAACTATTAAAAATGTTGAAAAAACTCAAGATATAAATAATCCTTTAGAAATTAGATATACTATAGATCCTGCTAAAAGTGGTGGAGATCCTATAATTTATCCTAACTTTAATTATCCTTTTCCTGATTATTCGCAATCTACTTATGTCTGGGTTTGTAGAAATTTAAATGAAATACCAATAACTGAACAATTTCAAATATTAGGTGATCCAAGGCTATGTCCTTATAAAGATGTAGTTTATAATATGAGATATAATAAATATTTTGCATATCCTTCGGGGACTGTTTTAAATACAATTAAACAAAATTATTTTAATAATAATAGTTCAGTAATACTTAATGATGGGTATCCTTCTGGAGGTGGACTCATTTCAGTAGATATTCCTGCTAGTTTTTATATTATAAGAGAAGCTTTTGGAAAAAGTCATTCAATTTTTAATTCTATTACGGGATTTTCTTTTTATTATGTTGGTTTAGGACAAGAAATTGGAGGTGATGCTGCTAATAATTTACCTAATGGAGTTCCTGTTTTTCAAGCGGTTTTTCAAAATGGTAATGGAATTATAAATGGGGAACAATCTATTATAACAGAAAATGGTACAGCTGAAGCTGGATTTGGAGTTAAAAATATAGTTAGATCAACTAATAATAACTGGGGTGGAACTTCTAATACTAACAGTGTTGATTATGTAGCATGGGGAAACTTTGCTTTACCTTTTTTAAATGAGATATTCCCTGATGATAAGTATCAGTATTGGAAACAAAATGGGAATTTAAATAATAATGAATTCAAAAAAAGAAGGTGGAGAGATAGTTTAAGTACTAGTTTCCCTAACAATCAAGTTGTTAGGACGGGTATAAGTGGTTGTTCTTCATTTTTTAATGCAGTGCCTGCTGGTTCTGCTGCTAACAGTAATAATTGGTTTATGCACGGTTGGGGTAATGCTACTTCTTTAGCAGCACATAAGCAAAATATTGTAAGTGATATGGAACAAGCTTTTAATTTTTCCTTACCTTCTGATATTACTTCTGCTAGACCATTTCAAATTAATTTAAATTTTCAAGGGCAACCTTCTGAATGGAATACGGAGCCTTATATAAGCAATAGATTTTTTAATTCAATTTATGGTATTTATTATAATCATGATGGAGCAAATGGTGCAAACATAGCTAGTGCTGTTATAAGAACTACTAAACAAGATGGGGCTCAAACTTATCATTGGGTAGTTGTAAATGGTTTAAGTCCTCAAGGTAGTGAAGCTCAATCCTTTGTAGCAAGGTATTCTATAATGAGTAGCTTGTATTCATTTTTGTTAGCAGGTAATGATACTAATGCTAATGTCTATCCTATCCCTATGATACCACTATTAAATATAGTTAATCCAACTAATACTCAGGAAATAAATTCTAATAATATTAATATAACTTGGAATATAGATTTTAAAAGATGGGATTCAAAACCATATGTCCCTGGATTTAGTGTAATACAAAATATAAATAATTACTTTTATTTAATAAAATATCAAAGATTAGGGGATAATAAATGGTACTTTATACAAGATACTAATATGTCTTTCCCTTGTGATATAGGAGATTTACCTACGGATAGCTCTTACAGAATATATACAAATAATTATAATTGGAATTTAAGTAATTTACAAAATGGTATGTATTGGCTGGTTGTAGAAGCACATCATAATACAAGAATTAACCACTACTCCTATCATATGATATTTGTAAATATCAACAAGTAAAATATTATAAAATTAAAAAATTTGGGGAATTTAGAAATTATAGGAGGGAAAAATTAATGAACAAAAATATCTTTAAAAAACTTAATAAAAATAAAGGATTAACTTTGACAGAAGTGTTAATTACTGCGTTAATAAGTTTAATTATATTATCAATATTTTATATGTTGTTTAGGGGGATTAATTTAGAGGCAAGGTATGCTGAAACTTGGTCTGATATTAATAATATAGTTAATGGAATTAATTCTAAGATAAAACAAGAAATGATATCTTGTGAGTATATGTTTGATAGAAATGATTCAAATATAATACTAACAAGATTGGTGGAATATAATAATTTTTTACCTAATTCTACTTTCCCTCAAATACAAAGTAGTATTTCGGATTTTAGTCAATTAAACTTTCCTAATAATAACGTAGGAAATAGAATAATGTTTTTAAAATTCTTAGGTTATATTACTCTAAGTAACGCTGGTGGAAATCCTAATAATGATGTAGCTATTCCTAAATATCAAATAGTTATGATTTATCTATCTCCTAGTAATATAAATTTTAAAGGATATAATTTGAATTTAATAAATCCTGTAATATCTAAATCTCAATATATTTACTCTAATGAAACCTTAAAAAGTTTAATTACCATATCTAGTAATTTGGGTCGTCAAATCCAAAACTACATATTTATAGACAAAGATAATATTAATAATTTAAATAATTTTTTTGTTAAGTATAATTCTTCTATTAACCCTCCATGGCAGGTTTATAATGGAAGAATTAGAATTGTTTCAAATGAAGCTATTATGAAAGCGTTTAGTTATAATAACATATTTTATTCTATTGCTTATAATAGAAATATTAGTCCTTTTAATAATTTAAGAATTAATTATAGAGTGCCTGTTTGGGCATCTCCTAATGGTAATTTCCCGTCAGGATTGGAGTTCATAGTAATAGGTAATAAGACTGCAAGAAAATTATATGTAAGAACTGCTGTCATAGCTCAAGTAAAACTTGATAAATTCTATTTCCAAGCGGGTAATGCTGTTATTAATTTTAGCGATAAATTTTAAATTTATTTATATATAAAAAGGCGATTGCTTAAAATATTCCACCCAAATATTATAGGAGGGTAATAAAATAGGTAAAAATATAAAGTTTGCGAATGGGAAGGTATATATAAAAATAGAGATAATATTGATGATAGCTTATATAATTATTTAGGTGGATTAAATTTAGGAATTACCTATAAAAATATATTTTAAACAATCAATTTTAAGAGGGTTTCTAATTGGGTTTTAAAGTTTTGGATAGTGTTTTCTAAGTCATCAGTTTTTGAAAATAAATAACCAGGAATTGAAAATAAGTTCATACTTTTAAAAATATTATCTTGATGATTGAGAAATAAATAAATTGTATTGTTAAATATAACTCCAAAAGATTTAAAGAATTTATTAGATATATATAGTTTTTCTGAAGTTTTAAGAGCTATTTTTGATAAATAAGTTATATCTTGATTTTTAGGATAAAAAATATACGTATCATTACCTATATTATTTATCTGATAATCTAATTCATTGTGATTTATTAATTCAGTGGTATTAAAAAGGTAATTAAATATAGAAAAAGAAGAGTGGACTTGCTTATTTTTAAAAAAGGAGATATTGGTTGGATTAGTAAAAAGAATTTTATTATAAATTAATATAGGGGCATCTTTTTTATTATCTACTTTTGAAAAATTTGTTTCTTGATTATTTAGTTTATTAGGATTAATTAATTTGGTAGATAGTATTATACCCCTAAAATTTTCTATGGTATGAGTTATAGTTCTTTTGTTTTCATCATCTTCTTGACTTTTTGAATATTCATCTTCTAAGAAAACTTCTATAGCTTCAAAGTTTAATTTTTCTAATTCAGGTTCTTGGATTTCTATTATAAGCTCATCTTCTAATCTTATTAATACTCTTCTAGAAAATCCATCTGATAAATAAGATATTGCCTTACTTTTATTTATCCCATTTAATAATAACATTTCGTTTATAAACTCTAGTAAATCATGGTTTATATTTTTAGAGTGTTTTTTAGTAGGAGAGTATTTAATAGTTATTTTTGTGTTATCATTTAAGTTATCTATTAAAGATGGTAAAGATTGAAATATTAATTTTTTGGCATCTTTTTCCCAAATAAAATTTAAAATACTAATAGGAACAATTAATATAAGTAGTGGAGCAATTACTATAAAAAATACACTTCCTAAATAATATTCTTTTTCGATTAGGTAAATAATGATATTATATGATGGATAAGATATAATTAAAATCAAAGAAGTAACAATAATTAGAGTATATAGTTTAAATGATTTTTGAAGATTTTTTAAGTCTTTTAGTATTTTTTCCATTAATTTCTTCTTTGTAATACTAAATAGTTCATTTATAATATACTATAGTTTTTATTATTTTCCTTTTTTGATGAGTTTTTTTAATACTGATAATAAAAGGATTTAGAAAACTCAAATTTAATAATTAATTAACAAAGGGGGTATTAAATTAAATATTATGTATAAATTAGTAAGTAGTTATAGAGAAACTGATGAACAAAGAAGAGTTATAGATGAAATAGTAGATAGTGTAAAAAAAGATAATAAATTTACTACATTATTAGGAGTAACGGGGAGTGGTAAGACTTTTGTAATGGCTAAAGTAATAGAAAAACTAAACTTACCAGCATTAGTTATAGCTCCTAATAAAGTATTAGCTGCTCAGTTATTTTCAGAATTTAAAAACTTTTTACCTTATAATAGGGTAGAATATTTTATTAGTTTTTACGATTTTTATAGACCTGAGAGCTATGTCCCTTCTTTGGATCTATATTTAGAAAAAGAAGCAGTAATTAATATGTATATAGATAAGCTAAGGCATCGAGCTACTCAAGCCGTTATATCTGATAAGAATACTGTTATTGTTGCTAGTGTCTCTTGTATCTATAATATCGGATCTCCTGAAGAATATATGAACGCTTACTTTAATATCTACACTAATCAACAAATAACATTAGATGAAATAACACATAAATTAGTCTCTATATATTATGAACAAGATAACTATGAATTAAAACCAGGGAAATTTAGAGTTAGAGGAAATAATATTATTATTTTCCCTCAAGGAGAAGATAATGCTTTATTAGTAGAACTAAATTATGACATAGTGGAAAATATCTATATTGTTAATCCTATTGATTTTAAGAAATTAAGGAAAGTGGATTTATTTACTATATATCCTGCTAAAATGTTTATTACTACCGAAGATATACTAAAAAAGGCTCTAAAGGAAATTGAAAAAGACTTAGAAGAAAGATATAATCAATTAGTTAAGGAAGGAAGATTAGTGGAAGCTCATAGATTAAGAACACGAGTAGAATATGATTTAGCTATGTTATCTAAATTTGGAACTTGTCCCGGGATTGAAAACTATTCAAGATATTTATCTAACAGACCCCCTAACTCTCCACCTTATACTTTATTACATTACTTTAAGGATAAATTTTTAACATTCATAGATGAAAGCCATATAACTATAAGCCAATTAAAAGGAATGTATTTTTCAGATAAAAATAGAAAGGAAACTTTAATAGAATATGGTTTTAGATTACCAAGTTGCTTAGATAATAGACCACTGAAATTTGAAGAGTTTTTAGAATTTACACATAATATAGTATTTGTTAGTGCTACACCTGGAGATTTTGAGCTATCTAATTCTAATAAGATAGTTGAGTTATTAGTAAGACCTACAGGATTAGTTGATCCTGAAATAATAATCTTAAACCCTGAAAATATGGCTCAAAAAATTCTAAATATAATAAATGAGGAAAAATCAAAGGGAAATAGGGTTATAGCAAATGTATTAACTCAAAAGATGGCAGAAGATTTCTGTGAATACCTTATTATGAACGGAGTTAAAGCTAGTTATATACATTCTAAGGTTGAACCCTTGGATAGAATTAAAATATTAACTGATTTTAGAAAGGGGATTTATGATTGTTTAGTTGGAGTTAATTTGCTAAGGGAAGGATTAGATTTACCAGAGGTATCTGTAGTTATAATAACTGATGGAGATAAACAGGGATTTTTAAGGAGTAAAAATAGTATTATCCAATTAGCTGGTAGGGCTGCAAGAAACTTGGTCTCTAAGGTTATTATTTTTGCTAATGAAATAACTAAGGCAATCCAGGAAGCAATTAATGAAACCAATAGAAGAAGAGAATACCAATTAAATTATAATAAAACACACCAAATAGAACCTAAACCTTTACCCTCTAAACCTAAAGATATAATTAAAATGGTATTTGAAATGTTAGGAGTTGATTATTCATCAGATAATGAAGAAATATTAACTAAATTGGATTTATTGATTAATGAAGAGGAATTGATTTTAATGGACGATGAGGTTTTTATTGAATATATCAATAAATTAAGTGATAAAAAGAAAAAGGAACTAAAACAGAGACTAACAAAATATATGAAAACTTTAGCAGATAATATGGATTTTGAAAAGGCTATTGTTATTAGAGAAAAACTAAAACTATTTTAAAACATCTTATTTATTTATTATTTAATTTTAAGTTCAAATCTTTTAGCTATGTATCTAAAGGATAGAGTTGTGAATAGGTTTTCTAATTTTTGTTCAAAAGGATAGACTACTGATCTTATGTTTTTTATATTATTTTGTTTAGCGAAATTTATAAGATACATTAATAAAGAAAGTTCATGATTTTGGGATTCATATTCAGGTTTGGTATATATACCGTATATATTAAGATATTCTCCTTTTAGTAAATCATCATCTTTATCTATATCAAATATAGCAATACTTGCTAAGTCTTCGTTTTCTTTTATCCCAATTATATTATTTACTTTATTGAGATCTATTGTAGGTATTTGGTGTTTTTTTATAGATTGTAAGTAAGCATTGTAATTATTTAGTATTTCTTCTACTTTATTATATTCATCTTTATTTATTGTGTTTATTTGGTAGTTATATTCTTGGAGTGATATTTCAAATTTTTCTTTATACACATTATCTTTGAATTCTACATATATTGGAATATATTTTAAGATTAAAGGTTTTGAGAGTGTGTTGTTGGTAGTTATAGTAGCATAACTTAATTGAATTACTTCGTCATTAAATGAATCAATTAGTTTTTTATATCCTGAGGCTATTATAGTTTTTTCGTCAAAAGGGAAAAATAGATCTTGTTCTATTTCAAGTTTATGAAAATCTCCTATATTTCTTTTTGAAAAATTTCCTTCTATATATGTTTCTATATGTGAATGATCTTTAAAATCAAGTTTATTAGAAATTCTTTTAATGTATCCTTGAGCTTTTCCCTCAAATGAAATTTGAATAAAATATTCATAAGGATAATTTAAAATAATATCAGGATGATGTGCACATCTCCAAGTTTTGCTGTATATTGGTGAAAAATTATATGGAATTTTATCAAATTTTAAGTATCCTTCTGAGTAGTATTTGCCATTTTCTGAGTATATATTATTTTCTCCTTCAGCTTGTATAGGAAATCCATTAATTTCACCTTCATATATTAGTACTGCTTTTTTGTTCATTATATCATTCACCCCCCCTTTGCTATATATAATTATTATACATTTGAGAAAAAAATCCTTTTATTAAAGATAAAAAGTTGCTTAGTAATGAATTTGGTATGTAAGTATAAAATTATTTAGAAATTTTATTTATTAAAATATTTCAAAAAAGTTATAAAAAAAATAGTAGGAATTTTGTAAAAGTTTTTTAATAAAAATAATAGGGGGAGTATAAAGAAAGGAGGTAAATATGATGAGAGATTATTATGAAATATTAGGAGTTCCAAGAAATGCTACTGAAAAAGAACTTAAAGAAGCTTACAGAAGATTAGTTAGAAAGTATCACCCTGATCTTAATCCAAATAATAGAGAAGAAGCTGAAAAAATATTTAGAGAGATTAACGAAGCTTATGAAGTACTATCTGATCCTGAGAAACGAAAACTATACGATAAATACGGACATAACTGGAAAAACTTTAGTCAATTTAAGGATTATGAAAATATTTATCAACAGTATAATAAAGGAGGTCAGTATTCATATAGATCTAAGGCTACTCAAGATTTAGAAGAAATTTTAAACGAAATATTTGGAAGATCTAAATCTTCTCCTTTTGAATTCTTTTTTGATCTTTCAGATGTTTTTAACAAAGCAGGAGGTTCTAAAAGAACTTATTCATATTCTTATGATCCTTTTGAACAGAATTCCTCTAATTTCTATAATTTTTCTAATTCCAGTAATATTCCAGAAACTGAAATTTATTTCGATTTAAATGAAGTATATAATGGAGTTACTAAAAATATTACTTTAAATATAAACGGGAATTTATACACTACTACAATTAATTTGCCACCTAAAATAAAAGAGAATTCAAAGATAACTATAAATACTCCTTATGGACCTGTTAAGATAAAAATAAAAATAAATAAAGGGGATTATTTAGTCTTTAATGAAAAAAATTTATATAAAGTATTTCAAGTAGATATTGATAAAATAATTAATAAAGAAGAAATAGCTATTTTATTACCCAATAATAAGAAATTAAAAACTGTTATAAGTGAAAATGATTTATATAAAGAAAAAGTATTTAAAGGATTAGGATTAGTTGATAGCAAAGGTAATGCTGGGGATTTATATATTTATTTTGTCCCTAAAGTTAATATAAATGAACTTGCTAAATTTGCTTATAAAAAGTAAAAATGGAGGGAAAAGGTATGATTGAAAAAATATTGGAAATATTTTTAAAAGAGTATCCAGTAGATGGGAGCTATTTTACTATAAAGGTAGTTTCTAATATGTTAAATTTAAATGAACAAACTATTAGATATTATGAAAAAATGGGACTAATTAAACCAAGCAGAACACCTACAGGCAGAAGAATGTATAGCCTAAAAGATATAGCTAAGTTAAAAGTAATATCAAATTTATCAAAAGATATGGGTATAAATACTGCAGGAATTGAAGTAATTATCAAATTATTAGAACAAATTGAACAAATGAAACAAAAGTATGAAGAAGAAATTAATTTACTTAAATCTAAGTTAGAGTATTACAATATTAATTATGGAGATATTGGATTAACAAAATATAAAGGAAATTCTATTAAAGTTAAAGAAAATGAATAAGAGAGAAAGTGTTTTATTTTATGGAAGGTAGGTTAATATATTTATGGATTTTAATGAAGATAATATTTTAAATGAAATAAAATTTTATAAAAATAAAAATGAAATACTGTTTATAGGGATAGCAGGTGGTACTGCTTCTGGTAAAACTAGCGTAGCTAATGAATTAATAAAAAACCTTAATCAAGAGAAAGTGACTCTCGTTAATTTAGATTCTTATTATATAGATTTATCTCATTTAGATTTAGAAGAAAGAAAGAAATTTAATTTTGATCATCCAGATTCTATAGATTGGAACTTGATTTATCAAAATTTGTATAATTTATTTAAACTAAAGGAAGCATATAAACCTGTTTATTCTTTTAGTTTGTATAATAGGACCCAAGAATTTGAAATTTTAGAACCTGCTAAAATTGTTATCTTAGAAGGATTATTTGCTTTATATAAAAAAGAATTGAGAAGTTTAATGGATTTAAAAATATTTGTATCAGCACCTGATGATATTAGATTAATTAGAAGAATAAAAAGAGATGTATCTGAAAGAGGTAGAGATATCGATAGTATTATAGAACAATACCTTAATTTTGTTAGACCTATGTATATAGAATATATAAAACCTACTAAAAATTATGCAGATATAATTATTCAAAATGAAAAAAGTTTTAAATCAGCTTTGAATTTATTAATAGCTTTAGTTAAAGACCATCATAATAAATATGTTAAAAATACCAAATAGATTATTTTTTTTTAATAAATATTTTTTTTATAAGTATGGCTTTTATATTTTACTTTTTTTTAGTTTTTATTTATTTTTTTATTTTAAATTTATTAATTTTACCTTTAGTGCAATAGATAAAAATGTTAAAACTACAAAGAAAATTTATTCAAATAAGTTAATTGAAATCGATAAAGATGATATAAAAGTAATGGTATTAAATGTAGATGGAATAATTTCTAATCCTTTACTTGTTTATATTCAAAACAAATTAAAGAATAAAGATAAATATGATTTTATTTTAATAAAGATAGATAGTGTGGGTGGATTACTTAATTCTATGATGGATTTAGTTAGTCTATTTTATTCAGTAGATAAGCCTATTATATGTTATGTATATCCTAAGGGAAGCAAAGCGCTAAGTGCAGCTATGTTTGTATTAATAGCTGGTAATGTTTCAGTTATGGCTAATGATACGATTACTGGTGCTTCTACTCCTTTAGATCTTACTAACACGAATAATCAAACTCTGCAAAATAAAGCTATCCAAGCTCTATTAGCTTTTAGTCAAAATTTAGCTAATAGAAGGAATAAAAATTACTCAGCTATTGAAGATGCCATAATTAACGCAAAAACTTATACAAGTTTACAAGCTCTTAATTATAAACTAATAGATTTTGTATTAGATGATCCTAATGATATATTTCAAAACATAAAAAATAAGCCAATAATTTTAGATACTGGGGAAGTTGTTATTTTAAAAAATTATAAAAATATAATTTATGATAATATTAATCCTGATATCTTAGAAAAAATATTAATTATATTAGCTAATCCAGAACTTGCTTATTTTTTATTAACTTTAGGATTCTGGGCTATTATAATAGAGCTTAATCATCCAGGAACTTTAATTCCCTTAATTGTGGGAATTATTTTAATAAGTTTAGGGTTATTTGGGTTAGGTTTAGTTTCTGTTAATTTCTTAGGAATAGCTCTTATTATTGCATCTTTTATTATTTTTATTATAGAAATAAAAACAAATACTTATGGAATTTCTTTTATTATTGGAACTTTATTACTAATAGCAGGCACTATTTTAGCTTTTAAAAACAGTAATATATATTATAAACCACCGGTTTTATATTTTTTAGCTCTAAGTTCAATATTCTTAATTACTTTCTTAACTATAATTTACTATATTTTTAAATCATTAAAAAACAAACCTAAATTTGGAGTAGAATCTTTAATAGGTAAAAAAGCAAAAGTAATAAATATAAAAGATAATGAGTTGATTGTAAAAGTTGATGGAGATTTATGGTCTGCTTCTTTAGAAAATCCTTCTGATAAAGTTAATATAAATGATTATTTAATTATTACAAATTTAGATTTACAAAACTTAAAATTAATACTAAAAAAAGAAGAGAGTCAAAAACAAGAAGATAATAATTAAAAATTAATTAAATTTAAAAATTGTTTTTATTAAACTATGAATATATCTGTTATAGATAAATTGATAGAGGAAAAACCTTTTGATTATGATTTAGAACAATATTTTTATGATAATAACTTATTTTTTGATTCTATAAAAACAGCCTTCTTAAATCAGTATTATAACTCTGAATTTTATAGAAATTTAGTTAATATTAAATATCGCAAAATTTTTAATAAAGAATTTGATGTAGATAATTTTATTAATAATGTTAAAAAATTAGATGATTTTTTTGAATGGTATCTATTTTTAAGTGTATGGGTATTAAAAGAATATGCTGAAACTGATTATTTTATTTTGAATAAAAACTATGAAATAGAGTTATATTCTTCCGGAACTAAAGGAAAAAAATCAAGAATAGTACTAGATAATATAACTTTAAATAGAATTAAAAAAATCGTTTTTAATATTTATAATGATTATAATTTGGTGGATTTAGAAAATGAAATTAATTATTTATTTTTCACTTATGAGATAGATTTTGCAAGTAATGTAGGGACTGCTTTTTCTGATATGTTATTAACTTCATTAGCTCCTAAGGTAAAAAATAAGTTTTTTGCTTTGAAGTACGATGATGATAAAAAAACTTTCTATTTTGATATAGAAGGTGTTATTAATACTTTAATAAAATACTCAAAGGAGGATTTACCAATAAGAATTTTAGGATTCCCCGCTTATATATACTTTACAATTCAAGAAATAATTAAAAGAAACTTAAAATTTAATTTTAATGGAGTGGTATTACCCGGAGGAGGTTGGAAAACTTTAAGTGATCAAGAAATCCCTAAACCTACTTTTAGAAAACTAATAAAAGAATATTTGGGAATAAATGAAGAAAATGTAAGAGATTTATATGGATTAGTTGAACATGGGATCCCTTATGTTGAATGTGAATATTTTAATATGCATATCCCTAATTATTCAAGGATAATTATTTTTAATCCATTTACTAATAAATTTTATTCTAATCCTCAAGAGATAAATAATATAGGGCTTATTTCTTTTATCACTCCTTATTGTAATAGTTATTCTATTAGCTTTGTAATAAGTAGTGATGTAGGGTATATTTCTAAAGATTGTAAATGTTCAAGGAAAGGATTTTATATAAACTTATTGGGTAGGGCAGGAAAAACTAAACTAAGAGGTTGTGCTATTAATGCTTTACAATACCTTAAAAATTACTAATGAATACTAAGAATATTAATGATCAAGATTTTAATAATCAATTAGAATATAATATTAATAACATTTATAAAAGAATTTTTAGAGAATTACTTATTTCGGCTATATCTTATTACCTTATTTTTACTTTTTTATTTATATTTTCTTATAATATATTTTCCAGTCTTTTTACTAAAGATTCAAAAATAAATAATAATGTTAATATTTCTAATAATCAATATATGAATAATGTTCAGTTTTCTAGTTTTTTAGCTATTTTAAATATTCCTTTATATTTTCAAGAATTTTCTTACTCTTTATTCAATAATAATTTTATGGTTTTAAGTTTTATATATTTTAATGATTCAAATACAAAGTTATTATTAACAAAAAGGGATATCTATTCTTATGAATTATTATCTAAGATTTATAATTTGGAATTATCAGATTATAAATTGACTTATATGCAGTTAACTATAGATGATTTAGCTCTTGTTAATTTATTTGTTAATTTTTATAAAGATAATTCTAATAAGATTTTTAATTTAATTTTTGATTCCAATTTAACTTTTTTTAAATCTTATGAATATATATTACCTAAAGAAAATTATAAATTAGAAAAAGTTATTTATAAAGAAGAGGTTTATTATATGTTGTTTTCTTTATTCAATAAAGATGAGGATTTAAAATCAAATGATAAAGTTATTTTATTAAAGATGGATTTTAACTATCAAGTTAAGGATATAAAATTAATAAAGCTACCTTATAGTATAACTTCAATAGATTTTTATTATCCTTTTATATTTTTTAACCTGATCTATAATGATCAAAATAAAGGTTTATTAATAAAGATAGAAGATAAAAGTAAATTAGAGTTTTCATCATTTTTTGTAGATCATAATTATACTAAACTTGATTTTTTAAATGTTGTTAATTTTAAAGATAATTATTTTTTGATATTTAAATCTTATGATGACTCTATTAGTAATGAATTAATTTTTATAAATATTAATTATCATAATAAAATAAAAAAAATCTTTGCTTTTAAAAATGATATTCTTAATTTAATTGATATTAAAAAAACTGTTTCTTTTAATGATAATTTATACTTTATATATGAAATAAAAAATGATGAGAAGGTTTTAGGAATATTTAAAATTAATTTATTTAATTATTCTTATTTTAATAAAGTTATATTTACAAATGAAGAAAGATGTATTAAATTGTTAGATATAGGAAAAATATTTAATAATTTGCTTTTGTTTTGGGATTATTCACAAAATGATATTTCTATTTTATCTTTGAATTTATTAAATGAAAATAAAATAAATAATAGTATTGATCCAATTTTTATAACTGATTTTGATTACTATTACAAAAATAATATCCAAGATAAGCCAAATTTTTACTTTGATAACAAAAATTTTAAAATAAAGTTATTATTACAAAAAGATTTCATTATTTATATGAATAAAGATTATTTTAACTTGAATTTACTAAATAAAAAAATAATTAATGAAGAAGATTTAAAGGTTTCGAATAAAGAAATAAATTTCTTTTAATTAAGATTGTATAAATAAATGAAATTTGTATAAATAAATAAAAGGGGGAAGCTTTTAGCTTCCCCTTTTGTTTTCAATATTTTAATATCAATATTTTATAAATTAGAAATTAATTGTTTGAGTTTGTGGTTGTTGAATATTATTTAAAGGATTAACTGCTTGTGTTGGGTTTAACCCTGTAGCTAATTGATTACCTAATAAAGGATTTGATCTAATCTCTTGACTCCCATATTTTTGGAGAATTTGTTGAGCCATTTGATCTACTTCTGGTTTTAATGGTATATTCATACTTTTTACCATCATGTAATCTTGTTTTAACTTATTAACTGCTTGTTGTACCCCTATACCACCATTTTTTTCAGCTTCTAAAACTTGGATTATATCTTGTAAAATTAATTGATTAGGATCATTTTGGTTTTGATCGGGTTGTTGAGCTTGTTGAGCTTGTGGAGATTGTTGAGGTTTATTAGAATTACAATTTCCTTGGGGGTTTTGATTTTTTTGCTCTTCTAACTTCTTTTTTAGCTCTTCTAATTGTTTTTTTAGTTCTTCAATTTGTTTTTGAAGCTCCTCTTTTTCTTTATTCTTTTCAGTTTTATCTTTATCTTTTGGTTCTTCTGGTTTTTGGCTATCATCTGTTTTTTTACTATCTTCTGTAGCACTTGCGGAATTTACATTTGAACTAGCATTAACTTGGGATTCATTACTAGCTGCTGAACTTGTATTTACATTACTTGCACTATAATCTACTCTGCTACTTACTGAACTAACGTTATTTATTTCTGACATCTTTTTACACCTCCTTTTATATTTTTAATTATATAAAAAAAATAACCCAAAAAAATGTTTTTTTATTAATTTTATTAAATTTTTGTTAAATTTTTTAAATTTTTATTTTTATTATTAGCTTTTTTATTTATCTCATTTTTATTTATTTCATTTATTATTTTATTTAAGAATTTATTTAAAATTTCTTCTAAATTTAAATCACTACTTGTTATATTGATTAATAAATTTATAATTTGTTTAATATTGTTAATGATTATATTATTCTTATTTTCATTTTTAAAGTAATTGTTTAAGAAATTATCTATTTCAGCATTTATTAAATTTATTAAATAATCTAAATTATTGGTTCTTTTAAATTTTCTAAATATAAGGAGTAATTTAAATAATGAAGGCAATTTTTTAGGTAAATCAATATATTTTTTATTTTTTTGTTTTTTATTCTTTAGTTTTTCCCAATTCTTTAGTAAATCGGAGACATCTTTTATTTCTAAATTTTCAAAAATATGGGGATGCCTGTAAATTAGTTTATTGATTAAACTTTCTATAACATCAATAAAACTAAAGTTCTTTTCATCATAATTTATTTGAGAATGAAATATTATTTGAAGTAATAAATCTCCTAATTCTTCTTTAAATTTATTTAGATTATCAATTGAATCAAATACTTCATAAGCTTCTTCTAGTAAATGGTTTTTTATAGATAAACTTGTTTGCTTTTTATCCCATAAGCAATTATATCTTAACTTTATCATTAATGCCCATAAGTAGTCAATATATATCTTTTCTTTTAATTCCTTTTTTATCACTATAAAATTATTACTAAATATTTCATAAATATTACTTAAATCTATAATTACAAAATCATTTAGATTATAATTTTTACTTAACATACTAATATCAAATACGTTAAAAACTAGGCTATTTGTTTTTTGTAAAATGTTTGTATTATCCTTTAAAATATAAAAGAAATCAAATACCTTTAAAGGATAATTACTAACTTGATAATAAAAACTTTTATCAATAATATTTGATAAAAATACTTTATTTATAATATCACTATAATTTTGAGTATTATAAATTTTTATATCTTTAAAAACTAAATTAATATTATTAGCAATAATATCACTATTTATTGGATCTATTGAAGTAGATAAGTATATAAAGTTTTCTAAATTTTTTAAGTGATCAATTTTATTTATAATGTATTCATTAATATCATTAAAAGTATTTGTGGTTTCTATTATTTTTTTTATCTCGTTTAAGTTTTCAAAAATATAAATAAAATTAAAGATATTAAAATTAATTGAATTTCTTTTTAATTTTTGGTTAAATTCTTTAGATAAATTATTAAAAGGTAAAACTATATTTAAATTATTTAAGTTATGAGATAATTTTATAAAATTTACTAAATTTATAATAGTTTCGGAATCAGATAAGCCTAAGATATATTTCATCTAAAATGTATTTTATTTTTATTCAGCTATTTAATTTTTTTATTATTAAAGATAATAATTTTTTTATCTTTTTCTTGATAAGCTAAAGAATATTTTTTTATTAAATCTACTAAGTACTCTTTTTCTTGGTCATTTTTTAGATTAATTTCTATATGATCTAAATTTTTTGAATAAAGTTCATTTATTTTTTCTTCAAAATTTTTAACCAATTCTTCTAAATCTGAATATTTTTCCTCATCTTTAGAAACCATTTTATCTAACATTTTTGAAATCTGAGTAAGTGTATTACTTCTTACTGTAAATATATTATCTGCAAGATTTTTTAGATTAGGATTTTTTAAAATTCTTTTTTCTATTTCACTTTTTTTAGATTTTAGAGTAAGAATAGCATCTGCTTGATTTAGATCTAATACTATACTTATAGGTAAATCTAAGTTATAAATAGCTTTTTGTATTCTATCTATGCTAACTGCAAACGGAAATACTTTTAAATTAGTTTTTAACATTTTTTCCTCTTCTTTAGCCTTTATATCTTCTTTTGTATATGGTTTAATTTGATTTTTAATCTGATTTTGATTTTCTTTAGGTGGATATTCTTTTAAAATAATAAATGAATCTTTATCTCTTTTTCTTATTTCAGGAGGAATTTCTATACCTCTTAACAAGTTATCAACAACAAAAGCTACATCTTTATGGATAGCAAATACATCTCTATCTCTTATTTCAATTAATATTTCAAAAGTAGGGGGATTTTTTCTTTCTAATACAGTTTTTTGAGTACCTCTTCTTTTAGCTTCTTCATCACTTAAAATAACAGCTTGGATTCCACCAATTAAATCTGATAAAGTAGGATTCATAATTATATTCTCTAAAGTATTTCCATGGGCTGTAGCTATTAATTGGACCCCTCTTTCTGCAATTGTCCTTGCAGCATACGCTTCTTCTAATGTCCCCATTTCATCTATTATTATAACCTCTGGCATATGGTTTTCTACTGCTTCTATCATTACTTTATGTTGCAATTCAGGTGAAGGTACTTGCATCCTTCTAGCTCTACCTATAGATGAATGCGGTATATCTCCATCTCCCCCTATTTCATTAGAAGTATCTACTATAACTACACGTTTCTTCATTTCATCATTTAAAACTCTCGCTACTTCTCTTAAAATAGTGGTTTTTCCTACTCCAGGCTTTCCTAATATTAACACACTTTTATTTAATTTAATATAATCCATAATAACATTAGCAGCACCATATACAGCTCTACCTACTCTACATGTTAGACCTACTATTTTACCATGCCTATTTCTTATTGCAGATATTCTATGTAAAGTTCTTGGAATACCTGCTCTGTTATCTTTCCCAAACTCTCCAATCCTTTTTACTACATACTCTATATCATCGTACATAATTTCTCTTGAAGATATTATTTCAAAGTCATTATGAAATCTTATTTCTGGTGTTCTACCTACATCCATTACTATTTCTATAATATCATTAACCTTAGGATGCTTTTCTACTTTAGAAGATATAAAAGGAGGTAAAACATCTATTAATAATTGTAATTCCTTTTCTATTTCCATAGTTTTTATCTGCTGGGATATTTATTTACCGCTTTCATCTCCCCCCAGCACCTAGCGGTTTTTTTTTACTTTTTTTTACTCTTTATTTACATTATCATTATATAATATATAACTAACCATATTATAATAATTAATTGAATAAAAAAAAATAACGATATCCCTAAAAATAATTTATTTTTTAATAAAGAAAATATAGGTAATTTTTGGGGTTCAATATCTGCCGCCTCTTTATATAAAATTTCGTATAACTTCTTCTCAAATTCTTTAAATGTTCTATATCTATTATGTGGGCTATAAGCTAAATTTTTTTCTAAAACCCTTGAAAGTTCTATACTAATTAAAGAATTTATTGTTATAGCTGGTGGAAATATGAAAGGATCATCTCTTAAATATGGCGGAACTTTAGTTATAAATTCATACATAATGGCACATATAATATAGATAAAACTTGATTGATTTATCATTGATATTTTATCATCTAAAAACTCAGGAGGAATATACCCAAAAGTCCCAATAAAATAATTTTGATTTACTCCATCGTCATTAATTAAATCTATTAATTTATTTACACTAAAAGATAGTATTTTTATAATTCCATTTCTCTCTATTATTATATTTTCTGGATTAAGATCAATAAATCTTATTAAATCTTTTTCATAAAAATACTTAACTATTTCTAATAATTGTAAACCTAATTTAATAGCTTTCACTGTAGAAGAACTAAAATTAGAAGAATATATAACTTCTTTTAGTAAACTACCATTTAAATACTCTGTTACTACTATTAAATAATCTTTATCTATAAAATAATCACTTATTTTACCTATTTTTTCATAAACCACTTTTGATAGATTAGCTAATGTAAGAAAAAGGTTATTTATAAAATTTTTTGAAGTATTAATTAATAATATTTGATGAACTAACCAAAAGTTACCAGGAAATCTTATATCCTCAGCTTTGTATATATTATATTCGTTTTCCATTTTATATAATCCTTCTATCCTGTATCTATTATTAAGTATTGAACCTTTGTTATATTTTTCCATTTTAGATTATTTAATAAAGTTTCATTAAATTTTAGATAATCTGTTTAGTATAATATTTTTTACTGTTTCTGGTTTAGCTTTGGATTTAACTTCTTTCATAACTTGACCTATTAAAAATGATAATGCTTTCTCTTTTCCTTCCTTATAGTCTTTTACAGCTTGGGGATTATTAGCTAAAACTTTTTCTACTACTTCATTAACTAAATTTAAATCCTCTTTTATTAATAAATTATTATCTTCTATATATTTATTTATATCTGTTTCTTTTTTAACTAAATTAAGTAAATGATCTTTTAGATTAATAGTATTTATTTCCTTATTTGTTATCAAAGTAATAAGTGTAGAAATATTTTTAGGTGATAAACTACTAATATCTATTAATTTTTCATTTAGTAAATAAGCTAAATAAGTTTTAAAGAATTTAGAAACTTCTTTGTAAATATTTACGTTATTTAAATTGTTTCTACTCAAGTTAATAACTTCATTATAGATATCATTTAATTCTTTTGACTCTAATAAAAACGTAATTTCTTCATGACTTAGATCATTTTGTAAATAAAAAATATAGTAATTTAGGGGAGTTTTTCCTTTAAATGAGAAGTTATTTATTATATTTTCATTTAAATTTAGAGGTAATAAATCTGGTTCAGGGAAATATCTATAATCATGTGATTCCTCTTTAGAACGCATAGAGTAGGTAGATTGACTTTTTTCATCCCAACCCCTTGTTTCTTGAACTATTTCTTTACCTTCTTTTATTAAATTGTATTGCCTTATTGTTTCATAAACTAATGCTTTATATAAAAATTTAAATGAATTTATATTCTTTACTTCTACTTTAACTCCTAAGTTTGATGAGTTTTTAGGTTTTAAAGATATATTAGCATCACATCTTAAACTGCCTTCTTCCATTTTAACGTCACTTATATTAGTATATAAAGCAGTTAATCTTAGTAAATATAAAAATTCAACTGCTTCTTCAGGGGAATTTATTACAGGTTCTGTAACTATTTCAATTAATGGCACTCCTGCACGATTATAATTTAACAACGTCCAATTAGCTTCTCTTAAATTATCTCCCCCTATATGAATTGATTTTCCTGTGTCTTCTTCTAAGTGAATCCTCCTTAAATAAACATATTTATTAGCTTTAGGTAAAAATAAATAACCTTTTAAAGCTAAAGGTAAATCATATTGTGAAATTTGATAGTTCTTTGGCATATCTGGATAAAAATAGTTTTTTCTATCAAATTTACTATACTTTTGAATTTCACAATTTAAAGCAGAAGCAAATCTTATAAAATACTCTATGGCTTGAAAATTAATAACTGGTAATGAACCAGGTAAACCTAAGCATACAGAACACACATTCTTGTTTGGTTCTAGTGTAAATTCATTTTTACAATTACAAAATAATTTTTTTTCAGTAGATAATTCTATATGTACTTCTAAACCTATAATGATATCATATTCTTTTTGAATTTCTTGTATGCTAATATTTTCTGTTATTTTCATTTTAAATAATCCCCCTTAATTAATTTAAATTTTGGTAACTAAAAGTGAGCTAATTAACAAGCAATAACTATATCCCACTGTAAATATTTTGTTTATCAATTTTTTAAAAAGGATCATTACCAGAACTTCCCCCTCTTCCTCCTTGAGCAGAACTACTACAAGGGCCCATATACACTAATAATAATACTAAATCACTAAAATTATTATCAAAATCTAAATCAAAAAAAGCTAAATATTCATCTTTTTCTTTGTGCTTAAATATCATTATATATTTGTTATCTAAATTTGAATTTATGATAACTCTATCACTTTTATTAGATAAAATAAAGGATAAAGAAAAGGGGAGCGCTTCAAATTTTGTAGGGTTTTGGGTAGTTATAAAGTATGTTTCAATGTTTTTTGTTTCACCTTGTAAAGGAATTTTATTAAAGAGTTTATAAAAATTTATTGAAGCATTTTGAAGATTCTTTAAATCAGGAATTAATCCTATTTCTATCTCTTTGTTTTTTAAAGTTTTAGATTTTTTAGGTAAATCATAAATAGAATAAACTGTAATTATAACATATTTACCTGGTTCTAAAGAAGATTGATAATAATTGTAATTTTTTAATTTTTCTTTTATTTTTTGAGGAATTCCATTAGGAGTCGGTAAAATACCACTAAAGATATTTAAACTTATTAATAAAAATAGTAAAATAACTAAAAATTTAAAGATTTTATTTAATTTTTTGCTTCTCATTTTTATCTTAAAATTCTAATTTAATTAACTCCTTCTTTTTTATTATTATTTTATAAAAAATAAAATTCCTTTTTATTTTAAAATTCTACTTAAAAAAGAAGATGTTTAATTTAAATATCTATTTACAAGGATTAAAGATTACTAAAAATTGAATTATTAAAATGTAAAGTTAATACTCTACTATTTTGTTTTATATATTCTAAATTAATTATAACAAAATTGTTTTTATTTATATTTTTTAAGTAAAACTCTAAAGTTAATTTATTAGCCCATTCAATTAAATTTATAGTACCATTGTTTTGTAAATATTGAATAAAATCTAGCTCTTTTTCTAAATTAATAGTTTCATAATTTTCTAATCGATACAGATCCCAATGAATAATATTTAAATTATCTATTTTAAATTTATTCATAATACTGAAAGTAGGACTGTTAGTCTTATCAATAATTGATTTAATAAATGTAGTTTTTCCAGCTCCTAAATCCCCTGTAAATAAAATATTAAAATACCCTAAATTTCTTATATTTTGCTTTATTAAATTAAAAATATCTAAAGCGAGTAATTTTGTTTGTTCTACATTCTTTAAATAAAATATATAATAATTACTAAAATATGGATATATATTTAAATTTGTATTTATTTTAATCTTTTTTTTAGTCTTTAAAAAAGATATATCAATTTTTTTTATATTCTTTCTATAAAATAAAAATGGGGTTAAATAATAAAAATCTTGATTTTTGCTAAAAATCAAATCTGATATTAAAATAAACCCATTTTTAATATACTCTTTTTTTTCATTTTTATAAACTATTTTTGCTTTAACTAAGAAATAAGCATCTATTACGTCTTGTATTTTAGTGGTTAGAATCTCTGTATTTGGATCAAAAAAATAAGGTCTTACCTCTAAATCTAAAAAATTTTCTATATTTACATTATTATCATATATATCCCAAACTAAAAAATTTGAAAAATCAGATTCTTGTAAATCCTTTACTTTTTTAGATATCATAATGCTTAAAATTATTTATAAAAATAGTAAAATTATTTATAAAAAATATAAAAAATAGAAACTATAATTTGTTTACTTCATTAATAAATTCATAGAGTTTCTTTTGTAAATTTTCATAATCAGTAGTTAAAGAAATACCACCTAGAACTATTCCTTTAGCTCCTATTTCATATAAAATTCTTATATCCTTAGGCTCTATCAATTTTTGAGTAGGTATCAATATAGGAATTGGGGAATTATTTACTAATTTTGAATAATTTAAAATGTCTTTTAGAGTTAATTTTAAACCATATTCTGATTTATCTATAATGGAAGCTTCTACTGCTGAGATTTTTAAAAAATCTAAAAGTTCTAACTCCTCTTTATTTAAAACTCTATTAATAGCTACTACTTTTTCTATATTTTTTGGTATATCTAAGTAATAAGTCGTAAATGAATCTATAAATATATCAATAAAATCAACATAAGAATTTAATTCAATATGATTTATTTCTTCTAATTCTTCTTTAATATGTCCAGGTACTAAACCAACAGTTATATTAGGATTTTCTAATAATATATTTGTTATATTTTCTTTTTCTTCTTCCCAACTTTTAAACTTATAATTGCTTACCGGGTGGGTTATATTAATATGAAATTTAATTATATTTATATTATTTTTTATAAGAATATTTAGTAATTTAGGATCACTATTAAAAGGGGATAAAATAATAGAAAATTTATTTTTCTTCAGTTTATAACTTAATTTCTTATTTTCTAAAGTGGTTATTATATCATAGCTACCTACTTTTAAATCTAATTTTATATTTTTTACCTGATTAATTTCTTGAGTTTTTTGTATATCATCTAATACACTTTTTTTACTTTCTTTTTCTAATTTATCTAAAAAAACTGCTATTTCTGAATACTCTACATTGTAAAATATCTTTTCGACTAATTCTTTAACTTTTAAAGGATAGGAAATTAACAATTTGTATTCCCCAATTTTTTCCTTTATATCTAAATAAGCTGCTTTGTCTAAAATGTAAGCACTTACTATATAACTAAAATCACTGTCTTTTTTTATTATAAATATATTTAATTTTTTAGCCTGATAAGGATTTAAGATTTTATTATATTCAACCAATTTATTTATATTTTCCTCTAAGTTTAACTCATCTAGCTCAATATAGTTTACCTCTTTAAAAAGGGATTTTATGGTTTTATCATTACCTACAAAAATAGTATATAGTTCTAAAAACCTTTGTTGGGAAAATAACTTTAATACACTTTCTTCATTAATTTTTTCTAAGCCTTGATTTACTTTCTTTAAAAAATTATTTACTATTTTTTTTTCTTCTTTTTGTAATAAATTATTTTTAATTATAAATTCTAAAAAGGAATAATAATAATTTTGTAGCATTATGATTAGTTTATAGCTTTATTTTTATAAAAATAAAAAGAATTTATAAACTTTAATAAAGTATTTGGAATATTATGTCTGTGAACTATATTATCAATAAGCCCGTATTTTAAACAGAATTCGGCAGTTTGAAAATCTGGAGGTAATTTTTGTTTAATTGTTTGTTCAATAACTCTTTGTCCTGCAAATCCGATTAGTGCTCCTACTTCACTAAGAATAATATCTGCTATACCTACAAAACTGGCAGCAACTCCTCCTGTGGTCGGATTTGTTATAACATTTATAAAAGGTATCCTGTTTTTATTTAGTAATTTAACAGCAGATACGGTTTTAGCCATTTGCATTAATGAGATTATACCTTCTTGCATTCTTGCTCCACCTGATGAAGAAAAAATAATTAATGGAGTATCATTTTTTAAAGCATATTCAGAAATTAATGCTATTTTTTCTCCTACAACACTTCCCATTGATCCTCCTCTAAAATTAAAATCCATTACCCCTACACTAACCTTATATCTATTTTTATCTCCTTTTAAGTGTCCATATCCTACTATAATAGCATCTACTAAATTAGTTTTTACTTGATCTTCTTTTAATTTTTTTGAATAATCCTCAAAATTTAAAAAATCTTTAGGATAAATATCTTTATGTAATTCAACAAAATCATCAAATGTGATTTTTATTCTATAATAAGCATTTATATTAAAGTGGTAATTACATTTAGGACAAACATATAGATTTTCTTCTAAATCTTGCTTAAATATAATATTTTTACATTTTTCACATTTTATCCAGTTATTTGATTTTTCAGATTTAAAAAACATATTTATTTTATTTTATTTTGTTTTGTTTTATTTTATTTTATTTTATATTTTTAGGTAATTGAATTTTTAATGATTTATAAATACTTAAGTATTACCCATATAAACTACTCTAAGTGCTTCTTCAACAGTAATTATTCCTGCTATAACTTTTCTTATAGCATCGTCTTGTAATGTCTTAAAGCCATCTTCTAAGGCTGCTCTCTTTATTTCATTTGAACTTCCTCTTCTTAATATAACTTCTCTTACTTTATCTGTTACAATTAGTAATTCATGGATCCCTGTTCTTCCTTTATATCCAGTTCCTTTACATACATCACAGCCTCTACCTTTATAAAATATTATTTCTTCCTCAGTGTAAACTAATCCGATATCTTTAAGTGCTTCTTTTGGTGGGACATAAGGTTCTTTACAATTAGAACAAATAGTTCTTGCTAATCTTTGGGCTAATACTCCTACAACAGCAGAAGCGACTAAGAATGGTTCTATTCCCATTTCTATTAATCGAGTAGCAGCTGATGGGGCATCGTTTGTGTGTAAAGTAGATAATACGAAGTGTCCAGTTAATGCTGCTTCTACAGCTATTTGTGCGGTTTCATGGTCCCGGATTTCCCCAACCATTATTATATCAGGGTCTTGTCGTAAAAATGCCCTTAAAGCAGTTGCAAATGTTACTCCTGCTTTAGGATTAACTTGTACTTGATTTATCCCTTGGATCTGATATTCTACAGGATCCTCTACTGTACTTATATTTACTGATCCATTATTTAGTTTATTTAAACAAGCATATAAAGTAGTAGATTTTCCTGAACCTGTAGGTCCTGTTACTAATAACATCCCATAGGGTTTGGATATTAACCATTCTAATTTTTCTTTTATATCAGGCATAAATCCAAGTCTATCTAATCCTAATTGAACGGAGCTTTTATCTAGTATCCGCAATACTACTTTTTCGCCGTTAACAGTTGGGATAGTAGATACCCGTAGGTCAAAATCTCTTCCTTCGTATTTAAGGTGGATTTTTCCGTCTTGAGGTTTTCTTCTTTCAGCTATATCTAGAGCTGACATTATTTTTATTCTTGATACCATAGGGGCTAATAAGTGTTTAGGGACTCTCATTATTTCATGTAATATTCCATCCAGCCTATATCTAACTACTACTTCTTTAGGCCAAGGTTCTATATGGATATCTGAGGCTCTATCAGAAATAGCATGGAATATTATTTGATTAACTAACTTAACTATTGGAGCTTCATCTACCATTTCTCTTAATTTATCTACCGAAATATCTTCTTCCTCTAATTCTCCTATTTCTAAGTTAGCAAAATCTTCTACATTTATTTCTTTTATAGCACTCTCTATTTCATCAGCTTCTGCTATTTCTGTTGAACCATAAAGTTTGTTTATATATTTTTTGATATCACTTTCAGTAGCCATCATGGTTTCTACTTGTAATCCTGTCATTAATATGATATCATCCACTGTATTAACATCTAAAGGATCTACCATTGCTATATATAATTTATCACCTTCTATTTTAACAGGTACTACATTATATCTCCTTGCTAAATTATCTGGTAAAAATTTAGTTAATTCATGATTAATTTCTAAAGTCGATAAATCTACAAATTCAAACCCTAATTCTTCTGCTAATAATTGGAATATTTCTTTTTCTGTTATGTATCCTAATTCTACTAATACCTTATCTAATTCTTTTCCTTCTTCTTCAGCTTTTTGTAAAGCTTTTTCTAATTGTCTTTTAGTTAAGTATTCTTTTTTTATTAATAGTTCTGGTAAATCTTTTTTTATTTTTTGATCTAACATTTTATCACCTACCTTAAACTACCTAAAAAAAAATTATAAAGCTAAGTAATATATTATTAAAATATCTTCCTATTTTTTTTTTAGATATTTTTTTGTAATTTTCCTCTTTTTCATTTAAAAATATTTTGATTTAAAAATTTAAATGTAAGTTTAGTTTTAATGAAGGATTTATTTTTTAGATTATAAAAGTATAAAATATGTATAACTCTTTAAAATTTTCAAAATCATTATATCTTAAATCCCATTCTTTGAATCCGATTAATTGGTATGAATGGAAAGAAGATATTTTAAAAAAAGCTATTGATGAAGATAAAATGATTTTCTTATCTATTGGGTATTATAGTTGTTATTGGTGTCATGTTATGGAGCAAGAAGTTTTTAATGATAAAAATATAGCCGAATTGTTAAATAAATATTTTATAAGTATAAAAGTAGATAAGGAAGAGATGCCTGAAATTGATAGCTATTATATTAATTGTATGTATCTTATAAATGGTTATGCAGGGTATCCTGCTAACTTTATCTTAACACCCTCTTTAAAACCCTTTATAGCTTTTACTTACCTACCTAAAAATCAATTTGAAAATCTAATTATAAATGCTATTGATTTATTTTATAACCAAAAGCAAAAGGTTTATGATATTGCTGATGAAATAGTTAATAATATATCCTTATTTTTTAATTCAAAATTTAAAACTACTAACCTAAATAAGCAAGAAATAGAATCTAATTTAGAAAAAATTGATAAAATCTTTTATTCTAATTTAGATATCTATGGTGGATTTAATGATAAACCTAAATTCCCTCCTCATCAGATCTTAGAATACTTATTAACGAGATTTGAGAAAGTTAAATCTAAAAATATTTATACTATGTTTAGTTTAACATTGGATAAAATGATGGTTGGAGGGATTTATGATCATATTGATTTTGGGTTTTATAGATATTCTGTTGATAATACCTGGACTGTACCTCATTTTGAAAAAATGCTCTATGATAATTCATATTTATTATTTTTATACACTAAAGCTTTCGCTTTGACTAATAATTGGTATTATTTTAATGTTTTTACTGAGATATGGGAATTCTTAAAACGAGAGTTTTTAATAATAAATAATCCTTATGAATCTGCTTTTATTTCTTCTACTAGTGCTATTAGTTATATAGATAAAGATAGGTTTGAAGAAGGGGCTTATTATTTATTTAATTATAATGAAATAAAATCTATCCTTAGTAGTGATGAAATTTCATTTTTTAAACAATATTATGATATTGAAACCGAAAATTTTTATAACTTTCATACAAAATATAAAGGAACTATTGTAACTAAAATTAATTTTGAAGATAATTATTATACTTACTTAAAATTAAACCAAATAAAAACTAAATTAAGAGAATATAGAAAAAGTAGATATCATCTACTAAAGGATACAAAGATAATAACTAGCTGGAATTTAATACTTAGTTTGTATTTAACTAGATCTTATAAAGAATTAAACGATTATTTAATATACTCTGAATTTATAGATAATGAATTAAATAATAACAATCAATTAAATAATACAATAAAAGAAATAGCTAATAAAATTAAAGAGGAGTTTAAAAATTATTCGCTTAAAATAATAACTTTTATACTGAATAATCTTTTTAAAAACAATAAATTATATCATGTTTATTATGATAATGAAGTAAAAGAATCAAATTATATTCTTTTAGAAGATTACGCTCTTTTATTGTTAAATTTAATTGAAATAAAAAGGATTTTAAAAGACGATGAAGCTCTAAAAAAAATAAAAAATTTGGAAAATTTAGGCAATATAAACTTATTAATAATTAAATTTAAAAACGATATTTTAAATTATTTTTACAAAAACAAAACATTATATGATAATTTTTATTTTGATAATTTAAATAGAAATTATAATAATCCAACGAATTTGGAAGCTTTAAAACTTATAAATTCTTCTACTTTTTTAGACTCTTCTATTTCCTCTAATTTATCATTTTTTTTAAATTCGTTTTATTATCTTGATAAAAAAATATTCCTTGAAGTTTTAAGTAATTATATTGAATTAATTAATTTATATCCATTATCCTGTGGTTCTTTATTATATAATATTTTATTGTTCTTATTTGATTATAATATGAATTATAATTACAAGTTAATAAATAATTTGTTATTTGTTGATAATCCAAATTATGAGATTAAAAACATTAAAGTTTTGAAATTTTCTTTAGATTATAAAAAATTAAGTAAAAATTGTTATCATATTGACTTTAATAAAGAAAAAATAATTAAAGAATTAAATTTAAAAGATGAAAATAAAATAAGTATAGATTTTGATATTTGTAATGATAGAGAATGCTATTATTCTAAGATTTTGATTTATAGCTAAAGAGATATATTTATAATTTATGGAGATTTTAGTAACAGTTGGGGCTTTGATAATAAATAAATCAAAATTGTTAAATAATAAATTTTTGTTAATAAAGACACATAAATGGAATGGATTATGGGGGATACCTGGAGGTAAAGTTAAATATAAAGAGAAATTAATAGATGCTTTAAAGCGGGAGATTTTTGAAGAAACTAATCTAAAAATCTATAATATAAAATTCATTACTTTTTTTGAGGCTATAGAAGATAAAAATTTTTATAAAAAAAATCATATGATATTATTTAATTATTTAGCTTTTACTAAAAATACAAAATTGAAGCTAAATGATGAAATTCAAGATTATATTTGGATATCATATAAAGAATATAAATTAAAAACTATTAATAAGGAGTTAATTGTTAATGATTATACTAAAAAGCTAATAGATATCATATTTAAATAGATGTTGTATGAAAAAACAGAAAGTAAGTTATATTTGTAGTGAATGTGGATATATTTCTAAGTATTGGTTAGGTAGATGTCCTAATTGTGAGAATTGGGATACTTTTGTTGAAAATAATAAACAATTTAATAAAGATGAGAAAAATATTAAATCAGAGGTTAATGTTAAGAATATAAGTGATATAGTAGTAGATGATAAGATTTATTACCCTACAGGTATTTTAGAAGTGGATAGGTGTTTAGGAGGGGGGTTTTTCAAAAAGAGTTTAGTATTGTTATCTGGTGAGCCTGGTGTAGGGAAATCTACTTTAACTTTACAAATAGCTAATAATCTACCTTTAAAAGTTATCTATATATCTTCAGAAGAGGCAGCTATTCATATTAAGTCAAGATTTGATAGAATTAGTAAATCAAATATTAATAGAAATTTATTTATTTTTGAGAATTCTAATTTAGGGTATATATTGGATGCTATAAACGATTTTGATTTTGTTATAATAGATTCAATACAATCTATATTTGATCCAGACCTTGATACTCCAATTGGTTCTACTTCTCAGGTTAAATCTTGTATAGATAAGATAATAAATTATTCAAAATTAAATGATAAGATATTTTTGATATTAGCTCATATAACTAAGAGTGGATTAATTGCTGGTCCAAAATTCTTAGAGCATATGGTTGATACTACTTTATTTTTAGAAAATAAAGATGAATATAGAATATTAAGGGTTAAAAAAAATAGGTATGGTTCTACTCAAGAGATCGGATTATTTACTATGACTCCTTATGGATTAGTTGAAAGCAATGTTTCTATTGATTTTAAATTAAGTAATCCAGGTTCTGTTTATTTCTTTTTATTAGAAGGTTCAAGATTTATTCCTTTAGAGATTCAATCGCTTGTTAGTAAAGCATATTTTGAAAAACCTAAGAGAATAGCTTGGGGCTTGGATCCTGTTAAGTTATCTGTTATTATTTCTATTATTCAGAAATTTTTAGGATTTGATTTATATAAGTATGATGTTATTTCAAGTGTAGTAGGGGCTTTAAAAATATTTGATCCATTAGCTGATTTCTCTATTGCTGCTTCTATTATATCTAGTTATTTAAATATTAGCTTTCCAAAATCATTATTTATTGGAAATTTAAGTCTATATTCTTATATTACTCCAATTAATCCTTCTTTATTTTTTAGTATTGTTTTACAAGCTTTTAGATATAATATTGAAAATATTTACTCTAATTATGATTTATCTGAGGTTAATGAAATATTGAAAAATAACTTAGGGAATTTAAGTGAGTTACAAAAGATTATGGAAAAAATTAAATTTAATAAGGTAGAGAAATTAAGTGATTTATTGAATTATATAAAGTAATAAAGAATGTTTTTAAGTTATTTTTTAAGAAGGAAATTTTTAAGAAATGTATAAAAGATAATAGGGGAGTTATAAGCGGTAGTAGCTCAGTGGTAGAGCACTACCTTGCCAAGGTAGGGGTCGCGGGTTCAAGTCCCGTCTACCGCTTTTTTCTTTATATCTCTTTTAGATTTTAACTTAACTAAGAATTATCGGGGTGTAGCTCAGCTTGGTTTAGAGCGCGTGCCTTGGGAGCACGAGGTCCGCGGTTCAAATCCGCGCACCCCGACTTGTATTATCGTGAATATTAAAATAGAAATAATCTCCTCTGCTTTTGAAAATAATAATTATCCTAAAGGAGTAGCCTGCTTTAAAGCTACTTTAAATTATAATAATATAAATATTGAAGTGTTTAATACTTTTGTTGCTAATTCCTTAAATATATCTGATTTAGCTCAAGCTGATAATCAATGTCAAAATTTACTTATTAAGAAAGTTATTAGCATACTCGAATTTATAAATTACAAAATAAATAATGAGTTGTTTAATAAAATTGCTAATGAAAAAGTTCTTAATGATTATAATTATATTTTTAATGATTATAATAATGATTATAATGAAGTAATAAAAGATAAGAATTATAAAAAGAAAACTTTAAATCTTGCTACTGAATTAGGAATTTCGATTGATAAAATATCTAAAATATCCTATAAATTAAATGGAATATCTAATTTAAACGAACTTAATAATAATCAATGGAAAGAAATTTATAATTTTATAATACAAAAAATTAATAATTATAAATCTAAAGTATCAAAAAATTATAATTTAATTGATAATTATCAAGAATATGAGAAAATAGAGAAAAATAATATTAAAGATAGTATAAAAAATAATGATGAATTAGAAGATGAGGAAGTAATTTTGGAAGATGAATGGAATGAAATTCTATAGTCATTGTAAATAAGATTTTATAGTTAAAAGGAGGATTTTGTAGTTAATTAGATTTTTAGAGATAGTTTTATGTTAAAGGTTATTGATGTTTATAAAACTTATAAAAAAGGAAAACAAATAATAAATGCTTTACAGGGATTAAGTTTTGAAGTTAATGAAAATGAATCGTTTGCAATAATTGGTCCAAATGGAGCGGGCAAAACTACTACTATTAAAATTATTTTAAGTTTAATTTATCCTGATAAAGGAAAAGTTTTTATATTTGATAAGGATACTGTAGATTATACTACTAGAAGATATATAGGATTTGCACCGGAGATTCCTTATTATCCTTTACATATGACTGCTATAGAATTATTAAAAATTTTTTTAAATATATACAATTTAAAGTTAAATAAAGAAAAAATAGAAGAATATTTTGAATTAGTTAAGTTAAAGGATTTTATGAATACTCCTTTAAGCAATTATTCAAAAGGTATGCTTCAAAGGTTTAGTATATTACAAGCTATTATAATTCAGCCTAAGTTACTTATATTAGATGAGTTAACAAGTGGTTTAGATCCTATAGGACAATTTGAGATTGTAGAAATAGTTAAGAAATTAAAAGGAAAAACTACTATTTTATTTACTTCACATAATTTATCTGAAGTTGAGCAGATATGTGACAGATTAGTTATTATAAATAGAGGTAGAGCTATATTTTATGGAAGTATTTTAGAATTAAAACAAAAGTTCTCTTTTAATAAATATATATTAAAATATAAAGAAGGAAATCAAATAAAGGAAATAGAATTGGATAATTTAGAAAATATTAATATATCCTTTAATGAGCTAATTGAATTAAAAAGGAAGGAATTATCAATGTACGAAATATTTTTTGAATTAATTACAAAAGATAGGAATTAGAAAAAAAGAGAAAAATAAATAAAAATAAAAAGTTAAACTATGATAGATAAAGAAAAACCTTACTTTGAGTTATCTAAGATACAAGATTTGACTAAGGATATATTAGATGCTGTTTTTATTAAGAATTTTCAGTTAAAAAGAAATTATAAGGTTGATGTAGATATTTTTAATATTGATAATAAGATAATATTAGTAGTAAATTTACCGGGTGTTGATCCTAAGGAAACTGAGTTTTTAGTTGATAAGGATGAGGTGATAGTTAAGGCTCATAGAAATTTGTTTTTACCTCAAGAAATGTTAAACTTAAAAGATTATAATGAGTTAATTCAATATGTATCTAATAATGCTATAGCTATTGAAAATTATTATGGAGATATTCAAAGGAAAATAAAGTTACCTTTTGAAGTAGAGTTAGATAATATAAGGGTAGTATATGTAAGAGGGATGTTTTTTATTTATTTAAATAAAAAATCAAAACAAAAGTTAGAACAAAAAAAAGATGATGAAGTAAATGAAAAATAATTAAAAAAAATAATTCTAAATTATAATTCTCAATTATTTATATGTCAAAGATTATAATCAGTTTAATAAAGTTTTATAAAAAATATTTTAAAAGGGGTTATAGAGTTTGTAAGTATTATCCGTCTTGTTCAGATTACGCTATTATTTCTTTAAATAAATATGGTGTTATTAAAGGTGGTATTAAATCTGTTATAAGGATAATAAAATGTAATCCTTTTTCAAAAGGAGGAATAGATTTACCATAAAATTATAAAATGAAAAATTATAAAAATCTAAAATGAAATATAAAACTGAATAAAAAAGAGTATTGTTGGTGGTGGTGGTAGTGTGAATATTAAAGTTTGTAATAGATGCAAGACAGAAAATGATGAGAGTTATAATTATTGTTTTTCTTGTGGGTATCCTTTAAATGAAGCTATAAAAGAGAAAGAAATAATAAGATTATTGGGTATATCTTTTGGATTAGAAGTTTATAATATGTTGGATAAACTAATTAATATATATGAGAGTATTTTATATGAGAGGCCGTATTATGCTGATGTTAGGTATAGGTGTGCTTTAGCTTATGAAATAAAAGGGGATTATGAAAAAGCAATTTACCATTTAAATGAGGCTTTAAAAATTAACCCTGATTATATTCAAGCTAGATCCAAGTTAGCTGATATATATGTTATTTTAGGCAATTATCAGGAAGCTCTTATTGAGTATAAAAATTTATTAAATACAAAGGTAAGGTATACTTTTGCTGATGTACATAACAATATAGGAGTTATTTATGAGAAGCAGGGGAATGTAAAGCAGGCTAAAGCTTATTATCAAAAAGCTATATCACTTAATCCTAAGTTTGCTAAACCTTATTATAATTTAGGTAATATATATTATGAAAAAGGTGATTATGAGCAGGCTATTGCTCACTATAAAAAAGCTTTATCTTTAAAATTAGAGATCCCAGAAGTTTATAATAATCTTGCTTTAGCTTATTATAAATTAAACAATTTACAGGAAACTGAAAATAATTTTTTAAATGCAATAAAACTAGATCCCTTTTTCTTTGATGCTTACTATAACATAGTTTTATTTTATATTCAAACTAATAATTTTCAAAATGCTAAAAAATATTTAGATATATTAAAACAAAGATATCCTTCTAATTATGAAATAAATTATTTGGAAAAGAATTTAGATAAAAAAATGAAGGAAACTATAAAAGATGAAATTATTGAAGAAAAAGGTAAAGGAATGTAAAAGAATATAAAATGATGTAAAATAAAATGTAAAATTATAAAATTATAAAATTAATATTTATAGTGGGGGAAAATATGAAAAGTGGAAAATATAAACAAAGTTTAAATCAAGCAATAAAGATATTAAGTGATTTAGGTATTTCTACGGACCCTTTTATAAATTTTAATATAAAGCCAATTGATTTTTATAATTCTATTAATGATGATAATTATACTAAGGAATTAATTAATTTTGTAGTTAATAAAACTAATAATAAAAATTATGAAATTTTCTTTAAAACTCATGCTAAAAATTATTTAGATCATCTTTTTAAGTCTTATTCTATAATTGAATTATCAATGGAAAAAGAAGAGGAAAAAGAAGAAGAAAGAAAAAGAAATAGGTTTAAATCTTCTGATTCTAAATTAGAATTTTCTGGTAATCCATTAGGATATTTAGTAAAAGAAGGTGAAAATGATCTTCAAAAAGCTATTAAATTAATAGAAGAAGCTAACATTTTATATAACCAAGGAAAATATGTTCAATGTAGAGAGATTCTTTTAAGAGCTTATAATTATAATGCCTTTAATGTAGATTTATTGTATAATTTATTTTTAATCAATTATATAATAGGGGATTTTGTATTAGCTAATGATTTTTTAAATAAATTATTGCTTATAGAGAATATTAAAGAATTAGAATATTTTAGATTTTAAAGATGTTTTTGAATTAAAGATAAAGCAAAGTAAAAATATATAATTGGAAGGGGTTAGTTTTTTATGAGTAAATTACCGGATAAAGATTATTATAAATTATTAGAGGTTTCTCCTTTAGCTAGTCAAAGTGAGATTCAACAAGCTTTTAGAAAATTGGCAAGAAAATATCATCCAGATACTACTCAGAATCCTGTTGAGAAAAAGAGATTACAAGAAATTTATCAAAAATTAGTGGATGCTCATCAGTTTCTTAAGGATGAAGAGAAAAGAAAAGAATACGATAATAACGTTATTTTTAGATTTAGGAATTTAACAAAAAGTCAATTAAAATCTAAGGCTGCTAATATTGAAAAAGAGGAGCCTTGGTGGAAAAAATTACTTTCAATAGGTAAGAAAGAAAAGAAAGAAGGGGATCCTATTAAAGAAGCTGAACAGTTGTTTTTCTTAGGGATGTCTATGGTAGGAAAGCCGGATGAGAAAATGATAAGATCTGCTATCCCTTATTTTGAAAAAGCTTATAAACTTAATCCTAATTTATTGGAAGCTTTATTTAATACTGCTTTAGGTTATTATAAAGTAGGGGAATTTGAAAAAGCTAAACAACTACTTAAAGAATATTTATCTAAAAGACCATCAGATCAAGCTGCTGAAATTTTTTTCAGACTTATTAATTGGTAAATTCTATAAAAAAAGTATGTAATAAATAATGTGATAATAATAATAACAGGACCGACTGCTATCGGCAAAACTAACTTATCTTTAGTGTTATTTCAAAAAATATCTAAGAAATTTGGAGATACTTTTATTTTATCAGTTGATAGTAGGCAAGTATATAGGTATCTCGATATTGGTACTGATAAAGTATCAAAAGAGATTAGAAAAACTATACCTCATTATCTTATAGATTCTTTTACTTTAACTTATGAATTCTCTTTATATGATTTTCTTAACATTACTAAAAAAATAATTGATTTTATAAAGAAAAATAATTTAAATTTGATAATGGTTGGGGGTACTATTTTATATATTTATTCTCTTGTTAATGATTTTGATTTACCTCCTACAAACTATAACATAAGAAAAAAATATGAAAACTATGATTTACCTACTTTGAAAGAAATTTTAAATAAGATAGATAAAAATATACTTTCATTTTATCCTGATTTAGATAAAAGAAGAATAATAAGGTATATTGAAATCTTTGAATTAACTAATAAAAGTATATTACAAATAATTAATGAGCAAAAAAGTAAGAAATTTTCTAATTTTATTGATGCTATTTTTGTACTTAATAATGATAGAAATATAATTTATGAGAATATAAATAATAGAGTAGATAGACAGATAAAGGATGGTTTAATAGATGAGGTTAAATTTATTTTAAAAAAATATCCTAAAGACAGAAAAGCATTAAAAACTTTTGGATATATGGAAATAATAGAATATTTAGAAAATAAGGTTTCTTTAGAGCAAGCTATAGATAATATTAAAAAGAACACTCGCCATTTTGCTAAAAGACAATTAACTTTCCTTAAAAAATTAGATTCTAATTCTAATCCTTTTAAAATTCATAAACTATATATAAAAAATTTAAATTATGATCAAATATCTGACATTATTATAAAAACAATTAATAACTATAATAACTTGACATAGATGAGTATTTTATTTAAGCAGATTAATTTTTATACTTTATTCCAAGTATTAATTAAAAACAAAGTAGTATTTTATCTTTTGTTTTTTGTTTTATATTTTTTGGTTTTTTATTTTGATGAATTAAATATATCTTTTTTAGCATTTATTTTTAATAATTTGTTTTTAATATTTTTTTCTTTTATTTTTTTTTATTTTTTAATTACTTTTAAGGGGCCTAAAGGGGAAATTTTATATATTTCTTTAGGCTTAGGAGTAATTAATGGATTGTGGATTATTTTTTTATTTAAATATATTAATTGGATTTACGCATTTTTAGGCTTTATTTTAGCTGCTTTTATTTTAAGTATCTTTTGGTATTTTAAATTTATATTTTTTTATTTGGTTTTTGCTAAATTTAAAGGGAAATTTTTTCCTACCACTTTTACTACTAAATTTATAAATAACTTAGTTATATATTTTTTTTTAAGTATTTTTTTTTCTTTTTATTATGTTTTTATTGAATTTATTCAATATAATTTAAAGGATTTAGATATGTCATTTTGTATGACATATTTTACCCAAAGTTCAAATTATTTTTTATTTTGGCTTTTTGAGATTAATCCTTTCTTAGTTACTTTTATTACCATTTTTATAGTTACTTTTTTAGCTTTTATTTTATATGAATTATTTATTTCTCTTAAAAGTAAAAAAACTAATTATCAATTAGATATCCAAAAAAATCAAATAAAAGAGATTTCTAAAAATTATTTTTATTTAATTAGTTTCTTATTTAGTATTTATTTTATTGTTAATTTCTTTAGTTATATTTATTTTAAAACTATTTCTAAAAATAAAGCTTCATTTTTGGAAAATAAATTGCTAAAAGATAACGTAGAATTTATTTTAATAAGTACTAATATTGATTCTTATTTTAATGAATTTAATAAAAGAAATTATGAAGAACTTTTTAATAAATTAAGAAAAATAAATATGGAAGTGTATAATGAAAAAGAAAAGATTAAAGTGCTTTTGATTCCAGAAGGAGCTTTAATTAAAAATTATGACACTTTATTTTATTTAGAAAATAACAAAAATACTAAATTATTTGATATATTTAGTGAATTTGTATTTGAATATCTCGTTTTTAATACTATTGCTGTTGATAGGGATTTTAATATATATAATTCCATTGTATTATATAATAAGCAAGAAGGGAAGTTTAATTTTTATCTAAAGAGATATTTGGTTCCTTTTGGGGAGTATTATCCAAATTGGTTTTTAAAAATATTTGGATTTTTAGATATAGATAATTTAAAGTATAAATCATATTCTTCAGGATTTTATTTTAAAGATAATCGAAATTATTTTAAAATTAAGGATATTAGTTTTAAGGTATTGATTTGTTTTGAAAGTTTTAAATATGAAACTAAATCTTATATTGATAAAGAAATTGATTTTATATTGGTTTCTTCTAATGATATATGGTTTAAAAATTTATTTATGGATAGCTTACATTTAAAATCCATTAAGATTTTATCAATTTATAGTGATTTACCTGTTATTTTTAATGCTAATGGGAATAAAAATGTAGTAATTTCTATTTCTAATTTTTCTTCATTAAGAAATATAAAGATATATTAATTGTACTTTGTTTAATATTTATATATTTTTTAGATATTTTTTTAATTTATTAATTAATTCAATATTTTCAGGGTCTTTAAAGAAATCGATAATACTTTTAGCGACTTCTTTACCAATCCCTTTTATTGATATTAAATCTTCAAAATTAGCATTAATTAATTGATCAATATTTTTATATTTAGTTGTAAGGAGTTTTACAGTATTTTGGCCTACATTATTTATTCCTAAGGAAAATAGAATTTGTTCAAAAGTATTGTTCTTAGATTTTTGGATTTCATTATATATTTTATTAGCCATTTTTTTAGCGATGTTTCCAATACTTGCTATATCTACTATTTTTAATTCGTATATATCTGCTATATTTTGTACTAATTTGGAATCTACTAATTTTGATACTATAGCTTCTCCTATATTTATACCCATATTATCTACCCAATATAGTATTTTTTCTTTTATTATTCCTTTACAGTTTTTATTAATACATTTTATAAATGGTCCTTCTTTTATCAAAATTTCATTACAATATGGACAAGATTTAGGGATTTCAATATCTTTTATTTTCTTATAATCCCTAAGTTCTAAAATAGGTTCAATAATTTCTGGAATTACTTTACCTGATCTTCTTATTCTTACTGTATCATTTATTTTTATATCTTTTGACTTTATATAATCAAAATTATGTAGAGTAGCTTTTTTTATTATAGCTCCTTCTAAATTTACAGGCTCAAGAATTGCTATTGCAGTTATTATACCAGTTCTACCAATTTTATATTCTACATCTATTATTTTCGTTATAGCTTCATTTGAATGGAATTTAAACGCTATTGCCCATTTATAATTCTTTAAAGTATTTTTTAAATATTCCTGATATTTTATTTCATTTATTTTAAAAACTACTCCATCTATATTATATTCTAATTTATCTTCTATACTTTTTGCTTTTTTTATATAATTTTCAAAATAGTTAATATTATTTTCAATTTCAGTATCAATTTTAATTTCATTTAAATTTTTTATATCTTTTATATCAAATTTAAAAGAAGTTATGTATTCATAATTAGGACTTACCAAAAAGTTATTTGATTTTAAAAAAGAAAAACTATTTACTAAATTTTCAAAATATATAATTAAGTTTTTATTAATATCAAAAGTTCTTATGTCATATGAGAAAAATATTAGTTCTCTTTTAGCTGTTATTGAAGGGTCTAATTGTCTTAGGCTACCACTTGCGGCATTTCTTGTGCTACTAAAAAGCGGTAAATTCTCTTTTTTTCTTTCTTCATTTATTTTCTCTAAATCAGATTTATTTAATATTACTTCTCCTCTTATTTGAATATACTCTATTTTTTGAGTTTTTTGATTTTTATTTAATGTTATAAATAAAGGAATAGATTTTATAGTTTTAGCATTTAGGGTAACATCTTCTCCTATTAGTCCATCTCCTCTTGTAGCTGCTGATTGTAAGGAATATAAAATTTCTGTTTCTTTTTCTAATTCCTTTTTATACGTTAAACTTAAACTAATTCCATCAAATTTGTATTCCCCTATGAAACTTATTTCTATTATTTCTTTATTTGTCTCTCTTAAGAAATTAATAAAATCAGGGTTTTTGAATAATTCTTTTAAAATTTTTTTTAAATAGTTTTTTAGTTCTTTTATAGAGTAGATACTATCTAAACTTAAAACAGGGTATATATGTTTTATTTCTTTAAATTCTTTTTGAATTGATTTTGAGAGTCTTTGAGTAGGAGAGTAAGGTTTTATTATTTTATATTTATTTTCTAATTCCTTTAGTCTATTAAAAAGTGCATCGTATTCTTCATCTGAAATCTCTGGATTCTGTAAAACATAATATCTATAATTATGATATTCTATTAATTTTATTAATTTTTCTATTTCCTCTTCTATCTCTTTTATATCTGTATTATTTGTATTATTGGAAAATGTTTTAATATCTGTAATTTTTTTACTTTCTATATTTTCCTCGGTTTCGTTGTTTCCTTCAATTAAATTAACTTCTATATTTTGGGAATTAATTTTATTAAAAATATTTAATTGAAAATTTTTAGACTTTTTTTTCATTTATAAAAAAAAATACAAGATTAGACTTTATCAGGGATCTTAAAATTAGCAAATTCTAATATATTGTAATCTTTAATAAAATTAAATAAGCTTTGAAAAAATATATAAAAATTATTTGTAAAATGTTGAGTAATAAATATATACCCAATACTTTCCATTTTGAATAATAATTTTAAATTAATTAAATTATTTGTTTCTAAATTTTCTTCATTTATTATTAATTTGAAGAGGTTTTTTTGTTTAAATTCGTATTCATTTAATTTTTCATAATAAAATAATATTAACCAAAAAGTGTTATTATTATCATATATGAAGTCTTCTAATTTAAAAAGAATAAACCCTGTATTATTGATATCTTTTTTTATTTCCTTGTTTAGTAAATTACTTAAATTAGATTTTATTTTATTTAGAATTTCATTTTTAGTTTCTTTTGTAATATTATTAAAATTAATCTTAGAATTTATCATTTTTTTTATATTTTTTATTTTTAAAATTTTTATTCTAAGTATTTAATTTAGTTTTAATTTTAAATTCATCGGGAAAGTATTTCATAGCGGTAACTAATGGTATAGGAGCGGCTTGTCCTAATCCACATAAACTAACTTTCATAATGAACTCATTTATTTCATTTAAGTTTTCGGGTAGAGGTTTGGAATTATTTAGTAAATCACTTAGAATATTAGTTAATTTAACGGTTCCAACTCTACAAGGGATACATTGACCGCAGCTTTCATCAGCAAAGAATTTCATCAAATACATTACTAATTCGACTATATTTTGGTTAAATGGTATTACATATAAAGCTCCTGAACCTACCATCGCTCCTAATTTATATACTTCATCATAATCATATAAAGTATTTATGTAATCCTTAGCTACAATTCCTCCTGAAGGACCTCCTATTAGTAAACCTTTGATTTCTCCTTTAGTTCCAAAACCAATTTTTTCTATTATTTCTGATATTTTAACTCCAAAAGGTACTTCATTAACACACGGGTTATTAATAAAACCTGTTAATGAAATCATTTTTGTACCTTTTGAATTATTTATTCCAATTGATGAGTATTCTTTCCCACCATAATAGACTATATAAGGTAATGTTGCTAAAGTTTCTACATTATTTATTAAAGTAGGTTTTTTAAATAATCCTATATTAACGGGGTATGGAGGTTTATTTCTTGGGAAGGCTTTTTTACCTTCTATAACTTCTAACATAGCACTTTCTTCACCAGCTATATACGAACTTGGGGATCTCCTTATTTCTATATCAAATTCTTTATTTATATAGCTAAAAATGCCTTTATTTCTTATTGAATTTATAGCATTAGTTAATCTTTGAATAGCTAATTTACCTTTATGATTTACAAAAATATAAGCTTTTTTAGCTTTGATTATATATGAAGCTATTAATATACCTTCTATTATACTAAATGGATTAGATTCTGCTAAAATATGGTTATTATAGGATCCTACTTCTCCTTCTTCTAAATTAGCTACTAAGTATTTTGTATCAGATTCTGAACTTTTAACTGCTTGTATTTTTTTATAAGTAGGGAAAGCAGCACCTCCACGGCCCCTTAATCCACTAAGCTCTATTTCTTTTATTACATCATCTTCATTAATATTTAATGATTTTTCAAAACCTTTTAAACCACCTACTTTAATATAGCTATCTAAATCATCAGGATCTAATTCATCGTTATTTTTCATTAAAATCTTTCCATTTTTGTTAAAATCTAAACTTTGAATGTTATTAAGTAAATCTGGATTATTATAAATATCTTTTAAGATTTTTTTGTTAATTGGGATTAATTTGTTATTATTAACAAAAGCTACAGGTGCAAAACCACAATATCCTAAACATCCACATTTAGTTTCTTCAAATTCTATACCTTCTTGTTTTAATTCATTTAAAATATTTTTGATTTTATAATAACAATTAGAAGCACTACAATATTTTAGTTTTAGTTTTTTATTCATTTTTACTTTCCTCTCTTTTTTATAACTTTATAGCTTTCCAATTTTTAATAACAGATTATTATTTAAAAACTAATTTTATTTGTTTATCTTTTTTTCTTTTATCTATTCCCTTTAATCTTATTGTTTTATATTTTTATTTTGCTATTTATTTTTTCTATAATTACTTCTTTATTAGCGTTTAAAATTATTTCATCATTAACATAAACTACAGGATATTGAGCACAACATTTAAAACAATAACCTGTGCTTACTAAAACATTACTATCTTCTTTATAATGTTCTTCTAATTCATCTATTAATTCTTTAGCACCATTGAAATAACAACTTATTCCATTACAAATATTTATTTTAATTTCCTTAGGTTTTTCAAATTTAAATTCATTAAAAAAAGATAAATTAGAGAAAGCTTCTGAGTAAAAAATATTAAGTTTTTTACATAATTCTTGGAGTATATCTTTAGGTATATAACCATATTCATTGAGTATATCAAAGCCCATTTCAATTAAATAAGTTTTATCGTTATTATATTTTTTTACTAAGGAATCTATAAATTCTAAATCCTTTTCTTCAAGCATTATTACCTCCTTATTTAAAAATAAATATTAAAAATAAATATTTAATGAATTTTATAGAAATTTAATTATACTTTAATTTCTTCAATTAATTTAGAGATATCGGTAGTAGGTTTATTGTTTTCGTAAAATTTCATTTTAGAGGGATTTAAATCATGGATCATATTATATCTTTGCTTTAATCTATCGTGATAAGTAGGTAAATCTATTTTATAGAATATACCTATTGGTATTCTATCTCCCCATTCTTGAGTTTTTAGGATTGCATTAATTATTTTTGACTGAATTTCTTCTTGATTTGTAGGATCTTTAACGAATCCATCATAATCTGTTTCTTCTAATTTATATATTCTTTTAAAATTATTAACGATTGCTTCAAAGTATTCTTTAGTATGGATATCATTATAACTGGGACAGGGTTGTAGTACATCAATTAAACTCATTCCTTTATGGTTAATGGCTTGTTTGATAATTTCTTTTAAGTGTTTAATATCGTAAGCATAGCTCCTAGCTACAAAAGTATATCCGCTAATAATAGCAACAGCTAAAGAATTTATTCCGTCATTTATGTTAGGTAATGGAAGAGATTTAGTTTTTAAACCATATTTTAAAGTAGGGGAAGCCTGACCTTTAGTTAAACCATAAACTCCGTTATTAAATACTATATAAGTTAAATCTACATTTCTTCTAGCAGCATTTAGAAAATGGCCAGCTCCTATTCCATACCCATCTCCGTCTCCACCTACTACTATTACAGTTAATTCCGGATTTGCTAATTTAGCACCTATTGCAAATGGAAGGGATCTACCATGTAGAGTATGGATCCCTGTAATATTAATAAAATGGGGGGTTTTACCTGAGCATCCTATACCTGAAAAAATAGCAACTTTTGACCTATTTAACTGTAAATCAACTATTGCTGACATTATAGAAGTTAATATCCCAAAATCACCACAGCCAGGACACCAATCACTTGCATAATCACTTTTTAAATCAGCTAATTTATAACTCATAAAATTATATCCCCCTTCTTTCTTATTTTAGCTTACTTAAATGGTATTCTAAGAACTTTTTTAATTCATTTTTAGAAACAAAACCTACTATATTATCTACAACCTTCCCATTCATAAATAACAACAAAGTAGGGATACCAGTTATATAAAATTTAGTAGCGGTTTCTATATTATCATCGGTATTTATTTTTACAAATTTAACTTTATCTTTATATTCTTTTGCTAATTCTTCAAATACGGGTTCTAGCATTCTACAGGGCATACACCATGGAGCCCAAAAATCCACTAATACTGGTATATTACTGTTTATAACTTCATTATCAAAATCACTATCATTTACATGTATAACACTCATAATTTACCTCCTTAAATTATATTTATTATTTTTTAAATTTTAAAATTTAACTGAAATATTTTGGAAATATTTTTTAGCTTCTTCTTTATCTAATTTTCCATTTTTTACTAAATAAACTAAACATTCATTATAATTTTGAATTTCTACTTTAGATTCGCCTATTTTATAGATATATTGTAAATATTCATTATAATTATTTTCTAATATTGCTTTTCTTATTTCATTATCAAAGACTACTATTTCTATTAAGGGAACAAAATTATTTAAAATGGAAGAATAAATTAATTTTTGAGATAGACCTAAATTTAGGTAATTAATCAATTTATTTTTATATTCTTCTTTATTTTTTAGTATATCTAATAAGGTTTTAGTGGCTTCAAATAAAGACGGGTAATTTAATTCAAGGATAAAAGTTTTTCTACTACTAACTAAATTTAAAACTGTATTTATTAAATCATAATCTATTAAATTAGTAGAAAGCCAAATTATATCAAAATCATCATATAAAATATTAAATAATACTTTATTTAGTAATTTCCTATCATTTTGGTATTCAAATTGTATTATAATGCTTTCTTTATCTATAAAGTTATATTCTATTTTTTCTGAGATAACAGCTATTTTTTTAACTTGATTACTATTAATATGATTAATAATAGTAGCTAAAGTATGGGATTTACCACTACCTAAATCCCCTGTAAATATAACTAAATCTTTTATGTTATTTAATAAAATACTAATATCAATAATAGGTAAAAATACTTCATTTAAAGAGGGAGCATTTAGTATTTTTCTAATGTTTAATATATATCCATCAACAGTTTTATAAGTATATAATTTATATTTTATATTGTCTTTTACAAAGAATTTTTCAAATATACAATTATTTTTAAGAATTTCTAATTCTTTAGAATTAAGTAATTCTTTAATGAAATTAAATACATCTCCATTTTTTAATGACACTTTTCCTAAAGCAGCAAGATTATTCCTTATTTTTAAAAAAGGTCTGTTATTTGGTTTTATGAATAAGATATTAGAATTTACATCTTCTTTATTCATAAAATCTATAAGTTTATAGATATCATAAGGTAAATCTTGGGTAATTTCTAATTCTTCTTCTATATTTTGCTTGATAAATACTTCATTTAATTTTTCTATATTTTGATTTAAATTGTTAACAATAGAAGTTAAATTATTTTGAATTTCTTCTTTTATTTTTATATTCAATTCCTGTAGTATATTTTGTAGTTTATTTTCTATATTACTTTGGATTAAATTTATTTTATTATTTATTTCTTCTATTTTTTTATCTTGAATAAAGTCTATTAGTTTTTGAGTATGATCTTTATGGGATTCTATTATATTAATTAATTCTGTCTTTAAATTTAAATAATTTTCATTTAATTTAGAATCCAATTTATTTGATAATTCAGAGTTATAAAATTCCTTTATTTCATTTATTGATTTTAATAAATTCTCATTTAAAGAAGATGCTATATTGTTATTTATTTCAATAGTCTTGTTTAGTAAGGTTTCATTTAATTTGTCTTTTAGATTTATAAAGATTTCATTTTTATTACTATCAAGAATCCTATAAACTTGATCTTTAAAAGAATTCAGTTCGGATTCAATTTTTTGGATATAACTTGTTTGAGCTGAATCAATTTGGGATTGTACATTCGTTACATACTCTATTATTTTGTTTTCTATTAAATGTTGAGTCTCATTTAATATATTATTTACTTCATTTTTTATATTATTTATTTTTTCTTCTAATTCAAATATTTTTTGAGATTGAATAGCATCTATTAATGATTGTACATTGATATATTGATTATTTAAGTTTTCGATTTTCTTTTCTACTTCAATGATTTTTTGTGTTTGGGCAGCGTCTATTTCAGCTTGAACATTGGAAACGTATTCTATGATTTTTTCTTCAACTAATTTAGAAAGAGATTCTTTAGAAAAATTTAGTTCGTTTGACAGATTTTCGATTTTCTTTTCTACTTCAATGATTTTTTGTGTTTGGGCAGCATCTATTTCAGCTTGAACATTAGAAACGTATTCTGTGATTTTTTCTTCAATTAATTTAGAAAGAGATTCTTTAGAAGAATTTAGTTCATTTGAAAGATTTTCAATTTTATTATTTAAATCATTTACAATATTATATAAGCTATTTAGATTCTCTTCTATTTCTAAAATTTTTTCACTTTGAGTAAGATCTACTTTTACTTGATAATTTTGAAAATAATCTATTATCTTATTATCTATTTTATTATCTACCAATGAATTTAGTTCATCTAGCTTACTATTTAATTTTTCAATATTATCTTTATAGGTGTTTATTATTTCAATTAAATCATTTATTTTAATTTCATAATCATTTGTAAAATTATCTATTTTAAGGAAGATGTTATTAATTTTTGTTTCATAGTTATCTGTTAAGTTTAAGAGTTTTTCTTTTAGACTTTCTGTTAATGATTGTAAAGAATTAATTGTTTCATGAGTTATTAATTCTTTTTCTTTTAATTCATTTATAATATTAAGATATTCAGGAATTTTTTCTATATTTTCTTTTAAGCTTACTATTGGTTCAAGATAAGCCTTATAAGAATTTAACTCGTCTTTAAAAGTTTCTACTTTTGTAATTAAATTATCTAATTCAGATATTTTAGTAAACAAAATACTTATATCTTTAGAATAATTATCTATTAGATTATAGATTTCATTTTTTTCTTTATTAAAGTTTTCTAATTTATTTTCAATTTCACTTAATTTTAGGTGTAAATTTTCTGGAATATTTAAATTCATTAAGTTCTCTTTTAGGGAATTAAATATATTTTCTATTTCCTTAAGCTTAGAATCTAAGTTATTATATTTTTCATTTAAATCATTAATAGAATTATTTATTTCATTTAGATTTAAATTAACTCCACTACTTTCAGTTAATTGTTCTATTTTTTGAACTTTTTTCTCTTTTTTACTCATACGAATTTAACTCCTTTTTTAATTTATTTTATTTTATGATTTTAATTTGCTTATGAATTTTTTATATAATCAATTAAAAATTTAATGTTATCTATTAAAGTATTAGGTTTTAATCCGTGTCCTACATTAAAGATGTATCTTTTTTTTATATCCCCCTCTCCTTTTATTTTTTCAAAAATATTTTTAAAACTCCTTTTCAATATGCTTCTGAAAGTATTTATATTTAAAGTTAATAAGAAAGGATCTAAATTACCTTGAATTGCTTTATCTGTTTTATAAAAATAAAATAATAAATTCTCTTTAAAATCTACAGATAAGCAATCTATATTTAAATCATCTAAAAAATCGACTATATAAATTGTATCTAAACAAAAAAATATGATAGGTATTTTACTATTTCTTTTAAATTCATTGAAAATATTTATATAGTAGTCTTTAAAATAGTAATTAAATTCAAATTTAGATAATTCAAACAAAAAGGAATCAAATATTTGAATAGCATCAAACCCTAAATTACTTAGAAATTCTATATATTTAAGTATAGCTTTACTAAAGAATGAAATAATATTTTTCCAGTTTTCTGAATATATAAGTTCCTTAACTTTATTTTCTTTATTTTTCTTACTTTTTTCATAGTTTTTGAATAAATAAGAAATAGTAGTATATAAACCTGGAGAAAATCCTATTAGTGGCTTTTTTAAATAATTTTTTATTTCAATCACAGGTTTTTTTAAAAATTCTAATTTTTCTGCTGGATTTATTAATCTAAGATTATTAATATCTTTATTTAACTTAACTATTGGACCGATATTATCTATAACATCATAACTTACCCCCTCTATTATATCATATACTAAAGAAATATCAGAAAAAATAATAGCTGCATCTAATTCAAAATACTTAAAAGGTAATATTGTTAATTCTATTATTAAATCGGGATTTTTAATTAAATCTATAAATTTATATTTTTCCCTTAAAATCCTATATTCTGGTAAATATCTACCACTTTGCCTTAAAAACCAAATAGGAATATTATTTCCATAATTTTGTTTATTCAATGCTTTTAAAAATATATTATTATTCATAAAGTTTTGTTATTCTTTGATATTTATTCTTTAATATCTGGAATATTTAGAGTTTTTTTGAATTCAAAATTAGATTTTATTAAGTAATTATTTAAAATGTTTTCAACTGTTTTAGCGGGGATTAATCCCACTATTTCAGTATTTTCTATTTCTAAATTTAATTCCTTTGAATATTGTTTTATTGTTTCAAATATAAAATAAAAATCAGTATTTAAAATATCAAGGATATTTAGAGATAATTGATATAGATTTTTGGATTGTAAGTAAAAAACTTTAGCTTGGACATTTTTGATCCCATTATTACTCTCTCTTATTTTTTTTGCTAATTCATTTAATTTTTCTTTTATATTTTGATCATTAATTTTGTAATTAACATTAAATGCTAATAATGGTTTCCTTACTCCTATAAAACTAACACCTAACCTTTCATGTATTAACTTATCTTTATATATATCAGGATATATATCTAAGTTGTTTTTAGTTAATAACATTTCTTTTAGTTTTTCAAAACCTAAATTTCTTATTTTATTCATTTTATATCTATTTTCTTTACTAGCATTAAATCCATAAAAATATACAGGAATATTAAATTTTTCAAAAAATTTATATCCAAACTCATTAACTAAATTAGTTAATTCTTTGTAGGATATGTTTTTAATAGGGATAAAAGGAATAACATCTATAGCTCCACTTCTTGGATGAACCCCAACATGTTTATTTAAATCTATTTTATCATAAATTAATTCTGTAATGTTAAAAATGGCATTAAAAACTTTATTAACATTACCTATAAAACTAAATACACTCCTATTATGATCCCAATCGTAATGAACATCTAATAAATTAACTTTACTTGATTTTAAAATCTTAACAATTGAATTAATTAAATCTAAATTTCTACCTTCACTTATATTTGGAACACTCTCTATTATTATATCCATACTTTTTACTAATTTTTTAAATTTATAACTCTATTTTTTCGTTGTTTTTTATTTTTGATAGAAGATTAAAAATATTTTCATATAGTTTTTGGTAAATAAAATAGAATTGCTCATAAGAAAATGGATCAATTAAAGACCAGTGTAAAGTAATTTTTCCTTTAATAGGTGGGCATTCAGTAGCTGCACTATCACATACCGTTATTATTATATCGCATTCATTATATGGTATCTCATTTATAGATTTTGAATATAAGTTATTATAATTTATATTATTTTCTTCTAAAATTCTAATTGCTAAAGGATTGACATATCCTGTGGGTTTAGTACCTGCAGAATATATTTCTATATCATTTAGATCTAATTCTTTAGCGATTTTTTTAGCGATTGCTTCTGCTATTTGACTCCTTGCTGAGTTTCCTGTGCATATAAAAGCTATTTTCATAATATTATCCCCCCCTTTTTTTATTATTTCCTAATTCTTTTTAGAAGTTTTAATTGATTTCAATTCTTTAGGTTCTAATTCTTTTATAAAGTTCCATAAAATCTTTTCTAATTCTTCTATATTATTTAAATTTAAATCATAATTTTTTATAAAATTGATAAATTCTTGGATTTTAGATAGGTTTTCCTTAATTGGTAAATTATGATCAATAATAAAAATAAATTGTTTTTTTTCTCTTATTGATTCATAAGGGTAAATTAATTCTTCATTTAATTTTTCTCCTTTCCTTAATCCTATTATTTCAATTGGAATATTTTTGTTATAATTAAGTAATTCAATAATTTTTTTAGTTAACTCAAAAATATTTATACTTTCCCCCATATCTAAAACTGATATATCCGAAGAATTGGTATTTATTAATGAAAAAATAATTAATTTAGCAGCTTCAGTAGGTAGCATAAAATATCTTTTAACATTTATATCTGTTATTTTTACCTTATTATATAAATTTATTTGTCTAATAATACTTGGGATTAAACTTCCTGAGCTTCCAAATACATTCCCAAATCGCACAATTATATAACTATTTTTATTATCTATTACAGAATAATATAAAGTTAAGATTTCACCTATCCTTTTTGTTAATCCCATAAAGCTACTTGGATTAACTGCTTTATCTGTAGATATAAAAACAAATTTCTTATTACTTTTTAATAAATTAACATTTTCTAATATATTTAAAGTTCCTAGTATATTAGTTTTAAAAGCTAAATATTTATTTTGTTCTACTAAAGGTAAATGTTTTTTAGCTGCACAGTGAAATATAATATCACTTTCTTTTATATACTCCTTTATATTTTTATCATTTATATCAATTAAAATAAAATCTTTTTTAGTATCGTTATAATATTCGGTTTCTAAAATTAAATTATGTATTCCTTCTTCAGAAATATCTATGCCAATAATCCTTGATACTTTTAATTCTAGTAGTTCTTTAAATATATGTTTTCCTATGCTTCCTCCTGCTCCTGTTATTAAATAAGTCTTATCTTTATAATTTGAAATATCTATTTCTATATTTCTTTTTTCTCGTTTTATTAAATCCTCTACTCTTATATTTTGAACAATATAGGTATTTAAGCTTATATTCTCTATTTTTTTTATAGCTATATCATAAGTTTTAGATTGTATAACTTTTTGATAGATTTCATCATTTACATCTTTATCAATATAAATTTCTTTAATTGGGAGTTTTTTTATTATATTAAGATCATAATAAATAGGGATTCCTTTTAATGTTTTTCCTCTTATTTTAAAATCATCAAAAATTAATCCAACTATTTCATAGTTTAAATTTTGGAGAAAATTTATAAGGTAATCTAGATTTTTTTCATTTAGAACTAATAGAATTTTAATTTTATTTGTATTTTCAGCAAACTCTCTTAAGCTTCTTAAAATAACTCTAACTGAGAATAATAAAAATAAAGAAATAAAAAATGAAATAATTATGATGCTTCTAGGTAATAGTTCTCCGCTTGCTAAAAAGAAAAATAATCCGAAAAATAAATTAACTACACTAAAAACAATTATAAACCTAATGTATTCTTTAAATGAAGCATATTGCCATTTTTCTTCATAATCCCCAAATGCTAATAAACTTATTACAATCAATATAGAATATATAGCAAAATATGAAAATCTATTAATAAAAAATTCTTTCGGAAAGATAAAATCAAATCTTAAGAATGTCGAAAAAAATAATGAAAATAATATTAATAAAAAATCTACTATGATTAATCCTATATTATTAAAAAAAGAAAAATCTTTAGTATTAAAATTAATCCCTTTAATCATTTTGCTATAATATGAAAACTATGTTGATTATTTTTTTCATGTATAATTGTTTAAAAGAAAAATTAGGAATATTTTTTAAAGTATTCTTCTATTATATCAAGTGTTTTAGATATTAGAGACATATTATGTTCAAAAGATAAAAAAGCAGCTTCAAATTGTGAAGGTGGTAGATAAATACCATTTTTTATTAAGAACCTAAAGAAATCAGCATATTTACCTGTATCACTTTTTATTACATCTTTATAATTTCTTATTTCATTTGAATTATTAAAAAATAAAGTCCACATAGATTTATATCTGTTAAAAAATATATCAACATTATATTTACTTTTTATGGTTTTAATTCCATTTTCAAGGATTTCTCCTAATTCTTCTAAATATGAGTAATTTTTAGATTTAAGGATATTAAGAGTTAATATACCTGAAAGCATAGTTATGGGGTTACCTGAGAAGGTGCCTGCTTGAAAAGTTTGTCCTAATGGAGCTAACTCGTCCATTATGTAGGATTTTCCACCATATACTCCAATAGGTAGCCCTCCTCCTACTATTTTCCCTAAGATAATTATATCAGGATCATACTCATTAGAAAGCCCTCCAAAACAGAATCTAAACCCTGTTATAACTTCATCAAATATTAAGATTGCTTGATATTTTTTAGTTATTTCTCTTAAGAAATTCAGGAATCCATTAGTGGGTTTAACTACGCCCATATTTCCTGCAACAGGTTCTACAATAACTGCTGCTATTTCTTCACCGTACTTATTAAAAGCTAATTCTACTTCTTCTTTATTGTTATATTCACAAACAATAGTTTCTTGTTCTTTAATATTTAATTCTTGGGTTAGTATGGAAGATCCCCCTTTTACTAATAATGAATCAACGTGCCCATGGTAATTACCTTCAAATTTTAGAATTTTTTTTCGTTTAGTGTAATTCTTAGCTAATCTTATTGCAGATAATACTGCCTCTGTTCCACTATTTACTACTCTTAATTTTTCTATTGATTTGAACCCTTCTTTTATTAATTTAGCAAATTCTATTTCATAATAATGACAAGCTCCAAAATGGATACCTTTATTTAGCTGCTTCTTTAGTTCATTTACTATGTATTCATTCGAATGTCCTAATATCATTGTCCCCCAAGCTAATACATAGTCTATATATCTATTATTATCTTCGTCAATTATGATAGCACCATAACCCTCTTTAAAATAAATTGGATCATAATTAACTTTATTAAATGATCTAGCAGGGCTATTAACTCCACCTACTAAATGCTTTATTGCTTCTTTATATAATTCTTTAGATTTATTTATTTGATGTTCATTTTTAATTTGTTTTGTTTCATTCATCTTTTTCTTCCTTTCCCTTTTTTTAGATTTATAAAAATAACGAAAAAAGAAGGTTTATTATAAACTTTATAATAAAAACCTACCTTTATAATAAAAACATACTTTTTTATTTAGATATTTTTTTGTGAAATTTTGCTTTACATAAAATCAGCTTTTTAGGTATAAAGAATAGGGTTATCTAGCATAGCCCTTTTTAATAGCTTAGTTTTAAATTGTCTTAGGATTACTTAGTATAAGTTTATATTTTTTACTCCTTTTGTAAAATTCCTTATATACAACACAACTCCAAATCTTACTACTTTAGCAAATTAACGCTATATTTTATCTTTATAAACATTTCTATAAACCTTTTTTTAATCCTTTAATTTATTATCTATAATATTTATTAAAAACTGAATGACTGTAAAATTTTCTTTTTCTTATCTCTTTATTATATTATTGAGTATCTAATTTCTACAATATCTTTTATATTTTTAAGGAATATATTGACTATTTCTGGATCAAAGTGTTCTTTAGAATCTTTTTTAATTATATCTATTGTATCACTTATAGTATAAGGTTCTTTATAGGGTCTTTTACTTGTTAAAGCATCAAAAACATCGGCTATTGCTACTATTCTTGCAGATAGTGGGATTTCTTCTCCTTTTAAGTTAAATGGATAACCTTTGCCGTTATATTTTTCATGATGGTATAAAGCTATTTCTTTGGCAAATTGTATTAGTTCTTGCTTGGAGTTATTTAGTATTTTAGCACCAATTAATGTATGAGTTTTCATTATTTCAAATTCTTCTGGAGTTAATTTTCCAGGTTTAAGTAATATGTTATCTGGGATGCCTATTTTTCCTATATCATGTAAAGGTGAAGCTAAGGTTATTTTTTTTATAAAATCTTTATTTAATTTCATCTCTTTAGCTATTAAATTACAGTATAATGAAATCCGTTTAATATGAGTACCTGTATATTCATCCTTATATTCTGCAGCTAAGGATAATCTGTATATTATTTCTTGTAGTAGCTCCTCATTTTCTAGCTTTAATTTTATTATATCTTCTATTAGTTTTTCTATGTATTTTTGCTGGTTATTTTTACCTAAAAGAAAATATAGATTACTAAAAATTGAATAAATTTGATAGTATAAACTATTAATATCTTTTTCATCATAACATATTATAAAATCAAGTATATTATTTTTAGTTATTAATTGTTGAAAAAAATCTGTGTTTAGATCATCTTTTTTTATTATCCCTATTTCCAGTTTATCTTTGTCTAAGCTAAATATAGAATCTGATAAAATAAATACATTGTTATTTATGATTGTTTTAGGTGATAGCTCTTTAAATATAATTGTATTTAAATTGATCTCTTTATTTTCAAGATTATTAAATTTAGTAATTTTATTAAGTTGATTTATTTGAGATATTAGGTATGTTATTTCAGGTTTTTTTAGTATATTTTCTATATTTTCTAAAATTATAGATGTACTACTTTCAAGTATGAGATTAATATTGTTTAAATTAATCTGCTTGAGAGGCATTTTGGATTCCTCCCTTCTTTTTGTATTCTTACTCCTCCCTCCCCTTTTATCAGCATCTATTATAATTATAATCATTTTTTTATTTTGTCAAGTGTTTTTTTAAAAAATTAACAATTTTTTTACTAAGTAAAAATTAATAACTAATATAAAAAAATATTTTTAAATTATGCTTCTAAAATAATAAATGATGGAACAATTATATAGTTTTCTTTAGGTAAAACTTAAATTCTAAAACAATTTTATATATTATGTACTATCTATTTTTTTCTAAGAGTTTTAGAAAATTAATTTAGCTTTTATCCCAATTTTATTTAAATAGATGATTTTAATGTAATGGGTAAAGTTAATAGTTATTAGTTTGGGATAGCATTTTGGAACTTCTATATCATACTTTTTATAAAAAGCTATTTTTTTAATAAGGAAAAGTAAGTTATTTAATGAAGAATAAAAAAAACAGGAAAAATATATAAAACAAATATATAAAACAGTAGAATTTATAAGTAAAATAGTAAAACTGGAAGGGAGTTGAATTTTTATAAAAATTAAATCTTTACCTACTGACTTCATAGTAAAAGAATATATTAATATACCAATTTATAAATCATTAAACGATTTAATAAATAAAGACTTAAAAAGTTTTTATATAGTTTATAGATTAACAAAAGAAAATATATCTACTTTAAAAATAAGTGAAATATTTTTAAAGAATAATATAAGAGTTGGTTTTATTGGATTAAAAGATAAGTATTCCCTAGCTTCTCAATATTTTTGTTTTTTTATTCCTAATTTTAAGCAAATTAATAAATTTATTAAAAAAATAGAAGATATCCTAAAAAGTATTAAATCTGTAAAGCATTTTGAATTTATAGGTTATATTGCTAAACCATTAAGAAAACAAGATTTAATATATAACGAATTTAACATAACTTTAAGGGATATAGATTCAAAAGAATTAGAAAATTATGTTGAAAAACTAAATCTATTTAAGGATTTTTATTTTTTGAATTTCTATGATGATCAACGGTTTCCTATTTATTTAAATTTCTCTATTGATAACTTTATTTCTATTCTAACTAAAATTAAAAATGATTTATTTTCAGAAAATCCTCATTTTAAAAAGGAATTTTCAAATGATAACTTAAACGATGTTATTAGTAATTACCTAAAGGAAATTAAATCTATCTTTAAAATTGATTTTTTAAAAGATAAAGAAAATTTAACTAAGATAAAATTAGATAATCAAGAAATCTTATTTTCATTTGAATTTAATATTTTTTTAAATGTTTTAGTTTTTTTAGCTTTTGATAAAAAAGATTTAAAAATTTATGTTTCTAAGAATAATCTTATGGTTTTATTTGATTTAACTAAGGAAAATAAACAAACTATCCAGAAAATTATTGAGTTAATTTATAAAAATTTTAATTCATATAAAAATAGGAAATTATTTATTAAAGTAAATAATTTAGATTTTAATTATTCAAAAGATGAGTTAAGTAGATCTGATAGGTATAAAATAGTATTAAATTTTAATTTGGAAAGTGGGGGATATGCTACTACTTTTATAAAACATTTAATTCCTATTAATCCTGTTTCTTCTACTAAGACTAAATTTATTAAAATAAATTAGGCATATTTTTTTATTTACAAATTAAAGGAGGTATTAGTTTATAAAGGTATAATAGATAATAGTAGGTGGGGGAGTGGCGGAATTGGCAGACGCGTTGGACTTAGGATCCAATGGGGATTAAACCCCGTGCGGGTTCAACTCCCGCCTCCCCCATACCTCAATATATCTTATGATTTTTAATTATTATTATTTTTTTTAAGGGGGGGCTTGAAATATAATTTATTAAAACACCATAAAACAAGGAGGGAGAATATATGGAAAATGAAAAATTACAAGAACAAATCTCTTCAGAAATATCTAAGCAAGTAAGTCAAAAAGTATCAGATTTTGTGTCAAAAGTATTGGATAATGTAATGAATAATGAAGAATTTTCAAAAAAAATAGCTTCTATAACTAATAAATCACTAGAATTATCGGATAAAATTATGAATCAACAAATGGAAAAAATTTTAAATATGCAAGCTATGGATGATGATCAAAAATTATATGGACTTGCATCTTCTGCAGTAAGTGTAAAATGTTGTAATGATAAGGAAATAGAGGAATAAAATTTTTAATTTTTAGGTTTATTTCTTGCTTGTAGCCCCCCGAATACTACTCTATTTATCACTTTAAAATTAAATTTAAAACTAAAAATTTTATAAATTTCAGATATAAAATGAAAAATGTTTTAATTTATTATAGAAGAAATTTAGAGGATAATATAATTAAAGGAATTTTTAAATTTCCAAATAGAGAATTAGATTTATCTAAATGTGATTATTACAGAGCAATAAAAGAAATACTGGATAATGAAGATATTTTAATTTCAGTTGATGATACGTGGTGTTTTGTTAATTTTAAGGATGTAAATTTACCTATTCAAGGCTGGAAAATACATATTTCTGCTATACCCTCTAATTCTATTGAGATTTTAGAAAAAACCGCAAAAATTTTAGTAAATAATAAATTACCATTTAAATTTCTAAAAACAATTGATATATTTTTTAAACAAAATTCTAAAAATTCAAATAGAGCATCTTCTGGTAAATTTATAACAATTTATCCTCCTAATGAACAAATTTTTAAAGAAATTATAAACAAACTATATTTAGAATTAAAAGATTATGAGGGACCATATATATTATCAGATAAAAGATTTAAAGATTGTAAAGTAATTTACTATAGATATGGTGGATTTTTATCTATTACTAAAGCTGATTATTTAGGACAAAAAAAATATTATATAAAAACTCCAAATAATTCACTATATGAAGATAAAAGAAAACCTTATTATTATTTACCTTATTTTATTAATGATATCTTTGATAATAAAAGATATGACTTAAAAAAAAATTTAAAACAAGATAAAAATAATATTATTTTAAATGATAGGTATCTTATAAAAAAAGCATTAAGTTATAAGAACACAGGTGGAATTTATTTAGCTCAGGATTTAATTTCAAATCAAAAAGTTATAATAAAAGAGGCAAGACCTTATACTAACTATAGAAGTTTTGATTTTGATACTGTTTGTAATTTATATTACGAGTATTTAATTTTACTTAAATTAAATGATATACCCCAGGTTATAAAAGTAAAAGATATATTTAATGTATGGGAACATCACTTTTTGGTTTTGGAATATTTTAAATCTAAGAATTTACATCAAATAATTTCAGAAAATTTACCTTATTACTTTAAAACATTATCAAAATTCAATAATTTAATTTATAATATCTTTAGTGATTTACTATATGGATTAAAAGAGATACATAAAAAGGGAGTAATACATGGGGATTTATCTGTTAATAATATTATAGTTAATAAAAAAGGGGAAGTTAGAATAATAGATTTTGAAGGTGCTTTTTTAGAGGGGTATTCAGAAAAATTAATTCCTTTTTATACACCAGGGTTTGTTTTTGATATCAATAAAAAAACCCGAGATTTTTTTGATGATTTATATTCTTTTTGTGTTGCTCTATTTTATTCACTTTATGGACCTATTAATGAAATAGTATATCTTAAACCTAATTATATTAATACTTTAATTTATGATTTAGTTAAATATTATAAATATCCACTTAAGGTAGCTGATATTTTTAGTTACGTTGTTGACAAATGTACAATTTATCAAAATACTAATAAACAAATTGATAATAAAATTGTCAATAAAATTGATAATAAAAATATAGATGAGCTTTATAGTTCAATAGAAGAAATGTTATTATTAATTAAGAACAGTGAATTTAAAGAGTATTTGGTTTTTAATAAAGATGAACAGAGAAATATGAAAACTAAGGAATTAAAAGAAATAAAACAAAAATTACTTGAATTTATAGAAAAAGTTAAGTTTTTGAATAATGAAATTCCATTTCCTTTAAGTAATTTTGCTTACAAAACTAATCCTTTATCTTTTGGCTATGGAATATCAGGAATTTTAAAAATATTGAAAATAATTCTAAAAGATGATTTTGAATATATGTATTCAGATGTAATTGATTATTTTTATAAGAGTATAAAAAAGATAGATATAACAAATATTGATGATTATTCACCTAATTTTATGACAGGTTTAGCTGGAGTTGCTTTAACTGCTTATGATTTATCTATTACTGATCAAGCTTTTAGGATATTAAGTTTAGTTAATAAACACAGATTACTTAAAAATAAAAATTTTTCTTTTTTTTATGGATTGCCCGGTATTGCTTATGTTAATTTATATTTTTATGAAAAAACTAAAGAAAATAAGTACCTTGATTTTGCTTTAATTTTAATTAATAAGATTCTAAAGAATAAAAAGGAATTGAATGAGAAAATTTATTTTAGTAATTATGTAGGTTTAGCTAATGGGCAAGCAGGAATAGCTTTATTATTCCTATATTTTTATAAATTAACTAATAATAATTATTTTTTAGAATTGGCTATTAAAACTATTTTATTTGATTTGTCTTTTGAAATATCTACAAATAGTGGAAAAAAAGGGTTTCCTTATAGTACTAAAAATAAATTTGTTTCTCCTTATTTAGAATATGGGATTGCTGGGATTGCTAAGGTACTTTATGAAATTACTAATTACTTACATTTTGATCAAAATTATAAGTTATATTTAAATGATTTTTCTGATAGATTAAAGGAATATGAAAGTTCAGTTTTATTTTTTAATATAAGTTCTCCTACTTACTTTGTGGGCTTAGCTGGAATATTAGATTTTCTTTGTGATATTAAAAGTCATTATTGTGCTTCTATGTTTTCTTTGTTAAATAATTTTATAGTATATACTAAATATGGTTTATCTTTTCCATCTGAAATGCTAAGATATATTAGTTTGGGTTTTGGGGATGGCATTAGTGGTATTTTGTATGTTATTTATAAATATCTTATTTTTGAAGAATCTAAAAATAGTGATTTTAGTGACATTTTTTTTGTTTAAGACATAATTTACAATAAATGATTTATTTCTTATACTAATATTTAGGGTACTTTTTTAAAGGAGGTAAAAAATTAAAAATAAAGAAAAAAACAAGGATTATAATATTTTATTTAGAAAAAAATAAGAAATATGGAATCTAAAGAAAATTTGTCAAATAACCTGGATTTTTATAAGAATATAAAATTAAAGGCAAGATATTTAGATGTAAAGCCTATTAATTTAAATGGTCAAAATTTATTTTTAGTAAGTGATCCCTATAAGATATCAAATGATTTTATTGTTAGTCCTATAGTAGTTTTAGTTTTATCATTACTAAATGGTAATAATTCTTTAAGTGATATAAAATCTACTATTTTTAGATTAACGGGAATAATTCCTACTGATGATGAACTTTATAATTTAATAAAGTTTTTTGAAGATAATTTATTTTTACTAGATGATAAGTTTAACAAAGCCTATAAAAATGAAATTGAAAACTTAAGAAAAAAAGGATTTTTAAGAGGTAGTTTAATGGGGATAAGTTATCCAGAAGACCCTGCTAAAGCTGAAGAATTTTTATTTAATAATAATATTGATAATAATTTAAATGATAATGATTTAAATATTGATGAAATTTCAAATCAAATAATAGCTTTAATTGTACCTCATATGGATTTAAAGGTAGCAAGGGAAACTTATTTTAGAGCTTATAAATTGTTATTAAATAATTTAGTAAAAAATTCAAGAGATATAGAAAATATTTTCATTTTTGGGGTTAGTCATTATTACCATAAAAATCCTATTTCTATATTTCCTTTGGATTTTCAAACTCCTTTTGGAATCTTAAAAACTAATAAAGAATTAATAGAAAAAATAAACAATAACTTAAAAAAAATGCTTGGTAATGAATATTTTGATTTATTTGAGGATATACTAATTTATAAATCTGAACATTCTATAGAAGCTCAAATTCCATATATCAAGTTATTAGAAACTAAATTATATGAAAATAAAGTAAATAAAGAGCTTAAAGTGATTCCTATGATTATTTCTTATGGTAATATTGAACTATTTGATAAAATTATAGATTCTTTTCTAAGTGAAATTGATATTAATAGGACTATTTTTATAAGTAGTATAGATTTAAGTCATGTAGGTAAAAAATTTGGGGATAATAAATCTTTTGATCCTGAAAAATTTGATAAAAAATATATTGAATTGCTTTCAAATTTAGATATAAATAATTTATTTTATTTTGATAATATATCAAGGATAGATGGGATTTTTACAAACACTTTCTTAGTTTCTGTTTTAAAAAAGATATCAACATTAAATAATTTTGAAATTTCATCAAAATTAATTGATTATAAAAAATATGAGGAGAAATTAACTGATTCTATAGTTTCCTATTGTTCTATTGTTTATTTTAAAAAATAGATTTTTAAAAAATAGATTTTGCTTGGGGATATTAAATAAAGATGTTAATAGATATATTAAATAAAAATGATATAAATATAGTATATTATAAATCGGGAATTTTAAGAGAAGAAAGATTTGATGATATTACGAAGATAGATATTAATTTATTAAAAAAATCAAAGGAAGTAATTATTTTAGTTCCTGATAGTTTTTTAATAACTAAAGTTTTAAATATTCCTGTTGATATAAAATCTTATAAAGCTATTAAATCTAATTTGTATAAGAATTTGCCTGTTAGTCCTAATTTAACTTATAATAAAGTGAGTATAATAGGTTCTAAATTATATTTTACAGGTATAAAAAAGGAAAATATTGATCCTTTTTTACAGTATTTTAATAAATTAAAGATAAATAAAAAATGGGTTTTAGCTAATAGTTTAGCAATAAAAGAAGTATATAATTTTGATAAACCTAATTATATTATTCTGAATTTAACTCCTTATTATTTATCTATTTGTTCTTTTGAAAAATTAGGATATTTCTTTTTTAGTGTTTTACCTTATAATATTGATAGTTTTAAATTAGATCCTAATGATCTACAAGCTAATAAAATAGTTAATGAGATATATAGGATTATTTCTTCTTTTCAAACCCAAACTAAATTAAATATAGAAGGTATCTATTTTTTTGCTAATGCTGAATATAGTGAATTAAGATTATTAGATTTACTTAAAAAAAGTTTAGGAAATTTATCTTTTGTTTTAAGACAAGATAATTATTATCCTTTATATGAAAAAATATTATCTTACAAAAGCTTTCCTATTAACTTGGATAAAGATGAATTGGAAGAAAAAGTTAATATAGAAGAAAATAAGGAAATATTTAATAAGTTTTTAGCATCTTATATTATAACTTTTATTTTAATTTTGTTAATTACTTATTTTTTAATGAACAAAAAGTATCATAATGAAAGTATTATATTATCTAATTTACAAAGTACTTATAATTCCCTAAAATTATCTAGTTTATCTAATAGTTCTCAAGAGGATAAATATATTGAAAAAGCGATTTTAGTTATTTATAAATTAAATAAAATTGATAAGGAAGTTTTAAGGGAAATCTATTTTAACTCTATTTATTATAATAAAGGAATTTTCGTGTTGGATTTTACCTGTTTTAATTATGATAGTGTTTTAAAATTTAAAAATGCTTTAAAAGAAAATTTACAAGATATAGCTACTATTTCTAATGTACAAAGTAATAAAAAAGTAATTACAATGGATAATGAAAATCAAGTTGAGTTAATTAATAGTATTATTGAAATACAAATGAAAAAGTAAGTAATAGGGTAATATGAAAAAAAGAGAATTATTATTAATTATATTTATTTTGATATTTTTGGGTTTTATTTTTATTTACTTTATTTATAATATTAAAAATAAACAATTACAAGCTATAGCGATCCAAAAAAGTAAAATACAAAGTGAAATTCAAAAATTAAATGCTAATAAAACATATCTACTAAAAGAAGTTAACAATTCTAATTATGAGAATTTATTGAGTTTTATAAGGAAATATAATTTAGCAAAAGTAGAACAAGTTAAAAGTACTAATAATAATGTAAATATAAGTTTTATATTAAATGGTGAAAACTTTTTAAAAATTTTAGATTATATTTATAAAAATGAAGATTTCCTAAAGATAGATTCTTTTAATGTAGTTAATAGTAATTTAAATGAGTTGTTAGTTAATATAGTTATCTTAAATTTATATAAGCAGCCTGATGTTGAGAATATATCTTATTATCCTTTTAATTTAAAATTTTTTAACGAAAAGGAATATATAGATAAGATTAAAAAAGAAATAGAAGAAAGAAAAAAGAAGGAAGAATTAGAAAAGCTAGTTTTGTATTCTAATGCTAAAGAAACAAATAACAAAAATATTAAAGAAGATAATTTAAATGAATCAATTAGTTTAAATATAGTTTATAAAGGAGCTATTTTTATTAATAATGAAAAATATGGGGTTTTAGATATTAATAATAAAGAGTACTTCTTAAAAGAAGGTCAAGATTTAACAATTGATAAAAATAATATTAGAGTTCTTAATATAAACAAGCAAAGTGTAAAATTAGTTATAAATAATTCTGAAACAATTGAAATTAAATTAAATGTATTTTGAAATTTTAAAAGGATTATAATGGAAAATGTAAAAATATAAAATATAAATTACAGCTTTTAGATTTTTAAGATTTATTAGAAGTAATAAAAATAGTAAGGAGTGAAAAAAATTTATGATAACTTTAAAAGTAAAAGATAGAGAAAAAATTTTAAAAGAAGTAAGAAAATCTTATCTTCCTAGTATTAAAGAAATTAATTTTAAGGTAGGTGATACCGTTAAAGTTTATCAAAAAATAAAGGAAGGAGATAAAGCAAGAACTCAGGTATTTGAAGGGATAGTTATAGAAATCCATGGTCCTAAAGATGATAGATATTTTACTGTTAGAAAAGTAGTTCAAGGAGTTGGAGTAGAAAAAACTTATAAAATAAATAGTCCACTTGTTGAAAAAGTGGAATTTGTAAAGAAACCACTTAGAAAACCTAGAAGAAAGAAAATATTCTATCTAAGAGAACGAAATTATGTTTAAAAATATTTAAAAATTAAAATATTAAAAAGGAGTTTTGAAATGTATAAATTAAATTTGAAGTCCAATAAAATCTTAGTTATTAATATTTTTATAAGTATAATTATAGTTATTTTTATAGTTTTAATTTTTAGTTCTTGTAATCAAGTTAATGATAAAGTAGTGGCAAAAGTTAATAATGAAAATATAACTCAAAGTCAATTGAATGAAGAATTGAATAAGCAATATGGTTACGAAACTTTACAAAATTTGATAAATCAAGTATTAGTAATTCAGGAGGCTAAGAAAAGAAATATTATTGTAAATGAGAAAGAAATAGAGGAAGAAATTTATAAAACTGCTTTAAATATGGGAGGTATTGAAAAACTAAAAGAACAATTAAAAGCTAGAAATGTTAATTTTAATGATTATAAACAAAAGGTTAAGTTAGATTTATTATTAAGGAAATTAGTTGTTTCTGAATTATCTGAGGATGAGTTAAGAGTTTTTTATGATAATATAAAAGGATCTTTACCTATGGTTGAAGTTTCTTTTATAATGGTACCTGATAAAGATTTAGCTAATTCTATAATAGATAATTTAAAGAAGGGTGCTTCTTTTGAAAAATTATCTGAAACTTATTCTCAGGATCCATTAACTAAGGATACTAAAGGATATGCAGGATTCTTACTTAGAGGTGATATTTCTAATGCTTCTCCTACTTTTAAAGCTCTTGATGAAGCAATTTTTAAAGCTCCTAAAAAAGGAGATATTATTGGACCTATTGAAATAAATTATAAAGGCCAAAAACTATATTATATTGTTAAATACATAAATGTTTTACAATCTTATCAAGAAGTTAAGCCTAAACTTCAGGAAATATTAGCTCAGCAGAAATCTAATGAATATATCCAAAAATTAAGGAAAAATGCCAATATCGAAATCCTTTATAATAAGGATAATCAAAAATAAATAAAAACAAGAAAATTAATTCTAAATACTACAAGTTTTAGAAAAGATAGAAAAGAATACAAAAGAATAGAAAGATTGGAAAGAGCATAATCTAAGATTTAAAAAAATATTGATAAGATAATTGTTATATACAAGTGTAATGTGAAGTGCTTGAAAATAAGATTTAAGAGAAATATCTTTAAAGATAATGTTTGATTTAAAAAAGCTAAAAATTAATCAGTTTTTTATATCTTTATTTTTGTTTCTTGTTTTTTTTATATCATTTTATTTTAAAATAGTTTTTTCTGATCAAGAAGAGCAAAGTAAAAATACTAATGATTATAATGATAATAATTTAAAAGCTACACTTGTAATAAATACTATTCCTAATAATTGTTCTGTTTATGTGGATAATGTATTTATAGGAAATACTCCTTTAAGAAAGGAGATTTCGCCAGGGCAACATTTAATAAGGGTATCTTATGATGATAATTATGTTTCTGAATTTATAAAGCTTATAGCATTTGCTAAGCATACTTATAAATATGATATTAAATTAAAATATACTTCTATAGGTGCTTATAGAAAAGCTCAGGAATATTTAAATCAAGAAAACTATTTGTATTCTCGGGAATTATTTTTGCTTTCCACTAAGAGCTATGGTAAGTTAATTCCTGAGGCTTATTTCTATGCAGGTTATATAAGTTTTATTTTGAAAGAATTTGATAAAGCTGAAAAATATTTATTGGAATATATTAGTTATAATAGTAGTAGTTTGTCTAGTTGGTTTATGTTAGGTGAGAGTAGGAATACTTTATCTAAAATTTCTTTAGCTATTGCTTGTTATAAAGAAGCTTTAAAAATTATTTACCCTAAAACTACTACTATTTTAAATTCTATTTATGCTACTTATGAAGAGCAAAAGAAATTAGAAAATCAAATTATTAAAAACCCAACCTTAGAAAATTATATAAAATTAGCTAGAATATATGAATTAAAGGGTGATTTGAAAAGTTCATTATATTATTACAGAAAAGCAGTCATGTTTTTTAATATTGATATATCTAATCCATATATAAGGAAATCTGAATTGGAAAATGAAGAAGAAAAGGAAGGAGTTAGTGAGCAAAAATAATTATAGGAGGTTTTAAATAATGGTAAGTATTTTGTCGTTTTTATTTTTACTTTTTATTGTATTTTTTGCTTTTATTTTGCCTTTATTAGCTAGTATTATTAAAATAGTTAATCAATACGAAAGAGGTATAATATTAAGGTTAGGAAGGTTTAATAGAGTTGTTGATCCTGGTTTGGTTATATTAATACCCATTGTTGATAGAATTATATTAATAGATATAAGAGAAGTACCTATGAATTTACCTTCTCAAGAAGTTATAACTGCTGATAATATTACTATAAAAGTTAGTGCAGTGGTTTATTTTCAGGTGGTTAAGCCTGAAGATGCTTTCTTAAAGGTTCAGGATTATGTTAGTGCTATTTTCCAATTAGCACAAACTACTTTAAGGAATGTAGTAGGTCAATCTGAGTTAGACGAGATCTTACAACATAGAGAAAAGATAAATTTAAAAATAAAGGAGATAGTAGATGAAACTACTCAAAAATGGGGTATAAAAATAACTTTAGTAGAAATTAAGGATATAGAGTTACCTGAATCTATGCAAAGGGCTATGGCTAAGCAAGCGGAAGCTGAAAGAGAAAGAAGAGCTAAAATTATTCATGCTGAAGGTGAATATCAAGCAGCACAGAAATTAACTGAAGCTGCTAATCTTATGGCTACTCAACCGGTAACTATTCAATTAAGGTTACTTCAAGTTTTAACTGAGGTATCTCAAAATAAAGGATCTGTTATTATTTTACCTATCCCAACTTCTTTAATGGAATTAGTATCTAAGATAGATAAACTAAATCTTAAAAATCCTGAAACTAATATTACTATTAAAGAAGTAAATCAATAAAACCAATAAAATCAATAATAAAAAAAATATAAGGTAAATAAAAAGTAAGGGGGGAATTAATAAATGAAAAATTTATATTATCCATATCTAAATAAATATTTGAAGTTTTATGAGTGGAGTGTAAATAATTTAGAAGAATTCTGGAATTTACAAGCTAATATTATACCTTGGTTTAAAAAATGGGATAGGGTTTTAGAATCTGAGGGTAATTTTTATAAATGGTTTGTTGGGGGATTATTAAATGCTTCTTATGTTTGTTTAGATCAACATATTTTTAATAATTTTAATAAAGATAAAGTAGCTTATTATTATGAAAATGAAATAGGAGAAACTAAGAGTGTTAGTTATTATGATTTATATATAATGGTTAATAATTTAGCAAGGGTTTTAAGTGATTTAGGAGTATCTAAGGGTGATGTAGTATTAATTTATATGCCTTTAAATATAGAGGCTATAGTTTCTATGTTAGCTGTTGCTAGGTTAGGGGCTATTCATAGTGTGGTTTTTTCTGGTTTTTCTACTAAAGCAATCTTAGATAGAATTATTGATAGTAAAGCTAAATATATTATAACTACTACTCATACTTATAGAAAAGGAAAAATTGTTGATCTTAAATCTAATATTGATTTTATTATTAGTGAATATAATGATATAAAAAATGTTGTACTTTTTGATAGGAAAAAAGATTATGAAATAAAAGAATTGGATCCTAAGTATGTAGTTATAAAAGATTTAAATGGATATAATTATATAAATCCTGTTATTGTGGAATCTACAGAGCCATTATTTGTGTTATATACTTCAGGGACTACTGGTAAGCCTAAGGGGATTTTACATTCTACTGGTGGTTATTTAGTTTATGTAGCTAATACATTAAAATGGGCTTTTAATGTTGGATATGATAGTGTGTGGTGGTGTACTGCTGATATAGGATGGATTACGGGGCATTCTTATGTAGTATATGCTCCTTTAGCTTTGGGGATTACTAGTTTTATTTATGAAGGTGCCCCTGATTATCCTGATCCTTCTAAGTGGTGGGCTTTAATTGAAAAATATAAGATTACGGAATTTTATACTTCTCCTACTGCTTTGAGGATGTTTATGAAATATCCTTTAGATTATATTAAAAAACATGATTTAAGCAGTTTAAGAGTGTTAGGTAGTGTGGGAGAACCTATTAATCCAGAGGTTTGGGTTTGGTATTTTGAAAATATTGGAAATAATTTATGTCCTATTATAGATACGTGGTGGCAAACTGAGACAGGTGGTTTTATGATTGCTCCATTTATGGGGATAATTCCTTTAAAGCCTGGCTTTGCTTCATTACCTTTACCAGGTATAGTTACTGATGTTGTTGATGAGCAAGGAAATAGTGTAAAACCTAATGAAAAGGGATATTTAGTTATTAAGAAGCCTTGGCCAGGAATGATGAAAACTATATTAAATAATGATGAAATGTATGAACAAGTTTATTGGTCTAAGTTTAAGGGATGGTATTATGTAGGAGATTATGCTATAAAAGATGAGGATGGATATATACAGTTATTAGGTAGAGCGGATGAGGTTATAAAAATAGCTGGTCATAGAATTGGGACTTTTGAAGTGGAAAGTGCTATTTTGGAAAATAATAAAGTAGCTGAAGCTGCTGTTGTTGGAGTACCTGATGAGATTAAAGGCGAGGTTATTAATGCTTTTGTTGTTCTTAAGCAAGAATTTGCTAATTATAAAGATAATCCTAATATATTTAATGAAATAAAGCAAACTGTTAGAGAAGTTATGGGACCTGTTGTTGTTATTGATAAAATATTTATAGTAGATAAATTACCAAAGACAAGAAGCGGAAAGATTATGAGAAGATTATTAAAAGCGGTACTTTTAGGTAAAGAATTAGGAGATGTCACGACATTAGAAGATGAAGCTTCTATTAATGAAGTTAAAAATGCTTATGAGGAACTTAAAAAAGCTTTAAAGTAAATTCTATAAAATAAAGATGAATTGTAATTACTTCAGGTTTTGATTTTATATTATATTTATTTAGTTATTTATGTATTTTTATCTAAACTTGTAACAGCATAAACTAAGGTAATTAAAATTTAAAATTAAGTAGATTTGGATAAATAAAGAGGTGATTTTGATTTGTACATTTTTGAAGGGGATTTACTGAAATTAAAAAAAGAGGAAGGTTACGAAATTGTAGAACATCCTGGAGCTTGTGCTATTATTATTCATTACAAAAAAAATAATAATGATAAAGAAAATAATAATGAAGAAAAAATTTGCTTAGTAAAACAGTATAGGAAACCCATAGAAAAATTTTTATGGGAGTTACCTGCAGGTAAAATTGATAAACAAGACCCTAACTTAATTGAAACTATAAAACGAGAAACTTTTGAGGAAACAGGGATTCTTATTGATGAAAGTAAAATCAAATACTTAGGTTATATATATACTACTCCTGGTTTCTCTAATGAAGTGATTCATATTTTTTATTATCTTTTGGATTCTTTTGATAATATTTCATTAAAACAAATAGATTCTAATGAGATAGATGATATTAAGTTTTTTAGTATAAAAGAGATAAAAGAAATGATTTTGAAAAATGAGATAACTGATACTAAAACTTTATCTGCTTTTACTTTTGCTAATATTTATGATCTTATAAAATTTTAACAGTATTCTTATGTTGAACTATACTACGTAGATGTCCCGATAATCAAGAGATCTAGAGCTGGAGCGGCCAAAGTTAAGTTTTTAAAACATGCTCTAGTAGATGACCGGATTCCTTACATGATACCTAAAAAGCCATTATGCTTTCAAGCAGGAAGCTCCACCTTTTACAAGGTGGAGTAGTTCACTTTTGGGGATATATTTAAAGGTAGCAAGGAAGCTACTTTTTTTTATTTTTACTACCTATACTGTAAAAAATATAAATATATTAAGAGATATTAAGGTATTAAAATTTTGGGAATAGGGATAATTGATTTTAGTAAGAATTTTTGGCTTAAGAGAAGGTGGTATAATGAAATTATTACCAATAGGGATAAGTGATTTTAGAGAGCTAATAGTAGGTGGATATATATATGTGGATAAGACAGAGTATATATATAAGTTAATAAGAAATGGGAAATATTATTTTCTAAGTAGACCAAGACGTTTTGGAAAATCGTTATTAATTTCTACGCTTGAGTATTTATTTAAAGGAGAAAAGGAGTTATATAAAGGATTGTATATAGAGGATAAGTGGAAATGGGAAGAGACTTATCCAGTGATAAGAATAGACTTTGCCAAAGATATAAAAAATAAGGAAGATTTAAAGGAGAAGATGTATCAGGAATTAAGAAAGAATTATATGTGGAATAAATTGGAGATGTCAAAGGAAATAAGAGATGAGAGTATATTATTAGAGGAGCTAATAATGAGGATAAATGAGAAGGAGAAGAAGCAAGTGGTAGTATTAGTAGACGAATATGATAAGCCGATATTAGATGTAATAGAGGATAAAAAGGAAGCAGAAAAAGTAAGAAAAGAACTAAAAGGATTTTATTCAACATTAAAAGGATTAGATAGGTATATAAGATTTGTATTAATAACAGGAGTAAGCAAATTTTCAAAGGTATCATTATTTAGTGGATTAAATCAATTGAAGGATATCTCATTAGATGTAAGATATGGGAATATATGTGGATATACTCAAGAGGAATTAGAGTTTTATTTTAAGGAGTATTTAGAAGGAGTGAATTTAGAAGAAGTAAGAGAATGGTATAATGGATATAATTTTTTAGGTGAAAAAGTGTATAATCCGTTTGATATATTGTTGTATTTAGATAGTAAAAAGTTTAAGAATTATTGGTATGAGACGGGAAAAACAGAATTTTTATTTAAGATGTTAAAAAGTCGGAATTATCAATTGTCATACTTAAATAAATTATATTATACGAATGAAATATTGGAGAAATTTGATATAGAATATATAAGCATAGAAGCGTTAATGTTCCAAACGGGGTATTTAACAATAAAAGAGATAAATAGGATAGAGGAAGAGGAAGTATATGTATTGGATTATCCTAATAAGGAGGTAAGGCAATCATTTAATAGGGAGCTATTGTATTATATAACGGGGGAGTATCAAAGTGATAGGACATCAAAATTGAAGATGGCATTAATAGAAGAGGATATGGAGGAGATAAGGAGGCAGATAGAGATATTTTTGGAAACAATAAGTTATGAGGTTATGAAAAATGAGAATGTATATCAAGCTGCGATATACGGATTAATGTATGGGATGGGGTATGAAGTGGAGATAGAAGATAGGACAATAAAGGGAAGGATAGATCTAACGTTGATGATAAATAGGAAAAAGGTATATATAATAGAGCTAAAGTTGATAGAGAGGGAGGAAGAAAAAGGGAAAGCAATAAGACAAATTCAAGAGAGGGAGTATTATAAAAAGTATATGAATTATGAGAAGATATATATAGTGGGAATAGAGATAGATAAGTTAAATAAGAGAATAATGAATTATGAGTATAAGAGGGTAAAATAAGGTTAAATGTTAGAGTTAGATTTTAGAAAGGTTTTAGTTGTTTTGAGAAGGTTTTAGGTATTTTAGATTATTTAAAGCCTTGAGGTTTTATTTTTTAAAGACTTTAAATTTTTTTTTAGATATTTTTTAATTGTTTTCAAGGAGGTTGGATAATGACATAGGAAAAGATAAAAGATGGGATAATTATAATTTTAGCATTACTTTTATTGGTGTTTTTTAGGTGGATAATGAAGTATTCATAGGAATAAAAACCAAGAGATGAAAATGTTAAGAGCAAAGTATATTTTTAAGATTTTGTGAGGGAGTTATTTTTTGAAGTGGATTTTTAAGTGTTTTTGAGATGTTTTTAGTTATTTCCAATTAAGATTTAATTTTTTAATAGGTTTTGTTTTTTTCAGAAAGATTTAGTTTTTTTCAAAGAGTCTTATTTTTTTAATAAATAGGAGATTAAGTATAATTAATTTAGAGTGAAAAAAGAAGAAGGAATATTAAAAGATATTAAGTATAACATATATAGTTAGTTATTACAAAAAAGTAAGAAATTAGAAAAAAGAAATAAAAATGAAGAGAATAATAATATTAAGTGTTATTATAATGGTTATTATGGCATTAATAATATCAAATATATTAAGCTGTTACAATTTTATCAATAAATCTACAAATGTGGTAGGAAGTGCTACAAATTTGGTAAATGGTGCAAAACATATAGATACTGATAGCTATAAATCTAAAAAGTATGATGTATATAACTCTGTTTTATTTGATCCTGCTACTAATAAATACTATATTTCTGGATCGCATGATCAAGTTAGCAGCAAATTAGCATTAATTAGTATAAACGGCGATTTAACTCTTAATTATTCAAAATATTATGAAGTTAAAAGTGATAATATAAAAGCTAACTTAAAGAATTTATGGTATAAAGATAATAGCACTTTTTATGTTGCCGGAGGGTTTGTTGATACTACCTCTAAAGCATTAGGTTATGGAAATCATACAATATTAGGTAGTTATTGTGGAATATTAGGAGAAGCTGATAAGACTACAGGACAAATTACGTTAAAAAAAATTTTTAAAGATATTGGTTATTTATACATTATTAGTTATAAAAATAACATATATGTATTAAGTGATTGGGGATATCTATTGAAACTTGACAATAATTATAATGTTATTCTTTCTAAACAAGTAAGGTATTCATATTTTGAAGGTATATCTTTAGCATCAAATTATTTAATTACCTATGATTATAGGAATGGGAGTGTAGTAATAATAGATAAAAGTTTAAGCAATGCAATTAGATTTCATAGTTCTATTTCACATGTAGCTTTGGTAGATAGTAACAATAAACTATATTATATAGACCGAAATTCATATAGTGGTAGATTAGTTTTAACAAGGGTAAATATAAATACTTTAAGTAGTCCAATTCAAGAAGTAGCTAAAGAATATAATTGGAGTGCTATAGGTTTGTATGCTCAGATGGGTTTTTCAGCTGATGGAAATATATTAGTAGGTATAACAACTCAGGAATGCCTAAATAATATATTATTATTAAAGATAAAGAAGGACGATTTGAGTATAATAAATCAGGTTAAATTGAGTGCAAAAGGTTTAAGTGATAGTAAAATATGGGGAAGCCTTAATATAATGTCATTACCTGATAGGGGATTTGTTATTAGTGGGGGGATAAATTATGATATGGGTTATATACTAAAGGGTCCTTCTGATCTTAATATAGGTAATAATTTAGTATTTAAAGTTGTTAAGCCGCATCTAACAGAAGTAGTATCCACATATACAATAAAGACTACTAATTTAACTTTGGATAATGTAACTGTAAAAGAGATAGATCCAGCAAGCTATAAGTTAGTAGAAGTAAAACTAAATACGGTTGTAGGATATAAGAAACCTGATATTTGCCAAAGAATAATGTTGGTTATTCAGAGAAAAATAATAATGCTAATAATTCTATTACAAAAAATCTTTAAATAATAGAAATAGCAGTAATGGTAAAAATAAATATAAAAAAGGTTATTTTATGTTAAAGGGTAAGCATAGTAGAGTATATTTCATTGATCTTAAAAATTACGAGAATTTTTTTAATTGTAATAATTCTTTTAAAAAAAAATTACCTCAAAAGTTAATAAAAAAACAATTTTTAACTAAGGATTTAAAATCAAATTTTTATAAAGAAGTAATATCCTTATCTAAGCTTTCTAAATTCTCATTTATCCCTAAAATTATTTACTATAACCCAGAAAAATTATTCATAATAATGGAATATATAGAAGGTATTAATTTAAAAAATTTTATAGATTATTTACAAAGTTTTAGGAATAAATTAATTGTAAAAAAAATATTAATAAAAACTTATAAGATTTTGATAAAAATCTGTATAATTTTAGATTTAGAAGGTATCTTTAAAGACGAATGGAATAGACCTTTTAAGCATGTTATACTAAAAATGAATAATAACCAAATTTTGGGAATTTATATAATAGATTTTGATAGAGCCAATTTTAATAAAGAACTAAGAAATTTACCACAATTCCTTACCTTTGCTTTTAACAACTTGGGATTTAAACAATATTTTTATTTAATTAAAGAGATAATTTATTTTTATCGAAAAATATTTAAAAAATATCTAAGGTTTAAAGAAGATTTTGTACAATAAATTAGAATTTACTCTATTTTTTATTTATAAAATCCTAATATTTCCAGTTTAAATCTATTTTATCAAATCCTGTATATTTTTGAAGCACTTTAGGTATAAGAATTGTTCCATCTTTTTGTTGGTAATTTTCTAAGATGGCTATAACTACTCTTGGTAGTGCTAAACCTGAACCATTTAGAGTATGTACGAATTCGGGTTTAGAGTTTTGAGTTCTTTTAAATCGAATGTTAGCACGTCTTGCTTGAAAATCTCTTGTGTTACTACATGAGCTAACTTCTAACCATTCTTTACATCCTGGAGCCCATACTTCTATGTCATAAGTTTTAGAAGCTGCAAATCCCAAATCCCCACTACAAAGTTTTACTACTCTAAACGGTAATTCTAAGGCTTTTAAGATATCTGTAGCATCTTGAACTAATTTCTCTAATTCATAATCACTTGTTTCTGGAGTAGTAAATTTATAAAGTTCTACTTTATCAAACTGATGACCTCTTTTTATACCTCTTACATCTTTGCCTGCTGCTATTTTTTCTTTTCTAAAGCATGGAGTATAAGCTACATAGTATAGGGGTAATACATCTATAGGAAGTATTTCGTCTCTGTACATATTTGTTAAGGGTACTTCAGCGGTAGGTACTAACCAAATATCGTCTTCCCAATCATGATATAAATTATCTTCAAATTTGGGTAACTGTCCCGCACCTTCTAAACAATATTTTTTTACTACAAATGGTAAATATACTTCTTTATAATTATGATAGGTTGTGTGAAAATCAAGAAAAAAGTTAATTAGTGCTCTTTGGAGTTTAGCTAAATATCCTTTTAATATATAAAATCTTGAGCCAGATAATTTAACTCCCCTTTCAAAGTCTATTATATTTAGTTTTTCTCCTATTTCCCAATGAGGAAGTACATCTTTTTCTATTATTTCCCCTTCTTGATAAACTATAACATTATCAGAACTATCTTTTCCAATTGGTACATCTTCATCTACTACATTTGGAATTATCATAAGTAAGTGTTTTAAATTATTTTCTAATTCATTTAAAACTGGTTCTAAGGCTTGTAATTCTTGATCTATTTTTAATGATTCATTTATAAGTTTTTCTTTTTCTTGTTCAGTTGAATATTTTTTATGTCCTATTAATCTTGAAATATTATTTTTAGCAGAACGTAAGTCATTTATTTTAGATATTAATTCTTTTCTTTCTCGGTTTATGTTTAGTAAATTATCTATTATTTCTTCTTTTTCATTTCTTATTTTAAGATAGTATTTATATTTAGCTGGATCTTTAGCTATTAAATTTATGTCATGCATTTTTATAACCTCCTTTAAAAAACTATATTTATTTAGATAGTTTTATATTTTAAATTTTTAGCCATTTTTTATCTTATCCTTTTTATTTGTTACTCAACTTTTAAACAGAATAAAAATAAAAGGTAAATTTGAAAGTATATAAAATATTATATATAGCTATGGTATTATTAAAAGAAAAGTTGAAAGAAATAGAAACGGAAAATATAAAAAAAGAGGTAAAAGTAGGGATAATAGGTGCTGGTTATGTAGGATTAGTTACTGCAGCAGGATTAGCTTATAAGGGGTATAATGTTTTAGTTGTAGAAAAAGATAAAGAAAAATTAAAGAAAATAAAACAGGGGATTTGTCCGTTTTATGAACCTGATTTACAAAGGTATCTATTAGAAGGTATTGAATCTGGAAGATTATCTTTTAGAGAAAATATTTCAGAATTAGTTAGTGAATGTAGGTATATATTTGTATGTGTAGGCACTCCTATTAAAGATGATAGTACTTATGATATGTATTATTTGGATATAGTAGCAAAGGAAATAGCAAATAATTTGAAAAATGATTTTAAGGTTATAATAATAAGGAGTACAGTTCCACCAGGTACTGGTAGATGGTTTAAGAAAGCTATATTAAGATATAGAAGAGGAGTGAAAGCTAATTTTGAGGTAGTATCAATGCCTGAATTTTTAAGAGAAGGTAATGCCATATATGATTTCTTTAATCCTAGTAGAATTATAATAGGCTCAGATAATTATGATATAGGTAAAGAAGTTAGTGAGTTATATAGTGATTTTGGGTCTCCAATTCTAATAGTTAGTTTAGAAGAAGCAGAGATAATTAAATTAGCTTCTAATGCGTTTTTAGCTATGAGGATATCTTTTATCAATAGTATAGCTAATTTAGCAGAAGTTTTTGATTCTAATATAGAAAATATCAGATTAGGTATAGGGTTAGATCCAAGAATTGGAACTGAATTTCTGAAAGCAGGAATAGGATTTGGGGGATCTTGCTTACCTAAAGATTTATCTGCTCTTATTTCTGTATTTAATAATTACCAAATTAATCCTATTCTTTTTGAAGCTGTTAAGATTATTAATGATGAGCGAATAGATATTTTCATAAATAAAATTAAAAAAGCTTTATGGAATATTAAAAATAAAATCTTAACTGTTTGGGGAGTTTCATTTAAAGCTAATACTGATGACATCAGAGAATCTCCATCACTTAAAATTATACCCAAGCTGGTTCAAGAAGGAGCTTTTATTAACGTATATGATCCTAAAGGTTTACATAATTTCCAAAACTATATCCAAAAAAATTATCCCCATTTTTCTAATAGTATAAAATTGATAGAAAATATATATGAAAGTACGGTTAATTCCAGCGCAATTTTAATAACTAATGATTGGGATGAATATAAAAGAGTAAATTATTACAATATTTATGAGCTTATGGAAACTCCTATTATAATTGATGGTAGAAATATCCTTAACCCATTAGAAATGAGAGAAATTGGTTTTGAGTATTACTCTATTGGAAATAATATAAAGTAATTTTGAAGAGAGTATAAAGTAATAAGAAAGAAGGAATTAGTTATGAAAGCACATGAATTATCAAAAATTTTAGAGCTACAATTTAAAGAATTAAAAGAAATAGCAAGTAATTTATCTATTTCTATAAATTCACCTAATCAAAAATTAACTGATGAACAAATCTCTTTAATCGAAGAATTTCTTAATAAAAGAAAAGATAAAGATGAAACTAAAGTTGATGAATCTCCTTCTGTTAAAGAAGATTCTATTAAAGAACCTATAGAAAATGAATTAATAGATACTAAATTAGAAGTTATAGATAAGGAATCTATATATAAAAAAAATATAGATGAAAAAGAAAAGATCCCAGATCCTAAAAGTGTTAATAAAGAATTGAATATTATTAAAAAAGAAGAAATAAAAGTAGATTACTTAGAAGAGTCTATAAAAGAAGTGGAAGTGGAGTTTCCCATAACTGTTGAAAAATTTGCTAATACTTTGAATATTAATTTAACTGAATTAATTCAAAAATTGTTATCAAAGGGACATATACTAAATAAAAACAGCTTTATAGATTTTTCTTTAGCTGAAGAAATTGCTTTTGAATATAATATTTTAATAAAATCAAAAGAAAAAGAGAAAAAAAGTTTTGTTTCTTTAGAGTTAGAAGAGAAAGAGATTTGGGTATCACGACCTCCTGTTGTTACTGTTATGGGACATGTCGATCATGGTAAAACTACTCTACTTGATACTATTAGAAAAACTAATGTAGTATCTAAAGAAGCTGGTGGTATTACCCAACATATTGGGGCTTATCAAGTTGAATATAATTCTAAAAAAATAACTTTTATAGATACTCCAGGGCATGAAGCTTTTACTTCCTTAAGAGCAAGAGGAGCTAAAGTGACAGATATTGTTATTTTAGTAGTAGCTGCTGATGATGGGGTTATGCCTCAAACAATAGAGGCTATTAATCATGCTAAAGCTGCGGGGGTTCCTATTATTGTTGCTATTAATAAAATAGATAAACCTAATGCCAATGTTGATAGAGTTAAAAATCAATTAGTTACATATGGATTAATTCCTGAGGAATGGGGAGGACATACTCCTGTAGTCGAGATATCTGCTAAAACTGGTAAAAATATAGATTATCTATTGGAAGTGATATTATTAGTAGCGGAATTAATGGATTTAAAAGCTAATATAGCGGGGAACCCTGAGGGAGTTGTTATAGAATCTAAATTAGATAAAAACAAGGGGCCTATTGCTACTATATTAGTTCAAAAAGGAATATTAAGAACTGGTATGTCATTTGTTATAGGTAAAACTTGGGGAAAAATTAGAGCAATGTATAATGAAAGGGGCCAGATTGTTAAGGAAGCTACTCCTTCTACTCCCGTTGAGATTATAGGTATTTCTCAGGTTCCTGAAGCTGGAGAAAAATTAATTGTAGTAGAAAATGAGAAAATAGCTAAAAATTTAGCACTTGAAAATCAAAAACTTGAAGAAATTTCTAAAAAACAATCTAAAAAGGTATTTTCTATTAATGATATCTTAGCTAAGTTTTCTTCAGAAGAAACACAGAATTTTAACATAATTTTAAAAGCAGATACCCAAGGTAGTTTAGAAGCTATAAAATCTATTATAGAAAGAATGAATATTGAAAATATTAGATTTAATATTTTACATGCTGCTGTAGGTAATATAGTAGATAGTGATGTATTATTAGCAAAAGCTTCTAACGCTGTTATCTTAGGATTTAATATTAAGATAGAAGCTACAGCTAAAAAATTGATTGAAAAAGAAGAAATACAATTCTATATCCATAATATAATATATGAGTTAGTAGATAATCTTAAAAAATTAGTAGAGGGTGCTATAAAGCCTGAAGAAATAGAGATAGAAATAGGCCAAGCTCAAGTAAAACAGGTATTTAAAGTAAAAAATGGAAAAGTAGCGGGATGTTATGTAATTAATGGAAAGATTACTCGGGATTCTAAAGTTATTGTAGAAAGAAATAATGAAAAAGTATTTGAAGGATATATTGAATCTTTAAGGAGATTTCAAGAAGATGTTAAAGAAGTTAATCAAGGCTATGAATGCGGAATTAAAATTAAAGATTTTAATGATATACTAATTGGTGACATTATTAGAGCTTTTGTTAAACAATATTAATAAAATGATAAAAATAATTTTTAAGTCTAGGAAAGGAGAGTTTTTAGGATGTATAAAGTACCAGATAATCTTTTATATTCAAAGGAACATGAATGGGTAGAATTAATTAATGATATAGCTGTAGTGGGTATAACTGACTATGCTCAAAAGGAATTGGGAGATATTGTTTTTATTGAAATGCCTAATATAGGTCAAAAAGTGGAATTTTCTAAAGTTTGTGGTTCTATTGAATCCGTTAAATCAGTATCTGATATATATAGTCCTGTTAATGGCGAGGTATTTGAAGTTAATACTAAGCTAATTGATAAGCCAGAATTACTTAATGAAGATCCATATACTAATTATATCTTTAAAGTTAAAATAACTGATTTTTCTTTTAAAGATAAATTACTTGATGCTAATCAATATAAACAACATATTGGAATAGCTTAAGTTAGTTATTAAAATACTTTAGTAATTAAAATACTAAAAATTTAGTAATAAAAAAATTTAATTTAAAGAATTAGTAAAAAATTGAGGGGAAGGGAGAATTATATCATAAAAAAATACTTAGTTGGGACTAAAGATATTGAAGGGGAAAGGAGATTTAGATGGAAAATATTTATAATTTTCTTAAAGTAATCTATATTGTTGTAGTTATAGTTTTTACAATATTAGTAGGTAGTTATGTAACTGAAAAAAGCGGGTTAAGTGGAATAATGGGGGGAAATCAAAATTTAGCTGATAAAGGTATTAAGAAAATGACAAAACAAGAAATAATTACTAGCTGGGCTACGAGATTAGCTATTTTATTCTTTATTATTTCTTTCTTACTTTTTGTCATGTCATCTAATTTATTTAAAGGTTTTTAATTTTTTGTTTATTATTAATGTTTAGTAATTATTCTCAAATTCAAAAATTAAGTGAATTTATATCAGGAGGTCTTTATGCAAAAAAAAATAGATATTGTTAAATATATTTTTCTTATCTTTATTGTTTTTTTAATTGTTTTTAAATTATCTTTTGCTAATAACAATAATAAGCTTAAGGATTATTATTATTATAGTAATATGATTTCTGAGTTAATATATAATATTCCTGAGGTAAAAAAAGCTAAGGATGAATTATATAGTGCTTATTATGATTTAAAATTGGCTTATTCTCAATATGGTGTTAATTTAGAATCGTATTATAATTATGGTTATAATCAACCAACTGTTAAGATTAATATTGGCCCTAATACGATTAATATTTCTAATGATTATACTTATAATTATGGATTAAGATTAACAAAATTGCTTTATTCGTTTAATTTTCTTGAGAATATTATTATTTCTAAGCAAATAAATTATTATTCAAAATACTTAAAAAATCAACAAACTTTAAATGATAATTATCTGAAATTTTATGAATTAATGTCTAATGCTATTAAAGCTAAAGATTTTTTAGATTATACATATAATTTAATTAATTATACAAATGAGTTTCTTAAAACTACATATAATTTATATTCTGTTGGTGTTTTACCTAAGTTAGATTATATTAAAGCTCAATCTGTTTACCAAGAATCTTTAACTCAAAATATTATAGCCAAGGATAATTATATGTTAGCAAAGCAATCTTTACTTTCATTTTTAAATACTACCGAAAATAATTTTAATATAGACTCTTTTATTACTTACATATATAAAGGTAATTATCAAGACAAAATTTACTTAAAGGATACCAATCTAAATATTGATTTAGCTTATTTAAATGAATTAAATAAAGATCCCAAAGATTTACTAATTTCAAAAATTTTGTATTCTTCAATTGAAGCTTTAAAATATCAAGCTAAAGCCCTAAATTATCAGAATGCTCCAAAATTATTATTAACTGCTACTTATGATAAGCATAAGCCTACTGGGTTTTCTAGAGATTACAACTTTAATATTAATCTATCTTTGTCTTGGAAATTATTTGATTCTGGGAATTCTTATTACAATAAGCAAATTCTTTTACAAAATATAGACTCTTTATATCAAGATTACAAGAGATTAATAATTAATTTGGATTTAGCTAAAAGTAATTATAAAACTAAGTTTATTAATAACTATAATTCTTTAATTTCTTATTATAGAACTTTTAATTATCAAAAAGAACTTTTTAGAGTTACTAAATTAAGATATGAAAATGGATTATCCACTTATTTAGAGTATTTAGATTCTCAAAACTCTTTACTTCAATCTGAATTAAATTTAAATAATACTAAATCTGATCTACTTCTTAATTATGTTTATATTCTTTATTATAATGATGTTGATTTAAATCTAAATAATTTCTTAAATTACTTTTTCAAAATAATTAAATAATTAAATAGGAGGTTGGAAATATGAATAAAATTAATTTCAAATATTTAGGCTTAAAAAATAAAAATCTAAAACTAGTTTATTTGTTTTTACTAAGTTTAATTTTATTAAATATTTTTTCTTGTAATTCTAATAAAGTACAAGATAAAGTTAGTGTTAAAGGTGAATCCAAAACTCCTGTATTGGTTGTAGAAGCTAAGAAAGGTAGTTTATCTAATTTTTTGGATATAGATGCTAAAGTGGTTTATAAAATAACTTCTAATTTAGGGTTTAAGATAAATGGACAAGTAAAAAATGTTTATGTTTCAGAAGGACAGCAAATAAGTAAGGGGCAGCTTTTAGCTGAATTAGACATAGAGGCTATTAATTATCAAATAAATCAGGCATATGAAGCTTATAATACCGCTAAATCTAATTATGAACAAGCTCTTAGTAATTATAATATCCAGAAGGTTCAAGTAGATTCAGATTTAGCTAAGTCTATTATCGGTATCAATCAAGCTAAAACTAATGTTGAATTAACTAAAACTATTTTATATCAAGCTAAAAAAGATTTTGAAAGATATACTATTTTATATAACAATGGTGCTATCTCTGCTTCTAATTACGAAAATATTAAATTACAATATCAAAATAGCTTAACGAATTACTATAATGCTTTATATGCTTTAGAACAAGCTAAAGAAAATTATAATGTAGCTAAACTAAAGAAAGATAGATTGCAAATAGTACAAAATCAATTAAAAGCTGCTTACTATAATATGCAAAACCTTTATAATGCTTATCAGTTGAGCCTAACTTATTTAAATGATTCTAAATTAGTTAGTCCTGTGGATGGGGTAGTACTTAAAAAGAATATTGATGTAGGTAGTATTGTTAGCCCTTCTTTAGTTGCTTTTATTGTAGGTAATCAAAAATCTAAGATTATACAAGCTAATGTTTCTGATATTGATGCTAAAAAAATCCCAATTAATACTATTGCTTTTGCTTATTTTAATAATAAAAAATACACCGCTAAGGTTACTTCTATTTATCCGTCTTTAACAGCTAATAACACTTATATCTTAGAAGCTAAGTTTTTAGAACCTAATTATCTAAATCAAAACGATTATGTTAGCTTACAGATTATTACTTTAACTAAGCAAGGTTTTATTATCCCCAGGCAAGCCATTATATTTAGTGAAAATAAAAATTATATTTTTGTGGTAAAAGGTGATAAAGCTTATAAAAAAGAAGTTAATATTATATTAACTAGTGGGAAAGATGTACTTGTTGATAATTTAGAAGAGGGAGATTTAGTGGTTATAGATGGACAATACTTTTTAGTAGACGGTTCTTTAGTTAATGTAATTAAAAAATAATTAAAAAAAACTTTTTATAGATTTTTTTTCATATTAATTAATAGTCTTTCAAAGTGATATACATATTTTTTTATTTTAAGGTATATTTCTTTTGCTATTTCTTCTTGGTAAGTATATATAGTTAAATTTATATCTTGAATAATATTTATCCATATATCTTCATTTTCTATTAATCCGTAGGAAAAAGTTTGTTTAAAACAATCTTTAGGTGATCTACAAATTATTCCTTTTTCTTTAAAAAATTCTTGTAATGATTTCCAACATAATTCAAAAGTGAATTCAAATCTTTTAATAGTAGCATCTCTTATTTCTTCTGATTCTTCTTTATTTAAGATATCTTTTAATTTATTTAGTGCCTTTTCAAATTGAATTAATTTTTTCATCATTTAATATTATCCCTTCTTTTAAGATTGATTCTTTTAATTCTTTAGAAGTATTGTTTATATCTATTATATCAATATTTCTTAGTGTTTTTATTTCTTCTATTTCGTATTTAATTTTATTAAAGATATTATGATCTATTTTAGTGTTATTATCGATTGCTAAGTCAATATCGGAATAAGGTAGTGCTTGATTTTTAGCAAATGATCCAAATAAAATTACTTTTGATTTTGGTAAGTATTTTTTTATTATTTTGTAGCATTCTTTTATTAGGGTTTTTATTTCCATTTGTTTATAAGGGTTTTATTTATAAAAGAAAGGAAGGAGATTTAAGAAAATAATAAAGCTGGCGGGGAAGGATTCGAACCCTCGCGGTGGGATCCAAAGTCCCATGTCCTACCACTAGACGACCCGCCAGCAATTTTATTCTTTAAGTTTTAATAATGTTTTTTTTAGTTTTTATTTACAGTATTCACAGTTTTCGCTTTCACAGCATCCAGCACATTTACATTCTGAACAACAAACGCTGCTTTCTTTTTTACAACAGGAACAGCAACTTTCTTTACAGCAGTTACATTCACAATTTTCACAGCAGCAACACTTACTTTCCATAATTTTACTACCCCCCTTAATATTATTTATACCCCCCGTTAATATTATTTATAAAGCGCGCCTGGCAGGATTCGAACCTGCGACCCTGGGATTAGAAATCCCATGCTCTAATCCTACTGAGCTACAGGCGCTCTATTCTATCTATTCTATATAAATTATTTCTTCCCTTCTTTTACTTTAGCTATTTTTTTATTCTATTTTTTTATAAAAATAATTATAGAATACAAAGGGGTTTTTTATTTATTGTAAAAAAATAAAATAAGAATGAATGATTTAGAAAATAACCTAATTGATTTAAAAATACAATTAACTAATTTTCAAAAATTCCAATTATTTATAAAATATTTTTTTGATAAAATATTTGCTATTTTGTTATTTATTTTATTGTTACCTGTATTTTTAATAATTTCTTTATTAATAATTCTAGAGGATGGGTATCCGGTGTTTTTTATTCAAGATAGAGTCGGATTAAATGGGAAAATATTTAAGATGTATAAGTTTAGAAGTTTTAGAAAAAATGCGGATTTAAGTAATATTTATACCTATAGTGATGATCCTAGGATTTCAAAAGTAGGTAAATTTATAAGGAGATTTTCTATTGATGAATTACCTCAATTGATAAACATAATAAAAGGGGATATGAGTTTTATTGGCCCTAGGCCTAATTTACCTTTTCAATACCAAACTCTTAATGATATCCAAAGACAAAGATACTTAGTTAAACCTGGAATAACAGGTTTGGCTCAAATTAACGGAAGAAATAAATTAAAATGGGAAGAACGAATTTATTACGATTTAATTTATATTAAAAATTACAATCTACTTTTGGATTTGTATATATTATATAAGACATTTTTTATAGTAATAAGTGGGGAAGGAGTATATGAAAGATGAAAAAATACTTTGTATTTGTAGTAGGTACTAGACCTGAGCTAATTAAAATAGCCCCTGTTATTAAGGAGTTTAAACAAAATAATTTTAAAACTTTAGTTTTATCTACTTCTCAACATAGAGAACTCTTATTTATGGCTAATAAAGTATTTAATATCGAATTTGATATAGATTTAGATATAATGAAACCTGATCAAGATTTATTTGATATCTCTATTAATGTTTTATCTAAAATAAAGGATTTCTTAAATAATTATGATATAGAATTTTTATTTATTCAGGGAGATACGAGTACTGCTTTTTTAGTAGCTTTATCTGCTTTTTATATAAATAAAAATATAAAAATAGCACATGTAGAAGCTGGTTTAAGGTCTTTTGATAAGTATCAACCTTTCCCTGAAGAAATTAATAGAAAGCTAATTTCTCATATAGCGGATTATCATTTTGCACCTACTCATTTGAGTGCTAAAAATCTATATAATGAAGGTATAAAGGAGAATGTATTTATAACGGGAAATACAGTAGTTGATGCTTTAATTTCTATTCAGGATAAAATAGATGAAATGGATTTATCAAGTTATAATATAAAAGAAAATGAGTTTATATTAGTAGAAGTTCATAGAAGAGAGTCATTTGGAAAACCTATGCTTGAAATTATGGAAGCTATAAAAGAAATTGCTCTTAAAACTAAGATAAAAGTTATTTTTCCTGTTCATTATAACCCCAATGTAAGAAAGGTAGCTTTTGAAATCTTAGGAGATATCAAAGAATTAGTTTATCTAATAGAACCTGTAGATTATTTAACTATGTTATCTTTTATAAAACATGCTAAATTAATAATAACTGATTCAGGAGGGATCCAAGAAGAAGCTCCTACTTTTAAAACTCCAGTATTTGTGGTAAGAAATGTTACAGAAAGACCCGAAGGAATCCAAGATGGTTTTATTTTTATAGCCTCTAATAATAAGCAAAAGATTATTAATACAGTTTTAAATAATTTAGATAAAAAACAGGAATTAATTAATTTAAATAAACCTAATCCATATGGAGATGGGTTAGCTTCTAAAAGAATATTCGATATAGTTTCTAAGGTTATTTAATATTTTTGGGTTAGTTTTTTTTATTTTGGGTAATGTATAGTTGTAGAGCTATTATTTTTGATAGAAAAAAAATATTAACTGGTAATAAATTAAAGCTATTTACTGATAAATTGGGAAAAATTGAAGCTTATTATAAATTTAATATCAAAAATATAAACTTAGATAAATTGAATTTAGTAAAAGTAAATCTTAAATCTTATAAAGACAAAATTTACCTTCAAAATTATATAGTTGAAAATTATTTTTTTAAAATAAGAAATAATTATGAAAAAGCAATAATAGCAATGTATTTAATTGAGTTATTAGATAAAACAATGGATTTTGATTTACCTGAGAGTAAAATTTTTAATATGTTTATTAGTTTCTTAAATTTCCTTAGTAATGAAGAAAATCAAAGTAAAATCTTTGTTAATTTGATTAAATTTATTAATTATTATTTTTTCTTTTTAGGATACGGTAATTTGATTGAAAATTATAAAGAAAATTATGAAAAAGATATTAGTAATGTATCTTTTGATGAGATTATAAAATTAAATGAATATATAGAAAAAATTTTTAATATTGAGTTAAATTCATTAAAAATAAATAAATAGGGATATTAAAATTGAGCAGGAGATAATTTTTTTAAATTGAAAAAGATTAGTGTATGGATATAATTTTTATTTTACTTATTGTAGTAGTGATATTAGCGTTATTTTTTGATTATACAAATGGGTTTCATGATGCTGCAAATGCTATAGCTACAGTGGTTTCTACGAGGGTTTTAACTCCTAGGTTTGCTGTTGTTTTAGCTGCTATTTTTAATTTAGTAGGTGCTCTTATTTCTGTTGAAGTTGCTACTACTGTAGGTAAAGGCTTAGTTAATCCTAAATTATTAGATATTCTTACGATGTTAGCAATTGTAATAGGTGCTATTATTTGGAATTTAATAACTTGGTATTTTGGGTTACCAACTAGCTCTAGTCATGCATTAATAGGTGCTATAATAGGTGGAGCTGTTGCTCATTATGATTTTAGTGTAGTTAATTACTCTAATTTAATTGCTAAGGTATTTTGGCCTTCTATATTTGCTCCTATACTTGGGATAATTGGGGGAATTATTTTCTTATTTATTTCATATTTGATTGCCTCTAATATAAAAGCTTACTTAGTAAATAGATTATTCAGGTATTTACAGTTGTTTTCATCTTCTTTTATGGCGTTAAGTCATGGTTCTAATGATGCTCAAAAGACTATGGGACTTATTTCTATGGCTTTAGTTGCTGCTGGGGTTTATAAGGAGTTTACAGTACCTTTATGGGTAAAATTAGCAGCAGCTGTTGCTATTGCTTTAGGAACACTGGTAGGAGGTTGGAGAATTATTAAAACTATGGGTATGAAGTTAACTAAATTAAGACCTGTGGATGGATTTAGTGCTGAAACTTCTGCTGCTACTACTATTATGTTAGCTTCTCATTTCGGTATGCCTATTAGCACTACTTATGTTATTACTTCCTCTATTATGGGAGTAGGAGTCGCTAAAAAATTAAATGCTATTAAATGGTCCTTAGCTTTTACTATTTTAACCGCTTGGTTTTTTACTATTCCCGCCTCTGCTACCTTATCTTTTTTAATCTATAAGTTGCTTAGCTTATTCATTAAAATATAATACTAATTTTTTACTGATAAAATGATATGAAAAAGAAAACAATTTGGATCTAATAAAAGGGGTAAATGAAAGTTTTATTTAATTATATATTAAAAAGGAAAAAATAAGATGTAGAATTAGTATGAGTGAAATAAGAATACCTAACATATATAAAAAGAGGATGGAGGAAAGAAAAATGAATACTAATAAGCAATTAACTGTAGGTATCTTAGGATTTCAGGGAGATTTTTTAGAACATCAGCATATATTATCTGCTTTAAAGGTTAATACTAAGATAGTTAAATATGAAGATGAGTTGGATGATGTAGATGGTTTAATAATTCCTGGTGGAGAAAGTACTACGATTAATATGTTAATGGAGGATGATTTTAGGGTTAAATTAGTTGAAAAAGCTAAGCAGGGATTTCCTATTTTTGGGACTTGTGCAGGCGCTATAATATTAGCTAAAAGAATTATTGATGGAACTGATTTCCAAAAACCATTAGGATTAATTGATATCGAAGTAAAAAGGAATGCTTATGGAAGACAAAAAGATAGTTTCAGTGTTGTTATTAATATCTTTGATTCTTATATTAGAGCGGTATTTATAAGAGCTCCTGAAATAACTAAAATAGGTCCCAAAGTTAAAGAATTAGCCTCCTTTGAAGAATTACCTATATTAGTTCAAGAAGATAATATCTTGGTTTCTACCTTCCATCCTGAATTATCTGCTAATCCTATTGTACACTCATATTTCCTTAATATGATTAATCAATATAAATCTAAATTAAGCTAAATTTTAAATTTAACACACTTTTGTAAGAAGTCTCCATTTTCTATAAAGTGGAGGTGAATTGCGAAAAGATTGACAGGGTTCTTATTTTCGACTATACTAATAGATGTCCCGATAATCAAGGGATCTAGGGCTGGAGCGGCCCAAAGTAAAGCCTTTAAAGCATACTATGCCGGATGACAGTATTGGGATACCTAAAAAGCACCATGCTTTCAAGCAGGAAGCTTCACCTTCTACAAGGTGGAGTAGCTCACTTGTAAATATAGTTATTTATAAATTTATAAATTTTTTTTAATGAAAACACTAAAACAGTTAATAAGTGAATTAAAAGATAACGGAATTAGTGAAAAATTACTGAATGCTATAGAAATAATAAAGAGAGAATATTTTGTATTAAAAGAATATAAGTATTTAGCTTATGAAAATGAAGCTTTACCTTTTATAAAGGGGCAAACTACGTCTCAACCCCTTGTTATTGCTAATACTATAGATTCTTTAGAATTAGATAAAGATGATGTAGTATTAGAAATAGGTACGGGTTCTGGCTGGCAAACCCTTTTATTAGCCTATTTTTCTAATAAAGTTATTACATTAGAAATAGATAAAGACATCCTACAATTAGCTATTAATAATATCAAAAGTTTTATACAACATAATCCTAACTTTAATTATTTGCTAAATAAAATAGAGTTTTATAATTTAAATATTTTTAAAAGTAAGGATTTTATAGAAAAACAAGAAAGAATAGATAAAGTGGTTTTTTCTGCCGCTATTAAAAAAGTACCTGACTTTTTATTTAATAAATTATCAGTTAATGGGATTGTTATTGCTCCTATTATTGAAAGTAGTGAATACCAAAAATTAATGAAATATGTAAAATTATCTAATGGTAATATAAAAAGTGAATTTATTTCTTTTGTTTCTTTTGTTTTAGCTAAAGAATAAGAATAATTAAATAAAAAAAATATTAAGAGAGGTGTTAGTTAGGTGAGTATTTTATTAAAACAAAAGAAGGATAAAGTTTTATATTTAACTTTAAATAGGCCTGAATACAGGAATGCTTTAAATAGTGAATTAATTAATGAGTTAATAATAGCTTTTAACGAAGCAGAAGTTGATAATGAAGTTAATGTTGTAGTGTTAAGGGGTAGTGGTGATAAAGCTTTTTGTGCAGGTGCTGATCTTAAAGAATTAAAAAGTTATATTGATGAGGGTATAGATAAGGTTAGAAAGTATTTTGATTTATATGCTAATCTTATAAAAACTGTTAGTAAGTTTAGTAAGGTTAGTATAAGTGGTGTTAGAGGGTACGCATTAGCTGGGGGATGTGGATTAGCAGTTAGTTGCGATATAACCTTAGCTGATGGTACTGCTAAATTTGGGATACCTGAAATAAATATAGGGATGTGGGGAATGATAATTAGTGCTCCTATATTAAAAAATGTTATTCCTAAAAAAGCTTGGGAATTATTTTTAACTGGCAAAATTGTTGATGCAGATTATGCTAATTCCATAGGCTTAATAACTAAAGTAGTTAATGATTTAGATAAAGAAATTCAAGATTTAGCTAATGAAATTGCTAATAAAAACATAAATACTATTAAATTAGCAAAACAAGTCTTTTGGGGAACTTTAAATATGAATTATTTTGATGCTATTGATTATTTAAAAGAAATGAGTTCTATCTTGGCTTTCCAATCTAAAAATAATATAGAAAACTTCTTAGCTTCTAAATCTAAATAATTTTTTTAATTATAAATATAAAGGCTATTTTATGCTTTCTTTGTAGGTATTTTTGTATTCTTAAGTATAAATGAAACTAAGGAATACTACTTGTGAAAGAGAATGTAAAAAAAGTTTAAGGCTTAGCATAAGTTAAAAAAATATTAAAAATTTTAAAAAGATATTAAGGAATTTTTAAAAAAAAATATAATATAAAAATAGGAGGTTTTTGTAAGGTATTGTAATAAGGTGGTGGTTTGTTAGTGGAATTTAATAAAAATCTTTTGAAATTAAAAAAAGGATTTAGTATATTGGAATTAGCTTTATCTATTGCTATTATTGCATTGATAGTTATTTTTATAATAGGAATGTATTCTATGTTTTTTACTGCTAATACTAAGCTAAATGATGTTAGCGTTGCTACTTTTATTGGGCAAAGTTGGCTAAATAAAATAGCTTCTTATGCTTCTTCTGAAACAGATTCAATTTGGATAACTACTAGATTAAATCCTAATTCTACTTCTATTAATAGGAAAGTTTCTTATGGTTTGTATTCTGCACAATTTGTTGGTGGTAAGAGTTTTACTGTTTATATCTGGACTAACCATATTTATGGTAATCCTAATGCCGATTTGTATGCAGTTAATGTTAATGTTTATTGGATGGAAGCTAGGAATGATCCTAGGCAAAATAAATTAATAAGAGGGTATGGGAAAAATTATTTAGAATTTAAGAAGGTTGTTACTGTTCCTAAGGGATTATAGAGGGGGGATGGGGAAAATGATTCAAAAGAAATATATTATTAAATATAAGGGAATGACACTAATTGAGGTTTTATTTTCTACTGCTATTTTCTCCTTTGTTGCTATAACACTTTTTGCTTTATTTAAATTAGGGCAAACTTATTGGTCTAAAGGAATAGCTTATAATACTTTACAAGCTGAAGGTAAACGAATCCTCACTCTATTACAACAAGATATTAAAGAAAGTGATATTAATAAAGATTCAGGATATACACCTCCTCCAATATCTGTTAGTAATATATTTGTAGGAAGCCAAAATGTTAGTAGAGATGGATTGTTGTTATCTGTTCCTAATCCTAACTATAGGGGTGGAACTGGAGAGTATCCTGTAATCTATAGAGCTTATATTGCTACTTCTGAAAGAAATGATAATCAAGGTGGAACTGGAGGTTTTTATCTTTTAGAATTTAACCCTACTAGTGCTACAGGTTATGATACAACTTGGTCTAGTATAGATTCTAATTTAAGGAGTTTATTTTCAGATGGTTTTTCTAAAAACGAGCTAAATAGCTTAGATAATCCCAGGCCTATTAAAGTTTCACTATTATCTAATAATCTTTTTAGTTTTAAAGCTAATATTAATACTAATACTATAAGTATTAGTGTAGTTTTAATGAGGAAAAGCTTTAGTGATCAGAAATTACAAAGTGTTAGGTTTGAGCTTGAAATAGTTCCTGCTAATAATTCTCAATTCCCTTTTAATAATTAATATTTAATTATTTTATGGATTTTTGGATTATAAATCATTATGCAGTACCCCCTGAGTTTTATTCAGGGACCAGGCACTTTGATTTAGCTAAAGGATTAATTGAAAATTATAACTCTAAGGTATTAATATTTACCTCTAATTTTAGCCATTTTTCTTTTAAATATTTTATTGAAATTGATAATAAACTGAGTTTTAAATATATTAAAAAAAACTATGATGGAGTAGATTTTTTATTTTTTAATGTACCTTCATATAAGGGAAACAATATTTTTAGGTTTTTTAATATGTTATTTTTTTCTTTAAGTGTTTACTTAAATTCACTTAAGATTTCGAAAGAAGAGTTTGTGCCTGATGTAATAATAGGTTCAAGTGTGCATCCGTTTGCTGCTTTAAGTGCTTACTTTATTGCTAAAAGATTAAAAAAAATGTATAAAAAGGATATAAAGTTTGTATTTGAAGAAAGGGACTTATGGCCTCAATACCTTTATCATTTTTTGGAAAAAACTAAAAACCCTTTCAAAAAAATTATACTTATTATTTTCTTTAAAATTTTATATTTAATTCAGCAATTTTTATACAAAAATTCTGATAAATTAATATTTTTACAAAAAAAAGGCTTAGAAAATGCTAAGAAATACCAAAATAAATCCTTGCTTTTATTTCAAATTTATAGAAAACTAAATTATAATATAGATGGTTATATAGATCAAGAATTTGAGGGGATAAGAAAAAAATATAAGTATTTATTTTGCTTTGCAGGTGGTATTACTGTTTCTTATGCTATTAAAGAAATTGTATTAGCTTTTAAATATTTGGATAAAAATAAATTTGGATTTGTTATGTTTGGAGGTGGAGACTATTTAGAGGAAATATTAAAAACTATTGAAGAAAATAATATTCAAAATGTCTTTTATTTGGGATTTAAAAGAAAGGAGCTAATTAGAAATTATTATCTTAAAAAAGCAGATTTCCTGGTTATTCCTTGTTCATTTGAAATAAAAATTGATTTTTCTTCTAATAAGCTAATAGATTATTTAGAACAAAGAAAGCCTATTATTGTTGTAGGTTATAATTTATTGGATATTTTAAATGAGGTTGGATTTATTATAGAGGATAAAGATCCTGAAACTATTGCTTATAAATTAGTTGAAATAGTTAACATTGATTCTGAAGTTATAAAAGATAAAGTTAATAAAGGTTATGAATATTTAGTTAATGAATTAGATTATAGAGTAGCTGCTAAGAGATTGTATGAGTTTATTAAATCTTAAAAAAATGTTTAAAATTTTATATAGAAAGGAGTGTAAATTAAAATGGAAATTAATATTAAATCTACGACGATTATAGCGGTTAAGAAGGATAATATGTTAGCAATAGGTGGGGATGGTCAGGTTACTTTTGGGAATTATGTTATAAAGAATACAGCAAGGAAAATAAGGAGGATGTATAGGGATAGTATATTATCTGGCTTTGCGGGTAGTGCTGCTGATGGATTAGCTCTTTATGAAAGGTTAGAAAAAAAAATAGAAGAATACAATGGGAATTTATTAAAAGCTTCTGTAGAGTTGGCAAGGGAATGGAGAACTGATAAGGTTCTTAGAAGGTTGGAAGCTATGATTATTGTTGGTAATAAAGATAATTTGCTTGTCATATCTGGTAATGGTGATATATTGGAGCCTGATGATAATATAGCGGTAGTAGGTTCAGGAGCACCTTATGCTTATGCTGCTGCTAAAGCTTTAATTAAATTCACTAATCTTAATGCTTTAGAAATAGTAAAAAATTCTCTTGAAATTGCTTCTAATATCTGTATTTATACTAATTCTAATATTATCACTGATTTCATTCAATGGTAAATTATTTTTAATAATACTGTTTTAATACTTCTTTATTTAAATTTTTAACATTTTTTTAATTTTTTTTTATAATAAAAGGGTTTAATTTTTTTTATCTTTTCTTTAAAATAGAGAAAGTGATTGAAATATGGAAGGAGGTGTGAATTTTATGAATTTATCAAGGATTGATAAAAAGCAATTTCTAAAAGATAACATTCATTTAAATAGGAATAAATTAGAAGGTAATTATGTATTACCTGAGGATAGTGGAGAAATTAAGAATTTGGTAATGACAGCCGATTCTTACTCTTTAAGTAATGAGGAGTATGTAGGCGCATTAGTAACTTTTTTGAGAAACCTAAACCCAAATTCTAAAATAACTATTATTTCTCCATTCTCTAAGGATCAAATAAAGGAGTATATAATAGATAGTAAATTAATTTCTGAAGAGGAGTTAAAGAATTTAGAATATAAATTAAATCCGATACAAGTTAATTATTCTCCTACTATTTGGGCACGGGATTTTTTACAGGTTTTTGTTAATTATCAACAAAACAAAGAAGATATAACAACTGCTAAACCTAATAGGAATCCGGGGTATGAAACTAGACCAGATAAACAAGTAGCTAAAACCTTATCTGAGAATTTGGGTACAAAATACGAAGAACTAAAGGGGTTTCCTATGGATGGAGGGAATACTATTGCTACTAAGAATCACCTATTTTTAGGTATGTATGCTTTAAAGGAAGCAAAGGAACATTACAACCAGGATCCTAATGAAATAATAAAGATGTTAATGAAAAGATTTCCTAATCAGAAATTGATAATAATAGGAAAGGAAAAACAACCGGCTTTTCATATAGATATGTTTTTAAGTATATTAAAAGATAATGATAATGAAAAAGTAGCAGCATTAGCAGATATTGACTTAACAATTGAACTTATTAATAAAATATTTAGTGATAACGAGAAAATTTATGGACATTATACTAAAGAAAAAATTATTAAAAACTTAGAAGATTATAAGAAAACTTATTTTGCTGAATTAAAGGATATAGAATTAAAGTTAAAGCAGGAGGGATTTAAAGTAAAAAAGATGCCATTTATTCCTTTATATGTAAATGATAAAGATTCCTTAACTTATAATAATATGTTATTAGACGGAAATAAAGTTTATTTGCCTTCTTATGGAATACCTAAACTAGAAGAAAAAGTTAAGAAAATACTAGAGGAAGAGGGATTTAAAGTAATATTCATAAATTGGAAAAAAAATATAAGATTAAATGGCGCTATACATTGTATAACTAATGTTATCGATAGATGGGATAATGAATTAGAAAATAGTAAATCTTTAAACGCTTAATAATTTAATATATATACTATTTAATATTTAACGGAGGTAGATATTCATGTTTATTATTAAAAAAAATACAAATGATAAATTATCTAAGTTAGATAGTAAAAGTAATGATTTAGCTTTAAATAAAGTATATGAAGTAAAATATAATGATAATAAAGCTGTAAAAAAAAGATATAGATTTTTAAAAATATTTGTTGAGGATAAAGAAGATAACTCTAAGATAAATTTAGCTATTCCTTTAATATTTTTCCCTTTTGCCATCTTTTTTAAAGATAATCCTAATATTATTGATATTGATACTAAGGATTCTATTGTTAAGATATATTTGGATTAATTTGTTTTAACTTAAGGATGCAAGAAGTTTTAATTTTTTTATAAAGTTTATAGATGGGAGAATTTTATAAAAAGGGTGCTCCTGAGGGGAAGATTAATTTTCTATAAATTGGGGTGGTTCATATTTAAAAGAAATTGTTTATTAAAGAAGGTAAGATTTAATAAATATTTAATATATAAAATATGAGCTTACCATATAGTCCAGCAATTTTAAAGGGTAATATTCTTTTTATTTCTGGACAACTTGGAGTTAATGAAAATAATGAATTAATTTCAGATGATGTATTAGCTCAATTTAAACAAGCTTTAATTAACTTAGAAAAAATTCTTAAAGAATATAATTTTGATAAAAATGATATAGTTAAAACTACTATATACATAACTGATGAAAATTATTTTGATATAGTAAATCAAGAATTTAAGAATTATTTTAATGAATATAAGCCTACAAGAACTACGATAATAGTAAAAGCATTACCTAAAAAAGCTAAAGTAGAAATAGAAGCAATTGCTGTAAAATAAAAAATAAATAGTTTTTTTTTAATTTACTTTTTAAAGATAAATAAAAAGTCAATAGGGGGATTATTTATGAATTTATATGAATATCAGGGTAAAAAATTATTTGAGAAATATGGAATCCCTACTACTAAGGGGATTTTAATTGATAAAACTGTGGAAAATGATTATGTTTATTTAAATCAATTGAATCTTAATTTTCCTGTGGTTTTAAAGTCTCAGGTTAAAGTGGGAGGTAGAGGAAAAGCTGGAGGTATTAAAGTAGCTCATAATAAAGACGAATTTATAAAGTATCTTAAACAATTATTTAATATAACTATAAAAGGAGTGAAAGTTAATAAAATATTGATAGATGAACATGTTGATATTGAGAAAGAGTTTTATTTAAGTTTTATAATAGATAGATCAAAGAATCAGATTGTTTTTATTTTTTCTCCTTTGGGTGGAGTTGATATAGAAGAAGTTGCCCAAAACGAACCTGATAAAATATCTAAATTGTTTTTTGATTATGAAGTATTTGATTTTCAAATAAGGGATAGTATTTTAAGAGTTTATAGAGAAAGATTAGATGTAGTTAAACAAATTGAAGCAATAACTTTAAAGCTATTTAATTTATTTAAGGAAAATGATTGTATTTTAGCTGAAATAAATCCTTTGGTTTTAACTAAGGATGGGAAGGTTTTAGCTTTAGATTCTAAGATAATAATAGATGATAATTCGGAAATAGTTGATCAATATGAAGAAGATGATGAGGAGATATCTGAAATAGAAAGAGAAGCTAAAATAAAGAACTTAGCTTATGTGGAATTAGATGGTGATATAGGGATAATAGGTAATGGTGCGGGGTTGGTTATGACTACTATGGATTTAGTTAGTTTATACAAAGGTAAAGCAGCTAATTTTTTAGATGTAGGTGGTGGAGCTAGAGCTGATAAAGTTAAAGAAAGTATTGAATTGGTTCTAAAAAATCCTAAAGTAAAAGCTTTGTTTATAAATATTTTTGGAGGAATAACTAGATGTGATGAAGTAGCTAAGGGTATTATCCAAGCTTTTGAACAAAAGAAATATTCAATTCCTTTAGTTATAAGATTAGAAGGTACTAATAAAGAGGAAGGTAGAGAAATACTAAATAAATTAAAGGAATTAAATAATAATGTATTTTTTGTAGATACTGCAGAAGAAGGAGCTAATAAAGTTGTTTCTCTTTTAAATTAAATCTTCGTTTTGTTATTAAATAGTATGTTAAGTATTAAAAAATTTCTAAGGAGGTAAAAAATATGGATACAAATACTACTTTTTATAGAGCTATTACTAAGACTCAAGATATTAAAACTATTAATACTGAACTAAGGAAAGCTGGTAAGGTAGAAGCTAAAAAACTGGTAAAACAGGGTTATGTTTTAATTAATCTATATGGAAAAGATCTAAAAAATTTAGCTTTAAAAGTAAAAAAAGAGGAAATAGAAAAAATTACTCCCAGATTAGGACAAATTTTAAATGTAAAAGTAGATTCTACAGAATATAAAGCTGTTATTAAGGAAATTCAAAGGGATATAATAAAAAGAAATATAACTCATATAGATATGTTAATATTACTACCAAATAGGTATGTGGAAGTTACTGTTCCTGTTGAGTTTGTTGGTGAAAGTATTGGGGTTAAAAAAGGTGGAGTATTACAAATATTACTTAATAAATTAACTATTAAAACCTTACCTGATTATTTACCAGAAAAAATTGAGATAGACTTAAGCCATTTAGATATAGGTGATAGTGTACATATAGGAGATTTAAAATTAGAGGGTATAAAATTTATAGAAAGAGATGATGTAGCTATAGCTACTGTAACTGTTGAAACTGAAGAAACTGCTGAAACTACTCAAACTCAATCATAAGCTTAGTATTTTATGTTAAAAACTAATAACGAATTGAATCTTTTAGAAAGTCTAAGAAGTAAAACTATTGAAAAAATTAAGGAATTAACTTATTTTGATAATACTTTAGTTAGTAGGATCAATGATTATATTAATTATGAAGGGAAGATGATAAGGTCTGGTTTTTTCTATATTTTCTTTTTTTCAATATTTAGTAAGTATAAAAGTGAAAATGAGATAAATTTAGAGGAATTAGCGAAAATAGGTGCTATATTTGAGTTAGTACATAGTGCTACTTTAGTTCATGATGATATTTTAGATTCTGCTAAAAAGAGAAGAGGTAAGCCTGCTGTTCATATTAAGTTTGGTATAGATGGAGCACTTATTTTTGGAGATATTCTTATTATCTCTACTCTTAGTAAAATATATGATATAAATCCGATTTATGCAAAGATACTAATGAAAGCATTAGAGGATATGTGCTTTGGGGAAGTTTTACAATATCAAAATAAATTCAACGTTTTTTTAGATTTAGAACAATATTTTAATATTATAAAATTAAAAACTGGAGTTTTATTTGGATCTATTTCTCAAATTGCTTATCATTATGCTTACTCTTTAATCAATAAATCCATAAATGAAATTATTTTTCAAAAAATATATGAAATATTTACTGATTATGGTATAGCTTTTCAGATTGTTGATGATATATTAGATTATACTAAAGATTCTAAAACTTTGAAAAAGGATTCTAATATAGATATAGTTACAGGTAGAGTTACTTACCCTTTAATTTTATTTTTGGAAAATAAAAAAAACAGGGAATATTATAAGAAACTGTGGTTAAAGAATCCTTCTTATTTAGCTTCTTTAGTTTCTAAGGAACTAAAGAATAATAAGGAAATTATAAATAAGGTTTTATTTGAAGCTAAAAAAATATTAAATAAATATAATTTAAGTGAGATTTTTGAATTTAATCCAAATTGGTATAAATTACTAAATAATGTTATTAAATCGTTCATATCCAGAGAATTTTGAAATTTTATTATTAAAATTATTTTTTATATAAAAGTGTTTTAGGAGGGAGGGAAAATTGGATGATCTAAATAAGGATTTTAAGCAAAATATTACTGAAATATTTAAAGAACTAAAAACTGAACCTATAATAAGCAAAGTTTATTTATCTAAATTAACTTTTTTTAATGGAGGAATTAGTTTGATATTAATTTTAATAGGTTTGATATTAATATTTTATGGTTTAAAAAATAAGGATTATTTAGATGAGTTTGTTTTTATACCTATTATTTTAGGAATTATTGATTTATTTTTTGCTTTATTTTATTTTTATAGGAATATTGGTTATTCTCTTCATATAAATTCTACCATTATTGAATATAAAAAATTTAATAAATCTATTTTTAAGAATAATGTTAAGTATACAGATATAGAATATAAAAAAGGGTTGCTTTATGAATATTATAAGCTTTCTAATGTTGATAACAGAAAAGAAAATGTAATTATTCCTTCTTTTATTTTTTCTAAGCAAGATTTTGAAGATATGAGGAATTTCTTTTCTAAATTAATTAAATTTAAACAAATTTTAAAGGTATATAATGAATAGTAGATGATAATTAATAGAAGTTTTTAAGGGTAAAAATATGTTAAGGGTAGAGAATTTAAATAAGTTTTATAATAAGGTTCAAGTGTTGTATGATATAAGTTTTAGTATAGAGAAGGGGGTATTTTTAGCGATATTGGGGCCTTCTGGATGTGGAAAAACTACTTTATTAAGAACTATTGCTGGCTTAGAAGAAGCTGATCAAGGTAAAATATTTATTAATGATAAAGATGTAACTAATTTACATCCTTCAAAGAGAAATATTGCAATGGTTTTCCAAAGCTATGCGCTTTATCCACATATGACTGTTTATGATAATATTACCATTGGCTTAAGAATAAAGAACATAAGTAAAGAAATAATTCAAGAAAGATTAAATAAGGTAATAAATATTTTGAATATAGGTGATATTTTGAATAAGAAGCCGACAGAGATTTCGGGCGGACAGCGTCAAAGAGTAGCAGTAGCTAGAGCATTAGTTAAAGAACCTGATCTATTTTTATTTGATGAACCACTTAGTAATTTGGATGCTTTGTTAAGGGAAAGGGCTCGTCAAGAAATAAAAAAAATTCTACTTGATTTAAATGCTACTACCGTTTATGTTACTCATGATCAAATAGAGGCTTTAACTATGGCTGATATGATTCTTGTTATGAATAAAGGAAGGATTATGCAATTTGATACCCCTGAAAATATATATAATAAACCTTTAAATTTTTATACTGCTTCATTTGTAGGGATTCCTCAAATAAATTATTTTTATCTTAAAATCCAAGATGATTTTATTTTAATTAATGATAATTTAAAAATAGATAAAAATAGTGATTTAGATAACTTTGAAAAGTTACAGAGATTAATAGTAAATAAAAGTAAGGAATATATTTTAGCAATAAGGCCAGAAAAAATATATTTAAAAAAACAGGATTTAAATGATTCTGAATTTATAGTTTTTAAGGGAGTTGTTAAATTAGTTGAGAATTTAGGAAATCAATTTTTAATTAATTTATTTATATTAAATCAAGATAAATTAACTGATTTTAGTTTGAGATTTTTGTCAAGTACTAATTTTAAAAGAAACGAGAAATTAGATATTTGTATAAATATTAATGATTTTCTTATTTATTATAAAGATAGTGAAGAGTTAGTAATTAAAAAGTAAGTTAAATTAATTAAATAAAAGGGGGATAAAATAATGGAAGGAGATAAATTAAATTTATTTTATAGAGTAGCTAAGAAGGTTTATAGTAATTTAAGTGTTGCGGAATTATATGAGCATACTATATTAAAGGGGTTAGGGGTTATTTCTAAGGATGGAGCTTTAATTGTTGATACTAGACCATATACTGGTAGATCTCCTAAGGATAAATTTATTGTATTTGATGATTACACTAAGGATTTAGTTTGGTGGGGTGAAGTTAATCAACCATTAGATAGAAATGTTTTTGATAATTTATTAACTAAGGCTGTTAAGTATATTCAAGATAACAAAATTGAATTATATGAAATGGATGTATATGCGGGAGCTAATCCTTATTATACTGTTAGTGTTAAATTATTAACTGAGAGTCCTTATCATGCTATTTTTACTAATAATTTATTTATAAGATTAAATGAATTAAATCCTTTTAAAATAGTTAATAAAGTAACTATATTACATTTACCTAATTTGAAGTTAGAGGGAGTAAAAGATGGTGTTAAAAGTGAAGTAGCTATTATTTTAGATTTATATCCTAATCCATTTATTTTTATAGCTGGTACTAAGTATTGTGGGGAAATCAAGAAGGCAGTATTTACATTTTTGAATTATTATTATTTAAAAGAGTTTGATATATTACCTATGCATTGTGGAGCTAATAGGAGTTTAAATAGTATGGATACTGCTTTATTTTTTGGGTTATCTGGAACAGGTAAAACTACGTTATCTACTGATCCTAATAGGAGATTAATAGGTGATGATGAGCATGGTTGGGCAGAAGATGATATATTTAATTTTGAGGGCGGGAGTTATGCTAAAGTTATTAGATTAAGTAAAGAAAAAGAAAGAGAAATTTATAAAGCTACCAATAGATTTGGTACTATTATAGAAAATGTGGTATATAATGAAAGAAGGGAAATAGATTTTAATGATGCTTCTATTACTGAGAATACGAGGTCTGCTTACCCTAATAAGTATATAGAAATAATGGAACAGAGTTTAATGGGAGAAAGACCTACGGTTATTTTCTTCTTAACAGCTGATGCGTCTGCTTCTTTACCACCTATTGCTTTGCTTGAAGGTAATCAAGTAATGGAATATTTTATTTTAGGTTATACTTCAAAGTTAGCGGGTACTGAAAGAGGAGTAAAGGATCCTGAACCCACTTTCTCTGAATGTTTTGCTAAGCCTTTCTTACCTCTTAATCCTATTAATTATGCTAAAAAATTATATGAAAATGTTAAAAAATATAATTCTAAAGTATATTTAGTAAATACTGGTTGGATTGGTAATCCTTTCCCTAAGGGAAATAGAATAGATTTAAATTATACTCGTAAAATAATTAATGCTGCTATTAACAATGAAATTGATTTAAATAATGTTTATATTCATCCGGTTTTTAATTTGAAAGTACCTAAAGGTATTAAAGATTTACCTGAAAATTTATTTTTTGTACATAACACTTGGGAAGATCAAGAACAATACCTTAAAAATGCATATAAATTAAAAGAATTGTTTGATAATCAATTAGCTAAATATAAATCACTTTTATAGATAAAAATGAAGCAAAATGAAAACTTATTTAATATTAGTACCAGTTTACAATGAAGAAAACAACATATTAAGATTCTTGTATAATTTGATTAATTTTATTGATTTTAAAACTGATAGAGTTTTATTAATAGATGATGATTCTAAAGACAATACTAAATCAATTTTAAATAAATTCTTAAAGGATTTAGATGATTTAAAAATAAGTTTTAAAAATAAGATAGATATTATTTTTAATTCAAAGAATTTAGGTTATGGGTCTAATATTTTAAAGGGGATGGAATATTTTATTAATTCAAATATAGATTTTTTAATAACAATTGATTGTGATTTTCAGCATCTTGTATCTTATATTAATATTTTTAAGTCATTATCTTATAAATATAATTTTATAACTGGAAGTAGATATTCTATAAATTCTATTAAGCTATCTGAAATAAATTTTTATAGGTATTTAATAAATAAAAAGATGATAGAATTTTTGAAATTTTATTTTAAGGATTTTAAATATAAAGTTACTGATTTTTTTTGTGGTTTTAGATTATATTCTAATGATATTATTAAAAAGATATTTTATAATTTAAAAAATAAAGAGACAGAATTAAATGGTTTTTCTTATGAATTTCCTATATTTTTGTGGATAGAGTTATTAAAATTAAAAGAACTAAAATTAAAAGAATTACCAATTCCTTATATATTTTTTCATCAAAGAAACTTTAAGGGTAATAAATCAGTTATATTAAAAGACCATTATCAGAGAATAATAGAATATATTAATATATTTATAAAGGAAATTAAAAAGAATTATAAACTGTCGAAGATAATAAAAGGTAATATAATAATGAAGAGGAATAATATAGGGGAAGGGGTAGTTTGATATGATAAAAGAATGGAAGATTAGTATAAATCAAGTGCCTGGTGAGAAATTATTGAAACTTAAAGAAGAAGAAAGGGAATTGTTGGCTACATCTACTAAATGTTGGGATACACCTGGGGGAGTTGAAGAAGCTTATGGTATATATTTTAAAGATGTAGATGGTAATGTTTTAATGGATTGGACTAATGGGATGGTTGTTATTTTAGGGCACAATAATCCTAAATGGAAGGAAGCAATTGTTAATCAGTTAAATAAGTTTGTATATTTTAATGGTCCTGATTTTGTATATGAAGTTCAAAAGGAAGCTGCTAGAATTTTAGTAGAGATAACACCTGGTAAATGGAAAAAGAAAGTATTTTTTAGTAATTCAGGTACTGAAGCTAACGAAGCTGCTCTAAAAATCGCTAGAGTTTATGATAAAAGAAATATAGTTATAGGATTTACAGGGGCTTTTCATGGTAGAACTTTAGGGTCCTTATCTTTAACTGCTAGTAAGATACAGCAAAGGAAAAATTATTCTGCTTACATAAATAATTCTTACTCAGTACCTTATCCTTACTGTTATAGATGCTGGTATAATATGACTTATCCTAGTTGTGATTTATATTGTATAAAGGTTATTGATAGGTATTTAAATCAGGTTATACCTTATGAAGATGTTGCAGCTTTTATATTTGAGCCTGTTCAGGGTGAAGGAGGATATATTATTCCTCCTAAGGAATCTTTTAAAGAGTTAAAAAATATAGCTAATAAATATGGAATAAAGTTAATAGCTGATGAAGTACAAACGGGATTTGGAAAATCAGGTTATATGTTTGCAAGTGAGTATTTTGAAGTTGAACCTGATATAATAACTTTGGCTAAAGCTATTGGTAATGGCTTACCTATTGGGGCTACTGTTTTCCCTGCTTATATGGACTTTAAAGAACCTGGTATGCATTCTAATACCTTTGGAGGTAATCCTTTATCTACTACCTCTTTAATTCAAACTTATAAAATTATAAAAGAAGAAAACTTATTAGAAAGAGTAAATAAATTAGGACAATATTTTAAACAAAAGTTATTGGAATTAAAAGATGAAGTTAAAACTATAGGAGATGTAAGAGTGTTAGGTATGTTAATTGGTATAGAATTTGTTAAGGATAGAAAAACAAAAGAACCTGCTAAGGAATTAAGGGATTATATTTTAAAGAGAGCGTATGAAAAAGGGTTGTTATTGTTGTCTTGTGGGGTATCTACCATTAGAATTACTACATCTTATATAATTACTGAAGCTGAAATAGATGAAGGAATAAAAATATTAAAGGAAGCTATTTTAGAAGCTGAACAAAAATTCCTATAATTTTGTTAAATATAACGATACAAAAGCTTTATTTTTATGTAAATTTATTTAATCAAAAAAAATTAATTTATCTTATATATAGCAAAATTAGTTAATTTGTAGGTAGTTCATGGAAATTTTATGAAATTTTTGAGTGTTTAAGATTCAGTTTCTAAATAGGTTTTTACTAAGTAAATTGAATAATTTTAAGTTAAATTAATAAGATTAGGTATAGGGAGTAATTTAAAAGTGAAAACGAATATTAGAAAAACAAAAATAAAAAAAAAATAAAAAAAATTAAATTTTATAATGTGTGAGAATTTTTACTAATAATTTTTTATAATGATGTATAAGGTAATAAGGGATCCTATTTATTCTGAGATAAAACTAAATCCTTTAGAATTATTAATTATAGATACTCCTTTATTCCAAAGGTTAAGAGATATCAGTCAATTAGTAGGTACTTCTTGGGTTTTTCCAGCTTCTACTCATAATAGATTTTCTCATTCTTTAGGGGTTTTACATATCTCTTCTTTATATTCTTCTCATTTATTTAAAAATGATATTTTTAAGCAAGTTGTTATAAGATTAGCGGGATTATTACATGATATAGCTCATGGGCCATTTAGTCATCAATTTGATGATACTATCTATAAATCCCTTAATATTTTTAAGGGGCATGATGAATTTAGAAGGAAAGTTATTATTGAATTTTTACCTGTTTTTATAGTTCAAAAATTAATTACTAATTTGGATCTATTTTATAAAGTTAAAGATTTTATATATGGTTTAAATTTTTCTAGAGAATTTCAAAATTTTGAAATAAGTAAATTTAATAGTAATTTAAAGGATTTAAATCATGGTTTTTCAAATGGTTTTCTTGGAAATGATAGTAAATTAAAGCAAGAATTATTTAATGTTATTAAGGGTATTTTTTATATTTTAAAAAAGGTTTTGGAAGTTTATAGTTTGGATGTTAGTTTAGAAAGGAATATAATTCAAGGGCCTTTTGGAGCTGATAGATTAGATTTTATAAGAAGGGATGCTTACTTTTCTGGTGCTACTGGATTCTCTACTGGTTCTTTTGATAGAATCATATTTAATACTAAGATAATTAATAATAAATTAGCTTATCATATTAAAACATTTGATGAAATTTTTTCAGTACTTTTTGGTAGGTTTATGATGTATAAAAATGTTTATTTTCATAAGACTTCTAGAGCTATTGATTTACTTATTCAAGAAATACTTAATAACTCTATTGATATATTTAGATCAATAAATTTAGGTTATAAAAAAATTTTAGCTGATTTAGATTTATTTGCTAATCTTACCGATGATTTCATATTAAACACTATTTATAATTTGTATTTATTTAATAATAAAAAGGTGAAAAATAAGAGAATTAAGGAGAAATTAGGCTATTGTTATTATTTAATTAGTTGTTTAAAGGATAGGCGAGTTTTTAAGCTTATACTTGAAAAGTATGTGTATAAAAAAATTAATTTAGAAAAATTAAAATCCAATTTTAAAAGGTTTTTGATAAAAAACAAAGAGAAAGAATATATTATTAATGAATTGCTAATTAATTTTGATAAAATTTTTATATTTGATCTTTCAGAAGAAATTAAATTATTTGATGCTAAGGATATTGATAAGTATGATATATTTTTATATAATGAATTTAACGAATTAATAAGTTTTTCGGATTTTGTTAAAAGTAACCCTATTTATGATATAAAAACAAAAAAAGTAAAAATATTTAGGATATACTTAAATGATTTTGTTTTTAATGAAGGAATAATTAGAGTTAATTATTTAGAAGCTGTTAAGTTTTTACGGAGATTTGTTTGGGAGAATAAGAAGGAGTTAGATGGTATTTTTAGATAATTAATATTGTTTTATTATATCTTTAACAAGAGAAATTCTACTTCAAGATAAGCTTTAATTCTGAAAGAAGGCTTTTAAGAATGGGTAATTAAATAGATATTTGATTAAAGAGGAGATTATTGGTTTTTGTTAAAGAATAAGGTAGGGGGTGTGGGCTGGTAGCTCAATAGGTAGAGCATTGGACTCTTAATCCAGGGGTTGCAGGTTCGAGTCCTGTCCAGCCCACTTTTTTACATTTACTTTTTTTATTATTTATTCTCCTTAAATTTAAAAAATATAAATATTAAAGAGCTGAATAATTTTTAGTTTAATAGATGAAAAGATGACAAATTATCAGAACATAGAGGATCTTAAGGATTTAATAATACACTTATATGAAAATAAAGCTGATATAAATAGTTTAATTTCTAATTATCCAGATTTTTTTAATGAAATTAATATTCCTTTAATATCTAAGGCTCTTAATAATATTGAAAACTGGGAGGTAATAAAATATTTTTTATCTAAATTACCTGCTAATATTTTATCAAAGGTTATTTTAGAATTAGATGATAAGTTAATAGAGAGGATTTTAAATCAAAGTAAAGCAGAAACTATATTAGAGATAATAGATCAGTTAGATGAGTCGGAAGCTGCCGAAATTGTTGAACAATTACCGGATAATGTTAAAAATAAAGTGATCTCTAAATTAGATCCCATAGAGTATGAACAAATAAAAGAGTATTTAAGTTATCCTGAGGAAAGTGTAGCTAGGTTATCTACTAAGAGTTTTTTAAAAGTATATCCTTATTATACTGTTGGGGAAGTATTGGAGGTAATAAGAAAAAGAGCAGAGTTAGATGAGCTACCTGATTTTATTAACTATATTTATGTAGTTAATACGGAAGGGGTTTTGGTTGGAGTTATTTCTTTAAAAGAGATTGTTATTAATAAACCATATGTAGCTATTAAGAATATAATGAAAAGAAATGTAGTTAAAATATTATATAATAAAGATAAAGAAGAGATAGCTAAAATATTAAGGGATTATAATTTATTGGCTATTCCTGTTGTTGATGAGTGGGATAGATTATTAGGTATAGTTACTCATGATGATATAGTTGATGTAATATTTGAAGAGTATAGCGAGGATATTTTAAAAGCGGGTGCAGTTAGTGCTTTTGAAGAATCTTATAAAAATATTACTCCTTGGGAATTATCTTTTAAAAGATCTACTTGGTTGGTATTTCTTTTTTTAGCTGACTCCCTTACAAGTAATGTTATTCATTATTTTGATGATGCTATTTCTAAATATGTTCAATTGGCGTTTTTTATACCTTTGCTAATAGGTACTGGAGGGAATGCTGGGTCTCAGTCTTCTGTTACTATTTTAAGAGCAATTGCTTTAGGTGAAATAGATATTAAAGATATTTTTTACGTTATTAAAAAAGAATTTATTACTTCTTTGTTGTTAGGATTACAAATAGGATTTGTTTGTCTTATTTATGTGTTAACTGTAGGAAAATATTTTTTAGGAATTGATTGGAAAATTGTTCCTGTAGTAGTTTTAGCACAGTTTGTTATAGTTATTTGGGCTACATCTATTGGTTCATTGTTGCCTATGTTTGCTAAGAAATTTAATATAGATCCTGCGGTTATGTCAGCTCCTTTTATTGCTACTTTTGTTGATGCTACCGGTTTAATTATATACTTCCTTATTGCTAAAGCTATCCTTAATATTTAAAATGTTTTTTATTCTTACAAAATCTTATGCTAAAAAATAAACTAAAATTATTTATTATAAAAATAACTAAATTGTTTATAAGTTTATTTTTTAAAATAAATATACAAAATGTTGATAAGTTACCTAAAGGTACTAACTATATTGTTGCTTCTAATCATAGTAGTTATTTAGATCCTCCATTACTTATAGTTTTTTTAAATAACAATATAAATTTCATTGCTAAAAAAGAATTGTTTAAAACTTTTTTTATTAGTTTTTTTGTAAAATTATATGATTCTATTTCAGTTGATAGAAATAACTTTAATCCTATTACTTTAAAAGAAGCTATAAAAAGATTAAAAAATAATAAAATAGTTGGGATTTTTCCTGAAGGTACAAGAGTTAAAGATTTATCTAAATCTAAAGCTTATCCTGGAGTTTCTATTTTAGCTTACTATACTAATAAGTTGGTTATACCTATTAAAATTGAAGGTAATATTAATTGGAAATCTCAGTTATTTAAAAACTTATTAAAATTTAAAAAACATAATATAAATATTATTATAAAAGATCCTATTAGTTTTAAGGGTTTTGTAAAAGATAAATACAATATTGGAAATATTAATGAATTACCTAAGGATAAATTAAAAGAAATATTTGAAGAATTTGCGGATTTTGTTTTAAAAAAAATTTATGAATAATTTTTTATTATTTTAGAATACTTGGAAGGGGGAATTTTTTTATGAATTACCGATTAAATGAAAGAAATTTGGAATTAATAAAAAAAATTACATACGATTTAGTTAAAATAAATAGTATAACTAATACTAAAGGAGAAATTGATGCTGCTTTATATATATATAATTTCTTAGCTTTGCTAAATTATTTTAAAAAAAATAAAGAAAATTTAATTTTACAAGAGTTAAACGATAACATTGGAAGAAAGAATGTTATAGCTATTATAAAAGGAGGTAGTTTAAAAAGTAATAATGTAATAATTTTATTATCTCATTTTGATACGGTTGATATAGAAGACTATCAAAATTTAAAAGAATATGCTTTTGATATTGATGAATTAACTTCTAAAATTAAGCAATTATATTTAAGTAATACAGTGAATAATAATCAAGATATAAAAGAAATAATAGATGATATTGAAAGTAAAAGGTATATATTTGGCAGGGGAGTATTGGACATGAAGTCGGGGGTGGCTGTTAATCTTGCTATCATAAAGGAATTAGCAGAAAATATAGATAAGTTTAATGGTATTGTTATAGCTCTTTTTGTTGCTGATGAGGAAACTAACTCATTAGGTATGCTAAAAGCTATCGATTTTTTATATAATTATAAAAAAAATAATAAGGTAAATTATATTGCTTGTATTGATACTGATTATATTGTAAAAGATAAACGAAATGATAGTATTTTAGTTAATAGTTATTATGGAAGTATAGGTAAGATATTGGTTGGATTTTATGTAAAGGGAATAGAAACTCATGTAGGAGAGTCTTATAAAGGATTAAATCCTTTATTAATACTGTCTAAAATAGTTAGTTCCTTAGAAATGAATAAGAATGTTATAAATAAAAAAAGTAAGGATGTGATTCCACCTACTTTTATTTATTCAAAGGATTTAAAGGATAGTTATTCAGTTAAAACTCCTTCAGATGCTTTTGCTTTCCTTAATATACTTATCTTTGATAATAACGTAAATAAAATTATATCTAATATAAAAAGAATTTTAAAAAACGTTTTAAATACTTTTATTCATAAGTATAAATTAGAGATTTTTGATTATGAAGAATTTATTAAATTATTGAAACTAAAATTAAAAGAAAATTATAATGAAATTTATAACAAAATAAAACATAAATTATATAATGAGTATATAAATGGTAAAATAGATGAGAGGTTTTATTCTTTGTACTTAGTTAAAAATTTAAATGAGTATTTAGATTTTAGACCTAGAATTATTTTATTTCTCACTCCTCCTTTTTATCCTGCTATTTTTAATAGGAATAAAAAACTTGTTAAAATGTTAAAAAATGTTTTAAAGAATTTTGATGGAGAGTATGGTTATAGATATAATATGAAACAGTTTTTCCCTTATATATCTGATTTGAGTTTTTTAGGTAATGTTGATAATGTTGATTATATTAAAAATAATTTAGTAGGTTTTAATGAAGTTTATTTTTTAGATTTTGAAAAGATAAATTATATAAGTACGGATGTATTTGATATAGGTTCTTTAGGTAATGATGCTCATAAATTTACTGAAAGATTAGATAGCTTTTATACTTTTAATATATTACCTAATATTGTTTTCAGTTTTATTAATAAAATCTTTGAAAATAAAATTTGAAACTAATTTTTATTTTTTATGTGTTTTTTAAATTTTAATATAAATTTTAATTATTTGTTTATTATCTGAACAAATTAGAGAATATCCGTCTTTTTCATTTTCTACTTCATTTAGTAATATATAAGGGAAATTATTTGATATTAAGTTATTATTTATATAAAGTTTTACTTGTTTGTCTAATACTAAATATAAATAATTATTTTGATTAAGGAATCTTGCTTTTAATACTTTTCCTTTAAATATTTGTTTTTCTTTATTATATTCTTCAAGTAAATATAGACCATCTTTTTTTATAAGTAATAGATTATTGTTTTTATAATCTGCTAAGACTCCTACATTACTTGAGATTTCTTTTATGCTAAATTCTTGACTTCTCCCTTTATATTCTTGATTTGTATCTATTTTCAATAGTTTATCATTATCTACATTTACTAATATTAGATTAGGATATACAAAGTAATATAAAGAATTTATTTTATCTTTATTTAAAAAAGTTTTTATATCTTGGTTTAATTTAATGCTTGAAACCCAAGGGATTATTTCTAGTTTATTACTTACTAATTTTAGTAAGCTAAATGGAATATCATCTGTTATTTGAATATCTCTTTGTCTTATATCTACTGTTGAAATAATATTATTATTAAAATCTTTAGTTATACGACTTGATAAGGTAAATAATATTTTATCTTTTTGAGGATCATTTTCATATACTTCTTCAAATTTATAATTTTGTATATTAAAAGAATATAATTTAACTGGTTTCCAGGAAATTATTAGTATGTTATTATTATCATATGAAATAGCATCTTTAAAGCGGTTGTAACTTAATGCCATATTTTTTAACATTTTATTATTTTTTAAGTCATATATCATTACCATTTCTCTGTTAAAATATTTACTATTTGAATCTTTATTTTTATAAAAAGTAATCATTAAATCATTTATGAATAAATTTTTATTAATATTAACATTATTTTTTATAGAATTATTTAGAATTTCTTGTAGATCATAAGTATATAAGATTTTCATTTCTGCTGAATAAGAGTAAGTTATTAAAAAGAATATTGTTAATAAAAAGGAAAATATCCAAAATTTGGTGATTTTGTTTTTTATTTGCATAGTAAAGTTAACCTCCTTAATTAAGTTTTAGTTATTAAAAAAGAAAGGGGGAATAAAATTTCCCCCTCCTCTTTTAGGTTTGTTTATTTAAATTACATAATTTTATTATTCTTTGGCTATTTTTTTAACTTCTATAGCAGCAGGCCACCAGTCCCACATTAGTCTCTTTTGTCCATCATTTGTTTCATAATAGCTAACAAATTTACCATTATGTTTAACTGATATTTTTTTGATGTTAAATTGTTTTATATCAAATAATTCATTTTCTTCGCATGTTCCGTTTTGATTTTTATCTATCCATACTTTAAAGCCTTCTAATTCTTTTCCTTCTACAAAACCATCTTTATCTTTATCATAAGTAGCTAATTTTTCATAACCATTTGAATATCCTCCAGCAGTACCAAATAGATCTAAGGCACTTGTTACTTTCTTAACTCCAGGTTCAACAAGTAATCCATCATTAGGCCCAACAACCCATTCAACTAAGTCTGGTACCATATCTCCAGTTATATCGAATTTAACTATGTTTTGGGTAAAGAATTTTGGAGCATGTGGTAACCAATAATTATATGCTACATCTATTTTCTTATCATTGTTTAAATCTAATACTATTGGTGAATAATCGTATACTTGTAAGATTAAACTATAAGTATGGCTTATATTAATATTGACATCTCCTTCAGATATAATTTCAGAGAAATCTTGGAACGGCATTGTATTTTGATCTTGGCCAGGTATTGCTCCCGTTCTATCTGTTAGATCAATATAATACCATATACCATTACTTAAACCTGTTATACTTCTTAAGTAATCTCTATCTTCTTGAGTTAGATTAGACCAGGAACCTGCTCGTACTTCATCCCAGTCGTTATCTAAAAAATTAGGACCTAATTCATATCGTGCATAACCTGATACAACCCTATGGGTAACATTAGCATTTTGGTTATAGCTAAAATCTTTTTGTATTTCTCCTTTTTTAATACCTGCAAATGTTATGGTTATAGTTATTAAAGCTACTAATAAACCTATTATTATTTTTCTCATCTTTAATCACCTCCTTTTTTCAATATATATTATAATGATTTTTTAAGGAAAATTGTTACAAAATTGTTTCCAAAATTGGGAATTTTTGGGACCTATTTACATTTTATTAACTAATTTTTAACTAATTTTTAATAATTAATTACTGGATTCTAAATTATATTCTAAATTCAGAATTAAAAAGGAAAAGATAAATATGTTTATTATAAGTATAGGAAGATTAAGGAATAATAAACCTATACCTAATGTAAATACAATAAAAAATAAGTAAAGTAAAGGTAAAATCACCTGTGAAATTAGATAGTATATAATAATAGCTGAAATAGAACTTACTGAATTTTTTGTTATAAGATTATCTAAAATAAATTTATAACTTTCAATTAAATTAAATTTTTGATTATTATATCTTATAAAAGAGTAATAAATAAAAAAAGAAAGATAAAAAATAGTATAGATTAAAAATATTAGAAAATTAACAAGGATATTAATAATGAAACCTAAACAACATAAGGGACTTGATATTAAAAAAGAAGATATAATGTAATTAACTATGTATAAAAAACCTAGGAATAAAACTGGTATTGTAAAATACAGGAATTGATACCACATCATAATAACTCCATTTTTTAAAGAGCTAACTAAGTAAGGAGATTTATAAATTTTGTAATCAATTGGATTATTATTTTTGATTAAATTTTTTATTTCTATTATTTTTTTACAGGTATTATATGTAATGTCATTTAAGTAAGCAATATTAATTGTTAAGCCTGTTAATAATGTTAAAAGTAAAGAAAGTGAACCAAATATTAAAATATAGGTATTAAAATTTTTAAAATCGAAATCAAATATTTCTTTAAAATTTATACCACCTAAAAATAAAAATCCAAGTAAAATTATAGAAGCTAAAAATAATGTAATTAATACATTACTTAATAAAGAAAATATTAAAAAGGGAGAAAAATTATTTTTTATTATTTCTATTGAAATTTCAAAGAAATCAGGAGCTTTTTGTTTTTTTTCTTTTGGGATTATTTGGTTTTCTTTAACTAGTTCTGGAGTTTCTATTTTTGCATTATTTAATATTTGTGTATTATTATCTTGGTTATTATTATCTTGGGTATTATTATCTTGAGTAATTAAGGTTTCATTTACTTTTTTTAATTCATTTCCACAAAATGGGCAAATATTTGAATCCTTAGGAATAACATTATTACATATTTGACACCTTATATATCCTACCATCTTTTTTTTAGATATTTTTTAGTATTTGTTATATTTTTAATTTTTGTGGTTTTTTACTATTTATTATGTCTTTTATAAATAATTTAGATTTTATTATATTTATTACTTTTTCGGTAATCTCTTCAATTGTATTTGTTGTAGTATCTATTATATAAAATACTCTGTTAGCAAATATTTCTGGTAGTTTTAAATATAGTTCTTGAATTAGTTCAATTTTTTTTATTTCTGATTCATTATCAAACAAAAATTTATTACTTTTTGACTTTATTCTTTTTATGATTTCTTTTATTTCAGCTTTAAATATAAAGGTTATTAGGGGATAGATATTTTGATTTTCAAAAAAGATGATGTCTTGGAATTGTAAAAATGTTTTTAAATCTAATTTATTTAAAAGTATTTGATACACTATTGTGCTGTCTATATATCTGTCAAGAAGTATAAGAGCAGGTTTTTCATAATTTTCTGTTTCTTTTTTTATTTTTTGTAATAATTTCCTTCTGGATAATAAAAATAGTAACAATAAACTAATATTATCTTTTTTTTCTTGTTCTAATAAATCTTTAAAGTAGTATGGTTCTGGATAACTTAAGATTTTTTCATAACTAATATTTTCCTCTTTTAATAATCTTTGATAAACTTGAGAAACTATAGTACTTTTTCCTACTCCATCTACTCCTTCAAATGATACTATATCTATTTTTTCCATATATTATATTCTTTGCTTATGATTTTATTTTCCCTTTTTTTATTCTTATTTATTTTTTTGTTTTTAATTTTATGATATATTCTTTGTTCTTTTTATTCTATAATATTTTGAATGTGTTCTATATTGTTTTTTTCGTCTATAAAAATTAGATCAATTTGAATAGCATCAAATGAATTTATATTGTTAGATATCTTGTTTTCTTTATGTAAGAATGTATTAATTATTTTGTTTAATTTGTTTTTATTTATATTTTGGTATCTAAATTTTCCACCTTTAACTTCTATTATAATTAATTTTTTATCTTTAGTAGCTAATATGTCTATTTCTCCAAATCGTGAATATAAGTTCTTAGAGATTATTTTATAACCTTTACTTATTAAATATTTACATGCAATATTTTCAAATAACTTTCCCTTATAAAAACTATTTTTGTTTTTATTCATTTATTTTATACTTATTAAAATTAAAGATTATTTTATATTCAGTATGTTTTTTCTTAGATTTGCTAAGTATTTATGAGCTAATTCAGTAATTACTAAGTTATAAGTTTTTACCATTTGTAAGAATAGATTTAAACTTGAAGTAAAATCTATATTATTACCTGGAGAAATAAATAATTCATAACTACCTAAAATTTTTCTATTACTTATTAATTTAGTATTTAAAACGTATCCTAATTGTTTAGTTTTATCTTTATCTTTATATAGTTTAGTTATTTTTTGTTCTTGTAGTTCTTTTTGATCATAGTATCCAAATAGTTTTCTTTTAGCTATTCCTATTGATATTTGATTTAATTTAACTCCGAAATGTGAAGCTATTCCTAAGGATCTTGGATGACTTATCCCGTGACCATCTATAAAAAACAATATCTCTTTATTTTTTAGTTCTTTAGTATATAAAACTTTAATATTATAAAATAGTTTTTCTATTAATGGAAATTCTCTAAAAGCCAAAAATCCGGGTATATAAGGGAAATTCACTTCTTCTTTTAAATATTTATATTCTATTTTTATATTTCTTATATTGTTTTTTAGTATTGCAAAGCAAACTATTCCTTTATCCATATTTTGCTCTTTTATAAAAGTTAAATCTATACCTATTATTAATTTAAAATCTCTTATATTTTTTTCTAATTTTACTAAGTTTAGTTTTTTAGATAAATTCAATTGGATATTGATTAACTTTGATATTATATTATCTTTGTTCATTTATAAAAAATTGTTTTGTATTTTCTAAATGTCTTTTATACTTTGTAAAAAAAATGTTAATATTTTTTATTTAATTAAGGAATTTTTTTTATTTTTTTATAACTAATAAATAGGGAAAGTATAATCTTAAATGGAGGAATAAAATTTATGAATAAAATTTCAAATTTTAGTAATAAGAAAGCATTTAGTTTATATGTATGGCTTATTTTATTTACTCTTATTATATCTACTGCTAGTATTGTGATATTTAATTATGTTGCGGCTGATATAAAAACTGCTACTAAATTTTCTAAAAACATTAATCAAGCTATAAATTTTGATTCATACGCTATCACTGCTGTTGAATTATATAAAGTTAATAATTTAAGAAATTCAAATATATTAAATACTGGTTATAGATACAGCATAGAACCAATTGATTCATCTACTATCTTGGTAAATATATTAAAAAATAGTGAGTTGTATGCTAAGTATATAGTACAATATAGTATAGATTTGGGTAGTATAAATAAAATAGTGGGAAATCCAGTTGAATTTAAAGCTGATAATAAATACAATAACACCTTAATAGCAGCTGAAACTTCAAGGGTAGATGTAAATGCTAACAAAATATTTAATAATTTAATTCTTGCTCCTAATACTCAAATTACAGGAACTAACGGATCCCTTATTACTGATTTTTCAAAATATACTAATAATCTAATCACTGATATTGATATAAATAATATACATAGTTTAGCTCAAAATCTTAATCAATATATTTCAAGTTATTATAGAAATTATTATCAAGCGCTGTATAATAAGTATTTTGATCAATCAGGGAATTTAAAAAATGGAGTAGCATTGTATGAAGATAATAATATAGTATTTACTAATGAAGGAGATTTGATTGTAAAAAGAAAAGCAAGGATAAGATTAATTACACACCTTAATGCTATGAAGTTTGATACTTTCGTAGAAATAATGTTAAATGAATTATATGGCTATTCCTTTGGCTATCGGTTTGCGATATCAAAAACAGTAGGAGCTTCTGGTAATAGTAGTTACATTGGTGGATTTGACGTGAGAACTAAAAACCCTTTAATAACAAATGATCCAACATTAGCTATTTACTATGAAAATAGAATAGATAGGGTATATACTTATGATGGTGATTATATAGCTAAAATTATGTTTGATATACAATCTGGATTACAAGGTAACCTACCACAAAAATATATAAGTGTTAAAACTCCTAATACTCAATTTATTATTCTTGCTTTAGATGATATAGTTTTATATTCTCCTCTTAATGGAGTTGCTAATTTCGGGATTGCTCAAAATATACTTATTGTATCAAAATTGGATAAAAATGTAAAAATAATTGATTTACCTTTTAGATATTATGACTATAATACTGATAATAAATCCATACCAACTAATTCTAATTCTTTAATAAAAATTATTTCAAATAATATAATAATAGATGCTAATAATAGTAGTAATGTAGATATTACAGGTATTTTTAGTGCTTTTTATAATCCAAATTCAACCATTAATATAATAAATGCTCCTAATGATGTAAATATAAATGTATTTGGGGCTTTCCAAAGTTATGATAGTATAAAAATAAATGGCCAAAATATTTTTAATACCCAAGCTAAGGAGTTTTATTATTCAGATCCAAGAGTAGATAAACTAAACGATATAGCTTCACTTAAAATATATAGAACCCAAATATTAGCAAAAGAAATAATAAAATTCCCAAGTAGATAATTTTTTATTAGATAGTTTTTTATAAAAATGTAAAAAGAAGGGAAGATATGGTAAGAAATAAAAGAGGATTTTTGAATAAGTTATTAAAAAAGGTTAGTAATAAAGGTTTTACATTAGCTGAGCTTTTAATATCTATTGGAATAGCCTTAAGTATAATGATAATTTTAGCACTATCAATAAGTAAGATGACATTTATAATGAGAAAACTTTCTTATAAGTACTACGTATCTTCTACTTCTAAAAATATTTTAAATAAATTAGCTAATGAGATAATTAGAAACTCAAATTTTAATTCTACTACAAATTCTATATTTAAATTATCTACTAATACCATAGGATTTACTACTAATATTATTAATCAAAATCCAATAACAGTTAAAAATAATTTTATTTATTTAATAATAGATAGAATTTTAATAAAGGATAGAGGAATTTCTAAAGATTATTTATTTAAAGTAAAAAAAATAATATATGATGATATAAATAACAATGGAGTTATTGATGGACAAGATACAAGAATTGAAAGAGATATTAATTTAGGAATAGTAGAGCAGGTTATAAATAGCGAATTATACTTTGAAAATAAGGTAGTTAATTTAGTAAGAGTAAGCATTAAAACTGATTTTTTATTTAGAAACCAAAGAAGTAGGATAATATATTACTTGGATGTCCCTATTAATAGTAAATAATGGGGGGATAAGTGGATGTTGAAAAAAGAAGATTTTTTAAATAATGAAATAAGAAAAAGTTATAAAGGAATGACAATAGTAGAGGTGGTAATATCATTTACAGTAGCGTTAATATTAATAATGGCATTATATAGCATAGTATATTGGGGATCAACAAGTTTTAGTGATATAAATCAAAAGTTAATAGATATATCAAACGCTTCAATTTTCATACAAACGGAATTAACAAGAAATAGTGGAAAATATTTTTATTTAGAACCAATAGCTGGTAGAGAAGGGCAATTTGATTTAAAGATGAATGTTAATACACCTACTGAGATATTTAATTTAGTAAATACATTAGGGTATAATAGATACAATAAGATAAGGGAAATAAGAATAAGCCAACCAGTAAGGATAAATAATACGAATTTATATAAAGTAGAAGTAGAGCTAATATATGAGCATAAGAATCTAAGAAGAATAAATAGAATAGAGATATATTTAACAGCTAATTCGTTTAAAATAGGGGTAATACAACCAAATATACCGTCAGTAGATGTAGGGACTTTCACTGTTGCTTATCCTAATATGACTGCTACTACCACTACTATGAATGATAATAAGATCAGGAATATGAGTAGTACTATTACTACTGATACTACCACTACTATTAATGATACTACGACTACTATGACTACTACGACTACCACTACTACTACTACCACTACTACTGATACTAACACTACTACGACTAGTGGAGGAGCTGGTAGTGGAGGATGTTTTGAGTTATCATGTTTGATTTTAACAAAAGAAATAGATAAATATATTTTAAAGAAGATGTCAGATGTTAAGATAGGGGATATTGTTTTAACAATAGATCCAGTAGAAAATTATAAACTAAAAGAAATAGAAGTGGAGAAGATACATTTACACGATAAACAAGAATGGGAAATAATGGAAATAATAACAGAAAGTGGAAAAATAAGATTAACGCCAAACCATCCATTAATAATAGATGAGAATAATAATAATAAAAAAGCAGGGAAATTAAAAGTAGGAGATAAGATATTAGTTTATAAACAAGAAAAATATAATTGGGAGAAAATAAAAGAGATAAGAAAGGAAGTAATAGTAGATAAAGTAATGACATTGGAATTAAAAGGGGAAATAAATACATTTTTAGTATCAGTAGATGGGAATACGTTTATCTTAGCTCATTCGGGATATAGTCATATAAATGTTTTTAAAGTGTTATCTCCTTTAGTTACGGGAGGTTCTTTATTATTTTTAGCAATAATTAATTATAATCTAACTTCTGAAGTTTTTGCTGCTAATCTAAAGCAATAATTAATTATAATTTAACTTCTGAAGTTTTTGCTGTCAATCTAAAAATGTAGAAATTTGGTATTATTTTATATTTTTATTTTTAAATCTTTTTTTAAAAATAAATTTTTAACATTTTATTAAAAAAATTTTGGTAAATAATGAGATTTTAAATTTAGAATTAAAGATAGTAAATAACATAGAAAGGAGAAAAATTATGATAAATTCTGTAAAATTAAATAATTTAAATGGTGGGAATAATGTTAAAGATTACTATAAAGATGGGAATAAATTAGATTTTTTAGTAAATGAAGATTTAACTGCAAAGGAAATAGAACTTATAAATCAAGCAAAAGATACAATTCATATAGCTAAGTTTTCATTTAATAATCCATTATTGGCTAATTTATTAGTAAAAAAAGCTAAAGAGGGAGTTAAAGTTAGAGTAGTAGTAGATCCTTTATCTTCTAATTTTTCTCCTAGTGAATGGAATTTAAAGAAATATATCATAAATTATCTAAAGCAGAACAATGTAGAAGTAGTTGAATTTCCTTTTGTCCCCCTTGAAAATAAAACTTCTAAAAATATAAATCTTAAAAATAAAAATATAAATTCTTCAGGAGATCTAAATGAAATAAAAGGGGATTCAAATTTAAAGGAATATATAAAATATCAATTAATGCATGCAAAATATATAGTTATAGATGGTAAGAAGGCTGTAGTTTCTAGCTTGAATTGGAGTAATAGAGCGTTTAAAAATATAGATTGTGGGTTGTATGTGGAAGGCCCTGTAATAGATGATTTAGAAAAAGAATTCTGGTTTTTATTTAAAAGAAGTGGGGGATCTGATTATGAATATACTCCAAGAGCAGAAAAAGTTGCTAATTCAAAAGCTTCTTTATTAATAGCTGATAAGAATTTCCCAAAAGATAGCTACAGAGCAGCAGTTTATCGAGCTGTTTCTAATGCTAAAAAAAATGTCCTTATCTCTGCTTTTGTTCTTTCTGATCCTTATTTAATCAAGTTGTTAATAGAAGCTAAAAATAGAGGAGTTAATATTAAAGTTATTTTAGATCCTAATAAAAGTGATACTTATGATAATCCTAATTACCAAACTGCTAAAATTTTAAAAGATAATAAAATAAGCTATAGATGGTTTAAACCTAATTCTTATAGTGATACTGAGTTTAATATGTTCCATGCCAAGTTAATGATAGTAGATGATGAAGTAATAGTAGGTAGTGGAAATTTTTCTCATAAAGGTTTAGATGTAAACCATGAAGTAGGATTAATAACAAATGATAAAAATATTTTAGAAAAAGCAACTGATTTCTTTAATAATGTTTGGAAAAATAATACTTCTTTAGAACCAATAAGTTTACCAACTCCTACTCCAAATCTTCCCATAGATAACCCCAAGAATCCATCTCTTGTTTTAAATTATCCAGGAAGTTAAAAATATTATTTAATTGTTTTATAAAGAACGATTTTTTTTTATGGATGCTAAGATAACTAAAAGCCCCTAAAACTTGAACTAATCTCTGAATTTTAAAATATTTATAGTACTTAGAATAATCTATTAAAAAATGATTAATTTGAAAGAAGTAATTTAGCAGTTCTAATTTAAATCTATAGGGTAATTTAATATAAGGATCTTCCAATAAAGAAGCTAAATCATATAAAAAATTACTAACCATTATTCCTTGGGTATCTATTAAATAAGGTTTATTTTTGTAAAAAATAATATTTGTAGATTGTAAATCTCTGTGTATTAAGGTGGGATATGTTTTAATAATATTATAACATGTATTTATAATTTCTTCTGATAGAAGATATAATTTATAAATTTTAAAATTATTTAATCCCTTATAATTTATAGCATAGTTTTCTATAAAATATTGCCATTCCCATTTTAAAACATTTAAGTTAAAATCTCTAATTCCTATTTTTTTTAACTCTTTATACTTTTTTTTTATATCTATTTTATATAGTTTTGATATTTCTTTTAAAGTTAGTTCATATTTAGATTTAATTTTATTTAAGTTTTTTTTATTTTCTTTTAGCTTTAGGTATATATTAAATAAACTGTTTGAACCTAAGTTTTGTAAAATTATAAAGTTATTATATATTTTTTTTATTTGAGGGACATTTATGTTATTTTTTTTTAAAAATGATAATATGTTTATGTATTTTTGTAAATTATTAAAATCAGGATCTATAAGTATAACGCTTTTTTTTAATATAATAAATTCTCTATTGCTTCCACTTTGAACTACTTTTATATTCACTTTTTTATTGTTTATTTATCATATTTAATTAAAGCAAAATAATCATAATCTTTAATTTTTTCTCTTCCATTTAAGAAGGATAATTCTATAATGAAAGCAAATCCTACTACTTTTCCTCCTAAATTTTCAACTAATTTTTTAGTAGCTTCCGCAGTTCCACCAGTTGCTATTAAATCATCTACTATTAATACATTTTCACCAGGTTTTATTAAATCTGTATGAATTTCTAAGATTTCTTCACCATATTCTAATTGGTAAGCGGCTGCTATTTTTTCAGCTGGTAATTTCCCTTGCTTTCTTACTGGAACTACTCCTGCCGATAGTTTATATGCTATTGCAGAACCTATTATATATCCTCTTGCTTCTATTGGCACCACTATATCGATTTTTTTTTCTATAAAATAATGGGATAAGGTATCTACTACGTATTGAAATGCTTTTTTATCTCTTAGTAAAGGTGTAATATCTTTGAAATTAACCCCTGGTTTTGGAAAATCAGGGATTTCTCTTATTAAGGATTTTACATAATTTTCCATTAACTGATCTTTATTACTTATCATTTTTGACCTCCTTTTTTAGACATTTTATTTCTTAATTTTTACTAAAATAACTAACTTTTTATTTAACCATTTTATCTATTCTTTATAGTTTATTTTAAATCCTTTTTAATGAAATATTTTTTAATTTATCATTTTTGAAAGATTTTTAAAAAAAATAAGATAGCACTTAGTAATTTGAATATATTTTTAATTTGAATATATTTTTAATATTTAAGTCCAGGAACTAAAGCAGCATAACCTATTTTATCACCATGAACACTTGCTGGCCTAACTACTACCCCTACTCTACTATTACCAGCTTCTACAACTCTACCATCTCCTAAACTTATCATAACATGTCCTAAATCTTTATAGAATAATAAAGCTCCCGGAATTTTTAAAGCTTCTTCAACACTTATAGTTTTTCCATATTTTTTACAATAATAATATTGTTGATCGGCTCCATCTGGTATATTTCCACCTGCTCTTTTAACAGCCCACTCTACTAATTCTGAACAATCGAAAGCTCTTGGATTTGGATCATTTGGATTAGCTTCTGCTCCAAATACGTATTGTTTTCCTACTTGAGATAAAGCTATTTTTACGAAATCTGAAGCACTACCATTTCCTTTTGGTGGAACAGCTCCTAATCCAAAATTATTAGGGAAACTAAAATTATTGGGGAAACCAAAATTATTTGGGAAACCGAAGCTATTGGAAAAGCCAAAACTATTAGGAAAACCGAAGCTATTAGGGAAACCAAAATTATTGGGAAAACCAAAATTATTGCTAAAATTACCTTGATTGTTATTTATTAGTAATTGAATTAATAATAAAAGCAGGGTTAATAAAAGGGTATTATTTATTGAATTATTCGATAAATTTTGATAGGGATTGAAATTATTTTGGTTAGCTATATTAAGTCCTAAAATCCCTCCTAAAATTGAACCTATTAAAAAAACAATATTTGAACTTAATAAATTAGGTAAATTATTTATATTATTAAAATTGTTAATTAAATTGGGATTAATATTAGCTAAATCTATATTATTAGCTAAAAAATTTAAGCTTAAATTGTAAGATGATACATTATTAAAATACGAGAAGTTATTGAAACTAATAGAATTAAAATTAATGGTATTATTAAAATTAATCATACCTATACCTCCCTGGAATTATTGAAGTTATTTTTATTATATAGTTTTAATATTTTAAGTTAAAAATTTAGAATTTTTTTGTAAAAAATGTTAAACTATTGTTAAATATATTACAAATTATATTGTAAGAAACAAAGAAATATAGGAAAAGACTAAAAGTATTAATGCTAAAATGTAATTGATATTTTTATTTAGTTTTGTTTAGAAAAATTTATAACTGCTCTGAATTTTACAGTCCCTTTTCTTACTTTTTCTATTGCTTTATTTATATCTTTAAAACTAAATTCTTCAATAATAGCTTTTATATTTTTTTTATAAGCTAGATTAATTAATTCTCTTAGATTTATTCTATTACCCACTGCATTACCTGTTATTATTAAGTTTTTAGAAATTAAATCAATTGGTTTAAATTGTAATTCTTCTAAGTGAGCACCTACAAAGGAAATTTTACCAAAAGGTTTTAAGTAATTTATAAAGCTCATAATTATTTCAGATTTGCCTTTAATATTAGGTAAAGTAGATAAAACTGCATCTATTTTGCCAATGGATTTGATTTTTTCTATTTCATTGTAATTAAAAAAATAATCACTGCCCAATTTAAGTGCTAAATCTTTTTTATCTTGATTAGAACTGAATGATATTACATTAAGACCAAATATTTTAGCTATTTGTATAGCTAAGTGACCTAATCCTCCTATTCCAAGGATAGCTATATATGAGTTAGGTTTAAGATTAAGATTTTTTATAGCACTATATACGGTTAATCCTGCACAAAATAACGGAGCACTTGATTTTAAATCCATATCTTTAGGAATAATAGTTAAAAAATCTTCTATAGCTACGATATATTCAGAAAATCCACCTATAGAGTGAATCCCTGTTATTTTTCTGTTTTCACAGAATTGCTCATTAGCACTAATACAATATTCGCAATTTAAGCAACTGCTATAAACCCAGGGTAATCCTACTATATCACCTTTTTTAATAAATTTAACATTACTACCTACTTCTACTACTTCTCCTACTATTTCATGACCAGGTACTAATGGATATCTAATAAATCCTCTACTTTCCCAATCTCCGTCTATTATATGTATATCACTATGGCAAACTCCACTATATAAAACTTTAATTAAAACTTCCTTAGAATTTAAATTATCAATAGTTGTTTCTTTTATGACTAGATCTTTTTTAGGCTCAATACAATAAGCAGCTAGAAATTTAAACATATCAAAAAAAATAAGCCCACGACCGGGATCGAACCGGTGACCTCATCCTTACCAAGGATGCGCTCTTCCACTGAGCTACGTGGGCTACTTTATTTTTATTATTCTACAATTAATTTAAATTACCTTTTAATATTTTTTTAATATAATAAATAAAAAAGAGGGATGGAAGCCACCCCTCTTTCTAAGATCTTATTTTAAATAATGAATAAAAAATTACATTCCTTCCTTTAATCTTTTACCAACTTTAAAAACAGGGACTTTTCTTGCAGGAATTTCAATAACTTCTTGGGTTTTAGGGTTTCTACCTTTTCTTGCTGCTCTTTGCCTTACTTCCCAACTTCCGTAAGGAACTAATTGGACTTTATGACCTTTATGTAAGAATTCTCTTACACTTTCAAGCATTCCTTTTAGAGCTGCTTCTGCCTGTTTTTTTGTTAGTTCTACTCCCTTGTTTTGAGCAGCCCATTTTACTATAGAATCTACTAATTCCTTTTTAGTAATTACTTTACTCTTTGTTTTTGCTGCTTTTGGCATTTAGTTCACCTCCTTTTTTACTTCTTACAATATATTATTTTATATTTAATAAATTTTTCCTTTTATTTACATTGAAAAAAATAATTTTTTATAAATATATTAAGAATTTTCATAATTTTTTTTAAAATATGTTTTTTAATCACAGTATTCTCAAGGAATAACAAAGATAATTTTTTGAAAAATAAATAAAAAGACTAAAAAAGAACTTTTTTGTAAAAAATTATTCAATTTTATTGACTTTTATCAATATTTTTTATTTATATTTTTTTATTTTTATATTTTTTATTATAAAAATTAGGTGTTTTTTAATTTGTTCCCTAATTTTTTATTAAATTGAGAATTTGTATTATTATTAAATTTTTATTTTTTAATAAAAGAAGGAATTATTTTTAGTAAAATTTAAATAAATTAGGGGAGGGAAAGGTTATAGTAGGATATTTTAAAACCAATTTTAAAATAAATTTATTTAAAATAGTTATTTTATTCTTGATATCTTCTTTTATTCTATTTTTTTTAATTTTACATATATATGCAGATAATTATATCTTATTTATATTTAATAAACCTGTAAATAACAATGAATATCTTATAAAAGAGGAAAAAAATACATTAAATATATTAGTTTCTAAAGAAATAATAGAAAATCTCGCTTATGAAGTAAATATAGATATAAAGAATATGGAAGTTATTAACATTAAAGGCAAGAATTATTATGACTTAAATAAAATAATAGCTAATAATAGTTCTAAATTAGTTTTATATATAAATAAAGATACAAAAATAATAGATGTAAATAATTTAACTAGAAAGAGTACCCAAAATAATACTAATAGCAATAGTAGTAGCTATACTTCAGATTTGAAATTAAATAATCACTATAATCTAAATATTAATAAAATTAATAAAATCGAATATAAGAAATATGAAACTAAATATTTTATACTTTATTATACTAATGATCAAATGAAAATAATTTTAAATAATTTAGTGGATTATTATTATGAAGAATTTATAAAGTTTATGGGGTTTAGTGATTATTATAATTTTAGTAATTTTTTTGGAGAAAAGATTCCAATTTATTTAGCACCTAATGATGATGTATATAAATCCTATGATATGGTGCCTGAGTGGTCTTCTGGAGCTTTTGTAATTAATTACGATTTTTATAATTTAGCCAGAGCTAGTATATATGCTCATGAAAAAGATCCTTTACTTATTCAAAGGGTTTTGCCTCATGAAATATCTCACTTGGTTATGTATCGATACTTAAATCTGATTAATACTCCATTAGCTTTTAAATTTGTTTTAGAAGGGATTGCTCAATATCAAGAATATAGAATTATCACCGGTTTAGATTATATTAATTATATCCCTTCTTCTAAAATTAGTTTTTATAATTTATTATATCCTAATTTTTATTCAAATGAAGAGATTAAGAATTTCTATGACAATTCTTTATCATTTACCTGCTTTTTAGTAAATTCTTATGGTATTAGTAAATATCGAGAATTTATTAAAGAGCTTAAAAAAGATAATAATATAATAAATGTTCTTAATAAAATTTATAAATTTTCATTGAGTTATAATGAGAACAATATAATTAAAGAAATAGAAAATAAATGGAATTATTACCTTAATCATACAACTCCTACAAATATTAGATAGTTAGTTTAATTGATTAGTTAAAATGCTTTATATTCCTTTTAGAGTTAAAAGATTAAAAATAGATAAAAATGAAAATAAGATTATCTTAAGTGTATATTTATTTAAGAATAAAGAGAATGATATAAATATTACCAATAATATAGAGGATAATAATTTGAAAAATGAAGAAAATGAAAAAAATATTAATAATGTTGAAAATAAAAATATCTATAGGGATTTTGATAATGAAAATGTGAATAAATATAGAGAATATGTTTTTAGTATTAATGATGTTAAGCTAATAGTCTTGGGTTATATAAAAGAGATAGAGGAGTTAAAAAGTGGTCAATCGGGGGTAGTCAAATTATTTAAAAAAGCTATAACTTTGGGAATGTATAATGATAAAAATGAAAAAATGCTTAATATAAGGGAGCAGGTTTTTGTAGATATTATATTAAGAGAAAATGAAAAAAATAGTTTCTTTAGAATAGATTTATCTTATTTTGATTATAAGGATTTCTTAAAAGATGAGTTAACATTTTCTTCTTTAATCAATATGCGAAAATTTTTTAGTAAGTTAGTTGAATTATTTAATAAAGATTTATTTGATAATAATTTTCTTAATTTTCTTGAAATGAATTCTTTACAAAAAATTCAAAGATATAACAATGTTTTTGAATTTCAAGATTATGTTATTAGTAAAGCCAAAGAAAAAGGAATTTTATAATAGGTTTATCTTTATATAGAGATAATTACAACCAAAGATAAGAGAGAATAGTAGTGGTAAAGGAGAAGCAAGAGTGGTGTAAGATTGGGGAGATTGATTTTTTTGATTTATTTGATTTTATTTGATTTTTTTGATTTTTTAAAAATGAGTGGAATAGTTGGGGTGAAAGCCCCAGCAATAAACCCCAAAATCCCTTTTGGGGGTTTTTGAAATATGAGCTTGTCTTTACTTATTGTTGAAGATGAATATAATATACAAAAAGCACTGGTTGAAAGTATCCAAAATTTTATAGCTCCTAAGTTTAATATTAATTTAATAACAGCTGATAATTTTTCCCAAGCTATAGAATTAATTAATAAAAATAAAATAGACATTTCTTTATTGGATTATCTTTTACCTGATGGCAATGGTTTAGAACTTCTTAAAATAATTAAAGAATTAAATCCTAATTCTATTGTGATATTTCTAACTGCTATTGAAGAGTATAAACTTATTGCACTAAATTTAGGAGCTGATGATTATGTGTTAAAACCTTTTAATCTTGATGAAATTATTGCTAAATTAAATAACTGGATAAAACGTACTAACTATAACTATAAAAGTGAACTTATACATTTATTTAAAGATTACTACTATGATAAATCTAATGCTACAATATTAGTAAACCAAGGAAACTATTATAAATTAGTAGATACTTTATCTTATGAAGAATCTATTATATTTGAAAATTTACTAAATAATTTAAATAGTATAGTAATATTAAATAACTCCGTAGATAATTATTCTATTTATAATTTAAGAAAGAAATTAGAAAAATTGGGATTTAAATTAATAACGTTAAAAGGTGGAAAAATTAAATTAAAAATAGAATAAATTAAGAGTATTTTATAAAAAAACTAAATTTTAAAAATAATTTTATCGATAATAGTTGGGTATGGAGTTAAATATAGCAGTAGATATTGGAGGAAGTCATATAGATATTTGTCAAGTAAATTTAAATAATCAAAAAGTAAAACTCTTAGATTCTTTTGATATAAATTATTATTATAAAGTTCAAGATTTAATTAGTAAAATAAAAAATAATTTAGTTAAATTAGAAATAAATAGGTATAGAGTTATAAATATAGGGTTGGCTTTACCTGGTACTGTTAATAGTAAAAAAAATTATTGTATCAAGTGCCCTAATTTGAAATTTTTTAAAGAAGTTGATTTAGATAAATTGTTTAAAGATAATCTAAAAAAGGTGTTAAATAGTAACCAGAAGTTAAATTTATATTCATTAAATGATGCTAATGCTGGAGTAATAGGAGTTTATAAGAAATTTTATAAAAAATTAAATTTATATAATAAAGATATAGTGTATATAGTAATTGGTAGTGGTATAGGGTCAGGAGCTATTGTAAATAATAAGCTGGTTTTAGGAGCTGATTATTGCGCTTTTGAATTAGGACATACTAAGGTTTCTTATAATAAGAACCATCTAAAAAAATGTGGATGTAGATCTTTTAATTGTGTTGAATCTTTTGCTTCTGCTAAATCTTTGACTAACTTATTTAATGCTAAATACCATAAAAACTATAAAGGTTTAAAGGATATAATCCAAAATGAAGAATATAATAAGTATAAATTTTTATTTAATGAATTTGCTTTTTATTTAGCTTTAATTGTTAATAATGTTATTCTAACTATTAATCCTCATTATATTTTTATAAGTGGGAAAATTGTATTATCTTTAAATCTTTTTAAAGAAAAATTGATTTATTTTTTAAAAGAAAATGTTAAAATGATTAAAATAACTAAAGAATATTTTAATAAAAGGATAATATTCTTAAAACCTATTACATCCTTTGGTATTAATGAATATAATATTTTGGGTAGTATTTTTGCTAAGGATTTTTTATAAAAATATAGAATATTGTAATTACTTAAACAGGTAGTTATTTTTTATTTATGTATTTAACTTAAAAAATAAGTTTTAAATAGGGGTTAAATATGAATAAAGATTATTTTAATAAAGAGTATTACATAAAACAAATAAATGAAACTTGGAATTTTTTAAATGATTTTATAAGAGATAAGGGGATTGGTATTCCAAAAGTTGCTATTGTTTTAGGTTCAGGATTAAATGAGATACCTGAGGATCAAGATATTTTTAAAAAATTAGCAGAGCTAAATTATAATGATATTCCAAATTTTGGAAAAACTACAGTTGCTGGTCATAAAGGAAAATTAGTATTTTCAAACTATGAAAATAATGTAGTATTATTTTTACAAGGTAGATTCCATTATTATGAAGGTTATGATATGAAAAGAGTTACTTTTTATGTTAGAGTTTTAAAAAAATTAGGGATCAATTATTTAATAATAACTAATGCTAGTGGTGGAGTTAATCCTGCATTTAAGGTTGGGGATATCATGATTATTTCTGATCATATAGCTTTATTTTTACCTGAGAATCCCTTAAGAGGTGAAAATTTAGAGGAATTTGGTGAACGGTTTATAAGTATGCAAAATGCTTATGATAAAGAATGGAGATTGAAGGTAGAAAATGAGTTAAAAGAAAAAGAAATACCATATGTTAAAGGTGTTTATTGTATGGTAAGTGGTCCTAATTATGAAACCCCTGCTGAATTAAGGATGCTAAGAATTTTAGGAGTAGATGCTGTAGGTATGTCTACTGTACCTGAAGTTATTACTGCTGTTCATTCAGGTATTAAGGTTTTTGGATTATCCATTGTTACTGATATTATGGAAGAAGTTATTTTTAAAGGGGTTAGTCATCAAGAAGTATTAAATAATGTTAAAAAATCCATAACTAATATTAAGAAAATAATTACTATCGCTATTAGCAAGATTATTTAGTTTTTGTTTTTAAGAGGTGCTAAGAGAATTCGATGAATAATTTTATTATTTATAATTATTTATTAATTAACGTTATTATAAGGTTTTTTAGTGTTTTTTATTTTATATTGGATAATATTCTGTTTTATAAAAGTAATTCAAATTATAATTATCTTTTTTTTGTAATTTTATTTATTTGGTTTTTAGTTTCAAGTATTATATTTTATTATAGAAAATATAAATTATTTGTATTAGTAGGGGTGATAGATATAGTTTTGGGTAGTGTTATTTTATATTTTAGTAGCTCAGCAGGTTTATTTTTAGCTTTATTGGTTCCAATTAGTTTAGCTATGACTTATCTAAGATCAATTTCTAATTTTTATTTTATTATTATTACTGGCTTAGCTTTAATTGGGAATGTTTTAGGATCTATTGGGCTTATTCAAAAACTGGGGGATCCTGCTTTTGATCATTTATTACCTTCTTTTTTTTTAAATATATTTTTAATATTATTTGTTATTTTTTTACTAATTAGATTAAACTCTATTAGTAAGTATTTTATAGATCAAAGTAACTCTTTGATTGAGGAGAGGGAGGTTTTACAAGAAAATATTTCCTTACTTGAACAGAAAGTTAGTGATTATCAAAGAGAAATAAGTAATTTAAAGCAGGAATTAGAACAGGAAAAAATTGCTTTTAACGTGGAATTGGAGAAAATAATAAGAGATAGTCAAATGAGGAAAGATGAAGTTTATAATCAAATTAAAGCTTTAACTAATGAATTAACTCTTAAAGATAAATTGATTAATGATTTAAATACTGAAATAGAAAGTTTAAAATTTACTATTTCCCAAGATTATAAAAAAAGTGAGTTGCTCTTGAGTATATTATTTGATATTTTTGATATGATTAAAGATTTTAATAATTTGTATAAAGTATCTGATGAAATAATTAATTTTATCTCAAAGTATATTAATTTTTCTACTTTTGTTTTATTTATAAAATCTGATACTACTTTGAAAATAGAGCCGTTTATTATTTATGGTGAAAACTATGAGTTTTATTATAATTATAATAAAATAGAGATGGAGGATTTATTTAATTATGTTTATAATAATAATAGTATAGTAATTATAGAAGAAGAGAAAGAATATATAGATGGGATTTTACTTACTCCTTTTTATCCTAAGGAAAAGAGTGTTGCTGCTATTCCTTTAACTTTTGGGGAAAAGCCTATAGGATTAATTTATTTATCATCTTTAGAACCTAAAACTATAACAAAAGATAAACAAGAAATCTTAGCCTATATTGGTTTGGCTATTTCTATTATAATTTTTGCTTCCCTTAGTTATAGTAAAACTATAAGTAGGATTTTATGGGATGAAAGGTTGAATTGTTATAGTGCTGCTTTTTTTTGGGAAATACTTAATAATCAATTTTTTATTTCTAAAAGATATAATGAAAATTCAGCTATTTTGTTTATTAAAATATCTGATATAGCTTCTTCAGATATTGATAATCTTAATGATTATGAAATAAAAATTATAAAGGAAATTAATGGAGTTATTAGAAATACTATAAGAGTAACTGATATAATATCTTATATTGGGAATGGAATAATAGCAATTTTACTAATTAAAATAGATCCTAGTAAAACTAGAGAAGTGGTAAATAGGATTGTAAATATTGTTAATATAAAATTAAAAACTATAGCACCAGATAGAGTAATTAAATTTGAGGTTGCAGATTTTTTAAATTATAATAAGGATGTTTCTACAATTGTAGAAGAGTTATTTAATAAAGTTAGTATTTAAGATAAAGAGTAGTATTTAAAATATGGTTATATATTTAGCTACTAAAAATTTTAATAAAGTAAGAGAAATATTACATATATTAAATACTTATCAAGAAGAAAATCCTGACTTTTATATTGAATTAAAGGAATATGACGGTGATTTACCTGAGGATTTGGAGATTTATGATAGCTATCAGGATAATGCTGTTAAAAAAGCACAATATGTATATCACCAAGTTTTGGCTCCTGTTATTGCTGAAGATAGTGGGATTGAGTTTCTGGAGTTAAATAATTTTCCAGGGCCTTTTTCTAAAAGGATTTTTCCTTCTTTGACTCAGTATGAAAAAAATAAGGCATTTGTTAATATGTTTAAAGATTTAGATATTATTTATAGGAAATGTAGATATGTTTGTTATGCTGTTTTACTTATTAATTTTTCTAGTTATTATGTTTTTGAAGGTAAAGTGGAAGGATATGTTAGTTCTGAAGTTAAGGGAAATAATGGTTTTGGATATGATCCTATTTTTGTTTTACCTGCTTTAAATAAAACATTTGGAGAGATTGATATAAAATTGAAATCTAAATATAGTCATAGAGGTATTGCTTTTAGAAAAATGTTTGACTTTATTAAATCTAAACCACATATTATTAAATAATCTATTAAATAATTTTAATGGTTATTAATCAATTTTTAAAAGATCACTTAGAGAAAATAAAAGAGGAACTTGTATTTTATAATAAAAATTCATATAGTCCTTATTCTAATTTTAAAGTTTCTTCTGTGTTAGCAATTGATAAAGAGGGGGTAATTGAATTTATTGGAGGTACCAATATAGAAAACAGTTCATATGGTTTAACTATATGTGCTGAAAGAGTTACTATTTTCAATGCAATTTCTAAAGGATTAGTTAATGGTAGTAATAGTAGATGGTTGGGATTATTTTTGTATGTTCCTGTTAAGGAATTTGTACCTCCTTGTGGTGCTTGTAGGCAGGTTATCTCTGAATTTGTTAGTGATATACCTATCGTTATTTTTAATAAAGATTTTGATTATAAAATCTATAATTTATCTGATATTTTTAAGGAAGTTTTTGGATCTAATTTTTTAAAAAATAGCCAAAAATAAATATTTTCTATTTTTTTATATAGCTTTGAAAGAGAATAAATTGATAGGAATTATAAGATTAGATAGATTAGGAGATACTGTCTTAACTTTACCTGCTATTAAAATCATAAAAGAAAATTACCCTGATTTTAAAATTGTTGCTATTTTAAGTAATTATAATTCTAATTTGTTTGTTTATAATAATAAAATTATTCACCCTTATTTTGATTTCATTGAAGTGATTAATATAAGATTAAATTATTATTTTAACGATATTAATTCTATTTTTATTAGAAGTTATGATAATTTCCTAAATTTTATTAATGTTTTTAAATTTGTAAAAATATTAAATAGTAAATATAATTTTAGAAAACTTTATGTATTTAGCCCTAATTTTGTTTCTTATTTATTAGGTTCTTTTCTTAAAGCTAATGAAAAATATACTTATTTTTATCAAACTAGATTAATTAATTATTACATATTTAAAGGTGTATATAGATTTTATTTAGATGAAGTAGATAAAGTATTTCAAGAAGAATATCTTTCTAAGGGTTTAAAAATTAATCATGAGATAGTTCAAAATTTAATGATATTAAAGCAGGATAAAGATATTCAAATTGATATTGATAACATTAATTATTTTGAAGATTTAAAAAAATTTAGACCTTTTCTTATTGCTCCTGATATGAATTTGGAAGTTTTTGATATTTTATTTTTTGATAAGAATTTGTTGATAAAAGACAGTATTTCTAAAAAATTTTTAGAAAAAATTTTATTAGAGATTAATATTTATTGTAAAAATAGGAATTTAAAATTTGCTTTTGTTACTAATAGGGACTGGGAACTGAAAAATATAAAGGTTATAAAACCTAATATTTCTGAATTATTATATTTAATAAGTAATTCTAAGATAATAATATCGTTTGATGGGGGACCTGTTCATATTGCTTCTGCTTTTAATATTCCTACTATTGCTTTATTTTCTAATAGATATTTTTATTTTGATTCTTATAGATGGGCTCCTTTAGCTGATAAATCATATATTATTAAATTAGATATATTTGATGAAAATCTTAATAAATTTGATTTCTCTAATTTAGATTATTTTAATATATTTTACCAAATAAAGTATTTTATAGAAAAAATTATATAATTTTTTAAGAAGGAATTTTTATTATCTTTTAGAAAATTTATAGTGTTATAATATATAATTAAATAATGTATAAAAAATATACACCTAATAAAGGAGGGTAAAAAAAATGAAAAAAAGTATAGTAAGTATTTTAATATTAATAACTATGGTATTATTTATAGCTTTTGGATTAATTTCTTGTAATCAACAACAACAAAATAATACAACTACAACTACCGTTACTACTACTGCTGATAATATGCAAAATATGAATACAACTGCTGAAGGTAACGAAACTAATACAACTACTACAGGTAATGAAACTACTACAACTGCTGGAGATAATGAAACTACTACAACTGCTGAAGGTAATGAAACTACTATGTAGTAAATTTTTAAACAATTTGTTGAAGTCGAAAAAATTGTTAAAACTAGACAAAGTAATTAATTTTAGACTAGAGCTTTAGCTGTATTGATAAATAAAAGACTTGCTATAAGTAGAGGTATTTCAAGGAAAAAAAGTAAGTATTTTTGATAAAAATGGATATAGACCATTGAAAATTAGGAAAAACCTTAAAGATAGAATAATTAAAGAGATTTTGGAAAGTGAATGCTGTAAGATTTTGACACTTAAAAAAATATTAAAGGGTGATAAATAAATGTTAAAGGAAGAATTGAAAAAATTTATTGATCTTAATAGTGATATAATGGCTATAATTGTAGTTAATAGAATTAATGGAGAGCCTATTGAATTTGCTGTTAAAGAAAGTGTTTCACTATCTGATATTAATAATATCTCTAAAATTTCAGTTGATATGATTAAATTATACGAAAATACCAAAGTAGGTGGAGATTTAATTACTTTACTTTTTAACTCTAAAGAATATACTGTTTTGGTGGATGATTACCAAAATAATAATAAAGTATTAGTTTTATTATTTAGGCCAAATTATATAACAATAAAGTTTATGGATGAAAGTGCTAAAATATTACAAAATATTATCAATATAATTAAAAGTTCTTAACATTGATTTTGTTTTATAATAAATAATTTTTAGAAATAATTTTTAGTTTTTGAAGGTTTGGAATATTTTAATAGATTTTGAGTGCTGGATTATTGAGGTTTTGAATTATTAGCATAGGGAATAATTATTTTATTTTAAAAGAGGTATTTTAGATGAGAGTATTAAAATTTTTGATATCATTTTTATTTATAGGCTTAATATTTATTTGTTTAATTGGTTTTATTATTTCTTTGTTATTTAATAAGCAAGAAGAAAGTGGGAATTTAATAGGTGTGATTTACTTAAAAGGAGTAATAGTAAATGAAGAAGGAGAAGGTGTTATTGATTCTAAATATGTTATTAAAACCTTAGATAATATAAAAGAAGATAAAAGGTATAAGGGAATATTATTAATAATAGACAGTCCGGGTGGTGTAGCTGCTCCAAGCTTAGAGATATCTTATAAAATAAAGAAAATTTCGAAAGAGAAGCCAGTAGTTTCATATATAGAGAATCTTGGAGCTTCAGGAGCTTATTATATAGCTTCTGCTTCTAATTACATTATTGCTAATCCCCAATCTATTGTTGGAAGCATTGGAGTTATTATTACTATACCTCAAATATATAAAGCACTTGATAAGTTAGGTATTAGTATGGTTTCTATAAAAAGTGGAAAATATAAGGATTCTTTAAGTCCTTTTAAAGAATTAGATAACGATCAAAGAAAATATATTCAAAATCTAGTTATGGAATATTATAATCAATTCGTTAAAGATGTATCAATTAATAGAAACTTGCCAATTGAGGAGCTATATAAAGTAGCTGATGGGAGGGTCTTTAGTCCTTATACTGCTAAAAATTATAAATTAATAGATTCTATAGGTACTATAGATGATGCTAAAGAAAAAATAAAACAATTAGTTAATCTTAAGGATGTAAGATTTAAAGAGATTAAGCCGCCTAAAAAAACTTTATTAGATGAATTATTAGGTTCTAAACTAAACTATAATGCTGATGTTAATAACTATATAAAGAGATATTTAAATTATTTTAATTATCAGCTGTGGATGATTGCTCAATAATATAGATTTAATTTATTTTAATAGATAATTTTATGGAGTACAAGAAAGTTTTTGTAGGTTATACAGGTAAAACTGGAGCAGTTATATTTAATAATTTTAAAAATGATAATATTTATTTTGACTATTTACTTAATTCTCAAAATTTTAGAGAATATTTAGAAAAGCACTTAGAGAGTAATCAAATTATTGTAGATTTTTCAAATAAGGAATTTATACTAAATTTTTTAGAGAAAATAAAATTAAAAGATATAAAAAATATTTTTTATATAACTGGAGTTACAGGGTTTAATTATCAAGAGATAAAGGAAATTAATGAGATATTTATTAAGAATAATTTATTTGGTTTTCATTTTCCTAATTTTTCTATTGGGATTAATTTAGTTAATAAATTTATTAATGAAGTAGCGAATTATTTTTTTGATTGTGAGATAATAGAAGCACATCATCCTTTTAAAAAAGATAAACCTTCTGGTACTTCTTTAATGTCTAAAAATATAATAAAAGATTCTTGGGAAAAAAATAATGTACATAAAGATATAAATATTCATTCTTTGAGATTACCTTCTTTAGTTGCTCATCAGAATATTATATTTGCTAATAATTTTGGAGAGATTTTAGAAATAAAACATCATTCTTTAGATAGGAGAAGTTTTTATTACGGTGTTAAATTGGTTTTTAATAAAGTGCTTAATAATTTAGATAGAATTTTAAATTTTAGAGCTGGATTTTATTTTAATCTTAATATCATTGATTTTATTAATGAAAATTTGAAGTAGTTAAAGTAGATTGAATAATTTTAAAGATGTATGATCCTCATACTCATCCTATTCTCGTTCTTCAAAACTTAATCAATTCTTTTGATTTTCATTATTTTTTAAATAATTTTTATAATTTAATTGATAAAATTAAGAATTTAGATTATCTTTTTATAATGAATTCACCTTTAGAAAATGAAAACAAGTTTAAAAAGAGATATAAAAATTTAATAAGCTTTGTTAATTCTTTGGATATTCCTATTATTTTTAAATCTAAAAATTATCATCGATTTTTTATAAATAACTATCTTAAAAAGAAAATTAATTTAAAAACAAATTTTTTAAATGAAAGATATTTTAGCTTAATTGATAAGATGTATATAAAATTAATTAAAAAGGATTATAAAAAATATTATAAAATCTTGGAAAGTTATTTTGATGGGATATTAAAAACAATAGATGCTTTTACTACTTTAGAATTTTTAGAGTTTTATACTTTGGTAAATAAAAAGATAAAAAATAAGAAGTTAGAAATTTACTATCTTTTAGATCCGAGTATTATATTTAAAGTCAATTTAAAAAAGTTAAAATTAATATTAAGTAGTAGATATTTTTTAGGGTTTAAGTTTTTTGTTGATGGCACTTTAGCTAATAAAGATGCTATGTTTTATGATTCATCTTTAAACTTTAATTCAAAATTATATTTAAATATGAATTTTTATAGAAGATTCTTAAGGAAATTATATTATATTCTAAGGTATATTAAAATAAATAAAATCAGCTTTGCTTTTCATTGTATAGGAGATAAAGCTATTGATTTTACCTTATCTAATTTAATAAATGATCATATTGTTAATATATCTAAAATGGTAAAAATTAAATTTAGGATAGAACATGCTCTTTTTATTAATGATAATACTTTTAAATTATTACTAAATAATTTAGATAGATATAGAGATATTGATTTTTATTTTGTTTTTAATCCTAACTTTTTTTTTATCGATATTGACTTTTTAAGAAATATAAAAAATAAAGAATTATTAAGTAGTTATTTTATTTTTAGGTTAAAGGAGGTATTTGATATATTTAGGAATTATAATAATTTTTATGTAGCTTTTGCTTCTGATTGCCCAGTTTCTCCTTGTAAATATGAATTCTCTATATTTCTGTTAAAAAATTATTTAATATATAAAAAAAATTTTAATATGTAATTGTTTACGAATTTAATAAGGATTTAATAAAAGGGATTTTTTTATTTTTATTTAAGAATAATAAAAAATATTAATTAAGGTTTATGGAAAATAAAAGAAAAGAATTAAATTCTTTAAGAATAGCATTAATTATAACGTTTGTTTTTGCTTTAATTGAATTTATTGGTGGTTTTTTAACGAATAGTTTGGCGTTGATCTCCGATGCTGGACATATGATAACCGATAGTTTTTCATTGTTTATATCTTTTTTGGCACAGTATTTGGTATTAAACTTAAAAAATAGAAGATTTTCGTTTGGCTTATATAGATTAGAAGTATTAGCTGCTTTTATTAATGCTATTTTTTTATTAGGAGTTATATCTTTTATTATATTTAATGGTATAAATAGAATTATTAAGCCTGTTGTGGTTTTAGGGGAACCTATGTTTATTGTTGCTCTTTTAGGGTTAATTGTTAATATTTTTATAATTTTTGTGCTTTTTAAGCATTCTGATAATTTGAATATAAAATCTGCTTTACTTCATGTTATTACTGATACTTTGGGTTCTATTGTTGCTATTTTAGCTTCTGTTGTTATAATTTTTACTAAGTTTTATCAGATTGATGCTATTTTAAGTATTGTTATCTCTTTACTTATGATCCCCTCTACTTTTATTTTACTTTATCAATCTATTGATATATTTTTAGAAACTATTCCTAAAAATATTGATTATTCAGAAATAATTGAAAAGATTAAAAATATTGATGGGGTTCTGGATTTACACGATTTACATATATGGTCTATTAAACCTAAAGATAATATATTAACTGTACATATAGTTAAAGATCAAAATATAGAGAATTCTTACTTATTAAATAAAGTTAAAGAAATATGTGAATTAAACAGTATAAAACACTTTACTGTTCAGATAGAAGATCATAAATATGAATGTTTTCAAAATTGTGACGAATTATATGAAAAAGGTAATTTAGAATGGAATTATAAAGATTTTAAACATAATAGTAATCATCATAATAATCATGAACACAAACATTAATAACACTAAAGATATTTATAATAAGAAGATACTAAAGGATTCTAAAAAATTTATCTTAAGAATCATTAGTGGAATACTTCTTTTTTTAATTGCTGTTTTTTTATTATTTAATAATTGGAGTTTATTTGTTGTTTTTGTTGTTATTATCCAATTATTAGCTGTTTATGAATTAAATTCTATGTTTATGAAAAAATATTATGTTGATAAATTTTTTTTATTTTTTATTGCTTTATACTTAGATATTTTAGCTTACTTAAATTCACTAAATGTTATAACTATTTTAAGTAATTTTAGATTCAATTCAGATAAATTGATTTTTATTTTTTTATCTATTATTTTTATATTTTTAATTTTTTCGGTTAATTTTATTACTTATTTACAAAATAAATTAAAGGAAGATTATAAAAAAAGTGAAATTGAAAAAAATATTCTTGAGTTCATTAAGGAAAATAATAGTATCTATAGTTATTTTATAAATAGTTTAGGGATAAATATTATTATTTTGTTTTATGCTATTATTCCTTTTAGTTTGGTAATATTTATAAGTTCCTTGAAAAATGGGGCTTTATTAATGCTAATTGTATTTACTAATTTTTTTAATGATATTTTTGCATATTTTGTTGGAAAAGTTTTTGGAAATAAAAGATTTTTTGAATTTATAAGTCCTAATAAAACATTGGAAGGGTTTGTAGGTGGATTAATAGGGGGGATTTTAGGAGGGATGTTGTGGGTATATTTTTCTAATTTATATTCAATTGTAGGTATATATCAATTAGTTATATTAATATTTTTAATGAGCTTATTTGCTCCATTTGGGGATTTATTTGCTTCTTTTATAAAAAGAAGTTTTGAATTGAAAGAAACATCTAATATTATTCCTGGGCATGGTGGAGTTTTAGATAGATTTGATAGTTTCATTTTTAGTGTTTATATTTTTTCATTTATTTTCTTTTTATTTTTTTAAGAGGTTAGGTTATGAAAAATATAGAATAATAAATATGGGGTTATAGGTAAGGAGAGGTGGCCGAGTGGTCTAAGGCGCTCGCCTGCTAAGCGAGAGTGTCGCTTAATAGGTGACACCGCGGGTTCGAATCCCGCCCTCTCCGCTTAATTTTATAAAAAAATTAGTAAGTTTAGAATTAAAAAGTAAAAGTGAGGATAAATAGAAAGAAAAAGAAGAGGAAATGGGAAAAATAAGATAAGGAAAGTAAAGGAAAATAAAATAAAGAAAACTAAAGAAAAGTAAAGAAAGTAAGAAAGTATATAAAGAAAAAAAAGTAAAAGTAATTAAGAAAAGTAAATAAAAAAAAGATGATAAAAAATAGATTAAATAGTTAAAAATGTTTTTAAGTGCCCGTAGCTCAAATGGATAGAGCATCAGATTGCGGATCTGAAGGTTAGGGGTTCAAGTCCCCTCGGGCACAGGAAGAAATACAAAAAAATTAAAGGTTTTTTAGAAAATTTATAGAATAGTAAAAAAGAGGGTAGGGCTGTTAGGGCTTATCTTACGAACCCCGCCAGGTCCGGAAGGAAGCAACGGTAAGTAAGCTCTAAGCCGCTAACATAACCCTACCCTCTTTTTTAAATATACTTTTCTTTTATTTTGTGAAAATAAAAATATATTTCAATTTAAAAAAATTTTATGCCTTTAGATCTAAAAAAATTAGAAGCTTTAGCTAAATTAGAACCTAATAATCCTAAGCATTGGTTTTATTTGGGTGTATATTATATCTCTGTTAAAGATGTGGCTCAAGCTTATAAAGCCTTAGAAACTGCTATTAAAGTTAATCCCTATTTTTCACAAGCTCAATTTTTAATTGGATTTATTGTAATATATAATAGAGAATTCAAAACAGGTCTTAAATACTTAGAGAAAGCTTATACTATCGATGAAAAAGTATTTTTTAAAATTAAATCTGATAGAGAAGTAGAGAAAATCCTAGATGATTTAATTAATGGTAGCATTAAAGTTATTCAGGATCAAATAGAATTAAATCCAAATAATTTAGAAAATTTATATGTTATGGGGAGAATTTTATTTTATGTACATAAACTTGAATCTGCAATTAATTATTTTAGAAAAATAATAGAGATAAAGCCTGATAACTGGGAAGTTTATATTTACTTAGCTTTATCTTATAAAGAATTGAATAACTATGAAAGTGCAATAAATTACTTAAAAAAATCAATTTTAATAAATAGTTATTATGCTGATAGTTATTGGTTATTAGGAGAAATTTATATAGATTTAGGGAATTATGGATTGGCTTTAAAGAATTTAGAAAAAGCTGTGGAATTAGCTCCTAATAATAGTAGATATCTGAATTCTTTAGCTAAGGTATATTTAGAATTAGATAGGATCCCTCAAGCTATAAGGACTTTACAAATTTCTATAGATACTAACCCTAATTCTAAATGGTCCTATTTTTATTTAGGAAAAGCTTTAGAAAAGGAGTTTCAATTTGAGTTAGCTATTGAGCAGTACTTAAAATCTATAGAAATAGATCCTAATTTTACGGAAGCTAAAATTTCTGTTGCTAAATTATATTCGTATCTTAATGATTATAATAAAGCTATAGAGATTTTGGAAAGTATAGTTGATAAGCTTATTGATCCGGAAATATATTTTATGTTAGGTCAATTTTATTATAATATTAAAAATTATGAAAAATCTATTAATAATTTGGAAAGTTATATAAAAATTATTAATAATAATTGGCAGGCTTTTTATTTATTATATTTGGATTATATTGCTATAAATAATAAAGAAAAAGCTTTGTTTTATTTAGAAAAAACTTATGAACTAAATCCTAAAGATACTAAAATTATAGTAGATTTGTTTAAGATATATGTTGATACAAGAGATTTATCTAAAGCTGAAAGATTCTTAGATTCTATTAAGAATTTAGTAAAAGATACTGAAGTAATTAAAAGAGTAATATTTATTTATTTTGAAAAGAAAGATTATGAGAATGCTTTTAGTATATTTTTTGAAAATAAATTATATAATGATATTAATTATTTAATGGAGTTACTTAATTTCATAAAAAATAAGGATAAAGAAATTTATTTATCTTTTTTATCTAAAGTTTTTAATTTTATTGATCATAATCAAAATCAAGAAGTATATTTAAAATTACAAATTGAATATGTAGATAATATATATGAAATTAATACTTTACAAGCTTATGAGTATTTCAATTCTAAGATTGGAACTGAATTTTTAAATGATTTAGCTAAAATTACAGATTATCAAGAAATTTTTAATAACAAGTTTTATTTAATTTATATTGAGTTACTTTTAGTTTATTTGAAAATAGTTTTTACTTTATTTGCTGAATATAAAGATGATGAATATTTAAGAAGATACTTAGATATTATTGAAAAAATAAAATCATTTAATTTTTGGTTTATAAAAGAGGATGATAATTTAAGTGTTAATAATAAATTAATTTTATTTATACTGTCTTCTGTTATTGATAAAGATAATTTGAAGGGTATTATATTATTTTACATGTTAATAATTAATTTTGATTTTATTACGTATGTTTATAATTTTAGGGATTATATTTTAAAGAATAAGGATTTTATTAATTTTAGAAACAGTCTAGTAATTAAGGTTTTTGAGGATTTGATTCCTATATTAATAGAGTATGAAATTATAGATGTTGCTATTGATTTTATTGAATTATTTAGCGATTTTAATTATCCGATTTTCATTAGATATAAGATAGATATATTAGATTTAGAAAATAAATCTTATCAAGTTTTAGAGGAGATAAAAAAATATTATTCCCGATTTTCTTATGATAGTTATATAGAGCTAATTAGATTAAAAAATTTAATTAATTTAGGGGAGTTAAAGGAAGTAGTAAAGGAGGATTTGGAAAAATTAGTTTTAGAGTTTAATCCATTAGCTATGGCTTTATATGCTAATATTATTGTTTTTGAAAATAAAAATGAAGCTTTTAAACTTTTAGATAAAGCTTTTGAAGTTATTATAGAAGATAAATTTAAATTTACTTATAATTATCAGCTTATATCTACGGTTATATATTTATCTAAAATTTATTCTAAGTACTATAGTATTTATAAATTAATTAAGTATTTGAACGATTTAGCAAGAAAGTTTAGTAATAATTATAGAATTAATTATTTATTAGCTTATTATTTATATTTAGTGGAAGAATTCGTGGATGCTGAAATTATTGCTAAAAAACTAATAAAATTAGCTAAAACTAATAATTTATTAATAGAGGCTCAAAAGTTATTAGCTACTATAAAAACTGAACGTGAAAATTATAATAATTTTCTCCTTACTTTGGAATCTAATTTTAAAGGTATTGTATCTATTATTACTTCTTATTTAAATCTTATAAAAAAAGGGAAGATAGAGGAAGTACTTAAATATTTAGAAGAACTCCAGGATGATACTAAGATAGAAAATGTTATTATTAAAGCTATTCTTTATGATAAATTGGAAATTTATCAACATTTTATTTATTATTATAATCTATTTAAAATATGGGCATTAGATAATAACTTAGATACTTTAGTAGATATTATAGATAAAAAGCTTTATAATTATTCAGAGTTATCTGATTTTGAAGAATTAAAATTAAAAGCTCAAATAAATTATAATTCTTTATTTAAACCTGAAATCCAAACTCGATTAACAAAACAAGAACAAGCTATTGAATCTAATTTATCACAAAAAAATATTGATCAAATTCAACAGGAAACTGAAGAAAAAATTAAATCAAATCAATTAGACCAAAAATTAAATCAAGAAAAAATTGATGATTTTAAAATTGATAATATTGAATTGAATTTAGATTCCTTACCAGAATCAATGGAAGTATTAGAACCAAAAAAATTAGATGAAAAGTTAGATGAAAAATTAATTGAAGAACAACATTTAAATCAAACACAAGAAATAGATAAGCAAATGATAATAGAAAAGGAAATAGAATTAAATGAATCAATAGAGTTAAATGAATCAATAAAATCGAATGAAGATCAAATGGTATATGAAATTAAAGAAATAGAAAAACAAGTTGAAATAAAAGAAAAAATTGAATTAGAAGATAAACAGGAGCCAATTCAAACAATAGAAACTATTAATAAAGATTATCAAGAAGAAGATATTTCTCAAAAATCTATTAGTGATTTATTTGAATCTGAAAATGTTAATTTAGAAACAATGAGCTTTTATTTATCAAATTTAGATAAAACGAAACTTAAAAGTTTAGATGATGTTATTATAATTAATACCTTTTATATAATATATTTACTTAAACTACAGAATAAGCTAGATGTAGAAGAAATTGTTAATAAAATTAGTTTTGATTTATTTTTAGAAGAAAGAGATAATTTTATTAAGCAAAATCCATCATTAAAAGAATTTTTTGATTCTATAAAAGAAATAGAGATCAATATATCTGATATTAAAATTGTTTTAATGAAATTAAAAGAATTTATGGTTAAATTTAAATCTAATACTTATTATTTTTCTTTTCTTTTATTTATATTGTCTTTAGTGTATTTAAATTTAAATAAAATAGTAGATTATAATAAATATTCTAAAGTTATTTTGGATAATTTTGAAAATATTAATAAGAATATATATAATTTCTTTAGTTTTATAAATAATATTGTAGTTAATTTTATAAGTAAATATGTTAATTAGGAGGTAGATTTATGAAAGTTTTAATAACTAGAAGATTACCAGGGGATTATCATAAATTAGTTGCTAAAGATTATGAAGTTATATTGTGGGATAAAGATGAAGTAGTTTCAAGAGAGTTTTTATTAGATAATATAAGGGATGTTGATGGGGTATTATGTTTATTAACTGATAAAATAGATAAGGAGGTAATTGATAAAGCTAAGAAGTTAAAAGTGATAAGTAATTATGCAGTAGGATTTGATAATATAGATGTAGAGTATGCTACTTCAAAGGGAATAGTGGTTACTAATACACCAGGGGTTTTAACTGAAACGAGTGCTGATTTAGTTTGGGCTTTAATTTTAGCTTCAAGGAGACATATAGTTAGTGCTGATAAGTTTTTAAGAGAAGGTAAGTTTAAAGGTTGGGATCCTAACTTATTTTTAGGTTATGATATTTATTCTAAAACTTTAGGTATAATAGGATTAGGTAGGATTGGTACAGCAGTTGCTAAAAGAGCTAAAGGATTTGATATGAAAGTTATTTATTATAATAAATCTCCTAAACCTGAAACTGAGCAGTATTTATTAAAAGAATATAATTTAAAAGTAGAATACAGAGATTTAGATAGTTTATTAAGAGAAGCTGATATAGTTTCTATTAATACTCCTTTAAATAAAGATACATATCATTTAATAACTTATGAAAAATTAAAATTAATGAAAAGAACAGCTACGATTGTTAATACTGCTAGAGGACCTGTTATAAAAGAGGATGATTTGGTTAGAGCTTTGAAAGAGGGATTAATTTTTTCTGCAGGATTAGATGTTTTTGAATTTGAACCTCAAGTAAATAAAGAATTATTAGAATTAGATAATGTGGTTTTATTACCTCATATAGGTAGTGCTAGTTTTGAAACAAGACAAAAGATGGCTGAAATTGCTGTAAATAATTTGTTACTTGTTTTACAAAATAAAGAACCTCTTTACTCTGTTAATTATCACAAACTAAAAAATGTTGTTAAAGAATAATATAGTTATAAAAATGTTTAGATTAGTTGAATTAATTTAAATAAATATGTTTAGCATTATTAATTCTTTTTTTAAGTTTTTTTTTTTAATTTTAAAGGCTCGAGGTTTAAAAAGATATATTGTTAGTTTTTTCTTATTTTTAATTACCTTTATTCTTCTTTTTTTAATTATTTTTTACTACTTTAAGAAAATATTCATTATTATTATCATGTTTTTTTTGTTAATTTTTATATATTTATTTGGACTTTATATTTTTTTAGTTAAGTTTTTTAAAAGTGAGGAAAATTTAAAGGAGTATATAAGTGATAATTTTTTAATAAAGAGGGGTAAGGTAGTAGTTATAGGTGGTGGAAGTGGGATATCTAATATATTAAGGGGAATAAAAAATGAGTTTGACTATGTTGTTTCAATATCTACAGTAACTGATGATGGGGGATCTACAGGTAAGATTTTAAAAATTTATGAAGATATTTTACCTGTTGGGGATCTAAGAAATTGTTTAGCAAGTTTATCTTCTAATGAGGTTTTACAAAAACTATTACAATATAGATTTGATAGAGGGGAATTGGCAGGACACGCTTTAGGAAATTTTATACTTTTAGCTTTATATAAAATATCTAATAATAATCTTAGTTTAATGGGGGAATATGTTAATAATATTTTTAAAATTAAGGGATTAGTTTTACCTTCTGCTAAAAGAAGAGGTATTTTAGTAGCTTATTTATCTAGTAATCAAGTTGTAAAGGGAGAAACTAATATTAATGAGTTTATTTCTTCTAATCCTGATGTTTATATTGAAAAAATATATTTAGAAGATTTAACTGATAAAGATGTTAATGAACAAGCAATAGATAATATTTTAACAGCGGATATAATAGTAGTTGGTCCTGGAAGTTTGTATTCCAGTATATTACCTAATTTTTTATTAACCCCTATTTTGAATGCTTATAAAAAATCTAAAGCTACTAAAATTTATATCTCTAATATTATGAATCAACCTAATGAAATTAAACAATATAAGCTATCAAATTATTTAGAAATTCTAAAAAAATATGGATTATCTTTTGATTATATATTGTTTAACAATAAGCCTATAAAAAAAGATATATTGGATAAGTATTTTAATAAGGAAAAATTTTATAAAATTATTGAAAATGATTTGGATTTAGATTATTTGAATAAAAATAAAATAGTATTAATAGAAGGCGATTTTATAGATGATGAATCTGATTTAATAAGACATGATTCTTTTAAAGTTTCAAAAATAATTAAAAATATTTATTTAAGTAAAATACCTTAATTTAGTATACTACTAAAACGATATTAAATATTAATTAATCTCTAAAATTTTTATATTGTTATATTTTTTATATTGATTTTTAGAGGTTAATTTTTAGTTTGTATAGAATTATAAAGTAAGTAGTGTTTTTTATTATTTTTATTTTAATATAATTATTATTAATGTAAATTGTAGGAGGTAGAGGTAGTATGGGTGGTAAAAAGAAGATGAGTACTAAAAAACCAGGACCTGCTAAGTGTAGATATTGTAGGGGATTAATAGAAGGTGGTAAATTTGTTAAAATAGGTGGTAGAAAGTGGCATAGAGAATGTGCTTTAAAAGCTGGTAAAAAAATTCCAAGAGAATACGCTGAAATATAAAATTGAAGAAATTTATTTTTAGTAGTACTTTTATTAAATTTTAAGTATTTTATTATCTTATAAGGAGGAAGTGATTATGGTAATAAGGAATTTAACTTTGTTAGGGCATACTGCTAGTGGAAAATCATCTGTAATAGAATCGTTAGCTTTTATAAATAAAACAAATAAACAAGATATTCCTAATTCTTATGGTACTCCAAGTTTGATGGATGTAGATGAAGAAGAAAAAAGAAGAAAAACTACTACTTTAACTAAAGTTTTTCCTATTAAAACTAAAAATTATAAACTAAATTTAATTGATACTCCTGGTTTTAGTGATTTTATTGGAGAGATTTTAGGTGGGGTTTTTGCTTCTGATAACTTAGCTATAATTATAAACGCTTCTAACCCTATTGAAGTAGGTACTGAAAGATCATGGTTTATTGCTACTGAAAAAACTGATTTACCTATTATCTTTATTATTAATCATTTTGATAAAGAAAATCTTAATTTTGAAAATATTGTAAATCAATTAACTGAAAATTTTTCAAGTAGGATTATTCCTTTAACTGTTCCTATATATGAGTCTAATAGTTTTAAGGGATTAGTTGATGTATTAAATAAAAAAGCATACACTTTTTTTAATGAGGAATTAAAAGAAACAGAAGTCCCTTCAAATTTATCTAATTTAGTTAATTCTTATTATGAAAAGATAGCTGAAAGTGTTGCTGAAACTAATGAAGAGCTTCTAAACTATTATTTAGAACATGGAGAACTTCAATTTGATCAAATAATAAAAGGTTTAAAAGATGCTTATAATCAAAGATTATTATATCCTTTACTTACAATAAGTGCTAAAGTATTACCTTCTGTTAAATTATTAAATACTTATTTGGAAAAAATATTAATTAATTCTGATGAAAGAGTTATTAAGGATATAGAAGGAAAAGTGGTAAATAAAGATAATTTGAGTGCGTTAGTTTTTAAAACTATTTCTGATCCTTATAAAGGTAGAGTATCATTTATAAGGGTTTTTACAGGTAAGTTAGTTAAAGATTCTACAGTCTTGAATGTATATAAGGATGAAAAAGAAAAGATAGGTTCTTTGGTTGAAGTTATTATTGATCAACATAATCCTATAAATGAGTGTTTAGCAGGTGATATATGTGCTGTTTATAAATTAGAGAAAACTTTATCTGGAGATGTATTAAGTTCACTAAGCAATCCTGTTAAACTAAAAAATATTGAATATCCTGAACCTTTATATGAAAAAGGATTAGAACCTAAAACTAAAGCTGATGAAGAAAAGTTATCTTCTGCTATTACTAGGATCTTAGAAGAAGATCCTACTTTTAAAGCTTTTAGGGATCATGATGTTAAACAATTTGTTATTTCTACTATAGGTGATGTTCATTTGGATTATATTATCTCTAAATTGAGAAATAAATATAAGGTTAATATAGATTTAACAGTAAGGAAGATACCATATTTAGAGACTATAAAAGGTAAAGCTCAAGCTTTAGGTAAGTATATAAAGCAATCCGGCGGTAGAGGACAGTACGGAGTAGCTCATATAGAAATTGAACCTTTACCAAGGGGCCAAGGTTTTGAATTTGTAGACAAGATCTTTGGTGGAGCTATTCCTAAGAATTTTATACCTTCTGTTGAAAAAGGAATAAGGAATGCTATGGAAGAAGGTATATTATCTGGTAATAAAGTAGTAGATGTTAGAGTAATTTTATTTGATGGTAAATATCATGAAGTAGATTCAAGTGATTTAGCATTTCAAATAGCGGGAGCTATGGCTTTTAGAGAAGCTATGTCTAAAGCTAATCCGATATTATTAGAACCTATTATGGAAATGGAAGTATTTGTACCTGATAGCTTTTTAGGAGATGTTATGGGATTACTTAATACTAAAAGAGCTAGAATAATGGGGATGGAAGCAAGTTATAGGAAGGGTTGGCAAGTTATAAAAGCTCAGGTACCTTGGATGGAAATAAGGGATTTCGCTGTAGAACTTAAATCTGCTACTCAAGGAAAAGCTAATTATACTTTAAAATTATCTCATTATGAAGAAGCTCCACCTCATATAGCTCAACAAGTTATTAATGAAGCTAAAAAACAGCAGCAAACTGAAGTATCTTCCTAAAATATCTAAATTTAGTAAAAGAACGTTTTTATTTGCTTTTAGAAATAATTTTATTTGTAATTATTTTATATCATATTTGTAAAATTTTTAAAAGTGATTAAAAAGATGTTTTTTGATAGTCATTGCCATTTAACAGATCCTAAATATAACGATAAAGATTTGGAATTGATATTAAAAAAAATCCAAGAGGATAATATTTTTTGTATTTCAATGGCAACAGATTTAAATGAAATAGAAAAACTTGAAATTTTATCGAGTAATAAGAATGTTTATTTTGGTTTTGGAATTCATCCTTATGAAGCTCATAAATATTACCCTATCTCTAAATATCAAGATTTACTAAAAAATAGTTTCTTAAAATATAAGCAAAATCAAAAATTGATTTTTATAGGGGAAGTAGGAATAGATTTATATAATCAAATAGAAACTAAAAATCATCAAATAGAGGTATTTGAATATTTTGTATATTTAGCTAGTGAATATAATTTTCCATTAAGTATTCATACTAGGTCTGCTGAAAATGAAGTAATAAATATCTTAAAAAAATACGAATTAAAAAAGCATATTAAAGCAGTTTTTCATTGTTTTGTATCTGATAGTAAAGATATTTTAAAGGAAATATTGAATAATAACTGGTATATAGGAGTAGGTGGGGTTATTACTTTTAAAAATAAAAAAAACGATTACCTAAGAGAAATATTGCTAAATATAGATCTAACTAACGTTTTATTAGAAACAGATAGTCCTTATTTAACTCCTGAGCCTTATAGGGGAAAAACTAATTATCCTTTTCATGTTAAAATAATATATGAATATATTTCTAATCTAAGAAAAATTGATTTAGAGGATCTTAAACAGACTATATTTAATAATTTAAAAAAGATAACCGATAATTTTTAGAAATTTAAATAATAATTATTTATTTTTTAAGAATTACTTTATAGAATTAATAATATCTGGTATTATTTCAGGATTAACTAGATTAGTGGTATCGCCTTTAACTTCTTTATAAATTAGTATATCTCTTAGAATTCTTCTCATAAGTTTAGCATTTCTAGTTTTAGGTATATCTTTTACTATATAAATTTCTTTTAAAGAAAAAGGTTTCCCTAATTTAGTAGTTATTAAGCTAAATAATTCTCTTTTTAATTCATTTATTTTATTTTGGTCTTGTATATTGTTTTTTAATACAATAAAGGCAACTGGTACATTACCTTTAAGTTCATCGGGGATTCCGATAACTGCTGATTCTTTTACTTCTGGATGTTCGTTTAATATTGTTTCATATTCAGCAGGACCTATTCTTTTACCTGCTATTTTTAATGTATCATCTGCTCTACCAAGTATAAAAAAGAATCCATCACTATCTTTATAAGCTAAGTCTCCATGGTACCATACATTTTCATATTTACTCCAATAAGTCTCTAAATATCTTTGGTGTTCGTTTAAAAAAGTTTTAGCTAATCCTGGATTATGGTTTTTTATAACCAAATATCCCTCTTCATTAGTTACACTATTCCCATTTTCATCAAAAACATCTGCATCAATTCCAGGTACTGCAGTATTAAAACTAAGAGGCTTTATATCTTTTATATTAACATTACCTAAAATTCCTCCTGATATTTCAGTACCACCTGAATAATTTATTATTGGTAGTTTGTTTTTACATATGTTTTCAAAGGTCCATATCCAGCTGTTGTAATCCCATACTTCTCCGGTAGATCCTATGGCTTTTAATGAGGGCATATCTATTTCCTTTACCTTAGAGTTATTAAAAATAGCTCTTATATATGAAGGTGATAGGCCTACTATATTTATATTATATTTTTTAGTTAGCTCCCAGATTATATCGATATTAGGGTAATCTGGAGAACCATTATATATAAATATGGTAGCTTTGTTAATAAGGGCACCAAATATTAACCACGGGCCCATCATCCACCCTATATCTGTTATCCACGTTATTATATCATTTTCTTTTATATCAAATATATGATACATATCTTGAGCAGATTTTATTGGAAAACCGGCATGATAATGAACTATTCCTTTGGGTTTACCAGTTGTACCAGATGTATATATTATCATTAATTCTTTGTAACTATCAAACTCAGGAATATTTATATAAGGAGAACTATTTTTATAATCCTCAAAATTAATTATTTCTATGTTTTTAAATTTATTGTTTATTTTGGAATTTAGTTTATATTTATCAATAAGAAAAATTTTTTGTACTGAAGTATCATTTAAGGATTGAAATAAGATCTCTTCCATATTTATAAGTTTATTTCTTCTTAAATTATGTTTATATGAAATAACGTATTTAGAGTTACTGATTTTAAGTCTAAGATTAACGGCATCACTACCAAATCCAGAAAATAAAGGTATTATAATAGCTCCTATTCTACTTAATGCTAAAATAGATAAAACAGACTCTAAAGATAACGGCATAAATAATGCTACTTTATCATCTTCTTTTATACCATTATTCGCTAAAAAATTAGCTAATTTATTAACATTTTCTTCTAATTCTTTATAATTTAGTTTATATTCATTTAGATTTTCATCTACTTCTATTACACTTATGGCTTCTTTATTAGGATTATCTAAGCAGTTAATTGATATATTCAATTTACCATTAATAAACCATTTTGTATTATATAATTTATCCCCTTTTTCTAAAATTTTTTCTGGAAATTTTAACCATTTGAAATTTATATCACTAAAGAATTGGGTCCAAAACCATTCTGGATCTTTTATTGATTTTTCTAAAAATTCTTCATAGCTTAAATTAAATTTATTTAATATTTTAGTAATATTTGAATTAGAGATTATATCATTTGTAGGTTTATAAGCTATTGGCAATTTTTCTATTATTTGCATAATTTTAAATAGTTTTTACCTTATAAGGTAAGTAAAGGTATGTTTATTCTGCCCCTTTACTTGGCAGAAAATATATTTTTTTATTTAAATTTATTCATTTTGTTTATTACGTGTATATCTGATATTTGATAATTCATCTAAGAACTTATTTTCTGCTAATTTTTGTTCAGCTAAGTATTTTTGATATTCTTTTTCTTTTAATTTCTCAAAGCTCTTTCTTTCATTCATTTTTTCTTGTAATTTTTGTTTTTCTATTTCAACTTCTACTTTACATTTTTCTACAACTATTTTTTGTAGTTCTATATCTTTTTTTAGTTTTTCTAAGTAATCACTGAAAGATTTAAAGAAATGAGCTTCATTGGCTTGTAATAACTTTATCTTAAATTCTTCTTTTTTATATTCTAATAAGTTTTCAAGTTTTTTTAATTTTTCTTCTTCATCTTGTAATTTTTTCATAGCTTTGGCAAATACTTTCTTTTGTTCTTCCTCTTCTTCTATTTTCATTTGTAATATTTTTTCTAATTTAAATTTAAAAGGTTTGGAATACATTTTAATAATCTCTTAAAAATTTTTTTTATTTTTTTAGTTTTTTAATTACTTTTTCTTCATAATCTGAAGTTATCTCTATCATTCTATTTATAGCATTTTCCAAATTATCTTCTTCAAAAACCCCTTGCTTTAAAAAATTATTTACTTCATCTATTTTTTCTATAGCATAGTCTATTCTAGGATCGCTCCCTTTTTTATACATTCCTAAGGAAATTATATCTTCATTTTTTTTATAAGTTCCTAAAATTTCTCTCATAATAGAAGCTGCTTTTTGATGTTCTTTAGTAGTAATTTCTACAAATAATCTACTAACTGATTGTAGTACATCTATAGCAGGGTAGTGATTTAAGTGAGCTAGGGCTCTTGATAAAACTATATGACCATCTAATATACCTCTAGTTGTATCTGCAATAGGTTCATTCATATCATCTCCTTCTACAAGGACTGTGTATATAGCAGTTATGCTACCTGTAGGTGAAGTGCCTGGACGTTCCATTAGTTTAGGTAATAATGCGAATACTGAGGGAGTATATCCTTTAGTAGATGGTGGTTCTCCTATAGCTAATCCTATTTCTCTTTGAGCCATAGCAAACCGAGTAACACTATCCATCATCAATAATACATCTTTTCCTTGATCTCTAAAGTATTCAGCTATAGCAGTAGCAACATAGGCAGCTTTTAATCTCACGAGTGCTGGGGTATCTGAAGTAGCTACTACTACTACTGATCTTTTTAATCCTTCTTCTCCTAAATCTCTTTCTATGAAATCTCTTAATTCTCTACCTCTTTCTCCTACTAGGCATAATACTGTCAAATCTGCTTGAGTAAATCTAGTTATCATTGATAGAGTAGTACTTTTACCAACACCTGATCCTGCAAATATTCCTACTCTTTGCCCTTTTCCTAAGGTTAATAACCCATCTATTGCTCTTACTCCCATGGATAGCGGAGTTTTTATTCTTGGTCTTAAGAATGGATTGGGGGGATCATTGTATATGGGGTATTCTGTTTCATATTCTAAAGGGCCTTTACCGTCTATAGGATTACCTAGTCCATCTAATATTCTTCCTAAAATTTTAGGTCCTACTTTTACCATTAATTGCTTTCCTGTAGCTCTAACCTCGCTACCTGGTGAAATACCAACTAAGGAACCAATTGGCATTAATAATACTCTTTCATCTTTAAAACCTACTACTTCCGCTACTATTGGTTCTTGATATGAGCTTAAGGGATAGATATAGCAAATTTCTCCTACTTGACAAGGTGGTCCATCGCTTTCTATAACTAATCCTACAATCTGCTTAACTTTTCCATATACTTTTACTAAATCCTTCGGATTTATACTATCTATTAAGTTATTATATTTTTTTAAATTTAACATTTTTAGTTTTTTATTTAATATGATTTAATTTTATATTGTCTCTATTTTTATTTTAAGAAGTTTTAAGTAAAATTCCTTTTTTGGATAATTTTTTAAATCCAGAAATAACTTTTAGAGGCTATTAATGATTTTAAATTATTATCTTTTTTAACTTTAAACCCTATATCTGATAATCTTTTTGATATTGTATGTAATAAATCTTTATTTCTGTATTTTTTTCCTACTTCTCCTACATAATGAAATAGTATTCCTTTAGGTTTTAGTAATTTATAAAAAGTGATATATAATTCATTTGAATATAGATTCCCAGTTTTAGGGGATAATTTAGGGGGATCATGGATAATAACGTCAAAATAATCTTCTATATTATTTTTAAGGATTTTTGTAGTATCTCCTATTATTAAAGTAATATTTTTGTTATTAAAAAGATCTTTGGAATATGGGTTAATCTTAGCTAATTTAATAACAAAAGGATCTATTTCAATAGTAATAACTTTAGCACCTTTTTGAGCTGCTTTTATTGCTGTATATCCAAATCCGCAACAAGTATCTAAAACCCTATATCCTCGTTTTATTTTTAAGGTTTCTATTTTTTGGATTATTTCATTTTCTACATTAGTTGTATGCATTCTTATACCATCTATTTCTAAAGACGGCGGAATAGTTGATAATATTCTATAAAACCTATTTTCAAAGAATACTAATGGAATTATACCTTCTTCATTTATTAAATATAATAACTCTTCTTTTTTTGAGTATTTCTTTATTGTCTCATAATCTAATTTGAGATTTACTTGGGGAAAATATATTCCGTTTCTTTCTAAATATACTCTATATTGTTTATGAGTAGTATTTAAATCTAAATTCAATAAAATAAAATTATCTTTATTATTTTCTGAATTATCTAAATTATTTTTTATGTCTTTCACTAATTTTTTATCTGATGATTTAATATTTGATAATTTAATAAGAATTTCTTTTAATTGTTTTCCTGAAATAAACATTTTAGTATTTTATGTATTTTTATTAAAAATTATCTTTATTTGTTTCAATATTGGGTATGTTATTTATATTTTTAATTTTGTTTAAATTGGCTAAATATTTTTGTAGGATAACAATAGCACTATAGTCATCTATATCTATAAAAAATGATTTTATAAAGCGAATTAATTTTGCTAACCAGTTTTTAGCTTCATTTATATATAATTTTCTAGCCTGAAAAGTGGTATTATGTTCGCTTATTATTTCTACTGATAAATTTTTACTGAAATTTTGTAGGGAATTTAAGGAATTTATTAAAAACAATATTTTTTTATATCCTGTTCCATTTCCTAAAACTATTTTAATTATTTCATATTCATTTATCATAGTTTGTATTACATCTAAGAAATTAAAAATTTTTGTTATATTTTTATAAATAATGGTATTATTTTTGGTATCAAGGATAGCAATACCGATTTTATAATTCCCTGGATCTATTCCTAAAATATATCTGTTTTTTTCCATAATTTATCTTAATTTATTTATATTCCATATTTATTTATATTCTATTATTTTTATTTTTAAGTTAAATTTGTTTGCAATATATATATCGTTTTCATTTATTAACAAAATTTTAAATTTTTGTTTATTTTTTATTAATTCTGCTTGATTTTTGACTTCAATAGCTGTATTTATTATATCTGCTAGTGATATGTTGCCACCTATTGTATTATCTGTTGGTATTTTTCCTTTTTTTATTAGCTCTTGTTGAATATTATTTAATTCTTGTATTATTAAAGTTATAGTTTGCTCTACATTTTCAGGATTAGTTATTTCTATTTCTCCTAATATTGAATTCTTTTTTAAAATTAATTTATCCTCTAATAGGTATAGATTAACATCTACATATTCTCCTAAAAATATGTTTCTACTTGCTAAAAATAACAATACGTATTTTTTATCACTATTAGATGATATTTTTTTTACTATATTTGATAATTGGTTTTTGTCAATCCTAATTAAATTAGAATAGATTGTTTCTTTAGTTTGTTTTAGATTTAGGTTATAGATATATTTCTGTTTAATATTTTCATTTGCTTCTTGAATTATTTTATATATCTCTTTTTCTATGTTTTTATTATTTTCAATAGATTTAATAAAGACTGGTTGATCTTTTATAAAAAGTATATCTCCTAAATGTGTCATTGTTATTAATAAATTAACTTCACTTAAAAGTTCTTCGTATCTTTGCTTTAACTTATTTACCTCTTGTTTATATATGTATATTTCTTGCTTTAATTTATTCATTTGAAATAAATAAGTTTTAGCATCTTGGGATAATAAGGATAAAATTAATGAACTAAGAACTGCTATTAATCCTCCACTTATTGCTGTTATTATCATTGATGTATATCTTGGTCTTAAATTAAATAATACTATCTTTTTTTTACCTATTTTTTTACCCGTATTATCAGCAAATATTGAAATTATTACTCCTATAACAAAAAAGAATAATATCTTAAAAACAAATGAAATAAAATCTTGAAAATTCATTTACTTTATAAATTAATTTATTTTTTTTAATTCATTTAAATTAGAGTTTATTAATTCCTTATAACTTTTATTTAAAGCATCTAAAATATTGTTTATTACTATGAAATCTGTATATAGAAATTTGCTTACATCTCCTTTTAGTGATTTAATTAATATATTTATAAAATAAATTAGTTTTATTTGTATATTTGGAATTATTATTAAAATCCTTAAAATTGTTGATTTTATAACTTTTTGAGATTTATTTGGAAGTTTGTTAATTATTAAATAAAGTTCAAATAAAATTTTATCCAAATAACTTAAATTATTAATAATTGATTCTGTTGTTTTTAATGATTCTATTATGATAAAAAATTTCTCATTTTTTGAAATTTTTTGAGGATCTTTAGTTTTTATTAGTTTTTTTAAAATATTACAAAATAATTTTAATGAATTTATAAAGCATATTTTTAGGAGTTCCCCACCTGTTATTAATTCTTCACTTTTTAATATCTCTTCTCTTTTTAATAATTCTTCTTTATAGTCTTTATTTTCTATTTTTTTTAGGAATTTTTCTTCCATAGTTTTAAAAATTAATTTTATTTTTTAGGTAGATATTTACTTATAAACGGCTGCTTATTTACTATGTATTTATATGCTATATCAGTTATATCTTTAAATTTTATTTTATTTATTTTATTGATATATTCGAAAGCTTCTTTATAAGTTTTAAATAGTTCAGAAGAACCTATTAAGTTTCCTTGAGCAGAAGGGGATTCAAATGTCCAGAAATTACTACTTATTATATTTTCTTTTATAATTTCAAAGTAATTATTATCTAAGTATTTACTTGGATCATTTATTATTTCATTATATTTTTCTATTAAGTTATTCAATTTATTTTCATCTGTAATAGCACTAAAATATATAATACCTGGTGTTTCATTGGTGGTATAATATTCAAAGGAAACAGCATCTGCTAATTTTAATTCATTCTTTAATACCCTGTTTAATATACTATAATTTGAACCTCCTATCATTGAGCAAATTATGCTTAAATAGTATATTTCTTCTATATCTTTATAAGTTTCCAATCCTGTTGGACAATAATAAGATATTAGTAGATAAACTTTATTTACATTTCCTTTTATTTCTAATTCTTTTTCTGTTATATCTTGTAATTTGTAATCTATTTTATTTAATATTTTTCCATTATTTTTTATATCTTTATTTTTTAGTGAATTTTTTATTAAGTTTTTGATTTCATCTAGTTCTTTATTACTAACTATGACAAAAAATGAATTGTTAGGATTTTGATAATATTTAAAAAATTCTTTTATTTGATTAATAGTTATTTTTTCTAAGGTTTCTTTATATCCTATTATGGGGTGTTTAATAGGACTTAGGGGGTAGATTTTTTTCATGGTTTCTTCAAATAAGATAACCATTGGCTCATCATCTCTCATATTTATTTCGTGATATATTATATTTTTTTCAGAATTTACGTCTTCTTCCTTAAATAATGGATTTAATACCATATCTGTTAATATATCTATTCCTTTATCTAAATTATATGTAGGTAATTTTATATAATACACTGTTTGATCATAAGAGGTATATGCATTAGTGTATCCTCCTATTGAGTTAATATACTTAGGAATATCTGTAGGATAATTTTGAGATCCCCTAAAAACTGAGTGTTCTATTAAGTGAGCTATTCCTTTTTCTTCATCTGTTTCATATAATGAACCTGTTCTTGTAAAGAAGCCTATAAACGATGACGGGTAATCCACTTTTTTATATATATACTTAAAATCAAAGTCATTTATAACATATGTTAAAGAGTAGTGAAAATCTATAAAATGCTTTATTATTTGCTGTTTATTATTTTTTATCGCTATATTATTTATAGTATTCTTATTTTCTTTTTTTGTTTTAAGATTTTTTATTTTCATAATTTAATCCTCCTTAGTTTTTAAAGTTTAATAAAAGGTTATTAAAATCAATACTAAAAAAGACCCAAAGTAGAGCACTTCTTGAGGGTTTATTTATTTTTATTTCTTCCTTTGTTGGTTTTTCTTTTATATATTTAAAATTATTTGATTTTAGAAAGTTTTTGATTATTTTTCCTTCTAAAGAATGGTAGCTTATTATAAAAGCTATAAAATTATTATTTATTTTTAATAAGTTTTCTAAGAAAAGTTTTAAATCATTTAATTCATTATTAACTTCTATTCTTAGAGCTAAATATATTTTTTGTAGATAATCCTTTAAATACTTGAAACTAAATATTTTTGAAATTATTTTATTTAAATCTTGGGTAGTTTTTATTTCTTGTTTTTGTCTATATTTTATTATTGCTTGAATTAATCTTTTAGTATCTTTATAACTTAGTATTTTATTAAAAACATTTGATAATTCTTCTTGATTATATTTATTTAATACATTGTAAGCAGTTAATATTTGGGATTTATTATATCTCATATCAAGTAAAGTATCACTATTAAAACTAAATCCTGATTCGTTTTTTATTTGATACATTGAAACTCCTAAATCAGCTAATATAACTAAAGTATCTTCTTGGTTAAATAATTCCTTGTAATTTATTAAGTTTTTGAAATTATCATTAATAAAATAAAATTTATTTTTATTGTTTTCTTTAACATTTTCTTTAATATTTTCTTTTTTCGTATTAATGATAATGTAATCATTACTTATTATTTTTTTTTGTTTTAATAAATCTATAGTTAAATTTATAGAATCGATATCTTTATCTAATAAGATATTTTTTGTTATGTATTGTTTAAAATTCGTGTAAATATTAATAAAGTGATTACCTAATCCTAAGGTACAATCTATGTATAGGAATTTTTCTATAATATTTGTAAAGTTATTTAAGATTGTTATTATATTAGATATCATTACGGGGTAATGGTAATTAATTTCGTTTTTTAAAAAAACTGGATTTATAAATTTATCAGTTAGTATATGATCATTTGTTTTAGTTATTGATTTAAGGGATTTCAAAGAAGAAGAAGAATTTTTCATATATTATATTTGGGGAAGGTGGGATTTGAACCCACACGGGGTTAAACCCCCATTGGATCCTGAGTCCAACGCGTCTACCAAGTTCCGCCACTTCCCCTTAAGTTATGTTTGCTTAATTTTTCTTTATTACTTATCTTTAGTATATTTCTATTTACTTTTTCTCTTATTTTTCTTTGTTTCCTTTATTTTATTTTCTGTATTTATTTTATATATATTTTAAGATTTTCGTAAGTAATTTTTAAGGAATCTTCTATATTAGTATTTGGATTATAGTTTAATAAATTTTTAGCTTTGGTTATGTCAGCCCATGTAGATTTCATTTCATAAGGATTATAATCCCTTATTATTAACTTTGTTTCTTTGTTAGCTACTTTAAAGATTGTTTTAACATAATCTATTACTTTTATTGGATTATCTGATCCTATGTTTATTATTTCAAAAATATTTTTGCTATCTTTTAATAGGTTAATAGAATTTAGTGTAGCTAAGGCTGTATTTTCTACATATGTAAAATCTCTACTTATATCTTTGCCATTTATATATATTGGTTTAGATTTTAAGAGATTATAAAAAAAATTAAATGTAGCCATATCTGGTCTATTATATGGTCCAAATACTGTAAAATACCTTAAGATTATTACATTTAGCTTATGAATCTTGTGATAAGTTTTTAACATATTTTCACAACAAAATTTAGTATATGAATAAGGGGATAAAAAATTGGTTATACAATTATCTTCTTTAAAAGGAAGTTTATTACCATCATAAACTGAAGAAGTAGAAGAAAATATAATTTTTTTATCTATTAATTCATTTTTATTTATAAAATCTAATAATTTTTGAGTAGCTATTATATTGTTTTTAATATATTTTTGAGGATATTTTAGACTGTATTTTACTCCTGGATATGCAGCTAAATGTATTGTTATATCTATTTTTGATACTTTTTTTATCTCTTCTTCTAATAATTTTAAATCTTTGGTTAAATCTAGCTTTAAGAAATTAAAATAATTATTGTTTTTTGTTTTATTTTTATTATATATACTAATTAATTCTTTTAATCTTTCATTTTTAAATATTATATTAAATTTACCTGCGTAATTGTTGATATTATCAAGTATAATTAGATTATAACCTTTTTCTAGTATTAATTTAGATACAAAGAAACCAATAAATCCTAAACCGCCTGTTAATAAAATATTCATAACTCTAAAATCTCCTTTTTAGCTATTTTTATATTATTTAATATCTATAATTTTTATTCTATAACTTTAAATTTATACCTTAAAAATTACAAAATAAAAAAGATAAATTAATAAAACATAGAATTATTTAATTACAAAGAATTATTTAATTATAAAAATTATTTAATTGATGAATTTTGAGGTCCTTAATAATCAATTCTCTTAAAAAAAAAGTAGGTAAGATTTTGGAAAGAATTAATGAAGTGAATTTTTTTAGCTTTATGAAAAATTATTTTAAGAATTTATTTCTTAATTTGCTACAAGGATTTATTAAAGATAAAATTTTTTATGAGATATTAGTTATTTCATTTCCTGTTATGGTTTCTACTTTTTTTGAAGCTACTTCTTTTACCCTTATGCTTTTTATTATCTCATACTTAAAAAATGATGTCAAGTTGATTGCTTCTTTAGGTAGTAGTATATATGTTATTTGGGTTTTATATGGAATTTCTACTTCATTTGTTAATGGATTAGTTAGTGTTATTTCTAGATTATTAGGTGATAAAAATTATGAAGAAATAAATTATACTTTTTCTATTTCATTTATTTTTGGTACTTTTTGGGCATTAATTATATTTTTAATTTATAATTTTTTAATATCTGATTTAATTTTTAAGTTTCTTAATTTAGGGGAAAATGAGATAAAGATAGCAAAGGATATAAGTTATTATTTTCTTTTTGTAATGTTTTTTAGTATATGGGCAGCTGTTATTTTTGGAACTCTTCAGGGATTAGCTAAGACTAAGGTAATAATGTATATGAGTATTTTTGCTGTTATTGGGGAAGTTATTGCTACTTTTGTATTTGTTAAGTATTTTGATTTGTATGTACCTGTTGCTATTAATTTGGCATGGTTTATTGGGGAATTAATTAGGATGGGTATAGGTATGTTTTTTTTAACTAAGGATAATGTTAATTTTGATTTTAGTTATATTTTTAGAAAAAAAATAGCTGATTCTATTTTAAGATTTTTAGAATTAGTGTATATAGGGATACCGGTTAAAGTAGGAGCTTTAGTATTTGGGGTAGTTTATTTCTTTTTAATTTCAATATTAAGTGGAATAGGTAAGTTAGAGGGTTATGAATCTCAAGCAGTAGCAGGATTAACTATTTCCCAAAGATTTGAGGTTATAATTTGGATGATAGATGGAGGATTAAGTGTTGCTTGTGCTAACCTTATTGGTAGAACTTTAGGTTATGAATATAAAAAAGATTTCAATTTAATTAAAAAGATAGAGCAAGCTAACTTAATTGCTTATAAGACTTTCATAATCGGATTTATTTTGTTTGTTCCAGCTTTTATTTTATTTACATTTTTCCCATCTAATTTACTTAACATTTTTATAAAAGACCCTATAACTATAAAAATAGGTAGTGGATATTTGTTTTATACAGGGATTTTTGGATTAGCTATGGTAGTTAATGCAGTTATCAGTGGCTATTTTATAGCTTTAGGCTTTACTTTACCTTTAACTATTGCTATGATTATCTTTTCAATAATGAGGATCCCTATTTCTGAATTATTAGTTCCTTATTTAAAATACGATGCAGTTTATTTAGCTATTAATATTACAAATATATTTATGGCTATTTTCTTATATCTTTTTCTTTACTTTTATATTATTAAATTAACCCAAAATAAAAATAAACAGTAAAAATAAATAATAAAAATAATAATATGCTTGACTATAGTAAAAAAAATATTAATCAAATAGTTATATTAGGTAGTAGTGGATATTTAGGACTTAGTTTTATTAAGTATTATTCTAATCAATTTGAATCTAATAAAAATATTTCGTTAATTTTATTTTCTTCTAATTATTCAAAGATTTTAAAATTTTTTAAATTAAATAATATTAATTATAAGAATTTAAATTTAGGATTTTATAAATATAGTGAATTTAAAGAGGTTGTAAAGAATTTTAGAAATTATGTTATTTTAAATTTTAGTGGATATAATATATTTAAAGCTTTGTTTTCTTTGTATAATTATGACTATAAGAATAAATTGATATGGGATAGTAGAATAAATTTTACTAGTAAGATAATAGAGAGTATTATAGAAGTAGGTAATTATCCTGTATTTTTTTTGTTACCTTCTGCAGTTTGGATTTATTCGGGTTCTAAGATTTCTGATTATTTTAGTAAATGGGAAAACCTTTTAAATTTATTAAAAAATAATAGTTATAAAATTGTATTTAGGTTAGGAGTTGTTATAGATGAAAATTCATCTTGGCTAAAAATTTTAAAATATTTCTTTAAATTTAATTTAAAACCAGTTTTTAATAATAATTTATCTTTTCCTTATATTTACATGAATGATGTTTTAAAAGTTATCATGAATTTAATTAATTTTAAGTATAAATTATCTCAAGAAGAATTAAATATTTTTGATTTGTTTATATATACGAAGTTTAATGATTTTATTAACTTTATTTTAAAGGAAAAATATCCATATAAAAAATTCAAAAGTTTTTATGTAAGTGATTATTTAATGGAATTATTTTTTAGGGATTATTATAAGGCTATGTTTTTAAAATATCGTAATGATTTTTCTAATTTAAAAGAATATTTAAAAAATTAATTTTATTTTTTAATTTTATTGATTTTTTATATAATATTTTTATATGAAGTTTAAGAAGGATTTCAAAAAAAAATATAGAAAAATATAATATAAAATAAGAGTGAAAGGCCCTGTCGTCTAGTGGACTAGGACACCGGCCCTTCAAGCCGGAGACACGGGTTCGAATCCCGTCAGGGTCATCTACGTTTCTTTTTATATGGCTCACGCATACGTACCTGGTCTTAAAGTATTAAAAAGAACAGTTATTAAAAAAGAAAGAAAATTACCTATTGAAGGGGAAGTTATTGTTAATGTTAATGATAGGGTTAAAGCAGAGGATGCTGTAGCTAAAGCTTTTTTGCCTGGTCCTGTCGATATAATCAATGCTGCTAATAAATTAGCTATTGATCCTCAGGAATTACCTTTATTTTTACTAAAAAAAGAAGGGGACAGAGTATTAGAAGGGGAAACTATTATTAAATATTCTTCTTTTTTTGGGTTATTTAAGCAAGAGATAAAATCTTCTATCACAGGAACTATTGAGTCTATTTCAACTTCTACGGGGCAAATAATAATACGAAAAGATCCTACTCCTATCCAAACTATTGCTTTTGTTGATGGAATTATTGAAGAAACTATACCAAAAGTTGGAGCTATTGTTAAAACTTATGGTACTTATATTCAGGGAATATTTGGGATAGGTAGAGAGAAAATTGGAAAAATTAAAATTATAGCGGAAAACCCTTCTGACGAAATAAATGATGAAAAATATTTAAAAGATGTGGAAAAAGGGGATATTGTTGTTGGTGGTAGTTATATCACTAAGGAAATAATTGATAAATTAATTAAATTGGAGGTAGTAGGTATAATAACAGGTGGTATAGACGCGGAAACTATAAAGGATATTTTAGGCTATGAAATAGGAGTAGCTGTAACTGGCACTGAAAATATTCCATTTACTTTAATAGTTACTGAAGGATTTGGAAAAATATCTATGGCTCTTAAGACTTTTAATTTGCTAAAAGAAGCCAATAACAAAAAAGCATCTATTTCTGGAGCTACTCAAATAAGAGCAGGAGTTATTAGACCAGAAATTATTATTCCATTTTTAGATGAAGTTCAAGATTTAGCTAAAATTGAAGATAAAAGTTTTTCTACTGCTTTGGAAAAAGGAGCTCTTGTTAGAATCATAAGAGAACCTTATTTTGGCAAAATTGCTCAAATAATAGATTTACCAGAAGATCCTACTATTATACCTACTGAATCTAAAGTCAGAGTCGCTAAAATTAAAATACTTGATACTAACGAAGAAATAATATATCCAAGAGCTAATATTGAATTAATTGAGGAAAGTTAATATAATTTTAAAGTTAATATAATTTTATTATAAAAATCAATAGAGGGTAATTTAGTATGGAAACTTTACAAAAACACAGAATGTTTCACCAAAAAGTTAAAGAGATTCTTATTCAACCTAACTTAAATAAATTCTATAAAATCCTTGATTTTGATGATGAAAAATCTTTTGTATTAAAATTATTATGTGAATTTGTATATGTTAATGATAATATTTATAGAACTTTAAACGTAAGAAAATTAATTGATTTTTATAAAAATAATCAAGATAATTATAAAAATATTTTATCATTAAGTGAAGATAAAATAGTTGAGATTTTAAAGGATTTATCTAAGAATAATCCTGAATTGGTTGATATTAAATGGCTAAAAGAGGAAATATTTTCTTCTATTATTGTTAAAAGTTTGTTATTGTTTAATTACTATAAAATTTATATTGACAATTTTGAAGAATTTTTAGGTAATTTAAAAAGGTTAATTAAAGAAGGTAATAATGATAGTTTTATTATTGCTTCTTTACTTAAAGTTAAATTAGTTGTTGTTAATAATATTTTGGAATATTATATGGAGAATGGGAAAATTCAATTAATGAGATATAGTGGAACTCCTTTACCTGGTGGTAAAAGTTTTATTATATTAAAAATTTTAGAGGATTTATAGAAATTTAGAAACTAATTGGGAATCTAGTTAAATGCTATAGCTTTCCAATAAGATGGGGGAATGTTCAATTAGGAGGTTCAACAGAACTGAGAATATGTTTTATATAAAAAATAGTTATTTATTATATATATTTTTAATTGAAATTAAAAGAATATGCTTCCTTCACGTGATTTATAGAAATTGTCATTTGGTTCTTCTTCATTGTTAGTTAAATCTGAATAATTATAATTAGGGGAATAATTAGAGGATATACCTGTGGTGAATGTATCAGTTGTATAGGATTCTTCTACTTGATAAAGTTCTTCGGGATGATCAGTTAATTTTATTGCCATTTCTTTGGTAATATGTCCTTGTTTTATTAAGTTTTTAAGGGATTTACCGAAAGTTATCATCCCATCGTATTCACCATTTAGGATATAATCGTATATTTTATTTAATTCATTATCTCTTATTAATCCTTTTATAGTAGGGGTTGCTATTAGTATTTCTATTACAGGAACTAAGCTATTGGTTTTAATACTTGTTATAAGTTTTTGAGATATTATAGCTGTAATTGAGTTCATTAGTATTTCTCGAGCGACTTCTCTTTGTTCTTCTTTAAACATATCAAGTATTCTATATATAGTTTTAATAGTGTTTTCGGAATGTATAGTGGTTATAACCATATGTCCAGTTTCTGCAGCATTTAAGGCTATTAATGTACTTTCTGGATCTCTTAATTCTCCTATAAATATTATATCGGGATCTTGTCTTAAAGCATCTTTTAAGCCTTGTAAAAAACTAATTGTATCTAACCCTACTTCTCTTTGAGTTATAAAGCTTTTTATATCGTTAAAAACGTATTCAATAGGATCTTCTATAGAAACTATTCTTTTAGAATAGTTTTTATTAATATATTGGATGATAGAGGCACAGGTGGTAGTTTTTCCGCTACCTGCTGGTCCCGATACTATTACTAATCCTTTCATTTTATTTACTATATTTTTGATTAGATCTGATGGCAGATTAAGTATTTCGAAGTTTTCAGGGGGATTTAAGATTCTTCTTGCAGATAAAGCTAATTTTCCTTGAGTTTTGAATATATTTATCCTATACCTGGTGTTATCTAAGTAATAACCATAATCTATAGATCCTTTTTTATTTAAATCTTTAAGATATTCTTCATCTTCTATTATTTCTTTAATCATGTTTATTATATCATTTTCAGTTAATATTTTATCTCCTATGGGAACTAAGTTTTTATTTATTCTATAATATGGTTTATTATTAGGTTTTATATGTAAGTCGCTAGCATTTATTTCTTTGTCGTTCATTAACGATAACAATTTTTTTAAGCTATACATAATATACATTTCTTTAGAATTAATTATATTTCCTTTTTTAATGATACTTTTCTTAATAAACCAAGATCATTCTTTTAGATCTAAAAAATAAATTTACTTTAAATTAGGAAAATAATTAATAACTAAAAGAGGGTATTTTTTTTAAAGATATAATAAAAATAATGAGGAGGTAATTATATGGAAAAAAGTATAAAAAGTAAAATAGAGTATGGAAAAGAAAATATCCTTGATTTAGTTACTGATTTTAGTAGATCTAAGTTACCTATACCAAGGAGTGGTTTAGAACTTGAGGCTAACTTAGGAAGATTTCCTGCTTTAAAAGAGCCCTCTTTAAAAGATAAGATCCCACCAATTTATTTAGAGGCTTTGCCAGGTGGACAGTTATTATTAACTAAGTTAGATGAATTTTTAGCATGGTCAAGAGCTAATTCACTGTGGTATTTATTATTTGGTTTAGCTTGTTGTGCTATAGAGTTAATGGCAACGGGTGCTAGTAGATTTGATTTTGAGAGATTAGGTATGCCGTTTAGAGCTTCACCACGTCAAGCAGATTTAATGATTTTAGCTGGTACTATTACTTGGAAGATGGCACCAAGGGTTAGGTTACTATATGAGCAAATGGCACATCCGAAGTATGTTATTGCTATGGGTACTTGTACTATAAGAGGGGGACCATATGTTTATCAATCCTATTCTGTTTTACCAGGGGCTGATATGATTGTTCCTGTAGATGTTTATGTACCAGGTTGTCCTCCTAGACCTGAAGCTTTATTACATGGATGTATTGTACTTCAAGAAAAAATAAGAAACTCTAATAAAGATTCTAATAAAAAATAAAGTTTTTAAGGGTTAATTAATAATAAAGATAATGAGTTTTTAAAGATTTTTTCTCTCTAAGTAAAAAGTAAAATTCATTGTATAATTTTTGGATTTTATTTAAATTTACTTTATTTTAAAATGTTAGATTTTTTTATTGGTTTTTTATTACTTGTTTTACTTATATTTATTGATCTTTTTAGTAGGTTTCTATATTTATGGTTTGTTTATAGGAAAATAAAAATAGATTATATATTTTACAGTTTTTTTAGATTATCATTGATTTTTATAGTAATGCTTTTAGGAGTTAAGATTTTTAGTAACTTTATATACTTCATTTTTGGATTTTTAGTATATTTTTTGTTTTCTCCTTTTTTATGGAAATTTATTTTAAAAAATAAATCTAAATAATTTCAATCTAAATAATTAATTCTTTAACCAAAAACAGCAGGAATGAATTGTGAGAAAAACCTTAGTAAGCATTTAATTTCGTAATAAAATAAATATTAGGGATAAACTTATTTCTGCATAAACAAAGTTCATAAACTCATAAGAGATAGCTTTTAAAAAATATCTATCTACTTAATAGGGCTAAGGAAATCTGAAGCTAACTCTTTAAATCATGACGAGATAATTGAAGAAACAGTATTTAATCAAATAAAAACCTCACTTTATAAGGTAAATTGTGTTTTTTATTTTAAATCAATAATTAAATTAATAAATTAAGTAATGTAGGGAATTTAGAAAAAATTTTTTTATATAAATAAAAAAGAGGGTAGAAAATGATGTTTTTTATTAGTTCCTTAATTTTTTTATCTGTATTATCTAATTTGATAGAAAATTTAATGGAAAAATTAATAGGAGAAGTTATTAAGAAGATAGCTGAATTTAATTTATTTCTGGGAATCATTATAATTGTAGTGGTTGTGATATTATTTTTGGTAATAAGGTATTTTCAAGATAAGAAAAATGAGAAGAATTAATATGTTTTTGACTTATTTTTATAAATTTTTATAAATTTTAGCATAAATTAGAATGATGGAGGGAATTTAAAAGAAATTTTTTAATATAAATAAAAAGGAGGATAGAGAAAATTGCTTACTTTTTTTATATTTTTTGTAATTATGGTAATAGTATCTTCTTTAATGGAATCAAGAGCTTCTTTAGGGAAATCAAAGGATATTTTTATTTTTATACATAGTATATTTATGATAATTACTATTATGAGTATTTATTTAATATTTAATCATTTTAAACCATTTTTGGCAAAAATTATTAAAATGATGAAAATTGTATTAAATACTAAAATTAATATAGGAAATATTCTACAAAAAAAAGAGCAAAAATATGAAAATGAAATAATTTATGAAAATGAAATAATTAATGATAAATCATTAATAAAAAGTTTTTTATTTTTAAAAGAGATTTTTAATTCTATTTTTGCCACTTTTAAGTTGACTTTTATTATAAGTTTAATATTAGCTACTGTTAATGAAGTAAAAAGCGAAGAAGAAAGAAATAAATTAATAGAAAAACATGTTCTTTTTTCTTTAAGTAATCTTTTGATATGGTTATTTAATGGAATTATATCATTTGGAATCTATGAGTATTTAGTAAATATTTATATTTATAATCTATATGTAGCACTATTTGTATATTTTTTAATAGTAGTTTTTTGGTCTGTAGCTTTTCAGAAAGAGAGATGGTAAGTTTTAATAAATTTGAAGGGAGGTGAATTTTAAATGTATAAAAGAGAATCTTTTAATTTAATAAATTATTCGTTATCACTTTTTGATACATTTTTATTTTTTATGAAGATCTCTATTTGGGGAATATTATATTTATCAGTAGCTGTTTTGGTTCTTTTTATTGTATCCATTATAATAATCCTTATTTCTCTCTTTTTATTATCAGTATTAACGGAGAATTCTAAAAATTTTAAAGAATATTTATTTACATTTATTATCCTTATACCTGCGTTAATTATTTTACTATCAAGGGATGTAGTGGTTAGTATTTTTAAAAGAATAAAATTAAAAGAAAAAATAGATAATTTTATAAAAATGTTTAGGGAATACCCAAAGAAAGAATATGAGTTATTACAAAATAAATTACAGCTAAATAACCCTTTGCTAGGTAAAATAATAGATATATCTTTTGTTAGAACTCCTTTGGCAATTTTTAATTTGTTTATTTTTATTTTGATTATGAATCATATAGTATCTTTTTTAATTTATCTGATTTTGAATATGAAAGAGATAATATACTTTATTATATACTATATTACAATAGGTCCTTATGTTGAGTTATATAATTTAATTATTAAGGGAGAATTAATTAAAGATCCAGTAAATATTTTATATCTTATACTTACGGAAAAACACTTAATTATAATTATCTTAGTTCATATTGTTATTTTATTTTTATTTGTATTTTTAATAGCATTTTTTATTTCTAAGTTTAAAAATAGGAAAAATTAATAAGTTAATATATATAGAGGATTTGGGGTAATTAAGTTGAATAGGTAATTATAAGGGGGTAGTTTTTTATGAGAATAAAGAGAGGAGTTATAAAAAAGAAAGCTCATAAAAAAATATTAAAATTAGCGAGAGGATATAAAGGAGCTAGAAGTAGAAGATTTAAGACTGCTAATGAAGCATTAATGCATGCAGGTAAATATTCTTATAGAGATAGAAAACAAAGGAAAAGGGATTTTAGGAAACTTTGGATAGAAAGAATAAATGCTGCTGTTAGAAATTTTGGCCTATCTTATTCTAAATTTATGAATTTATTAAGAAAAAATAATATTAAAATAGATAGAAAGAATTTACAGCTTTTAGCAGTTGAAAATTTTGATGTTTTCTCTAAATTAATTGAACAATTGCAAAATAAGGAATTAGTTTTAAATAAATAAAAAAAATTAAACGTTTTGGTAGAAATTAATAAAAAAACTAGGAATTAATAAAAAAAAAGTATAATATAAAAAAAGGGGTATAGCCAAAAGAGGTATTATTTGCCTAACAGGGGCAAAAAAAACATACCTGTTGCTCTAAAAGAGTCCGTTGCTCTAATAGGTTATAAGAGCTAAAGGGAGCTCTTTGAGTTTAAGGAGGTCGTTCGTGGCTAAATTGTTCGTAGGGAATCTAAGTTATCAATTAACAGAAGAAGAATTCAAAAATACTTTCCAACCCTATGGTAATATTAAAAGCTTAAGATTATTAACTAATAAGGGATTTGGATTTGTAGAATATGAAACTTCAGAGGAAGCCCAAAAAGCTATAGAAAATCTTAATGGAAAAGAATTAAAGGGAAGACCAATGAGAGTAGAATTAGCTAAACCAAGAGAAGAAGGAGTGAAGTCATCTTCTAATAACAAATTTAGAACAAGAGGATTTTCAAGAAGTTCTTTTTCTAAAAATACTACTAATAGAAATTTTAGAAGAAATTTCTCTAAATCTGAATAAATATATTTAATTTATTAAAGATTTTGGCTATACCCCAAATTTAAAAATCTTCAAAGTTAGTCAATATTTTTAATATTTTTTATTTGTTTTTTCATTTTTATTTGATAACAAAGTTAGTATCTTTTAATAAAGATTAGTATCTTTTAGTTTTTTTTTTCTTAATTTTTTGGAAGGATTTTTTTTTAAATTGTAAAATTTTAGAATGTAAATTAGAATATAAATAATTAAAAAAAATTAAGTAATAAAAATAAGGAGGTATTAAAAAATGAATAGAATAAATAACTATTTAAAAATAGTGATGCTTTTAATATTAATATCTATATCTGTTGTAAAATATTCCTATGCGCAGAATTATTATGTTTATAATAATATTGAGGATAAAAAAATGGAAATAAAATTAGGAGTATGGAGTGCTAAGTTAACAGGTACTTTATTTGCTCCTTCTACTAATTTCACTACTGATTTAGCTGATGATTTAGGGTTTGGGAATACTAAAACGGGATTTTATTTAGATTTTAATTATAAATTATCTAATTTAAATACGATTGGTTTTTCTTATTTTAATGTTGAGCATAAAGCTGTTAGAACTTTAACAAGAAATATAACTTTACCTGCTGAGCCCTTAGATGTTAATGTTAATTCTGGTACTACTGTTTTTTCTAATATAAGAAATAGTGCTTTTGATTTATTTTATAAAAGATATTTAAATACTGAACAAAATTATGATTTTTATGGTATGATAGGTATAAGGTTTAATAATTTCAAAGCTGATTATTCTAGTAATACAACTCCATTGGCTTCATTTGAAGGTAACGTTCCTTCTTTATTTTTAGGCTTAGGTGGAAAATTTAATATTGGTTCTAATTTAAGTGCTTTTTACGAAATAAGTGGCTTAAGTGTTTCTCTTAATTCTAGTTCTAAGAATAAGTTTTTCCAATATAATTTAGGTTTAGGTTATAGATTTAATGAAAATTGGAATTTACAGGTGGGTTATAGATATCTTTCTACTAAGTTTGAAGATGATTTTAATAGAAATTCAGATCTTAAATTACAAGGGCTTAATTTTGGAATAAATCTTAAATTTTAAGGGTATTTAAGAAATAATAAAAAAAGCTAAAAAGGAGGTAATTTAAAAATGAGTATTAATTTAAATGTAATAATAAGGAAAATTTATTTAAAGGCTCTAATGTTTGTTTTATGTTTGGTAAGTATTATAAATTTTTCATATTCCTATAGTTTTACTGATGATAGTTATAGTTATAAAGGAATGGAGTTCAAGGTTAAAGTTTGGGCTTCTAGATTAAGTGGCTCTACTACTGAATATACTACAGGAAATAATTATGATTTAAAAGATGTATATGGATTTGGAGGTACTAAAACTTCTTTACAATTTGAATTAAGGAAAGAGATAAATAATAATTCGTTTGGTTATTTGGCTTACTTTGGGGATACTAGGAAATCAAATACTATTCTCACTTCTCCAGTTAGTTTTTACTTTAATCAAAATGGGACAGGAGTTGTTAATTTAAATAATGGAGATAATTTAAGTACTGTTATTAAAGTGAATTCTTTTGATATTGTTTATGGGTATTATATAGGTAGGAAATATGATAAAGGGTATGCTGCAGTTTTAGCAGGACTTAGGTTTAATAATTTTGCTGTTGATTGGACCTACAGTGGAAGTATAAATGGATCTAATTCTTATAGAATAAATGGAGCAAGTGGATTTTTAGGATTAGAAGGAAAGTATAATTTTAGTGAAAATTTAGCAGGATTTGCTAGAGTTGATGGAGGAGTTGTTGGTGGTGGAGGTAAAAGAGTTGGGATATTTGAATATGAATTAGGTGGTGATCTTAAATTAACAGAAAATCTGAACTTAGAATTAGGATTTAAATTTGCTGATGCTAGAGCAAGAGATGAATTAGGTAATAAACTATCACTTAAATACCAAGGAATCAACGGAGGAATTAAGTTTAAATTTTAATTATAATCTAAATTTTAATTTTTGCTAATATTTATTAATTATAATGAAGTGGTTAATGAAGTGGGTGGGTGTAAAGCGGTACTTTGCAAATTTATGTCTTTATAAATTTATGGAGGGTTATTTATGTTTTTATGGGAATTAAAAGAAAAGAATCATAAAGAAAAAGAGGAGTTAAGAAATAAATTGTTTGATAATAGGATAGAAATATTAGAAAAAATAAAAGTTGATTTAGCTAAGAAAATTGAGGAAAAATTTAAAGAGGATATTGTTATTCCTTATGGTAGTTATGATTGGTTAAGTAGAGTTTATCCTATTATTATTCTTAAAAATAAAGAGTTATTAAGAGAATTAGTTTTATTTTTAAAAAATGAATTAAATTTTAATTATCTTAATTACATAACGGCAGTAGATTATCCTTTACATAATTTAATGCATGTTATTTATGAATTTACCTCTATTCCCATTAAATCTAATGTAGATGAGTTGGCTGTTGAATATTCTGAATATAAAATTAATGACAATTTAATTTTAAATAATCAGTATACTAAAAGAATACGGATTGTAGTAGTTTTAGATAGAGACAATGTAAATATTGATAGTATAGCCGATATATTTGACACTGCGGATTGGCATGAAAGAGAAACTTATGATTTCTTTGGAATAATATTTAAAAATAGACCAGTTGATAGGCCTTTAAGAAGAATATTGATGCCTGATGAATGGGAAGGGTTTCCTTTGAGAAAGGATTTCTTTCATGAAAGAATTATTCCTCATCCATTTACTGAAGCTTATTATGTTGTTAAAAAAGTAAAAGAATTAACAGATAATCCACCCATAAAACAAGTTCCCCATCTTTATACACATACAAAAGAAAGAAAAGAAATAAATAAAGAAATAAATAAAATAAAGGAAAATAATCAAGAACCGTAATTATTTATATAGGTTGAGAGGTTAATATGGTGATTTATAAAAATAAAATCTATAAGGAAAATTATAGAGATAAAATTAGTAAAAAGGGAAAATATTTTAATATTATATTTATTTTATTTTTTCTTTTGGTTTTTGGAAATATTATTTTTTTCAGTTTTAATAAAATTTTAGGACAGAATATTAATAATTATATTAATCCTAACGAAATTTTTGATAGAATGAGTATTAGTGTATATGGATTGAATACTTATAAATGTGATGTTAAAATAAACGCGAATATTGTTAATTTTGGATTAAGTTTTAATTTTAATGGTGAAGTTTATTATAAAGAACCAGATAAATTATTTTTAAAACTTAAGGATCTGCCTGAAGATGTTCAAGAAAAATACAGGCTTTCTTTTACCCAGACTTCTGTACCTGGGATGGTTTCAAAAATATATAAAGAAAAATATAATTCTAAGGTTATTTCTGTAAGGAATTTTGCAAATACAAAAGTATATGTTTTGTATATGGAACCTGTTAAAAGTAAAGCAATAAAAAATGTATTAATGTTTGTTGATGCTTTTAACTATACTATCCCTAAATCAATTATATATTATAAAGATGGAGGTAAAATAATTATTGATCAAAAATATATAAAAATAGAAAAGTATTATTTGCCAGGTTATCAAGAGGTTTATTTTGATTTTCCTAAGGTCCAAGCTAATTTAATTTCTAATTTTTACAATTATCAATTGAATATTCCTTTAAGTGATGATTTGTTTAAGAAAAATTAATATAAAGGAGGGGTGAAAGATAATGAAATTATATTACGTAGCTCATTCTACTTTTGCTATTAATGATAATAATTATACTATTTTAATAGATCCATTTTTTAAAGGTAATCCATTAGCAAAAGAATTAAATTTGGATATTAATCTTATTGTTGTTACTCATGGGCATTTTGATCATATAGCTGATGTAGTTGAATTATCAAAAAAGTATAATTGTGAAGTATATGCTAATTTTGAGTTGGCAAATTATTTAGCTTCTAAGGGAGCTAAAGCTAATGGAGCTTATATGGGGGGAAAGATTAAATTTAATTGGGGGTATATCAAATTTGTTCCTGCTTTTCATGGTAGTTCTACACCTGAAGGAACATATGCAGGGGTAGCTACTGGAATTGTTATTAATTTTAATGGATTTACTTTTTATCATGCTGGTGATACGTGTTTAACTGTTGAAATGCAATTACTTAAAAACTATAATATAGATGTTGCTATGTTACCTATTGGAGGATACTTTACTATGGATATAGAAGAAGCTGTTTTAGCTACTAAAATGATTGAACCTAAATTCGTTGTTCCTATGCATTATAATACATTCGATTTAATTAAAGTTAATGTTAATGAATTTAAAGAATTAATAGAAAAACAGACTAATTCTAAACCTCTAATTATGGACTTTAATTCTTATATAGATTTAAAGGAATTATTGGTTTCTAAATAAAAATTGTTTTTTATTTTTTATTTCATTCTAAAAAAGGAAATTGTGATTAGTTATAGTTATTACTACAAGTTCTAGAATTGCAATTATTTCAACTCAAACCTTTAAATTATATTCTGGTGAATGAAAAAGTTATCATACATTCAAGTCCTTTATATTTTTAAGTGTTAAAATTTTAAATAGAATTTTTAGAGATTTTATATTTGTAAAAAAAATGTTAATTTTTTTATAGATATGATAGGAATATTAAAAAAAGTTATAATAAATAATAATAGAGAAGGTACATTATGTTTTGTAGATATGTTTTTTTTGAAATAAATGAGGCTATAAAGTATTTTTAAGGATTTTTAAAGGGGATAAAAGATAAATAGATATTAAGGGGGGTAAATTTTATGGCAGATGATGCTGATAAAACGGAAGAGCCTACAGAGCATAAACTACAAGAAGCTCGTAAAAAAGGGCAGGTCTTAAAAAGTCAAGATGTAGTAATGTTTGTATCTATGTTATTTGTATTTGCTACCTTATTTTCTGTTTCAAAGATGATGGCCCTTAATGTTAGAAATTTTAGTGTAGATATATATAAGCCTGATTTATTTTTTAACGCAGCAAATACTGATAATGTTATATTATTTGTTTCTTCTTTACTTTTTAAAGCTCTTATTACTTTTTTTATGATATTATTACCAATATTAGTAGTAGCTTTTATAGCAGGATTAATAGGTAATCTTGCTCAAATAGGTTTCTTATTTACCTTTGAGCCCTTATCTCCTAAATTTGATAAAATAAATCCAGTTAGTGGATTTAAAAAAATATTTTCTAAAAAAACTGTTGTTGAATTATTTAAAAATATTTTAAAAATAGGATTAATAGGATATTTAGTTTATTTGACAATAAAATCTTCTGTATTGTTTTTTATAAATTTTCCAAGGGGAATCGATTTTATACCTTTACTAATTGAAGCTAGAAAAATAATAGAGAAGTTGGTATGGCAAGTAATTGGTGCTTTTGTTCTTTTAGCTGGTTTTGATTTTTATGTACAAAGGGCTTTTTTTATGAAGGATATGAGAATGTCTTTTAAAGAACTCAAAGATGAGTATAAAGAACAGGAAGGAGATCCTCATATTAAGGGTAAAAGGAGACAAATGGCTAGACAATTAGCAATGGGTGGAGGAATAAGTAGGGTAGCGGATGCTTCTGCTGTAGTTACCAATCCTGTACATTATGCTGTTGCTATTAAGTATGAACACGGAGTTATGAAAGCTCCTAAGGTTGTTGCTAAAGGTGAGAGGTATTTTGCAGAACTTATTAAAAAAGAAGCAGAAAAAAATGATATTCCTATAGTTGAAAATGTAGAATTAGCTCAGATGTTATATCAAAAATGTAAAGTAGATGATTTTATTCCACCTGAATTATATCAAGCTACTGCTGAAGTCTTAGCTTTTGTTTATAAAATGAAAAAGAAAAAAAAGCTACTAAGTTAATATTAATTGGAGGTATAAGATGTTAGGTTCTAATCAAGCAGTGGTTATAGGGAATCAAAGGGTACCTTTAGATATATTTATTCCTATTGCTATATTATTAGCTGTTTTATTAATAATAGTTGAATTACCTGAATGGTTATTAGATATGCTTTTAATTACTGATTTAATAGTAGCTATATTGATTATATTAATGTCAGTTTATGTTAAGAGTCCTTTGGATTTTGCAGTTTTCCCTACTATTGTATTGGTTGAAACTATATTTAGATTAGGTCTTAATATAGCTGCTACTAGGTTAATTCTAGCAAGAGGACATATTAAAGATCCAGTAAGCGGGGAACCTATAGGTGCTGGTCATGTTATTCCTACTTTTGCTAAGTTTGTAGCAGGTGGAAATTTAGTTATAGGTTTTGTATTGTTTTTAATGATAGTTGTTGTTCAATTTATAGTGATAACTCAAGGAGCAGAAAGAATTGCTCAGGTTGCTGCAAGATTTACCTTGGATGCTATGCCAGGTAAGCAGATGGCTATTGATGGCGAATTACATGCAGGTTTAATTACTCCTGATGAAGCTAAAAAAAGAAGAAGAGATATAGAAAGAGAAACTGATTTTTATGGTGCTATGGATGGTGTAGGTAAATTTGTTAAAGGTGATACTATTGCTAATATTATTATCTTAGCTATTAGTATAATTGGTGGTATTGTTATGGGATTTACTTATTTCAGAAACGAATTTAAAGGAATTGTAGATATCTTACAAACTTATACTATATTAACTATAGGAAATGGTTTAATATCTATTTTACCTTCATTTTTGGTTTCAACTGCTATGGGTATAATAGTATCAAGAGCAGCTTCTGAATCTAATTTAGGAGAAGATGTTATTTCTCAACTAACTGGGCAGCCTAAAGCGCTAAAAATAGCAGCAGCTGCATCTGCTTTTTTAGCGTTTCTGTCTTTATTGGGGATGGGATTACCTTGGCATTTTCTATTAGGATTTGCTGCTTTGTTCTATTATTTATCTACTAAAGCTGAAAATAAACAAGTTGAAGTAGAGGTTCAAAAGCAAGAAATTCAAAAAGAACAAAGAAAAGAAGAGCAAAGGAAACCTGAAACCGCTATGGTTTATACTACTGTTGAAACTTTATCTTTAGAATTAGGTAGAATGTTATTAGGTTTAGTTGATGAAGCTCAAGGTAAAAAATTATTAGAAAGGATTCCTTCTGTTAGAATTGTTATAGCAAAGGAAGTAGGTATAATTATGCCTGGTGTACAAGTTAAAGATAATATGGATTTAAAACCTACAATGTATGTTATTAAGATAAAAGGAGTTAAAGTAGGTCAAGGAGAAGTACATATAAATAAATTTTTAGCAATAGGTCCTGAAAATGTTATAAAACAATTAAATGGTATAACTACAGTGGATCCTGCTTATGGTTTACCTGGTGTTTGGATAGAACCTGCTGAAAAACCTCAAGCCGAAAAATTAGGATGTATGTTATTTGATCCTGTTTCTGTTATTGCATCTCATCTAACTGAAGTTGTTAAAAATAATGCTGCCGATGTTTTAGGTAGACAAGAAACAAGTCTATTAATAGAGAATTTAAAGAAAACTCATCCTGCAGTCGTTAAAGATGTTATTCCTGAACTTATTTCTATTGGTGAGGTTCAAAAGGTTTTACAAAATTTATTAAGGGAAAAAATTCCGGTTAGAGATTTAGTTACAATAATAGAATCTTTGGCTGATGCAGTTAGATATACCAAAGATATTTATGAATTAACAGAATATGTTAGAATATCTTTAGCACCTGCTATTTCTGATATGTTAGCTAAGGATAATGTTATATATGCTGCTGCTTTAGATCCCCAGATAGAACAAGTTATTCTTCAAAATCTACAAAAAACAGAATTTGGGACTTTCCCAGTATTGGATCCTAATGTTAGTCAAAGTTTATTAATGTCAGTAGCTGAGTTTTTAAGATATGCTACTAATAATGGCTATCAACCAATTATTATAACTTCTCCTACTGTAAGAAGACACTTTAGAAAAATAATAGAAAGAAATTTTGGACAAATCTTTGTTATTTCTTATGCTGAAGTATCTCATAATTATCAAGTTAAGAATATTCAGATAATAACTGCTAATATTCAAACTAATGTATAATAAATAAAATAAAAAGGTTAAAATATTTATTTGGTTAATTATAAATTATGAATATATTATTTATAGGTGATATAATTTCTTCAGCAGGTAGGGAAGTTGTAAAATTAATGATCCCAAAAATTAAGAATGAGTATAAGGTAGATTTTATTATAGCTAATGCGGAAAATAGTGCTGGTGGTTTTGGAATTACTAAAAAAGTCTATAAGGAACTAATTGATATAGGAATTGACTTAATAACAATGGGAAATCATACATGGGATAATAAAGAGGTATTAGAAATAATTAATAATGAAAATATTATTAGACCTATTAATTTTTTTCCGTTTTTACCAGGTAAAGGTATATATACAAGAGATATATTAGCAGTTATAAATATTCAAGGAAGAACTTTTCTCGATACTCCTATTTCTCCTATTATTAATATAAAAAACCTAATATCTGAGGGTTTTTTTGATAAATATAAAATAATTATAGTGGATTTCCATGGTGAAGCTACTGCTGAAAAAATGTCTATAGCTCATTATCTTGATGGCAAGATTACTGCTTTTATTGGTACTCATACTCATGTTCAAACTAATGATGCTAAAATCTTACCAAATGGTACTTTTTACATAAGTGATATAGGGATGTGTGGATCCTATAATTCTATTATCGGATTTAAAATTGAAAAAATAATAGAGAAGCTAAATACTGGATTATATAATAAATTTGAACCTGAAAAATCAAAACCTTATCTATTTTGTGCAGTACTTTTATTTATTGATGATAAATCCTTTAAAGTTTATGATTTTAAAATTTTTAATGAAATAGTAAGATAAATCTGTAAATTAAAATTATTTTATGTAATTGTGCTTGAGATAAAGGAAATAATAATAAATATTGTAAATGATTCTAAAAGAGATTTAAAGCGTGATCTATTTTTTTTATTTAAGTTAGTTTTAGTCTTATTTATAATATCTTTTTTGTGTTTTTTTATTAATTTTAAATTAAAGCTTATAATTTCTGGGATCTTAATTATAATTTTTTATTTGGTTGTTGTTTATAAAGTTAATAAAGTTATTGATAATTTTTTTAGAAACATTTTGAATTCAATATCTGTTTATGTTTTAAAAATAAATTTAAATTACAAACATGATTTCTATTTAGATTCTAATATGCCTGAGTTTAACTTTTTTACAAAGAATAATTTTGTTTTTAAGTTTGTTAATGATTTTATTTTATATAATTTTAAGGATTATGTAAATCAAGATTTTTTTAGATATATAATAAATAAAGCAGCTACTTTGGATTTTAATCCATTAAGTTTAAAGAAAAATTCTTTTATTTCAATTTTAGATATTATTTTTACTAATAGTAAAAGAAGTGAGATATTTTTTGATGGTTTATGTATTTTATTTGATTCATTTAAATACTTAAATTATAAGCCTATTATTATTTTTAAATACCAAAATATGGATTCTAATTTAAATTATAGTTTAGATTTAGATAATCTAAAATTGCCTAAGAAATCATTAGAAATAATGGAAATTCCTACTGAAAAAAATAATTTTTATATAATTAATAAATCAGAAATAGTTTTTAGCGATAATGAATTTCTCTTTAAAAAAGATTTATATAATGATATTGAAAATAAAAATAATTTTGATACTGATTTTAAGGATTCTAAATTAAGTTTAATATCTTCTTATTTTTATAATATTGATTTTGATATTATTTCATTTAAAGATGCTGGATTTATTTTAAATCAAGAAAATAATATAAATTTTATTTACTACAAAAATGATTTAGATAATTTTTATTTTATCAAAGATAAGATATTTCAAACTATAGATCTTTTAAAAAATTTTCAAAATTTTATTATAATTATTTTTAGAAGTTCTGTTTATGTTTTTATTGATAAGTTGGTTATGAAAGATTTAATAAAGACGTTAGATATATTACCATCTAATACTTTAGAAAAATATATTTGGGCTATTGATATTATTTTTGGTAGTAATGAAAAAGTTTATCAAAAATTAGAGCATAAATTGAAATTTTTTTATGAAAAAACAAGTTCTCAAAAACTAAATTTTGATTTTTTACTTAATTTAAGTAATAGTTTAAATAAAATATAAATTTATGAGTATTGAAAAAATATTTGAAAATAGAGTTTTAAAATTAAATAAAAAAGAAGAAAATACAAAAGGTAAATATGTACTTTATTGTATGGAAGCTTCTCAAAGGCAAGAATTTAATCATGCTCTAGAATTTTCTATTTATAAAGCGAATTATTATAAAAAACCTGTTTTAGTTATTTTTTTCATAACCGATAAATATAAGTTTTCTAATCAAAGATATTATAGATTTATTATTGAAGGATTAATAAAATTGAAAAAAGATCTAAAAGATAGGGGGATAAATTTTTTAATTATAAAAGATGATTATGTAAATGGATGTATAAAACTAAGTAAAGAAGCTTGCTTGGTAGTTTTAGATAAAAATTATTTAAAAACTCAAAGGCTATGGAGAAGGAAGGTAGCTGATTTTGTTGATGTTTGTGTTTATGAGGTAGAATCTGATGTTATTTTTCCTATACAATTTCTTTTTAATAAAAGTATTCCTTATGCTTTTCTTTATAGAGACAAAGTAGAAAAATTTTTTGATTATTTTTTATTAGAAGTTAAACAGTTTGAACCTATAATAAAAAGTAATGATTTAAATATATATTTGGAAAATGTAATTGATTTTAATGAAGTTCAAGAATATTTAAATATTTTAAATATAGATAAGTCAATTTCTACTGTTGAGAAGTATTATCAAGGTGGTAGTGATATAGCTAATAAATTACTTAAAGAATTTATAGAAAAAAAACTTCCTTTTTATAAAGATAATAGAAGCGATCCTACATTAGATTATACTTCTAATTTAAGTCCTTATTTACATTTTGGGCAAATATCACCTTTAAAGATTGTTATTGAAATTCTAAAATATTATGATAAACGAGATGAAAATGTGAAATCTTTTTTTAATGAGCTTATAGTTTGGAGGGAACTTGCTAGAAACTATGTTTATTATAATGAATTTTATAATCAGTATGAAGGGGTTATTTTATGGGCTAGAAAATCTTTAGATGATCATTTAGGAGATAAAAGAGAGTATCTTTATACTTTAGAAGAATTAGAACAAGGTAAAACACATGATGAGTATTGGAATGCTGCTCAAAAAGAACTTTTAATTACTGGTAAGATGCATAACTATATGAGGATGTATTGGGCTAAAAAAATAATTGAATGGACTGAGCATCCTAAACAAGCTTTTGATATAGCTTGCTATTTAAATGATAAATATCTTTTGGATGGTAGAGATCCTAATGGTTATGCCGGAATCTCTTGGTGTTTTGGTAATTTTGATAGACCTTTTAAGGAAAGAAAAATATTTGGTAAGATAAGATATATGAGCTATAAGAATTTAACTCAAAGATTCGATGTTAAACGATATTTAAATAGATTTTTAAAATTATAATTGTTATATTAATTTTTATTTTATATTTTTTCTTGAAGTAGGTATACGAAATTAATAAAAAATTGCATTCCTATTAACATTGATTTTTCATTTATATTAAATTTTGGGTTATGGTGAGGATAATTATTAATTTCATCTTTGGAACCTATTGCTACATATATTCCTGGAACTTTTTGTAGGATATATGCCATATCTTCTGAACCCATTGATTTGAATTTTTCTATTTTTATTTGAATTTTTTCTAATGCTTGGTAAGCTATTTTATACAAAAAGGGATCATTTACTAATACAGGATACCCTAAATTATATTTTAATATATAGTCTATATTGCTAAGATTACAAAATGTTTTCAAAATATGCTCAAATTTTGAGGCTATATCTATTCTTAAGTTTTCATCAAAAGCTCTAACAGTACCTTTAAGGGTTAATTTATCTGGGATAATATTATTAGCTGTTCCTGCGTTAATGTATGTAAATGTTAAGATATAGTTATTTGAATTATCGAATGCTCTTGGGAAGTATGAATAGCAATAGTTTATAAAATGAATAGCTAATAAAATGGGGTCGTTTGCTTGATTAGGTATAGCAGCATGTCCACCTTTACCTATCAGTTCTATTTCAAAACTATCAGATGAAGCCATACATGGGCCGCTACTTACTGCTGCTTTTCCTACTTCTAAATCGTTCCAAACATGTAAAGCTACTGCATAATCTACATCATTTAAAACTCCTTCTTCTATCATTTTTTTTGCTCCACCATATCCCTCTTCTCCTGGTTGAAATATAAATTTTAAATTCATCTTTAATTTATCTTTGTTTTTTGAAAAATATTTAATAGTATTTATTAAGATTGATGAATGTGCGTCATGGCCACAAGCATGCATTACTCCTTCATGAGTTGATTTGTAATCTATTTCGTTTTCTTCTTTTATTGGTAAAGCATCTATATCTGCCCTTAATAGTAAAGTTTTTTTATTTTTAGGATTAACATATATATAAGCCACTATTCCTGTATTTGCTAAATTGTATATTTCATCAACAAAATCTTTTATTTGCTCATATATATATTTTGAGGTTTTAAATTCTTGAAATCCTAATTCAGGTATTTTATGTAAGTCTCTTCTGTTTTTTATTAGTAAATCTTCATAATTTTTGGATTCATTTAGGTTTAATTCTTTTAAATTTATTTTCACTATTTTTCTCCTTTCCTTTATATAAAGTTTTTTAGTTATAGAATTCTTATTAGCTAAGTTAATAAATATTGAATATAATTATTTGTTTTTCTGAAATTTTGCTTATTGTTATTAAATCTTTTACTTTTATTATTTTAAAATTTTTTAGTTTTTCTCTTATATTAGGTATATTTAAAAATTCGTCTAAAGTTAAAATGGGAAAATCAGGGATATATTTATTTTTATAATGCATTGGAATTATTACTTTAGGATTTATGAAATCTATTAAATCGGGGATGTTTTTTACATCAATAGTAAAATATCCTCCAATTGGTAGAAATAATATATCACAGTTTTTAATATCGGTTATATTTAGGTTTAGTTTATTTGGATATGGATTATTTTGATTTAGGGTATGTCCTATATCACCTAGGTGTACTATTTTAAGGCTGTTATTATTTAGTTTAGTTTGAATAACAAGGATACTATTTTTTCCTCTATTTTTACCAAGGTTTTCATCATGGTATACCCCAAAGTTATATATTTTTGTATCGTTATTTTCTAAGTAAAATGGATACCAATTATTATCGTCTGCACCTTTTATGTATTTGTTTTTAATTAATTTAAAAATGTTTTCATTAAAATGATCGAAATGACTATGACTACTTATTATGTAATTTAAATTCTTAAATTCCTTTGTTTTTTCAAATTCTTTTAAGTAAGGATAGTTTAGTTCATATGAGTAGGGATCTATCAAAATTGAAATTATGCTTTTAGTTTTATCATTTAAATTAATATGGAAACAAGAGTGTCCAAGATATCTTATGTTTATATCACTAAAACTAAATTTTATTGATAATATTAATAATAATACAAAATATATCAATTTTGAAAATATGTTTTTAAGCATTTTATTCTTGTTTTGAAATATGCTTTTTATTATTTTCAATAGTTTGTTATATTCTTAAACATTTTTTATTTTATTCCTTTATTAAAATTAAAGTAATTTACATTATCAATTTTTAACATTTTTTTTTACAATTAAATTTATAATTATATCCAAAGTAAAATAAAAAAATAAAACAAAAGAGGAGGTGATTAAAATGATGGAAATAAAAAATAATTTATTTAAAGCTAACAATCATAAACCTAATAAGAATGATTATACAAAAGGAGAGGTAATATTAGGAAGTGCTTTTTTAGGAGCAGGTGTTGGCGCAATTGGTGGTTTAGTGTATGGATATAATAAAGCTCAAAATGAGATTAAAAAAACGCCTGTTGAAAGTGTAACTTTAACTTATAAATTACCTACATATGAAACAAAGGAAATAGGTAAGATACCTCATGATCAATATATTAGAAGCGGGTGGTGGTATGGGTCTGGAAGTATAAATCTGACACCTACTGAATCTGTATATGAAAAGGTGCCTGTTAAAGATGATAGTGGTAAAGTGGTTTATAAGGAAGTTACTAAAACACTTAGTGGTTACGGAAAACCTATTATAAATTATAATACTTATGCAGTTAAAGAACCAGTTTTTAATGGATATACTCAAGATATTATACCAGATAAAGACTGTTATTATGCTAATGAATATAGACAATGCGAAGTTAGAGGATATTGGATTAAGTTTTATCCTAGAGTTGATTATAAAGTTATAGATACTTATCAAGTACCACAAGTTAGGTTTGAACACGGTGTAGATGTATTAGGGATGACCATGAAAGGGTTAGCTCTTGGAACTGTAGTAGGAGGCATAATAGGTGGGATAATTGGTGCAGTTGCATATCATATATATGAAATGAAGTAAAATACAAAAAAAAGAAAACAAAAAGGTAAGAGTAATAAAAATTAAGTTAAATTAATAAATATTATTAATTAAATAAGGAGCAATAAAATTATTGCTTCTTATTTTTTTTATAGATTTTTTAATAAAAATACACTTTGGTAAAAGCAGGTTAGAAAAATAAATAAAAGAATAATATAAGTAAAAAATGGTTTTATAAGGAGGTTATAAAAAATGGAATATGTAACACCAAATGATTTTTACAAAGGATTGGTAATAGAGTATGAAGGTAATTTATGGCAAGTATTAGAATATCAGCATACTAAAATAGCACAGTCTAAAGCTTTTGTTTTAACTAAAATAAAAAATTTGAAAACTGGTCAGGTTTTGGAAAAAAAATTCGATAGTGAAGAAAAATTTAAAAGAGCTTATATAGAAACTAAACCTATGCAAGTACTTTATAGAGATAGTGAAAATTTATACTTGATGGATAATGAAAGTTTTGAACAATTTTCTATTCCATTGAATTTGATTCAAAAAGAAATTGGATACGTTAAGGATGGGGATAACATAAACGTAATGATATATGAAGGTTCTATAATAGGTTTAAGTTTACCACCAACTGTTAAATTAAGAGTAGAATATACTGAGAAAGCTGTTAAAGGAGATAGAGTATCTACTGCTTTAAAGCCTGCTACTTTAGAAACTGGAATAACTGTTAATGTACCTATATTTATTGAAGTAGGAGAGGAGATATTAGTTAATACTCAAACAGGAGAGTACGTATCAAGAGCATAAGAATTTAATTTAATGTTAGCTACTGTTTGTATCCCTACTTATAATAGAATAAATATACTATTAAAAACTCTTAAGTATTGGCAAAAACAAACTATAAAAGAATTTGAGTTACTTATAATAGATGATAACTCTACTGATAACACTTATGAATTACTTATTAAGTATAAAAAAGAAAATGATTTTAATAATCTTACAATAATAAGAAATAAAAAAAATTATGGATCAGCTTATGGAAGAAATATAGGGGTATTTTATTCTAAAGCTCCTATTGTTATTTATACTGATGATGATGCTTTTGTTTATCCTAATTATGTTGAAAATCATTTAAAATTTCATCAAAAATATAACAATTTAATTTTAAGAGGACCTATTGTTAATTTTAATAATTTAGATTTATTAAATTTATTTTTCTCAGATAATTTTGAAAAATATTTAAGAATAATTAAGGGGTATTCAAGGAACTATTTTTGTACTGCTAATGTATCTATAAGAAAAGAGTTAATATTAAAAGCGGGTTTATTTAATCTAGATTTTTATAGATGGCAAGATACTGAGTTAGGTTATAGATTGAGAAAATTTGGATTGAAAAGAATATTTAGTTTTTCTATTCCTGTTTTTCATTTTAAAGAAGATTTTAAAGATTTAGATAAATTAAAAAATCATTATTATCAAGAGGGTAAATATGCTGCTAAATTGGTTAAAATTCATAATAATTTATCTACTAAACTTAGAACCGCTTTTATTTTCCCTAATACTTTTTTATGGACTTTAGTTTATAAAAAAAATAACAATGAATTAAATATAAAAAGTATAAAAAGAGAATTTTATATTAAGGGTTTTTTAGATGAATACTATAAAAAATGATGTATAGATAAAAAATAATAAGATGAGAATTAAGGAAGGGGTGAAGAAAATTGAATAAAACTAATGATTTCGTTATAGATGAAGGTAAATATGTTGTTAGTTTAATAAGGGGAGATGGAATTGGTTATGAAATTATAGATAGTGTTTTAAAAATATTTGATCATCTGAAAGTTCCTATTAAATTTGAAGAAGTTTTTGCAGGTTTGGATTGTTATAATAAATTTGGAACTCCTTTGCCTAAAGAAACTTTAGAATCTATAAAAAGGAATAAAGTGGCTCTAAAGGGGCCTACTACTACTCCTAAGGGGAGTGGATTTAAAAGTGTTAATGTTGCTATTAGGAAATATTTAGATCTTTTTGCTAATGTTAGACCTTCTAAAACTTTACCTAATATATCTTCTAAATATAATAACCTTAATTTAATAGTTATAAGGGAAAATATAGAGGATACTTATCCGGCTGTTGAGTATTATCAAACCCCTGATGTAGTTCAAACTTTAAGAATTACATCTAGGCAAGGTAGCTATATGATAAATAAATTTGCTTTTGAGTTAGCAAAAAAATTACAAAGGAAAAGAATTACTTGTGTTCATAAAGCTAATATTCATAAATTTAGTGATGGGATGTTTTTAAATACTTTTTATGAAATTTCTAAAGACTATCCTGATTTTATTGTAGATGATATAATAGTAGATAATTTATGTATGCAATTGGTTAAGAATCCGGAAGTTTTTGATGTATTGGTGTTACCGAATATATTTGGTGATATAGTAAGTGATTTATGTGCGGGATTAGTTGGAAGCTTAGGATTAGCTTATAGTGCTAATATTGGATTAAAGTATGCTGTATTTGAGGCTGTACATGGTAGTGCCCCTGATATAGCTAATAAAAATATTGCTAACCCTACTGCTATCATCCTTGCTTCTACTTATATGCTTAAATACTTAAATTTAAATTCTTATGCTTATATTATTGAGCAAGCTTTATTTAAAAATTTTGAAAATGGAATATTTACTAAAGATTTAAACGGTAATTACTCTACTACTGAATTTACTGATCATTTAATTAAAAATATAAAGAATATAGATAAACAGGCTTTTATTGATAATGATAAAGATTATAATAAAGATAATAATAAGCAATCTAAAGTAAATATTGAAAATATACCTTTTTTAAAAGATTCTAAAAATTGGGAACTAATTGGAGTTGATATTTTTATTGAGTGGAACAATACTGATAAATTACCAGATATTCCTTTGGAATTTAATGATTTAAAACTAAACTTTATATCTAATAGAGCTACTAAAATATATCCAGAAAAAATTTCTGATATAACTTTGGTTAATTGGTATAGATCTAGATATTTAGCTAATAGTAATATAGATTTTGATACTATTAAGGAGTTAATGGATAATTTTGTAAAAAAAGGTATAAGAATTTCTCAAATTGAGCTTCTTTATAAGGAAGGTAATCAAAATATGTTCTCTGAAGAATAAAAAGTATGCGAAATTAAAGAATCTACAAAATTTAAGTATAATTTATCACTAAGCAAGAAATTTTATTGCTATAATAAATATTGTAGTACTCTCTAAAGATTGTTTTTTATAGTGATATATGAGATGATTTTATTTAAAGTTTCTTCAATAGTGAGATTATCGGTATTTATTAGGATAAAATCTTTTGGTAAGTTATTGACATCTGGTAAGGGAGCATATTTCCTATTTTTATCTTGTTCATCTCTTTTTATTATTCCGATTAATATTTCATGAAAAGATAGATTTTTTAAAATATCGGGATTATTTTGTTTATACTGATTATACCTTCTTATAGCTCTTATATAATTACTTGCATATAAAAAAAATTTAAAATCGGCATTTTTGAAAACTACTGTTCCACTATCTCTTCCTACCACTACTACATTTTTAGAATCAACTAATTCTATTTGGATTTTATTTAGGTAATTTCTTATTTTCTTTTTGGTAGCTAATTTTGAAGTATTTATTGCTATTTCTTCTGTAAATAAGTATTTTGTTTTTTCTTCAAATTCCTGTAAAGTTATGTTAGTTACCAATAAATTTCTAAAATAATCTAAATACTTTGTAGGTTCTTTTGTATTAAAATTTACTTTTTGATATAAAAATAAATATGTATATTTTCTATATATTAATCCTGTATCAAGGAAATAGAAATTTTTTTTATATATTTCATATAGTTTATTAGCTAATAAAAAGCCTATGGTGGTTTTTCCACTTGCTACTGGTCCATCGAGTGTTATTATCATTAGTTAATTGTTTTTTTTATTTTCTTTTTTTTATAAATGGTAGTCTATAATTTAAGAATTCAATATGTAAGTAAGGTTACCTTTTTAAAAGAAAATTTTTGAAAAAAATTAGAATAAAGAAAATTCTGGAAAATAATTAAAAGTTTAGTTTATTTAGGGGTTAAAATATAATAAAGTAAAATATGGAAGGGGAAGTAAAATTTTTGTTGAATAATTAAAGAGTAGTAAGGGGTCGTAGCTCAGCGGGAGAGCGTCTCGTTTGCACCGAGAAGGTCAGGGGTTCAAATCCCCTCGGCTCCAATTTCTACTTTATCTACTTCTACTTTACATAGCGTGATTATTGAGAATTTACCTAAGCATAAAGTAGCTATCTTTTCTGAAATAAATTCTGAAATTCAAGAACAAAATTCCTATTCATTTTGGATACATCATGAAGTGCTTAATTATCTTAAAAATTCTTTAAGGTTAAAACCTAAGGATAATCTAATTATTTTTGATTCTTTTAATTACATAAATTATTGTAGATACATATTAGCAGAACTTAATGGATTTAATTATAATCCTAAAAATAAACATCAAAATTTTATTGAGGTTAAGGTAAAAAAAATACAAAATATTAAACTTAGTAATTTGATTATTAATTTATATATTGTACCTCCTAAAAATAGATATTTTAATGATTTATTAGCTAATGTTGTACAATTACCTATAGATACTATTTATTTTTTTCCATCTGAATATATGATTTCAAATATATCTGAATTAGAAAAAAAAGTAGATAAAATTAAGGACATTGTTTTTTGGAATACTATTTATGTTAGTAAATATTATTTAGTTAATGTTAAAATTCTTAGTAATTTTAAGGAATTTGTAGAACATTTAAAATTTTATGATTGGGTTATTGTTTTTCATCCTTATACTAATTTAACCATCTCTGATTTTTTTAGATTAGATGAAATTAATTCTATATTTAATGATACTTTAAAAAAGATGGAGTTAAAAAATAAAATTCAACAAGAAAAATTTAGAATAGCAATTATTGTTGGCTGTGAAGGTGGATTCTCTGAAAAAGAAATAAATATATTTAAAGATAATAAAGCATTTATTTTAAGATTTGACTTAATAGAAAACATAGTAAAAACAGAAATAGCAGCTAATATTGGGGTTTCTCAGTTTCTAAGCATTTTTAATTATTTATTAAATACATAATTATTAAATTTTGACAAATTGACAAATTTAAATTTATTAGTAAAAAAATAAATAAAGAGTTAGGCAAAGATTAATAGTAGATCTTAAATTCATTTGTTTTTTCAAATTCTTTTAAGTAAGGATAGTTTAGTTCATATGAGTAAGGATCTATCAAAATTGAAATTATGCTTTTAGTTTTATCATTTAAATTAATATGGAAACAAGAGTGTCCAAGATATCTTATGTTTATATCACTAAAACTAAATTTTATTGATAATATTAATAATAATACAAAATATATCAATTTTGAAAATATGTTTTTAAGCATTTTATTCTTGTTTTGAAATATGCTTTTTATTATTTTCAATAGTTTGTTATATTCTTAAACATTTTTTATTTTATTCCTTTATTAAAATTAAAGTAATTTACATTATCAATTTTTAACATTTTTTTTTACAATTAAATTTATAATTATATCCAAAGTAAAATAAAAAAATAAAACAAAAGAGGAGGTGATTAAAATGATGGAAATAAAAAATAATTTATTTAAAGCTAACAATCATAAACCTAATAAGAATGATTATACAAAAGGAGAGGTAATATTAGGAAGTGCTTTTTTAGGAGCCGGTGTTGGCGCAATTGGTGGTTTAGTGTATGGATATAATAAAGCTCAAAATGAGATTAAAAAAACGCCTGTTGAAAGTGTAACTTTAACTTATAAATTACCTACATATGAAACAAAGGAAATAGGTAAGATACCTCATGATCAATATATTAGAAGCGGGTGGTGGTATGGGTCTGGAAGTATAAATCTGACACCTACTGAATCTGTATATGAAAAGGTGCCTGTTAAAGATGATAGTGGTAAAGTGGTTTATAAGGAAGTTACTAAAACACTTAGTGGTTACGGAAAACCTATTATAAATTATAATACTTATGCAGTTAAAGAACCAGTTTTTAATGGATATACTCAAGATATTATACCAGATAAAGACTGTTATTATGCTAATGAATATAGACAATGCGAAGTTAGAGGATATTGGATTAAGTTTTATCCTAGAGTTGATTATAAAGTTATAGATACTTATCAAGTACCACAAGTTAGGTTTGAACACGGTGTAGATGTATTAGGGATGACCATGAAAGGGTTAGCTCTTGGAACTGTAGTAGGAGGCATAATAGGTGGGATAATTGGTGCAGTTGCATATCATATATATGAAATGAAGTAAAATACAAAAAAAAGAAAACAAAAAGATAAGAGTAATAAAAATTAAGTTAAATTAATAAATATTATTAATTAAATAAGGAGCAATAAAATTATTGCTTCTTATTTTTTTATAGATTTTTTAATAAAAATACACTTTGGTAAAAGCAGGTTAGAAAAATAAATAAAAGAATAATATAAGTAAAAAATGGTTTTATAAGGAGGTTATAAAAAATGGAATATGTAACACCAAATGATTTTTACAAAGGATTGGTAATAGAGTATGAAGGTAATTTATGGCAAGTATTAGAATATCAGCATACTAAAATAGCACAGTCTAAAGCTTTTGTTTTAACTAAAATAAAAAATTTGAAAACTGGTCAGGTTTTGGAAAAAAAATTTGATAGTGAAGAAAAATTTAAAAGAGCTTATATAGAAACTAAACTTATTTAACATTTTTTTACAAATAATTATATATTTTTTAGAAATTATTATTTAAAAATTAAATAGGAGGTATACTAGCTATGGTTAGTGAATATAGAAAATTGTTAATTTTTATATCTGGTTTAATTTTTGTATTTTTGATGTATATTGTTATATCTTGTAGTGGTGGAGGTGGTGGGGGTGGAGGATTACCTCCTTTTCCTACTTTTGATACCTCTAATACTACTTTCCCTACCTTTTCTACTTCTACTACTTCTTTTCCTACTTTTTCTACATCTACTACTTCTTCCCCTACTACTACTACAACTACTGCTAGTAATTTATATAAATATTTATATGTAAAAGTTTTGAGAATAAGGAATGGAAATGTGGAATGGCTTGGTTCTTATGAATGGAATGATTCTTCTTATGTTCATTTTTCTGCTGATAATTATAATAATAATAAAAATGTTTATGTTTATGATGGTTATTATGGTACTTATTCAAAATTTTATTATGATAGATATTATGTTGATTATGTAGATGTCGGTATTTATAGATATTACTATAGTTATGATTATATAGTAAAAATAGGGGATAATTATTATAGTTCTTCTGAAGCGTGGTATGGAAGATTTTATGTAGATGATTATAGACCTTATGGTAGTAGTATTTATATAGTATTTAAAGAAGGGGTTACTTTTAATAGATTAGGTCAAAAAATAAAATAATTTAAAAATTAATTTAAAAGGATCAAGTAATTTGGAATTTATAATATGTGGTTAATTTTTAGGAGAAGTTGTTAAAAAAAAGCAAAATGAATTTAAAATTGTTAAAAATGTAAAAAAAATGTTAATTTTTTTTGTTTTTGGATTTATTTTTTTTAAAAATGAATATAATATAAGTGAGTATAGTTTTTTCTAAAAAAAAATAGAAGGAGGTTAAAAAATATGTTCAATAATAATATGCCAAATAATAATATGTTTAATAATAGTTTCCCTAATAATAATAACAATTTCTCTAATAACTTAACCCCCAATGGTAATTTAAACAATAATTTTAATAATAAACCAAATAATACTAATAACAATAAGATATGGATAGGGTTATTGATAGGTGGAGTGGCTTTATTTGTTATGGTTGTATTTTTTATAGTATTAGTTTTAGGAATATTTTTATTATCTTCTAATAATAACCATAATAATTATTCAGGGAATTATGGAAATGGCTATAGTAGAAGCTATAGTAGTAATGGTTGGGGATATGGTAATAGAGGATATAGTGGTGGCGGATACAATGGTAGTGGATATAATGGGTATGGTGGATATAATTATGGTAGCGGATATAATTATGGGGGTTATGGTGGATATAATTATGGGGGGTATGGTGGGTATGATTATGGTAGTTATGGTGGATATGATTATGGTAGTTATGGTGGGTATGATTATGGAAGCTATGGTGGATATGATTATGGTAGTTATGGTGGATATGATTATTATGGCGGAGGAGATAGTGGAAGCTTTTGGAACGATTATATTCAACAAGGAAATGAAGAAAATTCTTGGTGGGCTGAAGAATGGAGTAATGCTTTAGGTGATAACTATCCTGCTCCTGATAGTTATGATCCTGAAGGAAATCCAGGCTATACTGATCATAATGGATATTTCCATGATTATAATTCAGGTATGTCCGAGTATGAAATTCCATAAAATTTAAATTTAAGTAATTATTATTTATTTTTGAAAACAAAAAAGATTTCTATTATTGTGAATTATTTTTTTAGAAATATACACAAGAAACAGTGTTTTTTATTTTTTTTATTTTTTTATGTAATTTTTTTTATTTTTTCTTATGGTGTTAATGAGAATAATAGTAAATTAAAGCAATATATTTATAATTATTTATATGCTATAGAGAGAATATATCAGGAAGATATTTTTGTTAAACAGGATTTATATAATATTTTCAGAAGAAAAATAGAGGAATTATTTACTAAAAAAAATTATACTTTTGATGAAATTGATGAAGTATTTAAAAATACTCTTTATTTTTATTCAAATGATAGTTATTTAAAAATCTATAAAAAGGATATTTTTAATCAGCAATATTTTAATGATAAAGTGGAGGTTAGTTTAGAAGATAAGATAAATATAATTTTAATTAAGAAAAATGATTTTTTGATTTACTATATAAAAATTTACTATTTTCCTGTAGGGTATTATAAGTATTTTAGGGATTATTTATTTAGTTATTATAAAGAAGAGTACAAAGACTTAAAAAAGATAGTTATTATTGATTTAATAGATAATACTGGTGGTAGTTTATATACTGCTTCGTTTTTTATTAATTTATTTTATCCTTCTAAAAGTTATTTATTTACTGTTCATTATAAAAATAAAAGTGTAAATTATTATAGTGGAGAGGATTATAAGGATTATTTTAAAGATGCTATTGTTTTTGTAGTTCAAAATGATATGACTGCTAGTTCGGCTGAAGTAGTTTCTGGAGTTTTGAAAAGAAAAGGAATTATATTGGGGGATTTTTCTTATGGGAAACCTTTTATCCAAGTAAATTTAGATGTTAATAATTTTACTGTTTTATATACTAATTCTTTTTTAAATTTTGATACTACTTTAGATCCTCATGAAAAAATAAAACCTGATATTTTTCTTAGTTATAGGGAATTAAATAAAGAATTTATTTTAAATCTTGTGTATAGCTTTTGCTATTATTTATTTTTTCAAATAGATGGAAATTAATTAAATTATTTTTTTCTGTGTTAAATCTAGAGGAATTTTTGTTGATTTTTTATAAAGATAATATAGAGATAAGAATATGATATGATTAGTAGCTAACTATGGGGATTAAAAAAAAAGGTTTAAAAATTAGTTATTTTATCAAATATTTTGTGGTTAATAAAAAAGGGATAGTTAATATTTTAATTATTTCTTTTTTATTGTTAGGAATTATTTTTAGTTTTTTAATTCTTATTTCTACTTTGAACGTTTTTGTTAAGAGATTTAATTACGAATATTTATACGGAAGTTCTTATGTAGCTGATTCATATATTGTAAGATTTTACACTGCTACGGGGGGAAAAATTATTATAGAAAATGTTCCTTATAGTCTTAGTGATCCTATTATTAATTTTGGTAGTTCTAATCTAAATAGTTCTTTAGTAGAGGCTAATGTTTATACTATTGATGTTAATAGTTATAGGCAGTCAAAATTTTATATAAATTATAGTAGTGGAATAGAAGAGTATTATCAGTTGGATAAAACAATTGTATATTAAAGTATATATTAAAGTAAATAAAGAAAGATATAAAAGATATATAAAAAATTGATAAAAGTCAATAAAAATTATATAAAAAATAAAAAATAATTGAAAGGGATTATAGGGAGTAAAGTATAAATATATTAATGGAGCCCCAAAAAAGGGCGGCCGAGAGGAGAAAGAAAAATAGAGGGTAGCTACCAAAATAGGCTAAAGTTTAAAATTTGTATTCCTTTATATAGAATTTTAAAATCAGTGGAGGGTTTGATCCTGGCCCAGGATGAACGCTAACGGGATGCCTAACACATGCAAGTCGTGCGATCGGCTAGACCTTCGGGTCTAGTACGGAGCGGCGAACGGGCGAGTAACGCGTGGGTAATCTACCTTCAAGTGGGGGATAACCCCGGGAAACTGGGGCTAATACCCCATATTCTTATAGAGCGTTGTGCTCTATAAGGAAAGGAGAAATCCGCTTGAAGAGGAGCCTGCGTCCTATCAGCTAGTTGGTGAGGTAATGGCTCACCAAGGCTACGACGGGTAGCCGGCCTGAGAGGGTGACCGGCCGCAAGGGGACTGAGACACGGCCCCTATCCCTACGGGGGGCAGCAGTGGGGAATCGTAGGCAATGCCCGAAAGGGTGACCACGCAATCCCGTGTGCAGGATGAAGCCCTTCGGGGTGTAAACTGCTGTCAGGAGGGACGATGATGACTGTACCTCCAGAGGAAGGGACGGCTAACTACGTGCCAGCAGCCGCGGTAATACGTAGGTCCCGAGCGTTATCCGGAATCACTGGGCGTAAAGGGTCCGTAGGCGGCTAGGTAAGTCAGTAGATAAAGCCTGGCTCTCAAGGCCAGAAAATCTACTGATACTGCTTAGCTCGAGGACAGGAGAAAACAGGGGAATTCCCGGTGTAGCGGTGAAATGCGTAGATATCGGGAGGAACACCAGTGAGGAAGCTGCCTGTTTGGCCTGTTCCTGACGCTGAGGGACGAAAGCCAGGGGAGCAAACCGGATTAGATACCCGGGTAGTCCTGGCTGTAAACGATGAGTGCTAGGTGTGGGGTGTAACACTCCGTGCCGCAGGTAACCCATTAAGCACTCCGCCTGGGTAGTACGGGCGCAAGCCTGAAACTCAAAGGAATTGACGGGGACCAGCACAAGCGGTGGAGCATGTGGTTTAATTCGATGCAACGCGAAGAACCTTACCAGGGCTTGACATGCTAGCATAAGCCCTTGCCGAAAGGTGAGGGTGGATGTGGGGCAACTCACATCGGCTAGCACAGGTACTGCATGGCTGTCGTCAGCTCGTGCCGTGAGGTGTCTGCTTAAGTGCGGTAACGAGCGCAACCCTTGCCCTTAGTTGCTACATTAACGGTGGGCACTCTAAGGGGACTGCCGGCGACGAGTCGGAGGAAGGAGGGGATGACGTCAAGTCCTCATGGTCTTTATGCCCTGGGCTACACACGTGCTACAATGCCGGGTACAGAGGGACGCGAAGCCGCGAGGTGGAGCAAATCCCAGAAAACCCGGCCCAGTTCGGATTGCAGGCTGCAACTCGCCTGCATGAAGCCGGAATCGCTAGTAATCGCGGATCAGCCACGCCGCGGTGAATACGTTCCCTGGTCTTGTACACACCGCCCGTCACGCCACCCAAGTCGCTCTTTTCTGAAGGCCTGATAAGGGCTTAGGAAAAGGGCGGTGAGGAGGGCGAAGTCGTAACAAGGTAGCCGTACCGGAAGGTGCGGCTGGATCACCTCCTTTCTAAGGAATTTAAAAAGCCTATTTTGGTAGATACCCTCATAAAATAGAGATAGGGATAAGTGAATAGTAAGTAATCATAATTTAGTAAGGGTCCGTAATGGATGGCTCGGCGCAAAGGGAATTAAGGACGGTTCCTTAACCGCCGAAATGCTCGGGGAGCTGGTAAGGAAGCTGTGATCCGGGCGTCTCCGAAGGGGAAACCCGCTCCTTATTAGGAGCTTGAACAACGGTGCGAAGTGAAACATCTCAGTAGCACCAGGAAAAGAAATCAAAATGAGATTCCCTTAGTAGCGGCGAGCGAACTGGGAAGAGCCTAAACCGCTACTATGTTAAAGGTGGCAGCCGTTGTAGTAGCGGAGTTGCGGGATATTACCGGAAGGCTCTGCCAAGCCTTCAGGTTCAATCTATTACTTAGCAGAAGAGGTCTGGAATGGCCCGCCATAGAGGGTGAAAGCCCCGTATGCGAAAAGTAATAGATTGGCTGGGGTAATATTCCCAAGTAGCACGGGACACGTGGAATCCTGTGCGAATCTGGGGGGACCATCCTCCAAGGCTAAATACCCTTTGCGACCGATAGTGAACAAGTACCGTGAGGGAAAGCTGAAAAGTACCCTGGGTAAGGGAGTGAAATAGGACCTGAAATTGCGGACCTACAAACCGTTCGAGAGTCGCTTACGGGATGGTAAGCGCTTGAGAGCGTGCCTTTTGCCTAATGAGCCTGCGAGTTGTCGCTAGTGGCAAGGTTAAGGGGTATTATACCTGGAGCCGTAGCGAAAGCGATTGGTCTGAATAGGGCCATTTAGTCGCTAGCGGCAGACCCGAAACGGAACGATCTATCCCTGCCCAGTGTGAACGACGGCAAAAACCGTCGGGAGGCGCGAACGGGTCGGTGTTGCAAAACCGTCCGATGAGGTGGGGATAGCGGTGAAAAGCCAATCGCGTTCCGTGATAGCTGGTTCTCCCCGAAATGCGTCTAGGCGCAGCGTCCCTAGACTGGTAATACGGGGGTAGAGCACTATTGAGGCTAGGGGGTTAACAGCCTACCAAACCTCGATAAACTCCGAATACCGTATTACCATGGGGCAGTGAGACCGTGAGCGATAAGGTCCATGGTCGAGAGGGAATGAGCCCAGACCGTCGGCTAAGGTCCCCAAATCTGAGCTAAGTGGGGAAGGAAGTGCTCTCTCGAAGACAGCCAGGAGGTTAGCTTAGAAGCAGCTATCCTTTAAAGAGTGCGTAATAGCTCACTGGTCGAGAGAGAGTGCGCCGAAGATTCAACGGGGCTAAGCTCAGTACCGAAGCCACGGGCTTGTATTACGTCAGTAATACAAGCGGTAGGGGAGCGTTCCTTACTAATAAAGCCTAGAGCGTAAGCTCGGGTGATGGAGTAAGGAAGTGCGAATGCAGGCATGAGTAGCGTAAAGACAGGTGAGAATCCTGTCCGCCGCAAATCCAAGGTTTCCAATGCTATGTTCGTCAGCGTTGGGTTAGGCGGGACCTAAGGTCAACCCGAAAGGGGCAGCCGAATGGACAGACGGTTAATATTCCGTCCCCTGTATATACTGTTGATGGTTTGGTTGCGGCATCAGTTAAGCCTTACGGGCTAGTGGTATGCTCGGTCCGTAGGCGTAAGCCGAGGGAGGACGTCCCTTTGAGGGGCTACTAGGTGAGCTGATGTCCAAGAAAAGACCAAACCGGAGGTATATACAGCCCGTACCGGAAACCGACACTGGTGGATGGGCAGAGTATGCTAAGGCGTGCGTGAGAACCCTCCCTAAGGAACTCGGCAAATTGGCCCCGTAACTTCGGGAGAAGGGGTGCCCACGATAAGTGGGTCGCAGCTAAGCGGTCCTGGCGACTGTTTAACAAAAACACAGGTTTCTGCTAAGCCGTAAGGCGATGTATAGGGGCTGACGCCTGCCCGGTGCCCGAAGGTTAAGGCGAGGGCTTAGCGAGTGCAAACTCGCGAAGGTCCGAGTCTAAGCCCGGGTAAACGGCGGCCGTAACTATAACGGTCCTAAGGTAGCGAAATTCCTTGCCACGTAAGTTGTGGCCTGCATGAAAGGCGTAACGACTGGGACTCTGTCTCGGGGGGGGACACGGTGAAATTGCAGACCCTGTGAAGATGCAGGGTAGCAGCAGCAAGACGGAAAGACCCTGTGAAGCTTTACTGCAGCCTGGTGCTGGATTCCTGACTGCTTTGTACAGGATAGGTGGGAGGCTGGGATGTGTTAACGCCAGTTAACACGGAGCCGCCCTTGGGATACCACCCCTAGCAGTTGGGAATTCTAACGCTATAGGCGGACAACGCCAGGTGGGCAGTTTCACTGGGGCAGTGGCCTCCTAAAAGGTAATGGAGGCGTCCAAAGCTCACCTCAGCCCGGTCGGAAATCGGGTGTTGAGTGCAAAGGCATAAGGTGGGTTTACTGTGAGAGGGACACCTCGAGCAGTTGCGAAAGCAGGGCTTAGTGATCCGGCGGATCCGTATGGAAGGGCCGTCGCTCAGCGGATAAAAGTTACTCCGGGGATAACAAATAGTTGTCCCGCTAAGTAGGTAACTACTTAGCAAGAACGCGGCTTATAACGGGGGAGCCCTAAGAATGAGGGTAATCCCGTGGGAAGTCTAAAGGAGTACATCTATAAAAAATAACTAAATATCTATTAATGAAATTATGATAACTAAAAGACAAAAAGAAATTATTATAGGTACAATATTAGGGGATGGATATTTACAAAAAACTGGAAGAAAAAATGCGAGATTAAAATTAGAACATTCTGAAAAACAAAGAGATTATATATTTTGGAAATATCAGGAGCTAAAAAATTTGATGCAGGATAAACCAAAAAAAATAATAAGATATAATCCTAAATGGAAGAAAGAATATATATATTATAGATGTCAAACTCATTCAATGCCATTCTTAGGTAAATTGAAAAGGTATTTTTATGATGATAATGGAAAAAAAGTAATACCAACTAATATCAAAAATTTACTAAAAAGTGAATTATCATTAGCAGTGTGGTATATGGACGATGGATATTACTATAAAAGAGATGAAGTAATATATATATATCTACCTAAATATAAAGAAGAAGAATTAGAAAGATTAAAATTAGTTTTAAAAGATAATTTTGATATAGAAATAAAAGTAATATATAAAAAAGGATATCCATGTATTTATCTAAATAAAGAAGAAACAAAAAAATTTTTTAATATGGTAGGGAAATATATAGTGGAGTGTATGAGATATAAAACTCCTTTAGATCCTGTAACGACTGGAAGCGAGAAGCTGAAGGACTCTATTTAAATAAGTAGAGTCAAGACGCCGCGCTCCCCAGAAGATAAATGGGGATGAAGAGATAGTCTACCCCTTTGGGAAACCAAAGGAGAAAGGTGAACAGGCTTGTGGCGCCCAAGAGTTCATATCGACGGCGCCGTTCGGCACCTCGATGTCGGCTCATCGCATCCTGGGGCTGGAGAAGGTCCCAAGGGTCGGGCTGCTCGCCCGTTAAAGCGGTACGTGAGCTGGGTTCAGAGCGTCGTGAGACAGCTCGGTCCCTATCTGCTGCTGCCGCAGGAGATTTGAGGGGAGTCGCCTCTAGTACGAGAGGACCGAGGCGAATACACCGCTGGTGTACCGGCTGTTAAGCCGTTAGCAGCGCCGGGTAGCCATGTGTAGACGGGATAACCGCTGAAAGCATCTAAGCGGGAAGCCCACCCCAAGATAAGATCTCCCTCTACCATAAGGTAGGTAAGGTCCCCGGTAGAACACCGGGTATATAGGCCAGGGATGGAAGCCCAGTAATGGGTGAAGTTGACTGGTACTAATCGACCGAGTGAATTATGATTACTTACTATTCACTTATCCCTGTCTTTTTTTATTTTTAAATCTTTATTATCTCTAACTCTATAATTTTGCATTTGTGATTATGTTTTCTGTATTTTATTAGCTAAAGGTTTTTTCATTAATCTCTATTTCATTTTTCAAATAGAAAATAATTAATAATTTTTTTAATTATATTAAAGTATTTTAAGTAAGTGAACTATTTTTTTTTCAGTTTTTTTTTATTTTTTTCATCTTTGAGTTTTTATTATTACATAATTTAATTACTTAATAATTTATTATTATTCTTAGTTTTGTAAAAAAAAAGTGTTAATTTTTTTGAATATGTATAGGAATTCATTAATTTAAAAAGAAAATATATAATAGGAAAGGGAGTAGTAATGTTTTTTGTTTTAGATGGGAGGGAATTTAAATGAATAATTTTCAAGCAAAAGATCCATCAGGAGGAAAATTATATAAAAAACCAGAATATATAAGACCTCCTATAACTGATAAAAAGAAATTACAAAAAGATATTAGTTATGAAAGAGAAGAAATAGAGGATATAGTAGATCTTGAAAGGGAGAGTTTAATAAAAGTAATTGAAAAATATAAAAAAAGAGCAAGGGTAATTAATTTAACGTTAATATTTAGAGGTACTCAAGGAAGAGTGGTAATTAAATCAGGATTAATAGCTGAAATATCATTTGATGAATATGAGGATTTAGATGCATTAATATATTTAATACAAGTTACAGAAGAAGATTTAATTAGGTATTTGCCTTTATATAAAAAGAAAAAATTAGAAGAGGAAAAAATATTAGAACATTTGGAAAGTATGATAAAGTATAGGCCTGAAGATTTAATTTTAGATGATAATGAAGATTTTAGTATAGATAATTCAAGTTCTAATTCAGATATTGCTAATTTAGATTTTTCTCAAGAAGAAGAACAAGAGAAAAATCAGAATTTAAGCATAGATATAAATCAAAAAAATGAGGAAAACATTTTGTTAGAATTGGATCAGGAAATAGAGGATATTTTACAATCACTGGATTTACAAAATAAATCTATTAAAAATGAAGAATTAAAAAACGAAACTACTGAATTAAAAGAAAATTCTGATAAAATTAATAGTGATAAAAAAGTAGAAATTATGATTGATAATGAAGATAATACTGATGTAAATACTATTGAAAATATGGTTATTAATGAAGATATAGATATTAGTAATGAAAATACGAGTATTAATAATGAAGATTTTAAAGAAGAAGACTTATCTGGGAATTATCAGGAGGAAAATAAATCATTAACTAAGGAAGTGGATAATGAATTTTTAAAAAATAATAAAGAAGAAGAACAATCTCTTGAAAGTAAAGAAATAAAAACAGAAAGTATTATTGAAAATAAAAATGAATTATCTATAGATGATTTATTTAAAGATGCGTCTGAAATAAAAGAAGAAGTAAAAGAAGAAATAAAAGAAGAAGTGAAAGAAGAAGTTAAGTTAGAAATATTAGAAACTAATATTGATAACTATCAAATTCAGGATAAAAGAGATTATAACAGCAAATTTATTAATAATGATATTATCAAAGAAAATATAATAGAAAATATAATAAATAATAATGAAAATATTATTAAAAATGAAGAGGATATTATAATATCAAAAAAAGAAAATTTGAAAAGTTCAGAAAGTTTAGAAAATATAGAAAATATACAAAACTACGAATATTCAATAAAAAATAATATTGATATAGGGGAAATTAATATAGAACAAAAGAAAAATATTAATGAATCTAAAATGATGGAGAAAATAGACGAAGTAGAGGATAAAATTACTAAATATGAAAATAATGTAATAAATAGGAGGGGGAAAGAAATGATAGATACAGCTAATTTGATATCAAAGATAAAAAATTCTATACCTACAGTTGAAGAAGTTTGGTTAATTAATGTCGAAACTGAAGAAATAGAGGATTCTTCTAATGAAGTAAATGAATTTATTGTTTCTTCTTTAATAGCTATTTATAAAGATTTGCAATTATTTTATACTTTAATAAATGAAGAAGGAAATAATATAATAATAGAATTAAGTAATAGTTATTTAATTTTGCAAAATTTGAGTTCAAGTTTAGTATTGTATTCTAAGGTTTCTAAGAAAGCAAATCCTTCATTAATTGCTAATATGATATATAAAATTTTAAAAAAATAAAAATTTAAAAAAAATAATTAGTATTTATGATAGATGTAATTGTGATTTTAAGTTTATTAGCAATATTAAAAATAGGATATGAAAGAGGAATAATAGCAGAATTAACTGATATGGTGGCTCTTATTTTGAGTATAACAGCTGTATTTAATTTAACTCCTATTCTTACTTCTTTACTTAATCATTATTTTAATATTCCATCAAAAAGTTATGTTTATATGTTTGTAGGTATTATTTTATTTTTTGTTTCGTTTTTTTTTATATTAGCAATTGGGTATGGATTAGAGTTATATTCTAAGACAAGCGAAGTTTTGGGAACAATAAATAAAAGTATAGGTGGGATTATGTCTTTTATAAAAGGGATATTAATATGGTGGTCAATATTTTTAATTGTATCAATTTCCCCTACTAATGGGCCTTTTAAAGATTATTTATTATCATCTATATCAAGTGAGTATATTTTAAAATTAACTCCTTATATTTATAGTATTTCTAAATTTATTTTTCCTGATGAAATTAATACAAAAATAGAAAAAATTTTGATTAAAAAGTAAAAATTTTTAAATGAATTGATTTTTGTTTTTTTAATAAAACCGCTTTTTTCTGGAAAGGCGGAATATAAATATTTCCAGAGTTAATTAAGAAATAAAGAAATATGATTGAAATTACTGATAGAATTACAATAGATTTAATTAGAAAAAATAATTTAGTTAATAAGGAAATTACTTTAAAAGGTTGGGTATGGAATGTAAGAAGTAGTGGAAAGATTAAATTTGTAATACTTAGGGATGGAACAGGATTTATACAGCTAGTTATTGAAAAAAATAATGTAGATGAAAATGTATTTGAGATAGCTGAAAAATTAACACAGGAAAGTGTTATCGAAGTTAAAGGAGTTGTTGTTGAAAATAGTAGATTAAAATTTGATAAAAATAAAACTAATTTTAATGTAGCTTTTATAGGTTATGAAGTAATTGTTAAGGATTTAAAAGTATTATATAAAACTCAAGATTATCCAATAACTCCTAAAGAACATGGAATAGATTTTTTATTAGATAATAGGCATCTGTGGATCAGAAGTAGCAAACAATTTGCTATCCTTAGAATAAGGAACACTGTTAAGAATTCTATAAGAGAGTTTTTAAATAAAGAGGGATTTATAGAGTTTGATAGTCCTATATTAACTCCTTCTGCTTGTGAAGGAACTACAACTTTATTTGAAATAGATTATTTTGGGGATAAGATGTATTTATCTCAAAGTGGACAGTTATATGTAGAGGCAGGGGCTTTGGCTTTTAATAAGGTATATTGTTTCGGACCTACTTTTAGAGCTGAAAAAAGTAAAACAAGAAGACATTTGATGGAGTTTTGGATGGTAGAACCTGAAATAGCGTTTGCTACTTTAGAAGATATTATTTACTTAGCTCAGAATATGATTAGCTATATAGTTTCTAGGGTTTTAGAAGATAATTTATATGAATTGCTAATTTTAGAGAGAGATATATCAAAATTAGAAAATATAAAACCTCCTTTTTATAGAATTACTTATAAAGAAGCTGTTGAATTGTTGAATTCTAAGGGAATTAATTTTGAATTTGGTCAAGATTTTGGTGCTCCTGAAGAAACTGTAATTTCTGAATCATTTGATAAACCAGTTATTATAACTAATTACCCTAAATCTATAAAACCTTTTTATATGAAATTAGATGATAGTAAGGAATTTGTATTAAATATGGATATTTTGGCGCCTGAGGGATATGGAGAAATAGTTGGAGGCAGTCAAAGAGAAGATGATTATGAAACTCTTTTAGAAAGAATGCAAGAAGAAAATATTCCTATAAAAGATTATCAATGGTATTTAGATTTAAGAAAATATGGAACTGTTAAACACGCTGGCTTTGGATTAGGTATAGAAAGAACAGTTGCTTGGATTTGTAAATTGGATCATGTTAGGCAGGCTATTCCTTTTCCTAGAATGCTTTACAGATATTATCCATAGATATTAATTTATGAAAATAATTAATTATAAAATAAAATAAAAATTTCTTTTTAGTTTTTTATATTTAAATCCTAATTTTTAAGTTTTATAGTAATGAAATTTAGTAGGGAAGAAATTGATTTATTGGTAAAAAAATATTATTATACTAAAGACAGTTCTTATAAAGAAGAAATTATAAAATTATTGTTGCCTTTAATTAAATATTTAGCTATAAGACATGGGAAGGCAAATGATTTAGAAGATTTAACTCAAGTAGGGGTTGTAGCTTTATTAAAAGCACTAGAAAGATTCGATATAAGTAAATATGAGGAAAATAAAAATTATAGTTTTTTAAATTTTGCAATTCCAACGATAGTTGGTGAAATAAAAAGATATTATAGAGATCATCATTTTCTTATAAAAATACCAAGAGATATATATGATAATTATTTCAAAATTTCTAAAGCTATTAATTTTCTAAGAAATAAATTACAAAGAGAACCAACTGTTAAAGAAATTTCTGAATACGTTAATATACCACCAGAAAAAGTTTTGGAATATTTGGAATTTGAAAAAAATAAAAAAAATTTATCGCTTGAATATGAGTATAAAGATGAAAATAAATATAATTTAGTATATTTTATAGAAGATAAAAAAGAAAATTTAGATCTTGATACTAAGATAGATATTTATAATGCTTTAAATTCATTAGATCCAGTGGAAAAAATGGTAATAAGTTTAAGATTTTTTGAAGGGTTAACTCAAGAGGAAATAGCTAAAAAATTAAATACTATACAGGTTAAAGTCTCAAGAATTCAAGCTAAGGCTCTTCAAAAAATAAGAGATTATCTCCTTAAGTAAATTTAACAAAAATATCAAAAAGGTTTGATTTTTTATAAGTTAAAGAGGAATTTAAGCTCTACCTAAATTAGTTTACTTTAGTTGTTTATTACTTATTTATTGTTTTTTTAATACTTTAGATTGTATATCTTCCACTAGACTATAAAAGACAGGGACAATAATTAAAGTTAATAAGGTAGAAGTAGTCAAACCACCTATTACTGCTATAGCTAAAGGTCTTAGTAATTCTCCACCCTCCCTTAAACCTAAAGCTATTGGAATCATTGCAAATATAGTAGCTAAAGTAGTCATTAATATTGGTTTTAATCTTGTATTTCCTGCTTTTATTAAAGCATCATCTCTTGGTAAATTGTGATTTTTTCTTAGGTAATTTGTATAATCGATTAATAAGACTGCATTGCTTACTACTATTCCTGTTACCATTAGTATTCCCATTAATGACATTAAATTTAATGAAGATTTAGCTAAATTTAAGGCAATAACTACTCCTATTAATTCAAAGGGAATTGACATCATTAAGACTATGGGTTGAATAATAGAATTAAATTGTATTGCTAAAACAGCATAAATTAAAAATATACCTAATATAATGATCAAAAAGAAAGCAGTAAAAGTATCTGTTCTTTGTTGTTCTTCTCCTTTTAATTCATAGGTATATCCCGCTGGTAATCCTTTTTCTTTTATTATTTTCTTAATATTATCTAATATTTCGCTTAAGCTATAATTTGGGTACTTATTCCCATATATACTTATACTTCTAATTCTATCATAATGAGCAATAACTACAGGCCCATAATCTGCTTGTAATTTAGTTATATCTCTAAGGGGAATATTTTTATTTAAAACAGGAGAAAATATTGGTAGATTAAGTAATTCTTCTTCAGTAGTGGGTTTAGGGATTTTTATTCTTACATCGTATTCATATCCACTTTCTTTATATTTTCCTGCTAAAGTTCCTGAAGTGGCTACTTGTAAAATATTTACTACATCTATAGCATTAATCCCATATACTGCAGCTTTTTTCCTATCTATGATTACTCTAAATTCTGGTACTCCTTTTTTCCAAGATAAATCTAAATCTGTGATTCCTGGAATACTTTGAAAATCTCTTTTAAAGTTATTAGCTATTTCCCATAATGTATCTATATCATTACCTTTGAAAACTACTTCTATTACTTTTGTTTGGCTTAACCCTGAAATTGATCTGAAGGTATCAGCTATATTTATAGTAATACCTGGAATTTCATTTAGTTTGGGCCTTATTTCTTCTAACATTTGTGGGTATTTATAAAAATCTTTTGAATCAAATTTAACTCTTGTTTCTGCTATAGCACTTATGGTGGAGGCGCCAGAGATTGTAGCAAGAAAATTTACTGCTTCACTATCTGCTCCTGCACTTATACTTGCACTTAAGGGGGTACTATATTTTTTTACAGTGTCATATACTATTTTTAACACTTTTGTTGCTTTTTCATAAGTATCATATACTGTGCCACCTACTGAATTATATACTTGTACATTTATAACTGGAAAAGCTCCAGTTGGTAGAAAGTCTTTTTTAGTTTTTGCTAATAATACTAATGAAAAAATAAAAATCCCTATTCCTATTGTTAAAACTAGTACTTTATTTTTTAATGAAAAACTTAAGATTGGAGTATATAAATTATTTAGTTTATTAATTAATTTATCTATAAAATTTTCATGTTTTATATTGAAATTATTTTTATAAAAAAATAGAAAAAGAGGAGGTACCACAAAAGTAGCTACTGCCAAAGAAGCTAACAATCCTAAGACTATAACAATTGAAAAGTCCAAAAATATTTCTTTAGCTAAGCCTTGAATAAATATAATTGGTACAAATACTATTAAAGTAGTAATAGTGGAAGCTACTATAGCTGGTAAAACTTCTGTTGTTCCTTTTATTATTATTTCTTTTAATTCTTCTACTGTTGTTATATTGCTATTTTTTATATTCCTTATAATAGACTCTATAACTACAATTGAATCATCTACTATTCTTCCAATTGCTAAACTTACTGCTCCTATGCTTATTAAATTTATTGAGGTATTATTAAAATATAATCCTACTGCTGTAGTTAGTATTGATAAGGGAATTGATATAGAAGCTATTAAAGTTGATCTAAAGGAAAGTAAAAATATAAATATTATTATTATAGCAAGAAGAGTAGCATATAATGCTTCTTCTTGAATATTTTTTATTATGGGTTCTATTCTTTCATCAAAACCAAAGACTACTTTTAGATTAATACCTTCAGGTAAAAATTTAGATATTTTATTAACTGTTTTCCTAACTTCTTTAACTGCTTTTACTGTATTTGCATCTGCTTCTTTAAAGACAAAAATATAGATACCAGGTTTAAAATCACTTAAAGAATAGCTTGTTCTTTCTTTTATTCCGTCTATTACTTGCCCAATATCTTTTATTCTTATAACTTGGCTGGGATTTGAAATTAACGGAGCTAAGCTCAATTCTGTTAGCTCATTTATTTCGCTATATGGTCTTATTGTGAAATCTTTATTACCTAAGGTTATATAACCTGTTGGTAATGAAATATTATTAAATTTTACTATATTTTGCACTAAATTTACTGGGATATTATATTTATAAAGTTTTAAAGGATCTAATATTACTTGAATTTCTCTTTTGGCTCCACCTAATACAGTATTGCTTGCTATCATTGGAGTCTCTTCTATTTTTTTGGATACTATTTCATCCGCTATAAACCTTAAATATTTAGGATCAACATTTCCTGTTAAAGATAAAAAAGCTACTGGCAGAATTGACTTAACGTTTTGTTTGACTATAGATGGGGTTTCAGATTCATCAGGTAAGCTATCCCTTATTTGATCTAATTTTTGTCTTAAATCAAATATAGCAAAATCTAAATTGGTCCCCCAATCAAACTCTACTTTTACTATTGATAATCCTTCACTGCTTGTTGAGGTTATCGTTTTTACATTTTCTACTAAAGCTGCTGCATTCTCTATTTTTTTTGTTACATCTTCTTCTACTCTTTCAGGCGATGCACCAGGATATACTGTTGTTATTAATACTAAAGGATAATTTATATCAGGTAATAACTCTATATTTAATCTTGTTAATGATACGATACCTAATAAAAAGATTGCTAATGAAGTAACAAATACTGTTACCCATCTCTCTATTGAAAACCTTATCATTACTTATCCTCTTTTCCCCACTTTTAATTACTCTAATTTTCGTTAAGTGAACTTATTTTTTATACTTACTATATAAATTCTGAAAATTAAAACTTTATCCTTTTAATTTATTATAAATTTTTGCTATTGTTTTTAAATTATTCATATCTATATTTAATTCATTAGCTTTTTTTAAAATATTACCAAGATAATATTCTATTTCTGTTTCCTCTTTTGGATTTATTATATAATCCTTTATAAATGAAGGAACTCGATTTCCTCTTATTTTTGAGATTATAAATTCTTGATTGTATATAAAATAAATAATAAAAGAAGGTAAAAATTTATATAAAAATGCTATCAATTCTGTATTGTAATGCTTAAATTTATAAAGTTTTAGATTATTTTTTTTCATAAACCATAAAAATTCAATTATTAAATTTTTTTCATCTTCTACTGCTTGTAAATTTTTATATGTTTCTTTTATATCTTTTTCATAAAATGCTGGTACTATGTTCATTATTAAATTTAAAAATAATTTTGAATATCTTACATCATTATAACTTCCATTATACACACTAACGTGAACAATTGATTTAATGATATCTATTAGTTTTAAAATTTCGTTATTCAGTTCATTTTTGTAAGAACTTATTACTATTTCTGATTTATTCAGATTATATATATATAAATTATTATCTATTAAATCTAAAGCAGTTAAAATAGTAAAAAAGTAAATATTTGAAAAATCTATATTATACTCATTTTTTAAATATGATATTACTTCTTCTTCTTGACCCACCCCATTTTGTGTTAAAACTAAACTTTTAAATTTTATATTGTTTTTTAGTAAAAAAGAAGTATACTTTATTATATCATAGCTTTTAGGGGTTAATATTACAATGTCAAAAAAAGTACTTTGTAGATTGTAATTTATTTCTATTTTTATTTCATCAATTAGCTTTTTTTTATCAAAAATATTTAAAAAATAATTATTAAATTCTCTCTTATTATATGTTAACAAAAATAAATCAATATCTTTAAATTTTTCTAAATTTTTTCTTATTAAAAAATATAGATAACTACCTATTGAACCTAAACCGAATACCAGTAATTTCATTCATAATTAAAATTCTTTATGTAATACTTTGGGGTTTGGGGGGTTGTTGAGGATAAGGTATATTTTGCTGGAGATAGCCCTGATAGGGTGAATAAGTGGGATATGTTCCATAGGGTGGATAAGGAGCATATGGTGCTTTTTGTTGTTGATAATAATTAATTTCTAAAGGATAATATCCATTTAATATCATTTGTGCTTCTTGAGAATCAGCCCAAAAATTAAGCTCTTTTATTCTATAAGCTATAAATGGATGTGGTAATTGAATCATTGCTAAAAATTTATGAATAGTTTGAATAAAATTGGTGTTATCTAATAGCTTGGCTTGTTCTAATACAGCTTCTATATTTATTTCATTATCATAATATTTATGAGAGAATCCTGCTAATTTAGATAATGCTTTTAAAGCTACTTCTTTATCTTGAACTACTAAAAATCCAGCTCTATCTCCAGAGAAATGAGTCATTCTTTCCCAATATATTAAAGTTGCTCCAAGTATAAATAATCCCCCTCCTGCTGCTAAAGAACCTATTCCCCCTAAATTAAATCCACCAATGTTTATAAAATTTGAAAGTATACTAATTCCTCCTGCTCCAACAATTCCTAATAGGGCTGCTAAAGTTTTATAAATATTTTGACCAAATTTTATTAAACCTATTTCTCTACCTATCATGAATAATAATTCTTCTTCACTTAATATTTCTGTTATTTCAGAGCTAACAATAATAAAAGGTTGTTCAACTCCCGCTGAAAATACTATAGGGCTACCCATATGAGCTAAAAACAAAGTTGGCATTACTTTTAAATCAAGAATACTAACTGCTTCTTCAAATACTTTATACAATCTTGGATATTGAGTAGGAGAAACTTTTAGATAACTTCCATGATATAAAACATATAAAGATTCTTCTTGAAAGACTTTATTTAAAAATTTTAATAATTGAGGCAGTAAAGGAACCTTGGATAATAGCTCCGTAGCTTTTGCATCAAATGGATGTTGTATAGCCCTAATAGCTATGCCTGGAAACATTCGTTTTCTATATACTGGCGATATATTATTATTTTCATTAATATTAGTATCTATTGGATATAAATTTTGAGAATTATTAATGTTTTGTTGTATTTCATTTGGAAGATCCTTTGATTTTTCTTCATTTATTTTTTCCTCATCTTTAGGTTTAGCCACCTTTTTTTCACCTCTTTTTTTAATGTTTATATTCTTTAATTTTTAACATCTTGAGAATAATTTGAAGAAGGTGGATTATTTTGAGGAGATTGATGATTAGAGTGAGTAGAATAAGTTTGATAACTAGGGTAATTTGGATAGCTTGGGTAATTAGGATAATTTGGATAGTTAGGATAATTTGGATAGTTAGGATAATTTGGATAGTTAGGATAATTTGGATGAGTTGGGTAATTTAAATAATTAGGATAATGAGAATAATTATGCTCTAAAAAGGGATATATTCCATTTAGTAAATTTTTATATTCTATACTTTCTGCCCATTTTTGGAGTTCTTTGATTCTGTTGGGTATAAAAGGATGTGTAGAATTTATTAAAATGAAGAATTTAATAATACTTGGAAGAATATCTAAACTTTCTATACTTTTGTCTTGTTTTAAGATTTCTTCTATATTTATTGGTGATTCGTATCTATAAGTAAAGCCCAGTAATTTTCCTAAAGCTGATTGTGCTTTAGCTAGATTTTGACACGCAATTAATCCTCCTCTATCTGCCGAGTATTCTGCCATTCTTGACCAATATAGCAATGCATAAAGTAACCCATGTGAGATAAGACCTATAAAAGGACCGAAAACTGCACCTAATATTGGAATAAAAGGTAACATTTTTAATAGAATATCAGATATAAACGAAGTAAGATTTAGATATAACATATGCTCGAATTTTATATGTGATAATTCATGACCTATTACAAATAATAATTCTTCTTCATCTAAAGCATCAACTAACTCTCTATAAAGTGTAACAAAATATTTCTTAAACCCCATTGCAGTAGCATTTATATATGGCGAATTATTTAAATATAAATCAATTTGTAAATGATTCATATCCAATATATTTCGAGCTTCTTTAAATATAGAATATAATCTGGGAAATTGATTTTCTGTTACTTTTATAGAACCAATTAATTTATATAATTCTGTTATATCATCACTTAAAAACTTTAATATAACTTTATATATCTCCTTAATAGCAGGAATCTTATCAATATTTTGTGAAGCTTTGAGATCAAACGGATGTTGAAAATGTTTAATGTTTATATTAGGAAAAGCTAATCTATTACTTTCTAAAACTATAGCTTGATTTAATTTCTTATTATCTGATAAAATATTATCTGATAAAATATTTTCCAATTTTTCCCACCCCTTTGTTTTTTCTTTATTTTATACTAATCTATTTTTTCACATTCACTAATATCTAATTCAGTGGGGATTTCTCTACCAAAAATAATTATGGAAACTACCACTTTGTTTTTTTCAGGAATAATTTTTTCTACTATACCTTGTGTATCTTTAAAAGGCCCATTTGTTATTCTAACTTTATCACCTATATTTAACTCATTTTTCTTAATTATAACCCTACCTTCTATGAATGGTCTTATTTTCTCTAATTCAGATTCTGTTAAGGGAGTTGGTTTTTCTTGAGGCCCTACAAACCCTGTTACTCCTTGAATACTTCTAATAAAACTCCAGGTTTCGTTATTTAATATCATTTCTATAAATATATAACCTGGAAATAATCTTTTATTTATTTCTTTCTTTTTTCCTGATTTATACTTGATTTCCTTTTCAACAGGAATTATTATTTTAAATATTTTATCTTTTAGATTTAAATTAGCAATTTTAGTTTCTATAGTCTTTTTTATTTCTTCTTCCATCCCTGACATAGTATGTATTACGTACCATTCTGCTTCAGGATGTGATTTTAATTGATTATAATATTCTAATGAAATTTCTTCATCTATTTTATTTTCTTGAATATCATTATTATTATCTATATTTTGATTATTATCTACTTTTAAATTATTTTCATTTAGATTATTTTCCATTTTTTTCACCTTCTTTAATTTAGCAAATTAAAAACATAATTAAAAAATTAATTAATATATTCTAAATACATATTTTAAAATAGCTTTAAATATAATATCTATTACTTCCATATAAACTGCTATAAAAAAAACAATAAAAATTATAGAGTAAGTAGCACTTTTTAGAGCTTTTTTATCTGGATAACTTATTTTCTTTAACTCTTCTTTTATATCAGATATAAAAGATTTAATTTTATTTATCATTTTTTTTATTTTATATTTTGTTATTTTACTTCATTGTGTTCAGTATGGGTTTTACAATGTTTACAAAATTTACTCAATTTTAGCTTATTAGAAGTTTTAACTCTATTTTTAGATGTTACGTAATTTTTAGATTTACATTTAGAGCAAGATAAATAAACTAATATCCTATTTCCTTTAGCAGCCATCTTTAACCCCCTTAAAAATCTGTAAAAAATATTAAACTATATTAAACTATATTATGCTACATATAAAGCTTATTCAATAAGATCAGTGACAACGCCAGCGCCTACTGTTTTTCCACCTTCTCTTATTGCAAATCTTTGACCTTTCTCTAAAGCAACAGGTTGTATTAACTCCACTTCAAATTCAACATTATCTCCAGGCATTACCATTTGAACATTTTCTGGTAGTTTGATAGTACCGGTTACATCTGCTGTCCTTACATAAAATTGTGGCCTATAACCACTACCAAATGGTTTTTGTCTTCCACCTTCTTCTTTAGATAATACATAAACATTTGCTTTAAACTTAGTATATACTTTAACACTCCCTGGAATAGCAACTACCATTCCTCTTTCTACTTCATCTTTTGAGGTCCCTCTTAATAATAATCCTACATTGTCTCCAGGTAAAGCTTCATCTAATATTTTTCTAAACATTTCTATACTTGTAACAACAGTTTTAATTGGATCCCTCCTTAAACCTAAAATTTCTACTTCAGTATTAGGTAATAATTTCCCTCTTTCTACTCTGCCAGTAACAACTGTACCTCTTCCAGTTATACTGAATACATCTTCAACAGGCATTAGGAATGGTTTATCAATTTCTCTAGGTGGTTCTTCAAAATATTCATCCATTGCTTTGACAAGATCTAATATTTTCTGAGTCCATTCATTTTCAGAATCACTTTCTAAAGCTTTTAATGCACTTCCTCTTATAACAGGTGTATTATCTCCATCAAATCCATACTTACTTAATAATTCTCTTACTTCCATTTCTACTAAATCAACCAATTCATTATCAACAGATGGATCATCTATTTTATTTATGAATACAACTATCTTAGGTACTCCAACTTGTCTTGCTAATAATATGTGTTCTCTAGTTTGAGGCATTGGACCATCTGTTGCTGCAACTACTAATATAGCACCATCCATTTGAGCAGCACCTGTTATCATGTTTTTTATGTAGTCAACGTGTCCTGGACAATCTACATGTGCATAATGTCTTTTATCACTTTCATACTCAACGTGTGCTATGTTAATTGTTATACCTCTAGCTTTTTCTTCTGGAGCTTTATCTATTTGATCATATGCAACAAATTGTGCCATTTTTCTCATAGCTAATACCTTAGTTATAGCAGCAGTTAAAGTAGTTTTTCCATGATCTATATGACCTATTGTACCTACATTAAGATGGGGTTTAGTTCTTACAAATTTTGCCTTTGCCATTTACGTTACCTCCTTTATCTTTAAATAATTTTTTATAATTGTAAAATATCTTTACATTTTTTATATTCTATAAATTTATTTTTATTCCTTTTTTATTTCTTGAACTATTTATTTATTCAATTAAATTGTTGTATCTATTAAAAGAAAGTTTAAAAGCATTAAATAGATGGTCTTCTTTTATAATTTCACTTTCTTGAGTATCAGCAATTGTTCTAGCTAATTTTAAAATCCTATGATACTTTCTTATTGATAATTTATATTTTGTATATAAATTTTTTAATAAAACTTTTGATTTATTATCTAATAAATTATAGCAAAATTGTTCTATCTCATTAATGGAATAATTAGAATTAAATTTATTGGGAGTTCTATTTTTTTGAGCTTTATACGCTTTTTCTACAAGATCTTTATATTTAATATATTCATTACTATTGTTATCAATTAATTTTTCAAATTCAATATTATTTACTTCAATAAATATATCAATTCTATCTAAAATGGGTCCTGAAATTTTATTCCAATATTTAGAAATATTATTAAAATTACATACACAATCTTTTATTTCAGTCTTGTAAAACCCGCAGGGACATGGATTCATTGCTGCTATTAATAAGAAATTAGCTGGATAAGTTATTTTAGAATTAGTTCTTGAGATAGTTATTTTTTTATCTTCTAAGGGTTGTCTTAAAGATTCCAAAACCTGTCTATTAAATTCAGGTAATTCATCTAAAAATAAAATACCTAAATGAGATAATCCTATTTCTCCTATTTTTATATTTTTACCACCACCAACTATAGCAGCGTAAGATGAACTGTGATGAGGAGATCTAAATGGCCTAATTTGTATATATTTTTCATAGTCATCTAAACCTTCATAATTATATATTGAAGCTATTTCTATAAATTCATCGATACTAGGCTTAGGCACTAAAGCAAGGATGGATTTAGCTAATAAACTTTTACCAGTCCCAGGAGGACCTATAAATAAAATATTGTGAAAACCAGCAGCACTTATAGCTAAACCATATTTACCCAACTCTTGGCCCTTTATTGAATTAAATAAATCTATATATTCCTTAATATAATCATTATTACTTAAATTTAGATTGTCATTCTCTAATTCTTCTAAACTTTTAAATTTTATCTTGTTTTCTAAAATTTCATTAATATTTTTTATAAAATATAAAAAAATATTCTCTGTTTTTTTTAAGTTTTTAAATAGTAAAATATCCTTTTTATTTTCCAAAGGTAATATAAAGTAAAATCTATCAGAATTTAGAATTTTTTTTAAATTGTTTTTAAGATTATCATTTTTAAAGAAATTAACAAAAAAATTAATGATACCTTTGGTAAAATAGATTTCTCCATTTAAACCTAACTCACCTAAAATTATAATATTATCTGGTATTTGTAAATCTTTTTTTATATTTTTTAATAAAGATACAGCAATAGGTAAATCAAAATGTGAACCATCTTTATTTATATCTACAGGCAGTAAATTTATAATGTACTTTTTAGGAGGTAATTCTATATGAAACAAATTAAAAACACTTTTAATTCTTTCTTTAGATTCATTTATGATTTTAGAAGGTAAGCCTACGAAATTTATTGAAGGTATTCCTTTTGAACTAACACATTCTACTTTAATTAAATCTAAATTATTATAATCTAGATTTAAGGTAAATACAAAAGAATACATATATTATTTAATTATAGAATTAAGCATAAAATCCGCCAGCTATGTCTTCTTCTTCTTTCCATCTATTCATATTTTCAATAGCCATTTCTAAAGCAAGATTAAGATGCTCAGTAGCTTCTGCTGCCATCTCTAACCCTAAATTCTTTACTTTTTCTATTTCTTGAGTTATGTTTTCTATTACTTCTGAACTTGAATTAGGATCATATAAAACATCTAATAATTCTGGTAATGCTCTTAATTCATTAATAGCTTGTAGAAATAGATCTATGCCAGTTAATCCTATTTCTATTTGTTCTTTAAAATAAGGATAGAGTTCTTCAGAAATTTCAGTATTTTCAACAGCAATTCCTGCTTCTTCTATTTTTTCATAAAGTCTATCAAGTGTCTTATAATATTCATCATAGTCTATTTCATTAGCTAATAATTGCTCTACTTTGTTTTTTATTATCTCATAGTTTTTGGTTATTTTAGCTCTTGCTGGTCTCATTACTCCTTTATTTATCTTGGGTAATACTGCACCACATTTTTCACAATAATTGGAATTATCAGAGTTATTATAACCACATTTTAAGCAAATTTTAGACACTTTTCTAACACCCCTTTTTTATTTTTTATATTATTACTTTCTATTTTATATTAGTTTTACCTTTTAATTTTTTAAGCTATTTTATTTAGTAAGTATTTTTTTATTTTATCTAAAGCCTTTTTATGAATTTGGGAACATCTTTGAACAGATATGTTTAGCTTTTTTGATATTTCTATTAAATCTATATCATTAAAATACTTCATTTCTATTATTTTTCTCTCTGATTCTGTTAAATCATAATTAATGAAGTTAGTAATATATTTAATTAATTCTTGAATTTCTAGGTTATATTCTATATTTTCATCAGATTTAATCAATTCTATATAACTTAAGTCACTATTTTCTATTTTCTCATCTAAATAATTTATGTTTCTAAAAGATAATTTTAATAAAAATTTTACTAATTTATAAGAATTATTTTTATCTTTTTGATTTTTATTTAATTCTTTTATTTTTTTTATTATTAAATTTTGATTTCTTAAGGATAAATTCATATATTTAGAGAGTTCACTCTTTAACATCCATTTAGCGAAAGTATTGAAAAATTTTATAAAATTTATCCCTTTTTTATAATCAAATTTTTCAATGGCTCTTAATAAAATAAAAGAAGAGATACCATATAATTCCTCCTGATCTATATTTACTGTATCTCTGTATTTTCTATAAATTTTAGAAATTAACTTAAATGAATACTCTAAATACTTTTCTATTAAAAAATCTCTTGCATCTAAATTGAAATTTTCTTTATATTCTTTCCAAATTTCTAAATCTTCTATCATCTTCTATAATACTCTTTTTATAGCAAACTATCTATAAGTTTATCAAATAAACCTTCATTATTTATACTTTCTCTTAGTAAATTATTACCAAATAATATATCTATAGGTTTTTTGGTATATTCATATTCATAGGGAGGATCTAAAAATTTAAATTTATCTGGATATAGATCATAAATTGATTTTAGCACTATACATGCTGTTTTAAAACTTTTAAACTTATTTTTATCCGTTATTATCATTTTTAAACCTCTGCATATTTGATCTTTATATTTATCAAAAGTAGGTTTAAAAGAATGATAAATAAATTCTACACCTTCTAAATTATATTTATTTTTATAATATTCTATTCTTTTCTTTAATTTGATTTCATTAATGAAAGGCGCACCAAATACCGAAAAAGGATAAGTGGTTCCTCTACCTTCACTTATATTTGTTCCTTCTAATAAACAAAAACCTATATAAAAATATATCGTATCTATTGAGTTTATATTGGGAGATGTTGGAATAAAAAATATATTTTGATTTTCTTTATCATTTATATAATCTACATCATTTATATAATCTACTATATGTATTAAACTACTATTAAATTTAGATTTTATTATATCTTTAATAGTTAATCCGTGTCTATTATGAATTTTAGCCATTCCTACAAAACTAAAATATTCTTCTTCTAAAATTATACCTTCTTTAATTTTGCCTAGTGGGTTTATTCTGTTAAATATTATAATTTCTTTATTCAGTTTTATGCATTCTTCTATTAAATAGACTAAACTCCAAATATAAGTATAATATCTTACTCCTATATCTTGAATATCTACCAAAATATAGTCTATATCTTGTAAATATTTTATATCAGGTTTTAAACCATTTTTACTGTATAAACTTATAATTTCTATATTATGAATTTCATCATAATAATTTTCCCAAGTTATCATATTAGCTTGAGTAATAGGGAAAAAACCATGTTGAGGAGCAAAGACCCTTCTTAAATTAAAAAAATCTTTTATTAAATCTAAACTAAAAATAAATTTACCTTTATATTCAAAAAATGAGGCTTGGTTTATTAATAATCCAAAATTTTTTTTATTTCTATTTTTTATTATCTCATTTAATTTATCATCTAAGTAAAAGTTATTTTTATCAAAAAAATATTTTGCTAATCTTTTTATTCCTGTAATCATTTGATTTTTTACTTTTAGATTTTTTGTATTATATTTTTTCCTAAAATATATATTAAATATATTTTTTTTTTAACCTTTTCATGTATTTTAGGTTTTTCAATGATAATTTAGCTAATCTATATTAAAAGGAAATTCTATTTTTTTGCTTAAAAAATATTAAAGATTACTTAAAGGTTAAATTATAATTAAATTTATGCTTATTAGTTCTTTTAAAAATAATTTTTTAATTAAATTTGTAGGAAAGTTAGATAATATAAATTTAGATGATATAAATACTAAAGTTAATAAATATAAAATTGATGGAATTATTTTATTGAATTACATACAAATTAGTAAATTTGAAAATAAAAAACTTTACATTAAAGCTGGATATGATTTGTATAATATAGATCTAACAAGAGCTGAAGTTTCAGGTAATGGATTAGCTTGTTTAGCTAAATTTATTAACTACTCCTTTAGATTTGATAAAATATTTACTAATATTTATTTTAATTTCCTTAATACCTTTTTTAATAAAGAATTTAACTTAGAATATAAAGATAAATATTATTTTGTTGAATTTGATTCTAATAAATTTGAATTTATTGAAAACATTATAAAGAATTGCTATTATGTTAATGTAGGTAATCCTCACATAATTTTTATACCAGATAATAATTTTAAAAATTTAAAAACTTTTGATAATAAATTTATTTTTAATTTTTTGAAAAATCTATATAAAGACGTAATTAAAAATTTAGGATTTGAAACTAATGTTCATTTTGTTTTTAAAAAGAAAAAAGATTATTATATTTATAGTTACGAAAGGGGAGTGGGAATTACAAAGTCTTGTGGTAGCGGATCTATCGCTTCATTTTATCTACTAAGCAAATTAAATATCGTTAATTCTAATAATTTTATTTTGAAATCTTTAGGAGGAGACATTGCTTTAAAAAAAAATAATAATTTCTATTATTTAAAATCTTTACCTAAAATTATTAAAAAAAAAAATTAATTCTTAGTTATCTAAAACTTAAAGTAAAAAGAAAAATGTAAAAAAAATGTTAAAAAAAGACAAAATGAACTTTATTTTTTTTTTAGATCGATTATAATTATATTGAAAAAGTGAAAAGTTATAAAAAAAAAATGTAAGGGGGTGTAAGAGTATGGCATTCAATTATTCAATTCAAAATGTATATAGAAACGAGTGGTATAATTATGGGCCAACTATTTCTAATTATAATTTTTATGGCTCTGCTATTAATTATCAACAATTATATTCTTATCTATATGGAGGCTTTGGTGGATTTGGAGGCTTTGGATTTGGTGGATTCGGTGGTTTTGGGATGGGGATAGCTAATATCTATGGAGGTAATTTAGGTTTCTCTTATAACTCTATAACCCCTATATATAGAAATATCTTTGAAATAAATGATATAATTCAAACAGGTAAAGCTTTTGATTATAAATTTCAAACTATATACGGTAGAAGAGATCCTGTTATTCTTGATATAGATGGGGATGGTAAGGCTACTGTCACTGATTTTAATGATCCAAAGGGTAGAATTTCATTCGATATAAATGGTGATGGAATAATGGATAGAACTCAATGGGTTAAAGCACAAGGAGATAAAACAGATGCCTTTGTTGTTTATCTAACCCCTGAACAAAAAAAATTACTAGCTGAAGGAAAATATGATCAAATTAAATTAGATGGGAAAAATCTAATGACTGAAACTGGTATTAATGGAGAACAAAATAAATATAGAAGTGGATGGGAAAAAGTTAGAGATCTATGGGATAAAAACGGGGATGGAAAGATAACAGGTGATGAACTTAAAGATGTTTATATATGGCAGGATAAAAACGGTGACGGAAAAGTAGATAAAGATGAACTTAAACCTGCTTCAGCTTGGAATATTAAAGAACTTGATACTACAAAGGAAACTTATTCTAGAAAAGTTGGAGAACAAATAAACTATAGACAAGAATTAATAGGTTATAACTATAATATCTTTAATTATAATATGGGATTTGGAGGATTTGGTTTAGGTTTTGGTGGATTTGGCTTTGGTTTAGGATTTGGAGGCTTTGGTTTTGGTTTAGGTTTTGGTTATGGATATTTAATAGCTTAATTAAAATGTAAAGGAAATTTAAATACAAGAGAGGGAGAGTATTAAAATCCCTCTCTTTCTTTATTATTTATAAAATTTATAAAAAAATAAATTAAATTATTAAAAAAAAATGTATAAAATCTGTCCAAGTTGTAGAACTAAAAATCCTATAGATGAAATTTTATGTATAAATTGTATGGCTGATATTTCCTCCGTTAGTATTAATAAAGATATTGATACTATTAGCACTAATGAAGGGCTAACTGATGAAAAAATAGAAACTAATCAAAATTTTAACATAAATCAAGAAAAAAATAAATTGGAACTTATTTTAGAAGAAAACAAAGAATTAAAAATTGAGATTGTTAATAATGCTATAATAGGTAGATATCATTTAGGAAAGGAAATATTCCAAAAACTACCTAATCCTAAACTAATCTCAAGAGAACATGCTAATATTTTTTTTAGGAACAATAAATGGTATATCAGAGACCTTAATTCTACTAATGGAACTTATTTATTAATTAAAAATCAGAGTACAGGTGAGATTGTAAGTGAAATTAAACTAGAGCCCTATAAAGATTATGAGATTTCAAAAGGAATGATATTAAATATAGCTAAATTAATTAAATTTTATATAGAAATTTGAATTAATTTTATGAAATTTAAAGTTTAAAATTTAAATAAGAAAGGAGGAAAATATGAAATTATATTATTTAGGGCATTCTTCTTTTTTAATTGAATCTAAAAAAGGGTTTAGAATAGTTATTGATCCTTATCATTTAAAGGTTAATAAAAAATTTCCGGAGGTTAGTGCTGAAGTGGTTTTAATTACTCATGAGCATCCTGATCATAACGGCTATTGGCTTGTTAAACCTTTTAAGATAGAGGATAAAGAAATACAGCCTAAAACTTTAAAAAGAACTACTAATTTTATTTCTTCTTTTGAAATAAAAACTACTACTAATGATATAATAGAATTTACTGCTGTTCCTTCTTTCCATGATAAATTAGAGGGTAAAAAATTAGGACCTAATACCATATGGACTTTTTATATAGATGGGATCAAAATAACTCATGTAGGGGATTTGGGACATTTACTTAAAGATCAAGACCTTAAAATAATAGGTACTACTGATGTTTTAATCGCTCCTATTGGCGGTGGAGATTATACTATTAATTTTAAAGAATTTTTGATTTTAATGGATCAATTAAAATCTATTGTATCTATTCCTGTTCATTATAAAACTAAATATACCCCTTGGATAAGTGATTCTTTAGATATAGTTGATTTCCCAGCTGTAGAAAAATTGGATGATTATATTTTAAATTTATTTACTATTCCCCCTATTCCTAAAATATATTTATTTCCTGAAGAAGTCTGGGATAAAATACCTGAAAAAATAAGTTAAAATTAAAATAAAAATAAATTAAAATAATATTTAATCAATGCGAATGGTATTTTATAATTGAAATATAATAAGCAAGTATTTTTTTATCTAAGTTCCTATACTTTTTGGCATATTTATTATATACATAAAAACTAACTTCTATTACCTTAGGATTTAAATTATATTCTTTTAAAACTATATATATTTCTTTTGAAAGATTTTTTTCTATTCTTGTATTTATTACATTATCATATATTACAACTTTATTATATTTAGAAGTAGAATTATTAATATACCAGATTTTTGCTATATCAGGATCTGGAGTTTTTGTTTCAGTATAACAATCTATAATATAAGTATATCCATTTGAATTTCTTTGAATAATATCTATGTTTTTAGCTTGTAGCATATATCTTTCTATTTTTATACCTATTTCTTTGGCATCTAAGGTAGCAGTGGTTAAAAATCCCGTTTCTCTTTGAACCTTATTATAAAGTAATATTATTTGTACCATTACACCTATTAGTATAGATAAAATAGCAATACTTGTTAGCGTTTCTGTTAAACTTAACCCTTTCCTATTTCTCATTGACTTTAACTATCTTGCTTTTTATTTTTTTATTTTTTAGGAGTTTTTTTAGATTTTTTTATAATAAGTTAAAAACCTTTTTTTACAGATTGGGTATTTTTACAGCATTGGTTATCTGTACATGTACATTGGGTACATGTACATTGCGGATTTTTACATTGGGGATTTTTACATTGGGTATTTGTACTGTTTGAACCACTTGAACTACTTGGAGGTGGAAGGACTTGATTTACTATAACTGGTACATATATTTCTGTAGTTTTTTTAGCTTTTGTTTTTTTAATCTCATATCCTATAGTTATGGTGTATCCTTTTTTAGTTTTTATACTAGTAGATTCATCTGCTTCTTTTTTTGAAGCAGGTATTTCACTTATATATGAGCTATTTAATTTTGCTCTTATTTCATATATTTCTATATACTTATTTAAATCTTCATCTTTATTTAGAAGATCTTTTATAAGATAAATATCTAGATTAGTAGGATATATTTTGGTGAAGAAGATTGTTTCTGCTTTTCTTTGCAAAAGAGTATCATACATTGCTTTATTTTGGAGTTTATAAATCGAGTAATAAGTAGAAAGTAAAGCCATAATACATAAGGTTAATACTGCTATAGCTGTTACCACTTCTACTAATGAAAACCCCTTCCTATAAAAAATAAAATTCATTCCTTTCATTAACCATTCCTCCCATTAAATATTTTTTTTATTTAAAAGTTTAATTTATTTTATTTTCTTTATTTTAAATCTTGTTAAATTAGAGGAGGAATTTAAAGTAGCTGTTATATCCATTGATATAGAAACATTATCGTATTTATATCCAGTAATAATTTCTTCGTTTTTTCCAGTATCTTCGTTATAAATAGTTTTAGTGATGGGAGAAGTATATTCTATAGATTCTGGAAAAATAACTTCTACATCCCCTGTTATTGATACTTCATATTCTAAATCTATTTGGTATTTTTCTTTTATTTCTTTTTCTTTTTTACCTTGTAGGATTTTTATGTTTTTTTGGATTATTACAGTATATTTTAACTTACCTGTATTACCATCTTTTATTTTTTCAATTTCGTTATTATTATTTCTATCTTGATTAAATTCTAAAATTTCTATGTTATTTCCTAATAATTCTTTTAACTTTCTTTCTATTTCATTTTTTACAGCATTTGTGTCTTTTAGTTTATCTGCTGTATTATTTCTTGTGTATTTTAATTCTTTTGTAGGTAAATCAAATTGTTCGTTTATTGGAGGGTTTGCAGCTCCTGAAGAAGATAAATTAAAAGTATCATTAATAATATTAATATTACCAGAAAGGCTTATTGTTGGATTGGATGAACTTCCGTTATAGGTGTAAGTATATGAAGAGTCTTTTCTTGAGTATATTTTAATAAGATCTAAGTTTTGTATTTTTCCTATTTGCCATCCCAGTTCTATTAAATCTACCATGTATAAATTAGCAAACATTTCATCAAATTGTTTTTTAAATACTTTATAATTATCTCTTTCTTGTTTAGCTAATTGGAATATTCGTTTATTATATGAATATATAATCCCAATAATAGAAGAGATAAAAAATATAAGAAATAAAGATAATAAAATTATTGTAGCTTTTTGAGATTTAATATTTTTATTAAATTTAAAAAAAGTATTCATCAAATAATCCCCCCTCTAATTAATTAAGTTTCAATTTCCCCCTATATTATATTAATTAAGATTAAAAAAAAATCCTAAGAAGATCAAAGAAAATTAAAAAAAAATTTACAAAGTTTTTTATAAAATTATTATTTTAAAAGGGATTAGGTTTTATATAAAAAATAGTAAAAAAGAAGGGGGATAAATTTTATGAATATAAAAAATAATCAAAATGAAAACAATCAAAAGAATTTAAAAAATAAATGGGGAAATGTTGTTACTGCTTGTATTACTCCATTTGACCAAGATTTAAAAATAGATTTTAAGGAATTTAAAAAGCTAATCTCTTATTTAGAAAATCATACTGATAGTATATTAATCTTTGGAACTACTGGAGAATCACCTACATTAAACTTGGAAGAAAAAATAGAGATTTCAAAATTTGTAAAAAAAAATACTAATTTACCCGTTATTGCAAATATATCCTCTAATAATTATGAAAAAGCTTTAAAAGAAATGGAAGAATTAAATAAAGTGGATCTGGATGGATACCTTATAACTACCCCATATTATAATAAGCCACCACAAGATTCACTTTATGATTACTTTTATAATTTATCACTTAATACTGATAAACCTATAATGATATATAATATTCCATCTAGAACTGGGATTGATCTATTACCTGATACAATTGTTGAATTAGCTAAAATAGATAATATAATAGCTTTAAAACAATCACATAGTGATATATCTAAGGTAATAGAGATAAAAGCTAAATTGATTAAGAATAATTTAGATTATAAGTTTTTTATTTATAGTGGAGATGATATTTTAACATTACCTTTATTAAGTGTGGGAGCATATGGTGTAGTTTCTGTCGCTTCTCACTTGATAGGTAAAGAATTAAAACAAATGATAAAAGAATTTAATAATAATCCCAGTTTGAGTTATCAAATACATTATAAATATTACGATTTGTTTAATGTATTGTTTATAACAACTAACCCTATTCCAGTAAAGCAAGCTATGGAATTTTTGGGATTTAATGTAAATAATTTAAGAAAACCACTAAGAAAAGCTAATGAAAAAGAAAAACAAACTATTTTACAAGTTCTTCAGAATTTAGGATTGTTAAATACTAATATTAAAGTTTCTTCTTAATTTTTTTAATTATGATAACATTTTTAGGTAGTGGAACCTTAGGAACCAAACTATTAAACCATCTGCTAAAAAAATATAACGATTTTAAAATAAATGTAATAACTAAGGTAGATAAGTTAGCAAATAGAGGGTATAAACCTAAACCTACCCCTATTAAAGAATATTTAATAAAAAATGATTTAATAAATAAGGTTAATTTAATAGAAGTTGATACCCTAAAAAAGCTAAATGAAAATCAAAAAAATATAATAAAAGAAATGTTAATAAATAGTGAAATTGGAATTGTATGTGATATTGGGTTAATTGTACCTGAAGATTTTATAGACTTACCAAAAATATTTATAAATATACATCCTTCTTTATTACCTTTTTATAGAGGACCTTCTCCTATTGAATTTGCCTTGCTAAATAATGAAACTATAACAGGGATAACTATATGTTTATTATCTAAGAAAGTAGATGCGGGTGAAATTATAATTCAAAAAATTATAAAAATAGATCCTACTGATAACTCTTTTTCCCTTAAAAGTAAAATTATAGAATTAATACCTGAGATTTTTGATAGTTTCTTTTATATGTATAAAAAAAATAGTATTAATTTTATAAAACAGGATGAAATTATAGCAACTTATACTAAAAAAATAAATGATAAGGATTTTGAAATAGATTTAAATGAAAATATAGAAAAGATTCACAATAAAATAAGAGCATTTTATCCTAATGCTTACATAAATCATAATTCTCAAAGGATAAAAATATATGATTCTAATTTAATAGCTTCAAAATCTATTAATAATGTAAAATCTATAAAATATAATCCTAAATTCCCATTTTTTAAAGTTTTAAATAATAAGTTATTTTTGGTTAATTTAAAAAATGAATTTTTAGAAATACTAAAATTACAATTACCTAATAAAAAACCTATTAAAAGTATAGAGTTTATTAATGGATACTATAGAGATTAAAAGTAAATAAAATTAAAGATGAATTTTAAAACAAATTTTTATCTACAATTCTAAAATGAGAAAACTTTTTAATAAAAAATTAATTTTTGGCTTTACTTTTAATTTGTTATTATTATTTTTTTTAATTAATTTTGTTTTTTCTCAAAATTCAAAAAGTTATATTTTAAAACAGAATGTTAATATAAATGATGAGAAATATATAATAAATTCAACTGGGAAAATATCTTTTGGATTTTCTAATTTAGGGATAGATATAAATATTTATAAAGTTAATTATGTAATTTATAAAGAAATTGAAAATGAGTTAATTAGATTATCTTCTAATTACTTTGAAAACGTATCTACAAATTTAAAAAAGTTAGGTAGTTATAATTTTAAATCAGATAATAATCCAAAATTTGATACTTATTTTTACCCTTTTTTTTACATCTTTGCTGTTTTATATTTTGATAAAGATAATAAACTAAATACTAAAACAAAACTAAAACTAAATGATTCGGTTTTAAATATAGTTAAAATTCAAAATAATATCATTGAATTTAATGAAATCTATAAAAATGAGATAATAAGTAATGGAAGATTATATAAAAAATCTAATCAAAATTTTAAATTAATTTTAAATTATAAAATTAATAATTCAAAAGAAGAAAAAGATGATTTAAAAGGAAATATTAATTTAAAAGGTTCTTATGTAGAGATTGAGGTAAGGTGGTAATAAAATAGGGTAGTAATAAAAAAAAGAGGAGGGTTTTACAATGGTTCAGCCTTTTAAAGCTAAAATAGTAAATTTCCCTAAAAAATTAGATTATCAAGATAAATTAATTATTTGTAAGGAATATTTTTATAATGTTAATAATATTCCTAATGATTATGTATTTACGGATTTAAGTAGCTTAAGTTTAAATGCTTTAAGTCAGGAGCAATATGCAGGATTATTTTTAGGTGATGAAGCTTATGCAGGATCAGAAAACTTTATTAATATCAAAAACGCTATAAAAGCTATATTTAATAAAGATTATGTTATTCCCACTCATAATTTTATCGGAACTATCCACTTAATAATTAAAACTTTATACCATACCTTCAATATTAAAAATATTTTAACTACCTACCATAATTATTACCTTTATAAATTATCTATTTACTTGAATCTAGATTATAAAATCTTTAACATTGATAATTTGGTTAGTTATATAAAAGAAATAAAAGAAGGATTAAATAAGTTTATATTTTTTGAAGCTTCAAATTTAATTGAAAGTTTAAAAACTTATCAGGATTTTATTAATTTAATAAATTCCCTTGAATTAATTAAAAAAGAAGGATTTAAATTAATAGGGGATTTTAGTAGTATTTTTTCTTCTTTTTATTTGTTTCTTAAAAAATTAAATAATTCTTTTGATTATAAAGACTATAAATCAAAAATGGTAGAGTTTAGTAGTATTTTTGATTTAATTATAATGGATGCTGAATATGATATTATGTCTAATACAGGAGCTTTAATATTTACTAATGATTTTTCTTTATATGAATTATTAACTCAGTACTTAGTATCTTTTGAAGGATTACACACTTATGGGGGATTAGCTGGTAGAGATATGGAAGTAATCTATAGAGGATTGATACAAGCATATAATTTTGAACCAAGTTATAACATATATGATTATAAATATCAAGAAATAAAATATTTATACGATAACGTTAAAAATATTGGATATAAAGTAAGTGATTTAACTAATATTCATTATTTTTATATTGAAGTAGAAAATCCTTATAGTTTTAACTTATTACTGTTTTTAAGTTCTCAATGTAGAGGATTAGCTGTTGATAATAAATTATATTTTTATTTACCAAGTAGAAGATACCAAAAAGCTAATTATGACTTAATAATTACTGCTTTAAAAGAGTTATATGGTTATAAAGATAAGGAATATTTAAAACTAACGGACATATCTGAATTATCTAAGGATTACTCTAAGTTAAGTTATTCCATTGACTTTCAAGTATTGAAATTTGACTTAATTGGGGGAAAAAATTTACCGAAGGTTTTGGAAATTAATCCATTAGATTTTGTTGCTTATAATTTTAATGGAATAGAAATTATAAGTAATAAAGATAAGGAGTATAGATTAGTTAAATTAGAGGAAGCTGGATATAATACTTTTTTACTTGATTCAAAAGATGTATTTATAGATTTATTAACAGATAGTGGAACAAGTGCTCAAAGTGATGAACAATTTAGCGCAGCTATTAAATATCAATCTGATAATGCTTATAATTTATTAAAGCAAAGTATATATGAGGTTTTTGGATTTGATTATTTTATTCCTACTCATCAAGGTAGGGCTGCTGAACATATACTTTCTCAAACACTTATCAAGAAAGGACAGTATGTTATTAATAATATGTATTTTACGACTACGAGATTTCATCAGGAATATGCTGGCGGAATATTCGTAGATTTAATAGTTGATGAAGCTTATAAACCTCAATCTGATTATCCATTTAAAGGGAATTTAGATGTTGAAAAAACAAGGGAATTTGTAAAGAAAAATTACGATAAAATAGCTTATATTTGTATAGAAAATAATGTTAATATGGCAGGTGGACAGCCTGTTAGTATGGAAAATATAAAGAAAATTAAAGAAATATGTGATGAATATAGTATCCCTTTAGTTTTAGATGCTACAAGAATAGCAGAAAATGCTTTCTTTATTAAGGAACGAGAGAAAGGATACCAAAATAAAGAGATAAAGGAAATAATAAGGGAAATGATGAGTTATGTAGATGCTGCTACTATATCTGCTAAAAAAGATCCACTAACTAATATAAGTGGATTAATATTAGTAAGAAATCCCAAATGGTATAACCATATGATACAATTAACTACCCTTTTTGAAGGTAGTTATTTTAATGGTGGTTTAAATAATAGGGATTTAGCTATGTTAGCTTTTGGATTAAAAGAAATGACTAATTATTATTATTTAAAACAAAGGATAGAGCAAGTAAGATATTTAGGAAAACTTTTAAAACAAAAGGGAATACCTATAGTAGAGCCAATAGGTGGGCATGCTATTTATTTAGATGCTAAGGAATTTTTAAAACATATACCCCAAGATAATTATCCTGCACAAGCTTTAGCTGCTTATATATATCTCTATGGCGGTGTTAGGACTATGGAAAGAGGTATTGTTTCTGCTGGTAGGGACCCTATAACTAAACAAAATAGACGTCCAGAATTAGAGTTGGTTAGAATAACTATCCCTAGAAGGGTATATACTAATGAACACATGGAATACGTAGCTAATGTTATTTTTGAGGTTTATCAAGATAGGGATAAACTTTCAGGATTAGAAATAGTTTATGAACCACCATTTTTAAGATTCTTTACTGCTAAATTCAAACCCCTTAAAATATCTAAAACTACTACTTAAATATTGTAACAAAAAACATAAATATTTTGGAGCTTAAAGAATTGAATAGTAACAAAATTTTATAAAAGAGATGAAAATATAAACTATTATAAAACTGAGCTATTAAAAATTGTGCTGTTAGATGACTGTATCATTTGTACCTAAAAAGCTAATCTTATTTAAACTTGAATTACTAAAAATTAGATGATTTTTAATTACAATTTCAATTTATCTTATTTTTTTAAAACTTCCTTATTTTTTTTGTTTTTGTCTTTCCTTATTTTTGCTTATTATTTGTATTTAAAAAATAATTCAAACTCTTTTAAAGATTTAATAATTGACATACAAATTTTAAAAAATAATAATTTAAAAAATATAGAGCTCCAAGAAATTAAATTAAAATATCAACAAAAGTATATTTTGGAAAATAATATTATCCAAAAATTTATTTACTATAAGATAATCAGTAATGTTGAGTATATATTAAACAATTTAAATAAGAGCCAAGTAAAGAATAAATTTAATTTTAATACTGCTTTTAAATTAGCAATTATTAAAGCTAATATTTATTTAAAATTGTTTTTTGTAATTTTGTTTTTATTGTTTTATTTCCTTATTTTAATTTTTTTTAAATTCATTTTTGATAAATATGTGAAAAGAGATAAGGATTTTAAACAGAAAACTTTTTTTAATTTTTATATTGTTTTTTTTGTATTTTTTATTTTTTTGGCTTTTATTTTTCCTTTAATTAACAGTTTGGTTTCGAATTTTTTATTAAAATTTTTTAAAGAATATATTGTTTATTTGATTTTAGTTTTTAACATTTTTATTTTAAGTTATCTTTTTATTGTATTTTTTTTATTTTATTTTGATTATAATTCATTAGTTTTTAGTTTTCATAAATTTAGGTTTAATTCCATATTTAATTTTATTAAAAATTTAGGTTTTATTTTGATTTTTTTTATAATTGTTTTCTTAAGTGGGTTGTTTTTGAAAGAGGAAAGTAATAATTTAATAATAGCTTTTGTTTTATTAAGTAATATTTGGGAATTAATTTTTATTTTTTTAGCTTTAGTATTTCTTATACCATTAGTAGAGGAAATTATTTTTAGATTTTATTTAATTAGTTATTTAGAGGATATTTTTTATAATAAGGGGTTAATTAGTGTCTTAGGAGCTTTAATTTTTTCTTTGATTCATTTTGAGAACCTATTTACACTATTTTTTATATTCGTTCTTAGTATTTATTTAAATTATGTTTATTTAAAATATAGGAACTTATATTTAAATTTTTTGATTCATTCAATTTGGAATTTATTAAATTTCTTAGTTTTAGTTTTTATATAAATTAAATAATAAATTAATAATTAATATTTAGTTTATCATAGATTTTATAGATATATGAGTTTAAATTTTTAAAATTTAATGGATGTAATTTGAGGTTATATATATTATTGTTATGTTTTATTTTTAATCCCCATTTTGTTCTTAAAGCTAACATAATTATTTCTTTTATAGCTGTTAGATTATCAATTTCTTCTATGTTTTCAATTGTTTGTTCAAAATAAGAACCTTTATTAAAATTACTAAAATAGTTTAGTTGTTTTTTGTTGATTCTGTATATTTTTTGATTGTTAATAGTTAATTTAGATACAGCAGATGGTCCAAAACCTATATAGTCAAAATAATACCAGTATTTTAAATTATGAATAGAATATTTTTTATTTCTTGTAAAATTGGAAACTTCATAATGCTCAAAACCCAATTCTTTTAAATTATTATGAATTAGATCATAAAATTCATCAAAATTATTTTTAATATTTTCTATTTCCTTTAGAATATTTTCAAATTGGTGATAAATTACTTTTTTATCGTTATATATATCCAAAGCATAGTATGATATATGATTTATAGGTAAGTTTTTAATTATATTAATATTTTCTATAATGGATTTTGTTTTTTGAAAAGGATATAAGTAAATTAGATCAATAGATATGTTACTAAAGTATTTAGAAGTTAGTTCTATTTTAGAGATTATGGATGATGGATTAGATAATCTACCCAGGATTCTTAACCCAAATAAATTAAAACTTTGTACTCCTATACTTACTCGATTTATTCCCAAATTTTTTAAGGCTTTAAGGTAATTTGGGGTAATCAGTTCTGGGTTTAATTCTATTGTTATTTCGGCATTTAGGGAAATTTTTAAAATACTGTAAATAATATTAAATATTTTTTCTAAGTAAGATGGATTTATAAGGTTTGGAGTACCACCTCCTATATATATACTATTTACAATTTTATCAAAATAAGGATAACCTATTTTATTAAGATAATTTTGGGAATCTAAGACTTCGTTAATAAGGTTGTTAAAAAATAGATTAACTTTTAGGGGAGTTAATTTAAAAAAATCACAATAAAAACAAATTTTTTGGCAAAAGGGAAAATGTATATAAATGCCTAAACTATTAATAGGAATTGTTTTGTTTATAAACGAGGGTAAGTATATGTTAAAAGAATTTAATTTAAAGAAATTTCTTTTATTAATTTTAATAGTTTTCATATATTTTATAATTATTAATATTTTTAGTTTAGTCCTTTTTAGAGTTAGTGAAGTTAATGCTGGAGTTTTAGTTCCACCAAAAGGGTTTGAGTATAAATATGATCCTGAAGCTCCTAATCCTGTAGATAAAACTGAAGAAGGTAATGAAAAATTAGAAAATAAACCTAAAAAAATATATTACTATCATCCTGATTTATTTAAAAATTACTATCAAAATAATATACCTAATAAAATTAACAATGATAATGTAAGTGATTATAATAACCAATTTGTAAGTACTAATAATGATTATAATGCTGTTCAAAATACTACCCAAAAGCAAATTAATAATTCTTTAACTTTAATGAATTTTTTATTAATAATTTCTTCTTTAAGTGTAGTTGCATTAATTTTATGGATATTTTATATAAATAATTTAAAACAAAAAGAAGCACAAAATACTATACCTGTATATATGAAGTATCCTGATACTAAAAGTAAATTGAAAAAAAGAAGGACTGTTTTTGATGTTAAAAAATAATATAATATGAATACTAAAAAAAATGTTAAAAAAAATAAGGAAGTTGAAATATTTTTACCAGCTAATTTTAATTTAAAAATATTAATAAATGATGAAACTAAAGAAAATATAATTAAGGAGTTAGAAAACTTATTAAATTATGTAGAAGAATCTATTAAAAACTATCAAAACAGAAAAGTTTTCAAAATAGGCCAACTTTATAAGGGAACATTTTTACAAGAAATTAAAGATAAAGTAGATAATATTCCCTCTAATTTGGGTAAATCAAAAACTATTGAAAATCTTACTAATATTAAAAATAATATTTTAAATTATATTGAATATGTTAAAAATTTAAAAACAGGGGATACTATTTTATTAAAGACGGTAAGTGGATTTGTTAAGATATATAATAATATAAACTTTAAAGAATTAGAGAATGGAATTGATATAATATTGGATAGCTGGATTGTTAAAAAAATATGTCTTTAAATTGATATTTTTATGGATTTTAAATTAGGGTTGAATTTATTTGAAATTAAGAATCTTAATTTTAGTGATTTTGGATTATTTTTATATTTATTTAATTATGCTTTTGAACTTAAAAAAAAGCAAGAATTAAATATATATACTCCTTTTTTTAGAGATACTGATGTGTTAATAGTAATTGATAATGAAAAAAAGAGAGATTATCTTCATATTTTTCAGTTTTTTTATAAATTAAAAGCTAATGTAAATATTTATATTATTAATGAGCAAGATTTAAGTAAAAATGAACATTTTGACCCTATTTTAACTAATTCCTATTACAAATATATTATTTTATTTTTGTTAAATGATTCTCTTGTATTTAAAATTAAATCTTTTGATCATAATAATTATAGTAATATCTATTTTAATTTAGATAAAAATTTTTTTGCTATATTTTTTATTTTGTCTATTGTTTTTAGTTTCTATGAAGTAATTAAAAATGATACTAAAAATATTAAAATAGAAATAGATAACGAATTAATAAGTGAAAGTAAGTTAGGTTTTCTATACCATCTTATAGATAAGGAAAAAATAAAATCAATAATAAATAACTTATTTTTTAATAAAGAAGAAACTAACTTTATTGTAAATATTAGTTATAGTACTTTATCTACTTTTGAAATGACTTTATTAAAATTAAAAGATAATCAATTTTATAAGAATAACCAAAGACTAAGTGATATATTATCAAATTTGATACTTCTTATGGAATCTTTTTTTGTAAATTATTTAAGATATATAAATTAATTTACATTTTATTAATTAAGTTTTATTAAATGAAGAGGGATTTAATATGTTAAATCTAAAAGATGATAAAGATTTTAATGTATTAAATAAAATATATGAGATAAATAAAAAAAAGATAATAGATTTAGATAAAAAAATAGAAGAAGTAGCAAATAAAGAAGGTTATAATTCTACTAATTATATAAATTTGAGTAAAAGTAAAGCAAGATTAAAGGAATTTACAGATAATTATGAAAAATTATCTAAGATAATGGAAGATATAGAATATGCTAGGGAATTGCTAAATAATGAAAAAGACGAAGAAGCTAAGGAATTTTATAAAAAAGAGCTAAATAATTTAGAAGAAGAGGCTAATAAAATTGAAAAAATTTTATGGGAATTGATTTTACCCGAAGAGGATGAAAAAAATATAATAGTAGAAATAAGAGCAGGAACCGGAGGAGAGGAAGCGGCTTTATTTGCTTTCGATCTATTTAGAATGTACTCTAAGTTTGCTTATAAAATGAAATTTAAAATAGAAATTTTAGATCAAAATTTTACTGATTTAGGTGGGATTAAAGAAATTGTTTTTGCTGTTAATAATAAAAATGCTTATAAATATTTTAAATATGAAAGTGGAACTCATAGAGTCCAAAGAATACCTATAACAGAAGCTAGTGGAAGAGTCCATACTTCTACTGCTACTGTTATTGTTTTGCCTGAAGTTGAAGAAAAGGAAATTCAAATTAAAGAAGAGGATTTGGAAATGGAAACATTTAAAGCAGGTGGAGCAGGAGGACAACACGTAAATAAGAATGAATGTGCTATTAGATTAAAACATATCCCTACGGGTATTGTAGTAACTTGTTCTGATGAAAGAAGCTTACATCAAAATAAAGCTAAAGCTCTTAGAATTTTAAGAGCTAAATTATTACAATTACAAAAAGAAAAACAAGAAGAAGAGTTAAGAAAACAAAGAAGACAACAAGTAAAAACAGGAGATAGAAGCGAAAAAATTAGGACTTATAATTTCCCGCAAAATAGAGTAACTGATCATAGAATAAACTTAACTATCCAAAACTTGGAAGCTATATTGGATGGAGATTTATTACCTCTTATTCAAGAACTCCAAAAAAATGAAGCTATTAATAAAATCCAGGAGTTACTTAATCTACAAGATAATTAATAAAATAGATAGCTAAAAATATTATGAATAAAATATGATTAATAATGAAGTCTTAAAATACTTTAAAAGATTTTCTAAAGATTTTCCCGATTATTTTAAAATTAAAAATCCTAATTTCTTTCTAATGACTAAGTATTACTTAAGAAAACCTACTTTTAGATATTTATTGCAATTATTTTTTAGAAACCCTTTTAGAATTGTTTTCAATACTATTTACTATTTACCTAAAATTTTTTTTATAAATTTATCAAATAAGATTTTAAAAAAGAAAGAAGATTTTTATAAAGATACTGCTTTAAATAAAGTAATAAACAATTTTTCTAAAGGCAAAGGGTTTGTAACTATAAGTTATTGTCAAAAGCCCTTAGATTGTCCTGATGGAAGATTTTCTTATAGATGTACTGGAAATTATGAAAGATGTAAATCTTGTTTTCTATATGAAGTAAAAACAAGATGTGAGAAATTGGATATTGATTATTATATAGTTTTAGGAGATTTAGATAGTGTTTGGAATATATTAAGAAATCAATTTAATAAACATTTATTTGGGTCTTATATTTTAACTACGTGTAATATGGTTTTAAATGTAGTTAAATATATCTCACCGCTATTTGGATTTACTGGTATTATTTTGCCTTTTAATAAAGGATCTTGTTTAACTATAGCTGCTTATGAATTATCTGAATTTGGATATAAAAATGTACAAACCGATTTATCTGATAATAACAAAAAATTATTACTAAATATTCTAAATGAAGCAATAATAATTAAAGAAAATAATAAAAAACTTAAAAATAATCTTATTAATAATAATTTATAATAATAATTTAATTAATTTAAATATTATTGAATAAAAGTTAAAAAAGTTTATAAAATAATTAAGAAATTTTAAAAGGAGTTGAATTTAAAATGAAAAATTATAATAAAAACTTTATATTATTAATATTTGGATTTGTATTTATTATTTTTTCAATTATTGTTTTTTCTGATACTAAATGGAAATTAAAAATAAAGGGCCAAGAAAAAGAGATTTTAACTAATCCTATCATAAAAGGAACTAACGTTTTTGTTGATATTTATGATTTATCTAATTTGTTTAATATTGATTATGAAATAAATTTAACAAGAAAATATATAATGTTTTATAAAAATATTAATCTATTACCTACTAATACGACTAATAATATTTCTATTACTAGTACTACCAATAATACTACTATCAATGCTAATTCTTACATAACTAATTTTAGTAATAACTATAGTTTAAATAATGAAAATATTTTTGATTTAAATAAAACTATTATTAAAGAAATTAATTCTATAAAGGATGTAGTTATAATAAATCCTATAAATGAAATTCAACCACTTTACAAGGATTCTATTGTTTATAAGGATGAATTAAATAATGTAAAAGAAAAAATAAATGATTCTTTTATTAATAAACTTAGTATTCCTATTGTAGTAGATAAAAATCAGAATATAAATAAAATAGATTTAAAAGAGATAATAGAATATTTAAATAAGAAAAATGTTTCAGCTGCTATAATACCTATAGTTAGAGCTTATGAATATCACGAAAAATCAGAGAATATTATGAATCCTGAAGTACAATTAATTGTAGATTATATATTAATAAATAATAAGGGATTTGTTTTATTCTTTGATTCTCAGAATATAATTAGAGGGTTGGCTGTTTTTTCTTCGAGCTCTACTAGGTATAGGAAATCTAAATTATTAGATCTTATTGATTTATCTGTTCATAATTTTATTAATGATTTTAATAGATATAAAGAAATTCTTAGTAAATTTTAGTAATATAAAATTATAAAAAATAGGGGGAATTTTTATAATGGAAGAAGAAAAAAATAATCAAAATAACAATGAAAATAACAAAAATGTTGAATTATCTTCTAATAATATAAGTAATAATGAAATTAATAATAATTTAGAAAATACTGAAGAATCTTTGGAAGATAATGAAAATGATAATACACTTGTTTTTGCTGATTTTAAATATGCTAAAGCTAAAGAAAGAAGGAAAGAAGAAAGAAGAGTTTTAGAGCCTGCTAGATTAATTAGAATTGTTATACATTATTCACAAGATTTTATAGTTGATAAATGGGTAAGTGTTGTAGATGTTTCTCGGCATGGGATGAAAATTATCTCTGATATTCCTTTAAAATTAGAAAATAATGTAAAAATAGAGTTTTATGTATCTCAAAAACCGGTAGAAACCCAGGGAAGAATAGCTTGGTGTAAAGAATTGATAAGGAATTCTGGATTATACGCAGTTGGATTTGATTTAGCTAATCTAAAAGACGCGGATTATGAAACTATTAATAAGTTTTTACTTAATTTTGCTCCATTTGAGGAAAGGAGAGCTGTTAGAGTTAAAAAACCGTTCCTAATAGAAGTAAAGTATTTAGATGAAGTACAAAGATTTTATACATATGCTGTGGATTTATCTGTAACAGGGATGCGGATAATTAATGATTTTGAATTACCTACTGAGGAACCTATATTAATTAAAGCTATACTAGGAAATGAAGAAACGGGTTATATTAAAGCTAAAGTAGTATGGCAACAAGAAAAATCTTTTGGTGTTGTTGTTGGACTTAATTTTATTGAAGCTAATAACGAAGATATTAAAAAAATAGAGAATTTTATTTATTCTTCTTAAGTTTATTATAGAAAAATTTTTATTATCAAGAAATTTATTAAGAAAAAGGAGGGAACAATGAAGCTTTATATAACTACTCCTATATATTACCCTAATTCAGAACCTCATATAGGTACTGCTTATACTACTATTGCTTGTGATGTTATATCTAGATTTTATAAACAAAAAAATTATGATGTTTTCTTTTTAACAGGTACTGACGAAAATAGTAATAAAATAATTGAAAGTGCTAATAAGTTAAATAAAGACCCAAAAGAATATGTTGATGAGATGGCCGTTTTATTTAAAACTATTTGGAAAAATTTTGATATTGAATATACTAAATTTATAAGAACTACAGAGGATTATCATATAAAAACAGCTCAGTTTGTTTTTAAAAAACTTTATGATCAAGAATATATTTATAAGGGTTTATATGAGGGATGGTATTGTATTCACTGTGAAACTTTCTGGCCTAGTTCTAAAGTCGATGAATCTAAATTATGTCCAAATATAGAATGTAGGAGACCTCTTAATTATATAAAAGAGGAAAATTATTTCTTTAAGTTATCAGCTTTTGAAGATAAATTACTTAGATATTATCAAGAGAATCCTGATTTTGTATATCCTGATTATAGATTTAATGAAGTTATATCATTTGTTAGATCAGGTTTACAGGATTTAAGCGTAAGTAGAAAATATAATAACTGGGGAATAAGGGTACCTTTTGATGAAAATTTTTCAATATATGTTTGGATAGATGCTTTAACTAATTATATTAGTGCTTTAGGATATCCTTTTGAATTGGATTTATTTAATAAATATTGGGAAGTATCTCATCATATGATTGGAAAAGATATAATAAGATTTCATGCTGTTATTTGGCCAGCTATTTTAATGGCTCTTAATTTAAAATTGCCCAAAAAAATTATAGTTCATGGATGGCTTACTCATGATAATCAAAAAATATCTAAATCTAAAGGAGGTGACATTTTTAACTTAAAAAATATAGCTTTATCTAATGATAAAATTAAAATCTCTGCTATAAGATATTATTTACTCAGAGAAGGATCTTTTGGACAAGATATTCCGGTTAGTTTGGAAAGATTTAAATATATTTATACATCTGAACTTAGTAATAATATTGGTAATTTATTTTCTAGAGTTTTAGCTATTATTGATAAAAAACTAAATAAACAAGTTTTTAAAGAATCTGATTTTAAATATATTTCTATTTCTTTTATCAATGAGGTAGTAAATAATTTTGATAAAGGATTATCTAATTTTAATTATTCTAAAGCAATATTAGAAATATTAAACTTAGCTGATTACCTTAATAAAGTTATTGAAGAAAATAAAGTATGGGAAATTAAAGATAATAAACTAAATCAAATAATGTATGAATTATTATATTCATTAGTTGTATTAAATAAAATGATGTATCCTTTTATGCCTTTTATATCAAATAGTGTAATAGAACAATTAAATTTAGACCAAGAGTCTTTAAAATGGGATTCTAAAGTAAGTGAATTTATAAATATAAAAGAAAAAAGAATTTTATTTCCTAAGATTGAAAATGTAGCTATATAATTTAAAAGGTAACTTAAAAAAATATAAATAGGAGGTAATTTATGAGAGTAGTTGATTTAGCAGAGAGAGGAAAAATGTTAGTAGACTGGGCATATAGAAATATGCCTGTAATTAAGTTAATAAGGGAAGAATTTAGGGTAAAAAAACCGTTAGCTTCCTTAAAGATAGGAGCTTGCTTACATATTACTGCTGAAACCGCTAATTTGGTTATTACCTTAAAAGAGGGTGGAGCTAACGTTATTTTAACAGCTTCTAATCCATTATCTACTAAGCCTGAAATAGTTGAATATTTAACTAAATATGAAGGAATAGAAGTGCTTTCTAAACCTTCTGAAACCCCTGAAGAATATTATAGTAATATCAAAAAAGTTATAGAAAGTAGTCCAAATTTATTAATAGATGATGGGGGAGATTTAATAGTAACTATAAATAAAGAATATAAAACTATTGCTTCTAAAATAATTGGTGCTACTGAAGAAACTACTACTGGGGTTATTAGAATAAATAATTTATATAATGAAGGGAAGTTATATTTTCCAGTTATAGCAGTTAATAATGCTAAAACTAAGCATATGTTTGATAATAGATATGGTACGGGGCAAAGTACTATTGATGGGATATTAAGAGCAACTAATATATTAATAGCAGGTAAAGTAGCTGTTGTTGCTGGATATGGATGGTGTGGTAAAGGAGTAGCTTGGAGATTAAGAGGAATGGGAGCAAGAGTTATTGTTTGTGAGGTGGATCCCATTAAAGCTTTAGAAGCTGTTATGGATGGATTTGAAGTAAAAACTATGGAAGAAGCTTCTAAAATAGGAGATATTTTTATCACAGTTACCGGAAATATTAATGTTATCTCTTCTAAGCATATAAATAATTTAAAAGATGGAGCTATACTGGCTAATTCTGGACATTTTAATGTTGAAATTGATGTTTCTTATTTAGAATCTAAAAAAATATCAAAGAGGTTAATACGAGATAATCTAGAAGAGTATATAATGCCAGATGGAAGACATATTTATTTAATAGCAGAAGGTAGATTAGCTAATTTAGTAGCAGCAGAAGGGCATCCTGCTGATGTAATGGATATGAGTTTTGCTAACCAAGCCTTAGCTTTAGAATATTTAGCTACTAGAAAAAATAAATTACAACCTGGAATATATGATGTTTTAATAGAAATTGATAAAAAAGTAGCTAAACTTAAATTAGCTTCTATGAAAATAACTATAGACGAATTAACACCTGAACAAATTAATTATATCAATAGTTGGTCTTTAGGAACATAATTACATTTTTTTGTTTTAATTTTATTTACTATGGGTAATTTAAAAAAAATAGCAATAATAGATGTTTTTAGTTTATTGTATAGAGCTTTTTTTGCTATCCCTTTGTTAAGTGTTAATAATATTCCAGTTAATGCTATTTATGGGTTTATTAGAATATTATTGAAAATGTATAAAGAATTTAACATAGATTATTTAGTTTCATGTATAGATAAGGGTAGAAGTGGAAGAAATATTTTTTATCAAGAATATAAATCAAATCGACCTCCATCTACTGATTTATTTAAACAACAAATTCCTATTGTTTATGAATTTTATAAATCCTCTAATTTAAAATTAATCTATAAAGAAGGTTTTGAAGCTGATGATATTATTAATACTATTATCCATAAATTTATTAATCAAAAAATAAATGAAACTAATTTTATATTTGTTATAACAGGGGATACTGATTTATTACAATTAATTAATAAAAATGTTTTCGTAATTATCTTAAAAAAAGGAATAAGTGATTATGTATTATTCGATAAACAAAAGTTTTATAAAGAATATGAATTTGATAGTAGTTATTATTTATTATATAAGATATTAGTGGGGGATAATTCAGATAATGTAAAGGGAATAGCAGGTATAGGTCCTAAAAAAGCTAAAAATTTTATTAAAAATATTTCAAATTATTTTTCAGAAAAAAAATTTGAATTTAATGAAGAAAATCTAAATCTTATCTCCTCTTATTTATTAGATTTTTTTAAATTAAGTATTGATTCTGAAAAACTAAAAGAAATAATTAAGCTTAACTATAACCTTTTAAAACTAAAACTTATAAATGATTTACAAGAGTTTAATTTAGAGGAATTATATATTAAAGATAACTTTATAAATAATGGTTTTATTGATTTTTTAAAAAAATATAATTTTAAAAGTATATTACAAGAAATCCAAAATGATTTTAATATAAATTATTCTAAAAATAATAAAAAGAAACAATTAAAATTATTTTAGTCTAAATGGTTTTAAATTAATTTTTAAAAAGGCATTAAAACTCTCTTTATCTTAAAATTAATATCATTATCAGAATAAGCTATAGCTAAATGATTTCTTTTTTTATCCATTACTGTAAATATATTTTTATCATTATATATTCCGTTTTTATTTAATGTTATGGTTGAACTTTTTGTGAAATGATGTCCATTTCTTACTTTAAATATATACTTATCTTGAATTACTACTTTTGAAAAATTATCTAATACGTTATTTAATGGTATTATAAAGTTGAGATCTGCAGAGTTTTTTATTTCTTCAATAGTATAACTATTAGATATATCAAAATTGTTAGAATTTATTCTAACTAAGAATGAAAGAGTTAAGGGAATGTTTATTAAATTAGATATATCATTTACTAAAGATCTAATATACGTACCTTCTGAGCATTCTACTTGTATCGTTAATTTATCTTTGTATTGGTTTATTATTGATATATTTTGTATATAAACGGTATGTTTTTTTAGGTTAATATTAGTTATGTTTTCTCTAGCTAATTCGTAAGCTCTTTTTCCCTGGATTTTCTTAGCACTAAATGGTGGTGGTGCTTGCTCTATTTTCCCTATAAAATTACTTAAGGAACTCTCAATTGATTTTATTATTTTATTTATTTCTGTTTTGGTATATTTTTCTTGTTTTATAATTTGTCCTGAAATATCATAAGTATCTGTTGATATGCCTATTTGAATTTCTGCAATGTATTTTTTTTGTTTATTTAGAAATTGTATTATTTTAGTAGCATCATTTATTGCTATAACTATAACTCCACTAGCAAAAGGATCTAAGGATCCTGTATGCCCAGCTTTTTCTACTAACTCTCCTATTATTCCTTTTTCTAGGTATATTGATCTTAGTTTATTATTAATTATTTTTTTTATTTTATCAGTATAACTAGTAGTACTAAACCCTGGAACTTTATTTATTATTATAAATCCACTTAATTTTACGCTTTCCATAATTTTCCCTTTCTTGGATTTTATTATTTTTTTTTAAAATTATTTTATTTTTAGTTCTTTTAAATAATTAGAATATATTTTTTCATTAGGATTTAAAATTATAAGTTTTTCTAAATATCTTTTAGCACTTTCTAAATCCTTTAGTAGGTTTTTATAAATGAAAAATATTTTAAATAATATTCCTTCTGTTTCAAATCCATTTTTTATGGCTAATTCGTAATAGTACAATGAATTAGAATTTAAATCATTATTTTCTAATTCTATTGATTTTGCTTTTAGATAATAATAATATCCATCTATTATTTCGTTATTATTTTCATTGATTAGTTTTTCTATTAATAAATTCAAAGGTATATTATAATTTTTATATAAATCAAATGAACAAAGAATTATAAAACTAATTAATAATTCGATAATTTTTAATTCAAAAAATTTATTTAGATAATTTTCATTATGTAACTTAACAATACTATTTATTAGTAAATTTATTGCATTTTTATACTGATTTTTTAAAAACATAGATAAAGAAGCGGATAATATGCTAATAGGGGAAAAATTAATTTTATTTGCATATAGATAGGCATTATTAGAATATTCTAAAGCTTTTAAATTATCTGAATAATATATCCAGTAAGTTAAAGCCAATTGATAATATATATAAGCTAATTCTTTTTCAGATTTAATTTCTAAGATTAATTCTTTTAGCTTATTAATTAATTCTTCATTTTTATATAAATTTTGAAGTATTTTTATTAATATATCATAAGCCTGTAATGGGAATTCGATATTTAAAGAAAAGGCTTTAGATCTTGCTGCTATTATATTTTCATATGCTTTAAAATAGTTTTTTAAATTTAGGTAAACTTTGGATAATAATATATAAGCTTCTATATCGTTTGGATTGAAATCTATTAGATTTTTTAAAATACTAACTAATTTATTTATATCGTTTATTTCTAAATATATTTTAGCTAAGAATTTATAGTAGCTTATATTAGTGGGATCTAAAGATAATGCTGTTTCTAAATTTTTTATAGCTTCTTCTAATTTTCCTGTTAAATAGTAAATATTTGCTGCTCTTTCATAATACAACGGATTACTTGAATTTATACTTATTAATTCAAATATTAAATTCAAAGCATTTTCATAGTCCTTATTTTTTATCATTAATTCTATTAAGTACTCTTTATAGCTTATTTTGGTAGCAAAATCCTCTTCATCTGATATTAAATTTATTATAATATTAATAGCTTTAGAATATTGTCCTTTTATTTCATACATTTGTGCTAATTCGTAAAGTAGGTCTTTATTATATCCTGTAAGCCTTATTATATTTTCTATACTTATTATTAATGAATCTATATCATTAATAGCTTTTGCAGCAATATATAGATTTTGGTATATATTTAAGTTATCTTTTTCTATCTCTATTATTTTTTGGGCTAATTCTATTGCTTTAGAATATTCAGATATTCCTATATAAAATTCCATTGCTTCTTTTAAAGTTTCAATATCTTCTACATAATCTAAAATTGAAGAATATATTTTAGCTAATTCTATATTTTTACCTAATAATTTATAAGATTTTATTAAGGAGGGGAAAATTGTAGTATCGTCTTTTATATGTTTTAAATACTGAGATAAATTTGAAATGGCTAATTCGTATCTTCCTAATTTAAAATAAGCTAAACCTAAATATTTATAAATTTTATAAAAAAATGGATCAATTTCCTGATTTTTAAAAATATAAAGTAGGTTAGTGAGTATGTTAATTGTTAAATTAGGATCATAATTTAATACACTTCTTGCTGCTAATACTAAGTAAATATTATTATCTGTTAATTTATATAACTCATTAAATACTACATAGGAATTAACGTAATCTTTTATAGCATAATATATATCACCTAATAAGTTTAAAATTTTTTCATTTTTTCCGTATTTATCTATATAATAATTACAGTAATATAGAGCCTTATCTAGATTTTTTATTTTAAAGTAAGATTTTGCTAGAATATATATCATCGTCTTTGATTCATAATAAGGTAATAAATTCTCTAAAATATTAATAGTATTTTCATAATCTTTTTTTTCATAATAATTTTGAGCTTTGTTTAATAAAACTTCTATTTCTTTTAATGTTACATTAATTGTTTTATCTTGGATTTTGTTTATATTTAATGAATTATCTACTTGTTCTAAATTTTTAGCTATATTTAAAAACGGAATATTAATATTTTTTTTTATATCCTTAGGTGCTGTTTGTTCTTTTGTACTTTGTAAATTGGGAGTATTAATTACCAATTTATCTTCTACTTCTTTTATTTTTTCTTCCAATACTTCTGACTTATTTTTTATATTTAAATCTTTTATATCTTTTTTATATGAAACTATATCGTTTAATATACTACTTAATGTTTGATTTATTAAAGATTCTTTATCTACGGAAGAAGTATTTAAGTTTTGATAATTAATATTATTTTTATTTTCTTTTATTGATTCATTTTCATCTACTGATATTTTGTTTTGATTATCAATTATTTTATTTATGTAATTTATAATAGTATTTTTAAACTCTGAGATATTTTTATATCTTTTAGCTTTGTTTTTTTCTATAGCTTTTAGGATAATATTTTCTAATTCTTTATCTATATTAGGGTTATATTTGGATGGTGGGATAGGTTTTTCATGTAAGATTTTATAAATCATTGCTGCAGCATTAGTATCTATTATAGGTAGATTATTTGTTAGTAATTCATAAAGAATTACACCTAAGGAATATATATCTGTTAAAAAATCTACGTCTATTCCTTGAGCTTGTTCAGGAGATAGGTATCCTAAGGTACCCATTAATACTCCTGGATTAGTTAAGCTATGGCTACCTAAAGCAAATGCTAATCCAAAATCTGTTATCTTTATTATTCTATCTTTAGTTAGCATTATGTTTTCAGGCTTTAGATCTCTATGAACTATATTTTTATTATGAGCATATTCTACTCCATCTAGTATTTGTAAAAATAAATCCAATTCATTTAATATATCAATTTCATTCCTATTTTCTAAATAATTTCTAAGTGAAGTGCCATCGATGAATTCCATTATTAAATAGTAATTATTATTATCTATTAGTAAATCAAATACCTTGACTATATTGAGATGATCTAAGGAAGCAGTTATTTTTGCTTCTCTTAAAAATCTTTGTAAAAACTCTTGCTTTTTTAATAAACTAGAGTAAACTACTTTTATTGCTACAATTCTATCTAATATGGTATCTTTAGCTTGGTATACTTCTCCCATTCCACCTTGCCCTAATTTCTTTATTATCTTATATCTATTTCCTATTAACATACCCCTTATTTATTATTTACTATTACATTTATTTTATCCTTTTTACTAATATCTTAATTTTTTCATAATTTTCTAACCTAATAATTTTTCATAAGTTGTTTATTTTTTTTAATACTTTTTTTATGTATTTTCTTACATATCTGATAACCTGGTTTATTGTTTTTATTTTGTTTATAAGATAGAGATAATTTATTTTTTTTAATAATTCCTTTAATAGTGTAGTATCTAAATTAACATTGTAATAGTATTTGGCTATACTGTTTAGGAAATCACCTGTTATAAATAATTTATTAATATATTTCTTTTTAAAAACTTTTTTAACTAAGTATTTATTAGAGCTTTGTGATTTTATTACTAAAAATAAAAGTAATATAAAAATTTCAATCTTATTAAAATTTTCTTTTTCTATTAAATTTTTAATAATTTTTTTTAGAATTTTTGAGTTTATTTTGGCATTAGTGTAATTAAAAATCATTAGCCAATTGCTTTTTAAGTTCTCTATTTTCTTTTTATTTCCTATTATATTTTCAAATTTTGCTATATCTATTAGTTTGATATTTATTAATTTATTATATGCTAGTAAAAAAGAAATAAAAATTAAGGGTTTGTTTATTTTCATCTCTTTTGTATCTGGATTAAATTTTTGCAACTTGTTTAATTGGTTTTTAAAGAAATAATTGAAACTTGATATTGCTTTTATTAATTTTTTTAAATCCTTAAAAAAATTAGAATTTTGAATTTTTATTTTTTCATCTTGATTTATGAAATTTAAAGTTAATGGATTATAACTAAAAATAAAGAAAAAATCTTTTAATATTAAATCTATTCTTTTTTCTTTTTCAAAAATAAGATTTATTTCATTAAATACTCTGTTAGTTGTTAAAAAATTTATATTTGATAAGTTACTTTTTATTTCGTTTAAAGTTTTTAAAGTATAATTAAAATTATATCTTATTTTGTATTTTATTGCTCTAAATATCCTTGTAGGATCATCTTTTAAAGAAAAATCATATATAAAATTGATATTTTTTTTTTAATATCTTCAATAGAATTAGCTATATCTATTACTTCAAAATAAAAGATTTCATTTTTAAAATCTATTTTTCTAAATAAAATTGCATTAATAGTTATATCTCTTCTAAGCAAGTCGCTAATTAATTCTGAAGGAAAAACTAACGGTAAAGAAGCTATAGTTTCATACTTTTCTTTTCTTGCTGTTATTAAATCTATATTATATTCTTTAAATTTTATATTGCCTGTTAGGAATTTTTCATGATAAACTGTTTTGTATATGTTAGCTTTTTGATTTATTAATAAGTATTGTATTACGTTTTTTACTATATTTTTGTTTTCTAAATCTTGTAATAAAATATCTATTTCTTTAGGTTTTAGTTTTTTATTATATATAAAATAATCCCGTGGAATTCCTCCTACTATCCCCCAATCGTTACTAAAGTTATTGATTATTATTAATAAATCTTTTATTTCATTATATACTTTTAAATCTAAAAAATCTAAAATAGAGAGTATCATAATATTTATTTTCTTTATAAAATTAACTAATCCCTTGTTATTTGAAAAAATAACAGATTCATAAAGCAAAAATATTGGAGGATAAACTGCTAAGAATGTATAATAAAAAAATAGTAGTAAAAGATTTTAATTTTAATTAAATCTACTTTTCTTAAGTGTGCTATTACTGTGGCTATAAAAGGAATACTTGGTAATAAATGAAATAACGTAAGCTTGTGCTTTATGTAAGGCAACTAAGATTAAGAATTTAAAAGTACGCAATAAAAGCAAATAGTATCTAAAAAAACCTTCAGATGTTAAAGCAGAAAGAATATACTCTATAAAGTGAAGTAGTTAATGAATATATACTAGATTTATGGATATTTTTGAATTAATAAAAAAAAAGGATATAAATAAAATAAAAGAAATTTTAATGTCTGGTTTAATAGATGTAAATATTCAAAATTCTTTTGGAAATACTCCTTTACATATAGCTTGTATGGAGGGGCTAAGTGAAATTGTAAAACTTTTACTTGTAAGTGGAGCTAATCCCAATATTAAAAATATAGTAGGTTATATACCTCTTCATGACGCAGTTTATTATGAATATCCAGAAATTGTTAATTTACTTGTAAAATTTAAGAGTAATGTTAATGAGCAAGATGAAAGTGGAAATACCCCTCTACATTATGCTATCCAAAAAAACAATAAAAAAATAATACAGTTATTATTATTAAAGGGAGCAGATTTAAATATAAAAAATAATGATAATAAAACTCCTTGGGATTTAGCTTCTTCTGAATTAAAGGATTTTATTAAAAACATTAAAAGTAAATCCATTGGTTAATTTAATTTAAAAATAACTAAGGAAGGAAGGAGAGAAATACTATGAAAAAAATAAATCAATTAAACTGGTTAATAGGTGGTGCTCAAGGAAGTGGAGTTGACTCTTCTGCTATGACTTTTGCTAAAACTTGTGCTTCTATTGGACTATATGTCTTTGGTAAAAGAGAATACCATTCTAATATTAAAGGTGCTCATAGCTATTACCCCTTAAGTATTTCAGATAAATATATTAGATCCCATAGTGATTATACTGATTTACTTGCTACCTTTGATAAAGAAACTTTTTTATTACATAAAGATTTTGTTGTTAGTAATGGAGCTATAATATTTGATAAAGATCTATTTACTATGGATGAGGCAAAATCATTAGTTAATAATGATATATTATTAATTCCAGTACCTTATAATGATATAATAAAAGAAGCTGCTATTAAATTTGAAAAAGAAAAAGAATATTCTAAATTACAGATAATGAGGAATGTTATAGCAGTTTCTGCTTCTTTTGCTTTGCTTAATTTGGATTTTGAATACTTAAAAAAAGTATTGGAAACTGTTTTTACTGGTAGAAGAGCTAAATTATTAGAAATAAATATATTTGCAGGTTCCAAGGCTTATGAATATATATTACAAAATAATTATAATAATAAGTTTAATTATGAGTTAAAACCCTTAGAAAATAAGGAAGAAAAAATTTTATTAGGAGGTACTACTGCTACTGCTATAGGAAAGATAGTAGCAGGTTGTAGATTCCAAACTTATTATCCAATAACTCCTGCTTCAGATGAAAGTGAATACTTAGAGGCTCATCCAGAATATGGGGTAGTTACTATTCAAACGGAAGACGAGATAGCTGCTATTTGCATGGCAATTGGTGCATCTTTAGCAGGGGTTAGAGCTGCTACTTCTACTTCAGGGCCTGGTTTCAGCTTAATGGCTGAAGCTCAAGGTTGGGCAGGAATTAATGAAGTACCTGTTGTTATTTTTAATTACCAAAGAGGAGGACCATCTACTGGATTACCTACTAGACATGAACAAGGTGATTTGGAATTTGCTTTACATGCTGGACATAGTGAGTTTCCGCGAATAGTTCTAAGTCCTGGTGATATTGAAGAAAGCTTTTATTTAACAATTCAAGCTTTTAACTTAGCAGAAAAATATCAATTACCTGTTATTTTCTTATCTGATAAAGCTATTGCTAATAGTATTCAAACTATAAAGCCGTTTGATTTATCTAGTGTTACTATTGATAGAGGGAAATTAGTTACTGAAAAGGAAATCCAAGAAATAATGAATAATGGAAAGATTTATAAAAGATTTTTATTTACTGAGGATGGAATATCTCCAAGAGCGTTTTTAGGTCAAGAATTAGTATTTTGGAATACAGGAGATGAACATGATGAATTAGGTCATATATCTGAAGATCCAGTAAATAGAACAAAAATGTTTGATAAAAGAATGAGAAAGCTACAAACTGCACTAAAAGAAATATCGACTGATTTAAAATATAAACTTTATGGACCTAATGATTTTGAATATTTAGTTGTAGGGTGGGGTAGTGTTAAAGGCCCTGTTTTAGATGTTTTAGAAGAATTAAATCAATATTATAAAACAGCATTTTTACAAATTATTTTATTAAATCCTTTCCCTATTGAGATAAAAGATATTTTACTTAAAGCAAAAGTTATTATAGATGTTGAAATGAATTATTCTGCTCAATTATCTAAATTAATAAAACAAAATACGGGTATTGATATAAATCGGAAAATTGTAAAATTTAATGGAAGACCTATTTCTAGAACTGAGCTTAAGAAAGCTTTAATAGATTCTATTAATTTAGAAAAAGAAAGAATAGTTTTAGAGGCAGGAGTTTAATTAATTTATTTTATTAATAATTACTAATTATAAGGAGGTTTTGAAAATGGAGAATTTTTATGATGTTATAATAGTAGGAGCTGGTGCTGGAGGATTAACTGCTGCTATCTATTCTGCTAGGCTTGGGCTTAAAACGATTGTTTTTGATAAGCAGTTTCCTGGGGGACAATTGTTATTAACTGATTTAATAGAGAATTATCCTGGATATATTAAAATTAGTGGGCCTGAATTAGCAAATATTATGACCAAGCAAGCTGAACTTGCTGGAGCTACTATTAAAACCTTAGAAGAAGTTGAAAAAATTGAATTAGATTATGCTTCAGATAAAGAAAATCCGTTAAAAATTGTTAAAACTTCAGTGGATACATATTACTCAAAAGTGCTAATTATAGCAGCAGGTATGACTCATAGGAAACTAAACGTTGAAGGAGAGGATAAATTTTTAGGTAAAGGGGTATCTTATTGTGCTTTATGTGATGGTGCTTTTTTTAAAGGTAAGGATGTTGCAGTAGTTGGAGGAGGAAATAGTGCTTTACAAGAAACCCCCTTCTTAGCTAATATTGTTAATAAAGTCTATCTTATTCATAGAAGAGACAAATTTAGAGCTTTTAAATATCTCCAAGATAGGGTTTTTGCTTTACCTAATGTGGAAATAATTTGGGATACTGTTGTACAAAAAATGGAAGGTGATAAAAAATTAGAAAAAATTATACTAAGAAATGTTAAAACCAATGAAATAAGGGAATTAAAGGTAGATGGAGTTTTTATTTTTATTGGTTTTGAAACTAAGATAGATATATTTAAAGAATTAGTGGAAGTGGATGAATATGGATTTATAAAGACAGATGAAAGAATGAGAACTAAAAGTAGTGGGGTATTTGCAGTTGGAGATGTTAGATCTGGAAGTGATAAACAATTAGTTACTTCTGCTGCTGATGGAGCAGTAGCTGCTATTACCGCTTTTGAATACCTTTCTTCTCTTAAAACTACTGCTAATATTTAGTTTCTAATTTTAAATAAAAATTTTAAATGGGGTTATTTTAATGGATAAAATAAAGGTATTATTTTTTTATTTACAGCCAAAAGATTTAAATTTTTTTAAAGATAAAAATGAGGAGTTAATTTATATTTATAAATCTTTTATTACATTTTTTTTATTGTATAAAACTTATTATGTGGGATTTGTTAATTCTAATTTGTTAATTGTTGTATTTAAAGATTTTAATTTTTTAAAAAACAAATTAAAACTAAGCAAATTTATTTTAGACTTCTTAAATTTTATAGATAAATTTAAGTATAAATTTGATTTTTTTACTAAAATTTTTTATAGTTATGTTCCTAAAAATTTTATTTATCAATTAGTTATTGAATCTGAAGAAAATATAAAGCAAGATATTTTTAACATTATTAAAAATATAAATATTAAAGATGGGGTTCTTAAAGAAGATATAAGTAATATTAATATTTATTTATCTCCTATTGAATCTTTTTCAGAAGGTACAGGTAGTCATTTTACTACAAAATTGATGCTTAATAATTTATATAAGGCAATTTCAAATATTAAACAGATTTTAAATGGTAATAAAGAAATAATTGTAATAGATTATGGTAGTGGTACAGGGATATTAACTATTGCTATATTAAAAATACTTTATTATTTATTATCTGAAGTAAATATTTCAAGAAATGTAAAGATTTTTTCTATTGATATTGATTTTAAAGCTTGTTTAGAATCTAAAAAAAATGTACATTTAAACCTAAAAAGTATTAAAAATTATAATTTTGAAAATTATTTTATTTGTTCATTTAGCATAGATTTTTTAAGAAAAGCTTTATTAAATGATAATCCTACTATTTTGCTAGCTAATGTTCCTTTTAATGTATTAAAAACTTTATTTATCTATGATTATGATTTTTTTATAATATCGGGAATAAAAAGTGAAATTAACTTATTTAAAAATGAACAATTTTATAGGGATTTGGAAAGTAAATATCATTTAGAATTCAACATAAATTATAACTGGATAAGTTTAGTAGGTAAGAATAAAATTACTAAGGGGTTAAGAGATGAATAAAGAAAATGAAATTACAAGTAATCAAATTACCAAAAATGATTCTGAAATTGATGAAGTTAATGAGGACAAATTTAATAATAATTTTAGTTTAAATAGTAGTGTGGGGAATAAGCCAAAAAATATAATTGCTTTGATGGGGTTTAGGTATAGAGCTTTGTTTCCGATTCCTCTTGTTATTGTATTTTTAATAATAGCTAAAGCTAATTTTATTTCTGTTATTATAGGATCTATATTCATTATTTTAGGTGCTATTTTAAGGTCTATATGTTTAGGTTATTTAGGTGTAAAGAGTAGGGGAGAGGAACCACTTATTGCTAATTTAATAACTACTGGACCTTATAGATTTTCAAGAAATCCAGTTTATATAGCTAATATTACTATAGCTGCTGGATTCGCTATTTTAGCTACTGGAAATTATGGATTATTTCTTTCTTTATTAGCTACTATCTTTACTATCTTATATTATGTAATTTATTATAACTATTTCGTTATACCTGCTGAAGAGGAGTTTTTAGAATCTAAATTTAAAGAAAAATATATAGAATATAAAAAAAATGTTCCTAAATGGCTAATAAATTTTAAACCTTTAGGAAATGAGTATGGAAGATTTAGAATTTTACCTATAATTAAAACTGAGCCTTGGACATGGTTTTTTATTATTTTGCTTTATATTATTATCCTTATTAGATCAAACTTAATTAAAATATAATTTAAATATGATGAAAATATTATGAAACTTAAAATCTATAATAATTTCTATTTAAAAAGTCTTTCTAATAAGCAAGTAGATTTTTTTTTAAAGATTTAAAATCTAGTTCTATTTTACAATTTAGAATAAAAAAGAATATACTTTTAAGAAAAGTAAATGATTTTGTAGTTTTTAGCTTTAAAGTTTTTAAAATACCTAATTTAGATAATTTCCATCATTTTAAGAAAGATTATTTAAAATACAAAAATAAAACTTTTCTTTATTATTTTATTTCTATTTCTAAAAAAATTGGGAAAGTTAATAAAAGAGTTTATATAAGACGATTTATTAATAGATTACTTATTTTTAACTTTAAAAAGCAATTAAAAAGTAAATATAAAAATATTGATGAAGTAATTCAATTTTTAAAAGGATATATTATTTTTATAAGTGTAAAAAAGTATAAGTAAACTTGAGAAGAGAAGTTAAGCTTATAGTATGTATTAAAGGGGTATATAAAGTATAAATGGATATTTTAGGTTAAGGGATATAATACATTGGATTAGGTAGTTTAAAAACTGCTTCGGAATATCCTCCTTCTAAATCACTATACTGGTCACCTATGTTTAAAATAATTTTATAACCTTTAGATTCTATATCTTTTCTACAGTTAGTTTTATATTCTACTGTAGTCATTTTTACATTAGAAGGTTTAAAATAAACTTTTTCCCATAAATAATAACCTGCTCTTTTAAGATTAATAATAGTGGGGTCTTCATTTAAATTTTCATTTAATTGTGTTCTTCCAGTTATAAAAAAAGTTTTTATATTTAAGGATTTTACATATTTATATAATTCTAAGGTAGGTTTAATTGGTTTGGCTTTAGCTTCTTTTACCCATTCTATCCAAGTTTCATAATTATATCCAAAATCGTATTTATATTCGTATTCCAAATTAGATAAAGCAGTTTCATCTATATCAAAAACTACTGCTAATTTTTCTCTTTCTTGGTTAGGTAGATCTTTAGTTCTATTATATATATAGTTTTTAGCTTTATCTACTACTTTTTGGATATCTTGTTCATATTGTCCTGATTCTATATAGAATTTAATGTTATTTTTTAATATTCCTAAATTTGGAGGTTCATAAAAAATAGTTTCAGCTTTAGTTAATTTAAATAAAATAATATATAATGATAAAGCTATTATTAAAAATTTTTTCATACACTTTTTACACCCCTTTTGTTCATTAATATCTGTTACTTGTTTTACTAAATAATTAAATACTATTTTATTTTTACCTTTTAAATATTATATGAATAAAAAATAATTAAAAGGAAAAGATTTTAGAAGTATAGAATATAAAAAGGGAAAGTCTTTTATATTTTAAGATTTTTATGGGAAATTTTTTTAAAATTTATTTACCTTTAGAAGATGAGCTTTTTAAATACACTGATGATTTTTATATTTATCCACTTTTAAAACCTTTACTTTTAAAGCTTATAAATCTAAAAAGTATTTTAGAAAGTAATAATATATCTATAGAAATTAATTTAATAACATCTAATTTAAATAAAAGTTACTTTCAAAAACATTTTGATAAAATTTTAGATAATATAAATATTTTAATCTATGAAGATCTAAATTTAATTGATAATAAAGAAGAAATTACATTTATAGTTTTACCTGCTAATACTCCTTTAATTTCCTATAATATTGATATAATCTTAGATTTTATTAAAGATAATCAAAAAAAACTAATTCCTCACTTTGATAAATACTTGAATAATTCAATAGAATTATGTAAATTTTCTTTTGTTTTTAAAAGTGAAAGTTGGGAAATAATAAGAAATATTTTAACTAAAAAGATTTTTAATTTAAAAGAATCATTGGAATTTCTCAATAGTATAGGTTTTAATGAAAATTATGTTAAAAGTTATACTACATATGATAAAGATATAAGTAATTATTTTCTAAGGATAAATTCTTTAAAAGATGTTGAATTGATTTTTGAAGAATCTAAAAAAATAGTAAAAAACATATATAAAGATGTTGTTTTATTAGGAAATAATATATTTATATGCCCATTAAGTAATATAAATAAAGAAAATTTGGTATTAGATAATGTATTTATAATAAATAGTGTTATAGAGGGTAATTTTAATAAAATAGGTCCTAATTGCTTTATTATAAACTCAAGAATTGGAAATAAAAATTATATTGTTAATTCTTTTATTAATGATAATGTAATAGTAAATAACAATAAAATTGGTCCTTTTAGTAATTTAAGAAAAAATAATGAAATAATTGAGAGTAATAAGATAGGAGCATTTGTGGAATTAAAAAATGCTAAAATATCTTCTAATGTAAAATGTAGTCATTTGGCATATTTAGGGGATTGTATTATAAAAGAAAATGTTAATGTAGGTGCTGGTGTTGTTTTAGCTAATTATGATGGAGTAAATAAATACCAAACTATTATAGAATCCAATTCTTTTATTGGTTCTAATTCTACAATAATAGCTCCAAGAACAATTGGTAGTAATGCTTATATAGGTGCAGGTAGTGTTGTTACTAAAGATGTTGAAAGTAATACAGTTGTTTTTGGTAATCCCGCTAAGTTCTATACTACTACTGAAAATCTAAAATTAAAAAAGATTTCAAGAAATACAGTTATCTAAAAAATAAAATTTAGAAGGTATGTAAATAGTAGTGTGTAAATTCCTTAAAAAGGGGGGGGATTTAAATGCTTAGAAGTGAGAAATTACATGAAGAATTAAATACAAAATCTATTTTTTCTAATATAGTCTTAATAAGTGGTAATTCTAATATCTCTTTAGCTAAAAAAATTTCGGAGCATTTAAATATTCCTATTGCTGATAGTATAATAAGCAGATTTTCTGATGGTGAAGTTAGAGTTAAGATCTTAGAAAATGTTAGGGGTAAGGATGTTTTTATTATTCAATCTACGTGTCCACCTGTAAATGATAATTTAATGGAATTATTGGTTATAATAGATGCGGTTAAGCGTGCTTCTGCTTCCACTATTACTGCTATTATCCCTTATTTTGGGTATGCTAAGCAGGAGAAAAAAGTAGGTGGTAGAGAACCTATCACTGCTAAATTAGTAGCTAATTTATTAACAGTTGCTGGAGCTAATAGGGTTGTTACCATAGAACTCCATGCACCTGCTATTCAAGGATTCTTTGATATACCTGTTGATAATTTACACGCTAATAATATCCTAATAAAGGCTTTAAAAGATAATAATATATTAGATCAAGATTTATCAGAGTTTGTAGTATTAGCACCTGATGCTGGTAGTGTTATTAGATCTAGAATATTTGCAGAGAAAATAGGAATACCTATTGCTGTTATGTTTAAAAGAAGACCTGATATTGAAGAAGTTGAATCTATGGAAGTTGTGGGTGATATTTCCAATAAAAAAGTAATAATAGTAGATGATATGATATCTACTGCTAAGACTCTTATAAAAGCTGCTAATAAGATAATGAATTTAGGAGCTAAAGAGGTTTATGCAGTTGCCGTACATCCTGTTTTTGTTTCTAATGCTATTAATCTTATTGAAGAATCTCCTATTAAAAAAGTTATAGTTACTGATACTATTCCACTTAAAGATGACTTAAAAAATAATGGCAAAATAATTCAGGTCAGTGTTTCTGAGTTATTAGCAGAAGTTATTAAAAGAATTTACCTAAGAAAATCTATAAGTGAATTATTTGATTAAATAGATGATAGTATTTATAACAGGGATCTCAGGATCAGGTAAAAATACTGCACTTAAAATCTTAGAAGATAATTCTTTCTTTTGTATAGATAATCTCCCTATTCAATTAATCCCTAAATTTTTAGAAATTATATCTTTTACTAATATTAAAGATATAGCTTTAACCATAGATGTTAGATTGAAAGATTTTTTCTTTAATAATTTTGAGCAAAATTTAAATGAATTTTTTTTTATATTAAAACAATACGATGCTAAATTAGTTTTTTTAGATTGTAAAGATGAGATATTACTAAATAGATTTAAAGCTAATAGAAGAAATCATCCTTTATCTGTTAATAACCCTTTAGAGGGTATTGCTAAGGAAAGAGAATTAATGAAAATTCTAAAAGATAAAGCTGATTTTTATATAGATACTTCTTTTTTTACCCCTTATGACTTAAGGAATACTATCTTAGCTTTGTTAAATTTATTACCTAATGTGGATCTTACAATTAAATTAATATCTTTTGGTTTTAAATATGGATTGGTTAATGCTGATATTATTTTAGATGTGAGATTGCTAAAAAATCCTTTTTATATAGAGGAACTTTCTAATAAAACTGGGCTTGATTTGGAAGTACAAAATTACTTACTTAATGATAGTTTTACATTAGAATTTATTAATAAGACTTATAATTATTTAGAGTTTTTTGTATCAAATTATTTAGGTAAAGTAAAAAATATATTAGAAATTGGTGTAGGTTGTACAGGTGGAAAGCATAGATCTGTTTTTATTGTAGAGTATCTTTATAATCTATTATCTCAAAATATCCCTAATGTTAATATTGTAAAAGAACATAGAGATATATCTAAAAATTAAAAACAAAGAAGATAAATAGAAAAAATTAAAGTTTTTTTGTAATTTTGGAGGATTGCTTTAGTATTTATATTAAATGATTTTTCCGAAATCACTAAATGGGAATCTAATACCTCTAGGTAGTAAATTTTTAGTAGGATCTTTATATCCTATTGCTATTATCATTGGTATTTCTTTATAATCTTCTATATTTAGGAATTTTCTTAATAGTTGTTCATTAAATCCTTCTATTGCGTGTGTTTCTAAACCAAAGAATCTGGCTATAATCATTATATTCATAGCAAATAAAGAGGTATCTCTAACTGCTCTCATTTTAGCATTAATACTATAAAAATTAGCTATTAAATTTTTATCTACGCTTATATTATAACCTTTGGATTTAGCATCATTTAAGACTTTTTCTATATTATTTATAGCTCTTTTATAATTAGCTATTACTACTATATTTGCACTCGCATCTTGTATTTTCTCTTGATTAAAGCAGATTTCTCTTAATTTGATTTTATTTTCTTTACTTTTTACTATTATTACTTCCCAGGGTTGAAGATTGTAGCTTGATGGCGCTAATGAAGCTAACTCTACTATTTTTATTAGTAATTCATCATCTACTTCTTTTGTTTTATCAAAGAAAGTTATGGACCTTCTTTCTAATATTATTTTTAAACTTTCATCTACTTCTAAAGATTTTTCTAGCATTTAATTTTACCCCCCTTTTTTTATAAATTATTCTATATCTTTTTTATAATATTTATTCTCTTAATTAGATTCTTTTTTAATAATATTTAACCTTTTTAATTGGAATTATTTAATACTTTTAGTCTTAATTTTAAAGGAATTTGTGCTCTTTAGAAGAACTCTATAAAAGAAATTGTTTTTATACTTAACGTTAGTTATCTTTATTTTATTATAAATTTTTATGAGTAAATACTCAATAGAAGATATAATAGAATTAGCTAATGATAGAACTTATAGAAAAGAATTAGATAATTTTGATGTGGTAGTTGAGGGGGGAAATCCTGGGTGTGGAGATATTGTTAAAATATATCTAAAAGTTGATGATAATCAAATAGTTAAAGCTAGTTTCATAGGTAAGGGTTGTACTATTAGCCAAGCGTCTGCTAATTTATTAATTTATCATATTAATAACAAAAAGCTAAATGAAATAGAAAATTTGGGTATAGATTTTATAAAACAAGAGTTAGGAGAACAATTTTATTTATTAAGACCTAATTGTGCATCCTTAGCTATTAGTGTTCTTAAAGCTGCTATTAAAAAATACTATAGAATTAAAAATGTTTAATATCTTTCTTAAATATATTAATAGAATTTTACAATCAAATTTGTTTAAATTAACCTCTATATATACGGTTTCTAATATTATTAATGTTTCTATTCCTTTTTTATTATTACCTATTTTAACAAGATATTTAACTCCTTATGATTATGGGATATTGTCGATGTATGCTACATTATATAGTTTTTTTATTCAATTAGCTGCTTTTTCTTCTCTTTCTTTTCCTTTTAATATTTGGTTTAAAGAAGATATTTTGAAAATAAAAAAAATCAATTTTAATGTTATGTTGTTGAATTTTTTATCTTTTTTTGTTATATTATTTATTTTATATATTTTAAAGGATCTGATTTTTTTTTATAGTAAATTAACTTTTATATGGTTATTTATAATGGCTATTAATATACTTTTTGATAGTGCTATAGGTTTTGTTACTAATATATATAGGATGGAGGATAAGGTTTGGAACTTTGTTTATTTTAATATTTTTAGAAGCTTCTTAGTTTTTTTTTAGTTATTTTATTTGTTGTAGTTTTTGGTTATAAATGGGAAGGTAGAATATTAGCTCAAGTTTTTGTTAGTATTATTTTGGGAATTATTTCTATTTATATTATATTTAAAAACTGGATTTTTTTTGAAGTAAAGGGAGATTATATTATACAGCTTCTTAAGTTTGGTATACCTCTGATTTTTTTTTCTATTTTCTACTTACTTATGTTTAATGTTAATAGATTTATAGTAGCCAAATTTTTATCGTTAGAGGAATTGGGAATTCTAAATGTTAGTATTCAGTTAGGAAGTTTTATTGATTTAATAGCTTCTTCTTTTAATATTGCTTTTTTGCCTTGGATTTATAAAAATTTATCTAATATTGATAAGTTGCTAAGAGATAATTTAACTATTGCTTTAAATCTAAAAAGACGAATAGTTAAAATTATTTACTTATACGTTTTTAGTTTGTTTTTTATTTCATTAATAGTGTATTTTGTTTTTATTTTTATAATGAAATATTTTTTAGGACCTAGTTTTCATAAGGCTATTGAATTTTTACTAATTATTATTTTTGCGTTTTACTTTAAAGCTTTATATTATATTTTCTCTTATTTTATAGTATATACTGAAAAAACTATTATTTTAACTATTATAACAGTTATAACTGCTATTTTTAGTATCTTTTTAAGTTATTATTTAATAATGTTTTTTGGAATCTGGGGAGCTGTTTATTCATTCTTTTTTACTTTTTTTATTTACTTTCTTATTACTTTCTTATTTACTATTAAAATCTATAAATTACCTTGGTTTAAAACAAAAAACTAAAAAAAATTAGGAAAACTTTATTTAATGTAGAATACTTTATTATATGTTTAGTGATATTATACTTTTTTTTAATGATTTTTTAAATTATATTAAATATGTAATAAAAAGTACGGAGTTTTTATTAAATTCAGTTGATAAAAGGATTGGATTTATTATTATTTTTATTTTGGGAACTATATTTGGTAGTTTTATTAATGTTTTAATATATAGATTACCTTTAGAAATAGATTTTATTTTTAAAGGTAGCTTTTGTCCAAAATGTGGAAATCCTATTAAATGGTATCATAATATCCCACTAATTAGTTATATTATTTTAAGGGGTAGATGTTATTATTGTAAGGAAAAAATTAGTTTTCAGTATCCCCTTGTTGAGTTTATAAGTGGTTTAGTTTTTGGGTTACTTTATCTAAAATTTGGTGTTACTTGGGATTTCTTTGTTTTAGCTTTATTTTATATTATTTCATTACCTGTTATTGTTATAGATTTTAAGTATCAAATTATTCCAGATGAGCTAACTATTGGGGGAATTGTTATCGGATTGATCTTAGCTTTACTAAGGAGTTTATTAAGTTTTCAATTAGATAGTTCCATTAGTTTAGGTATATTTGATAGCTTAATGGCTATTATTGTTAATGTTTTGATATTTGTTACAATTTATTATTTATCATTTTTTATATATAAGAAGGAGGGATTAGGATTTGGTGATGTTAAATTAGCCGCTACTATTGGGGCATTTTTAGGAGTTTATCCTTCTTTAGTTTCTTTTTTCTTTTCTTTCCTTTTTGGTTCTATTTTAGGACTTCTTATTATGATTATTAATAAGATAATCAATTATAAAAAAGTTAATCTTTTAAAAAAATATGTTTTTTCTTCGGGAGATTATTTGAGTACAATAAGCATTATTTATGTAGTTAAAACTGATATAGATAAGAAAAATAGTGTATATATAGCATTTGGCCCTTTTATGATTTTAGGTGCTTGGTTTGCTATATTTTTTACCAATTTTATTTTAGATACTTTCTTTTTAACAGAATTAGGATTTTAAATATTCTTTTTATAACTATTTAAATATAATTTTATTTTTTAACTAATTCTTTAATTTGTATTTTATCGTTTTCAATATCTAGGATTACTTTACTATTTGGAGTTATTTTATCTTGTAGGATTAGCTTAGCTAATTCATTTTCGATAACTTTTTGAAATACTCTTTTTAGAGGTCTAGCTCCATAAACTACTGAATATCCTTTTTCTATGATATATTCTTTTAGTTTATCAGTTAATTCTACTTCAATTTGGCTTTCTTTTAATTTTTGATTCAAATTATTTATAAGAATATCAAGAATTTTCATAACTTCGGTAGTGGTTAATGGTTTAAATATAATTATCTCATCAATTCTGTTAAGGAATTCTGGTCTAAAACGATGCTCTATATATTTTATTACTTGTTCTTTAATTTCCTCATAAGTTTTTCCTTTTTGAGCTAAATCTCTAATTAGATCACTACCTAAATTAGAAGTCATAATAATAATAGTATTTCTAAAATCTGCTGTTTTTCCGTGACTATCTGTTAATCTACCTTCGTCAAAAACTTGTAAAAATATATCAAATACTTCAAAATGAGCTTTTTCTATTTCATCAAATAGAAGAACACTAAACGGTTTTCTTCTAACGGCTTCGGTTAATTGTCCTCCTTCTTCATATCCTACATACCCTGGTGGTGCTCCTATTAGTTTAGATACTTCATGTTTTTCCATATATTCAGACATGTCAAATCTAATAAGCATATTAGAATCTCCAAATAAAGCATAAGCTAATGTTTTAGCACTTTCTGTTTTACCTACTCCTGTAGGTCCTAAAAATAGGAATACTGCAATAGGTCTGTTAGGATCTTTTAGATTAGTTCTTGCTCTTCTTATAGCATCTGCAATAGTATTTATAGCTTCTTCTTGATTTATTAATCTTTGATGCATTATTTCTTCTAATTTAAGTAGTTTTTCTCTTTCATCTTGAGTTAATGATGAAACTGGGATATTTGTTAATTCAGAAACTACTAATGCTATTACTTCTTTATCTACTACATTTTTTAGTGGATATTCTTTTTTAAATTTATTGTATTGTTCTTCATATTCTTTTTGAAGTTTTTTAAGTTCAATTTGAATAGATGCAGCTTTTTCATATTGTTGATTTAAAACAGCCCAATTTAACTCTTCATTTAGTTTATTTATTTTTTCTTCTAATTGAGTTAAATGTGGTGGGATTTTAGATTCTTGAGTTTTAATTTTAGCACAGGCTTGATCTATTAAATCAATAGCTTTATCAGGTAAGAATCTAAAGGGAATATATTGTTTAGAGAGTTTAACAGCGTATTCTATAGCATCGTCTGTAATTTTTACATTGTGAAATTTTTCATATTTAGGTCTTAAACCTTTTAGGATTTCGATGGTAGTTGGGATGTCAGGTTCATCAACATAAATAGGTTGTAATCTTCTTTCTAAGGCTGCATCTTTTTCTATATATTTTCTGTATTCAGATATAGTAGTAGCTCCTATTAATTGGATTTCACCACGGGCTAATTCAGGTTTTAGCATATTAGCTGCATCCATAGCACCTTCTGCTGCTCCTGCTCCAACTAAGGTATGGATTTCATCTATGAAAAGAATTATATCATTTGAGGCTTTAACTTCATCTATAACAGCCTTTAGTCTTTCTTCAAATTCTCCTCTGTATTTAGCTCCTGCTAAAAGTCTGGATAAATCTAGTTTTATAATCCTTTTGTTTTTTAAGTTTTCAGGTACCTCATTTTTTACTATTTTTTGAGCAATTCCTTCTACAATTGCGGTTTTCCCTACTCCAGGATCTCCAATTAGTACTGGATTATTTTTAGTCCTCCTTGATAAAGTTTCTATACATTTTTGTATTTCTTTATCTCTACCAATAACTGGATCTAATTTATCTTTTCTAGCTAAATCAGTTAAATCTATACCATATTTGTTTATTGATTGATATTTATCTTCTGCAGTTTCACTATCCACTTTATGATCACCCCTTATTTGTTTTAAAATACTTAAAAATCTCTCTGCATTTAAATCGTATTTCCTTAGTAAAGAAGCAACAAAATTTTTACCGTGTTCTATGATACCAATTAAGATATGTTCAGTGGAAAGAAAATCATCTTTAAAGATTTTTCTGTAGTTTTCTGCTATATCCATTACTTCTTTCAAATTAGGAGTTATATAGATAGTATCTGAAAAATAACTAACAGTTGGTTTCTTTTTTAATTCATCTATTATTTGTTTTTTAAAAACTTCTTTATTAATTCCTATATTATTTAGAATAGAATGAATTATATTGTTTTCATTTTCTAAGAATGCTAAAGTAATGTGTTCGATATCTAATTGATTATGTTTAAAATTTTGTAAATATTCTTGAGCTTTAATAAAAGCTTCTTGAACTGATTTAGTTGTTTTTCTTAAATCCATAAAAAAACCTCCTTTTCATTATTATTTTTTTTTAATTAATTAATCCCTTTTTAATCTAAGAAGGAGAAAAATAAAAAAAAATGGAAATAAAAATATAGGATGGATATTTTATATACAAAAGATGAAATTCTACTAAAAGTAGAGGAACTCAAGGATTACATAAAAAGTGATGATCTTGAAAAATTAGAGGAAGCATTAGTTTTATTTTCTAAATATGGATTATTACCTGAGTTAAGGGATACTATAATAAATTATATAGAAAAGAAGTTTGTTAATACAGGTAATTACGAAGCAGCTTACTTGGAATATCAAAAGGCGTTAGCAATTTTTCCAGAAGATGATGAAATATTTGAAAAGTTTGTTAATATTACTGAAATTCTTATAAATAAAGATAGTAAATTAGTCTCTAAAAATGATTATAGGGTAATTATTAAAGGTTATATAAAACTTTTATCTTTAGTAGGTAAGTTCAATAAAGCTTTAACTTTAATATCTAATTTGGTATCTCAAAATCCAGAGGATGTAGAAATTTTATTGTTATCAGCAGAGGTTTATGAAACAGAAGGTCAAATAGACAAAGCAGTATCTACTTATTTACAAATAATTAATAAGCTTCCTAAAGATCAGCAAATAAAAATAAGGGAACAAATAAATATAATAGATCCTGCTAATAAAGATAACGTTCTAAATTTAGTAGAGCTATATATAGAGAATAAAGATTATCAATCTGCTTCTAAAATATTAAGAAATTATCTTAGATATAATCAAAATGATTTAGATATAATATCAAGGATAGCAGAAGTTGATATGTTAATTGGTAATTATAGAAGTGCTTTGGTAGCATCTAAGAAAGCTCTCGATGCTGATCCTACAAATCCTAAATATAAATATGTTTATGCAGTTGTTAATTATTACAATAAAACTAATTTATCACAAGTAGAAACCATTTTAGATGAAATATTACCTGAATTGGTTAGTATGAAACTTTTAAGGGAGTCTCAAGAGGCGTTTAAGATATTATCAGAAATTAGCGATTCTTATCACTATAAATATTTTGAATTAGTTAATTCATTAGAAAAAGAATTTAAAGAAAAAGAAATAAAGGTATTTAAAGAAGAAGAAAAGGTAGGAATTGAGGCTGCTTTAGATTCTGCTGAGTATCAATTAGAAAAGGAAATAAAAACTCAAAAAACGCAGGAATTACAAAATATCAATGAAACTCAATCTGAATCTAAAATTGAATGGGACCAATTGGATTTTGAAAAAGATAAAAAAAATATTGATAATTCTCAGTTAACTGATAATTTAATAGAAAATAAAAGTGAACAAAAATTAAAGGATACTGAAGAATTTTTAGAAAAGAGAGAAACATTTACTTCTTTAAAAAGAAGAAGTACTGGAGTATATATAAAGAAGGACCTTGGTGAACCTAAAACGGGAGAAAAAAAATTATTAATAAAAGAATTTGTTGAAAAGAAGGAATTAAATCAAAGTGGAAAGAAAGGATTTTTACTTAAAGGAGATCAAAATATTTCAGAAAATCAACTTAAACGTCCATTACTAAAAGACTCTGATAAACCTATCTTAGAATCAAAACCTACCTTAAAACCAGACAAACCAAAAGAGCTTAAAGATTTAATAAAACAATCTGAAGAAACTATATTATCAAAACAATTAACTAAACAAGAGAATAGTAAGATAGAAAGTAATTTAGAGAATACTTTAGAACAATTAGATATACTCTCTTCTACTTCTACTATAAATATTCACCAAAAGTTAACAGAACAAAAAGTAACAGAAAAATTGATAGAAGATAAAATTTCGGATAAAATTCAAGAAATTGAAATTAAAATTGAAACTACTGATAAACCAGATGTTAATATAGAAGTAGAAATATTTGAAAATGCTATTACTGAAATAATAAAGAATTTACATAAAAGTGATTTAGTTGTATTTACTGTGCTGAAAATGATAGATAATATATATGAGTTAAGTAAAGATAGATTAAAATTAGCTTTTTGGATCACTAGGATACTAAATATTACTGAATTGTTAAAATTAACTAAAATAAAACAAAAATTAATAAAGATTCTTGAAGAATTAAATTATTATAAAATAGCTTCTTATATAAATTATTCCTTAAACACTAAAAATACTTATACTTATCTATTTGAGGTTTTATTAGAAAATGAATTTGAAAATATAAAAAATAATATTAAAGAATATTTTAGGATGCTAATAGATGAGAAATTATATTTTACTTTTAATGAATTTTATAACAAACTTATTAATAAGTTTAAGGATGAAAAGAATCAAATAGATGATATTATAATAGATTTATTTAAAGAAACTACAAATGAAACTGATTTTATTGTTTATTTTATAAATGAAAATCCTGCTTTAAAATCGAAATTACCTAAAGAATTATTAATAATTTTAGTTAATAGTAATGAAATAGAACTACAAGATGAGGAATATATAGATATTTTAATTTACTTAATAAATCACGGCAATTTTGAGGAATTATTTAAATTAATTTCTAACATTAAAGATTTTGAGAATTTTATTATTAATTTTATTAAGTTAGTTAATGGTAACAATGAAATAAATGAAATATATAATACAATCAAAAATGAAGTTAGTAAGTTAATTGAATTTATTAATAATCCAGAAAAACAAAAGCAGTTGCTAATTTTATTAGCTTATTTATCTTCTTATGATAATAAAAATGATTTACTGGATCTAAGTTTGTTATTTAATGAAATATTTAGAAAAGCTATTAATCAAAAAATACTTAATTTTCAAGAGTTTCTAAAAACATTAAGTATTATATATATAAATACACTTTATTTGCCTTTAAATGTTTTATTTTTGATAAATTATATTACCTTAAACGATAATTCCTTTTTATTTAAGAAAGAAAATATTTTAAAAATATATATAGTGGATGTTTTTTTAGTATTGAAAAGGTATAAAGAAGATAATGATGCTGAAAATATAAAAGTTAAATTAACTGAATTGGAAGATTTATTAGCTAGTCAAGAAGAGATAGATAATCAAGCACTTATTTTAGGTTTAATAGCTTATATAAATTATTATTTATATAAAATTACTCAAGTGGAAAATTATAAAGAAGAATCTATTAAAATAATTGAAAAAATGGAGATAATATTAGATGATGTAAGACAAAAACTAATATATTTCTTTTATTTAGTTTTAAGAAAATTAGTTATAGATGATGATAAAGTATCGTTATTATTAGAAAAAGAAAATATTAATTTACCTGACTTGTTCTTTGTTAATCTTTAATTAATAATTCATTTTCTTTTAAAAGAGGATTTTTTTTCAAAAAAATATAATTCTATAATAAAGAGGAAATTGAAAAGAAAATAATTTTAAATTATTTTTAAAATTAGAATAATTTTAATTAATTTCTGCAAATATGGAAAAATTGATAAAATTGCGGCGAGAAAATAAAATAAATGAAAAATAAAATAAATGGATAGAACTTAGAGAAAGTATAGTATTAACATGTTAAGGTAACTAAGAAAGAAAAAAAAGTTTATTTAGTTAGTATGGGTATAAGGGATTAAAGTTAAGTTTTAAAATTATGATTGTATTTTTTATAAGATGTTTTAAAAAATAAAAATTCCCGCTAGCTGGAAGCGGAATAAAAATACCAGTACGCTTAAAAGGCGTAAATTATACTAAAATGTTAAAAATAAATAACTTAAAAGTAAGAGTAAAAGAGCTAAATAAGGAAATATTAAATGGGGTTAACTTAGAAGTTAATAAAGGAGAGATTCATTGTATAATGGGGAGAAACGGTAGTGGTAAATCTACTTTAGGACATGTAATTATGGGAAATCCTGATTATGAAATTACTGAAGGTGAAATATTTTTTGATAATGAATTAATTAATGAATTATCTACTACTGATAGAGCATTAAAAGGGATATATTTAGCTTTTCAAAATCCCATTGAAATTCCTGGAGTTACTTTAGCTAACTTCTTTAGATATACTACTAAAAAGTATTTTAGTGAAGATATACCTTATCCTAAGATAAGGTCTACTATTATAGATTTACTTAAGAAATTTGGGATTCCTGAGGATTCAATGAGGAGATATTTAAATGAAGGATTTTCTGGTGGAGAACGTAAAAGAATTGAAGCACTACAAGTTTTATTATATAAACCTAAGTTAGCTATACTTGATGAAATAGATTCAGGACTTGATATTGATGGGCTTAAAAGTGTTGTTAAGTATGTTTATGAATATGTTGAATCTAATCCAGATTCTTCTATTATTTTTATAACTCATTACTCAAGATTATTACAATATTTAGTTCCAAATAAAGTTCATGTAATGTTAAATGGAAAAATAGTTTTAACTGGTGATAGCTCATTAGCTAAAGACATAGATGAAAAGGGATATGTTTGGATAGAAGAATTAGCCTTAAATAATACTTAGTAAATGATAGAATTTTTTAATAAAAAGAGGTGATTTTAATGGAAGAGAAAAATCAAGATTATTCTGAAATAAGGCAGATTGCTTTAGAATATAAATATGATTTTAAAGATCCTGAAATATATGTAAAGAAATTAGATAAAGGGTTAAATGAAGAAAAAGTTTATTTAATTAGTAAGATAAAAAATGAACCTGATTGGATGACTGAATTTAGATTAAATGCTTATAGAATATTTGTAAGTAAGCCAATGCCTACGTGGGGAAATACTGAGTTATTAAATAGCATAAATTTTGATGATATTTATTATTATATAAAGCCTACTGATGAGCAAAAGACATCTTGGGATGAAGTACCAGAATATATAAAGAAAACTTTTGAGAGATTAGGGATTCCAGAAGCTGAAAGAAAATTTTTAGCAGGAGTAACTGCTCAATATGAATCTGAAGTAGTTTATCATTCTATTAGAAAAGATTTAGAACAGAAAGGTGTTATATTTACTGATATGGATTCTGCAGTTAAGCAGTATCCTGATATAGTTAGGAAATATTTTGGGACTGTTGTTCCTCCAACCGATAATAAATTTGCAGCTTTAAATAGTGCAGTATGGTCTGGAGGATCATTTGTTTATGTTCCTAAGGGGGTTAAAGTAGAAATTCCATTACAAGCTTATTTTAGAATAAATGCGAAGAATATGGGGCAATTTGAAAGGACTTTAATAATAGTGGAAGAGGGTGCTGAAGTACATTATATAGAAGGTTGTACTGCTCCTATATATAGTACTCAATCCTTACATACAGCAGTAGTTGAAATTATTGCTTTACCTAATTCTAAGGTAAGATATACTACTATTCAGAATTGGTCGATAGATGTATTTAATTTAGTAACAAAGAGGGCAGTGGCTTATGAGAATGCTACAGTAGAGTGGGTTGATGCTAATATTGGTAGTAAATTAACAATGAAGTATCCTGCTATATATTTATTAGGAGAAGGTTCTAAAGGTAAGATTTTATCTGTAGCTTTTGCTAAGACTGACCAGCATCAGGATGCAGGCTCTAAAATTATATTAGCTGCTCCTAATACTAGTGCTACTGTTACTTCTAAATCTATATCTGTTGGTAGTGGTAGAGCTAGTTATAGAGGATTAGTTAAAGCTTATAAGGAAGCTGTCAATTCAAAAGTTAATGTACAATGTGATGCTTTGTTGTTAGATTATGAAAGTAGAACTGATACTTATCCTGTTATTGAAGTAGAATCAGATAATTCTCAAATAACTCATGAAGCTACAGTTAGCAAAATAAGCGAACAGCAATTGTATTACCTAACTTCTAAAGGATTAACACCTGAAGAAGCTAAAACTTTAATTGTACATGGATTTATTGAAGAGTTTATAAAGGAATTACCAATGGAATATGCTGTTGAGATGAATAGATTAATAGCTTTAGAAATGGAAGGCAGTGTAGGATAATTTTAGTTTAAAAAAATAAATTTAAATAAATTTAAGGAGTGAAAGAATATGGAATTAAGAGAGTTATATAAAAATTATCCAGCTCCTTTAAAAACTCAACATACTTGGAGATATTCTGATTATGATTTGTTTTTTGATCAAAATATAAATACTAATTTAATTTTTAAAACTAATTTATCTTCAAATTATAAAAAATTGGAAAAACTTAATGATAGTGATTTTGTTGATAGTTTAATCCTAAAGTATCCCGAAAAAATTACTTTATTTAATTTATTAAATTTTCAAGATGGATACAATATTGAAATAAAGGATAAAGGAATTTGGGAACTTGATTTTAATTATTCAGGTAGTTTTAATGTAGTTAGAAATATTATTAAAATATATTCAGATTGTGAATTAATTATTAATAATAATTTGAATAATAATAGTACAATTAAGGTTAATGAAGTTAATGAAATTTTTGTATATAATCAAGCGAAAGTTAAATTATATACAAAACATACGGCAAATAATGCTTATTATCATTCGTTTTATTATGTTTATTTAACTGATAATACTGATTTAAGGCAATTATTTTTAACTTTTAATCCTAAATATGAGAAAACTCATATAAGAACATTAATAGACGGTAAGGAGTCTAATTATATTGTTTATATACTAACTAAAACTGATAATTTAGATCATGTGGATTATAGAACTGAGAATATTCATATAAAACCTAATTCAAAAAGTTTAAGTGTTTATAGGTCAATTGTTAATGGAAGAAGTAAAAGTATATATACTGGTATGTTGAGGGTAGAAAAGGATGCTCCTTATTCTGTTGCTTATCAAAATAGTAGGAATTTATTATTATCTAATAAAGCTAAGGTTAATACAATTCCTGAATTGGAGATACTTAATCAGGAGGTAGTTTGTACTCATGGAGCTGTTGTTAGTTATATAGATCAAGATAGTATATATTATTTAACTTCTAAGGGATTATCTACTGAAGAAGCTGTTAAATTAATAGCAGATGGATTTCTATTAGATAAAATTCAAGATAATTTTTCAAATAATATATATTCTTTAGTTTATAAAGAAATAACTAATGAGAATGAGCCAGAATTAGTTTAGTTTTTTTAATTTTTTTGTTTTTACTTTTTTATTTTTTTGAATTTTGTTAGTGTTTATTAATTCGTTAAAGATAAATTTTTTGTTTGTTTTTTTTATTTTTTTATTTTTGTTTTTTTATTATTTTAGGAAGGTAAATAGTGATTGAAAAATGAATTTTAATATAAGAAAGATCTAAGGAAATAATTAGGAATTATATGAATGAGAAGGTTATACACGATTATAATCAAGTAAAGATTTCTTCTCTAACTCCACTTTTTAAACAGTATATAACTATAAAAAATAAATATAAAGATTGTATATTATTATTTAGGGTAGGGGATTTTTATGAGACTTATTTTGAGGATGCTAAAATATTTGCTAATATAAATAATGTGATCCTTACTAAAAAGACGTTACCTGATGGCTATTCTATTCCATTAGCAGGTGTACCTTTTCATTCAGTAGATAATTACATAAAAAATCTTGTAAAAGCTGGGTATAAAGTAGCAATAGCTGAGCAATTAGAGGATCCTAAGGATGCTAAAGGTCAAGTGGTTAAAAGAGATGTTATTCAAGTTATAACTCCAGGTACTATTATCCAAAATGAATACTTAGAAAATAATGCTTATAATTTTTTAATGGTAATAGATTATATAAAAGATTCTTTTGTTTTTTTATTTTCGGATGTAAGTGCTTTAAAAATTTTTGTTTCTAAATCTAATTTTAAAGATTTAATTAACTTAATTGATTCTATAAAACCTTCAGAAGTCTTAATTTCTAATAGAATAGAAAGTAAATATTTGGAAAAATTAAATGAGATATTTAAAATAAATAATATTGCATTTAATTCGTTAAATGTAAATGATACTATTTCTATTGAAGTAGAAAAATATTTATTTGATGAATTATCTTTATATACTTTGGAAAAAAATGAAGCTATTTCGGCTTTTAAATTATTAATAAAGTTTTTAAATTACTCAATGATAAATAGTTATAAATTTAAGGTTTATAGTTATATAGAGAGTGATTCATTTTTAATAGATGAAAACACTATAAAAAATTTGGATTTGTTTAATACTAATCCTTGTTTGTTAAATATTATAGATAAAACTTTAACTAATTTTGGATCAAGAAATTTAAAACTCTTTATTTTAAAACCATTAAAAAATTTAGAAAAAATAGAACAAAGAATGGATGTAGTTGAGTTTTTTGTAAAAAATAGTGGATATATTATTTCTATAAGAGAGAATTTGAAAGATTTAACAGATATTGAAAGAATTTTACCTAAATTTTTAGTATATAAAGCTTCTTTTAAAGAGTTTCAGATTTTAAAGAAATTTTTTAATAATATTATAAATTTAATAGATTTATTAATAGAGTTAAATAGTAGTAATATTTTACCTAAGCTTGCTAAAGAAATTATTGAAAATATTATAATAAATTATAATCAAGTTAAAGATATCCAGGATTTACTAAATAAATCCATTTTAGATGAGGTTTTTAGATATAATGAGATAGAAATATTTATAAATAAGGGGTTTCATCAGGATTTAGATGAATATATTGAGATATTATTAAACAGTAAAAGATGGCTAAGTACTTATGAAAATGAGCTAAGGGTAAAAACAGGTATAAAATCGTTAAAAATAGGATATAATCAAGTTTTTGGGTATTATATAGAGGTAACAAAAGCTAATCTAAATTTAGTGCCTTCTTATTTTGAAAGAAAACAAACTTTAACAAATGCTGAAAGATTTACTACCAAAGAATTGAAAGAGTTTGAAGAAAAATTAGCTTCTTCCTTAGATAAGATAAATGAAATACAAAATGTAGTTGTTTATGAAATGAGTGATTATATAAATAATAAGCAAAAGTTTTTATTAGATTTAATTGAAAATATAGCTTTATTAGATATTTTTGTTAATTTTGCTTATATTTCTATAGAGAATAATTATATAAGACCAATATTAGTGGAAGATAAAATTTTAAAAATCAAAGGCTTAAGACATCCAATATATGAAAAGTATTTTGAATATTTTATAGCTAATGATATCAATCTAAATAATGATGAATATGTATTAATATTAACTGGTCCGAATATGGGAGGTAAATCTACATTTTTAAAGACTGTAGCAATAAATGTATTATTAGCTCATATAGGATGTTTTATACCTGCTGAACAGGCTGTTATAGGTGTTGTGGATAGGATTTTAACGAGGATGGGTAGTGGAGATGATATAATAAAAAAGAGATCTACTTTTATGGTAGAGATGTTAGAAACTGCTTATATAATTGATAATTCTACGGAAAAATCTTTAGTGGTTTTAGATGAAATAGGGCGGGGGACTAGTACATATGATGGGATGGCTATTGCTTGGGCGTTATGTGAGTATTTTGCTAAAACTAAAAAATGTAGAACTCTGTTAGCTACCCATTTTCATCAACTTTCTAACTTAGAAAAATATATTAGCTCTATTAAAAATTATCATGTAGAAGTAATTGAAAAAGAAGATAATATAATTTTTACTTATAAGATAAAACCAGGATTTGCTGATAAGAGTTATGGGCTTCATGTAGCTAAAATAGCTGGAGTTAATCCCGAGGTTCTTAATATCGCTCAAAATGTTTTATTGAATTTTGAAAAATTTACAGGAATTAAAATTATACAAACAAAGCTAATAAAATAACAAATGTTATTAAAGTAGGGGGATATTAATGGTTAAAAAAGAGCCAAAAAGAGTTATTATATATATTGATAATTATAAAATAGAAGGATATATGTATTTAATTCCTGGGGCAAGGATCCTAGATGAATTTAATAAACCTAATCAATTTATTCCTCTAACTGATTGTATTATCTATGATAATGCTACTTCTTTGGAAATAGATAGAGTTAATTTTATGGTAGTTAATAAAAATAGAACTACTTTGATTTTCCCTATTGATGAAGCTTTGTAAATTATTTTTAGATTTTTTTAAATTTTTTTTATTATTTTTTTTATTAGATGATTATACATAATAATGGAATAATAAAATGTCAATTAAAGGATTTTATTGTTAATGAAAAAATAAATCTTAGTTTTTTCTATAATTTCTATTTAAGGATTATTAAAACTAAAAATTTATTGATTAATAATTTAAATAATTTTTTAGAGAGTGGTAATTTTTTAAATGCTAATAATAATTATTTTTTATTATTTGTTTTGAGAAAAGAGAATACAACTATATTTAGTGTTTTGCTAAGATTATCAAAGATTTTTAAAATTCCTATTAGTGATTTTCTGTTTTTAGGTGAAAAAGATAAATATGCTATAACTTATCAAAGTTTATTTCTAAGATTAAATCCTAAAAATAAAGAAAAAATTATTAATGCTATGTTAAATAATTTTGATGATAATTTAAGATTTGAGTCTTATAATAAGGATTTTATTTTAAGTTTTATAGGAATAGTTTATAATAATTTAGATAGTATAAAGAAGGTGTTATTGGGGAATGAATTTTTGATTACAATAAGGAAAATCCCGATAGAATTTCAAGATTTTTTAATAAAAAGACTAAAAATTTTAGAAGCTAATTATTTACCTAATTATTATGATATTCAACGTTTTGGAAAAAGATTAATAAATCATTTAATAGGTTTAGCATTGAATAATAAAATGTATTATGAAGCAAGCTATCTTTTATTATGTGTATATTCTAACAATGAAAATTCTAAAGTTAAGTCTAAAAGAAGAAAGATAAAAGAATTACTATTAAATAATAAAATAGATGAAGTTAGGAATTTAAGACTTCCTCAATATATGGATATTGAAAAAGTATTTTTAAGTATTTTATTAAAGGAAAGGAACTATAAAAAGGCTTGGAAGAACTTCCCTTATAAATTTACAACCATCTTTAAAGATGCTTATAAATCTTTTATTTTTAATTGTAAATTAAATCATTTTATAAAACAAAGTATTTTAAACAATTCATCAGATTTTATTAGTAAAAAAATTCAATTAAATATTCCGGAAAATCAAAAAGATTTTATTAATCAAAATATAATAAATAAAATTAATAATAAAGAAGTAAAAGAGATTTTTAAAAATTGGGATAATTTTGAATTTATTTTTCCTAAGAATTTAGATTTAATTATTTACGATGAAAAGTATGAAAATTATAGAGATTATTTTATAAGACCTATTATAAAAGAATTTAGCTTATCTGATGATGAGATATTTGAAAATTATAAAAAATTAAAATTAAAGTTTTTTTTACCTAAGGGATCTTTTGCTACTAATTTATTTTATTATCTTTTAAATTAAGAATAAAATTAAACTTAAAAATTAAAGATAAGTTAAGGGGTGATTTTAGATGAATTGGGATCATAAAAATATTAGATCTACTTTTTTAAGATATTTTGAGAATAATAATCATAAAGTTTTAAATAGTTATAGTTTAATACCAGATAATGATCCTTCGTTGTTATTTGTAGCAGCGGGTATGGTTCCTTTTAAAGCGGAATTTTCTGGAAAAGTTAAGCCTAAATATTTAAGAATAGCTACGTGTCAAAAATGTTTTAGAATGGATGATATAGATAATGTAGGTTATACTTTAAGGCATCATACTTTTTTTGAGATGCTTGGGAATTTTTCTTTTGGAGATTATTTCAAATATGAATCAATACATTATGCCTGGGATTTATTAACTAATGTATATAAATTGGATCCTAATAAGTTATGGGTTAGTGTTCATACTAATGATGAAGAAGCAGAGGAGATTTGGAGATCTATAGTTCCTTCAGAAAAAATTGTTCGATTAAGTGATAATTTTTGGGGACCTGCAGGATTAACTGGACCTTGTGGCCCTTCTACTGAAATATTTTATGAAAATTTCTATTGCCCTAATGTTAATTGTAAACCTGGGAGTGAGTGCTTAGAATGTGAAAAAAAAGAAAGATTTATTGAAATTTGGAATATTGTATTCACTCAATATTTTAAAAATGAAAAAGGGGAATTAATTGATTTACCTCAAAAGAATATAGATACTGGTATGGGACTTGAAAGATTAGCTAGAATACTTCAAAATAAACCTACTCAGTACCATACAGATTTATTTTATCCTATTTTGATTAAAATAGAACAGTTTATTGAAAAAGATGTTGAAAAAGTTTATAATGATTTTAATATTCAATTTGATTTGAATAATTATTTATCAAAAAGGGATATTTATCTTAATATAGTAGCGGATCACTTAAGGGGAGCTGTATTTTTAATATCTGATGGAGTTATTCCATCTAATGATGGTAGGGGTTATGTACTTAGAAAATTAATAAGACGAGCTATTCTTTATTCAAAGTTTTTAGGAATTTCTAAAGAATTTAGTCATGAAATAGTAGATAGTGTTATTGAGATTTTTAAGGATGTTTATCCTGAAGTTTATCTTAGATCTGAATTCTCAAAAAAGATACTTAATTCAGAAGAAAAAGCTTTTATCAAAAATATCTCTAAAGGAATTAATTATTTTAACCAGATAAAGGAAGAACTTATTAAGAATAATATAAAAGTAATAGATGGGAAAAAAGCTTTCTATTTGTATGATACTCTTGGTTTTCCTTTGGAATTAACTATAGAACTAGCTAAAAATAATGGTTTACAAGTTGATGTGGATGAGTTTAACAAAGAAATGGAATTACAAAAGATTAAGTCAAGACAAAATAAAAATGATATTAAAGTATTTTCCATAAATAGACAGTTTAAAACTGAATTTGTGGGATATGATAAACTAAAAGAACAAGCAAACATTATAGCAATATTAAAAATCAATTCCAATAAAACTTTAGAATTACTAAATGAAATATCTAATCCAGAAGATGATATTATATTAATAACTGACGTTACTCCGTTTTATGCTGAAGCAGGGGGACAGGTAGGGGATAAGGGAATTATATTTAATGATAATTTTAAGTTCCAAGTTATAGATACTCAAAAACATGTAGAAGGTTTTATATTTCATATAGGGAAGTTATTACAAGGTTATGTAAAGTTAGGTGATAAAGCTTATTTAGAAGTAGATTTTTATAGGAGAAAATTGACTGCTATTCATCACACTGCTACGCATTTACTACATTCTGCTTTAAGAAAAGTATTAGGTACTCATGTATATCAAGCAGGATCTTTAGTAGATTACGATAGATTAAGATTTGATTTTACTCATTTCCAAGCTATCAATGATAATGAATTAAAAAATATTGAAGAATTAGTTAATGAAATAATATTAAAAGAACTGGATGTATTAATAGAATATAAACCGTTAAATGTAGCGTTAGAAGAAGGAGCCATTGCTTTATTTACTGAGAAGTATCCTGAGAATGTTAGAACTGTTAAGATAATGGATGATGAGTTTATTTCTTATGAGCTTTGTGGGGGTACTCATGTTAAAAACACTTCTTTTATAGGAGTATTTAAAATAATATCTGAAAAAAGCTTACAGCTCGGAGTTAGAAGAATTGAAGCAGTTTCTAATTTGCCTTTATTATCTATTTTTGATAAATTTTATTCAATTGTTAATAATTTAGCTGCTTTAACTAATACTGATATTGATAAAATTAAAGATTATATTTCTAAGATAATTAGTGATTCTAAAAATTTAAAACAAAATATAATTAATCTTAAAAAGAAATATTATCAGTTACTTTTAGATTCTATTAAATTTGAAGATAACAATATTATAAACATAAATTTATTAGAGGAAGATGATTTATTAATAGTTCACGATTTAATAAAAATTAAAAATCCTAATTACATTGGAATTTATAATGTTCAGGATACTAATAAAGTAATTATTATTTTTAATTCTAATCTTAAGGAATTACTAAATATTTTTAGCAATTATAACTTAAAGTTGATTAATTTAGGTAATTTTAAAAAAGTTATTATTAATAATTTTTCCAATCAAGAATTTTTTAAAGATATCCTTTATAAAATTAAACAGAGAAATTAAAATTATAGATTATTTTTTGTTTGATTGTTTGGTAAAAGTTTAGGTATAAAAATAATTTAATATCCATATCCATTACTGTCGTAATAATCTGAGGAATCGGAATCATGGGTAGTTGGCTCAGTAAAACCTGCTTCTATCCCAGCGTCTGAACTATTATCTGTATTATCTTTTTTATCTTTTTGATTATTTTGGGGTTTATTTTCTAGCAATTTTAATATTATAAAAGTTATAATCACAATTGATGACAAAACAATAGTTATAGATAAGGAAATAAGGGATTCTTGTTCCATATAGTTCTCCCCCCTTTATTTTTCTCCTTGATTTTAATAAGAATTTAAGTTTAGATTTCAGAATTTATGAAATTATTTAGAGTATCTTTATAGATATTATAATCATTATCTGAGAATAAAACAATTCTTACTAGTTTTATATTTTTTAATGTAGGTAATGTTTGGATAATTGATTTAATAGCTATATAAGCAGCTTCTTTTATTGGATATCCGAATATACCTGTAGATATAGAAGGGAAAGCAATTGAGCTAAGATTTTGTTCATCTGCTAATTTTAGGCAATTTATATACGATTGCTGTAAATAAAAATCTTCAGGTTTATCTTGATTATAAACTGGTCCTAATACGTGGATAACTTTTTTATTGGGTAGATCATAGGCATTAGTAATAATACATTCTGAAACTTTTAGAGGGTATTTATTAAGTTTTTTAGCTGTGTTAATGGCTTCAATTTCTAGCTCATAACCTGCTTTTTTGTGAATAGCGCCAGAAACTCCACCACCTGCTCTTAGATAAGCATTTGCTGAATTAACTATAACATCTATATCACTTTGTTCTGTTATATCCCCTTTTATTATTTGTAGTTCTTTATTATCTATTATCTTAGATACCATATTTTTATTTTATAACCTATTTTATTATTTAGTTAGCCAAAAAATAACAAAAATCCTTTTCTACAATGGTATAATAAATTGGATATAAAAATTTTAGAAATTTAAAAAGGGAATCTAAGAATAAGGGAGAAAAATTTATTATGAATTCATAAATTATATGAATTCATAAATTAAAGGAAAGGAGAAAAGTTTATGGATAAAGAAATAAAGGAATTATTAGAAAGTCAAATAAATAATGAGTTACAGGCATCTTATAATTACTTAGGAGCTTCTATATATTATCAATTAAAAGGGCTAAATTATTTTGCTAAACTTTTTTATGAACAATCTTTAGAAGAACATGAGCACGCTATGAAAATAAAAAATTATCTACTAGATAGAGACCAATTTATTAATTTAAAGAACATAGCAGAAGCTAAAACCGATTTTTCTAACTTATTAGAACCTATAGAATTTGCTTTAAATTCTGAAAAAGAAGTAACTAAAAGGATTTCATATATATATGATTTATCTTTACAAAAAAAAGATTACTTAACTGCTCAATTTCTAAGCTGGTTCTTAGAAGAACAGGTTGAAGAAGAAGCACAGTTTAAAAATTTACTAGATAAAATTAAAACTATTAACGATATCAATTTAGCTTTTCTTATATTAAATGAAAAATCAAGTAATGGTAAATCGTAAAAAATGAGTGTTTTAAAATTAGATGATTTATATAAAGAAATATTAAATAACTTAAGTGATTTAGTTGTGATACTTGATAAAAAAACGAAGGAATATTTATACTATAATCTTGTGGTAGAAAGCTTACTAAAAAAAATCAAAGTAGATTTTGCTGATTTATTATATAAAGATAATTGTATATTAGATAACAAAATTTATCAAATAAAAACAATAGAGATAAATGATTTTTTAGTTTTGATTTTATCACTAAAAACTGAGGGGTATACGGATAATGAAACGGGGTTATTAAATATAAATGGGTTTTATCTTAAATTTGAACAAATTTATTCTTATTTTTATAGAATTAAGAAAAACCTTATATTTTCATTAATTGAAATAGATAATTTTTATAATTTGATAAAAAATTTGGATTATAATGAAGTTTTATTTATTACTAAGAAGATAGGAAATATAATTTCTTCTTCTATAAGAAGTAATATAGATATAGTGGGGAGATTTTATCAAGATATATTTGTTTTGTGTTTAATTGATGTTGATAAAGAAAAATCAATAAAAATAATCAATAGAATAAAAAATAATATTTATAAATATTCTATAAATAATTTGGATTTTATATTAAATATATCTTCTATTTCAAAATTAATAAAACCTAATACTCAAAATAGTTCTGAAATTTTTAACGAATTTAATAACATTATTAATATAGTTTTACAGAGATTATATTTTGAAAAAAAATTGTCTAGTGGATTCAATAAGATAATAGATTAAACAATGTGATGTTAATTGATAAGTATTTTTAAGGGTTTAGAAATTTTTTTATTTCTCCTAATATATTTAATCCAACTAAAAACGAAAAAAACTGAATAAAATCAAAATTACTGGAAAAAAAGTATAAATAATCGCTATAAGATTTTAGGTAAGCATACTCTAAATCTTTATAATCAATACTATTTATAATATTTAAAAGGTAATTTTTATAGAAATTAGCCCCCTTTTGTTGGGTTTTTTTTATTTTAATAATGAAGTAGTTAGCTAATTTTGTAGGTATAAAACTTGATGATATTTCTAAGTTATCGTTATTCATAATGTTTGAATCTTCATATTTTTTGTTAATTATTTCACTTAATAGATCATAATAAATTATATTGTTTTTAGTTTCTATATAAAAATAGAAATAATCTTTATTTTCTAAGGTATTAAAATCTTTTATTTCCTTATTTATAAAATTTATAAAATTTTTATAAAAATTGCTATCAGGATTATATAGGCTATTTTTTATTTCTTGGTAATTTTTTAAATATATTTTTTCTTTTTTGATATATTTTATTTCTCCCTTAAAATAATTTGTAATAGAATTCTCAAAGTAATGAAAAGGCAGGGAAGAATAAATAATAATAGCCAAATTTTCTGGCTTATAGTTACTTTTCCAATAGTTATATAAAATATTGTAATCTATTTTTTTTATATCATTTACAGTTCCACCTGTTGGCTTATAATATTTTGAGAAAATTTTATAGATATTTTCATCTTGATAACCTGTATTTAATTCTGTTATAACTACATTTTTTTCTGTATTTACATCAATTTCATTAAAAGATGGGTTAAAAGCTGAATATAAGAAAGTATCTATGTTTTTTAAGATGTATTTATTATTTGAGGTGAAATAAAAAATGATGAAGTCATTAAATGTAGCTGCATTGTAATAAGCTCCAGAATTAGATAGAGTATATTTTATATATGTATTATTATATTTATTTTTGAAAAATATATGCTCACATAAGTGAGCCTGCCCACTTAATTCATCATAATATGCTCCTATATTGTTTAATATACTAAATGAGCTCAATAAATTATCACTGCTTTTTACATAATATATTTTTGTATAATTTATTTGATAAATATCATATTCAATATCTAGAGAATAATTTATGGAATATATTTTTTTTAAATTAAAGATAATAACAAAAAAGGTTAAAAAAGAAATAATTTTAATTAAATTTGATTTTTTGTTTATTTTATTTTTCATAGTTAATATTTATTTTAGTGATTTTGTTTTGTGATTATAAGTTTTTTAGATTTTTAGATTTTTTCTAACCATTATAAGATCTTCTACAAGTGTTAGCATTGATTTATATCTACGTTCTGGTTTTTTTTCTAGACATTTCATTATAATTTTATCTAAAGCTTGCGGAATCTCAGGATTTAACAATGAAGGTAATTTAGGTTCTTCTTTAATATGTTTTAAGATAATTTCAGAAGGTTTTCCATCAAAGGGTACATTATGTGTAAGTACTTCATACATAGTTATTCCAAATGCGTAGATATCGATTCTTGGGTCATCTGATTTACCTTCAAGTAGCTCAGGAGCCATATAAGCGGGGGTTCCTAAGATTTGACCTTCCTGGGTTATAGGTTTCCAATAAACTACTTTTGAAATCCCTAAATCTGCTATTTTTACTGTACTTAGATCTTTGCTAACGAGTATGTTTTCAGGTTTTATATCTCTATGGATTATACCTTTAGAGTGTAGATATGCTATTCCATTAGCTGCTGAAATGAGAATATCTAATTTTTGGATGATATTTAATTTAGGTGCTATCCTATCTAAAGAATCTCCATCTACATAGTCTATTACTATAAAAGGTTTTTCTTCATATATCCCACTGTCTATTATGCTAACTATATTTTTATGTTTTAATTCTTTTAGTATTTCTATTTCTCTATCAAATCTTTTTTTTAATTCATCGTCTATTATATTTAGTTGTTTTAAAGCAAATAAGGAATTATCTTTTTTTACTAAGAAAACTTTACTGGTTGCTCCTTCTCCTAAAAACTTTATAACTATATAATCTCCTATTCTTTTTTGTTTATCATCAATTTGTTTTAATTCTATTTTTTCTGGTTCTTTATTTGTTTTTAAATTTTCTCCAATTTTCTTATTATTTTTATTTTTAAACAAAATGTATATTATTATAACTAGAATTAGTGTAATTAGGATAAAAAATAGCAAATTCATAGTTATCTTCCTTTATACTTTTGTAGCTATTACTAATATAAAAAAATTATTTAATTTTTATTTTAAATTTGTTAAAAAAATGAAAAAAGTGATAATAATTTATTAAAATTTTTTAATTTTTTATATTTTTCCTGCTAAGTAATCGTTATATAAATTATTATTAATTAAAAAATTTAGTAGATTAAATACAATAAAGTAATCATTAATATCAGTTATTTTAATATTAAATTTATGACCAAGTATGTAATTTATTTTAAAAGTGGTATAAAATTCTAATATAGATAAATCATCACTAAAGGTATCTTTTTCAGATTTAGCTAGTTCATGAGCATTTATTATTACTTCTTTTTTAAATATTTGTGGAGTTTGTATTAATAAGATTTTTTCCCTATTAATATAGCTTAAATTTTTATCAAATTCAAATGCTACGGAATCCATTGGATTTATATATAAAGTACATCCATCATAGTCTTTGATATTATCAATTAAATCATTAATCATTTTTAGATTTATTAAGGGTCTAGCTAAGTCGTGAATAATTATATATTCTATTTCATTAAAATATTTCGATTTTTTTAATTTTTGGAGCCCTTTGTATGAACTAATTTGTCTTAGATTACCGCCTTCTGTTATTAAAACTTCATTAAAAATATTTTCATATTTTTTTATATCTAAATTTAAATCACATACAAAAACTACACTTTTTATTAAATCACTGATTTTAGAAAATACATCAATAGAAAAATCTATTATACTCTTTTTCTCTGTTATATTAAGAAAAATTTTATTAAAGTTATTTTTTAAAGAATTTAAAATATAATTGTATAATTTTGTATTGATTAATGAGGGATTATTTATTAAATCATTATTTGATATTGATTTTAAGAAACGTTCTGATTTTCCATAGCCTAATAAAATTAATCCTATCATATTATTTAAATTATTAATCTATTCTTAAAATCCTTTATATTTAACAGATAAAATTTATAAAAGGTAATTATATTTTAAGTGCAGAAATATTATATTAGAAATCAGTAGTTATGATTAAATTAGGTTTAAAAGTAGAAAAAAACAAAAATATAATTAGGAATATAAGTTTTATTTTTTTTATTTTATATTTTCTTTCTTTTTCTTTTGTATTAAATAGTTGTAATAAATCAAATCAATTGAAAAATGAGAATTCTAAGGTATTAATTGGAAGGGTGGATTTAACAAAGATAAGAGATAGTAAATATTATAAACAGATTCAGGATAAAATTTATAATTTGGAATTAGAATATAAGGATCAATTAAATAAAATTTCATTAACTAAAAATGAGAAGGAGTTAAAAGAAATTGCTAATAAGTTATCTGCTATTTTAGAAAATAAAAAACAGGAATATTTAAATGATTTTTATAAAAACTTAGAAAGAGCTGTGATAACTACTGCTAATAAAGAGAATATTGGTGTTATTCTAACTAGTGATAGTATAGTATATGGTTATAAAGATCTTACTAATGAGGTAATTCAAAACTTAGATTCAAATAAGAATTTGGATTTAACTTCAAATTTGAATTACTCTTTTAATATAGCTTATGTTGATTTATCTAATATCAAAAATAATTTAAATTTGAATGATATAGATTTTCAAAAATTGGCTAAAGATAAACAAAATGATATCTTAATTATTTTTGATAAATCTAATGTATTATTAGGAGGTATTGATTTAACTGATGAAATTCAAAAATATATTTCTAAAAAATATCATACTCAAAACTTCAAAAAAGAATTTAAGTAATTATTTAATTATTTTTATTTTTTTAGTTCTATTTTCTTTATTTGTTTTGTCTTTATCTAAATATATACTTGCTTATAAAAATAATCAAAATTTAAGTAGTGCTTATAAATATGGTGTTATTGATATTTCAAAAATAATTTATTCTTTTGAGGATATATATTTAGCATTAATTCAAACAAAACGGGAAATTAAAAATTCTTATAATGAAATATATAATTTGGATAAAAATTTGGAATTACAATTTATAAAAGAAATGGAAATATATTCTAATAATATATTATCTAATCAAAAAAAGTTAGAAAAACAGTTATCTGAAAATTTACTAAAAAGTAAGGAAATAGATCAACAATTGAAAAATAAAATTATAGAATTAAAAAATAAAATTGAAAAAAATATAATACAAAAAAGAAAACAAACTCAAGATATTATTTATAATTATGAAAAAGAATTATATTCTCAATTGAATCAAACCATTTATAATATTCAACAGAATTATCATCAGAAAATAAAATCTGAAATAGATAATTTATATAAGAAGTATAAAACTGAATTAGATAATTATAAAGTATCACTAAATGAGATTTATAAAAATGAGATAACTAATATAAATTTAAAACTAACTAATACTTCAATATATGATCCTAAGAGAGAAGAGCTATTAAATAAATTAGAATTAATAAAATCAAGACAAGAGGAATTATATAAATCTAAGTCTCAAGAAATAGAAAAAGAATTATATCAAACACAAAAAGAAATAGCTAATAAATATGAGCAGCAATATAAACAAGAAATCAAAGAAATACTTAATCAATATCATAAAGATTACAATATTAAAAAACAGCAAATAATAGATGAATATAATAATTATGTTAGTAAATTAGAACAGGAATATAATAAAAATTTAAGGGAAATTATAAAATCTCAAAATAATGAAGCTTTAAAAGAATTATATACAAATTATAACCAGGAGTTTCAAAAAGCTAACGAAAAAATTAGACAATATCAACAAAAGTTAGCTAAAAAATATAACTTGTTATATACTCAAAAATTAATAAATTTAAATAATAAAATATCTAATTTAAATGAGAAATTAAATAATTTAAATTATCAGATCTTAAAAAATATAGAACCTTATATTGACGAAATAGCTAAATTATATGATGTGGATTATGTATTTATTAATTATATTAGTTATAATAAGAATAATGTTCTAAATTTAACTGATGCACTTATTCAAAGAATTAAAAAGCATAAGTAGTAAATTTTTAATTAAAGAAATTAAAAAAATATAATATAGTAAAATGTTTTATGAAGTTATATTTTTTAGATATAAAAATATTAAAAGAATATATTAAGGAATTTATTGATTTATTTAGTTCCTTTGAAAAATTTACTATAATTCCCCCTGAAGGGATAAATTCTAATTATTTTTTTAATAAAAATGAATTGTTTAATTCTAAAAATTTGATTTTATCAATTATTTTTAAAAAGAGAGTTTTTTTGGAAGATAATGAATTATTAGAATTAAATGATATTATTCCTAGTTTATTTATTGTGAGTAATGAAATTTACGATTGGTTTACTAACAAGATTTCCAAGATTAATCTATTAAAACAAAAAATAAGTAATAAGCAAATAATAACTTTATCTGATTTTAATCTTGAAAATTTATTTTTTAAATTATTAGAGGTTTTCTATAAGGATATACAAAAGGAATTTAAACAGAAGGAATCAACAAATATTTTATTAAATAATGGCTATTTTATTGGGAATAATGTAGTTATTGGGGATAATACCAGGATATATCCTTTTGTTTATATAGGAAATAATGTGTATATAGGTAATAATGTAAAGATTTATTCAAATGTAAGTATATATGATAATGTTTATATAGGTGATAATGTTATTATACATTCAAATACCACAATAGGATCTGATGGGTTTGGATATACTGATAATTTAGAGAAAATATATCAGATAGGAGGTGTAGTAATAAAAGATAATGTAGAAATAGGTGCTAATGTTAGTATAGATAGAGCTACTATAGGCTATACTTTTATAGACCAAAATACTAAAATAGATAATCAAGTTCAGATAGGGCATAATGTTAAGGTAGGTAAAAATTGTAGGATAGTTAGCAAAGTAGGTATAGCAGGTAGTGCTAGAATATATGATAACTGTATATTAGCTGCTATGAGTGGTATTAAAGACGGAGTTAAAGTAGGACCTAATACTATTTTAGCGGGAAATACTCTTGCTACTAAAAATTTGGAACCTAACAAGATTTATGCAGGCTATCCTCCTAAAGAATTCTCTAAGCACTTTAAGGATTTAGCTATTATCCAAAAAATTATAGATTCTTTCAACAAAAAAGAAAAATAAAAAAAATAAAAATAAAAAACTAAATTTAAAATTTAAAAGTTTTTATTTAATTATAAAAGGGGGCTAAAATTTATGAGTAATTTTTTAATTGTGTTATTAATATTTTTTATAGTAATTCTTTTAATTTTTTTAGGATTTATTTTTTATAAATTATCTAAGTTAGAAAAAAGAGAATTAAAACAAGAAGAATATAAAAAAGAGGATAATTTGAAATTATCTCAAAACTTTATTAACTCCCAAGAAATACAGGAATTTAAGAATTTAGAACAAAAAATCAATGATTTAATTAGTCAGGAAAAAGCTTTAAAAACTAATATTGAAGAACTAAATAATAAGAAAGAATTGTTAGAAAGAAAGTTAAATTCTTTAGAAAATGATATAAATTTAAAAATAAAAGAGCTTCAAAAACTAGATAATGAAATTAGTAATCTAAATAAGGAAATTCAAAAACTTAAAGATGAAAGGGAAAAAATAATTTGGGATAATGAGAAATTAATAGAGAAAGCTAAAAAAGAAGCTGAAGAAATAAATAAAAAAGCTATAGAAAAATTTGAGTTAATAAATAAAGAATGGGATAAAATTGAAAATATGAAAATTGAGCTTTGGGAAAAAGAAAAACAATTATCTCTTAAATTTAAAGAAATAGATATTAAAAAAGAAGAATTACAACAAAAGCAAGAAGAAATTCTAATTAAAGAAAAAGAGATAGAGCAAAAAATGGAGTATGTTAATCAATTGAAAAATAAAATAGAGGAAGAATTATTAAAAATATCTAATTTAAATCCTGAAGCTGCTAAAGAAATAGTAATAAAAAGAACTGAAGAAAATTTAAAAACTGAATTATTAATAGTATCTCAAAAAATAGAGCAAGAATATATAAGGAATGCTGAATTTAAAGCTAAAAGAATTCTTTTAAATACTTTAAGTAGAATTACAGCTGATACTGTTTCTGAAAATACTACTTCTCCTATTGTTTTGCCATCTGAAGAGTTAAAAGGTAGAATAATAGGAAAAGAAGGAAGAAATATAAAAGCATTTGAAGAAATAACTGGTGTCGATTTAATTATAGATGATAATTCTGACGTGGTTTTAGTTTCTTCTTTTGATCCTATAAGGAGGGAAAAAGCTAGATTAACCTTAGAAAAGCTTATAAGTATTGGTAAAATAAATCCTATTGCTATTCAAGAGGTTTATGATCAAATAGAAAAAGAAATAAATTTAAAAATCCAAGAAGAGGGAGAGAATGCTGCTATTCAAGCTAAAGTTTACGATTTACATCCAGATTTAATTACTTTATTAGGTAAAATGAAGTATAGAGCAAGTTATGGTCAAAATTTACTAAAACATAGTATTCAGGTTTCTCAGATAGCTACGTTATTAGCAGCAGAATTGGGAGCAGATGTTGAAATATGTAGAAGAGCAGCTTTATTACATGATATAGGTAAAGTTTTAGAAGAAACTAACGGAGAACCTCATGCAATTGCAGGTGCTAAGATTGCTAAAATATACGGTGAAAAGGATGAAGTGGTTCATGCTATTGCAAGTCATCATAATGAAGTACCTCAAGAAACTTTAGAGGATTTAATAGTACAAATAGCGGATGCTATATCTGCTTCTAGACCTGGAGCTAGAAGAGAAACTTATCAATTATATATCCAAAGATTACAGAAATTAGAAGAATTAGCTATGTCTTTTGCTGGTGTTGAAAAGGCTTATGTTTTACAAGGAGGTAAAGAAGTTATTGTTTTTGTTAAACCTGATATGGTACTGGATAACGATGTATATAAATTAGCTAAGGATATTTCCAAAGCTATTGAAAATAATTTAAAATATCCAGGGCTAATTAGAGTTACCGTTATAAGAAAAGTAATAGCTGTTCAAACTGCTAAATAAATTTTTTTTAATAAATTTTATGAAAAATATTGATATTTTTAATTTTAATAAAGAAGTGACTAATAATTTTAATAAAAAAAAGTATATATTATTAACAGGGGGATTGGGATTTATTGGATTTAATTTAGCTTTAGCTTTAAATTCTTTAGGGTTTTCTAATTTAATAATAGTTGATAATATCTTTAATAAAGATGAATATGACAATTTAAATAAAATAAAGATTAAAAGATTAGCTAAATTAAAATTTATAAATTATTTTCAAAAAGAGAATTTTCTAGAATTAATTAAAAATGAAAATTTGTTAAATAAATACGATCTAAATAAGATAGGATTTATTTTTCATCAAGGAGCTTGTACTAATACCTTAGAGAAAGATTTAAATTATTTAATTAAAAATAATTTCGAATATAGTAAAGAGTTACTAAATTTTTCGAGAAAATATTTAATCCCGATGATTTATGCTTCTTCTGCTTCTGTTTATGGCAATACTATGAAAAAATCTAAAAAACTTTATAATTATCCTTATAATCCTCTTAATTATTATGCTTTATCTAAGTTTTTATTTGATAATTATGTAACTAATCAAGATTTAGAAAATGTAGTTATAGGATTAAGATATTTTAATGTATATGGATTCTATGAGGAGCATAAGGGTTTTATGGCTTCTGTTATTTTTCATTTCTTTAATCAAATCTTAAAAGATAGTACTATAAAAATATTTGAGGGAAGTAAGGATTTTTATAGAGATTTTATTTTTGTAGATGATGTAGTTAAAGTAAATATTTTTTTATTTAAAATTATAATTGAAAACGAGAATTTGAAAGAATTAAGTGGAATTTATGATTGTGGAACTTCTAAATCTATTTCTTTTTTTGAGGTTGCTAATATTGTTAAAAATTATATTCAAAAAAAATTAAATAAAGATAATGTGTATATAAAAGAAGTTGAATTCCCAAAAGAGCTTAAAAATAAATATCAAATTTTTACCAAAGCTAATAATAAAAAATTAATTGAAATTTTTAAAAGATATAATATTGATTTTAAATTTACCTCAATTTATAAAGGTGTAAAAAAATATATAGATTATCTTTTAGCTTCTATAAAGTACTAAAATTAGATTACTAAAAACTTGTTGTATGATCCATAATAAGTATGTAAATAGGGATGTTAATAATTCTGTAAGATTGTATTAAATTGGGATAAAAAGGTTAAGTAGTTTGAAGGATTTTAAAAAAAATTTATATAACTAATATATAGAAAATTATTTTTTAGGGATTTTAATTATGGATATTCAATTACTAACTAAGGCAATAGAAAAAGCTATTAATCAAAATGATGCAGATTTTTTGTTAGAGATGTTATTAAAGGATGATAAAACATTTGATATAGTATTGGAAAAAATATGTAGTAATTATAGTAATTTAGCTTTAAGAGATAGGAATCTAAGTTTAAGAGGTATATATGAATTTTTGTATTCCATAATAGAGTTTAGAAAAGGCAATTATGAGAAAGCAAGGTATTTTGCTAATTTAAGTTATTCTAAAGGCTTTAAAAAGCCAGCTAATATTATTTTGGTTTTAATTGATATTAACGAAGCTTTAAGATTAAATAAGGAATTAGCACAAAATAAATTTATTAGCATTGTTTCCAAGATTTTAGACGATATTGTTTTATTAGAATATGCTTTACTGAAATTTTACAATAACTTTGATAGATTTTCTTTATTTAATTTAATTTACATACTAAAAACAATATTTCATAAAGATGAAAATATTTTTATATTAGAATTGTATTTTTTGAAAGAAATAAATAATATGGATTACAAGGAGATTTTAAAAATTTTATTAAATAATTTAAACAAGTATGAAAATAAACAGTATATTTTAGAAATTTTCTATGAGTTATTTAAAGAAGATTATTCTTTATTAGAAAATATGGATGAAAGTTTAGAAGATTTAGAAAGTATAGAGGAATATGAATATTTAATTAAATTGAGAGATATGTTAAAAAAGTATGATATTTTTTAGATATTTTATTTTTAAGATTTTTAGAGGAAGTTTAAGGTTGAACATTTTTATAATTTTGTTTTTTTTAATTAATTTTATTAACGTTTATGGATTTACGTTTGAAACTGTAATATCAGGTAATTATCCGTTAATTGGTACTTATGAAGCTAAATTTGTTGGTTTAAATTTTTTAAATAAGGATATAACTTTGACTAAAATCTATAATGAATTAATTTTGAAGTTAAAGTATGAGCAAGCAATTGAAAGATTAATTGAATTTGAGGAATATTATTTATCTACTAAAAATGATAAATTGATTTCTGATTATTATATGTTATTAGGATATTGTTATTTTAATATTTCAAATATGGAGAATGCTAGGAAGTATTTGGAAATAAGTATAAATAAGAATAAAGAAAATTACATAAGTTATTATATTTTAGGCAATCTATATTTTACATTAGGGGATAATAATAAAGCAATAGAATATTTAGAACAGTCTGTTAAAATAGAACCTACTTTTGTTATAGGTAGGAGAGTTTTAGCTCAAATTTATGTAGATTTAAGAAGATATAATGATGGTATAAGACAATATCAGGAGATAGTTAATTTAGTGCCCAATTCTGGTTATTATCTTTATCAGTTATATAATGCTTATTATAAAGCTGAGCAATATGAAAAAGCAAAGGAAGTACTTGAAAAAATGATTAAACTTCAACCTAATTTATATTTAAATTATGTTAGATTGGTTGAATTACTTGTTAAACTAAAAGATTTTGAAAATGCTAAAAAAATAATTGAGCAAAAATTAATAAATAATGCTGATGATAATGCAAAATTTGAAGGATATTATTATTTAGCTAATATTTATTTTATCCAAGATGATTTAAAAAATGCTTTAAAATATATAGATTTAGCTAAGAAAATAAAATATAATCAAAACTTAGAGATTTTAGAATATAAAGTTAAGGAAAAAATGAAAAAAGACTTAAGAGATTTTCTATTAAAAATAATATTTTTATTATTGATATTATTTTTTGTTTCTTTACTTTCAGTATTGATTTATTTATATAATTCTCAAAGAGAATTAATATTAATGCAAAGGCAAATAGATAAAGCTGCTGAAGAAGCGGATAATTTGGAATATTTATGTTCACTTTTAGTTGGTAATCTCGCAAAGGTAATACCTAATTCAGAGTTTATATCTTTGCTTTTATATAATTCTACTTCTAATACTTTATACACTATTTCTAATTATGGAAATGTTCCAGATGAATTGAAGAAAATACAAATTCTTGTTAATTATGATTCTAAAGAGATAATAGAAAGAAAATTAATATCCACTGAATTAATATCTATCAAAAGTTTATCCAATAGATTGTATAGTATGTTTAATGAATTGTTTCCTAGTTTATTGGAAAGAGTTCTAAAAAATGGAGTTAATTATATTATACCTGTAATTGATAAAAGAAATTTAAAAGGAATTATCTTATTAAAATTTGCTCATTCTATTAATTTTTTGAAGATAATAGAAATTAATCAAAAAATAGGAGTAATAATTCCTAGGATAATTAATCATATTGATTCTTTTATATTTCATGAATCAAGTATATTAGATGAAACAACCACATTGTATAATAGGAAATATTTTGAAAATACCCTTGTAAATGAATTAAAGCGTTCTGAACGTTACTCTCAACCTTTGTCATTAATAGTTTGTGATTTAGATAATTTTAAAAAAATTAATGATACATTTGGGCATTTAGTAGGCGATAAGGTTTTAAGGGAAACAGCTAAGATAATAAAAAACAATATAAGAGATGGTATAGATGTAGCAGCTAGATGGGGAGGAGAAGAATTTGTTATTATTTTACCTTTTACTGATGTAGATAGTGCTTATAAAATAGCTGAAAGAATCAGAGTCAATATCAGTTCTCATAAATATTCTGGATTACCTGAGAATTATGTAATTACAGCTTCTTTTGGCGTAGCTACTTATCCTGTACATGCTAAAACAAAAAATGATTTATTTAAAAAAGCAGATGAAGCTGCTTATATTTCTAAAAAAAATGGTAAAAATAGGGTAACTATTGCTACTATTGATCAATCAGAAGGTAAATTTGAAACTAAAAATATTGATTCATCTAGAGAACCTAGAATAGATCCTATTACTAATTTATATACTTATAACGATTTTATGTTTGACTTAGAAAAAGAGATTAAAAGATGTAGAAGATATTCTTTACCTATGTCTTTAATTTTTTTAAAAGCTATCATATTAACTCAAGCTGTTGATAATGATATTGTTAATAATATAGTTTCTAAATTGGGGAATGATATAAGAAAAAATATAAGGTTTGGTGTAGATTTAGCTACTTTTGATAAATCTAACAAAATATTTATTTTGATGTTACCTCATACTGAGAAATCTAAAGCTATCATTGTTGCTAATAGATTGTATAATAATTTAATGGATTATGGTACTATATTACAGTCTATTGTATCGTTTCCTGATGATTCTGCTAGTCATAATGGCTTAGTTTCTAAGGGATTGAAATTAATAGAATTAGCTACTGTAGATGAACCTATTCAATATATTTCTGTATAATAAAAAAGGAGATTTTTTATTAAAAGTATAAATTTATATTAGTATAGTAACTTAAAATTTAATTATTAAAAAAAAATGACAACTGTTCTATTTTTAGATATAGGAAGTAGATTTACAAAGTATGGATTTATATATTTATCTGAAAGTAGTTTCAAAAATTCTAATCCTTTTGAAAAAAATAATATAGAAAAAAATCCTAGCGAAGTAGGTAAAAATGGGGTTAAAAATGAAGAAAAAAATAGTCTTTATGAAATCTTAGCATTAGGTTTAGCTGATACTGAAGGAATAAATTACCAAAGAGTTATAGATTATTCTCTTTATGAAGATTTTATTAATTCTTTAATTAATGATATAAAAAAGGAAACAAATAGGAATATAGATATTATTTTTTTATCGGTAGGTGGAGCTAATTTATATTCTGTTGTTAATAATCTTAAAATAGATGTTAATAATCAAGAGATAACTCACACTTTTCTAGATGATTATTTATCTAAGAAAGCTAAGATAGGAAAAATTCAAGTTGATAATATAGTTACTTTACCTGAAGATTTTGAAAATATTATCTCTATATTACCAAGATTATTTATTATTGATTCCGTTGATAAAACTTATAATCCTATTGGATTAACTGCTAAGAATAACATAGAGATAGAGCTTTTTATTTCTTCTATAAAAGGAGATCATAAAAAAAATATTACTAAACCTTTTGAAAAATTGGGATTTGAAGTAACTGATAATATTAATCTAAATTCTAAGAATGCTTTATTTTTTATTCCAAATGTATTGGCTTATAATAAAGCTATAAGTAGTGGTAATTTTAGTTCAAAGAAATTAAGGGATTTGCCTCCATTAGCTATTATTGATTTGGGATATAGCATAACAGAGCTTATTTTAATTCTAGAAGGAGCTCCTTATCTTAAAGTTTATATCAAAAGAGGTTTAAAAAATATTTTAAAGGATATTTCTTTTGCCTTAGGTGTTACATTGGAAGAAGCTGAAAATATCTTATTAAATATTAATATCTCTAAAATATATAAAGATGATGATTATATAGAGATTAATCCGTTTTTTTATTCTAACTCTAATGTAATTCAAAAGGAAAAAGTTCAAATTCATTCACTTATTGATACTGTTATTATTCCTAGGGTTGAAGAAATAGCAAAACTTCTTAAGTCAGCTTTAGCTAATTCTTTTAGTTATTCTTTAATTTCTAATATATTACTTGTTGGAGGAGGAGCTGAAATTAAAGGAATCGATAAAATAATATATAATATCTTTGAAATTAGAACTACTCCTTTTAAAATTAATAAACAATATTTTAGTGATTATAGGTTAACTAATTTATATGGTATGGTTGAAGTTTTTGTTGATAAAATCTATCAAGATTATAAACGTAATAAATATGAAATTAACTTAGTTAAATCTAATAAAGTTAAAGGTATAATTGAGAAAATATCAGATTTTTTTAAAAATTTCTTTTAAAATAGGATAAAAAAGTTATGTTTGGGGTTAAAGTATCTTCTATAGGAATATATTTACCATCTAAAGTATTATCTAATTATGATTTACAGAAAATGGTAGATACTACAGACGAATGGATAACTCAAAGAACAGGTATAAAATATAGATATATTTCTGATGAAGATTCATCTACTTCTGATTTAGCTTTAAATGCTTCTTTGAATGCTATTAATAATTTAAAAACAAATAATATAGATAAAATTGATTTAATTATTTTAGCTACGAATTCTCCGGATTATATAGTTCCTGCTACTGCTTCTGTTTTACATGGAAAATTAAAATCTAAGACCAATTTAATTTCAGATAATACTGGTTCTATGGATGTATTTTCTGGATGTACTGCTTTTGTTTATGCATTAATTACTGCTAGCTCATTAATTAAAAGTGGGATATATAAAAATATACTTTTGGTTGGCTCAGAAAGTATTTCTAAATTAGTTGATTGGAAAGATAGAACTGTTTGTATATTATTAGGTGATGGAGCAGGTAGTTTTATTTTATCTTATGATGAAGATAGTACTAAGGGATTAATTGATGCTAATGTAGGTAGTGATGGAACTAAATTTGATTTAATATATATTCCTGTGGGTGGAGTTAAGGAGCCTCCTAATTGTGAAAATCTAAATAATAGATATCTAAAGATGGTAGGTAGAGAGGTTTTTAAAATAGCTATTACATTAGTACCTTATAAAATAAGGGAATTGTTAAGTAAAAATAATTTAAAACCTAATGATATAAAATTATATATTTTTCATCAAGCTAATATAAGAATTATAAATGGAATTATGGAAAATTTAGGAATAGAAGCTAATAGGGTTTATAATAATATAGATAAATATGGTAATACTTCGGCTGCTTCAGTACCTATTGCTTTTTATGAAGCATTACAAAATGGACTAGTTAAAGAGGGAGATTTAGTCTTGTTTTCTGCATTTGGTGCTGGTTTTACTTGGGCTAATGTTTTATGGAGATTATAAAATTTTTTATAATTTTTTTTATAAATTATATAAATTAAAAGGAATTACCGCTAAGCTGTAATAGCGGAATATAAATGATTACAGCATTACTAGAAAGGAGGGAATGAATATGTTTATTACTGAACAAGATAGACAGGAAATAAAAAGACAAGTAGGAAGTTTAGCAAAACCAACTGAAGTGGTATTATTTTCCCAAAAAATAGGTTGTGAGTATTGTCCTGATACGGAACAATTATTGAAAGAATTAACTGAAATCTTAGATAATTTAAAATTAGTTTTATATAATCCTTTAGTTGATGTGGAGTTAGCTAATAAGTATGGTATTTCAAAGGAAGTACCGGCTATAATATTAAGATCAAATAAGGATTATAATTTTAAGTTTTTGGGGATTCCTGCTGGTTATGAGTTCACTTGGTTATTAAATTCTATTCTTATGGTAGCTAATGATAAATTACCTATAAGTGAAAAAACTATAAATACTGTAAAAGAAATAGATAATATGTTAAAGAGTAATGGGGCGATTTTGGAATTATGGGTATTTGTTACTCCTACTTGTCCATATTGTCCTATTATGACAATTAATTCTACTGCTTTTTCAGTTGTTAGTGATAATATTAAAGCTATTAATGTGGAAGTTTCTGAATTTCAAGATTATGCTATTAAATATAATATAATGGGTGTTCCTAAAACTGTTTTAAAACTAATAACAAAAGATCAAAGAGTAATTGAAGATGATATAGAAGGAGCTTTACCTGAAAACAAATTTGCTGAGTTTATTAAACATTTTGTAGATCATCAATTGAATCCACATCATAAACATTAATTTATTAAATAATGGAATTATGGATAATGAATTAAATAAAACAAATGAAGAAATTCAAAGAGTTATAAATAGTTTACAAATTGCTGTTAAAACTAAAAATTTTAATTTAATTTCTTCTTATATTCATTCTTTAAATCAGTTAATGCTTAATTATATTTTAGCATTGGATTATGATATAAAAAATATTAATATTGAAAACCCTAAGTTTAATGAGTACAAAGTTCAGGTTAATGCTATACTTTTAAAATTAAAAGAATATCTAAATACTAAGGATGAAAATTTATTAAATGAAATAAATGATTATTTAATTAAGTTATCAAATATTAATTTAGAATTATCTTTATCTAAGGGAGAATTAAAAAGGAGTTGGAATGATGTTCAAGAGCAATCTTTTTTAAATGTATTAAATTTTATATCTGAACTATCTAATAAAGTTTATCAGTATTATAAAATGAAGGGAGTAATGAAACAGGAATTAATAGAAATGGCTAATAAATTACAAACTTTAATACAAAATTTACCGGATTTAAAAGATTTAAAATAAATAATAATTAAAAATAATGTAATACCGCTTGCTGGGGAGGCGGAATATAAATAACCCAGCTTATTTTGTATTTTTATTATGAAGAAATTAGATAATTTGCAAAATTCTCCTTTTAAAGTTTTATTTGTAACTTGCCCAAATATTACGGAAGCTGAAAATATCGCAAGAATATTAGTTAATAATAAACTGGCTGCTTGTGTTAATATTATTAATAATTTAAAATCTATATTTACTTGGAAGGGTAATGTAGAAACGTATGAAGAAGCTCTATTAATTATAAAAACTACTGAAGAAAGATTAGAAGAATTAGAAGAAACTGTTAAAAAATATCATTCTTACACTGTTCCTGAAATAATTGCAATTGATATTAAAGCAGGTAATTTAGATTATCTCAAGTGGATGGTAGAAGTTACTACTTAAGGCAATGTTTGAACCTTTATATCCTAAAAAATATTACTTAATCTTGCTTAGTGGAGGATTACTTAATAATAAATTAAAATCTCTTTTAATACATTCTAATAATTTAACTATTTTGGAAAAGATATTTGAAATATTTTCTAAATACGATGAAAATAAGATCTTAAAAAGATTTATAACTCTACCTGAGAACTATTTAAATTATTTTAATAATATCCCTTTTGAAAATTTAGAAAATATTAAAAATTATTTACTAAAGTATGAAGTAATAAATAGTGGAGAAAAGTTATCAGATACTATAAAAAATGTAATTAATAGAATTTTAAATTTAAAAGAAACGGAATCTGATATTTATTTATTATTTGTTGCTACTGATACTCCTTTTATTACTTATGAAAGTATAAATGATATAATTTTTAGGTTAGATTATATAGAAGGTGATGTATTTTTACCTATTGTTAGTAAAGAAGTTTATGAAGTAAGATATTCTAATAGGGCTTCAAAATTAAGAACATTTGTTAGGTTTAAAAATGATTCTTTTTGTAATACTTCTTTATTTATTACTAGGAGCCAAATTATTGGGAATTTTTTAGATTTATTAGAAAATATACTAAAAAATAGAAAGAAACCATTAAAATTAGCCGAGATTTTTGGATATGATATACTTTTTAAATTGGTTCTTAAAAATTTAACTGTTATTGAATTAGAAGAAAGAATTAATAAATTATTTAATATAAAAGCTCATGCTATTTTAACTAATTATGCTGAATTGGCTTTTAATATTGATAAAGAACAAGATTTAGAGTTTTATTATAAATTAATTGCTTCTAATAAAGCTAATTTATAATGAAATTATTTTAATGAAATTATTTTATGATTACTTTAATTAAGTTTTTATTTATAGTAATTGTTTTATTTTCTTCTTTCTATTTATTATTTTTTAAATCTAAGGAAAAATTTAAGGTTATATTTGAACAAGATTATAAATTTAAGAAATATGGGTATTTAAATTTTTTTAAGAATTTAATTTTAAATATTATTTATCAAAGTAGAATATCAAATTTTAGGACTAAGTTAATGCATTCAAGTGCCTTTTTAGGAGTTTTAATTTTTTTATTTAGTATCTTTTTACTTTTTTTTAATATTAAATTTTATAACTTATTGTTAGATATATCTATTTTGCTTTTATTAATTGGGATTTTTTTAGCTTTAGTTAGAAGATATTTATTGAAAATTGAAAGAATCATTAAAAATTCAATTAGAGATAATTATTTTATTAGTTTAATTTTATTATTTTTAATAGCTATTAATTCGTTTTTTATCCAAGGAATTAAGTTTTATTTGTTTAATAACGAATTTATTAAAGATATTTATTTAACTTCTAATTTATCGTTTTCTATTTTGGCTTTGGTTATTAATGATAAAAACATTTATCAATTTTTATATAATTTCTTATGGTTAATAAATAATTTATTAGTTTTTGGGTTTATTTATAGTTTAAGTAAGAGTAAGATGATACATATGATTTTAGCTCCTATTTCTATTTTAACTTCGGATGACGCTTATGGTCATAAAATCAGTAATAAGATTGAATTTATTGATTTAGAAAAAACTGAAAAGTTTGGAATAGATAACATAAATGATTTAAATTCAAGGGATTTACTAGAAGTTTTTAGTTGTACTGAGTGTGGTAGGTGTCAGGATGCTTGTCCCGCTTTTTTAACTAATAAACCTTTATCTCCCAAATCCATTATAGTTAATTTATTAGAACATTATCAAAATTTTAAAGATAAATCTATAATAGATAATTCTATATCAGTTGATTCTATATGGAGTTGTACTACTTGTGGAGCGTGTGTTAATGCTTGTCCTATTTTTATTAATCCACTAAATAAAATAATAAGATTTAGGCAAAATTTAGTTATGGATAAATCTGAGATTCCTAATTATATTCAAGAAATTTTCAATTCTATTGAGGTTAGAGAACATCCTTTTAGAGGTACTAACATAGCTAAAAAACAATTTCTTAATAAGCTTAAACAAGAATTAGATATAAATTTTATAGAGGATGTAAAAGAAACTGAATATTTATATTTCTTAGGTTGTGCTACTATATATAATGAAAGAGCTCAAAGTATTGCTATTAATTTAATAAAAATTTTAAAAAAATTAGATATTAATTTTGCTATTTCTTTAAATGAGACTTGTACTGGAGATATTGCTAGAAGAACTGGTAATGAATACCTATTCCAATTACAGGCTAATAATAATATTGAAAACTTTAAGAAATATAAGTTCTCAAAAATTTTAGTTAATTGTGCTCACTGTTTTAATACTTTTAAAAATGAATACCCTCAACTTGATAATAATTTTAATTATGAAATTATTCATCATTCGGTTTTATTAACTAGTTTATTAAAACAAGGAAAAATAAAGTTAAAAAAAGAGAAAGATTTAATTACTTATCATGATGCTTGTTATTTAGGTAGGCATAATGATATATATAATGAACCAAGAAGTATTGTTAAGAATGTCTCAAATTATAGGGAATTATATAGGAATAGATCAAATTCTTTTTGTTGTGGAGCAGGTGGAGGAATGTATTTTAAAGAAGATAAAGTTACTAAAAAAATAAATCATGAAAGATTAGAAGAGGTCTTAAAAGTAAAGGCTAAAATAGTTTCTACTTCTTGTCCATATTGTTTAATGATGTTTGAAGATGCTATCAATTCTAAGGGTTTAAAGAATCAAGTATTTGCTAAAGATATTGTAGAATTTATAGAAGTAGATTAAATAATATGACAAAGAAATCACATATCATTATAGGTTTTAGTTTTGGATTGCTTTTTAATGTTAATCCCTTATTATCTATAGTTGGTTCATTAATACCTGATATAGATATAATATGGGGAAGGTATTTTAAAAATAATTTTTGGTTTTCTCATAGAGGATTTACTCATCATTTTATTATTCCTCTTTTTTTATTATTTTTAGCTGTGTTTTATGAGAATTTAGGCTTTATATTATTGCCAATAAGTATAGGGTATTTTTCTCATCTATTAGCAGATTTACTAACTATAAACGGGATTCCCTTATTTTTTTCTTATTATCCCCGTATTTCTTTAAAATTATTAAAAACGGGATCTATTATTGAGTATTTTATAACCTTTTCTTTTTTTATCTTTACTATCTTTTTTAAATTTAGTAAATAAGGAGGGCGAGTTATGTTTAAAAAATTAACTTTATTTTTGTTCTATTGCTTTTTAATAATAATATTTAGTGGCTTTGCTTTTGGGTATTATGAGGATGAATATTTAAAAAAATTTAAAGAATTAATAATAAAAAATGATTTAAAAAGTATTAGAAAAATTTTAGAGGAAGATAACTTTATTTTAGTAAGAAAAGATTATAATGGATATAATCCAGTTATTTGGGCTATAATGTATAATAAAATAGATGTTCTAAAAGTTATGAGTAATTATTTTATTTCGCTAAATTTAAGAGATGATAATAATTTAACACCTTTGCATTGGGCTTGTAAATTAAATAATTTTTCTGCTTTAAAGATATTTTTAAATTTTTATGATATAAACGCTAAGGATATTTTTGGTAATACTCCTTTACATTATTCAGTTATAAATCAGAATTTAATTATTACTAATTATTTACTATCAAAGGGGGCTTCTCCTTATATTACTAATATTTCTAATTTATCTCCTATTGATTTATCTAAGGATAATAAAAAGATATCACAGTTATTTAATAATTATCATAAAAATAAGCAAAAAAATATCCAAAATATACAATTAGAAGAATTGATATTATCAAATTTAAAACAAGAAAAATATAATCAAGATTTACTATCATATTATTCAATTAAGATAGTTAAAATTAATGATAATGAAATTGTTATAAATTTAATTAAAACTCAAGATATTCCATACAAAAATGGTATACAAAAAGATGAATCAGAAGATGATTATAAAGATAATTTTAAAGATTATAAAGATAATTTTAAATTAGAAATAAAAATTTCTATTTCAAAGGAAAAATTGAATTTAGAAGATATAGATTTATCTAATTTTTTATATGATCCTATTTTGAATTATTATGCTTTTGATGGTAATAGTTTGTTTTTTTATACTTATTTTTTGGATGGTTTTTATAAAATTAATATACAAATTACTAACGAAAAGTTAGGGAATAATAATGAATTAGATTTAAAACAGATGAAAAAGGATTTATTAGTGAAATTAGGAAAATATATAATAGAATATTAAGAAAGTTTTTAGTATAGATGAGAAATATTTTATTTAGTGCTGGAAGTACAGGGGGACACTTTTATCCTGCTTATTCTATTATCCAAAATCTTAATAATAGTAAGTACTTTTTGATTTTACCTATTAATTCTGTTAATGTTTCTCAGGTTTCTGAATTAGAAGCTAAATATAATGTGACTTCTTTTTATATAAAACCGTTTTATCATTTTTATTTAAAAAATTTATTTAGTAATATTTCAGTGTTTTTTAGTGATGTTTTATTTATAGCTAATTTGATAGATAAATTGTCAATAGATGTAGTAATAACTTTAGGTAGTTCTAATAGCATTCCTGCGGGCTTGGCTGCTAAGTTAAAAAATAAAAAATTAATTATTATGGAACAAAATGTTTTAGTAGGTAAAGCTAATAAGTTATTAGCTAATATTGCTGATATTATTATACTCCCTTTTAAGGAGTCTTTAAATTATATTAATAAAATTCATCATAATAAATGTTATATTTTTCCTAATCCATTAAGAAAAGAGTTTTATTTAATAGAGAGTAGTAGTAATAATTTAGATAAAGAGGGTATTAATTTACTTTTTATAGGTGGTAGTTTAGGAGCTAAATCTATTAGTAATTTAGCAATTAAATTTATTGATTTTTTATTATCCAATAATAATGAATTTAGTAATGAATTGAAAAGTATAAAAAAAATATCTATAATTTGTGGAAAGAAAAATTTTAATGATGTAAAAAATGATCTAATTAAATTAGTACAAAATAATAAGAAGAATTTAAATCATGATAAGTTTTTGGATAATAATAAATTGATTTTTAAGGTAAAATATGATAATAATGATATTGAAATAATTATTTTGGAATATGTTAATGAGATAATAGATTTTTATTTAAGTAGTGATATAGTAATAAGTAGGGCAGGGGGAATTGCTACTACTGAAATATTATACTTAAATAAAAATGCTATATTAATACCTTATCCTTATGCAGCTGATGATCATCAATATTATAATGCAATAACTGTTTCTAAATATAATCCTAACATTGACGTTATTAAAGAGGAAAAAAATAAGGAAATTGATTTTAATCTATTTATTTCAAAAGTCAAAGAAAATATAAAGAAAATAAATAAAAATAATAATAATATTAATAAAGATTTTGGTTTTGATTTTAAAAAATTTGAGGAATTAATCTATAATAAAGGTAAATCTTATATTAAAGCAAATACTAATATAATGAATTAATAAAAATTAAAAAATTAATGTGTAAGTAATTAAGGGAAACTAGCTGTATTAAAGATATCCGCCTGCTGGGTAGTTTAAAATATTAAAATTTTTAAAATAGGGCGGAATAAAAATACCCCAGTTTATTACTTTTTATGAGAGTATCTATAGTAGGGATAAATGGATTAGTTGGTAGTGAATTAGCTAAATTAATTCAAAATAATGAAGATTGGGAAATTTACCCTATAGGTTCTAATGATAATATTGATTTTGATAAATTAAGGAGTCAGGATATAGTTTTTTTATGTGTTGATAATGAAGTTAGTGCATATATAGCTCCTAAAATATATGCTGATACCTTTGTTATTGATAATAGTTCTTTTTTTAGATTAGATCCTGATGTTAATTTAGTTGTACCAGAGTTAGATAATCAATATTTAAATAAAATAAAGCCTGATAAAAAGGTAATAGCTAATCCTAATTGTTCTACTATACAGCTTGTTATTCCACTAAAGCCTATTTTAGATAACTATGGTATAGAAGAGGTTTATGTTGCTACTTATCAATCTGTTTCTGGGGCAGGTAAAAAAGCTTTAGAAGAATTTAAGTATCAAATTAAAAATAACGATTTTACTGCTAAAAATTTACCTTATCCTATAGCTTATAATTTGTTTCCTGTTATAGGATCTTTTGATGATTCTAATTTAGAAAATATTATTTGTACTGAAGAAAAGAAGATTATTCTTGAATCTAATAAGATACTTAACTCTAATTTTAAGGTTTTCCCTTTTACTGTTAGGGTTCCCGTTATTAGAGCTCATAGTCAAGTGGTTTATGTTAAAACTAAAAGAGATTTTAATTATAATAAATTAATTGATGAGTTAATTGAATTTGGGGATAGTATAAAGGCACTTAAGGTTTGGCTAAATAATTCTAATTTACCTGTTCCTTATAATGTTTCTAACACTAATGAAGTTCATATAGCTAGGATAAGGAAATTAGAGAATAATTTATTAGGATTTTGGAGTGTTAGTGATAACTTATTAAGAGGTGCTGCTTATAACGCTTATATTATTGCTAAACAGATTATAGCTAATTTTTACAAAAATAAAGTTTAATTTTAATTATTTTATATTATCTAATTAAACCAAATAATTGAAGAAAATTTATTTTTTATTATAAAGAATTGGTATAGTATTTATGAGTAAGTTTAAAAGAGAAAAGAAAAGTAAAAGTATAATAGAGAGTTTTTCTAATGCTGTTAATGGGCTAATGGAAGTTTTTTATCAAGAGAGAAATATGAGAATTCATTTAATAGTTGCTATCTCTGTTTTAATATTAATATTTTTTTTGAATTTGAGTTATTTAGAGTTAATAGTTATTCTATTTTGTATAGGGTTAGTATTTTCATTAGAAGCTATAAACACTTCAATAGAACTTATAAGTGATAAAATATCAAAAGAATATGATGAGCAAATAAAATTGATAAAGGATATTTCTGCTTCTAGTGTTTTAGTAGTTTCTATATTATCTGTTATTATTGCTTATATTATAATGACAAAAAAATTTAAAGAAAATACTCCAATTTTAATAGAAAAATTATCGAATATACCTGAGTATATGTTTATTTTTGTATTTGTATTGGTTTTATTATTAAGTATGTTAATAAAGGTTTTGTATATGAGATTGATTAATAAGAAGGTGAATGTTCAAGGGGGGTTAATAAGCGTGCATGCTGCTTTAGCGTCTTCTACTGCTACTTTTATAATAATTCATAGTTGGAATCAACCGTATATGATTCTTATGGCAATAGCTTTAGCTTTATTAGTTATTCAAAGTAGATATGAAGCTAAGATCCATACTTTAGCTGAGTTAATTAACGGTACTTTATTTGGAATAATTATTACTTTGATTATACTTAAGGTAATGAATTTATTTAAAATTTAGTTTTTTGATTTTGGTAATTTAATTTTTATGGAAGTTTTGGGAAATTTAGGGTTATATCAAAAATTATTTTTAGTATTTTTATTAATAGCTTTTAATGCTTTTTTTGTATTAGTTGAATTTTCATTAGTAGCTTCTAATGAATTAAAATTGAAAAGAATAAAATTTAATTTACCTTATAAACAATATAAGAATTTGGATCACTATTTAGCTACGTGTCAGGTTGGGATAACATTAGCGAGTTTAATTTTAGGGTGGTTAGCTGAACCTACTTTTTCTTTTATTATTGAAAAAATATTTAATATTTTGGGTATTCATTTTTCTAACATCCATTCAGTTAGTATAGTTTTATCTTTTATATTTGTTACTTTCCTTCATTTGGTATTGGGGGAGCAGGTCCCTAAGTTATTTGCAGTTTATAAACCAGAACGTATAATTATTATTTTCTCTCCTTTTTTAGAATTGTTTAATTATATGTTTTTACCCTTAACTTTATTAGTTAAAATAACTCAAAATAAAATAGCTAATTATTTGGGGTTGGATATTTCTGAAGGACATAATTTAAAATATTCTATTGATGAGATAAAAGAAATATTATTTGAATTATCAAATAAAGGAGTAATTAATGAAAAGTTAAGTGATATTATTAATGGGGTTTTGAAATTAAATGAAAAAAAAGTTAAGGATGTTATGATTCATAGAACAAACATAGTAGCCTTAAATCAGGAAATGAGAATAGAAAATGTTATAGATGTAATAGTAAATAATTTACATAGTAGGTATCCTGTTTATAAGGATAATATTGATAATATTGTTGGGATATTTCATATTAAAGATTTCTTTGTAGCTATAAAAAAGAAAGTTTTTTATTTAAAAGATTTAATAGAATTAGTTAATAGAAAGGTTTTATATGTTCCTGAGAATGGGAATTTATTTAATGTTTTACAAGAAATGCAAAAAACTCAGAATTTAATGGCTATTGTTGTAGATGAATTTGGAGGCACTAAGGGGATTATTACTTTTGATGATATTTTAAGTATAGTTATTGGGACTATCTTGGATGAATTTGATTTACAAAAACTGGATTTCTTTAAAACTTATGATGGATATATTATTAATACTAATTTAGATGTAGATGAATTGCCCCAAGAAATAAAAGATATTTTAATACAAAATAATATTTATAAAAGTAATATATTAGTTTCTAATTTAGTTTATGATTTATTAGCAGGTAAAAAACCCAAAAATAATGAAATATTAAAAATTGGAAATTTAAAGATTAGATTATTAGATGTAAAAGGAAATTCTATTAAATATATCAAAATATATAAATAGTTAAAGTTTAAAATTTAAAAGAGAATACAGTATTTGTGATAGCAAATATGGGAGAAATAGAGAACGCGACCTTACTTATTAAAATTTTCATTTTTTTATTATTTATAATATTCATTCTCCTTTTAAGGATTTCTTATTTTCTTATGCTTTTTTCTATTAATTATATTGTAAAAGACTATCAGCATTTATTTAAGATAAAAGATGAATATCTTAATAATCGTGAAAGATATGTTTTAGGAAATAAATTTTTTACTTTTTTATTTACTTTATTTTTTTTAGTTTTTAGTTTTTTTTATTTTAAAGGAGAACTTATTTTTATTGTATTTCTTTTAGTTTTATTTTTACTTATTTTCTTTATTGAATTCATTTTAAGAAACTATATTTTTATAAACTATTTAAAATTTTTGAAGTTTAGTGAATTAGCATTTAAGTTTAATCACCTTTTTAGTTATCTTGGAGGTTTTATTAATAATTTGATGAATCCGTTTATTAGATTATTTTCTGATGATACAGTTAATATATCTAATAAATATTACAGTGATTTAGTAGTTAGTATTAGTAATCCAAATTTAAGTGATGATCAAAAAGAGATTATAGAAAAAATAATAAGTTTAAATGAAACTTTAGTTAAAGAGATAATGGTGCCACGTGTAGAGTTAACTGCTTTAGAAGCTAATAAAACTATCTCTGAAGTTATTTCTATAGTAATAAGAAAAGGGTATTCTAAGTATCCAGTTTATGAAGATACTATTGATAATATTATAGGTATTGTATTTATAAAAGATATTTTAAGATATTTAGCCTATAACCAGGAGCACTTGAGATTAAGAGATATTGTTAAATTACCTATGTTAGTACCTGAAAATAAGCCTATAAATGAGTTATTAAGGATAATGCAAATAAATAGAGCTTCAGTTGCTATTGTTGTAGATGAATATGGGGGAACCAGTGGTTTAGTTACTATTGAAGACATTTTTAAGGAGATATTTGGACCTATTAAAGATGAACATGACAAAGAAGAAGAAGATATTGAAATAAAAAAAATTAGTGATACTGAGTTTATTGTAAATCCTAAAATAGATATCTATACTTTACAAGAAATTATTGGAATTAATTTAGAATCTGAAAATTATGATTATACTACTTTAAGTGGATTTATTTATAGCAAATTAGGTAGAATACCAAAACAAGATGAAATAATAAATTATAAAAATATACAGATAAAAATTTTAGAAATTAAAAAATCAAAAATATCCAAGGTATTATTATCTATAAGTAATCAAGAAGTAGAAGATTAATTTTTTAATAATATATTTTTACTTGGTAGATAACTTTACTTTATTTTTTTGAATTTTTTATATTTTTATTTTTGTAATACAAGTATATTGGGGTTCCACTAAGTATTATAAATAATCCTGCTAATGTTGATTTTAAATCTCCTTTAATTAAATATGCTATAAATAAGATACCAAAAATTATATAGGCTATGGGAGTTATTGGGTATAAAAAAGTTTTATAATCCTGGTTTTCGTATTTATATTTTTTTCTTAATATAAATATTCCAATTACTGTTAATACGTTAAATGAGATAGAAGCAAAGGTTACATACGTTAGTAACTGGCTATATGTACCTAAGACTATTAATATAGTTGTCCATATGGCTTGAAAAATAAGAGCTATGTAGGGGGTTTGGTAAGTATGATGTACTTTTGCTAAATAAGGATTAAATAATTTATCTTGAGCTAATACTGCAATAACTCTTGGACCTGAGAGTATTAATCCATTATTACATCCTAGGGTTGATATTATAATTCCTATAGCTATTAAAACTGGCCCAATATCAGGTAAAACTCTTGATGCTACTTCTTGTGCTATTCTATTATCTGGTATTTTTCCCATTTCATTAATTGGTATAACATATATATATGCTAAATTGGTTAAAACATATATAAATGTTACTATTAATGTACCTATTACCATACTTAATGGGATATTTATTTGAGGTTTTTCTACTTCTTGAGAAACGTAAGTTACACTATACCAAGCATCATATGCAAAGAAAATCTTTGAAAAACTTAAAGCTATTGCTGGTAATAGTAACATTATGTCTATATTGATTTTATCTATATTTATTGAATTTAAATTATTAAAACTACCTTCTTTGTAGCTAAAAGCTAATATTATCAAAATAACTATAGCAAGAACCTTAGAAACGGTAAATATATTTTGAAACAGGGCTCCTAATTTTATTCCTTTTATGTTTATATAAGTTAATATCCAAATTGAGATAATAGCTATAATTTGAGCAGTATTTAGTTTAAAAAAACTGTAGTTTATTATGTAGTTGTTTTCTGATATAAAATTAAAGAAAGTGCCTAGATATTTAGCGAAAGCTATAGCAACCGCTGCTATTGTTCCACTTTGGATAACAAAAAATAAAGTCCAGGCAAATAAAAATCCAATAAAGCTATTATAAAGCTCTTTTAAATATACATATTGTCCCCCTTGTGCGGGAATTTTGTTAGCTATTTCTGCATATGTTAATGCTCCTGCTATTGTTATTAAACCTGCTATTATCCATAAAGCTATCATATACCAACCATTAGGTAAATAATTAGCTATAATTGATGGAACTAAGAATATACCTGAGCCTATCATTGAGCCTACTACTATATTTATAGCATCAAAAAGATTGATTTTATTTTTCATAATTTTAGATTATTTTGTATGTATTTAAAAATTTTTTTAATTAGCTAATTCTTCAAATTCCAATATTTCTTTATTTATAAATTCAAATGCTTTTTCCCAAAAATCTTTTTGCTTTATATTTATATTATATTTAATTAACAGATCGTAAGGATTTTCTTTTCCTGTATTAGTTAATATTTCTTCATAATCTTTTATATTTATTTGTTTTTCTAAATATAATTGGTATAAGCTTAAACTTATTAGTAATCCAATTAAGTAAGGATAGTTATAAAAATTAGAGTGATAATAATGAGGTTTTACTATCCACATATACTTATGAAAAGAATTGATAGAATCTAAATATACTTCTTGTTGTGAATCGAGCATTAGGTTTATAAGATCATTAGCACTTAAGGTTCTTTCTTTTCTAATTTCTACTAATTTTTTTTCAAATAAGAATCTAGAAAGTATATCTATTACTACTTGGCTAGCGGTTAATAAAAAGCCATCCAATATTGTAATTTTAAGTTCTTTAGAGTTTGTTATGTTATTTATGTAATTTCTTAAGATATTTTCAGCTAATAATGAAGCTGTTTCTGCTAAAATCAATGGAGAATTCCTGTATATTGGTAAATTATTAGATAAAAGATAATTATGAAAAGCATGACCTAATTCGTGGGCTAATGTAAAAACTGACTTAATAGAATTATCATAATTAACTAAGATTCTGGATTTAAAGGGCATAACGTAAATACAAAATCCACCGTCACTTTTACCTAATCTTGGTTTAGCATCTATCCAATTATTATCAAATGCTTGCTTAGCTAAATTACTTAAATTATCACTAAAATTTTGAAAAGCATTTATTATTAAACTTTTTGCTTGATTATATGTTAGTTCTTTATATTCATTGTTTAGATTATCTTCAGTGTTAATTGGAGCAAATATATCATACCAATCTAATTTTTCTAAATTTAATAATTTAGCCTTTATTTTAAAGTATTTTCTTATTATATTTAGGTTTTCAAATGTAGTATTTAAAATTACGTTAAAAGTTTCTAAATCTAATCTATTATAAAATAAAGTAGCTTCTAGTAGTGAGTTAAATTTTCTTTTTTTAGAAATTACTATTGAATCCCATTTTATTGAGTTTAGTATTTTAGCAAAAATATGATGATATTTTTCTAATTCTTCTAGTTCTGTTTTATAAACATTTTCTCTAATAGTTCTATTTTTATCGTGATATAGATTTCTTAGTTGACTTATTGATAAAACTTGATCGTTGAAAGTTATTTTTATATTGCTTATAATTAAATCATATAATGATTTCCATTCTGAGTTTGAGGATATACTAATTAGGTTATATAGCTCTTCTTCATTTAATGTCATTTTATGTTCAAAACTTTCTAAAGATTTCTTTATAAAATATTCATATTCTTTTAAATCTTTATTTTCATTTAAGCTTGATATAATTAAATCTTTATTTTGAAAAATTATATTTTCTAATTGAGTTTGAATTGTTTTTAAAGTAGAATTTATTGTTAGTAATTTTCCTTGATATTTATTAGCTTCTTCGTTTGTAGAATCACAGCTTAAAATACAATATAAATAAGCGTTTAGTTTTCTGTTTGTTTCAAATATATCAGTATATGAATTTAGAATCTTTAAGAATTTAGCTATGAAATTATTAGCTAAATCTTGGTTATTTATTTCATTTTTTATTTTTTCAATTTTATTTTCTAAAGTTTGTAGTTCTTGGTTAAACTCGTTAAAAGATTGGTATATATCGTTTAAAGACCAAATTGGTAAATTGTTTTCATTTTCCATTTCTTTTTCCATGTTAATATTATTTTAAATAGATTTTTGAAACCCTTTTCATATTCATATTAATTTTTTAACTTATTTTTTACATTTTTTTTAACATGAATTTAATTTTCATTGTAATTTTAAAATGTATTTAGAAAAAGAAAGTAGAAATGAGGTAAAATTATGATAGAAAATGGAATAAATAAAATAAAAATAAGTACATATAATGTAGAGAATTTGTTTGATAAGGTGGATGATCCTAATAAGGATGATGGACCTCCTAAAAAAGAAGAAGAATTAAACGCTTTAGCTAATGTGTTAAAAACTTTAGATTCTGATATTTTAGTTTTAGAAGAAGTAGAAAATAAAGAAATAGTTGAACAAGTTTTAAGCTTAGCGGGTTTAAAGGATAAGTATAATATAATAGTAGGTAAAAGTGATGGGCGTGGAATTGCTGTTGCTTTATTAATTGATAAAAAATTCCCTATAAAGAAATATACTATCAATGAAAATGAAACTACATTTTATAGACCCCCTGTTGAAGCTATAGTAGAACTAGCTCCAGGATTTAATGTTAAAATAGTGGGAGTTCATTTTAAAGCTAAAATGGATCCTCATTCTGTTGAACAAAGATTAAAAGAAGCTAAAAGAGCTATTGAGTTAGCTAAAAAAGATAATTTACCCACTATATTAGCAGGTGATTTTAATGATTTACCTCCTTCTCAAACTTTAACTTTAATCCAAAATAATGGATTTACTGATGTTAGAAAAATTGATTTACTCTCAAAAGATACTAATACCCCTACTCATTATACTGTTTATCATTTACCAGAAAAAGATAATAAAGACTTTGATATGCCTAATGATTATAAAGAATTAAAAGGAAAACCGTCTATAATAGATTATATAACAGTAACTGATAATTTGAAAAAATATGTTGTTCAGGGAAGTCTTGATGTTCTTGAAAAACAGGAACTACCTGATACTGCTATAGCTTCCGATCATAGACCTGTTAGTATTGAATTTCAATTAGATAATAAAAAATAATTAGGATTTTTATAAAAAAAATATAATTAAATATAAAGAAAGGGGGCGTTATATGTTTGATTTATCTAAATTAGTTAATTTAAATTATTTAATATTAAAATATAGCCAAAATAAAAAAGAGCTAAATAATGTGATTATAAATTATCATCCTCAAAATATTGATAATTATTATCAGGATGTTTTGCCCACTAAATTAACTATTGGGGAATTTATTTTAAATGATGAAATTAAAAAAAGTATTGAAAATGATTTAAAGAAAATTTTTGATAAAAGTGAAAATATTTTATTCCAAACTAAAAAGCAAGTAATAAATTTAGAAAATATTGATATTAAAAAGAAAAAAAATTATATACCTCAAGATAAAATTAATGATTTAGTAAAACAAATAATGAAAGCTATACCTCAGAAAGCTTTTATAATAAAAACTGATAACATTTCTATGGTTTTAACCCAGTATGATAAGATTAAACAAGAACTGGGAGATTTAAATAAAATAGATAATAAATTAGTTTTTAAGCCAAAAACAATAATGTATGATGTTTTATCTACTGTTTATAATATAGAGAAAGATATAAATAAAGCTAAGAATTATGCTCAAGAGAATTTTATTAAACCATTTAAAGTAGATCTTTATGGACAATCTAACAAGGATTTTTTAAAGAATGCTTACTATGATCCTATTTCAAATAAATTAGTTCTTGGTAGTGTCTTTAATTTAAGTACTCAGGAAGTAATTAATGCGTCTAACGATACTGATGTATTAATTCATGAGTTGGGTCATAAATTGTTAGATAACTTAAGACCAGGCTATATTGATAATCAATTTCACTTTGAATCAGGAGCTGTTCATGAGGCTTTTGGAGATATTAATGCTTTTTTAAGTGCTGCCTCTGATCCTAATATCCAAAAGTATATCCAAGATAATAAAATAGATTTAACTAAAACTAATATACTTTCTCAAATAGCTGAGTATTTTGGAAAAACTATTTATACTAATATAAAACAAACAAAAGAACTATTAAATAATAATCCTTATATGTTACCAGATGAATTATCAAAAATCAAAGATGAAAAACCAATTAGGGATATATCTGAATCTTTTGAATATAAAAAATATTCTGACTTAAAAAAAGAAGAAAAAGAAGTTCATTTACAATCAAGATCTTTATCAAATGCTTTTTATAAAGCATTTATAAATTTTTATAATGATAATAAGGATAAATATAGTTTAAATGAGGTAGCAGATAGGTTTTATAATATATTTATAAAAGGTACTAAAATCTCTAATCCAGCTACTACTACTATTCCTGAGTTTATGAAATCAATTATAATTGCTGATATTTTATTTAATAATTCTCAATTAACTTCTTATTTAGTAAAATCTGCTAATGAAAATAAAATATTTGAAAATCTAAATATTAATGATATTTTAAACGAAATAAATAATTCCAGAAATCTTGAAGTTAGTGCTTTGTATTCTATTTTAAATAAACAGAATAATGATGCCAATAAATTTAAAGAAGAATTAAAGGAAGCTATATTAAAAATATTAAAGAATTATTCTTTAGATTTTGATTATCTTAAGATAGATGATATTTCTGTTTCTATTGTTCCAGGGTTTAATGAAGGTATAAATATTGAACTAACTTATAGATATCCGAAATCTATTAAAGTAAAATCTAAGGATAAACCTGTTTATGGTGGGGGCATTTTTGTTTTTGATAATAAAATGAATTTAATTTATTCTTATATAGAAAAGATAAATGAACAAAAAGTTAAAGATATGCAAGATTACGCCAATATTATTTATAAAGATCAAAATAACGATAATTCCATTTTAGTTTAGTAATTTAAATAAAGTATTAGGATTAATTTAAAAAGTAATTAAGAAAGATAATAAAATTCAGCCTTTATTTACACTTAAACTGATTTCCTGTAGTAGAGATTAATTCATTTTATTTAATTATAAAAAGGAAAAAAAGATTTTTTATTGAATAAAATAATTACAAAGATATTTATAATAGATGGAGGTTTTTAAAGTATGAGTAAATTACCTAAGATAAGAATAAAATTAATGAGTTGGGATCATAAATTATTAGATAAATCTGTTAATAAAATAATAGATATGGCATTAGGAACAGGTGCTAAAGTAATAGGACCTGTTTATTTACCAGTAAAAAGAAGACTTTTTTGTGTTACACGTTCTCCTCACGTTGATAAAAGATCAGGAGAACATTTTGAATTAAAAATTCATAAAAGATTACTTGAAATATCTGATTACACTCCTAAAACTATTGAGGAAATTAAAAAAATAGATTTACCAGAAGGTGTTGAAGTTGTTATTAAAACAATTTAGTATAAAAAATTAGTAAATGAAGATATGAGTATAAATATAACTAACAAAGATAGTAATTTTCCAATAGAAAATCCTTTTAGGGCTTTAAAAAACCCGTTTTATTTTTATTTTTGGTTTTTTCAAGGTATATCACTAATAGGTAACTGGGTTGATTATACTTTAAGACAATGGTTAATTAATATTATTTTCCCTAACCCTAATTTAGCTTCTCAATTTACTGGTAATTTTAATTTAATTAGATTTTTACCATCTCTTATTCTTTCTTTTGTTAGTGGAATTGTTATAGATAGGTTAGGGTATAGAAAAGTTTTAATTATTATTCAATTTGTTGATTTTTTTAATGCGTGTTTGATAACTTATTTAGTTTATGTTAATAAAATAAATGGAATTTATTTGTTAATATTAGGTTTTATTAGTGGGATTACCATGAGTTTTTATTTTCCTGCTAGAAGTACTTTAATAAAAAATATTAGCCAAGAAAAAGATTTAACTAGTGCTTTTAGTTTACAGGGATTGACGTTTAATTTATCAAGAGTTATTGGACCTATTTTTGCAGCATTCTTAGCTAAAAAATTTGGATTATATATGGGATTTTTATTTAATACTATTTCTTTTCTACCTCTTATTTTATTATTAATTTTTTCTAAAAATTTACCTGAAAACCATTATAATAATAAAAATGATAAGAATGGACTAAGAAAAACCATAATTAAAGAAATAAAAGAGGTTATAAAATACATATATAACAATAAATTAATACTTAAAAGTTTTATAAGTATAGCTACAATTAATTTTTTAGGGTTATCCTTATTAGCTTTATTACAAGTTTTTACTAAGGATGTTTTAAAGGGAAATATTTCTAATTTTTCTTGGATACTTTCGTTATTAGGCATAGGAGCAATTATTGGTGCTATCATTGTAGCTTCATTTAGTTCCAATTTTGTCGTTAATTTTTCTGAAGAGGTTATCATGTTTTTATATGGTGTTTTATTTCTTGTTATTTCTTTTATTCCTAATTATATATATTACTTTATTCCTTTTGTTGGATTTTTACAATCACTTATTTTTGGAGTATCTAATAATAGAGTTCAGATTGTAACGGATTCTTCTTATATTGCTAAAGTTGTTTCGTTATATTCTTTATTGAATGTATCTTTAGGTTTTTTAGGAGCTTTTGTATTAGGTAATATAGCCTACTTTATTAATTTGTTAACTGTTTATAAAATTTTTTCTTTATTTATTATTTGTTTTTCTATAGTTACCTTTTTTTATTATTTTATTATAAAATAAAAATAAATTAAGGAATAGTGTTAGAAAAAGGAGGTATATAATATGTTAGGATTATTTGGATTAAAAGTGGGAATGACAGAAATATATAAAGGGGATAAATTAATTCCGGTTAGTGTGGTTTTAGCTGGTCCATGTAAAGTAATACAAATAAAAAATAAAGAGAAGGATGGTTATTATTCTCTAAAACTTGGTTTTATTCAAGTAGATCCTAGTAAATTGAATAAACCTCTTAAAGGGGTATTTGAAAAAGCTGGCTTAAATGAGTATTATAAAATAATTGGAGAAATTAGAGTTAATGAGGAAATAGCTAAAAAATATAAAGTTGGAGATATTATAGATGTAGATTTATTTAAAGCTGGAGATTTAATAAAAGTTACTGGAAAAACAAAAGGTAGAGGATTTAGTGGAATGATAAAAAGATGGAACGCTAGTAGAGGTCCTATGTCTCATGGTAGTAAGCATCATAGAAGACCTGGAAGTAATGCTACTTCTAGGATTGGACCTACTAGACCTGGTAAAAGGAGACCTGGTAGATATGGTGATGAAACTGTTACTATTAGAAATCTTGAAGTAGTTGATGTTATTAAGGAAAAAAATCTATTATTAATAAAAGGAAGTGTTCCGGGAGCTAATAATTCTTTATTAAAGATAATTAAATTATCTAATTAGAGTAATTAATTTTAAAAATAAGGGGGAATAGTAGTTATGGAAAAAATTATAAAAGTTTATAAAATTGATGATAATTTCAATAATCAAGGAGATTATGAATTAAAAGTTTATTTTAAGAGAGAACCTATAAAAGAATTAGTTCATATGCATTTAGTAAGACAATGGGCTAATAGAAGATTAGGTACTGTTAAAACAAAAAGAAGAGGAGAAGTTAGAGGAGGCGGTAGAAAACCATGGCCTCAAAAACATACTGGGAGAGCTAGACACGGTAGTATTAGATCTCCTATTTGGAGAAAAGGTGGGGTAGTATTTGGTCCTCAACCTCGTGATTTCTCTATTAAGATGAATAAGAAACAAAGAAAATTAGCTTTATATTCTTTAATTGGTTTAAAGATAGATGATTTTATAGTTTTAGAAGAATATCCTTTTAAAGAAATTAAAACTAAAAATGTAGAAAATTTAGCTAAAGCTTTAAATTTGAATTTGGATAGGATAGTTTATTTATATGCTGAAAAAAATGAAAAAGTTTTAAATCTTATAAAAAGTGTTAGGAATCATAAATCTACAAGGAAGATTCTAAAAGCTGATAATATTAATGTGGAAGATATTTTAAGTGCTAAAAAAGTTATCTTAGATAAAAAAGCTTGGGATAGATTAAATGAATTATTTATTGAATATGTTAATAATAATTTAGTTAAAGATAAAGTTAATAGTTAAGGGGGTAAATTTTATGAAATCTAAAACAGAGATTAATTTATATGAAGTATTAAAAAGACCAATATTAACTGAAAAAGCATTAAATTTATTAAATCAAGGTAGTAAAAAGAAATATATATTTGAAATAGATAAAAGAGCTACTAAAATAGATGTAAAGAATGCTGTTCAAAAATTATTTAATGTTGAAGTTGAAAAAGTAAATATTATTAATATTCCGTCTAAAACTACTTATTATAGAAGTAGGTATAAGTTCCAATCAAATAGAAATATATATTATAAACATAAAACTAAGGGATATAAGAAAGCTATAATTACTCTTAAAGAAGGATATAAAATTGATTTTATTGAGAATTTACTAGAGAAAAAATAAAAAATAAGGAGGAAAAAATATGGCTTTAAAAAAAGTTAATCCTACTTCTCCGGGTAGAAGATTTGTAGTTTATTATGATTTTAAAAGCGAATTAACTACAGATAGTCCTTATAAACCTTTAACTGTTATAAAAAAGAAAAAGGGTGGAAGAAATAATCAAGGTAAAATTACGGTTAGATTTAGAGGAGGGGGACATAAAAGAAGAATAAGAATAATAGATTTTAAAAGAAATAAAGATAATATTAAAGCTGTTGTTAAAACTATAGAATATGATCCTAATAGAAGTGCTTGGATTTCGTTAGTAGAGTACGAAGACGGAGAAAAAAGATATATTATTACTCCAGAAGGATTAAAAGTTGGAGATGTTATTGAATCTGGAGAAAATGTGGAAATAAAAGTAGGTAATTGTTTACCTTTAAAGAATATACCTGTTGGTACTTTTATTCATAATGTTGAATTATATCCAGGTAAAGGTGGACAATTAGCAAGAGCAGCAGGAAGTGTAGCTCAATTAATAGGAAAAGAAGAAGATTATGCTATTGTTAGATTACCATCTGGAGAAATTAGAAAGATTAATGCTAAATGTAGAGCTACTATTGGTAGAGTTTCTAATCAAGAGCATCATAACTTAGTTATTGGTAAAGCTGGTAGAATGAGGTATCTTGATAGGCGACCTCATGTAAGAGGTACGTGTATGAATGTTGTGGATCATCCACATGGTGGAGGAGAAGGTAGAACTCACCCAGGTAGACCTAGTGTTACTCCATGGGGTAAGCCCACTGTAGGTTATAAAACAAGAAAAGAAAAGAAAAATTCTAGTAAGTTTATAATAAGTAGAAGGCCTAAGAATAAATAGTAGGAGGGAAATGTTTTATGGGTAGAAGTTCTAAGAAAGGACCATTTGTTGATGAAAAACTATATAAAAAAGTATTAAAAGCAATTCAAACAGGTGAAAAAACTATTAAAACTTGGTCAAGACGTAGTACAATTATTCCTGAAATGGTTGGGCTTACTTTTTTGGTACATAATGGAAAAGGACATGTTCCTGTTTATGTTACTGAGCAGATGATTGGACATAAGCTTGGTGAATTTGCTCCTACTAGAACTTTTAAAGGGCATCCTGAGAAAAAAGGAGTTTCTAAAGAGAAAAAATAAAATACAGAAACTAATATTAAAGGGGGCTTTTTATTATGTATTTATATACTTACAAAATAGTTTATAAAGATGCTGATAATAACGAAAAATTTGAATTAATTAAAGCAAAGGATTTAAAGGAAGCTAAAAGAATTGCTCATCAAAAATATTGGGAAAATAAATGGAGTTCTTTTACAGTAACTCCCTTTACTTTTAATGGATTTGCTAGATATTTAAGGACTTCTTATAAAAAAGTAAAGCCTATTTTAGATTTAATTAGAGGAAAATCCTTAGATGAGGCTATTAATATAGTAGCGTTTATTCCAAGGAAGGCTGCAAGAATGGTTGAAAAGTTATTGCTTTCTGTTAAAGCTAATGCTGAATATTTATCTGATAAATATAAAGATGTTGATATTAACAATTTATTTATTTATGAAGTTTTTGTTAATAAGGGACCATATATAAAAAGATGGGATACTAAAGCTCGGGGCTCAGGAACTAGGATTTTAAAACATACTTCTCATATTACTTTAAAAGTTGGCGAAAGAACAAAAATTAAAAAAAGAAAAATAAAGGAATCTAAAGAAGTAAAAGTAGGAAAGAAGTAAGAAAATTAAAGTAAGGAGGTGTTTTTTTTGGGTCAGAAGGTACATCCTAAGGCTCTAAGATTAGGTATAAATAAGTACTGGGATAGTATTTGGTTTTTCCCTAAGAAAAAGGATTATCAAGCTGGTGTTATTGAAGATCATAAAATAAGGAATTTTATATTTAGTTATATAAGAAAAAGTATAATAAAAAAGATGGGCTTAAAAGTCAAGGAGGGTAGTGCTAAATTTAAGGATCCTAATCCTGCTTCTATTGAAAAGATAATTATAGGTAGAAAATCTAATAATTTACATATAACTATTTATACATCTAAGCCTGCAATAATAATAGGTAAAAGGGGAAGTGATATAGAAGCTTTAAAGAATGCTATATTTAGGGAGTTTGGTAAGGAAGCTGTTATAGAAGTAAAAGAAGTAGAACATCCCGATTTGAGTGCTAAATTAGTTGCACATAGTATAGCAAGACAGCTAGAGCAGCGGGTTAGTTTTAGAAGAGCTATGCGGGCTGCTGCTATTAGGGTTATTAGAGTAGGAGCTCAAGGAGTTAGAATAGAAGTTGCTGGTAGATTAGATGGTGCTGAATTAGCTAGAAGAGAAAGAATAATCTTAGGTAAGGTACCTTTACAAACTTTAATGGCTGATATTGATTATGCTTTAGATGAGGCTATGACAAAATGGGGAGTTATTGGTGTTAAAGTTTGGATATATAAAGGTATGACATTTAAAGATGAGGAAACTAAGAAACAATTTGAAGTATTAGAGAAATTAAAATTAGCTTCTATGCCTAAGGAGATTTAGTTTATTTTTATATTTAGAATAATTGAAAAGGGGTGTTATAGATTATGTTAGCACCAAAAAAGAGAAAATTTAGGAAAGAAAGAAGAGGGAGAATGAAAAGGAAAGCTACTAAATGTAATTATGTAGCATTTGGAGATTATGGTTTAATGGCATTAGAACCTAGTTGGATTACTGCTAATCAGATAGAAGCTGCTAGAATTGTTATTTCTAGGAATCTTAAAAAAGGTGGAAAATTGTGGATTAGGATCTTCCCTCATAAACCAGTTACTAAGAAACCTGCAGAATCTAGGATGGGTGGTGGTAAAGGTGATGTAGAAAAATATGTAGCAGTTGTTAGACCGGGTGTTGTTATGTTTGAATTAACTGGTTTAAAAAGAGAAGAAGCATATGAAGTATTAACTCAGGCATCTTATAAACTTCCTGTTAAAACAAAAATTGTGGAAAAAGAATAATTTAAAAGGAGGTGAGTTTTCTAATGAAATCTAAAAAGGAATTAGAATTTCTTAGATCCTTAGAATATCAAGATTTAGTTAATGAATTAAGAAAAACTAGAAAAGAATATTTTGATAATAAATTAAAAATGAATATTTCTCCTGATTTTAAACCTCATATTCTTTTTTTATTAAGAAAAAAAATAGCTAGAATAAAATATCTTTTATCTGTTAAAAAAAATAACAAAGAAATTAAGGAGTGATTGAATTTATGAGAACTAATAAAAAAAAATTAGAAGGAATTGTTATCAGTAATAAAATGGATAAGACTGTAGTTGTTAAAGTTGAGTATTTGAAAAAGCATCCACTTTACAAAAAAGTTGTTAAAACTTATAAGAAGTATTATGCTCATGATGAAAACAATGAATGTGAAGAAGGAGATAGGGTTTTGATTTTGGAAAGTAGACCTTTAAGTAAGTTAAAGAGATGGGTTGTTATAAAAATATTAGAAAAAGCTAAAAAAATTTAATTAAATAAATTAATTATAAAAGGGGGAATAATTTATGTTACCAAGAATGGCTAAATTAGTAGTAGCAGACAATTCAGGAGCTAAGGTTGTTCAATTAATAGGTATGTATAATAATTGGTATAGAAAATATGCTTATATTGGTGATATTGTTAAAGTATCAATAAAAGACGCGATTCCTCATTCGAGTGTAGAAAAAGGAGATGTAGTTACTGCTGTTATTGTTAGAATGAAAAGAAAGTATAGAAGAGATGATGGAAGTTATGTTAGATTTGATGATAATGCTGTTGTTTTAATTGATGAGCAAGGAAATCCAAAGGGTACTAGAATTTTTGGACCTATTCCTAGGGAATTAAGAGAAAAAGGCTTTGCTAAAATTTTGTCTTTAGCTACTGAAGTAGTATAGGGTAGGTGAGAAAAAAATGAAAATTTATAAAGGAGATAAAGTTGTAGTTATTAGAGGTAAATATAAAGGAGAAGTTTCTAAGGTTATTAAAGTATTTAGAAAAAATAATTCTGTTTTATTACAAGGAATAAATATAGTTAAAAAGCATGTAAGAATTCCCACTTTAGAAGATACTCCTAAAAAGGAACCTAAAATTGTAAAAATTGAAAAGCCTATTGATGTTTCTAAAGTAATGCTTATTTGTCCTAATTGTACTAAACCTACGAGAGTTGGATTTAAATTAATTCAGGATCAAGGGGAATTAAAAAAGATAAGGATTTGTAAAAAATGTAATCAAGAAATTAAAAGGCAAGAAAAATAGTGTATAATTAATGGAGGAGATTTTTATGATTAAGCAAAGTGAATTAAGATTATATAGGAAATATAAAGATGAAGTAGTTAAGGAATTACAAAATATTTTTAATTATAAGAATATTATGGAGATACCTAAAATAGAGAAAGTAGTAGTAAATATGGGAGTAGGTGATGCAACACAAAATCAAGATATAATAAAGAAAGTTCAAAAACAATTGCAGTTAATAACTGGACAAACTCCTTTAGTTATTTCTGCTAGGAAATCTATATCTAATTTTAAATTAAGGAAAGGAATGAAAATAGGTCTTAAAGTTACTTTGAGAAGAGCTAGAATGTGGGCTTTCTTGGATAAATTAATTTCAATAGTATTACCTCGTATAAGAGACTTTAAAGGGATTCCTAAAAAATTTGATGGAAAAGGGAATTATACTCTTGGGATTAAAGAACAATTAATTTTTCCTGAGTTATCTTATGATGATATTGATAAAGTTAGAGGCATGGATATATCTATTGTTACTACTGCTAAAACTGATAAGGAAGCTTATGAATTACTAAGATTGTTAGGTTTACCTTTTCAAAATTGAATTAATTAAGAAAATAATAAATTAATAAAAAGAAGAAAGAAGGAGGTTTTTATGCCAAGGAAAGCACAATTGGAAAAATGGAAAAGAGAACCTAAATTTAAAGTAAGATTCAGAAATAGATGTCAAGTTTGTGGCAGACCTAGAGGCTATTTTAGAATGTTTGGACTTTGTAGGATGTGTCTTAGGAAAATGGCTTATAATGGCTTATTACCTGGTGTGAAAAAAGCTAGTTGGTAAGGGGGTTATTTACTATGATGACTGATCCTATTGCTGATATGTTTGCTAGAATTAAAAATGCTGTAACTAGGAAGAAAGAAACTGTTAGAATTCCTGGATCTAATTTTAAGAAAAGAATATTAGATATTCTTAAGAAAGAGGGTTATATTTTAGATTATAAAATAGAACCTATTACTGATTATAAATATGATTTTGTTGTTTATTTAAAATATTATAAAGGAAAATCTGTTATAAATGATTTAATAAAAATAAGTAAGCCAGGTAGAAGAATTTATGCTTCTTATGATAAGATACCACTTGTTTTTAAGGGAATAGGTATTACTATTGTTTCTACTTCTAAAGGAGTTATGTCTCATAAACAAGCTTATAAAGAAAAAGTTGGAGGAGAAGTTATTGGGTATGTTTATTAATATTAATGTACTATTTTTTCAAGGAGGGTATTAGTTATGTCAAAGCTTATTAGAAAACCTATTATTTTACCTAAAGATACTACTTTAGAAGTAAAAGAAAATGAAGTAATTGTTAATGGTCCTAAAGGTAAATTATCTAAGAAACTAAATTTAACTTATGTTGATATCCAGGTTAAGGAAGGTAGTGTATTTATTTCTAAGAAACAAGAAAATATTTCTAATAAAAAAATTGATAGATTTGCTAATAAAATGTTAGGTACTGTATGGAGTATTGTTAATTCTATGGTTAAGGGAGTTAATGAAGGGTTTAAGAAAGAACTATTGGTAGTTGGTTTAGGGTGGAAAGTTAATCAAAAAGATAAAGGGATTGAGTTATTAGTAGGGTATTCACATCCTATTATTTATTATCCTCCTGAAGGTATTTCTTTGAAAGTAGAAGGTAATCAAAAAATAATTATAGAAGGTTTAGATAAGGAATTAGTTGGTCAAGTGGCAGCTAATATAAGAAATTATAGAAAACCTGATCCTTATAAAGGTAAAGGTATTAGGTATGCTGATGAAGAATTAATTTTAAAGGAAAGTAAGAAAGGAGCTAAAGGTAAATAAATTTAATTTTTTTATTTTTTTATTTTAATTTTTTCAGGAAGTTTGTTATTTTTGGAAAGTAGATTTTAGGAGCTAACGGAGGAAAAGCAAGTATAGTTTTAAATAGGAAGTATATTTTAGAAAGTTATATAAAATATGAAGATAGGGAATTTTAATTAAGGAGGTAAGTTATTTTATGAAAGTAAGGGCAAGTGTAAAAAAAATTTGTGCTTATTGTAAAGTTATAAAAAGGAAAGGGAAAGTAAGAGTTATTTGTAAAAATAAAAAACATAAGCAAGTACAAGGATAAAGGAGGAAATTGAATTATGCCTCGTATATCTGGTGTTAACATACCTGAAAATAAGCAACTTTGGATAGCATTAACATATATCTATGGAATAGGAAAAACAAGAGCAAGAGAAATATTAAAAGCATGTAATATAGATCCTCATAAAAAAGCTAAAGATTTAACACCTGAAGAAGTTTCTAAAATTCAGCAATTTATTGATAATAATTATGTAGTAGAAGGTGATTTAAGAAGAGAAATAAGCCAAAATATAAGAAGATTAATTGAAATTAGGTGTTATAGAGGGATTAGACATCAAAAAGGGTTACCTGTAAGGGGACAAAGAACTAGAACTAATGCTAGAACTAGGAAAGGTCCCAGACCTAATAGAATTGGTACCAAGAAGAAAAAATCTTAATATATGAGGATCTTAGGGATAGATTGGGGTAAAAAAAAAATAGGATTAGCTGTTGCTAATTCTATTTCTAAAAACATAAATCCTATTGGGGTTTTCCCTAATAATCATCAGATTTTTTATAAAATTAGAGAATTCATTTTAAAATATGATATAAAGAAGATAGTTATAGGTAAGCCGGTTTTCACTAAAACTTACCAAGAAGCACCTATTTTTAATGAAATCCAAAATTTTTCAGATAATTTATTTAATTTTTTAAAAGAAAATAATATTTTAGTTGAAATTAATTATGTTAATGAAGAATATTCTACTTTTTTAGCTTGTGATTTGATTAATTATATTAATTTAAAAAATGAAAAAGTTAAATCTAAAATTAAAAGAAGATTAAAGGAAAAAATAGATAGTTTATCAGCAGTATGGATTTTAAAATCTTATATTAATGCTTAATTATTATTAGGAGGTAATATGAAAGATAGAAAAATATTATTAACACATGAGATAGGTTCTTTAGCTAAGCCTTCGTGGAGAGTTAAGCCTTTTAGAAATTTATCAATTACAGATGATGACATTAAACAAGCTATTGAGTGGGCTAATTTTTTAGGGATTCAAGATATTTCGGAATTAATTAATCTGCTTTCTAAAAAAGTTAATTTTTCTAATGAAGAAAAAGAAAGAATAATATATTATTCTTCTGTATATGCTATTAGATTATTAGAGAAAGCTGGGTTAGATTTAGTATATGATGGAGAGCAGCATAGAGTAGAAATGTATGAATATCCTATTAAAAATATTTATGGTTTTGAATTTAAGGATAATGTTGTTAGTTTTGATTATAAATATTATAAGAAAGCTGCTGTTATTGATAAACCTAAATTAAAGAATTATTATCATCTTGATGAAGCTAAGAATATTTTATTTATTGCTAAAAAAGATGTTAAGATTCCATTAACAGGGCCTTATACTTTAGTTGATTGGTCTTTTGATGAATATTATTTTAAAAATATTCCTATTGGTGAGAATGTATCTTATAATAATAGAGCTAATTTTTTAGATGATATGGCTTATATCATTAGAGAAAATATAAAATCATTGATAGATTTAGGAGTTAAGTATATTCAAATTGATGAACCTGCTGCTACTACTAAAAGAAATGAAATAAATCTATTTGTTAATACTATTAAAAAAACTGTTAAGAATTTAAAAAATGAAAATAGTGATTTATTTTTTTCTATTCATATTTGTTTTTCTGATTATTCTTTATTATTTCCTAGTTTGTATGAATTAGAAGGGATAATAGATGAATTTCATTTTGAATATGCTAATAGGGATAGTATTGAATTGGGTAAAATTAATAGGAAAGGATATGAAATTTTGAAATACTTTAAGAATTCTAAATTTATAGTGGGTTTAGGGGTTATTGATGTTCATACTGATTTTATAGAATCTAAGGAACTTATAAAAGACAGAATATTATATGCTTTAGATATAATTCAGGATCCGGCTAGGATTTATATTTCTCCAGATTGTGGATTAAGGACAAGAACTTGGGAGATAGCGTTTAAAAAATTATTTAATATGACTCAAGCAGTTAATGAGATTAAAGAAAAATATTTTTAAATGATAATTAATAATTTTGGTATATTTTCTGGAGGGTTATATGCTAAAAAAGGAGATTAGTATTATTTATAGCATTTTAATAATTTTAGGTACATTATTTATGATTTACTATTTATTTTCTCCTGTTTTATCTAAAAAGGGGGGAGTACCTATAAAATTAGGATTGGATTTAAGGTATGGTATTCATTTAATGTTAGAAATTTATGATCCTAAAGTAAAGCAGGTTTCAAATACAGAAATTCAGCAAGTAATTGATATTTTAGAAAAGAGATTAAATCCTACGGGTACTCAGGAGATAGTGATTCAACAAGCAGGTAATAATAGGATTATTATAGAGATTCCTGAGGTATTAGATACTAATGATGCTATAGAAAAAGTGACGAAAGTCGGGAAATTAGAGTTTAAAGTGGAAGAATATGATCCTAATACTGGTAATGTTTATAAAAAGACTGTATTAACTGGGGATAGTATTATTAGATCAAGTGTTGAGTTTAATAATGCAGGGCAACCTTATGTAGCTTTTAGTTTGGATAATAAAGGAGCTAAAATTTTTGAAGAAATTACTAGACAGTATTTAAATAAGCCTATTTATATTTATTTTGATGATAAAGAAATTTCTGCTCCCATTGTTAGATCTGTTATAACAGGTGGTAGTGGAATAATTGAATTAGGTTATAATAAAGATAAGGAAAGTGTTTTAAAGGAAGCAAAAGATTTAGCTATTTATTTAAATTCAGGGAAATTACAATATCCTCCAAGGATATTGGAAGCTTATACTATTGGGCCATCTTTAGGCGAGAAACATTTAAAAAGGAGTTTAATAGCGGGTGTTATTGCATTATTAATTGTTTGTCTATTTATGGTTATTTTTTATGGAGTTCCTGGTTTATTAGCTGATTTTGCTTTGCTTAGTTATACAGCTTTATTTTTAACTATTATTTCTATTAGTAATACTGTTTTAACTTTAGGGTCTATTGCGGGAATTATTTTATCTATTGGTATGGCTGTTGATGCTAATATAATAATTTTTGAAAGATTAAAAGAAGAAATAAGAGATAATAAGCCTTTAAATACTGCTATAGATTTGGCCTTTAAACGTTCTTTTGATACTATTTTGGATAGTCATTTAACTACTATAATTGCAGCTCTTATTCTTATGATTTTTGGAACTTCTATTATTCAGGGGTTTGGGTTTGCTTTGCTTTGGGGTAATGTTATTAGTTTCTTTACAGCTATTTATATTACTAAATCTTTTATGTATTTAGTTTTTTATTATAATCCTAAATTCATTGAGATTAAGTGATATGTATAATATTAAGAATATTTTTAGTAATTTAGTCAATAATTATAATCACGTTTTTAAGATTATTTTTTTGCTTAAAAATACAAAATTTTTTAAGAATTGTAAAGTAAAATCTTTTAGAGATTCCAAGCTAATTTTAATTTTTTATGATTATTCTTCTTATTTATTAGCAATTCAGAATAAGCAGAAATTATTAAAGTATTTAAATAATTATTTAGTTTCTAATGGCATTAATCAATTAATTAAAGAAATTATAATTTTAAATGATATACCTAAAAAAAATAGATTAAATGAATTTAAAGCTAATTTTATAATTAATAAGGGAACTAATAAGGAATTGTTAAAAAATATTGGATATTATAATTATTACAAATTAATTTTAAACAGAATAAGAAACAATATAATAAAAAATTCTATCAAAAATAAAATTAATAAATAAAAAGATGTGTAAAAATTGGAGGTTATGATAAGTAAAAAGGAAGTAAGTAATATAGTTTCAAGATTAATTTTAATAGATATAGATAATAAAGATTTTGTTTTTAAATATCCTTTTGCGGGATATATTTTATTTTATAAAGATTTAAAGAATCTAAATTTTGATGAAATTAAATATTTAAATAATTATTATAAGGAGATTTATAAAAGTAAATTTGGGTTAAATTTGTTAAGGAGTATAGATCAAGAGGGTGGGGTAGTTTTTAGGTTTGATTTTGAAGATTATCCTGCTATTTGTAGTCAATGGGTTATTAATAATAAAGAGGTTGCTTTTAAGTTGGCTTATTTTAATGGATTAATTTTAAAAATGGCTAGTTTTAATTTGAATTTTTCTCCTGTTTTGGATGTTAATTCTAATTTAGAAAATCCAATAATAGGGGTTAGAAGTTTTTCTAATGACTATAAAAAAGTTTTAGAGTTATCTAAGTTTTTTATTAAGGGATATAAAAAGGTTGGGATTTATAATTGTGGTAAGCATTTTCCAGGGCATGGTTCTACTTTTGCTGATAGTCATCTTTCTTTGCCTGAAACTAATTTAGATTATAATGAATTAAACGTTTTTATTAATAATTTAGAAAATTTAGATTCAGTAATGACAGCTCATGTGGTTTATAAAGATGTTGATAATCTACCTGCTACTTTATCTAAGAAGATTTTAAATTTAATTAATAAACAAAATTATAAAGGAATTATTTTTAGTGATGCTTTAAATATGTTGGCTTTAAAGAATTTTGATTTTAAAGATGTTATTATTAATTCTTTAATTGCTGGGGTTGATGTGTTGCTGGTTTTAGGGAAAGATGAATTAAAAGAAGAAGCTATTAATATTATTTCTGATTATGCTCTTAAAAATGAAGATTTTTTTAAACTTTTATTAAATAAGTATAATAAAGTAAATAATTTTATTAATTTTATTAATGAAAATTTTAACAATGATTTGGATAAGGCTTATATTGATCTAAAAAACTGGTTTTATAATGAATTTAATTTTAAAATCAATATTGAAGGTGATATAAAACGATTCAAATTTAATTTTAATAATGATTCTGTTAATTTTGTGTTTTTTAATTCATATTTAGAAGAAATAGGAGTTGTGGATAAAATAAAGAATTTTATTAATAAAAGGGAAGTTTATTATATTAATATGAATAATTGGAATATTAATTTAAATGTAAATTATGTAAGTAAAACAAAGGAAGTAGTTAATTTGTTTTATTTACCTATTTATAAGGATTCTAATTTTATTGAATTTGTTAATATATTAAGAAATAAAGGAGTAAAAGAAATTAATCTAATTACTTTTGCTAATCCATTTTTTAATAACTTAAAAGTAGATTTTAAACTTGATATTTTTGGATTTTCTAATATTCATCTAAGATTACTAAAAAAAATTTTATAAATATTTAAAAAAAAAAGTTTTTAAAATGGTAGGGAGAATTAGATGGATTCTTTTTTAGGACAAGAAAAAAAATATAATGTAATTAATAACAGGAATGCTATTATTTTTGATATAATTACTGTTCCCAGTAAAATATTAAGAAAGAAATCGAAGAAAATTAATCTTAATTTAATAAAGAAAGAGGAATTTTTGAATTTTATTTTATCTTTAGCTAAGACGATGGATTACTATGATGGAGTAGGTTTATCTGCTATTCAGGTTGGTTTTGATATGAAAGTATTTATAATAAGAAGAGATATTGATAATAAAGAAGAAGTAAAGAAAGAAAAGGAAGAGATACAATCCCTTGAAGATATAGAGGTTTTTATCAATCCTGAGATAATAGAGTATTCTAAGGAGTTTAATGAGGATTGGGAAGGTTGTTTAAGTGTTCCTTTTGTTTCTGCTTTAATTAGAAGAAGCAATAAGATAAAAATAAAATATGTTGATTTAAATGGAAATGAAGTAGTTAAGGAATATGAGGATTTTAAAGCTAGGGTTATACAGCATGAATATGATCATTTAAATGGGGTTTTGATTTTAGATAAAGCTATAAAAATAGAGAAGGATTAAAAATAGAGAAGGAGAAGGTGAAAATTTATGTCAATGGCTTTAAAAGAATTAAAGAATAGAATAAAAGCTGCGGATAATATAAAACAAATAACAAAAGCTATGAAGTTAATTGCTAGTGTTAAAATAAAAAAAATTCAAAGGGCTTTTTTACCTTTTAGAGAGTATATTAAGGATCTGCAGAAAATAGTTTCTGTTTTATTAAGAAATACTGATTTTAGAATGAATTTAGGAAATTTAGATATCCTTAAAGAAAAACAAGGAGATAAAATTGGGTTAATTGTTGTTACTTCGGATAAGGGGTTATGTGGAGCATTTAACACCAATATATTTAATTATTTTGAAAAAAAGTATCTTAATTTAAAGGAAAAATTAATAGTTATTCCAGTAGGTAAGAAAGCTGTTAGTTATTTTTCTAAAAGAGGTTATAATTTGTTTGCTACTTTTGAGAAGGTTGGAGATATTCCTTCTTTTGATTTTATTGAACAATTAAGATATGAAATTTTCAATTTATATGAAAAAGTTTCAAGAATTGAGGTAATTTATACGAAGTATTATAGTCCTTCTAAATTTTCACCTATTTCTATTAAGCTTTTACCTTTTGATGTTAGTTTGATTGATGTAAAAGAAGAGAAAAGTGATAATGTAGATCACTTTATATTTGAGCCTTCTTTAGATGATATTGGACAAGAGGTATTTGAAATTTATGTTAATTCTTTAATTTATCAGTTGATATTAGATAGTAAGTTATCGGAATTTAGTGCAAGATTAATGGCAATGAATACTGCTACTGAAAATGCTGAGAACCTTATTAAGGATCTTAAATTACTTTTCTTTAAGAAGCGACAAGAATCTATTACTAAGGAATTATTAGAAATAGTTGCTGGTGTTGAAGCTCTTAAATAATTGAGTTTATTTTTCTTTTATGTTTTCTAATTTTTCTATTAAGGATTCTCATAATAAAAATTTGTATAATTATCTTAATTTGAAGTTTATTCCTACTTTTTTCTATAGCTTAAAAAATTTTTTTAAAAATTTAAAAAATAATGAAATATATCGGAATATAATTTATGCTTTTTTTATAAGTTTTAGTTTGTTTTGGATAAACTATTTTTTATTATTTAATGTTTATGATATAAAGAAAGTTAGTAGATTTGATATTGTAGCCGATAAAGATTTATTTATTTCTGGTTATACTTATGAAACTATTGAGAAACTGAAAAAAATATCCCAGATAAAGGAGTATTATGTTGATATAAAAAAAACTCAAAAAAGTATATATAATATTGATCAATTTTTTTTACCTCAAATTAAAAAAGATGTTAATAATCTAAAAAGATATTTTAATGAATCTGAAATTGATTTGATTTTATCTATAAAGTCTGAGTATGTTGAATATTTTTATAATTCAATTAAAGGTTATTTAACTTTAAAATTACAAGATGGAATAGAATTTAATTATATTCCTAAGGTTGTTGATGAAATTGATGATATTTTGGATATTTCTGTATTATCAAACGATCCTAAAGAAATTCAGAGACTAAATGCTTATAAAAAGATTATCTTAAAAAAAATATCTAATTTAATAATTTTTAATAAAATATTTGATATTCAAAAAACTTTAGAAGTTCAGAGGGAATATTTAAAAAATATTCCTACTCATTTTGAAGTAAAGAAAGGTGAGGTAGTTGTACCTAAAAAAGCTTTAATAAATCCTGAACTATTAAATATTATAAAAAAAATGGGTTTGGATCAAAAGTTTTATAAGATACAGCTTTATTACTTAGTTATTTATTCTGTTATTGTTTTTCTTTTAAGTATTTTATTATTGTTTTTGTTTAATAAATTATTTGCTAGGAATGAAGAATATGATTATTTATTTGATTTGAATTTAAAATTTTTTGTTATAACTTTAATTTTTATTAATTTAGTTGTGGTAATTAAATTTTATTTTGATTCTGTTTATTTTATTTTTCCTTTTTTATTGTTTTGTTTTATAATTTATTATATTATTGGTATAAAGTTTGCATGGGTATATTTTGGAATTATTTTAATTCTTTTACAATTATTAAATTATTTGTATTATCAAGAGATGTTAAGTATTTCTTTTATAGTTCCTTTTATTGCTAGTTCTATTTTATTTTTTATTATTTTTACTAATGATAATAATGAGGATTTCTTATCATATAGCTTATTTAACCAGTTTTTAGTATTCTTGTTGTTATCAATTATAGTTTTTGTGTTATTTAATTTTAATAATCCTGTTAATGTTTTATGGTGGGTAATTTCTGTTATTTTAGTTTTTTACTTAGGTAACTTTATCATAATTTACTTAGGAAAGGGATTAGGAGGAATATCTTATTATAAACTAAGAGAATTATTAGATTTAAATAATGAATTATTAACTATGTTAAGGGAGAAAGCTCCGGGGACTTTTAATCATAGTGTTAGGGTTTCAGAGTTATGTGAGAATTGTGCTAAAGCTATTAATGCTAATCCTTTATTAGTTAAATTAGGAGCATTATATCATGATATTGGGAAAATCGACAAACCTAATTATTTTGTAGAAAATTTGGAAGAAGGTCAAGAGAATCCCCATGATAAAATTGAACCTCATTTAAGTGCTCTTATTATTAAAAATCATGTTAAAAAAGGGGTTGAGATTGCTAATAAATATAAATTACCTAAAAAATTAATTGATTTTATTAGAACTCATCATGGTACTACTATTATATGGTACTTTTATACTAAAGCTTTACAAAAAGCTAAAGAAAATAAGAAATATGAGATTGATATAAACGATTATAAATATGATGGTCCCAAACCTTACACTAAGGAGATGGTTATCCTTATGATTTGCGATAGTATTGAAGCTGCTTCTAGATCCTTAAATGAAATATCCTTTAATTCTATTTATAAACTAACAGAAAATATTGTTAATAGACTACTTAATGAGGATCAATTTTCTGATTCTAATATTACTCTTAACGATATAAATATAATAAAGCAAGAAGTAATTAAATACTTGCTTATAAGTTATCATAAAAGGATTTCTTATCCTGCTTTTAAGAAGAGTAATTAGTTTATTTTATTTTAATTATGTATAAAAAATTAGCTAAAAATAATGTTATTTATTCTAATAATTTAAAAGTTTTAAACTTATTTTACAAAATTTTAGGCTATTTCGTAAATGAGTATAGAGATTTTGCAAAAGAAATAAAAGATAAAAAGATATACATACAAACATTATCTATTAAAAAAATAAGAGAATTAAAAAAAATGTATTTTAAGATTGATAATTTTACGGATACAATTACTCTTATTTATGATGATTCTGTTTTTATTTTTATTTGTTTAAATGTTATTTATAATAACTCAAGGAAATATAAAGTTAGTTATGAAGAAGAGTTATTAAGAGTGTTAATTCATTCTTTGCTACATTCTTGTGGTTTTTCTGAATCAAACGAAATGCTTATTATTCAAGAAGAATTTTTAAAAAAACTAAAAAATAAAGATATCTTGTAAATTATTTTTTTCAGATGTTTTTTCTTTTTAAATTAATTTTTAAAGAGGATTTTTTTTAAGAATGTTTAATATCTATAAAGTGATTATTTTTTTAATTTAAAATAATTAGATCAAAAGTTTCAAAGGAAGTGTAAGTTTATTATGGATAACAAATTACAAGAAGTTGTTGATATTAGTTTAGAAAAGAAGTTATGTGCTTTTGGGTTATTAGGGTCTATGGTGGGAGGTTTTATACCCTTAATTGGGGCTATTATTTCGTTGGGGGGGCTGCAGCATATATAATTGGGATTTTTAATTTTTCTAAGAAATTAAATAATGGAGATATATTTAAGAATTTTATCATTAGTTTTGTAGTTAGTATTATTGGTGTGATTTTATTTGTTATATTATCTGCTGGTTCTATTGCTTCTATTTTTATGGGGGGGCAGTCATTTGGAGCAAAATCTGCTGGGGTTATGCTTTTTGTAGGTTCCTTTGTTTTATGGCTAAGTTTTGTTTTGTCCGGTTTTTTCTCTAAAAAATACTTAGATATATTTTATGAATATACTAATGATAATTTCTTTAAATATGCTGGGTTAGTAGTATTAGGAGGAAGTATTTTATTTGGGATTTTATCTATTATTGGATGGATAATAGCTTTGGTTGCTTTTTTCCGTATGCCTGATAATTTAGAATCTAACCAAAGTTAGTTTAGTTTAAAAGTTAGTTTAGTTTAATAGGAATTTTGTTGTATTAAATATATTTTTTAAAGTAGTGAATGTATTTTAAAGTTCTAATTTTTTATTTATTTTTTTAAAAGGATTATTTTATTTGAAAAAAAATAATATAAATATGAATATGTTAAGCCTAGTATTAAATATAGATAATAAAGTTAATTTTTTAAGTGATATATCGATTTTAAATAAAGCTAAGAATAAATTAAAAATTGAAAAAACTTATTTAGGAATTGTTAATTTAGTTAATATTTCTCAAGATTATAAAATAAAGTTATTGGAAAATTCGAAAAATATTGATAAAATTTACTTTTTTAATGTTTTAAATCTAAACTTAAATTTAAATGAATCTTATTTTCCAAAGAATTTATTGGATTTAATAATCCAAGTACTAAAAGTTATATTTACTAAAGATAAAGAACTAAATTTTATAACTTTGCAATCTAATGAAGTTAATACTGAAATTGCGCCTTATGTTGCTTCTTATTTTAATTATGGTATTTTAACTAATTTGATTGATTTTGAATTAATAAATAGTAATATAATATTTAAAACTTTTTCATATGGTTCTAAAAGTATTAGTAGTTTTATTTTAAGAGGAGATAAGGTTTTATTAACTTTTAAACCAACTTATTTTGAGTTAATTAATTTTGAATTAGTTAATAATGATGTGAGTAATGAAGTTATTATTGAGGAAATAGATATAAATTATGAAGCTATTTTTAATGATATTAGTGTTTATAAAATAAATAAGATTCAAAAGATGGGGCCTAAATTAGAGGAGGCAAGGGTTATAGTTAGTGGAGGTAGGGGATTAGGATCTAAAGATGGCTTTGAATTATTAAAGGAGTTGGCAAATTTATTAAATGGAGCAGTAGGTGCTTCAAGAGCTGCTGTTGATGCTGGTTGGATTGATCCAAGTTTACAAATAGGTCAAACAGGTAAAACAGTTAGTCCTGATTTATATATTGCAGTTGGAATTTCAGGAGCTACTCAACATTTAGCAGGTATGAATAAATCTAAGGTTATTGTAGCTATTAACAATGATAAAGAGGCTCCTATTTTTAAATATTCTCATATAGGTATTGTTGAGGATTATAAAGTTATTTTACCTGCTATTATTGATCAAATTAAAAAGATGAATAATAAAATTTAAGTATGAAAGCAATTATTTTAGTTTTAGATGGTTTAGGGATTGGAGCTCAAGAAGATTCTCATTTATTTAATGATCCTAAAACTTGTAATACGTTAGTTAATTCTTTAAAAAATTACCTAAAAACTAATGGAATTTATTATTTTTATAATTTATCTAAATTAGGATTAGGAAAAATTATTGAATTTAAAGAAAATATAAGTTCTAAAGAATTGGGATTTGTTGATATAGATATTATATCTTCTTATGGAGTACTAACTGAAAAATCTAATGCTAAGGATACTATAACTGGTCATTGGGAATTAGCTGGAATTATTTCTAATAAAGGATTTCCTACTTTCCCAAATGGATTCCCACAAGATTTAATTAGTGAATTTGAAAGTAGAATAGGTAGAAAAGTTATAGGTAATAAAGTAGCGTCGGGAACTGAAATAATAAAGGAATTGGGAGATTTACATGTTAAAACTGGTTATCCTATAGTTTATACTTCAGCAGATAGTGTTTTTCAAATAGCTGCCCATATTGATGTAATTAGTTTAGAAGAATTATATAAAATATGTGAAATAGCATTTGATTTACTTAAGAATTATAAAGGTGGGATTTATTTAACTGCTAGAGTTATAGCTAGGCCATTTGCTGGGAATAATGGGAATTATTATAGATTAAATGATAAGAGAAAAGATTTTTCTGTTTTACCACCAAGGACTACTTTATTAGATATTTTTTATCAATCTAATTTAGAAGTTGTTGCTGTTGGTAAAGTAGCTGATATTTTTGCTAATAAATCTATTACTAAATCATATAAAGTATCTGGTAACTTAAGTATTTTAAATAAAACAATTGAAGTAGTTAAGGAAGAATTTAATGGATTAGTTTTTAGTAATTTAGTTGATTTTGATACTTTATATGGTCATAGACAGGATTATGTTGGAATGGTTAATGCATTAATTGAGTTTGATCAAAATATTATGAAATTGATTAATAGTATTAGTGATGATGATATTTTGTTTATAGTAGCTGATCATGGAAATGATCCTACTGATAATTCTACTGATCATACGAGGGAACATACTCCATTAATTGTTTATTCAAAAAATCAGAGATTTAAAAGTCGAGTTAATTTAGGTTATAGAGAATCTTTTAGTGATGTAGCTAAAACTATTTTTGATTACTTTAAAAACTATTTAGAAAATGATTTAAAAGATTTAATAGATGGAAAAAGTTTTTTAAATTTAATTTTTGAAAGTTAATTTATTTTTATGTGTTTTAAAGAAGGAGGTTAAGTTTTATTTAGGATATGGATGTAAATTTATTAGAGAGTTTTATGTTAGATTTAAAGCCTATAAAAATAGTAGAGTTATTAGATAAATATATAATAGGTCAAGAAGAAGCTAAGAAGAGCATAGCTATTGCTATAAGGAATAGATATAGACGTTTAAAGGTCCCTAAAGAGTATCAAGAGGAAATTATTCCTAAAAATATTTTAATGATAGGGCCAACGGGAGTAGGTAAGACAGAGATAGCAAGGAGAGTAGCAAAGATTATAGGTGCTCCTTTTGTTAAGGTTGAAGCTACTAAATATACGGAAGTTGGTTATGTTGGTAGGGATGTAGAAAGTATGGTTAGGGATTTAGTAGAGGTTGCTTTTAGGAATGTTCAAGAAGAAAAAATAAAAAAAGTTGAGGATAAAGCTTATGAAGAAGCTATTAAAAGATTAAGTGAAATTATTTATCCTTATCCTTCTTCTTCTAATAATAATCCTTTGTTTAATTTATTTAATATATCTTCTTCAAATGTAAGTGTACCTGAAGATATAAAATTAGAAATAGATTCTAAAAGAAAAGAATTTATTGAAAAATTTAAAAGAAATGAGATAGATGAAAATATGGTGATTGAAATAGATGTAGAATCTAAGCCTGTTATTGAAGCTTATTTTATTCCTGGAACTAATCAAACTTTTGATCAATATGGGATAGATATGAATGAATTATTTTCTTCGTTAAGTCCAAAGAAGTTAAAGAAAAAGAAAGTTAGAATAAAAGAAGCTATTGAAATTTTGAAACTTGAGGAGTCTAAAAAGTTGATAGATTTGGATGAAGTTAAAAAGGAAGCTATTTTAAGGGCTGAGAATTTGGGAATTATATTTATAGATGAGATAGATAAAATTGTATCAAAGGGTGAAGTTGGAAGAGGTCCTGATGTTTCTCGAGAGGGTGTACAAAGAGATTTATTACCTATTATAGAAGGTAGTGTTGTATTAACTAAGTATGGTCCTGTTAAAACTGATCATATTTTATTTATTGCTGCAGGTGCTTTTCATATATCTAAACCTACTGATTTAATTCCTGAGTTACAAGGTAGATTTCCTATTAGGGTTAAGTTAAAAAATTTAACTAAAGAGGATTTTTATAATATTCTAAAGAAATCCGAAAGTAGCTTAATAAGACAATATGTAATGTTGTTAAAATCTGATGAAATTAATTTAGAATTTACGGATGATGCTATTTATAAGATAGCTGAGATTGCTGAAAAATTGAATACTTATACTGAAAACATTGGAGCTAGGAGATTACATGCTGTTGTGGAAAAGGTTATAGAAGATATCTCTTTTGATATTGATAAATATAGATATAAAACTATCGTAATTGATGCTAATTTTGTGGAAGAAAAAGTTAAGGATATTATGAATGTTGAAGATAAAAGTAGTGTTTACATTATTTAAGGAGGCTATTTATGGGAAATTTAATTTATGGATTAAAACTTTTAGATAATTTAAAGGCTAATCTTATAGAAGTGGAATCTGAAAAAATAATAGAAATAGCTAATAATATTGAACATAATAAAGATTGTAAATGTAAGATTTGTAGAAAAGTTGCAAATATTGATAAAGTTTTTAAAATTTATTTACCTTTAAAGGTAAGGTATTATTTTCCAGTTTTTTTTATTAATCCTTTATTATTTTTTTGGTTTTTTCCTAAGGTTATGGATGCTATTTATGAAAAATTTATTAGCTCTAATTATGATATTAATAATAATAGTAATAATATGACAATTTTAAGGGAAAATGGAATTTTTGATGTTATTAAATTCTCAGATGATTTCTTAAAAATAATTGATTTATTGTTCAATAATGATTTTATTAATGCAATAAATTATTTTGATAGATTAGAGAATATAAGTGATTTTGAGTTTTATTATTTAAGATCTATTTTTGCTTTTTTATTAAACAATTTAGATAAAGCTAAAGAAGATATCTTTTTAATAATTAATTTATTAGATCCTTCTAATTTTGAAAAAGATAGCATTGATTTTAAAGAATCAATTAAAAATATAGGTTCAGATTTGGATGTTTTATATAAAATTATCTTATTTGATGGACTTATTATTAGTTTTTATTCAAATGATTATGAAAGTTTTGTTAAGTGTTTAGATAAGATTTTTAGTAGTTATGAGGAGCAATTTTTCCCAAAATTTTCTATTGTTTTATTAATTTTGTCTTTAGCTTTAGTTTTTAATTCTAAGGAAAATTATTTTATATTGGATTTTTTACCGAGAATTATTTCTATTGCTGATATAATTATAGAAAATAATAAGGAATATTTGCACTATGTTTTACAGTTATTAATTGCTATAAAAAATTATAGAGTAAATTTATTTGAGATTATTAAAAATGAGATTGATTTATTATATGAAAAAATATTAAATTTCTTTTCTAAAGATTTTGAAGTAAATGAGTATAAGGAATTTAATGAGTATAATGTTTTTAAGGTTTGTGATTTAATTTATTCTAAAAATGTTTTATATAAAGTAATTTTATGGAGTTTTGGAGATAAAAGTTATGAGAATTTTATTAAAACTTTGGGATTTATTCCTTTAAATAAAGTTATTATTAATTTTCTGGATTATGTTAAATATAAGAATTTGTTAATTGATGATAATCAAATGAATTTTGAAGATAGTATAAATAGAATAAATAAATTAATAGATAATGATCCTAATAATGGTTTTTATTGGTTTTTAGCGGGGTTGTATTATTTTGTTATTAAGCGCTTTGACTTAGCTTATAATTATTTTAGAGGCTCGGTTAGCTCAAATCCAGGGTTTACTGAAAGTAGATTATATTTTTATGCTGCTAGTGTTTTGATAGGGGAGTATGATAGAGCATTGAAAATTATTGAGAATAGTATATTTTTTGAACCTAATTTAGTTTTACATGATTTAGCTTTAATTAATTATAAAATTTTAAATAAAGTTATTTATAATTTAGATTTAGATTTTGATTTTAATTATAATCAAATAAGAGAATTAGTTAAGTAAAGGAGGTAAAAGGAAATGAGACATTGGACAGAAATAGAAATGTGGAAAGATGTTACTCAAGAGCAATTTGAAGATTTTCATTGGCAAACTCAAAATAGAATAACTACTTTAGAAAAGCTTAAAAAAATAATTAATGTTACTAATGAAGAAGAAAGAGCTATTAAAGAAGGATTAGGTGAAATTTTTACAATGGGAATTACACCGTATTATGCATTACTAATGGATCCTAATGATATTAACGATCCTATAAGAAGACAAGCAGTTCCTATTATTTATGAATTAGAGAAGTCTACTTTTGATTTGGAAGATCCTTTAGCAGAAGATGTAGATATGCCTGTTCCTGGAGTAGTTCATAGGTATCCTGATAGAGTATTATTTTTAGTTACTGATAGATGTTCTGTTTATTGTAGGCATTGTACAAGGAGTAGAATGGTAAGTTATAGACCCACACCTTGGTCTCAAATAGAAATGGGGTTGGAATATATAAAAAAACATAAAGAAATAAGGGATATAGTTGTTTCGGGAGGGGATTCACTTTCTTTAAGTGATGAGAAAATTGAAAAAATTTTACAAGGTTTAAGATCTATTGAGCATGTAGAAATTATAAGATTAGGTTCTAGGATGCCTGTAACTAATCCTATGAGAATTACGGAAAAATTAGTTAATATTCTTAAAAAATATCATCCTATTTATTTAAATACTCACTTTAATCATCCTAAAGAGATAACTAAATATTCCTCTAGAGCTTTAAATATGCTAGCTGATGCGGGAGTAGTTTTGGGGAATCAGACTGTTTTATTAAGAGGTGTTAATGATTGTCCATTTGTTATGAAAAAATTATTTCAATTATTATTAAAAAATAGATGTAGGCCTTATTATATCTATCAATGTGATTTAACTGAGGGCTTAGAGCATTTTAGAACTAGGGTTTCTAAAGGAATAGAAATAATGGAGTTTTTAAGAGGTCATACTTCAGGATTAGCTAATCCTTATTTTGTAGTGGATGCTCCTGGTGGTGGGGGTAAGATTCCTGTTATGCCTAATTATGTTATTTCTATGTCTGATAGTAGAGTAGTTTTAAGGAATTATGAAGGTAAGATATTTATGTATCCTGAACCTAAACATCCTGATTCTCCTCATGATTATAGAACTTGTCCATATTGTCAGGAAATGAAAGATCAATTAGATGGAGTTGCTGCTTTACTTTGGGAAGGTAATAATTCTAAAGTTAATCTTGATTATCCTTCTAAGAGAGATCTACGAAGACAAAATAAAGAAAAGATTTATGAAGAAATAATTCAAGAGATGAAACATAGATCTAGTTGTTCTTAAAAATTGATATCTTAATTTGAAAGAATTTTTTATAATAAATTTAGAATATATTTTAAATATTTAGTAAGAGGTGAAAAAATGAGAGAAAGAATAGGAAAAACCTTAATGTTAGTTGGTATAGTTATTTCTTTAGTTGGCTTTGTTTTATATGTTTTTGATCAAGAAGAAGATGAAGAAATTGTTCAGATAAAAGAATTAATAAAAGAGGCTGATAAAATAATTAAACAAGTTAAAGGCTAAGTTTTAATGATAAAAGATAAATTATTAAAAAGTGGTATTTGGAGTTTAATTGTTTTGTTAAGTTTAGGATATATTTTATGGTTTTTAGATTTATTTAAGTTTTTTGGGATTAAATTTTTTCAAGATTTTTTCATAGCTGCTGGTTTGTATTCTTATGAGCAATATCTGTATATTTTTATTATTTCTTTTCTTGCTTTACCTGTTTTATTATTCATAGTTTTTTCTGGAAATAAATTAAGAATTAGTATAGAGGTTTTAGGTTTTTTAGGGTTACTTTTTATAAGTTTTGTATCTACTTTCTTTTTCTCTATTGAAGTATTTGATAGTATTAGGGAATTTGTTATTATGTTTTTAGTTTTTTTATTTATGGTATTTGGTTATAATATTTTTAATTTTATAGAGGATAAAGATGGATTTTTTTATAATTTTAATTTATTTTTGGTTATATTATTGATTTTATTGATATTTATAGCGATATTTGTGAATTTAGGTATGCCACCTAATAGTCCTTGGATGTCTTTTTTTTACCAAAAAAATGCTTTTGCTGGTTATCTTTTAATTTTGTTACCAATCCCATTTTCTTTAACTATTTTATCTTTGGTTTATAGGGAATACTATAAAGCAGTATTATTTTTTTTAGCTTTTTTATTTGCTATAGTTGCTTTATTGTTTTCGGGATCTAAAGCTGCTATTTTATCTTTCTTAGTATCTTTACCTCTTTATTTTGGAATTTTCAAAATATTTAGAAAAATTTATATTAGCTTAAAAGATATAAAATTAGAAAGAAGGACTATTATTTTTATTTCTATTAGTGTTAGTTTTGTTATTTTTATTTTGATTTTACAATTTATATTAGATAAAAATTTTGTGAAAAATTTAGTTCTATCTTTTAAGAATGTTATATCTATGCTATCTAATACTGTCTTAGCTAGGATCGATTTTTATTTAGCTTCTTTTTCTATTGCTAAAGAATTTCCTTTTGGATGTGGGTTATATAATTTTTCTAAAACTTATCCACTTTATCAATCTGCTTTTTATTTCTATTCTAAGGATCCTCATAATTATTACTTAAAAATATTATCTGAAGTTGGATTTTTAGGGGTCATTTATTTAATTTTTATTTTTTTATTTTTTATTTTTAGAGTTGCTTTTTATTATAGTAAGTTTGTTAGTAATTTAGATTTTAAGCTTATAAAAGAAAAAATTGATAAGTTAATAGATTATATATCTAAAGAAGATGTTAATTCTGATGATAAAGATATAAAAGAAAATTTTAGAGATTTAAGAAATTTAAATGTAATTATTTTAAGTTCAGGGATTTCTATAGGTTTAATACAGTCTATGATTCATATTGCTTTTGATGTTGATTTTAAGTTTGCGTTTATTTTAATTACTTTTTTTGTATTATTTGCAATTAATTTGGGTAGTATTGATTTTATTAATAATGAAATTAATGTTAAAGCTAATTTTTCTTATGAAATGAATAATTTACTTAGGATTTTATTTTTTATTTTAAGTTTAGTTGGACTTATTTTTTCTCTTATATTTTCTTATAAAGAATTAAAAGCTTATTATTTTGATAGATTAGCTAATGATTCTTCTAATTTAGATCAAGCGATTTTATATTACCATAAAATTATAAATTTCTCATTTAAATCTTCTTCTAAGTATATTACTTTGGCAGAGTTTTATAGAGCTAAAGGGGATTATGTTAATTCTGAGGTTTATAATCAGATGGCTTTCAAAATTTCAAAATATAATATCAATGCTTATCTTTCTTTAGCTTATTCTTATCTTCAGGAATTTGAGATTAAATATAATTTATATAATTCTGTGAAAAATGATAAAAATTTTAAATTAGAATTACAAAAAAATAAAAAGCAAATGTTGGATTTGCTTAATAATACTAGATTTATTCTTAAAAAAGCATTGCTTTACGATAAATATAATTATCCTGATATTTATTTATTAATTGCTAAAACTTATTATTATGAACAATTGTTAAATCAGAAAGAATTATATTCTTTAAGATTATTTAAAAATATTTTTGAAAATATTTATCCATTAAATGAGTTATCATATCTTATGGATGTGAGAAAACCTAATTTTTATGGTGTTATTTTAGAAGCTTATAGTTATTATATAGAACCAGATTTTAATAAATGCTTACTTATTGAAAATAATAAAAAAAATATTTATAATTGTAAAAAAGTTTTTGAAATATTATATAAACCTTTAGTTTTATATGATTTATCTACTGTTGATGATAAAACTATTTATATAAAGGGGGGTATTGTTAGTTATATTTTGGGGAAGTATTATTTAAAAATTAAAAATGTGAGTAATCAATTTTATTTTAGGCAATCAATAAATTTATTTAGTAAAAGTGATAAACTTGATATTATTTCTGTTTATTATACTGTTATGTCTTTATTATATTTGGATGATCTTAATTCTGCTTATAATATAGCTTATTATATTGTAAAAACGAAAAAGGATGAAGAAGATTTTAATTTTATTAAAACTGAAATGTATTCTGTATTAGCTCAGATTTATAATGTTAAAAAGTTTATTTATTATAATCCTTATTACTCTAATTATTTTCTTAAGCTTTATAAAAAATATAGTAAATAAAAATTTAGTAAATAAGGATTTAAAAAATGAGTGATTTTTTTAAAATAGAGTATAAAGATGGATTAATGAGAGTAGGTAAGATAATAACTGATAATGGGGTTTTAGAAACTCCTAATTTTATACCTGTTGCTACTTTAGGTTCCATTAAGGCTTTAGATAGTGTTAGTGTTTTAAATTTAGGTATTCAAGCTATTTTTTGTAATACTTATCATTTACATTTACAACCAGGAGAAGATAATATATATCAGTTAGGTGGTTTACATAAATTTATGAATTATAAAGGTGTTATTCTTACTGATAGTGGAGGATTTCAAGCTTTTAGTTTAGGGCAAGCTTTAATAGATAGAGTAGGAAAAATTGCTAATATTTTTCCTAACAGTTCAAAAAGGAATATTGATTTACTTAGTAATAGGTTATCTAAGTTATCAAATAATAAGGAAAAATTGGCTTTAATGAATGAAGATGGAATTGTTTTTAAAAGTCATTTAGATGGTAAGATTTTCAAATTAACACCTGAAAATTCTATTGAGATACAATTAAAATTGGGATCTGATATATTGTTAACTTTAGATGAATGTACTTCTCCATTGGCTTCTTATGAATATACTAAAGAATCTACTTTTAGATCTTTTTATTGGACTGAAAGATCTTTTAAGTATTTTATTCAAAATAAGGATAATTATAAGGAATATAGAAGATTTTTGTATGGTATTGTTCAAGGTGGATATTACTATGATTTAAGGAAATGGAGTTTAGAAAAAATTTTGTCTTTAGATTTTGATGGTTATGCTATAGGTGGATCCTTAGGGAGATCTAAGGAAGATTTATATGAAATATTGAATTGGTTATCTTTTCCGGATGATAAACCTAGACATCTTTTAGGGATAGGTACTATTAATGAAATATTTATAGCTATTGAGCATGGAATAGATACCTTTGATTGTATAATTCCTACAAGATATGCTAGAACTGGAACCGTTTTTGTGAAATATGAAGATAATTATAAAAATAATTTTACATTAGATATAACTGCTTCTATTTATAAAGGAAAGGATATAAAAAAGTATGATTTACCTATAGATGAAAATTGTAGTTGTTATACTTGTAAGAATTATAGTGTAGCTTATTTAAATCATTTATTTAATGCTAATGAGATTTCTGCTATGACTTTATTAACTATTCATAATCTATATTTTTATAATGAATTGCTAAAAAAAATAAGATTAAGTATTATTAATAAAAGTTATGAAAGATTTAAGAAAGATTTTTTTAATTAATCTATAAAATAAACAAATTAAGTAGTAAATTTTTTTGGTATAAGGTTTTAAAATTATGATTGATGTTTTATATAACGAAGAGATAAAAGATACTATTGATTTTAGTTCTATTGATAAAGAAGTTAGAGAATTTGAGGATTTTTTTGAAAATTGTTTTGGATATAAATTAAAATCTATTCAAAGGACATATGTTAAACGTGTATTTTTAGGAATGTCTTTTTCTTTTCAAGCTCCTACAGGTACAGGAAAAACTGTTTTAGGAATATTTTTAACTTTGTATTTTTCGATTGTTAAAGATAAGAAATGTTTACTTATTTTTCCTACTCAATTACTAGTAAAACAGGCTTTTAATATTTTTCAAAATTATTTAAATAAAATTAAGGATTATATAAAAAATAAATATAATAAGGAATTAGTAGAAGATAAGTTTCTATTTTTTTTAGCTGATCAAAAAAAATCTATAAAAGATGAAGTAATATCTAAAATAGAGCAAGGTAATTATTTATTTTTAGTTATTACAAATAATTTTTTAGCTAGAAATTTTGAGCTGTTAAAAAAGAATGTTTTTAATATAATTTTTGTAGATGATTTAGATAGTATTTCCAAAAGTTCAAAAAATACTGATAGAATTTTAATGCTTTTAGGCTTTGATCAGGATTTTGTTAAGGAGGTAAAAAATAAGGACTTTAATTTAACTGATGAGCAAAAAATTAAATTAAATAATTATCCTAAAAATATCCTTATTATTTCTTCTGCTACTTTAAAAAGAGGGTTAAATACTATATTATTTAGTAAATTATTAAAATTTGATGTTGGGAGTAGTATTAATTTTGTTAGGAACATAGAGGATATATTTGTAAAAGATGGAGATATTAATAAATTGTTATTTATATTGGAAAAAATGGGACCTGGAGCTATTATTTTTACTAATTCTTTGGAGAATGCCCTTGAATTAGAAAAAATTATTCCTAATTCTAAGGTTATTACTTCAAAAACTGCAAAATATATTGATAAACTTGTAGATATTTATGAGAATGATTTGGATGATTTTATAGAAGAAGAAGAGTTATTAAAAGAAGATTTTACTAATGATTTAGAGGATTTTGATTCGGATTTGGATTTAGAAAAAAATGAATTTAATAATAATGAGGATTATATAGAAGGAGAATATAATTTAATTAAGGATTTAGAGAAGGATATTGAAAATGTTAATTATTTAATAGGTGTAGCTTCTCCTTATAGTATATTAACTAGGGGATTGGATTTGCCTTATAAAATAAGATATGTAGTATTCTGGGGGATTCCTAAAAGGAAAATTGATTTGAATAATTTAGATAATTATAGAAATCTTTATCCTATCCAGAAATTTTTATCAAATTTGTTTTTTAAAAAGAGGATGGTTTCTTTAGAACGAATTAAAGAATATATAAAAAATATGGATAAAGACTTAGTTATTGGCTCTTTTGTTATTATTGATAAGGTTTTATATACTATTGATATAAAGACTTATTTACAGGCTTCTGGTAGGTGTTCTAGAATAACTCCTAATGGAATTACAAAAGGAGTTAGTTTTATCTTTGATAAAGAGATCTTTTTAGAACCATTTAAAAAATTAGCTTATTTTAATAATTTTGAAATCAAAGAAAATGAATTAAATAATGGTAATGAATTGAATATTCTAAATGAATTAAAGTTTCAAGTAGATGAAAGCAGAAGCAAATATTTTAATAATAATAATAAAGATTTTGATAATAGTGTAGTAATTGATTTTAAAAGTTATTTAATGATAGTGGAAAGCCCTACTAAAGCTAAGCAGATTGCTAGTATGTTTGGGATCCCTTCTGTTATTAAAATAGATGTTTTTAATGGTTATGAAGTTTTTTCTCCTATTGGGATTTTGATTATTGTACCTTCTGTAGGGCATGTTGTTGAATTAAGTGTAGATGAGAACAATTTCTTTAAAGATAATGATAATAATGGTAAAACAAAGTTGAATTTATATAATGTTATTGTTGAATTTGATAATAATGAAATAACTAAATGTTCTTTAATTTATAGTTCTATAAAAAGATGTAGAAGTTGTAATAAATCATTTGCTTCTAAGAAAGAGGTATGTATTTATTGTGGTAGTAATAATATTTTTAGTACTTTTAAGTATTTAGAAAAATTAAAAGTAATTAGTTATTTGGTAGATGGTGTTATATTGGCTACTGATCCTGATAGTGAGGGAGAGAAAATTTCTTTTGATATTTATAAGTTATTAAATCCTAAGATTTTTTATAGGATAACTTTTAATGAAATAACTAAAAAGGCTGTTATTAATGCCCTGAATAATTTAAAAGGTATTGATTTTAATATGGTAAATAGTCAATTGGTTAGAAGAATAGAGGATAGATGGATAGGATTTAGTTTAAGTAGTTTTTTAAGAGAGAGTTTTGATGATAGAAATTTAAGTGCGGGAAGGGTACAATCTCCTGTACTTAACTGGATTGTTTCTAGATATAAAGAGTATACTAATAAGAAAAATTTTGCAATAGTAAATGATATAAATATTGGAAATTTGCAGTTTGTTGATTGTAAAATAAGAGGTAAAGCTAATTTAAAAGTTGAGATAGTTGACAAAACGGAAAAGGAAGTAGTATTACCACCTTTTAATACTCCTGATATTTTATCTTTTGCTAATTCAGTTTTAAAGTTATCTTCTAGCGAAACTATGAATTTGTTGCAAAAATTATTTGAAAATGGTTTAATAACTTACCACAGAACTGATAGTTATAGGGTTTCTAATTTAGGAGTTGAAATTGTAAAAGAAATTTTAGCTAAGAATAACTTAGAATTTGTTTATAGAAATTTTGATAATACATCACATGCACATGAAGCTATTAGAATAACAAAACCTTTAAATGTTGAAGATATAAAAATGTTTTATCAAGATAAATTACCTTTTCAAGCTTTTAGGTTGTATGATATGATATATAAAAGGTTTTTAAATGCTTTTACTAAATCTACTAAATTAGTTATTTATACTTATAAATTTACATTATTTAATGAAAAAGAGGAAAGTGTTTTATATCAAGATAGAGTTATTGATATTATAGGTCCTAATATTTTTCCTTACATTTCTCAAAAAAGTGAAGTTATTTCTGAAGGAATTTATAATGTTGAAGTTAGGAATATCAAGAAACCTGCAGTTAGTTTATATTCTCAGGCGGATATAATAAATTTAATGAGGAATAAGGAGATAGGTCGACCTTCTACTTATGCTCATATAATTTCTCGGTTATTTTTAAGGGGATATATTATTGAAAAGTATAATAAAATAATTCCAATGAGAAAGGGGATTTTAGTTAATGAGAAATTAAAAAATGAATTTTGGGATTTAGTTAATGAAGAAAGAACAAGGGATTTACAGAAAAAGATAGATTTTATTGAAGAAGGAATTAAAAAGCCTATTGAAGTAGTTAATGAATTGTATTGTGAATTAAAGGAAAAAGTTTTTGTTAAATTATCTAATTTTGATTTATTTTTAAAAGATGGAGTTTATTTTAAATAATTATTTAATTATTTATGAAAGTATTTGATAGGTATATATATAAAGGTTTTATTTACAATATATTTTTAGGTTTTATTATTTTTAATTTTTTAATAATTTTGGTTAGTCAGATATATGATTTGGTTAAATGGGTGGTTAATGGTAAAATTTCTTTTTTGGGAGTTATTAAATATCTTATTTATATTACTCCTCTTTATTTTAATTATACTATTCCGTTAGCTATAGTTTTTGGAACTGTTAGTTTTGTAGGTAGATTAAGTTCTAATTTTGAGATTATTGCATTTAATAGTTTTGGAATACCTAATTTTTTTTTATTTTTTAGATTATTAGTTTTAGTATTTTTAATTTCTGTGTTTCATTTGGTTTTTAATGAAGGTTTTTCTTATAAATTAGTTAAAAAAGGGTTGGATATTTATTATAATTTAAAAAAGGAAGATGGTGGTGAATATAAGGGGACAGTAGAAAATTTTTCCATTAGGCTTGATTTTATTGACTTTTATCAATATATTTATGCTTTGAAATATATTGTTGATTTAAATTTTATGAATGATATTGTTATAATAAAGATAGATAGAAAGAAAAGAGATATTATAGAATATATTGAGGCTAAAAATGCTAAATTAATTTCTGATAACTTATGGATTTTATATGATGTTCATGTAAAAGTCTATTCTGATGGAAATTTAGATAAAGAAGTTTATTTAAATAAAATTACATATAATTTATTTAGTTCTTATTTAGTTAATAAAAAATTAAGGAGGAAACATAGGGAAGAATTAAATTTATTTGATCTTTATTATCAATTAAAAAAAATAAAAAGTAATGATAATCAAAATAATGAGATTAGTAATGAATTAAAAAAGGATTTGTTAGTAAAGATTAATTTAAAATTTATTTTTCCTTTAAGTTCATTTTTTTTGTTTTTTTTAGTTTTTAATTTTTCTATAGTTCCTTTAAGAGGTAGTAATTATATTGGTATTACTGTTACTATTTTAGTAGCTTTTTTTTATTATGTATTTTTGATGTTAAGTCAAGTTTTGGCTAATAAAGGGAATATTTTTATATTATGGTTCCCTAATTTTTTAGCTATTTTTTTAGGAGGATTTTTTTTATTTTTAGAAAATAAAAAAAATGTATAAAATTAAAAAAAGGATAATTAATAGTAATAAAATAATAAGAAAAAAAATATTGAAAAAATCAAGTAGGTAAAAAATATGTTTTTAGATTTTCTATTTAAAAAGAAAGAACATAATTTAGGATTAGATATAGGTAATCACTTAATTAAGTTTGTTATAGCTGATAGTAAATGGAGCGATAATGATAGGGTATTAGTTAATGCTAAAGTTAATTTCGTTGGTAATGTTAGAATAGATAAATTAGATGATCCTACTTTAATTCAGGATACAGTTATCAAATTTTTGGATGAACATAAAATAGATAGAGCCTTAACTAAAACTATTGCTTGTATATCTGGGCCAAATGTTATAGTTAGGACAATTGAAGAAACTCAAAGATCTAAAAAAGATTTAGAAAAAGATAAAGAAGAAATAGTTAGTAAGTATATACCTTATGGTATTGATAAAGCTAAATATGACTTAATTGTTTTAAATCAATCTTTACCATATGATCAAAATAAAATGGAATTGCTTTTAATATCGTTGTTATTAGAGGAAGTGGTAATCCTTGAAGATATTATTAAGAATTCTAATTTACAAAAAGTAGCAGTGGAATTTGATTTGTTAGGAGCTTGGAGATTATTAGAAGGAATTAATTATAAAGGTAGCTTTAATTCTACTACTAATATGTTAATAGATTTTGGAGCTGTTTCTACTAAGATTGCTGTTTTTCAGGATGGTAAGATGAAATTATTAAGAAATCTTAAGATAGGAGCTGAAGATTTGATTAAAAAATTTGTAGAGACTTTGGCTATATCTAAAGAAGAATTATTAAATAATATTAATCGTTTATCTATTGATGATGCTAAATATCAGAATATTTTTATTAAACATTTTGAAAGTATAATAAAAGAGGTAAAAAGAACTATTAGTACTTATAAAAGTAGATATTCAGTTGATTTTAATGAGATATATATTATTGGTGGACTTTCTAAAATTAAAAATTTTGATATCTATTTAAAAAGGGAATTAGAATTTAATGTAGAAGGAGTTAATTATGAATATTTAAAGAATGTAATAAAAGTGGATAAAAAATATGAAAATGAATTTATTGAAAATTTGGTTATATATGTAAATGCTTTGGGGTTAGCAATTGGGCACGGTCAACAAAGGAAGGGTTAATAAAAGTAAAAAGTAGGAGGTGATAAGAAAGTGGGGATAGTTATAGATGTAGGTGAACAAAAGAAACCTAATTATATTAATGATATTTTATTTATTATTTTTACTATAATAATAGGAGCTGTAGTGTGGGCAATTCCTTATTTTTTAGCTAATTCTGAATTAGCTAAAATCGAAAACATGAAAGAAGAGGCAGAAAGTATAAAAAAAGAAATAACTGCTTATAAAGATTATCCTAAAAAAATTAGCGATACTATTAACAGAATTAAAGTTATTTATAATCAATTAGATAATTTAAAGACATTATTAAATGAAATAATTTTTCAGAGATTTATTTTATTAGAGTATCCTCATATTTTACCAAGTGAAGCGTGGATTAGTAATTTAAGTGTAAATTTTGATGCTAAAACAATGAATTTTGGGGTAAATATTGTAGGTGAAAGAGAAAAAGTGCTTCAAAATGTTTCTAAGTTAATAGATAATATGAGTAATTCTGTAGTTTTTAAGGATCCTAAAGTTAGTGCTATTTCTTTAACTGAAAAAGAAGGAGAAACTGTTGCTAATTTTAATGTAGATTTATCTTTTGATTACAATCAAAATATTTTTGAAACTTACTATAAAAATTTAAAATAGAAGAGAGTATTAGGGGGTATGATATAGATGAATATAACAATAAAAATATTAGTTTTAATAATAGTAGTATTTTTAGCGGGTTTTTTAAGTTGGCAGTATAATTATGTTCCGATCGTTAAAAATAAGACTGAATGGGAAAATAGTCTTAATGATTTAAGAGATTATAAAAATAAAGTAGAAGATGTAAAAAATCGATTTAATGAGGTACAGGATATTTTAAATAAATATGAGGAATTGAATAAAGTTTTACAAGTATCTCCTTCTTCTAATCAGAAGCAAGGATTTATATCTTTAACTTTGAAAAATATAGAAAAAATTATAAATGAAGTTAGGGAACAAACTAAGGATAGAGATTTTAAATTATCTAATATAAATTTTGGAAGCATTGGCAGTAGAACTATTGGGGGTAATGAAAATGTGCCGGGAATAAGTATTAAATCTACTGAAATAACTATGTCTTTAAATGGTAAGTATCCTACTATTATTTATTTTTTAAAGCAATTATCTGATCAAAATAAAGTTGGTAATTTAGTTAGAATTAAAACTGTTTCTTTTTCTCCTTCTAATGTGGAAGTAGGTAAATCACCTGTATTAAGTGTTAGTTTAACTCTTGAAACTATAGAAATTCAAGGTAGGTGATTTTTGTGAAAATAAATACTAAAATATTATTTAAAGGATTTTTATTAAGTGGATTGGTTTTTAGTTTATTTTATTTAAGTAGTTGTATAAGTCTTGAAAAAATTCAGGCACCAGGAGATTTAACAAAGGATATTAAAATTGAGGAAGGCACTAATATAGATATTCCTGCTGAATTAAAGAATATAGATTCTATAAAAAAGAAATTAACTGAAAAAGTTATTATTCCTGCTAATAGAGAAGATAAAGATTTTATAGATCCTTTTATTCCTAAATCTATTAAGGGAATAGAATTATTAAAGAATAAAAAACAAGCTACTGAATTGGCTTCTAATAATCAAAATATTACTAAAAAAGAAGAAAATATTAATGAGCTACAAAATACTCAACAAGCATCTAATGTTAATTTAGCAACTGAATCTATTAGTATGTTTACTTATGAAGGAGTACTTATTTCTTCTGATGGAAGACGTGCTATTTTAAGGCATATTCCTACTAATAAAAGTTATATAGTTAATGTAGGTACTGTAGTTGGAGGATATAAGATTACTGATATTCAAGATAATAATTTAATTTTAGTTATGGGATCTGAAAAGTTAGTTATACCCAAAAATAAAAAATAAAAATAAGGAGGTGAAAAAATGAAAAAATTAATTCAGTATATTATAGCTGCTATAATAATATTTAATATAGCGTTAGCGGGTACTATCTCTAAAGTTGAAATAAAAGAGATAGATAGTACAGTTAAGATAAGTGTTAATACTTTAGGAGCTTCAAAACCAGTTTTATCAGGTAATTTATTAACTATTAGATTTAAAGATTCTAATATTGATTTATCACAAACTGAAGCAAATTTAATGCCTGGTGGTCCTGTAGCTAAGGTTGAAGTTACTGAAGACGGAAAAGATTCTTTATTAAAAGTTTATTTAAATTATGATGCAATTAATTTTAAAGTATTTGAAAGTTCAGGATTTACTGTTATTGAAATTAAAGAAAAGAATCCTCCTGAACCTGTAGGTCCTAAAACTGTATATTCTGAAAAGCAGAACCTTAGAAATTATATAGTTTTATCCTCTTCAAAAGAACAAATTACTAATGAAGCTAAGGAAGAAACTACTAAAAAAGAAGAATCAAAGAAAGAAGAAAAAGAGGAATCAAAAGTAGAATTAAAGGCTCCTAAAGTTACTTCTTCTAAAGTTACTTCTTCTAAAACTGTTTCTAAAACTACTGTTGTTTCTAAATCAATGCCTACTAAAAATGTAAGTACTTCTTCTAAAAAAACAATAACATTGGATTTAGTTGATGCTACTTTAGTGGATACAGTTAGATTAATAGCTGATACTTTAGGATGGAATGTTTTGTTTAGTCCTGAAGTTCAAAAATATCAAGAAAAGATAACTACTAAATTAGTTAATGTTGAAGCTGAACAAGCTTTAAAGATGATATTATTATCTAATGGATTTGATTATAAGATAGTAAATGGGATAGCTTATGTTGCTCCCAAGGATAAGTTAGTTCAATTTCAACAAGATGTTAAAGTTTCGGGTCCTATGAAAACTCAAGTTATTAATTTAGAAAACGCTTCTGCTAAAGAAATAGAACCAGTTATTAAATCTTCTTATCCTGAAGCTACAGTTCAGGTTGTTGAGAAAACTAATAGTTTATTAATAAAAGCTCCTGTTGAAACCATTAGAGAAATAAAGAATTTAGTAGGTCAATTAGATGTTCCTCCACCTCCACCACCACCAGTAACTCCTCCAACTACTGAGGTAATTAGATTGAATTATGCTCAAGCTCAAGAAGTAGTAGCTATGATGGGTGGGTTAGTACCTAAAGAAGCTATTGCGATAGATCAGCGAATGAATTCTTTAATAGTTACTGCTACCCCTGATATAATTGATACAGTAAAATCATTTGTAAAAGCAGTAGATGTTCCAATGCCTCAAGTAGCTCTAAGATTACATGTATTAGCTGCCTCTGAAGGAGCTTCTAAAACTTTAGGGGTTAACTGGAATCAATCTGCAGGTGTTACTTTACAAGAGGGTAAGAAAGATCAAACGGGTGCTATTCAAACGGGGCCTTCTGATTATTTAGGGATACAATTATTTACTAGAACTATGCTTCAATTCCAGGCTACGTTGAATTATTTAGTTAATCAGGGGTTTGTAAGAATATTAGCTGCTCCTTACATTATGACTCAAAATAAACAACAAGCTAATATTCAAATAGGAGAACAATTTCCATTAATTTATACGGATTATAGAACTGGTCAACCTCAGGCTAATTATATTAACGTAGGTATTATATTAAATGTTACACCTGAGATTTCACCTGATGGCTATGTTACTATGAATTTACAACCTCAAGTTTCAGAAGTCGGTGAAATAATAACTGGTACTCAATTCCCTAGAATTATAACAAGGAATGCTCAAACTACAGTAAGAGTTAAGCAAGGAGATACAGTGCTAATAGGTGGATTATTCAGAGAAAGAGAAGCTAATTCATTTAATAAAATACCTTTATTAGGTGATATTCCAATAATAGGTGAATTCTTTAGAGTGAAATCAAAACAGAAGGAAATCATAGAATTAATTATAGCTATAACTCCTGTGGTTATGATGGATTTACCTAAAATTGAGGAAAGTGTTCAGTATAAGAGATTTGATACTGATAAAAATATGAAAGTAAAGGATCCTACAAAGTTTTAAATGTAAGGAAATATGGAAGTAAATTAGTTAGATAATTAATGAAGAAGTAAATAATAAAATAAAAGAATAGAAAAGGGAGGTTAAATTACCTCCCTTCTATTTTTTTTATTTATTATTTTAATTATTTTTGATTTTTTTTGGGATATAGATGATGGAAGTTAATTATTCATTTTGGGCTTGAGAGTCGCTACTAGCATCTAAAGCTTTTTTCCATGCGCTAGCATAAGTTTCTTGTGCTTGTTGGGCCTCTTCTCTTCTAGATTCTGTTAATTTATCGAATAATTGTTTTTTAGCTTCTTGGTCTTTTTGTAGTTCTTGCATGTATATATCCTGTATTTGTTTTTTGGCTTCTAAGGCTTGTTGGTAATCTTGATTTACTTGTTGGATACCGCTTTGGATTCCTGATAATAGAACTTGTGCGCCTATTTGTAATAATTGTGGTGGTATTGTCATGATTTTATCCCTCCTTTTTATTTTTTATTCTATTTTTTGTATTTTTTTATTTCTATTCTATTTTTTATATATGCAAATTTTTATAAATTAAAGTATTATTTTATAAAAATTTACATTTTTTTTACATTATTATTTTTATGTTTTAATTATTTGTTTTTTGTTTTATTTTTCAAAGGATAATTTTTTTTTTAATAAAATAATAAAATATAATAAAAGTTGTAGCTAAGGATTTAAGAAAAAATATTTTTAGAGAATTTTATATCAAGGAGGGAATTACTAAATATGAAAGTTGTAAATAGGAAACAGATGCAGGAAATAGATAAGGAAACTATTGATAAATTTAAGATTCCTTCGAGTATATTAATGGAGAATGCGGGATTAGCTGTTTTAGAAGTTATTTATAATAATTATTTAGAGGTAGCTAGGAAAGGTGTGGTTGTAGTTTGTGGTAGTGGTAATAATGGTGGGGATGGGATGGTTATTGCAAGGCATTTGTTTTTAAGAGGAATTCCAGTTAAAGTGTATTTAGTTGCTAATGAAAATAGATTAAAGCAAGACCCTAGTCTGCAGTTAAATATTCTAAAGAATTTAAAAGTCCCTGTTTTTTCTGTAAGTGATATGGAAGACCAGGATGAAATTAGTCAATTTTTACAATCACTTAGCTTTGATTTATCGATAAGTGGTTTAGTTATTGATGCTTTAATTGGTACGGGAATAAAAGGGGATGTAGGAAAACTTTATTCAAGTATTATTGAGGTTATAAATAAATATTCTCCTTTAACTATTAGTGTGGATGTTCCAAGTGGTTTAGATGTGGATACGGGTAAGTTTTTAGTGTTAGAGCCTGTAAGGGCTGCAGTTACTGTTACTTTTGCTTATCCTAAATTAGGATTCTTTTTATATCCTGCTTATATTTATGTAGGTAAATTGATTGTAGCTAATATATCTATTCCTTATACAGATAAATTAGATAATCCTAATTATAATCTAATTTTACCTTTTGATATAGTGAATAAAATACCGAGTTTTTTGCCTAATTATCATAAGTATAAGGTTGGTAGTGTTTTATTTATAGGTGGTAGTCTAAAGTATAGTGGTGCAATTACCTTAGCTTCTAAAGCTGCTAAAGTTGCTGGTAGTGGAATGGTTTTTGTTTTAGTGGATAAATCTATTCATTCTTTAGTAGCTTCTAAGTTAGTAGAAGAAATTGTGGATTTTTATGATAAATCTAATTATGAAGAAATTTTAAATACTTATTATTCTAAAGTTTCTACTATTGTGTTTGGTAATGGTATTGAAGATAATTCTCTTAATTTTAATATTTTAAAACATATACTAACTAATTTTGAAGGGGTTTTAGTTATTGATGGGACTGGTATAAATATGTTTTATGATTATTTTATTAAAATGAAGAATGAATTTAATACAAGGGTTTCCAGAATAGTTTTAACTCCTCATAGTGGAGAATTGGCTTTATTTTTTAATAAAGCAAGTGACAAAGTGAAAGTTTCTAATTTAACTGATTATGAAAGACTAAATAGTTCGTTAAGGTTAGCTAGTTTAATACCTAATAGTGTTGTAGTATCTAAAGGTAATCCTACTTTTATTTCTTACTATTTAAATAATATTGATAATGTTTGGATAAATTTAACCAATGGCTTAAGTTTAGCTAAGGCTGGTAGTGGAGATGTTTTAGCAGGTATTATTGGAGCTTTTATAGCTATGTTTAAAAATTCTATTAATAAAAATTTAGTTAAAGATGAGGTATTAGAAGCTATAAAATTAGCTGTTTTTATCCATGGGCTTAGTGCTCAATTAGCTAAAAAGGATTTAACTACTTTTTCTGTTAATGCTGCTGAAATTATTAATTATATCCCCAAAGCTTATAAATTTATCTTTGAAAAATATGCTAATAATGTTAATTTAAATACTTTACTTATTTCTTCCAAATCTATTATGGAGTACTTTTCTATTTTAGATATATAAATATGAAGTATAAATATTTAAATATTGATTTAAAAAAGGGTTATAAGGATATAGCAAAGCTTTATGAACTTAATAATCATTTAATGACTTTTTATTTAGATATATATTGGAGAAGAATTATGGTTAAGGATATTTTTAACGATATTATTAATAGAATAAATATTGGAAGTATTATTTATTTTATAGATATTTGTGTAGGTACGGGGGATCTTTTATTTGAGTTTATAAATTTCTTGAATTCTAAAAATCTTAATTTTAGTTTTAAATTTTTAGCTTTAGATTTTTCTATTGATATGGTAAAAATAGCTAAAAGTAAATCGTTATTAAAAGATGTTATTTTTATTTTAGCAGATGTTGCTAAAATACCTATTAAAGATAAAAAAATGGATATATCTACTATATCTTTAGGTATAAGGAATTTAAGAACTAATGATGAGTTATTTGAAATAAGGTTTAAGGAGATATATAGAATAATAAAAGATGGTGGAGTTTTTTGGGGACTTGAAACTTCTAGGCCTCCTAATAAAATTATTAGATTTTTTAGTGATTTATTTACTGCTTATGTTGCTACTAATATAGCAAAGGTCGTTTCCAGGAATATAGAGGTTTATGGTTATTTAGCAGATAGTATAAGGAATTTTTATGAACCTCATGAATTTAGAAATTTTTTACTAAATAAAATTAAATTTAAAGAAGTTAGTTATAGATTATTAACTTTTGGTGTAGTTGCTATTCATAAAGCAATTAAGTAAAAAATTAATTTTATATCTACATTAATTTATTAAATTAATTTTACCATTCATTTTATTTAGTGGGTAGGATATTATTTTATGTCAATAAAGGAAGTAAAAAATTTTTTAGAATATAATAAAATAAATATTCCTTTTAAAACTATATTAGTAACTGGTACAAATGGTAAAAGTTCTACTTCTCATTTAATTAATTTATTTTTATCTAAATTTTGTCAAAAATTAAATATTAATTTTAAAATAGGTTTATTTTCTAAGCCTCATATTTTAAAGATAAATGAAAGAATTAAAATTAATTATAATGATATTACTGATTATGATTTTAATTATTTTATAAAAAAGGTTAATGAATTAAAGGGAGATATAAATTTAAATTGGTTTGATGAATTGGTTTTAGTTTCCATTTTATATTTTTTAGAAAATAAAATAGATTTAGGAATATTTGAGATAGGGATAGGTGGTAAGAATGATTCTACTAATGCTTTAAATTCTATTATAAATATTATAACTAATATAGGTTTAGAACATACTGATATTTTAGGGAATACTATTAAATCTATTGCTTACCAAAAAGCTGGTATTATTAAAGATAATTCCTTTACTCTAACTTATGCTGCCAAAGGTTTTAAAACTATTTATAAGCAAGCTATTAAAAAAAAATCAGTTATTTTTAATTTAAACGATATTTTTAAAATAAATTTATTAGATGTATCTATTAAATCTATAAATTCTAATGATTTCAATTTAAATATGTCTAATTTTGTTTTTGAATTTACTTATTTTATAAAGCTTATAAGTAATAGTAAAGTTATAAAAAATTTAAATAGTCATGTATTAAAGGAAAATAAATTTTTAAATAATTTTTTTAATAATTTTTATAAGATTTTAAAAATGTTTTTTAAAGATGGTATTGTAATTAAATTTTATAATCCCTATTTAGTTAAGAATTATTTAATAGCTTTTTTGGCTTCTATTTTATATCTCGTTTTAAATGGGTATATAGATTTAGTAATTAAATATAAAAATAAGTTAAAAAAAGTTTTTTTAGATTTATCTAAAAGATTTAATTTAATGGGGAGATTTAATATAATTAAAATCAATAACTCTTTTTTACTAATTGATAGTGCTAAAGATATTACAGCTTTAGAATATATTTTAAATCTATTTTTCAATAGACTATACAAAATTGTTGCTGATAATTTTCTAAATAATTTTAAAGTTTCTTTAGTTTTTAGTTTTTCTAAAGGTAAAGATTTTAATAAATTTAAAAATATTTATAACATTATTTATAAAAACATTGATAAGATAGAAAATATTTATTTTTTGGAGCATCTTATTGAATTAAAATCGGAAAAATCAAGTGTTATTTATAAAAAATTTTACGATAATTTAGCAAAAATTTCTAATAATAATTCTAATATATTGTTAAAATTGAAAAATTTGGGAAAACTAAGTGAGAATAAAATAAAGGATATATTACAAGAAAATAATCTTATTTTTGTAACAGGTTCTATTTACTTTGTTGCTAACTTTTTAGAGTTAATTAATAAAAAATTATAATATTTTTATTTAATGGATTTAAAAAAAATCTGTCAAAAGCTTATAGATAAGCTGATGAATCTATAAGCTCTGTAGTAATTTAAAAACAAAGTTTTTAAAATTATGTTTTTAAAATTATGTTTTTAAAGTATGAAGGATTATAACAAAGTAAGAAATGTGACTTTTATATAACTAATTCTTGTAATTTTAGATACTAAAGATATAAAAATTTCTAAAAATCAAAGCGATTTTTTTAAGTTTAATTAAATAGATATACTTTGTAAAAAAATGTTAATAATTTTTATATCTTTAAGGAAAATTAAAAAAAAGAATAAAATAAATATAGGGGTTATAAAATGAGGAGGTTGTTTTATGAATTATTTTTTTAAAATGAATAATATAAAATCTAAGAAAGAACAGTTAGTTTATTTTAGTACTTTTTTAATTTTTTGCTGCTACCATATTTATGTTAATTCAACTTATTTTAATGTAAAAATATTTTTAGAGCTTGAAGATTTGTAGTTATTATATATTGGGGAGAAAAGTGTTTATGAAAAAAAAATAATAAAAATAAAGCTAATAGAAAGAATAGACTAAATAGAAAATTAACTGGGTATTTAGTTAAATTGAAGTTATTGTTTTTATAGCTATTATTACTCTATTATTACTCTATGTATTTTAGCCTTAGGAAATTATATTTAAAATTTGATAATCGTGCTTTTGAGGATATAAGTATTAAGTTACACTTATATGCTAAATTATATGAAACTAAGTTTTATGTATATAACAAATATATCAAAAAATATAGAAACCAAAAATTAAAAAAACTATTTAAAAAAACTATTTATTTATAATTTTCAACCTTGCCTATAATTTTGAACTGTCTATAATTTTAAACTTTTCATTATGTAGAATATAAATCTTAATAAAAAAAACAATTAATTTTACATTTTTTTAAAGATTTTTTTACAATTATTTTAATTTTTTTTTTAATAAAAAAATGAAATCTTTAAAAAAAATGAAATCTTTAAATAAAGGAAAGTTATGAAAAAAGTTATAGAAAAGGGGTGATATTCCTTGAGAAAAATTTTCTTATTTTTATTTTTGTCATTTTTATTATTTATAAATGTTTATTCAACTAATTATGATTCTATTTATTCTAAAAAAATCGTATTATCTTCTAATTTGGTATCAAATCCTATAAACTATTTAGATAAATTTATTATATGTCCTTTTAAAGATAAAATAACTATTTTGGATAGAGATTTAAATATTATTCAAAATATAGGAGTTAATCTTTCATTTTTTTTAGAACCATTTTATTATCAAGAGAAATTTATTGTTCCTTTTGTTGATAAAGATAATTACTTAAATTTATTCATATTATATAATAACTCTAATAGTTTAAATGAAATTAGTTTAAATGAACTTAATAATGTAAATGAACAAAGCAATTTTAATTTTACAATAAAAAAATTAAATAAATACCAAACAATAAAAAGCTTAGTATATAAAAACAAAGAAATATATGTATATTATAAGAATTTTGTTTCTAAGATAAAAATAAAAGAAGATATTTACAAGAATGATTTTAATTTTATTTTTGAGGAACCTGTGGAAGTAGGGGAGTATGTTAAATTTGGTAGAATTTTTGATTTTTATTACGGATATGATAAATTTGATAAATTAAATATTTTAGATAAAAACTTTAATTTAGTAGGAAAGTATAATTTAGGAAAAAATTTAAGTAATATTTATGAAATAGATGATAGCAAATTTGTTTTAGCTTCAGAGAAAGGATTTTATTTAATAGATTTAAATGGATTTCAAATTGTTTCTAAAGTAGATTTCTCAGGTACTCCCTTAAATTTACACAAAATAAATAACACCAAATTTTTTACTGTTACAAATGATTTTAAACTAATTTTATTCAATTTAAGTAGTGATTATAAAATAAGCTCATATTCTAATAACTTATTCTTATTTAACTATTATGATTTTAGAGATATGTTTATTAATGATACTTTGATTACTACTTTGTATGGTATATCTAATCCTTTTAGGAACTTTTTAATGTCTTCTGAATTTTATGTTAATAAAGATAGAATTTACTATTATAGTTATTCTTTAAGTGATAATAACTTATATTTAGTTACTTCTTCTTTTATTTACATTACTTTAAGAAAATATGGATATAATTATTTTAGCAAAAAGGATAAGAATAGATATTATTCATTTTATGAGAATTATCGTTTTAGAAACACTGCTTTTTATACTCTAAATTTAGGTTCTAATACTTTAAGAAATTATTCATTACTTCAATCTATTCCTTTGTATTATTATGGTTCTCTTTATGATTCAAAAGATAAAAGCTATCGATCTTTTAGCAACTATTATGATTACTACTCATATTACAGCCCTATAGTGTCTTATGTCGTTTCTCTTCAAAATAATTTATACTTTATTATTAATTATCCTAATCACACTGTGATCATGAAAGCTAATTAATATAGAAATAGAAATTAATTTATAAAATAAAATTATTATCTTAAAATTATTCTATAATAGCTTGGATAATTTTATTATTATTATCTTTTGGATAGAAATGGGAAATAATATTTTTAAAAGCATTAGTTAGTTCTTTATATAAAATTGGATCTTCTTGGGCTAAGATATTAGGATACATGAAATAAAAAGCAAATATTTCAGAAAAAAATTCAGCTAGACTTGTTTCTGCTTGATATGTAGATAATATAATCCTTGAGTATTGTTTATTTTGATATTTCCTAAAAGCTTCCCATAAGTACTTAAATTTAAGATATCTACCATATTTGGGATGAAAGAATACATGGTGTCCTAACTCATGTAAAAGTACATCTATTTTTGGGCTATATAAAACTATAGTTTTAATATTGCCTTGATAAACCCCTCCTAACCTCTTTATAGTATTTTTATTACCAAAAACTATTTTTACATCTTTTGTAAATAAATAAAAAAGTTTATCTCCTAATAACTCCCTTAATTTACTTAATAAAATATATTCAGTATCCATAATTATTTTTTTTAATTCTATTTTTAAATTTTTACTACAATTTTAAAATTTTGTTAAAAGATTGTTAATCTTTAGCGAAAAATAACATATAATATCTAAGGCATTAATTGTATTTTATTTTTTAATTTTTAACATTTTTTTAAAGGTTTTATAATATTCAAGAAAAATATTATATTATCTAATAAAAAAGGAAAATTTGTTTTTTTAATTTTTATGGAAATAAAAAATAAAATTGAATTCTATAAACTTGATAAAATAAACAAGTTTTTTAATGATTTTAATATTAATAGTTTTAAAGATAATATAGATAAAAATAATTTAGATGATTTACTAAGTTTTATAAAAGATAGTTTAAAAAAAGTAGATAAGGAAAAAGCAGATTATATAAAATCCAAATTATCTTTAAGTGATTTATTAGATCCATTATCTAGGGTTACTTATTTAATAGAAAAGGGAAAAATTATATCATATCTAAAAGAACTATTTATAATGCTAAAAGATTCTGAGCTAAATTCTAAGTTATTTATTAATATGGTTAGTGAAACTAATATGCCACAAATTGGTAGTGTATCATACTTTATCAAGTCATTAGGTAGTGTAATAGGAAGTTTTAAAGGAGTTATTAATGGTATAGCTGAAATTAATGCAGGGGTAAATACTGATGATAAAGCTTATAAATATGTGGGAATATTAGATTTAATTTCAAGTGTAGGAGGAGTTAGCATACTTTTAGGATTACCTTTTGCTGGATTAATTTATTCCACTTTCTTTGCTATTTTAAAAGGAATAGTAATTTTTAAATATAGTAGTAATTTCACAGAAATCCAAAAAGCTGATTATGTATTCTCTTTAATAGGAAATATCTTAAATTATTCTTTATATACAGGTTTATTTATGCCATATTCTTTAATTTTTATGCCTATAATATCTGTATTACAGTTAACCTATCTCAATAGCCCTAAATTCAGAAAATTCTTAAGCAAAATAATTTCAGTAATTAAAAAATAAACTATTTTAGGAATTTATTCAATAACTCCAATGAAGCGAAAGTTGATAACTTTTCAAGAGGTGTTAATATCGGTATCAAATAAGGGAAAGAAAATTTTAGAGCATTAAAAACAAGTATATTGCTTAAACCAACTAATAGATTCCACTTTTTATTATTTTTTGAATTAATGGTATAGGATAGGGTAGTAAAAACTGAACCTGCGGTATAGCTTAAAAATAAATTAGCCAACTTATTACCTAATTCTTCACTTATCATTTCTTTTTCAATTAATTTCTTTAAAACATAATTTATTGGAATACTAAAAATGGAGAACAATGATTTATTTAACAATAATAAAGAATTCCATAAATTTAGTTTAGAAAATATAAATTCTTTTTTATCTCCTTTTTCATTAGCTTTTAAAATATTATCTACTGAATTTTTAAGAGAATTTGTAGTGGATTTAAAAGATAAAATATCAAGAAAAACTCTAACTGGTGCAGGAATTAATAAGGAAGCTCTTTTTATAAACTCCCTAATTACTTTATTATCCCAAACCTTATCAAATATACTATTATTAACTAATTGCTTAATAGTAAAATATTTTATTTGAGAAGCATTTTTTAAAGATTGGGGATCTATGAAGTAATAAGCAAAAGATTCAGCAAAATCCTCTGTAGGTTTTGTAGAAGCATATTCTGTAACAAATTTTCCAAATCCAAACGGAAACTTTGGAATTAAACCCAATATGCTACTCTTATAATTGAATAAAATATTATTATAAAAATCAAAAGAATGTCCTAATTCATGAGTTATTACATAATTATGAGTGTAAGGATTTGGGTTAGAATGAATATAGATAGGAACATTTGTTATTTTATTTATAGTAACTCCTAAAGCATCATATTGATCATTAATTTTGTCGTTTATTTCTATAAAAGAAGCTTTATTAATAGTTTTTAAAGGTAATTTATCTAATGTATTTATAAATTCTTGCTTTAAATATTTAGGTACTTTTAAGGCTGGATAAAGTGGTATATATGATTTTATTTTGCCTATTTTATCAAAGATATAATCTATTTTAGACCACTTAATAAAATCTTTTATTTTATCTTTTATTTTGCTAATTTTATCAATTATCTTATGGCTATTTTTATCAATTATCTTATATTTATCATTTTTTATAGAAGAAAAATATTTTAATAATAGAAAGGTCAATCCAATAGGTATAGAAATTGGAGTAGATAGAAAAATATTAGAAATAGAAAAAGTTATTGCAAAAGCATTTATATAATCTATTCCAAGAGATGAAAGTTTAAGACTTAATATACTTTCTTTAGTTAAATAATTTTGTGCAGGTTCTTTATTTGGATCTTCAGTTATAATTTCATTTACAATCTGATTTATATTTGTTTTAAGTAGGTTATAAAGTGATTCATCTTTGTTTTGTATTAATTCGGAAGTTTTGCTATCGATTGTTGAAAGAAGATTATCATTTGTTTTTAAAGATTCATTTTTTATATGGTTTCCTGAAGTATATATCCCATGATTATTAAATTTCTCAAAAATTTTACTAATTATATTCATATATTTTATAATATAGTTTACCTTTGTATTTTCATAAAAAATGCTTTTAAGATTTTTAATAATTATATTATATAAATTGGATTTATTATTTTCTTATGTTATACTAAAATTGTTAAAAAACAGTTAAAAAATATATTTTTAATAAACTAAAAATTTAAAAAATAAAAAAAATATTTTTTAAAAGGAATTGAAAAAATTTGAATTAACTTTTTTCTAATCGTTTAAAGAATTATTAAGAATTAAAATGAAATTGTGGAAAGAGGAAAGTTTTTTATAATTTCGTCAAATATACATTTGACGAAATACTATTTATTAATTTCTATATCTATAATAATATACAAACAAAAGATTGAAAAAATTTAATACAAAAAAAATACATCATATTTTAATCATAATCTCAAATTTGCTATTTATCTAATAACTGATAAATATATAAATACTTAAATAAAAGAATTTTTAAAAATATTTCTTTCAAAAAAATATGTAATATAAGACTCTAATTATTATCTACGTTGTTTTATTTATTGGTTTAACATTAAACATAAATTTTAGAGCCATTTTTTCCCAAAAAGGTTCAATATTACCTGATTTTACTTTAAAGATAAAATATCTTTCAACAAAATATTTAAAATAATGTAAAATTTTAGCTCTTTTAAATTTGACTGTGTTTCTTGGTGGTATAACTGGGGATGCAAAGAATCCAACAGCTTCTTCTCCACCATCTGCTATACATATAGCGGAAAGCTCAGGGGTATATCTTAAAGATGAGTTTTTTATATCGTTTATAATATTATTAGCTACAGCTAAAGACATCTGTTCTATCATCATACCTACTTTAGGAACACCGACTGGTATAGGAGTTTTTTCCACTGGTGGAATAAAAACAACTACTCCAACAGCAAAAATATTTTTATAGTTAGGATTTTGAAAGTGTTCATTTACTATTACCATTTTGCTAACAGGATGAGCTACTTTATCACCAGCTGAAGCTACTACATCAGGACCTGTAAATCTTGGCATAATCATGGATAACTTTGATTCTATCTCAAAGCTATTACCATTAAGATCTTCATATATTATTTTATCTTTATCTACTTTTTTTATCTTTACATTTGTAATGTATTTTATACTTTTTTCATCGAATAAATCTTCCATTAATCTTTTAGAAGGTCCTATTCCTCCTAAACCTAAATGTCCAAGGTAAGGTTCTGAAGTTATATAAGTTATAGGTACCTTAGTTCTTAGTCCTCTTTTTTTTAATTCGTAATGTAGCATTAAAGAGAATTCATAAGCTGGGCCAAAACAACTAACCCCTGGAATAGCACCTATAACAATAGGACCTGGATTATTATAAAATTCATTTAGCTTTTTATTTAACTCTTGAGAATGTTCTAAAGTACAAACGGAATAAGCATTTTCTTTTTGACCTTCTGCATCAAAATTTAATTTAGGACCTGTTGCAATTACTAAATAATCATAATATATTTCTTTTTTACTTTCAGTTATAACTTTATTATTTTCTGGTTCTATAGTTTCTGCATTTTCATTTATAAAATTTATACCAAATTTAGGTAATAAGCTATTTAGATCAATTGTAATATTTTTAGGATTAGCCCATCCTATTGCTACATGAGGATAGGAAGGAGTAAAACCAAAATATGGCCTTTTAGATAATATGGTAATATTAATATCTTTTGATAATTTTTTTAAATTATAAGCAGTAGAGATTCCCCCTACTCCCCCACCTAATATTACTATATTTTTTTTCATAATTAATATTTACCCGCTTTCTTTAGTTTTGTTTTTTATTTTAGTTTTTTGTTTTTGTTTTTATTTTTATTTTTTGTTTTTTAGACTCCCCTCCCCTTTAAATTATATTTTTTTGTAATAAATTCCTTTTTTGATAAAATACTTATATAAATATCTTATAATTACTAACAAAATGTAATTTATAGCTTTAATTAATTTTTTTTAGCGTAAAGCATAGTTATAAAGTAAAGTATTATAATAAAAGTAGCTAATAAGTTACAATTAAAAAAGGAAAACTACTAAGGAGCAAAGTAAGAAAAATTTTCTCTTAAAAATATTTTCTTAGTCTTTAGATCTAAAGTAATTGTTTTTGAAGGATTTTTAATAAAAATGAAAAAAACTAAATATAAAATAATTATAAGGAAGGTAATTTATATGAAGTTAATTCCTATTTATAGTGTTCAGGTCTATATTGTTGATATAACTTCTAATAATTATACTACAGTTATAAGGGAAATAATAAGACAATTAAAAGCTTTCTCTACTGTTAAAACTAATTTATCTGTTATTCTTGTTCTAATGAAATTAAAAATTTCTCTAAATACCTTTTGTTAATAATGGTTTTGATGTATAACATTTAGATAATACTAATGATAAAATAAAAGAACTTCAAAAGATGCTTGATAATATTAATAGTAATAATTAAAATACATGGATATTCCATTTATAATATTTTTGATTACTTATATATTTATTTCAATAGGTCGGGTGCTTTTTTTTAGGGTAGATAGAACAGGGATATCTATTATTGGTGCAACTCTATTAATATTATTCAATGTAATATCTATTAATGAAGCATACTTAGCAATAGATTATAAGACAATAATAATTTTATTTGGTATGATGGTTTTAATAGCTAACTTAAGACTTTCTGGATTTTTTCATATTTTACTAAATTTTATAGTAAAAAACATTAAAGATCCTAAAAACTTTCTTTATATTTTGGTATTTACAAGTGGCATATCTTCTGCGTTTTTTGTTAATGACACAATATGCCTTATTTTTACTCCTTTTGTTATAGAAATATCAAGAAAATTAAATCTTAACCCTAAACCTTATTTATTAGCATTAGCTATGTCATCTAATATTGGAAGTGTAGCTACTATTACTGGTAATCCCCAAAATATAATTATTGCTTCTTTTGCTTCTATTAATTATTCAGATTTTTTTATTAAAATGTTTCCTATAACCTTAATTAATTTACTTACAGCTATTTTGTTAATCCAATTTTTTTATAAAGAAGATCTTACATTAGATTTTAAAAATATAGATAATCAATCTAAACAAATAAAATATAGATATAATAAGGCTCTTTTAATAAAATCTTCTATTGCGGCTTTATTAACTATAATTCTATTCTTTTTAAATGTACCAATGTATATAGTTTCTATTTTTATTGCAAGTTTATTGCTGCTTACTAGAAGAATTAAGCCCGAAAAGGTATATAACTTAATAGATTTTAGTCTTTTAATACTTTTTATCTGTTTATTTATAATAATAAAAGCAAGTGAAAAATCAATTATATTTATGGATTTAATAAGTTATATGAAAAATATAATAGATACTCCGTGGGAATTAGTTATATCTACAGTGATTTTATCTAATTTAGTTAGTAATGTACCTGCTGTTTTGGTATTAAAGGAAATTGTTAATAATTTGACTATTGATCAGAATAAATGGTATTATTTATCAATGGCATCTACTTTAGCTGGTAATTTAACTATCTTTGGATCAATTGCCAATATTATAGTTATAGAGTTGGCCTCTTCTAAGGTAAAAATTAATTTTTTAGAATATATAAAAATAGGTATTCCTTTAACTATCATTACTGTTACTCTTACTTATTTTTATCTTTCATTATTTTAATTTATCTAAATTTTTTATTTTTTTACTTTAATATTATTCAGTAAAAGTGATTTTTCTTCTTCTAGCAAATGGTGGGATTTCATCTACATTAAAACTAATAGATTGCTTTACACTGGAAGCCCCAAATATTTCATTTTTTGAATAAGAAAACATATTAGAAATATTAGTATTCTCTGAGAAATCAGTAGCAATTAATATAACTTTTACTTCATTTTTAAGATTTTCATCTATAGTTGCACCAAATATAATTTTAGCATCTGGATCTACTGATTGATATATTATATTAGCGGCTTTATTAACTTCACTTAAAGTTAAATCGCTGCCACCTATAACGTTAAATAATACTCTTTTAGCTCCTTCAACTTTTACCTCAAGTAAAGGACTATCAACAGCTTTAGCAGCTGCATCTTCTGCTTTGTTTTCTCCTTTTGCAGTACCAATTCCCATCCAACAATTACCTGAATCTTTTAAAATTGCTTGGATATCTGCAAAATCTATATTAATTAATCCTGGTTTTAGTATTATTTCTGTTATTCCTACTACTCCTTGCTTAATAACATTATCAGCTAATTTAAAGGAATCTAATAAAGTAGTAGTTTCATCTGCAATTGAAAATAATTTATCATTAGGTATAACTATCATAGCATCAACATTGGGTTTTAAATTAGTGATTCCTTCTTCTGCTATTATTTTTCTTATTTTACCTTCAAAAGAGAATGGTTTAGTAACAATAGCAATGGTAAGGATTCCTAATTCTTTAGCAATGGAAGCAATGATAGGACTTGCACCTGTACCTGTTCCTCCACCCATTCCAGCAGCAATAAATATCATATCTGCTCCTTCTATTAATTTCCTTATTTCATCTTTACTTTCTTCTGCAGCTTTTCTTCCTAATTCTAAATCGCTTCCTGCCCCTAACCCTTTTGTAGTGTTTTTACCAATATGGACTTTTATAATCTCATCAGGTAAATTTAGCAAAGCTTGTGCATCAGTATTTATAGCTATATAATCTACTCCTTTGATCCCATCTTTTACTAATCTATGAACAGCATTAGATCCTCCACCACCCACCCCTATAACCTTTATATTAGTAAATCTTACATCCATTTTTTTCTTTAAAAAAATGGATTCAGGTTTATCATTAGATTTATCAATAGTTTTTTCATCTTCAAAAATCATTTTATTTTCTTTATTACTATTTGGAGTACTACTAATTAAATTAGGATTCTTTGAAGATTCTTTTAGATTTTTTTCATTTTTAATTTGTTCCTCTTGATACTCCATAAAATACCTCCCATTTAGTATTATTTACTTTAATTTAGTTTTAGTATTTTATAAATTAAACTCCTCTAACTTGAAGTAATTCTTGAATTTTATCTTGACCTTTCATTAACTCTCCTAAATCCCTGTAATACTTTGAGATGGTATAAGGATCATTATAGTAAGTAGTTGCTTTAACTATAGCTTTTGCTACTTTTAAAGGATTAGAAGATTTAAATATACCAGAGCCTACAAATATTCCATCTACTCCCAATTGCATAACTAATGAAGCATCAGCAGGTGTAGCTATACCACCAGCAGCAAAATTAACTACTGGTAATCTACCCAATTGAGCAACCATTTTAACTAATTCTAAGGGTGCTCCTAATTCCTTTGCTTTTGAGTATAATTGATCTTCAGAAAGATTTTGAAGTTCTTTTATTTGCTTATTAATAGTTCTAATATGTTTAACAGCTTCAATGACGTTACCAGTACCCGCCTCTCCTTTAGTTCTTATCATTACAGCACCTTCTGCTATTCTTCTTAGAGCTTCTCCTAAATCTCTTGCACCGCAAACAAAAGGTACACTAAATTTATGTTTATTAATATGATGTTCACTATCTGCAGGAGTTAATACTTCACTTTCATCAATAAAATCTACTCCAATAGCTTCTAATATTTGAGCTTCTGCAAAATGGCCTATTCTAACTTTAGCCATTACGGGAATAGTTACAGCTTCCATTATTTTATAAATTAGTTCAGGATCAGTCATTCTTGCTACTCCCCCACTAGCTCTAATATCAGCAGGGATTTTTTCTAAAGCCATAACAGCTACTGCTCCAGCTTCTTCTGCTATCTTTGCCTGCTCAACACTACTTACATCCATTATAACTCCGCCTTTTAACATCTGAGCTAAACCAGATTTAACTAACCATGTTCCATATTCCTTCTTATTTATCTCATCTTTTTCATAAGGTCTATCCCATATAGGTAAGAACATATTTTAACCCCCTTTTTGTATCTATATTTTTTTATTATTTTTAAGAAGCTTTTCTTTCTTCCAATTTTTCTAACCTTATTAATATATCATTAATAACTTGTTTGTCATTTATAGCTTCTTCTAATCTTACCCTAAGCTGGATATAATTTTCAAATAAATTATTTAATTTCTTATCAAAATTATCCATTACAGAAAGAAAATCAAATATAATCTTATCTATTCTTTTATTAAATTCATCAGAAATAGTATTAATTCTATTATTAAGTTCGGTAACTTTAATATCTATCTTATTATTAAGTTCAGTAACTTTAGTATCTATCTTATTGTTAAGTTCATTAAATTTAGTATCTATTTTATCATTTAGCTTTTCATTAATATCATCTATCTTTTTATTTAGTTTTTCATTAATGTTATCTATCTTTTCATTTAGTTTTTCATTAATATCATCTATCTTTTTGTTAAGCTCACTTATTTTAGTATCTATTTTATTATTTAGTTCGTTAAATTTAATATCTATTTTATCATTTAATTTTTTATCAAGGTCATCTATTTTATTATTAAGTCTTTCGTTAATATTATCTATTTTATTTTCAAGATTGGATACTCTGTTTTCAAGGCTTAGCATTCTACCTTCAATACTGGACATTCTTTCATTTATTGATTGTATAGCTAATTTAAAGCCTTCTAATTGACCACTAACTTGATTTTTAAAATCTTTAAAATCATTTCTAATTTCTGAAAGGATAGTATCTTTAATAAGTTTTAATAATTCATCTTTAATAGATAAAAAATCCATCAAAAGATCCCCCTATATGAATATTATATATTAACATTAATATCTCCTTTATGTAAAAAATATGTGTTACTATAAATTTGGATAGAGATTAAATTTTTTAAACCAGTTAATAAGTTTTTCTTTTCTAGTTGAGTTATCTTTAGGTAGGATAATAGGTCTGCCTCTGCCATCAAAAATTATGCCCACTACCCCGCCCCTAACTTTTTTACTAAATGGAACTTTTTCATTATACAATTGAAATTTTCTGTGTAAAAATGTTATATTAACAGTAGCTTCTCCATTTATAGGTAGTATAATGATATCTCCAAAATTAAGGGTTATATCATATTCTTTATTTTGATAGTCAATGACTTTAGCTTCTAAGATTTTAATACCTTCTTTTTCTAATCCTACAGGAGCTATACAAGTACCTAAATATACTAAGCAATCTTTTTCAAATACTTGGGTAGCAGCTTCCTCATGTACAACAGATAAAACCCCTAAATGAGGCATCATAAATATACTATCTACTGTTAATAAAGTAAATCCTTCAGGTTCAAAAGCATCTATCATCATTAAAGCAGATTGATTTCTTCTAGGAGCATGTGAAAGTACTCCCCCACTTCCTACTATCATATCTAATTCCATCATATTTATTATACTTTCCTTTTTAGATTGGTTAAATACATCAGAAATAGTTCTTTCTTTTTGAACTCCTTTTAAACCTACTGCGAGCTTTAGATGTTGATCAAAAGATAATCTTAAAGCTTCTCTACAAATAGCTTGTTCTATCATTAGATCTTCCAATAAAAATGGGATTGTAGTAGGCCTTATCATCTTATTTTTTATAGCGTTTCTAAGTTTTACTATATCTATGTCAAGAGGAATCCATCTTAAAACATTATTTATTCCAGCATCCTTGAGTACTTGAGCTATAGAATAACTCATTCCGTAATTGGCACTGACACTTCTGTTAAATATCCATTGAGCATTCTGTAGTTCATCATATTGCTTAATAACGGAGAATACGTCAGTAGTAGCTCCTCCTATATCTACACCTACTACATTTATATCATTTTTTTTAGCGATTTTTTGCATAATAAGTCCAACAGCAGCTGGGGTAGGCATTATCTCTACATCTGTCATATTCATTAATTTTTTATATCCAGGGGCTTGAGCCATAACGTGCTCTAAAAATAAATCCTGAATTATTAATCTTGTTGGTTGTAAATTTTCTTCTTCTAAGGTAGGTCTTAAATTTTCAGTTATTTTTAATTCCACCACATTAGAAAGAATTCTTTTAATTTCTTCAGTAGCTAATTTATTACCTGCAAATATAACAGGTAAATTATAAGTAATACCTAATCTTGGTTTAGGTTTAGCTGCTGCTATTATTTGAGCCATTTCAACCACGTGCTTAACAGTACCACCATTAGTGCCACCAGCTAATAATATTATATCTGGTCTTAATTCTCTTATTTTTTCTATTCTTTCAAAAGGCTTTCTACCATCATTAACAGCAAAAGAATCTAAAACAATAGCACCTCCACCTAAAGCTGCACGTTCAGCGCTTTCCGTTGTCATTTCTTTTACTACTCCAGCTACTACCATTTGTAATCCTCCACCAGCAGAAGAAGTAGAAACATACAAATCTACACCCTCATCGTTTTTATGAGGTTTAATTAAGTCTGTTTTTGAATCATTTAGTATTTTTCTTTTCCTTAATTCTTCTACTTCTTTAAAAGCATTTAAAACTCCAATGGTAACATCTTCAATAGGAGCTTCAACGGTAGTAGGAGCTTCACCTCTAGTAACTAATCTATATTCTCCGTTTGGTTGTTTTTCTATTAATATAGCTTTTGTAGTAGTAGATCCACAATCTGTTGCTATTATACTCTTTATTTCATCTTTATTTATATTTTTCATATTTTCTCCCCCTTTAAATTAATTATTTATATATTTTATATTTTTTCATAAACTTCTATTTATCCTTTTAGGTAAGTTTTCTTTAAAGGGAAATAATACAAAATAACAAAAAATAAAAAGAGAAAGAAATAATTAAAGAAAAGGGTGATTTAGATGATATACACTAAAGAGTATGGTTTAACAAATGTGATAGCGATGGTATTAGCGGGCGGAGAAGGTACGAGATTATTTCCATTAACTAAGGAGCGAGCTAAACCAGCAGTACCCTTTGGTGCTAGATATAGAATAATAGATTTTGTACTAAGTAATTTAGTAAATAGTGGAATATTAAAGATAAATGTATTAACTCAGTATAAAGCTCATTCACTAATAAAGCATTTACAAACTAATTGGGATATAAATTCTCGATTTGGGTTTTATGTTAATATAGTACCTCCGCAAATGAGGATAGGTAAAATATGGTTTAGAGGTACTGCAGATGCTATATATCAGAATCTTAATTTAGTATTTGATGAGCAGCCGGAATTAGTTATTGTTTTTTCAGCAGATCATATATATTTAATGGATATAAAAAAAATGATAGAATATCATATTCAAAAGAACGCAGATATTACTATAGCTACATTTCCTATTCCAGTTGAGGAAGCTAGCAGATTTGGATTGATGAAAATAGATAATGATAACAGGATAATAGATTTCTCAGAAAAGCCTAAAGATCTAGAGATAGTTGATTCTTTTAAAATAAATGATAATCAAGTACTTGCTTCAATGGGGAATTATATATTTAATAGGGATGTATTAATAAAGATGTTAGAAAATGATGCTTTAAGAGATACGAGTCATGATTTTGGAAAAGATATCATCCCTGAAAGTATAAAATTATATAAAGTTTATAGTTATAATTTTGAAGAGAATACAATCCCTGGGTCAAATAATAAGCCATATTGGAGAGATGTTGGAACAATAAGGTCATACTATGATGCTTCTATGGAGTTATTATTACCTAATCCTCCCTTGGATTTGTATAATCCTTATTGGCCTGTTTATACTGCTTACTCTAATTTACCTCCTACTAAAATATTAGGTAAAAATGTTAATATACAAGATTCCATTATATCTGAAGGTTGTATAATTAATGATAACGTATATATCAAGAATTCTATTATTTTCCCTAAATGTGTTATAAATGATAATGTAAGAATAGAAAATTCAATTGTTATGGATGGATGTATTTTAAAGAGAGATGTACGTGTTATAAATACTATCTTAGATAAAGGGGTAATAATAGAAGAAAACATATCAATAGGGGAAAATTTGGAAGAAGATAAAGAGAAATATTTTAGTTTTGATAATATAATTGTTATAAATAAAGGGTTAAAAATAGATAAAGAAACTATAGCTAAATTAATCCAAAAACCTATTTATTTTTAAAGAATAAAAGGGATTAGAAAAAAAATAATGAATACTAAAAATAGTGTAAGTATTGGATTAGGGGGAAAAATCTATGACTATTCATCAAAAAACTAGTTTAAAAGATTGGCAAACTGAGATAAAGCCTCAGTGGTGTCCAGGTTGCACTTACTTTGCTGATTTACAAGCTATATATAAAGTAATAATAGATCTAAATTTTGATCCTACAAATTTTGTTTTAATAGGTGGAATAGGATGTACAGGTAGAATTACTAGTTATGTAAATACTTATACGATTCATACTTTACATGGTAGACCTTTGCCAGTTGCTGTAGGCTTTAAATTAGCTAATCCTAAAATGAATGTAGTAGTGGTTAGTGGAGATGGGGATTTATTTGCTATTGGAGGTACTCATTTTATACATACTGCTAGAAAAAATATAGATATAACAGTTATAATGTTTGACAATTTTGTATATGGATTAACTAAGGGGCAAGCTTCACCTACTTCACCTCTTAATTTACAAACCCCAACGACTCCTACAGGAGTAAAAGAGGTACCAATAAACCCACTTGTAATAGCTATTTCTAGTGGAGCTACATTTGTAGCACAAGCTTTTGCTTTAGATGTTAATGATACATTTAATATAATTAAACAAGCTATTAATCATAAAGGATTTTCATTTGTTAATATTCTTTCCCCCTGTATAACTTATTATAGAATGGAAGATTTAAAATCATTTAAGACTAAAGTAAAAAAACTAGAGAATCATGATTTTAGTGATATAAATTTAGCATTATCTAAAGCTTTCAGTGATCATTTATCAGTAGGAATATTTTATAAAAAAGAAGATAAAACTTATGAGGAACAAGTTTTAAATGGGAATATTCCAATAGAAGTGGATATAACTCAATTACCAAAAGAAAAAATCCAAAAAATGATAGATTCTTATAGTTAATTTTACAATTTATTAAATTTATTAATAGTTTATGGGTATGTTTAAAAAGGTATTAATAGCAAATAGAGGGGAAATAGCTGTAAGAGTTATTAAAGCTTTGAGGGAATTAGGAATAAAAGCTGTTGCTATTTATTCTCAAGCAGATAAACAAGCTTTACATGTTAAATTAGCGGATGAAGCTTATGATTTAGGAGATCCTTTACCTGTTAATAGTTATTTAAATATTGATAAAATAATAGAGATTGCTAAAAAAGCAAAAGTAGATGCTATACATCCAGGGTACGGTTTTTTATCTGAGAACTCTACATTTGCAAAAGCAGTAGAAGATAATAATATAAAATTTATAGGGCCAAATTATAAAATAATAGAATTATTGGGAGATAAGATAGTTTCAAAAGAAACTGCGGCTAAAGCAGGAGTACCTGTAAGTTTAAGCATAAATATATCAGATTATAATGAAAAAATCTTAAAAGAAATAGAAGAAAAAATTGGTTTTCCTTTGATGATAAAAGCTTCTAAAGGTGGGGGAGGTAAAGGAATAAGAATAGTTTACGATAAAAATTTATTAAAAGATTCTTTAGAAGCAGCACAAAGGGAAGCTTTAAACGCTTTTGGGGATAAAAGTGTTTATGTAGAAAAATATTTTGAAAATCCAAGACATATTGAAGTTCAAATTATAGGAGATGAGTATGGTAATATAGTTCATTTATATGAAAGGGAATGTTCTATTCAAAGAAGATTTCAAAAAATAATAGAAGAAACACCTTCTCCCACTATAGATAATGAAACTAGAGAAAAAATAACCCAAGCTGCTAAAAAAATAGCACAATATGTAGGTTATTATAATGCAGGTACTGTTGAATTTATTGTAGATAAAAATAATAATTTTTATTTTTTAGAAGTCAATACTAGATTACAGGTAGAGCATCCAATAACTGAAATAGCTACAAATATAGATATAGTTAAAACACAGATATTAGTGGCAATGGGTAATAAATTACCTTTTAATCAGGAAGAAATAAAACAGAATTTACATGTGATAGAAGCAAGGGTTAATGCAGAGGATCCTGAAAATAATTTTATTCCTTCTCCTGGACAAGTTAAAGTTCTTAGGTTTCCTTATTTTGTAAAGGATATAAGAATAGATACTTATTTACAAGAGAATTCAATTATTCCACCTTATTATGATTCATTAGTAGCTAAAGTAATAATATGGGATAAGAACAGGATAAATGCAATAAATAAAATGATTTTAGCTTTAAAAAATTTTATTATCTTACCTATAAAAACTAATAAAGATTTTATAATAGATATTTTATCTCATCCTGAATTTATAAACGCTAATATACATACCAATTTTATACCAGAGTATATGAAAAATTGGAAATATCAGAATAATATAAGTCATGAATCTAATTTAAGTAGTATAGCTGCTTATTTAATTAATAAAGTAAATAAAGAAAATTTAAAGAAAAAAGAATTAGTAATTAAAGGGATTAAAGAAAAAACAAGCCATACGGTTTATTCTCCATGGTATGTATAATTTAAATTAGATTAATTTAATTTGGAGGTTTTAAGAAATGAGTATATTAAATAAATTAAAAGAAGGATTGAAAAAAACAAAGGAGTTATTATTTACAGATGTAAGGGATTTAATAAAAACTAAGCAAATTGATAAAGTAACGCCGGAATTTTGGGAGAATTTGGAAGAAAAATTAATAAAAGCAGATGTAGGGGTTAATATTGCTAATTCCATTGTGAATAATTTAAAAAATGTTGTAAAAAAGATAAAAGATGATAATCAAGTTATAAATGAGATAGAAAAAGATTTAGTAATGTTATTAAGTATTCCTTATGAAACTGATGATATTTATTATCCTTTGGTTAATAGAGTTACTAATTATCCATTAGTAGTATTGGTTGTAGGTGTAAATGGAACAGGTAAGACGAGTTTTATAGCTAAGTTAGCTAATTATTATTTATCAAAGAATTTAAGGGTAATAATAGGAGCGGGTGATACATATAGAGCAGCTGCTATTGAACAATTAGATGTTTGGGCTAATAGGTTAAATGTACCTATAGTAAAGCAAAGTATAGGGGCTGATAGTGCAGCTGTTGCTTATGATACTGTTAATAGTGCAATAGCTAAAAATATCGATATAGCTATTATAGATACTGCAGGTAGAATGCATAATAAAAATAATTTAATTCAAGAATTACAAAAAATAGAAAAAGTTATAAAAAAACATCATTTAGAATTACCTCAAGAAAAAATATTGATTTTGGATTCTACATATGGACAAAATAGTATTCAACAAACTAAAGTTTTTACAGAAGCTATAAAGCTAACAGGTGTAGCTATAACTAAATTAGATACTTCAAGTAAAGCAGGTTTCATATTTTCCATTACTAGTAATTTAGGTATTCCAATAAAATTCATTACTTTTGGAGAAAATGTTGAAGATATCCAACCTTTTGATCCTTCTCAATTTGTTAAGAATTTGCTTTACGATTAATATCTATATAAGAATGATAAATATTTTTTATTAAGATCTTGTTATCAATTTGTTTAAAATCTCTAAAATTTGGATATAATAAATTAAGAAGAAAATATTTTTTTTGAAAAACTTTTATTATGATAAAAGATACAAAGGATTTAAAGAATATAAATAATGAAATAGTACTAAAAATACCTTCAAAGGAGAATTTTTTAGTAATTGCGAGATTATTAGTATCAGGATTATTATCAGAATATGATATAAATATAGAGAAAATAGAGGATATAAAGTTAATTTTAAACGAAGCAGCATCTTTATTAATAACTGAACCAATAAATGATATAGAAATAATAGTAAGATGGGAAGAACTAAATAATTCTATTAAGTTAGTTATAACTATAACTTCAAAAGATATAGATAAAATGATTATTAATAATTTAATGAAAGCGGGATTAAGGATACATATTTTAAACTATTTGTGTGATAAATTTTCTATAGAAAATAATGGAAGTATTTTTATAATAAAATTAGAAAAAATAGTTCAGTATGAACATACAAAGTTTAAACTAAACGAACCTTAAATCTAATTTAGTTTTACTAACTTTAATTTTTTTTCTTTATTTATTTTTGAGTTTTTTTTAACACTTTTTTTACATAATTTCATTAAAATATATTTTTGGTAATATAAAATAAAATTAAGTTTATGAAATAAATTACAAATTAGTATAAGGAGGGAAATTTTTATGGATAAAGTGATAGTAAATTCAAGTCAGGCAGTTAGTTATAATAATGGCAAGGAAAATAATCAAAATACTTCAAATAAGGAAATAAAATATGAAATAAAAAATTTTAAAGGTTCAAGAAATAATTATGTAAGGAGAATATCTACACTTGGAATTTTAATATATTCATTTTCTAAAGCTTTAGGTAAATATGAATGAAAAAATAACCAAAAAGTAGCTATATAAAAAATAATTAAAAAAATAGGTAGGAAAAATAAATAAAAATGTATAACTAAGAAATAGAGGTATGTAAAAAATGTTTTTTTTTAAAAAGCAGAAAGATAGTTCAAAAGTAAGTGAAAAAGAATTTTGGAAATTTAGGGGTAAGAATTGTCCTTTTGCTAAAAAAGTTAAGAAAGTTAAGGATAATAAAGTAGTAGATATATATATGTGTTATGGGTATTTAGAAAAATTTGAATTAGATAGTAATTTTGAGATTTGTAAGAAATGTACAGTTCCTGAGGTAATAACAACGAATAAGACAGTTTGTAAGAATTTAGCTGCTTTGGATATGAAAGGAAAAAATGGGACTACAAGGTACTATTGTTTGGTTTTAAAATTAAAGGATTTACAAGTAAGTAGGTGTTTGCCTCAATATTGTAATTATTATGAACTTAGACCCCAAGATCAACAATTTATATAATCTATTAATCTCTAAGATAGAGAGTAATCATGATATAGTCGAGAGGGCTTTTAAAGTTGCTTATAATTCTCATTTAAATCAGTATAGAGCTTCAAATGAACCTTATATAATCCATCCTTTAGAAGTAGCTCTTATATTAACTGATTATTTTGATGATTATATAACTATAAGTGCTGCATTATTACATGATATTGTTGAGGATACTAATACGAACTTAGAAGATATATACAGCTATTTTGGTGATCAAATTGGATTTATTGTAGAAAGTCTAACTAAATTACAAAAATTATTCCCAAAAATAAAACAGATATTTAATCAGGAGTTAAAAAATGTGGATAATGAAAAAAAAGAACTAAGTTTAGCAAATTTAAGGAGATTATTTATAAGCACTGCTAAAGATATAAGGGTTATAGCTATTAAATTAGCTGATAGATTACATAATCTAAGAACTTTAAATTATTTAAGTGAAGATAAGCAAAAACGAATAGCTCAAGAAAGCTTAGATTTTTATGTACCTATTGCTCAGAAATTAGGTATATGGAAGATAAAATCTGAGATGGAAGATTTAGCTTTTTATTATCTTAATCCTGAAGAATATAAAAGAATAGAAAATTACATCCAACATACTAAAGAACTCATAATAAAAAATCATGAAAATATAATAAGAACGATTCAAGAGAAATTAAAATCAGAAAATATAGAAGCGTCTATAAAAAGTAGGATAAAAACAGTTTATAGTGTTTATAATAAGATGGTAAAAAGAAAAGTACCTTTAGATGAAGTAATGGATATAGGAGCAATTAGAATAATAGTAAATGATATAAAAGAGTGTTATGTGGTTTTAGGAATAATTCATTCCTTATGGATGCCTATACAAGATAGAATAAAGGATTATATAGCTAAACCTAAACCTAACGGATATCAATCTTTACATACTGTAGTATATAATGGATATCCAATAGAAATACAGATAAGAACAAAAGAAATGGATTATGTAGCAGAATATGGAATAGCTTCTCATTGGAAATATAAAGGGATTAAAGATTTTGGAGAATATGAAAAAATAATAGAAAATTGGAAGAAAAATATAGAAGGTATTGAAGACCTTAAAGAAGAGGGAATAAAGCAAGAGATATTAAATACGACAGTTTTTGTTTTTACTCCTAAGGGGGATTGTATAGATCTACCTGAAGGTTCTACTCCGATTGATTTAGCTTATAGGATTCATACAGAAATAGGTAATAAGTGTATGGGAGCTAAAGTTAATGGTAGGCTTGTTAATCTAAATTATATTTTAAAAAGTGGGGATATAGTAGAAATAATTACTTCTAAAAATGCTACACCTAATTTAGAGTGGTTAAAAATTGCGAAAACAAACTATGCTAAAGCTAGGATAAAACAATTCCTTAAGAAAAAAAATAAGCAAGAATATATAAAAAAAGCTAATGATATTCTTAATGAAATAATAAGATATTTATATAAAGTTTTTAATTTAGAAAGTCTAAAGGAAATACCTAAGGAAGTTAAGGAACTAATTGAAATTAATAAATTGGTAAATTTAGTTTATGAGAATTACTATAAAAATGCTTTTAAAGATATAGAGGATTTCTTAATAGCAATTGGTTTTGGGGATATAAAGAAAATATCAATTGAAAATAGGGTAAAAGAGCTTTTTATTTCTATTTTTGAAAAAAATAATATAAATTTAAATAAATCAAAAGATGAAGCATATTTGGTAAGTACTAATAAAGCTAATTCGATTATAAATTTAGGTACTTTAAAGGAAGGGGTTTTATATAAATTTGCCAAGTGTTGTAGCCCTGTTTATTCTGATGAGATTGTAGGATTTATTACTAGAGGAAATGGAATATCTATACATAAAAAAAATTGTAAAAATATAGAATACTATATTAATAATGGTAATTTTAATAATATTATTCAATTAAATTGGGATGATATAAAAAGTAACATTAGAGTGGAAATAAATATATTATCTAAAGATAGAAAAGGGTTATTACAAGATATTTTAAAAAATATTTCAGATAAGACTATAAATTTATTAACTTGTCAGGCTCAGGTAAATAATAACTCTTTAGCTAATATTCAATTAATATTAGAAGTTCCTAAAAACTTTGATATTAAAAACATTCATGACTCTATTAAATCAAAGTTTAAGGAAGTAATAAATATAGAATATAAAATTTCTTAGTAGATTTATTAGATAAATAAATTTAAGAATGGGTAGATTAAAAAAAACTGTTTATTTTTATTTTGTTTTAGTAATAGTTTTATTTTTTTTTATTTTAGCTAAAAATGATTTAAATAATTTAAATAGTAGCATTACTGATGAATTAATTTACACTATAAAAAATGATGATTTAATAAAATTTAGGGAATTATATTCAAAATATAACACTAAAATTTATGAAATAAGAAATAATAAAAATCAAAATATAATACATTTAATATGTTTGAATAATTCGGTTAATATTTTAAAAGAAATAGTGGATAGAGTAGATAATAAGTATTTAATGGAATATGATAATTCAGGTAATTATCCATTAAAGTATGCTATAATAAAGGATAATGTAGAAATAGTAAGGATTTTAGTAAAGAAAGTAGATAAGGAGCAGAGGGATAAATTTTTGGGATTTACTCCATTTTTAGTTGCTGCGTTCTCTAATAAATTAGAAATACTAAAAATATTATATGAGAATAATTGTGATGTAAATGCAGTTGATTTACAGTTTCAAAATAATGCTCTTTTTTGGGCTACTAGGAAGTATAATTTAGAAATTATTAAGTACTTAGTAAATGAATTAAAAATGGATTATAACCATAAAGATAGTGAAGGTAGTACTATATTTTTTGAAGCTTGTAGTTCTTTTATTAATGATAAAAATAAGTGTTTTGAAACTTTAGAATATTTATATTCTTTAAATAATAACTTTATTAATATACCAAATGATGAGGGAATATATCCTATTATGATATCTATTTACAATTACAATTTACTTCCTTTAACTTTTATTATAACTAAAGATAAAAATTCAATATTTATCAAAGATAAGGAAAATCAAAATATATTAGACTATTTAATACTAACTGATAACGAGGAAGCTATAAAAAATGTAATAAAAATATTAAAAGAATATTATTTAAAGGAAGATTTAGTAAAATTATTAAATGATTCAAAATTTTTCAATTTAATAAAGACTAATTCATTAAAAAAAGAAGAAAGAACAATTGTAAAGAAATATATCGATATAATATTAAGTGAAATTTATAATTAAAGCTATATTAAGGCTATTATATTTATGGAAAATATTTTTATATTTAAAGATACTATAATAGCTATTTTTATAGTAAGTTTTATAATAGGGATAATGGGGAGTATTGTGGTATTAAGGAATATTTCGTCAATAGCTGGTAGTGTATCTCATGCTATTTTAGGATCAATAGGATTAGCTAATTTTTTTAATCTAAACCCCTATATAATTAATATTCCATTTGGAATTTTTATTGGATTAATATTTTTCTACATAAAAATTATATTAAATAATAAGGATGAGGGTATATCTTCAATAATATGGTCTTTAGGTGCAGCTTTAGGTATAATTTTACTTCATTTATCTAAAAATAAATCCTTGGCTGTATCTACTTATTTATTTGGCAATATCTTGCTAATTAATTCTTTTGACAATTTAGTAAATTTTATTTTGTTAATATTAGTGTTATTATTTTTAATTACATTTGGGGAGGAGATAAAAATAACTATTTTTGATGAAGAATATGCTAAAACTTTAAATTTAAATACAAATTTCATAAATTTAATTTTTTATGTTTTACTTTCATTAAGTGTAGTCATATTAGTTAAGAGTTTAGGAATAATCTTATTAATATCGTTGTTTGCTATTCCTTCATTAATAGCTAATAAGTTTTCTAAAAACTTTTATACCTTGATATTATTTTCAGTATTTGTTTCATTAGTAAGTTTTATATTGGGATTTATAATAGCTTTTAAATTTGATTTACCTTTATCTTCTATAATAACTTTAATATTAATTATTTTATTTTTACTTAGTAATTATATTAGTATTTTCATTAAAAAGGATATCAAAAACTAAACCCTCAAGCAGAGTTATATTTGTAATATAGATGTTTATAGGTTTAATAATATTTAATAAAGTAATTATAAATATGAAAGCATTTTTAATAGTATCACCTCTATTTTTTAAATCCCAAAAAATAGATTCAATTTCATTACTATTTTTATCCTTTATAAAGGAATAAAATTCAATTATATCGTAAAATTTTACTTCTTTAAGGAAAATATAATTTTTATGAAAATTTATTAGAAAATTATCTATTTTATTATACAAGAAATCATCTATTTTAAAAGTTATGTAAAAAAATATTCCCAAAATTAGTATTACACAAGATAATATAAAAGTTAAAATTAATAAATAAATTTTAAAATTAATATTAAAAAACAAGAACCAGATAAAACAGAAGATTAAAAAAAACAGGATAAAAATAAAAAAGATATAAAGCACTTTTGTTAAGAAATTAAAAATTTTTTCAATTAATAATATTCTTCTAATAAAATTAAATAAAAATGATTTAAAGAAATTAAAAGGTAAATTATTATATAAAATTAAGTTAGCTAAAAATAAAAATATTTTTTTATTTAATAAATTTAGTTTTTGAAATATTTTAAATTTTTCTAAGGAAAAGAATAAGCTAACAAAGCTTCCCCCTACTAAGATAACGTTTTCTATATTTTCAATATCTCGATTATTAAGAATGTTATTTAAATCAATTTGGTTATTAAAATAAACTGCTCCTGTATTGAGTAATATTTTATCTATATAATTATTTTTTTTAATAGTTATTTCAGTGCTAGCTCCTCCTAAATCTACTAAAATAAAGTTATCTACATTAGTTATTAATTTATTTACCCCTTTAAATACCAATTCGGATTCCTTTTCTTGAGTAATTATTTCAAAATTATATAGTGTTACTTTTTTTTGATATTTTTTTTCCAAAAAAAGTTTCAAATTTTGTAATTCTTGATTATTTAAATCTATTATTTTTTTAATATAATATTGGTAATCAGTATTTCTATAGAATTCAGTACCTACTGATTTTATATAAAAATGTTCAATATTTTTGTTATTTTTTATAAACTTGTTTAAATTATTTTTTATTTTACTGAAAAAAAATTTTAATAATTTCTGATAATTAAGAATAATTTTTAATATTGATTTATCATTTTTTTGGTTAAATATAGAAGAAATTTTATGAATAACAAAATCTTTAATTAAAAACTCATGTTTTTGGGTACCTTTATAAAAAAATAAATATTTATTAGAATTACTACCAAAATCGAGTGCTATAACACAAATATTTTTTTCCATATGATATATTATATATAGTAATAAATACTAAAAAATTAATTTAGTTTTAGACCTTTTGATATATCAACTATTTTAGAGATTTTTAATATAATTTCATCATGATAATCTCCTAAATTATCTAAATCATTTATTTTAGATTCAATAATTTCATATAATTCTTGTAATATTTTAGTAATTTTTTCAATTATAAAGTAATTACTTTTTAGTTCTTCATTTTGAATATTTAAAGGATCAATATTATTTAAAAAATTAGAAAAATTATCAATTGAATTATAAATAAGATCTAAAGCTAATTCTTTATCTTTTTTATAAAATATTGAATCTATTAAATTTAAAGTATATGACCAAATTAATGGATTAGCGTTAATTAGTGTATTTAGCAGGAATTTAAGAGGATTAAATGGAAAGTTAAAGCCACAATTATTACATCTTAAATTTAAGTATTCATTATCACTAAAACATTTTGGACACTTATATTTTGTATTCATTATCTCATTAAATGAAATTAATAAATTTCTTAATAAAGATATTACTTCATAAATTATATAAGACAGTTCAAGAGTAAATTTATAGTAATCTATCTTTGAATTATAATAATTTACATAAAAATTATAAAAGATATTTTCATAATTAACTAAATCAGAAATGTAATTTAATTTATCTTCTAAAGATTTTATTAAATTTAAGTCATTATCATTTAATATATCATTTAAAGAAAAGATTTTATAAGTATTAACAAAAGAAAGAATATTTCTTAGCAAATTTAAAAAAGTGGTATAGGTTATATTATGATTTATAAATAAAATATACATAGTTAGAATTTCAGAAATATTTTTTAAAGTTTCTTGGTTTTCTATATTTAAAAAATCTTTTTTAATATATAAATCTTTAAAATATTTTATTACTTCTATTATTTGATTTAATTTAATACTGTCAATATCTTTTATATCAATTAGAAAATAATTATCAATATAAAATAAAATCTTTTCATATACTTTTATTGATTCTTCATTAAGATTATAATATGATAATGGGTTAGTAAAGAAAGATAATAAAAAATTATTAAATTCACTAAAGAATAGTTTTATTATTTCTTCTTTTATTTCTTGATAATTATTTAGTAAATATTTAAAGTATAATAAATATAAATCAAAAGGAGTTTCAAAATTATTGGTAATAAAATTTTGGATTTCAATTTGTTTTTGATATAATCCATTAGAAGCTTGATTTATTTGGATAAATAATAATTCAACTTCTTTTTTATTTAGTTCTTCAATATTACCAGTAATTATTTGATAAACTCCACCCAAAGCATATTTTATAGCTTCAACAAAATTAAATAACTCCTTATAATGATTAAGTAATGTATTTAATTTTGTATCTTGTAGGTTTTGGGTATTTAAATATTTTTCTAAAATATCTATCATATGAGAATAATTTTTATCTAAATTAGAAATAAAAGATACATTTTTTAAAAGTAAATTTAATAATATATCAACAGGATAATCCGATAAATTTTGGATATTTTGGATATAAACGAAATACATTTTTAAAAATTTATCTATAAATGGATAAAAACTTAATTTTTTTTGTATATTTAGTATTTTATTTATATTGTTAGAAAAATCGATTAACTTTGTGGTATCTTTTATTATTTTTTCTACATAATTTGATAATTCTTTTTGAATTATATCATATTTTTCAGTATCTAAATTACTTATCAAATTTCTTAGTAAATTAGAGTTTTGATTAATTTCATTGAGAATATTATTTAAAATATTTTTAGACATGAGTTCATCGAGTTTTAAAATAGAAGAATAGTAGATTTTATTTTGATCTTTAAGATACTCTAAATCCAAGGTAACTTTCAAAAACCTATAATCTTCATAAATTGAATCTACAAAATTCTTAATATTATTTAAGTAAGTATCTAAATATAAATTAAAAATATTTAAAAAATCTTTATTAAAAAATCTATAAAATAAAGGTAATTCAAGTAATGAGAAAAAATCATTAACAAAATAAGGAAAAACAATTATCATTTTATATTACCTCCTACTTTTGTAATAAAAATTAATTTGCGGTAAATGAATAATTTTTTAATACTTGTTTTATTTTGTTTTTTAATAAATCAATATTGATTTTATTTTTAGCAGATATAAATAAGTAATCTTTGAATTCATTTTTCAAATTTTCTAAGATAATGGAATCTTTTACATTATCTACTTTATTAAAAACTCCAATATAGGGTATATGATTTAGGTTTATCTTTGTTATGATATCAAAGGTTTGTTTAATATGTTCTTTAACATTTTCGTTAGATGCGTCAAATAGTAGTATGAATAAGTCACTGTATCTTAATTCCTCAAAGGTAGCTTTAAAAGCAGTTAATAATTCAATTGGTAAATCTCTAACAAAGCCCACTGTATCGTTTAATATGATATAAAAGTCTTTATCAATAAAAGCTTTAGCAGATATGGGATCTAAAGTAGCAAAAACTTTTTCATCTACTAATACATTTTCTTTGGTTAATAAATTAAATAAAGTAGATTTTCCTGCATTAGTATATCCAATTATACTAACAATAGGTAAATTAGATCTAATTCTATTTTTTCTTTGATTTTCTCTATTTTTTTCTATTTCTTTTAATTTTTGTTTTATACTATTTATTTTTTTTAGTATTTTTCGTTTTTCTATTGTTAATTTCATTTCACCTGGTCCTCTTGTACCTATACCACCACCTAATCTAGATAAAATTTTTCCATAACCAGTGATTCTAGGTAATAAATAATTAAGTTTAGCGAGTTCTACTTGTAATTTTCCTTCCAAAGTTTTTGCTCTTTTAGCAAAAATCTCTAAAATTATCCCTACCCTATCCATTATTTCAAAATCCTTAAAGTAATTTTCTAAATTTCTAAATTGAGTTGGGGTTAAATGATTTACAAAGACCAATAAATCAGGTTTTATATAATTACTTAAATTTTTTATTTCTTCTAATTTCCCTTTGTTTATTAAAGTGGCAGGGTTTATGGATTTTAAATTTTGAATAACAGTAAAGGCTTCTTTATAATTTAAAAATGATAATAAATCTCTTATCTCTTGAATTAATTCTTCAATATAATCTTTATTTTTTTGGGTTTTTCCTGCTATTATTATGGCTTTTCTAAGTTCTGTTTCTTTCATATTTATTACTTACTTTAGCTACGAAATTTATAACTTGGACAATTGCATCATACATATGAGGTGGTAAATTAGTATTTATATCAAATTTAATAAGTTCTTGAACTAAGTCTTTATCTTGATATACAGGGATATTATTTTTTTTTGCTTCTTGTTCAATTAGGTTAGCATACTCCCCTACCCCAATCGCTAATAACTCTACTTCTTTTGATTCTTGATCTAATCTAAAAGCCGCTGCTTTTGATAAACTTTTATTATCCGATTTATCATAATCTTTTACTTTTGAACTATTGTAAATACCCTGTAACTCTTTTATTAATTTTTCTATATTCTTAGATATATTTTTTTTATCCATTTTTTTAATAATTTTTTATAATTTATTTAATTTTAGATTACAATTATCAGTAAATTTTAGAGGCAAATTAGATATAAAGTTTTCTAAAATAATTCTTCCAATATCTATTTTATCATCATTTAAATAAAAATAAGCAATATCTTGATTATCTTTGAAATCTAAGTAATTATTTTTAGAATGGATTTCTTGAGTATCAAATTCAAAGTTATATACAAAATTATTGCCACATAAATCACAATCTAAATTAATATCAGCTTGTAATTTTATATTAATAAAAAAACTATTTTCGATTTTTTTTATAGAGTATTCAGCTTTTAAAAAAAAACTCTTTTTATTGTAAAGCCCTATTATACTAAGTATATCAAAATAAAATAAAACTATTCCATTTATTTCTTCTACCTTCTCTTTAATTAAATCATCTAATTTAATAAGAAAAACTTCATCATTATTTAGATTAACTTGTGAATAATCAATAATTTTAGCATAAGGATAGTCTTTTCTTATTTCTTTTATTTTTAATTCTTTTTCTGTCATATTTTTATATTTTCATATTATTTTTTAATTTTTAATTATTTTTTAAATTATTTTTATTTTTTTATTTCAATGGAATCCAGATATTTTTGAAGTACTTCTATTTCTCTTTCAATATCTTTTAATTCATTTATTTCTTGAGTATCAAGTGTTTTTTTATTATTTAAATAATAGGCTCTCTTTGATTTCTTTTGAATATTATCTTTTAAAATAATAGCTAAAGATTCATTTGTATAATTACTTAATGTTTTTTCAACTAAATAGTTAAATTTATTATAAAAATCTGGATTACTCCAGTTTTTCTTTATATTTTCAATAGCTTCAATTCTATCTTTACCTAAAGTATAATCAACTCCATCTAAATTAACAACATAATTTAAATCTTTTTTAGTTATTAAATCAAGTAGGAAAGCCATGTAAATTTTATAATACATTTGTAAATCTTTTTCTGATAATTCCTCTTCTAAAGTAGGGTTTTTTACATTATGATAAAATGGATCAATATGTGGAGTTAAAGAGGTACTAATTACTTCTTCATAAGCCTTTTTCATATTTTCTATTAAAACAAAAGAGTATATTGGTAATCCATGTTTAACTTGAAGCATGGAAATTCTATAAGGATTATAGCCTTCTGCAATTTCTATACCTCTTGATTTAGCAGAATTAAAAAATCTTGTAGAATTAACATCTTTAACTCCTAATACTTCATAACTTTTAACTAAAGATTCATCAAATAATTGAGATTTATATCTAAATAAGATGGAAGAAGCTTTTTCTAAGTTATTAATAACGTTATCCTCTGTTTTAAATAAATTAATAGCTAAATCTTCTAAATCTATATCTATATAATCTTTATAACTTTCTTCTATCCATTTTAATAATTTAATATTATAATCATTAAACTTAGAGTAATCAAATTTTTCAAAATAATCAAATACTCTAAAAAGTTCTTCATAAACTTTATTATTATTTAATATATTATCTACAATATTATCTATTTTTTCTTTATCTGCTAAATAGAAGTTAATTCTATTACCCCAACTACTGAGTTTACTTTCAAATTTGATATTTAAATAAGGGGTAATAAAATTACGTTTAAAGTTATTCCAAGCGTCATATAATTTATCTACTTTTTCATTTCTATATTTAGATAGCATTAAAGCTAATTTTTGATAAAAATCAATAGCTGCTTCTTTTAAAATAAGATTTAAATTAGTATTATTTAAATTTTCTACCGTTTTTGAAATCTTTTCAACTAAATCCTTATTTTTTTTATTTAGTATTTTATTAATAAATTTTTTAGAATCTTTTTCTAAATTTTCGGTATAAATTTTTACGTCATTTTCTAATTTATTTAAATTAGTTTTATGTTGCTCTATCTCATTTTTTAAAGTTTCTTTCGTTTTATCTATATATTTAAATATATTCATATTATCATTGGTAAATAAATTATAAACTTTTTTAGGACCATATAATGGATTTTTTAAATACTCTTCTATTAAATTAACAAATTCTTGGTATTTAGCTTTAACAAGTTCTTCTACTTTTTGCTCAATGGTTTCTTTACTTATTTCAGTATAACCTACTTTGGTAACTTCTTTTATTTTTATACTAATTTCATCATTACTAATTTGAGTTATTTTTTCATAAACATCTGAATAAATATTAGTTTTAGAAATATTATAAATACTATTAATTACATCATCTCTTGTTAATTCTTCTATCTTTAAGGTAGTAAATATATCATAGATAGTTTTTGTATAATCTACTTCTTTTGATAATTCATTATCAAAATAAGCTAATAATTTTCCTAAAATATATCTTTTAATTTTTTCATAAGGATAAATTATACTTGATGTACCAAAAGAGGAATAGAGATAATTTTTATCAGAATAAGGTTGTTTTTTTTGATTAGTAGTTAAAATAGTATATAAATTATCTTCAGCAGATTTAATTGAGGTACCTACTCCTGCAGTTAATAAAACTGTTAAAGATTCTGCTATGGCATCTAAGGTGTCGTCTAATCCACCTATAGGGAATTCATTATTTTCATCATCAACTAAGTAGCATACATCAAACGGTGCTTTATTGGAAATTATTTCTTTATTTTCACTGTATTTTACTTTATAAGGAGCTTCTATATTTGGATTCATATAATAATCTATTTCTTTTAGAGTAGCAAATCCATTAGCAAAAATGTTTTTTCTTTCGCTTTCATCTGAAATAGGGAAAGGATGAAAAGCTGTGGGTAAAACCAAGATACCTTTAATCAAACAAGGAGTAGCATTTTCTACCTCTATTACATTCCTTACTAAATAAGCAGTATCTAATAGAATTCCACTACCTGTACCACCGCAAGTAGAAGAGATTAAAAATACATTTATAGTTTTAGAAACATTGGGAATATTAGCAAATTTAGCTCTTAAAGATTTTACACTCATATCAATTGCATTATATATTTTATCAATATTTTTAAATAGATATAATCTTCCCATAGCTCTAAATTGCTTAGCACCTTCATCTCCTGAAACTACTTTAAAGGGTAAATTAGAAGGGAACCACGGCCTTATAAATTTTGCAGCTTCACTATCTAAGTTAGTTATAATAGAAGCAACTCCAGGAACTCCTATATTTATATACTCATCTGCAGATAATTCATTTAACATTGGGTCATTCTTATCTGAATCTATTACTAAAAATTTTAATAATCCCTTTTCTAATATATCAATAGGAATATTTGTTTTTAATCTATAAATTACTTTTAAGCCAGTACCCCCTAATCCAATTACTATTGTAGGAATTGTAAATTCCATTGTCTTTTACCTCCTTTTCCATTAGCAATAATAAATTCTTATCGTTACTTGACATTCTAAATTTCATAACATTTACTATATTCCTAATACTTATCAAGTCTTTAAAAATTCATCTCCACTTTTAGATTAATCTTAAAACTTTTTTAAATTTACTTATAAATAATTTATTATGATATTTAAAGGGAGATATAGTAACTCTTATATAATCTCCCATATTCATATCACTAGCGGGTCTAACTATTATACCTCTTAATAAAAGCTCATTAAAAACTTTATTAGCATCCTTTACTCTTATAGCTATAAAGTTTGAATAAGTTTTAATATAATCGATTCCAAATTTTTGTTTTAATTTTTCTAATTCAGAATATAAAAAATATTTTTGATTTATTATTAATTTAATTTTTTCTAAAAATATATTATAATTTCTAAGTGCTAAAATAGTAGCTTTTTGAGCTAAAGTATTAACATTAAAAGGTAATCTAATATTATTTAAAGCTTTGGAAATATAATCATTAGTGAAAGCCACTCCAATCCTTAAGCCTGCTAAAGCAAAAACCTTAGAAAAAGTCCTTAAAACTATTAAATTTGGGTAATCCTTTAGTAATTCAACTCCATTATGATAATCAGGATTATCTACAAACTCAAAATACGCTTCATCTAAAACTACAATTATGTTCCTACTTAAAGCATAATCTAATACTTTTATTAAATCATTTTTTAATATTATACTTCCTGTTGGATTATTTGGACTACATATAATAATTAATTTAATAGGATCGTCTATCTTATCTAGGTGAGATTTGATATCCTTGTATGTTATTTCAAAACCAGGAGAAGATAAATTATAAGTAATTAAATTAGCTTCAAATAGGTTAGCATCTATATAATAGATGGCAAAAGATGGATGAGGTATAAATATCTTATCTCCTTTTTTTACTAATACTTGATAAATATATCTTATTAATTCTACTGCTCCATTACCTACTATAATATTTTCTTTTTTAACTTTATAAAAATTTTCTAATTCTTTTAATAAATAATATAAACTATCATCGGGATAATAATATATATTTTTTAATTCTTTTTTTAGTTCTTGTAGAATTTTTTTATCAATTCCTGCTAAATTTTCATTAGATGCTAATTTAAAAATTTTTACATCTTTATTTTTAAAAATTTCTCTTTTAATTTCCTCTATTGGTTTTCCAGCTTTATATCTATTTAAATTTATAAATTTATCATCTATTATTTCTTTTAGGTATTTTTCAAAGTTATTTAAGTTATTAATTTTCATATTTTTTTTAATTATTTAAAATTATAATTTTTAATTTATTTTATTTATTTGAAATTTATTTAATTATCATTGCTTTGCTATTATCATATAAAAAAACAAAAGTAGAAGGAATATAAAGATTAGTATTTAATACTTTTTGTATGTAGTCTTTAGAGTAATAAGTAGTTAATTTAGATGAAAGAATTTTATAATCTAAATTTATTTTTTGTAATTCATCTACTAAATTTGAATATTTCTTAGATAAAAAGTAATTATAAGAAACTAAATAAATATAGGCAATTAGGAGAAAAAAATTTAATCCCATTAAAATAAACATTTTTAGTTTATTATAAATAAACTTGATTTGTTCTTTGGTTTTTTGGGCTTCTTCTTTTAATGACTTTTCATCTACTTCCCAAAATATCATTTTTATAAGTTGTTATTTTAGTTATTTTTTTATCATTTTAAGTAGTTCAGCTTGTAGAATACTACTTGCTTCAGGTCCAACTTTAGTATATCTTAAATTACCATCTTTATCTAATATAAATAAAGATGGTATATACTTAGCTCCGAAATTTTTACCTATATAATAATTATTATCTAATAAAACAGGGTAATTTATATCATTTTGTTTTATAAAATTAATTATATCGCTATTACTACCGCTGCTATTTGATAAAAAACTAAAAAATACAACATTATCTTTTAATTTATTTAGTTTGGGATAATCTTGATTAAATTTAATTAATTCAGGTATAGATTTCTTACAAGCAGGACACCAAGTTTCCCAAACTTCTAATACCATATACTTACCAATGTAATCTTTTAATTTAACTTCCTTATTGTTTGTTAAATCGAGCATAGCAGGTGCATTTTTTATAACCTCTAAATAATTTGAAGAACTTACTTTATTATTACTTGATACAAAAAATAGAATTGTAACTAAAATTATTACTAAACTTAAAAACAATATAAATAAGTTTTTTCTCATTTTATTATCCTCCTTCTTTTATTATTTAAAACAATAAATAGTAATTAAGAACCTTTACATTTTATTATTATATAAATTTATATATTATTCCTTTTTACAATTTTTTTTAGAGATAATTAAAGGGATTAACAGGATTACCTTTAATTCTTACTTCAAAATGTAAATGAGGGCCAGTAGAATTACCTGTTGAACCTACATATCCTATAATTTGACCCTTAGATACATATTGACCTACTTTTACAATTATAGAAGAGCAATGTGCATACAAAGTGGAAACTCCATCTCCATGATCTATAATAATACAATTACCATATCCATCATAGTATGAAGCAAGTATAACTCTTCCAGATTCAGCTGCATAAATAGGAGCTCCATAAGGAGCTCCTATATCTATACCAGAATGAAATCTTGTAGTCCCATAAATAGGATGAACTCTATATCCAAAATATGAAGTAATCAAATTAGAAGTAGTAGGCCAAAGTAATCTACCTCCAGAATATCTTAAATTCCGATTTAAGGCTTGACTTTGGATAATATATTTTTGCAATTCTTCATATTTTTCTTTTTGGATATCTTCGTAGTAATCTATATCCTGCTTAGTTTTTGCTATCTCTTGTTTATACTTAGCTAATAGCTCTCTTCTTTTTTCTAATAAAGAATTATAATATTTTTGTTGCTTATTTAATTCAGTTTTATATTTAGCAAGCTTAACTTTTTCTTCATTTAACAGTTTAGTATTTTTCTCTAATTCAATATATTCCTGAGAGAGAGATTTAATTAATTTAATATCTACTGTTATAGTTTCTTTTATTAGGTACAAAGTATCTAATAAAATATCTGAAGAAGAGATATTAAATATAAATAAAAACCAATTTCCTGCATACTTTAATGCTATATTTAATTTTGTATCTATAATAGTTTGTAAAGTCTCTATTTTTTGCTTATTTTTTTTTATTTTATTTTCATATTCCTGGATTTTCAAATTTATATTATTAATTTTCTTGTTAATATATTTTATTTGGGATTCATATTGTATTATTTTAGTCCAAGTATCATTTAATTGTTTTTCTAAGTCTTTTTTAGCTAAATTTTGGTAATATAATCTTTTCTTTGATTCTTTTAATTTTTGATTAATAAGATTTAATTCTTTTTTTATTTCATTTACATCCTTACCTAAAATGCTATTGTTATGTAATAATAAAAAATAAAATGTAAAGAAAAATAATATAGTAATAAAATTATTTCTCATCACTTTACTAAAAATTAAACCATATTTGTATATAAAATTTTATTCTCCTTGAATAAGTTTTTTTAAGTATCTCTCAATAGTATTAGATGTTATAAATATAATTAATATAAAAGAAACTAAAAACACATAATTTCTAATAATATTTAGGTAATCAGATGATATTAAATAAATAAAAGAAGCATTAGAAAAAATCCAGTTAGAAAATAAATTATAAAAAATTTTGACAAAATAAAATGCGAATAAATTAGATATAATTAATATGATTATACCTTCAGTAATAAGAGGATATTTAATGAACCAATTGGGAGCACCAACTAAGTGCATTATTCTTATTTCATTTCTTCTAGCTAATATCGTCATTTTTACTGTATTTGATATTATCGTTAAGATTCCAAAAGATAACAAAACTATTATAAATATAAATATTTTATTAAAGATATCTATAATTTTTGATAATTTTTGAATATATTCTTGCCAATAGTTTACTTCTTTAACTCCTTTTATATTTTTAATCATTTTAGCTACTTCATCTATTTTTTTAGGATCATTTACTTTTACGTACACTATATTCGGTAGAGGATTAACTATTAAGTCTTTTGAAATATTTATGTTCAATTCTTTTTCTATTCTTCTTAATGCTTCATTTGAAGAAATATATTGTATATTTATAACTCCATTTATACTTTCTATTTGGTATATAATTTCTTTAATCTGACTTCCTTTAACATTTTTATCTAAATATACATGAATAGTTAATTGGTTTATTATCTTTTTTTGAAGATTTTCAATATTAAAATAAAAGATTAATAATAGATATAAAACTAAGAAAGATAAAGAAGTGGTAGTTAAAGCACTAAAAAACATCCCTAAATTTTTAGAAATACTATTTATAACTTCTTTTGTAAAGGAAATTAGAATTGTTTCTATATACTTCATACTAAACTCAGTAAAATAAACAAAAATTCCTTCTAAGAAATAAATATTGTATTATAAAATTACTTTAACTAAGAAATAAATATTGTGTTATAAAATTATTTTATGATGTATAAATAGAATTTATAAAAAAATTATATAAATTAGAAACTAAGCGTTAATTAGTAGTAGCAGATTTTGTTTTCCCTTCAATAAAATCAACTATATCTTTAACTGTTAATATTTTTTGGCTTTCTTCTTCAGAAATCTCTACTTTAAATTCCTCTTCAAATTTCATTAATAATTCAACTAAGTCAAGTGAATCAACACCTAAGTCATCTACTAAAGAAGAATCTTCTTTTATATCAGCTTCATTAACAGATAATTTTTCTACCAATATTTTTTTTACTTTTTCAAATATTTCTTGCCTATTCATAGTATTCCTCCTTTTTATTTAGTTTTTATTTATTTATTTAAATAAATTTATTTAACTAATTCTTCATCCCAGTTAGGCATACAAACTTTTCCAGGGTTATCATATACATATTTACAAGCTTTAAAAGTTCTTAGAATTTCCTTAGTATTCCTACCTACAAAGTAATCATTAATACTAATATGTACTACAACACCTTCTGGATTAACAATTATGGTTCCTCTTCGGGATAATCCTGTATTTTCGTCATATGTCCCTAATTTACAGGTAATAGAATGATTAGAATCAGATAGCATTGGGAAAGCAATGTTTGACATTTCAGGTGTATTTTCTACCCATGCTTTTAAAGTATAAACGCTATCAGTAGAAACGCTAAATAATTGAGCTCCTAATTTTTTATATTCATCTTGGTCTTTAGCTAATTCTATCAATTCATTTTGGCAAACCCCAGTAAATGCTGCAGGATGGGAAACTATAATTAACCACTTACCTTTATAATCTTCTAAATTAAGTTCTTTTATTTCTTTATTATGATAAGCTTTTGTTTTAAAATAAGAAAACTTATCTCCTAGTTTATACATCCTTATTTACCTCCTTGTTTTTTTTATATCATTACCCAAATTATTACAATTTTATATTTCTATACTTCTTTATTTATTTCCTTTTTTGATATAAAATTCTTTATGTGTTTAAAAAAAGGATATTAATATAAAAGAAATTAATTATAATATATACATAAAGGAAAAAATTAAGGGAGAAGGAATTAAAATGAGGCTATATAATACCTTAATAAATAAAATAGAGGATTTTAGAGAAATACAAGAAAACAAAGTTAGAATTTACTGTTGTGGTCCTACTGTTTATGATTATCCTCATATAGGGAATCTAAGAACATTTTGTGCTGTTGATTTTTTAGTTAGAACATTTGAATATTTTAATTATGAAGTTTTATATGTTATGAATATAACTGATGTAGACGATAAGATAATAAAAAATATACTAAAACAAAGAATTAGCTTAAAAGAGTATACTTCAAAATATGAAAAAATATTTTTTGAAAGTATAGAAAAGCTAAATATAAGAAAAGCTAATTATTACCCAAGGGCTACAGAACACATAAATGAAATGATAGAGATAATAAAAAAATTATTAGAAAAAGGTGTAGCATATGTAGCAGAAGATGGTAGCATATATTACTCTATTAGTAAATTTAAGGATTATGGAAAATTATCAAAAATAAGGGTAGAAAATTTAAGAGCTGGAGCAAGGGTAAATGTTGATGAATATGATAAGGAAAATTTAGTAGATTTTGCTTTATGGAAAGCTTATAATGAAAATGACGGAGATGTTTATTGGGAAACAGAGATAGGGAAAGGGCGTCCCGGATGGCATATAGAATGTAGTGCTATGAATAGAAAATATCTAAATCAACCGTTTGATATACACGCTGGAGGGATAGATCTTATCTTTCCTCATCATGAAAACGAGATAGCTCAATCAGAAGGGGCTTTTGAAACTCCTTTGGCTAATTACTGGTTCCATGTTAATCACCTAATAGTAGAAGGGCAAAAAATGTCTAAATCATTAGGAAATATAATAACTATTAAAGATATTGATAACCCTTTGGCTCTTAGGCTGCTTTATTTACAAACTCATTATAGAAATAAGCTTAATTTTACTTTTGAAAACTATAATGGTTCTAAAACAGCTTTAAATTCATTATTAGCTTTTAGTAATAATATTTTTGATATAATGACATATTTTCATTTCCAAAAAAATGGAAATGTATCTATAAACTCAAATATAAAACAAATAGTGGATAATTATATTCAGGATTTTGAATTATCTTTAAAAGATGATTTAAATACACCTAAGGCTATCTCCTTATTATTTGAATTAATGAATTCTATAAATATAATAATTAACAAAAATCCAAAGCAAATAAATTATTTTGATGCAGAATATATATTTAATGCCATAAAGAAAACTGATAGAGTTTTTGGATTAAAATTAACTGAATTTGATGAAATACCGCAAGAAATAAAGGATTTAATGTTAAAAAGAAATGAATTTAGAAGAAATAAGCAATATGAACAGGCAGATATTATAAGAAATGAAATATTAAATAGAGGATATATTGTAGAAGATACTGCATGGGGAAGTAGAGTTAGAAAAAAAATTTAAAAAATATTTAATGCTAAGATTTAGTTATACTCATAATATTAAGTTAATAAATGAAATTATCAATAAATTTAAAGAATATACTTTTTTATTAAGTCTAAGTGATAGTAATAAAGAAAAAATCAAATATTATAAAAGAAAAATAAGATTTTTACAGGATTTTTTTTATTTTCTCATAAATCAGAATCCATCTTTTAATTTAGAAAATTTTTTAGATTTTAAAAAGATAGATAAAAATATTTTTCAAAAAATATTAGAAATAAGAGATCAAGGAATTTTCAAAAGCTTCTATAGGGTTTTATTTAAAGATATTTTAATTCAAATATTTTCTAAATTAGAAGTTGAAAATATATTTTACAATAATGAAATAGATCTAATAGATAAAATTATAAATAAAAATTTAAATAATTTTGAAAAAATTTTAAGAGAATTTGAAATATTTACTTTAACAGAATTGAATATAAAACTAAAATACTCTAAAAATTTTAAATTAAGATTTTTAAATTTTTTTCTTGATATATTTAATGACTTTTTAGAAAGAAAAATAATAAATAAATATATAAAAAGTTTAATAAATATAATTATAAAAGAAGCAATTCAAAAATTAATAGATTTGTATTATCTTGAAGATAATTTTTTTTATGAGATATATTTTAAATTTAAAGAAATAAAAAATTATTTAAATGAAAAGAAGATTGATTTTATAATAACTAATTCAATATCTCGATTTGACTTAAATATAAATGAAATGACTTTTATCATGTATAATAAATCGATTAATTTTAAAGAACTTATAAAAGAATTAGCATATAATTTAAATTTAACTATCTACAAAATAGAAAATCAAAAATTAATAGAAGATGACTATATATTTAAGATTTATTTTTATGAACTAAAAGTTCCTATAATTTTCTTGTTTTCAAGTAAAATTTTCAATATTTTAATATATGATTTGTATTTTACTTATAAAAATACAATAAATGAAGAAATTTTTTTTAAAGAAATTCTTAAGATAAAAAACTATATTTTTTTTAAAAATTTTATTAGATCATTTAGTAAAACTATTGAATATAAGAAGCTAAAAGAAAAATTTAATAATATGGAAAATTTAAAAGATAAAGAAATTTACGAAATGTTTTATAGTTATTTTAATTTGAATTATATACCTCCTGAACTTTCTGATTATCCAAATATAATTGAAATATCTAAAAATCAATCTTTTACTGAATTAGTTAATATAGAGGATATAAAGGGAGATTTACATATACATACTAATTTATCTGATGGACTTAATTCTATTGTTGAAATTGTTAATTATGTAAAGTTATATAAAAAAAATTATAAATATATTGGTATATCAGATCATGTAAACTATTTAGATTTAAATAAGATAAAAGAGCTAAAAGATTATATAAAAAATAATTTGAATTCAAAGGATTTAGAAATATTTTTAGGAATAGAGGAAAATATAGATGAAAATGGATATCTATATTATCAAAAATTAGATTCTGATTTAGATTTTATAAATGCTATAGATTTTATTAATGCTTCAATTCATTCTAATTTTAATTTACCAGAAGATCAACAATATAGTAGATTAATGAAAGTAATTAACAGTAATAATTCCAAGGTGTTAGCAATTTCTCATCTAACTACAAGGATTTTAGGAATAAGAGACCCTATAAATTTAAACTTAAATAAAATACTAAATATTATTAATGAATTAAATAAAAGTAATAAATACATAGAAATAAATTGCCATTTAGATAGATTAGATGTAGATTATAATATTTTAAGGGAATACAGGTTAAAATATAATAAATCTCCAAAGGTGGTTATATCTACAGACAGCCATAATATTAATCATTTGGATTATATGGAATTTGGAGTAAAATTAGCTAGGAAAGCCCTAATTTATAAGAATGATATTTTAAATACTAAAGAAAGAGTCCTTTAAAAATTATCTTTAAAAAATATTTTTTTATTTGTTTTTCGTAAGGAATTTGTAAAAAAAATTATAATATAAAAAATGTGAAAGGAGGTAATAATAATGAAAAAAAATAAAAAGATATTCTTAAATTTAAAGACCTTAATATCTATCTTAATAATATTTATAATGCTTAATATTACTTTAATAAGTTTAACTTATTCAAAAGAAGTAGAATTAACTTTTTGGCATACTTTTAGTGAAAACTCTTTAAAAGGAAAAGTTATAAATAAATTAATAGATGATTTCAATAATTCAAATGTTATGGTAAATGGTGATAAGATATTTGTAAGAGGTGTGTATAAAGGTTCTAAAGATAAATATTCTAATCCTTATATAACATTATTTAATGAATTAATAAAGGCTGGAGCTAAAGGTGAATTACCTGATTTAAGTTTAGCTTATGAGAATTGGATTCTACAGTTTAACCAAGTTGGTTTAGTTAAAGATTTAAGTCCATATGTTAATAAAGATAAAGAATTAAATGAATATATAAATAATTTAATTCCTGCTTTTAAACAATCTGCATATGTAAATCAGAAAGTATTAAGTATTCCTTATAACAAAAGTATCTATGTTTTTTATTATAATAAGAAGTATATTAGCAATATGGATTTAACAGATTTAAATTTTGAAGATTTTATTTCATATTTAAAGGAATTAAAAGCAAAATTAAATAAACCGCCTTTGTATTTAGAGCCTAATGAAGATACTTTTATTATAACTTATTTATTAATTTCTAAAGGGGATTTCTTTAAAAAAGAAGATGGGGAACTAAATCCTATATTTTTACCTGATGAAGCTAAAAATATAATAAATTTAATAAAGGAATTAGAATCTCAAGGGTTAGTAAAAATAACAGATAATTCTTATAAAGATTTCTTAGCTAATGAGGCTCCTATAATATTATCTACTTCAAGTAGATATGTGGATTTAATGAATAAGAAAGATGGTTTTGATTTTGGAATTTCTTCTTTACCTTCTAAAAATGGGTATATCCATGTAGCTGGTACTAATTTAATTGTACTTTCTAAAGACCTTAAAAAAGAAAAAGCAGCTATAGAATTTATAAAATTCTTAATTAAGAAACCTAATTTTACCTATATGTTGGTAAATACAGGTTATATACCTACAACAAATGATTTATTATTTTATAAAGAATATCAAGATTACTTAGATAGAAATCCTGAATATAAAAATGTTTTGAATTATAGTTTTAATAGATTGTATTTACAGCCGCCAGTATGGGCTTGGGAAAATATAAGATGGTATCTTAATGAAACAATGTTTAACATCTTTAAAAATAATAGTAATATTAACGAAGAGGTATTAAAGCTTCATTCTAAGGTAATTCAAATACTATCTAATCAGAATTTAATAAAAAAATATGAATCTGTAAATTAATTTTGTATAAATTATTTTTAAAAGAGGGGGGGATATTTTATGCCTAAAAATATTCAAAAAACAGCTAAATTGAATAAAAAGTATAATAAAAGTCTCAAAAATAACGAAAAAAGTACTAACAAATTAAATAAAAAAATATATGAAAATCTTGTAAATCAGATAGAAAATTATTCAGAAATAGAAAATTTAGAAACTGAAGAATCAGATAATTTTGAAAAACTAAGTAATCTAAGTATAGAAGAATTACTAAAAAAGGAATTTAAAAATATAATAAGGATATGTGATATTTGTGGTAGTGAAATGAATTTAGATATAGATTCTGAAAAATTTGAAATTTTTGTATGTAATAACTGCGGCTATAAAATAAAAGTAGATAACAGTTTGTAGATAAGATTTTAATAGATAAGATTTTTTAGATAATTTTTTAAAATATTATTTAGAATATTATTAAAAAAGGGGGATATGAAATATGCCAAGAATAATAAAAATAGATAAAAAAGAGCCGTATTTAATAGAAATAGAAAATAAAAAGGTATGGGTATGTGGCTGTGGATTATCTTCAAAAAAACCTTATTGTGATGGTAGTCATAAATTAACTAAAGATGAAGATGATAATAAATTATATTTATATAACGAGCAAAAAGAAAGAAAGATAGTTAAAGAAATAAAGGTTGAAGAATAAATAAAATAGAAAGGTATTAAATATGTTAATATTTGAGTTGTTAGAGAATATGCATAATGTAGGTGCTTCTGATTTGCATTTAGGAGTAGGTTCTCCTCCTATTTTTAGGATAAATGGGAAATTAAAAGCTCTTAATTTTCCACCCCTTAATAATGATATTATTAGAAGTATGGTGTATACTTTATTAACTTCTGAACAAATAGAAGAGTTTGAAAAGAAGAGGGAATTAGATTTTTCATATACTTTAGAAAAGGTAGGGAGATTTAGAGGAAATTTATATTTCCAAAGAGGGACAATAGCAGCTGCGATAAGGGCTATCCCTTTACAAGTTAAAACAATTGAAGAATTAAATTTACCAGAAATTCTAAAAGAATTTGCTTCTAATGAAAGGGGATTTATATTAGTTACTGGTCCTACAGGGGTAGGTAAATCTACTACTTTAGCGGCTATGATTGATTACATTAATTCTAATTTTTCAAAGCATATAATTACCTTAGAAGATCCTATTGAATATGTCCATATAAACAAAAAATCTATTATACATCAAAGGGAAATAGGTATAGATTCTTTAAGTTTTAGAGATGCTTTAATACATATACTAAGACAAGATCCTGATGTAATATTAGTTGGAGAGATGAGGGATACAGAAAGCATTAGTTTAGCTCTAACTGCTGCTGAAACTGGACATTTAGTTATGTCTACTTTACATACTTTTGGGATAGTTAGCACTATTGATAGAATAATAGATGTATTTCCAGCTAATCAACAAAATCAGGTTAGAACTCAATTAGCTAATATCTTAACAGGATGTATTTCTCAAGTTTTAGTGCCTACTATTGATAATAAATTAATAGTGGCATATGAGGTAGTTGTAGCTACTCCTGCTGTTAAAAATTTAATAAGAAAAGGTGAGCATCATCAATTACAAAATGTATTATACACTGGTAAAGAAAGTGGGATGATAAGTTTAGAGAATAGATTAGTAGAATTATTTAAAAAAGGAATAATAACAAAAGAAGTAGCTTATAGATATGCACTAAATAGAGAAGTTATTGCTAGATTAATTGAATAGGTAATTAATTAAATAAATTTAAATAATTAAATAAGTTTTAAATTTTATGAAAGCTATAGCAAAAACAGAATTTAAAAAAGGGTTATCTATTATAGAAGTTGATGAGCCTACAGATACTGAAGATAATGAAGTAATTATTGAAATAGATAGAGTTTCTATTTGTGGTACAGATTTACATATATATCATTGGGATTCTTGGGCTAGTAATAGAATAAGTATTCCTAAGATTATAGGGCATGAAGGATGTGGAAAAATTGTAAAATTAGGTAAAAACGTTAAGAATTTTAATATAGATGATAAAGTAGCTTTTGAAAGTCATATATATTGTAATCAATGTTATCAATGTAAAACGGGTAAGAAACATATTTGTAATAATTTAAAGGTTTTAGGGATAGATGTTAATGGATTATTTACTAAATACGTAAAGGTTCCATTAGAAATTTTATGGAAACTAAGTGATAATGAGAAGTTAAATAGATATGCTCCTATTTTAGAGCCTTTAGGTAATGCAGTTCATACTATATCTAAAGTTGATGTTAATTCAAAGTATGTAGCGATTTTTGGAGATGGTCCTATAGCATTGTTTTTACTACAATTAGTTAAAATTTTTGGAGCTTCTAAAATATTTCTAATTGGTATTAGTGAATATAGGTTAAATATTGCTAAAAAATTAGCTAAGGAATATAATAACATTTTTATTTTAAACGATAAAGAACAAGATATATTTGATTTTATTAATAAAGAAACTAAAGGAAGAAAAGTAGATATAGTTTTTGAGATGTCAGGTAGTGAAATAGCACTAAAAAAATCTTTAAATGTTTTAACTTATGGAGGAAAATTAGTAGCTTTTGGGATCTTAGGGAATTCTATTCATTTTGATTATAATGAATTAATATTTAAATCTATTGATATTGTTTCGATAAATGGTAGGTTAATTTTTGATACTTGGTATAAATTACAAGATCTAATTGAAAATAATCTATTAAACATAGATGATATAATAACTCATGAATTTAAGTTAAGTGAATATGAAAAAGCATTTGATGTTTTACTAAAAAGAGAAGGATTAAAAATAATATTATATAATAATCTTTGAAAAAAATTTATTAGTCTAAAATTATTTTGCTTTTTTTAGTCTTGAATTAATTATTTTAAGAAGGATTATTTGTTTTTTTGAAGTATTACTAAAACCAAGATATGTTATATAAGAAAATATTTACTATAATTATAACTATAATTATAATGCTAACTTTTTCAGATTTATCATACGGATATAAGAGGAATGAATATACATTTAGTTATGAATATTTAAATCCAGAAAAAGATTATGGATATTATAAGACATTTACTTTTAGGCATTTTAATAAGATAAATAACACTACTACGATATTTGTGGAGAATTATTATTTTAGTAGGAAAATAGAAGGGGAAGGGTATTTAGTAAATTTTGGAGCTTATAAGGATTGGTCTGATAATTTATACACTTATACTTCTATATCAAAAGGAACAAGAAGCAATTATTTACCAGATTTTAGAATAGATAATGAATTCTTTTTTAAAACATTAAGACAAAAGAATTTAGTATTTTCTTTAAGTACAGCTTATATAAAGTATTATAACAATAGTAAGGATTTTATAATGGGCTTAGGTTTTATTTATTACGCTCCTAAATGGAATTTTACTTATAAACATTTAATAAATAATAGTAATCCTGGGAGTGTAGTATCACATACTGATTTATTCTCCTTAGGTATTGGAGAAGAAAAAAAAGCATATTTATATTTAACTTATATTTCAGGTAATCAAGCATATTTAGCTACATATTTACCAACCCCTACTTTAGTAAATAATAATTCATATAGCTATATAATAAACTATAGAAAATGGTTTGATAATAATAACGGGATAATTTTAGAATATAGCTATTTAAAATTAAAAGGTACATTTGAAAAAAACGGTTTTACAATAGGATTTTTTAATGAATACTAAAATTTAATTATGAATTCTAAAAATTATAAGGAAATAACACAATTATATCAAGAAACGTTAAAAAGATATCTTAATTATCATAGATACGCTAAAATAATTAAATTTAAGTCTGGTTTATTTTATTTTAGTTTATTAATTACAAGTTTGTTTTATCTACATTTAATAATTGTAGATATAGAAAATATTAATAGTTTTTTTATTGAAAAATTAAGCTTACTATTTGATAATTACAAAATAGAGAGTTTTAAATTTATAAAAATAGGGTTTATTGACATAAATTTAAAATATTTGGTAATCCCTGGTAAATACCCAACTAAAGATTTCATATTATATAATTTAATAGCATCAGGAATAATTTTAGTAATTTTAAATTTTTTAAAAAGGATTCCATTAAATATAAGGGTATCGTTAGTTTTTGTTATAATTCCAGTAGTAATATCTTGTATTTATTTTTATTTTTTTGAGCAGTATTTTCCTTATGATATAAATAATTTTTCTGTACTTTACTTACAATTACAAACGGGAATATTAATTTTTATTCCTATTTTACTATCTATAATTTTATCAATATTTAATTTTAGTATATTTTTAGTATTTTCAAATTTAATAGTAATATTAATAACAGTTGTATATAGTATAATATTTGGATACTTAAGATATGGTGTATTTTTATATATTTTAAGTAATTATAGTTACTTATATATGGCTAATTTATTTTTTACGTTTGGACCGTTTTTAGATTTTTTATATATTTCTGCTATTTACTCTATATATATTTCTATTATTTCTAAATACTACAAAGATATAAAATATTATAAATTTGTCCAATGATGTTAAAAATATTTATTTTTATTTTAAAAGTGTATTTAATATTTTTAATGATTATATTAATAATTTATGCTATAAGGCATATATTTTTTACATTAAATAGGTCAATAGGAGCTCAGAGGATAGCTTATCACGATATAATGGATTCAGATTTACCTAAGGTAACAATCTTAGTGCCAATGAATAATGAAGAGAAAGTTATAAACAATATATTAAGTTCTTTAATAAATGTAGATTATCCAAAAGATAAGTTAGAAATAATACCAATAAATGATCATTCTACTGATAAAACTAAGGAAATATTGGATTTATATGCTTCAAGATATAGTTTTATAAAACCTTATCATAGATATGAAGGTCTAAGAGGTAAACAAAATGGGATAAACGAAGCAGTGGAAATAGCACAAGGAGATATAATAATAGTATATGATGCTGATTATATAGTACCTAAGGGACAAATTAAAGATATGATAAAAGCTTTTATAGATCCTGAGGTTGGTGCTGTTATGGGTAGAGTTATACCCTATAATTTTAATAAAAATTTACTAACAATGATGTTAGATTTAGAAAGAAGTGCTGGATATCAAGTAGATCAACAAGCAAGATATAATTTAGATTTAATTCCACAATATGGGGGTACTACTGCAGCTTTTAGAAAAGATTTATTTATAAAACTTGGGAAATTTGATCCTAATGTATTAGCAGAAGATACAGAATTAACTTTTAAACTATATCTTAATGGTTATAAAGTAGTATATACAAATAGATTGGAAGCATTGGAAGAGGTACCTGAGGATTATATTGTAAGGGCTAAACAAATAAGAAGATGGTCTAGGGGACACAATCAAGTTATGTTTAAATACTTAATTCCTTTGATAAAATCAAACAGAATAAATTTAATTACTAAAGTAGATGGTATTCTTTTATTATTAATTTACACTATTCCTTTTTTAACTTTGTTAGGGTATTTAGATTCTATTATTTTATTTTTTTTAGGGGAAATGTCAATAGTGAATAATTTTTTGTTTTTATTAGCTGTTTATGGGTATAATACTTTTGGGAATTTTGCCCCGTTTTATCAAATAGGTACAGCTGCCTTTTTAGATGGTAGAATACAATCTATTAGAATACTACCACTGTTTATTACTGTGTTTTTATTTAATATATATTATACTTCTTTAGGTTTTATAGATTCTATTATAGATTTAATAACTAAAAGAACTGTAAAATGGGAAAAAACTGAAAGATTCTTTGATAAATCTTTTAATATTAATAATGAAAATAATAGTGAAATAAAAAAAATATAAAAAATATGTTATTTAATTTAATACAATTTTTAATTAATAACAATGTAGGTAATTGGAATTTTATTTTTATATTATTTATCATTTTATTAGTTATCCCTTTCATAATTCCTTTATATGAAGTTATAAGAAAAAAAGAGCAAAAATTAGAAGTTAATTTGTTATATACTAAGCAACCTGATTATTTTGGTAAAGAGTTCCTTAAATTAATGGATTGTTCGCTTAATAATTATTTTAAAAATTATAGAAATTTGGAATCATTAAATAAAATACAAAATCTTTATTTAGAGCTAATTTTATGTGATAAAAGGGAGGAAAAAATTTTTATATCTGATAATTTTTACAATATTTACAAAATTATAAAACCTAAAAATAATCTTTTAGATATAATTATAATAAATAAGAAAGAATTAAATTTAAATAAGGAATGTTATTTTTTAAAAGAGTTTATAGCAAATGATAATTTGGAGATATCATCTAAATGTGAATTTAATTCATTAATAGTAAAGGGGAATTTAATTTTAAATCCCAATTCATCTACTAAGATACATAGATATCTTCATGTAGGGGGAGATATTTTTATAGAAGCACCTTTAGATGTTGAATTATCTATATTTTGCGAAAATAATATATATATTAATTCATATGTTTCTTTTAAGAGGATGTTTGCAAAAGAAATCTTAACTAAAATAAATAATCAATTTGAATATTTAGATGAAAAAAATTATTTAGATTATAAAAGAAATATTAATATAAAAGGTAGTATTAAAATAGAAGGAAATTTAGAAATTAAAGATAAAAATAAATACATAATAATAGATGGGAACTTAATTAGTAATGGAAATATAATAATAGATGGAGATGTATGGGTAAAAGGGAATATATTTTCTCAAGAAAATATAGAAATATATAATGGAGTAATAGTAGGAGAAAAAGGGAAATATAAATCAATAGTAGCTAGAAAAAAAATAACCTTAGGACCTAATATAAAAGTATATGGATATATACATTCTGAATTAATTTCATCTTATAAAGCATAATATAATAATTATGAATCAAATAAAATTAAGAAATAATCAAAAATTAATGTTTTTTTTCATATTTTTTTCTTTAGTAACAATTTTAATATTATCAATAATTCAAAAAACAAAAGAGGAAATAAATTTTCAAAATAATTTAATAAATACAATAAATTCGCAATTAATTACATTAATAATATACAATAAGCAAAGTATAAAAAATAACGAGTACATACTACAAGCATACAATCAAGTTTTAAAAGAAGAGGGAATAAATTATTTAAACATTAGCGATATTGATTTTATAAAAATTTATAATAAAATAGATAAAAATAAAGTATTAGCTATAATATTTCCAGATAATATAAATAGATATCTAAATCCTGAGATATATTTTAATATAAAAGACTACTTATACAGTAGTGGGAATATATTTATAAGTTATGATGTGGGAACTAGAAACCTAAATGAAACTTATAAAGAAAAAGCAATATTTACTGATCTTTTAGGTATTAATTATATAACTTATAATATAAATAAAGAAAATTCATTTTTATTTGAAGAAATACAGATAATAGATCCCGAATTTATAAATTATCCTAAAAATATGTTATCAAAAGGCAATTTAATAATCCAAACATATAAATATGGTCCTAAAAAATATTATATTTCTAAAGTCCAAGTTCTTAACAATGATAATATAAAGCTAATAGCTACAAGTAATAAAAATAAGATACCTTTTATATTATTAAAAGAAGTAAATGGAGGTAATATATATTATGTAAATACTCCTTTAGGATATTTAAAAGGATATAGTGATGATAAAATATTAAGATTAAATTTAAAAGCTTTTTTAAATAAGGTGGTAAAAATTCCTTACTTATCAAAATTACCTAATAATAAACCAGTAATTATTTTAAACTATCATGTAGATTCAAATTCCGATTGGAAATCAATAGAATATATGTATAATAATAATTTACTTAGAAAAAGAATAAAAGCATCATTTCATATAACGGCTGGTGATTTTAGAGATAAAGAGGGTGATAATTTAGGTTTTGATGCTCAAAATAGAGGTAGGAAGTATGTTGAGTTATTAAAAGGTTTTGGAGAGATAGGATCTCATGGAGGCTGGGCTCATAATTATTTTTCCTATCACATAATATATAATCCTAATGATCCTAATTTGTATGATTTTATAAAAAAATATATAAAGAAAAATAATGAAGTTTTAGAAAATATAGTTGGATATAAAATAGTAGAGTATTCAGCACCTAATGGAGTTTATCCACAACCTTTAAATACTAAAATATTAGAAGAATTGGGGATGATTTGTTATTATTATACTGGAGATATGGGAAGTTGTCCTAATTTAACTTTTTATAATTCTAAAAAAGTATCTGATAAAGTATTAGCTTTCCCCGTTTTTGCATATAGAAATTTAGTGTCTTTAGGAGAAATGAAAAAAAATAATATATCTAAATCTGAAGTTCGTGATTTTCTTATCTATCTTATAAACTATATTATTCAATCAGAAAATGTTATTTTATATTATACCCATCCTTACGATATTTTTGATTATCCTGATGAATTCAAAAAATTTATAGACTATATAGAATATCAAGTTAATATGGGAAATATACAAACATTAACAATGAAAGAATATACAGAATTTTTCTTTAATTTTTTAGATACTAGATATATTTTTAATATTGAAAATAAGAAAATATTATTAGAAGTAGAGAATACTAATAGTTTAAAAGATTTAGCTTTTGTAATTCCGATAAAATTTGTTTCCTTAGAATTTATTAACAAAAATAAAAAATATTTAAATAAAAGAGATGTTAAGATAATAAAGAAAGGAGATAAATATATATTAATTTTTGGTTCAGATTCTAAGTATCAAAGATTGATTTTAAAAAACTAAATTTATTAATATAGAAGGGAAAATTGAAATAATATAGAATAAGAAAATAGAATAAGGGCCTCTAGCTCAGGTGGTTAGAGCGTACCCCTGATAAGGGTAAGGTCTCTGGTTCGAGTCCAGAGAGGCCCATTAGCTTCTTTAAAAGATTAAAAATTAAAGAAATGAAATCTCTAAACTTATTAAAATCTCGTTAAGTAATATCTATTTTTATATTGTTTTATATATTTATAAATATTTGGATGATCAAGAGGTTTAAGATTAAAGCGTCTTTAATTTAAGCCTTTAAAAAGATAAAAACTTTATTAAAGCAGAAAGCTACACATTGTATTTGATTAATCTTATATGGAAAGTAAGGTAAAGCAAGATAATAATTTATTAAAAGATAAAGCAATAAAGGAGTTAATAAAAATAGAAGAAGAAATAAGGAATTGTAAGTTATGTAATTTAAGTCAAAATAGAACGAATGCTGTACCTGGTAGCGGAAATTATAAAGCAAAGTTAATGATAATAGGGGAAGCTCCTGGAAGAAATGAAGATTTACAAGGGCTGCCTTTTGTTGGACAAGCAGGAAAACTCTTAGAACAAATGCTAAATGAAATAAATATTAAAAGAGAAGAGGTATTTATAACAAATGTTATAAAATGTCGTCCCCCAGAAAATAGGGATCCTACTGATGAAGAAATAAACGCATGTAAGCCATATCTATTTAAACAAATCCAATTAACTAATCCTAAAATAATTTTATTATTAGGTAAATATTCTTTAAAAACTATTTTAAACATAAATCTAAAGATAACTTACTTAAAAGGTAGGATCTTTATAAAAGATGATAGGTATATATTTTGTACTTATCACCCAGCTTTTATATTAAGAAATTATTCTAAATACATAGAAGAATATAAATATCATTTTAATATCCTTAAATCCTTAGTGGAAAAAAATAATTTAGATAACTAAAGATGTTTAACTACAATTATTTTCAAAGCAGATATTTTTTAATACAAACTAATTACAAAGATTTTCTAAAAAATTATGAAATAATTGATTTATACACTTTAAAATCTTTAGTAAAAACTAAACAAAAGCTTGATAATCTATTTAATCCATTATTTTTAAACATATCTAATTTTATTTTGAACTATCCCTTAAATGTAAAAATATTTTTTTTAACTACTGATAATGACACTCCCCTATTTAATATACATTTTAAATATATAAATCAGGTAATTATCAATAAAGTTTTTATAATAGAGGATAAATTAGAAGGTTCACTTAAGGAAATAGAAAAAGAAATTTTTAAAATAAAGTTTCCCTCTTTTTTTAATCTTTTTAAGGGATTTTTACTTAATTCAAAAATAGAAATTTATAAAAATAATGAAGAGAAATTTATTCTTAAGCAGGAAAAATTAGTAAATTATTTGCTATATAAAGATAAAGAAGAAAATCTAATTTGTAGCTATTATAAAACTACTGATATAAATAAGATAATAGAGATGTTTTATTCTATAGAAAAAGTTAAAGAAAAATACTTTAAAGAAGATTTAATAAAAAATATTTTATTAAATAAAACTTATATTTTATTAACTTTAAGCAATGATGTTAATAATTTAGTTGAGAAATATAGTGATGATATAATGTATTTAATTTTTAGCATACCTACAGTAATAGATATATTAATTTAAACAATAAAAGAAAAGAATTTAACACAGCTTTATTGCTAAAAGATTGACGGGTTCTTTTAACATAGAGATAATTACAACCAAAGATAAAAAAGTGTAGAAGGGGTAAAGGAAAAGTAAGGGGTGGTTTAAGTTTAGAAAAATTGTTTTTTTGTTTTTTTTTGATTTTTATTAGGGAGTTGAATTGCTGGGGTGAAAGCCCCAGCAATAAACCCTAAAATCCCTTTTGGGGGTTTTTGAAATATGGCTTTGTTATTTTGGACTATACTAATAGATGTCCCGATAATGAAGGGACCTAGACCTGGAGCGGCTCGAAGTAAAGCCTTTAAAGCATGCTTTGGTGGATGACAGTATAGGGATACCTAAAAAGCTATCATGAAACAGGAAGCTCCACCTTCTACAAGGTGGAGTAGTTTAATTATAGATATGTTTGTGATATTAACGTTATTAATAGGTTTATTGGGAGGTATTTTAAGTGGGTTATTAGGAGTAGGTGGAGCTACTTTAACTATTCCTGCTATGGTTTATTTACTTAAATTGGATCAAAAAGTAGCACAAGGTACTTCTTTAGCTTTACTTATGATACCAGTTACTATTTTTGCTGTTATTAATTACTATAAAAATAACTTAATAAATAAACAAGTTTTATTATTCCTAGTTATATCTTTTCCAATAGGAGCATTTATAGGATCATATATAGCTATTAAGTTGCCATCTTTTGTTTTAAAAAAAATATTTGCTATTTTCTTGATTATAATTGCTATTAAAATGCTTTTGGATAAATAAACATAATAGGATAAACAATTATTTTATCCAATTTTATAAATATGGATGTAGATTTTCAGATATTAGAAGGTATAAGAAAAATCGCAAATGTTATTGACAATATATACAATAAAATATCTTTTAAACATAATTTAACTTCTTTACAATTAAAAATAATTTACTTTTTATATTTAAAAAAAAGAGAAGATATTAATATAAAACGTCTTTCTATTGAATTTAGTTTAACATTAGCAACGATAAGTAAATCAGTAAAGAATCTTATAGAAAAAGGATTTTTAGAGATTTATCAAATAGAAGATAACAAAAAAGAAAAATATCTGAATTTAACTCAAAAGTCATTAACTATACTAACTAAATTGGATTCAGAAATTAATAAAATTATTGATATTATAAATAAATCCTATGAAAATAATAATAAAAAATTTGAAACAATAGAAATTTTAGTAAATATTATTAATAATTTATTAAACAAAGGTTATATAACTAAGGTTAGTATGTGTAATTTATGTGTATTTTATGAGGAAGATGGAAATTATTGTAAGTTCTTATCAAAAAGATTAGATCATAAAAAAATAGAATGCACTGATTTTATTAATAAAAGATATGCTAAAAAATTATAAAAAAAAAATATCTCTTTATTAATTATTTCTATTTTAATAATTATATTAGTGCTATTTATTTTTTTCAAGACGTATATTAAAATAGGAAGAGTAGATAATAAAGTAATAAAAAATTATTTTTATGATTTAAAATTACAAGATAAAAGTAGCAAAGACCTTTATATCTTAATAAAATATGGATATACAATAAATGATATACTAAAAAGTGATAGTGTAATATATTTTAAAGATCTAAATATAATACTAAAAGATCAAATTATAACAATAAAAGATGGGTATTATAGAAAAAATGTAATATATGTAAATAATCCACTAGAAATAAAGCAAAATAATACAACTATTTTAATAAAAAAAGATATTATTATATACCTAAATAAATTAATTTTAGTAGGTAAAAATGTTTATATAACAAATATTAATAATAGATCTGTTGGAGATGAAGTAGTGATAAATCTAAGAGATTTAAGTTATAACTTAAATAGAGTTTCTGGAAAATTTTATAGAAATTAAATAGTTAAATAATTAAAAATGAATACATTGAGTATAAAAGATATAAGAGATTTAAAAGAAAAGTTAGAAAAATTTAAAAATTTGATAGAAAATTACAAAAATAAAATAAGTCAAATAGATTCTGAAATTAATAATTTTAATAATTTAATTAATTTTGAAATCAATAAAGAATATCAAATTTTAATAAAAAATAAGAAGAATTTAGAAAAGATAATAGCAAATTATGAAAAGACTATTCAAGAAATAAGGGATTTAGAGGATATTTTTGAGCTAAGTAATTTAGATCAAGATTTAAGAAAGGAAATAAATGAAAACTATAAAGTTTTACAAAAAAAGGTAGATAATATAATGATAGAGTTATTATTAGATGAAGAGTATGATGCTAATGATTGTATTTTAGTAATAACAGCAGGAGCTGGAGGTACTGATGCTCAAGATTGGGCTAATATGCTTTATAGAATGTATTATAACTGGGCTAATAAGAATGGGTTTAGGTTTAGTATAGTTGATATAAATTTAGGTAATGAAGCGGGAATAAAAAGTGGGACTTTTTTAATAAGTGGTGAGAATGCTTATGGATATTTAAAATCAGAGAAAGGGGTACATAGATTAGTTAGGAATTCTCCATTTAATGCTCAAAATAAAAGGCATACTTCTTTTGCTTTAGTTGAGGTTATCCCTAAAATAGATGATAATATAAATATAGAAATAAAAGAAGATGATTTAAAAATAGAAACCTTTAAAGCGGGAGGAGCAGGTGGGCAACACGTAAATAAAAACGAATCAGCAGTAAGAATAACTCATTTACCTACAGGGATTACTGTAACTAGTTCAAATGAAAGAAGCCAACATAAAAATAAAGAAATAGCTTTAAAGATACTTAAAAGTAGATTATATGATTTTGAGCTACAAAAGAGAATAGAAAAAATAGAATCTTTTAAAACCAAGCAACAGGCTGCTTGGGGAAATCAAATAAGAAACTATATCCTACATCCCTATAAATTGGTAAAAGATTTAAGAACTAATTTAGAGATATATAAAGTAGAAGAGGTACTTAATGGAGAACTTAATCCTCTTATTCTTTCTTATCTTTTATATAAGAAACTCTTAAATACTAATACTTAGGAAATTAGTAAATACTAATTATCTAAAAAATTAAATACTAATTAAAGCTAATAAAAGGGGGTTAAAAAGATGGAAGATCCAAAAAAAATAATAGAAAATATGAAAAAAGAGATGGAAAATTCTTTAAATTATTTAATAAAGGAATACAAATCTTTAAGAACAGGTAGAGCTAGTCCTTCTTTAGTGGAAGATATTAAAGTAGAATATTATGGAAATATAAGTCCATTAAAAGCGTTAGCAGCAATATCTACTCCTGATCCTAAAATTCTGTTAATCCAACCGTTTGATAAAGGTGCTTTATCTGCTATTGAAAAGGCTATTTTAAAATCTAATTTATCTTTGACTCCTACGGTTGATGGAAATGTAATAAAAATAGTTATCCCAAGATTAACTGAAGAAAACAGAAAGCAATTATCTAAAACTATTATGCAAAAAGCGGATGAAGTGAAGGTATCTATAAGAAATGCTAGAAGAGATGCTATAGAAAAAATCAAAGATTTAGCTAAAAAACAGAAATTAATCTCAGAAGATGAATCCAATAGATATCAAAAAGAAATAGAAAAAATAACTAAGGAATATTTAGATAAAATAGATAAATTAGCTAACGATAAAACTAAAGAAATAATGACTGTTTAATATAGCTAATTTAATTAATTAAAAGAGGTGACTAATTTTTATGAAAAAAGGTATTTTAAGTATAATTCCTAAGAATATAGATTTTTTTGGGTATTTAAAAAACTGTATAAGAATAATGGAAATTATTTCTAAAGAATTATTAAATTTTATAGATAACCCTACTGAGGAAAATTTTAATAAGATAAGGGAATTAGAACACAAAGCAGATGAAATAGTTCATGAATATAGATGTAAACTTAATGAATCATTTATAACTCCTTTAGATAGAGAAGATTTACATCAAATAATAATGAAAATGGATGATATAATAGATTTTATAAAGTCATCTGCAGAAAAATATTTCTTATATAAACCTAATTCCAAGAATGAATATATTTATCAAATGGTAAATCTCTTGATCCAAGCTGTAGAGTACTTAAAGGTAATAGTTAATTTATTAAATAAACCAAATCAGGAGTTATTGAAATTAGTTAATAAAGTTTGTGAAATAGAAAGAGAATGTGATATAATAAATAGGAAAGCTATTGCTGAGTTATTTAATAATGGGCAAAATGTATTGGAAGTAATAAAGCAGAAGGAAATATTATCTCAAGTTGAAGAAACAGTAGATAGAACCCAATTACTTGCTATAACTATAGAAAACTCTGTTTATAAACATATATAATTCTGAATTATTAAAAAATAAATTATTAAAAAATAAAAATAAAAGAATGATGTAATAAAAAGTGGTAGATAGTTTTTTTATTTTATTAAGTGATAAAAGACTTATTATTATTTTTGTTATAACTTTTTTTATAAATTTTTTATCAGTGAGTTCAGCAAGTTTAAGGTTTGCAGGAATAAAAACTAATTCCATAACCACTTCTTTATCTTTGTCAAATATTATTTTATTAATAACTCGGTTAGCTAATTTATTTCAAACTCCGTTTTTAGGTTCTATGATAGATTTAGCTTTTAAGAATAACCAAACTGATACTTTACTATTAAAATTACATGTAATAATTTCTTCTGCTACTTTAGGAACACTTGTAGGAATATTATTTTTTAATACTTTTGAGAATATTTTTGTAAAATGGATAAGGTTATTTAATAAAACTTTAAGTATTCCAAAAACTTTTTATTATTTAATTTATCCTAAAACTTATATAAGTATAATAAAAAGTATAAGTAGGGTTAATTTTTATTTAGATAAAAAGGAATTAAAGGAGATTCCAAAAGTTATAATATTTAGTTCATTATTTGTTTCTGCATTTTGGACAACAGGGGTGTTATCGGCTATGTATGCAAGTGTATTAGTACCTGAATATTCTCGTACTGCTACCATTTTATCAGGTATAGTTAATGGAATAGCTACTATCTTATTTACTATATTTTTAGATCCAATAATAGCACATATAACTGATAAAGTTTATAATAAACAAAAAGATATAAAATTTTTGTATAATGCAGTATTTTTAATGCTTGTTTTTACATTGTTAGGTACTATTTTAGCACAATTTGTTTTAAAACCAGGAGCTATTGTAATTGCTTTTATTACTAAATTAGTTGCCAATTTCTAATTTTTATTTAAATATTTTCTTTTATTTATGGAACAGAAGTAATATCAGTTGGGTTTATATCGTTTGGTGGAAAATTATTATTTATTACTCTTATTTCTAAATTAGTAGTTGAAATTAGAGTAGATATTTCACTTATTCTTCTTGTACCTTTATGGATATAAGATAGCTTAACTTTTACTTCATAAAGAGTATTAGAATTAGAATACTTAGAATAGTTAATAGACTCAATATGGTAATCATAGGAATTACCTATTTTGTAGTTATAACTTTTAATTGTTTGTTCTAAGGTATTGATTGCATCAGTTCTTAGTGTTAGTTCATTATTTAAGTTATTAATATAAAAATATTTAGCTGTATTATTTTGTAATTCATAAGAAATAAAATTAAGTATGTTAGAAATATCTATAAATTTTTGATTAATAGTACTTATATTTGATCCCCAATAGACTACAATTAGCATAGATAATAATAATATTATAGCTATACTAAAAGAAATAACAACTTCTATTATTGTTAATCCCTTTTTAATTTTTATTTTCTCTTCAATAGTTTTATTTAATTTCATAATTTTATAGCATTTTTTGTGAGTTTCTAATTTTTTAATCAATTTAACTATCCCTTTATATATTTTAAACTTTTTTATTATATATACCTTCAAATTAAAGAGGTAAAAAAATAAATATTTATAATTATAAATTATAATCTTTTAAAATAATTTAGGAAGGAATAATTCTAATGGATTATATAAAATATGCTTTTTTAGGGATAGTTCAGGCTTTAACAGAGTTCTTACCTATTAGTAGTACAGCTCATTTAAAATTAGTAGAAATTCTTTTAAAACTCCCCTACTCTACTACCTTAGATATATTTGCACATTTAGGAACATTATTAGCTACAATTATATACTTTAAAGATATAATTTTAGATTATACAAAAAAGTATTTTACTCAGATTTTTTGGACAGTAATTTTTACAAGCCCAATTGCGTTAATAATAGATAAAATAGATTATTTTTCAAAAATGGAGTTATTAAGTGTTTTTTTATTTGTTAATGCTATTTTTTTAATTATTATTAATAATAAATTTAAAAATGAAACGGAATTAAATAAAACTGTTCAAGATCTTAAAATAAGTGATTTATTTGTTATTGGTTTTTTACAGGGGTTATCAGCGATTCCGAGTTTATCAAGGAGTGGTAGTACTATTTTTGGGTCTATTTTATCTAAACTTAATCCATATGAAGCTTTCAGATTTTCTTTTATTGTTTCTATCCCTACTATTGCCCTTGCTTTCTTATATGAGTTATTCAAATTTATTAAAAATAAAGTTTATTTACAGGAGGATATAAATTTAGTAGGTCTTACTGTAGCTATTGTTTTTTCATTTATTTTTGGAATAATAGCTCTTAAAATCCTTGATAATTTTATAAAACAAAGAAAACTACAGTTTTTTATAATATATAATATCATATTAGGTTTAATTTTAAGTTATTATACTGGATTTTTTATAAAATTTTGGTAATATTTTATATTTTAAAGGTTTCTATTAATTCTATTTCCTCTTGTAATTTATTTACTAAAAATGAGTATATTACTTTTAAGTATTCTTTAAATATATCAGGTACTATCATATTTTTTAGATTAGGGAAATTAAAGGGGTAAAAGAATGCGGCTACATCTTTTCTTTTATTATTTTCTTTTAGCATAATTGGGAAATAAGCGCATGGTATAAATCCTATGTCTATTAGTATGTTATGATAAAAATAATTTTCAGCTTTTGATAAAACTTCTAAATATCTAGCATCTAATTTATCTACTATAAATGGGATATTATAAAAAATGTTATAGATTTTTTCTAAGTCATCTTCTACTTCTAATCCCATTATAGCACAGTGTTTATCTATATAATTAAAATGTAAAAAAATTGAGCCAAGTGGTGTTTTTATTTTAAAATTTGGTTTATGAAATGGCATAAATTTAAATCTTAGTTTATTAAGTTTTTCATTATATTCTTTTTCAACATTATCCAATATTATATTTATATTATCTAAAATAATGGGTTTAAAATTTAGTTTTTGGATAAGTATTTTTTGATATTTTTCTTTAAAAAATTCAGAATCATTTAAATTTAATTTATTTTCTTTATAGATTAATCTGATTAAATATTTTTGTAGGATTTGGTATATTTCATTAACAAGTATGTTCATTTTTGTTATTTTTTCGCGTTTTTTAAGTCCTTTTTGGGTTAAGTATATAAACAATGCGTGATTTTCATAAGTTAATACTCTTCTAACGTTAGGGAATATTCCGGCAGGTATGAAATTATTTTTAAAGAGTACTTTTTGAGGACCTATTGTTATGGTTCTAGCTAAAGCATATACTGCTTCTGCTTTAAGAATAGAGTAATTAAATCCTAAATGAAATAATAATTCAAAGATTTTGTTATTTCTGTATTTTTCTTTTACTACAGCTGCTAAAGCCTTAGCTAATAAATTCTTTTTATCTATTCTAAATAATAAAGATCCACAGAGTTTATTTTCTTCATTATCATACACTAATAACCATATATTTTCAGGATTTAGCAAGATTTCATTTAATAAATCCTCATCAGTTACTTCAGGTAAGGAATAATTATAACCATAAACTTCTTTATATAGATTTTTAATATAATTTTTGTCTTGAATATTAGCTTTTTTTATTTTAAAATTTAGAATTAATTCAGGAATATCAAAATCTACTATATCTTTTAAATTACCTATTCTTATAAAATTTCCTTGTTCTAATTCTTTAAAAATCTGTTTAATTTTTTTCATCTCTTTATTATAAATTAGAATTCTAAATAAAATTTAATAAACTTTAAAATTTTTTAGTTACTTTTTCTATTTATTTATTTAAAAAAAATTAAAATAATCCTATGAAATTTCAAATTGAAATTTCAAATGAGTAAAAAAGTATAAAATTATAATTAATTTTTAGGCTTTAGCAATATTATTATTATAATAATGAAATAAATAGCGATTACAAAAAAAGGAACAAAAAAGAATTTAGCATACCAAGGTTCATATTTTAATACCACTTTATGTTCACCTTTAGGTACTATTATCCCCATTACTATACCATTTACTTTTAATACAGGTACTTCTATATTATCTATATATCCTTTCCAATATTTATAATAGGAGTGATTAATTACAATAAAACTATCTCCCTCACTTCTTACTTTAAAACTTATTTCATTATTTTTTTTAAATATTTCTTTATCAGTTATTTTTGATCTTACAAAGTTTAAATTACTTATATTATTTTCTGTTATGTTAGCATAATTGTTTTGATATTTAAGTTTATTTATATTTGAATATTCTTTTAATTTTTGAATGTATTCGGGATATATTTTTGCTTCTTCCTTAAAATTAAAATTAACTAATAATATATCTTTTTTTAGTTCAAATATATCTTTGCTTATTCCCAATTTCACTACGCTATCTATTATTTCCATTGAGTTATTATTTTTATATATAAAGGTTTCAAATATTTTTCCTGAAGCTAAAGGTATTCTATTAGTTACTACTTTCTCATAAGTTAAATATTCTTTATTATCATAAACTCCTGGATTATAATAATCAGGGTAATAATAAATATCTATTCCTTCTATTTCATATTCAATGATAGCATTACTACCAATAGCAAATCTTAGAAATTTTTGATTATTAAAAGTATAAATAAAATTATCTAAATTGTGCTTAAGAATAGTTAATGCAACTAAACTAAATGGAATCATTACATATCTATATTCTTCATATGAAACAAAAAATGTATAAAAATTTCCTAACCCAATTAAATTATTATCCTTTGTTCCTATAGCTAAATAAATCTTATTGGGTATATCTATTAAAGAGCTATAAAATTTATTAAAATTATTTTCTTTTTTTGTTTTTTTTATCTTTAATCCTAAACATAAGTTATTATATTCTTTAAAATAAGGTAAATAAAAAACAATTGGTTTATTATTTGATAAAGTTATTCTATTATTATTTATTTGAGCTTGTTCTATTAATTCATTTTTTGAATTTCTTTTATATACAGGTACCATAAAAATATTATTTAGCTTATATTTATTTATTTCAATACTTTTTATATTATATAAATCATTAATAACGATTTTATCAAAATCTGAATAAAATGAATTATAATGAAATAAATATTTAAAACCAAATAATGACAAAATATAATTAAATTTCAAAAGATAAAAAAGGATCATAATAATCAAAAAATATTTTATTACCATTAATTGCTATATTATTTATATTAGAAGGCTGAACTGTGTTATATTTAAAATGCTTGAAAGCTATCCAAAAATTACTATTTTCGTTTATATTATTAACTATGTTGTTATAAAAAAATAAATAATTTGAAAAATTAATAGTAGTACTCTTAGCAGGTTGTTCTTTATAAATGGTATAATAATAAAAAATGTTATTTGTTAAAATTAAAATAACCAAAATTCCTAAAACTAAATAAAAGTATCTTTTAAAAATTTTTCTATTTTTCAAAATAACTGAACCTAAAATACAGAATAAAATGCTTATTATTATAAAAGGTAAATTATTTAATAAATATTTATAATTAAAATCAAAAAGGTTTACTAAATTTTCTTGATATGTAAAATAAACGAAAATAAAAGATAACAAAACAATGCCTACAATAAAAAACAAAAATATTTTTAAAACTTTTTTTAAAATATTTTCAAAATATTTAGGATTAAAAAGTAAGTCTTTTAGCATAAATCCTAATGAAAATGCTAATGTAAAATCAAATAAAATTAAGTTTCTCAAATGTAATCTAACATCAGCATATCCAGGGAAAAACATAGCTATATAATGAAATATCGTATATTTACCTAATGATAATAAAAAAGATAATATAGACAAAATTAGAATATATACATACTTATTGTAGTAATTCTTTTTTTCTTTTATATTTTCAAAAAAAACATAATAAAAATAAATTAAACTAAATATTGATAAAACAAATATATAATGAATAATTTCAAAATATAAAGTGCTGTTTTCTGTAGATAAATATATTATATAGTTTTTGTTATAAATAAAAGGTAATAAATAAGATAAAAATAAATTTAAATCATAAGAACCTAAATTAAATGCCTCTTTAGCTATTAATTTTCTTACACTATCATATTCCTTAAATATTACAAATTGTAGCACCCATATTAAAAATGATAAAAATAAAGATATTGAACCATAAAATAACACTTTAAAAAATAATTCTTTTTTTATAAATAGAAGTACTAAAACATATACAAATGAGTATAATAAAGTATAAACTATCATATTTGGATGACCTACTAATACTAATAATCCAAATGATAAACTATATGTAAGTATATTTATTTTTATATCTTTATTATTTTCGAATTTATATATAATTAAATGTAGGTTATATAAACATAATAGTAAATATATAATTGAGGCATGGAAATTAGCATAATCAGTATATATTACTGCAGTACCCCCTAAAGAAAATAATATACTACTTATAAAAGATACATATCTATTTCCCAATAAAAATAGATAATATCTATAGCTTACTATAAGTAATAATATTGTATTAAATATTATTCCTAAATTATAAGCTAAGAATGGGTTATTTTTATATAAAAATACAAATAAATAATTTAATGGATAGAACACTGCAGATTGAAGAGTTTCAATAAATGGATAGCCCAAAGCTGTATATGGCCACCATAACGGTAAATCTCCTTTTAATACACTATTAGCTAAAAAATATCTATAGGGAAAAAATTGATAAAAAGCGTCTATAAAACCTATCAATTTATTACTATATAAAAAATAAATGAAAAATATAAAAGGAATTATTATAAAGAATAAATAAAAAAATATCTCTTCTATTTTCCTACTACTTCTAAGCATAGAAAAATATATAATATAAATATGAAAAGTGAAAAGAATATAATTAATATTGAGTAATAAACCCTTCTTTAGGAGAAAAAGCAAGCTTTGTTATTATAGTTGTTCTATTTTTATGCTTCAAGGAAGTACTATAAGTAGGACAATAAATATAGTAGTTAGAACTATTTTCTTTATATTCATAGTATTTATTAGCTACAGGACACTTATATTCTTTACCAATATAAGAAGCTAAAGGATTACCTGACATTTTTATTTCATCAATATCAACATTTGGATAAACGCCATTATTATCTTGAGAATAAATCTCTATAACTATTGAAATATTTTTTATTATAGATTTACAACTTGTTAACTTAGCAGCATTTCTAGCTCCCACAAAATTAGGAATCAAAACCATTACTAATATAGATATTATAGCGATTACTATCATTAATTCTAATAAAGTAAAACCTTTTTTATTTTTTACATTATTTTTTACGCTCATCTTTCATACCTTTTAAAACTTCTTTTATATTTTCAATACCTTAATAAATAAAGTGAACTACTCCACCTTATAGAAGGTAGAGCTTCCTGCTTCACAGAGGTTTTCACCTCTCCACAGGCTTAACTTCGGGGCGTCCCAACCCTAGG